>Ga0209930_1000065_pt1 | contig 570614 bp, 336 predicted proteins | sample ThiBiot_500_biof_2_FD_183948 | JGI IMG/M metagenome (GOLD analysis project Ga0209930, IMG submission 183948) | Wastewater bioreactor microbial communities from Cape Town, South Africa - Thiocy_cont_500_biof (SPAdes) | ecosystem: Engineered > Bioreactor > Thiocyanate-remediating >...
ACCCAGTCTGCCAGCAGTCCGGCAAGCCATCCTTGATCGCCTACATCAGTCGCAATCGCTCCATTGTCCACATTGCGGCTGCACGCTACAGGGCGCTGAAATCACTTTTCTGCCAAAGTAGTGCTAGAATGCGAAGCGGTGGAAGCCGCCATCGACAGCGATAACTTCGCCGGTGATGTAACGGGCACGCGGACTGGCCAGAAAGGCCACCAGCGCGCCCACATCGGCAGGATCGCCATAATGGCCCGCAGGAATGGCGGACACCGGCACGGGCGCAGGCCCCTGCTCGCTGACGATAAAGCCCAAAGCGATGGTGTTCACGGTCACCCCGTCCGCCGCTACCATGTGGCTCAGGCTCTTGCCATAGACCGTGCTGGCCGCGTTGAAGACCGAGGCGGCGTTGACCACCTGCTGCACCTCGAAACCGCCGCCGATCATGAAGATGCGCCCGTATTTCTGCGCCCGCATATGCGGCAGGCAGGCCTCGATCAATTGGCGTCGCCCGATGCCGCGGATCTGGTAACTCGCCTGCCAGTCCTCCTCCGACCCGTCGATGCCCAGCGGCGCCGAGGCACCGGCACAATTGACGAGAATATCGACCGCCCCCGCTGCCTCGGCCAGCGCTTTGGCTGTATCGGGCCGGGTCAGATCGATGGCGACGGTCTGCGCCCCGCCCAGTTCAGCCGCCGCGCGCTCCAACGCATCGGCGCGGCGCCCTGCCAACACCAGTTCCACACCTTCTTCGGCCAGCGCCCGGGCGATGCCCAGCCCGACCCCCGCCGACCCGCCCGTCACCAGCGCGCGGCGCCCTTCCAGACCCAGTTTCATCTGTCTTCCACCAAGGTGCGCACCAGTTGGCGCGGCTGATCATTCTCACGGTAACGACATGCGCGGTGCAGGGTCGAGCGGTTGTCCCAGATGACAAGATCACCCGGCGTCCAGCGGTGACGATAGCGATAGCGCGGATCGCACGCATGTTCGCGCAGCGCCGCGATCAACGCCCGCCCTTCCGGCATCGGCATCCCCTCGATATGGGAGAGGTGCGAACCGATGTTCAAAACCTGACGGCCGGAACCGGGGTGCGTTTCGATGATCGGGCGCGGTTGATCGGGCAGTTCGCTGAAGAACCCGCCCTGATCGGGCCGCGTGGCGCCCAGATGGTCCATGATGGTGCGCGGGCTGTGAATGCCGATCAGCCCTTCGGCCTCCTCGCGCAGCGCCTGAGGCAGCTCTTCGCACGCCGTTGCCATATCGGCGAATTCGGTATCGCCGCCATCCCGCGGCACCAGGATCGCCTGAAGGAAGGTGTATCGGGCGCGCACCGGGCGGAACGTGCTGTCGGCATGCCAGAACTGGTTCGCATATTGGAAAATCCGGCGCATGTCGGTGGCGCCAAGAATGGTCGCGCCATCCACCAGATTGGAAATTTCCGACACGCGCTGGTCGGTGTATTTCATGTCCTCGCGCAGCTTGCGATATTTCGGATTGCCTTCATCGGAGTTTTCCAGCGGCCCCAATTGCTCGCTGAAGGCGATTTGCTCATCAGGCGTCATTTTCTGGCCGGCCAGCACCACCACCCCGAAGCGGTCGAGCGCCGCAAGGATGGTCTGGATTGTGCCGGCATCGCATGGTGGTGACAGCGCAATCCCTTCGGCTTTCCCCGCAAATGTCCTGCCCACCTGCTCAAAGGTGATCGACATGTCTGATCTCTCCGCATGTGAATTCTTGTTGGTGTGAACTCCTTCACACATAGGTCGGCGCAGTTCTAATCCTGTATGGTGATGGGGGTATGCGCGAAATCTATGGCATGCTTCAGCCCGCGATCCGCACATGCCGCCAGGCCGTGCGCATCAGCTCCTCCGTCAGCATCTGTTTGAGTTCGCGGGCCAGCACCCGGGCCGCAAGAGTGCGCGGACGATCATTGGCAGAACACAGGGCCAGATCACGGCGCAGCGGCAAGTCGCGCAGACGTTTCAGGCATACGCGCCCACTGGCGATGTCGCTTTCAACGAAGCTGGCGGGCAGGATGCAGGCCCCAAACGAGCCCGCAATAAGATCGCGAATGGCCTCGCCGTCGATTTCGGCCTGAATGTTGAGATGGATGCCGCGATGGCGCAGATATTCGAGCAGATAACGCCCGCTGGCAAAAGACCGCGCCGTGGGAAAGACAAAAGGCAGACCTGACAATTGTTCGGGCGCGATCACATCTTCAGGCGGCAGGCCGGGCAGGTCGGGGCTGGCGACAAGGAAGAGTTCCTCGGTCAGCAGGAGATCGATGTCCAGGCTGCCAATTTCCTTGTCATGCACCAACAGCCCCAGATCGAGCAATCCATCGCACAGCGCTCGATACAGATCGCCGCTTTGGCCTGCCACAAACGAGAGCCTGACATTGGGATAGGCCTCACGCACACGCCTGGCCAGCGCGGGGCCGATCATGCGCGTCAGACTGTTGACGCAACCCACCCTTACCTCGCCGACCGGATTGTCTTCGGCGGAGTGGACCTGATCTATCACCTTGGCCATATCATGCAGAACACGCTGCGCCGCCTGATACAGCAAAAGCCCCTGCTCGGTCGCCCGTATCCCCGTATGTCCGCGATGCAGCAGAGGCACACGCATAGCAAATTCAAGATTGGCAATGCGCTTCGACAGTGCCGGTTGCGCGATGTTGCACAGGCGCGATGCCTTGGAAATACTGCCCGCGTCGACGACGGCCACGAAGTAACGCAACTGCATCAAATCGATATTTGCATTAACCTCAGTTATGTCCGCCATCCTCCCCCCAATCTCACACCGCGAAGGTCGAGCATGACCGAGCCGCCAGCCATGCCTGCCGTCATTTATTGTTGATACTTAACAATATCATCTTTTGCAAAGATATGCAAAACAAACAGGACGACCCCGCGATGGAAACCAGTGATCAGGATATCAGGCCGCGATCGGGAACTGGGCAATCACCTGCCCGGTGCCCGAAGCAATGAAATAGGGGACGATCACCTCGGCGCAACCTTGATAGGCATCCCAGCCCAGCGCCCCCATCAGCATCGCCGTATCATGCATCCAACCCTCGCCGCTGCAAGCGCGCGCATAGGTCGGCAGCATCCCCGCAAACTCCTTCCAGCGCCCCTGCGTCCACAGATCAAGCGCGCGCAGATCGCACTGGCGGTTGAATTCGTCACTGATCTCATAGGGGTGATCGAGCACGACCGCATTGTCGTGAATGCGGTGCGACAGCGAACCACTGGCCAGCACCGCCACCTTGCGATCCGAAGCCTCGATGGCGGCGCGCAAGGCGGCCCCGACCTTCCGGCTCTCGTCGATGGACGCCCAGGCCAGCCAGCCCGACATGGAGACGACCTTCAATCTGTCGCCGGTATTCATAAAGTGCAAAGGCACAAGCGTGCCATATTCAAGCCACATCGCCTTGTTTTCATGCGCAAAGGTAGGCACCCCGGCGGCCGAGGCAGCAGCCGCGATGGCATGGCCCAGTTCAGGATCACCGGGCGCGTGATATTCCAGATCCTTCAACTGAGTCGGAAACTCACTGCTCGAATAGACGCCATCAAAGCGTGACGCACAGTTGACATGATAGCCCGCATTGCTGAGCCAGTGCGTATCAAGCACAATCAGCGTTTCCGCCCCCGCATCGAGAATCCGGCGCCCAACCTCGCGCAACCCCTCGACGGCGTCGTCGCGACACCCATGCAGCGGCCCGGGCTGCTCCGACAGGATCATGCGCGGGATGTGAGTGATCTTGGCCGCGTAAACAATTTTGCCCATCTTAAGCTCCTCCACAAAGTGAAGGCGTGATGACATATTGTGTGGCAAATGTTTTTAATATGGATCAAAAGTTAGATTATTTTTATAATTCCCCGGCCGTCAGGAGAATCGACACCGCATAGCAACCTCCATTGCCATATCAGGGCCTGCGATCGGGCTGAACTGTTGGCCGAGGTTGTCGCCCCAAGCTTACCATTTGTCAAAACGGTCAAGTCCAACAGCCTAAGCTCAGATTATGGCCAGAACGCATTCCATGAGGCCCGGCGCCTGACTATCCAACGCTCCAAATAGAAGACTTTCGGCAGGACAACACTATCTCAATGGTGAAGATAGTGAGTGGCCGCCCCCTTTATCAACTTCCTGATCGAGGAAGGGTCCCTGCCCTCATCAAGTTGTGCACGTGCGCCGTCGCGCTTGCCGCGCGCAGCAGCAAGACTGACCGCCGGGTAACTCCCGAAGGCCATCGTTTTCCGCACGCCATCGAAGGCGTAATTCCACTTCCACAGTTTGGAGCCGTTCGGCCTCACCAGAGGGTAAAGCCCATGGCTGTCGGCAAGCTTGCAGGCCTTGTCGCGGGGTTTTGCCGCGCGGATTTTTGCGTCGCTCAACATAGTCATCGCCGAACCACGTTTTCCAAACGCCGAGACCACGAATCGAACCCACGCCATGAGTGGAGGCGTATGGACCGTTATGGTCGCCTCAGGCCGTTAAGTGTCGATTTTGAAGAGAAAACGTCAATCCGAGTGGACTGTTGCGCACCCCTCTGGAGGGGTAAGTGGCGGAGAGGCAGGGATTCGAACCCTGGATACCCTCACGAGTATGCCGCATTTCGAGTGCGGTGCATTCGACCACTCTGCCACCTCTCCGCAGAGGTTTTGGATGAAACCGCAAGGGCTTCGTCCCGGTCGGGAGCCGCCCTCTAGCCAACGAATCATACCTTGCCAAGCCCTAATTTCACATGGCTGTGGATTTTCTGATGCGCGCCTTGTTTTGCGCTGCAACAGGCCTATATTTCCCATCATGGACAGAACGAGTTTCTTCTCTCCCCAGGCCGGACGTCGGATTGACGTACCTCGCGCCGCCCAGGCCCGCTTTGCGATCGGCGATGTTGTACGCCACCGCGACCATGATTTTCGCGGTGTGGTGTTCGATGTCGATCCTGTGTTCGCCAACAGCGAGGAATGGTACGAATCCATTCCGCAAGAGCTGCGCCCCGACCGCGACCAGCCCTACTACCACCTCTTTGCCGAGAGCGAGGAGGACAGCTATATCGCCTATGTCAGTCAGCAAAACCTGATCCGCGACACAGGCGGCGATCCGGTCGAACACCCTGCCCTGCCGCAGGTGTTCGAGCCGTTTGACGGGGCGCGCTACAGGCTGCGCGCCGGGTTGAGCCACTGAGGTCAGACCCGCCACGGAAACAAAAACCCGCCGAGGATCGCCCCGGCGGGTTTTTTGTTGCCCGGTTTGGCCGAAAGAATCAGCCCTTGAGCTTCCACCCCGATTTCAGCACCAGATAGGTCACCACGCCGATCATGGCATTGAGCGCCGCCAGACCCAGCGCGCCATGCAGCACCGCCTGATTGGTCGCGCCAATGTCGCTTTGCCCCAGAAAGCCGAAGCGGAAGCCGGAAATCACATAGAAGAACGGATTGACCCGGCTGACCGACTGAAACGCGGGGGCCAGGTTGTCGATAACGTAAAACGTACCCGAGAGCAGCGCCAAGGGCTGCACCACGAAATTGGTCACGGCGGCGTTATGATCGAACTTCTCCGCCCAGACCGACGAGAGCAGCCCGATCAGCGAGAGCAGCATCGTGCCCATCAACCCGAACCAGACCACCGCCCAGGGATGCGCCACGCTCAGCGTCACCCCCGGCCACAGCAGCATCGCCCCCGCCAGCGCCAGCCCGACCAGAATACCGCGCGTCATCGCCCCGGCGATCATCCCGGCCATCAATTCAGCCGCCGTCAGGGGCGGCGTCAGGAAGTCGACGATGGTCCCCTGGATCTTGCCCGCAAGGAAGCTGAACGAGGCATTCTGGAACGCATTGTTCATCATGCCCATCATGATCAGGCCCGGCGCGACGAAGGTGGCAAAATTCACCCCCAGCACGATCCGCCCCCCGCGCCCCATCGCCACGGTGAAAATCACCAGAAACAGCAGAGTCGTCACCGCCGGTGCCCAGATGGTCTGGGTCTGCACTTTCATGAAGCGGCGCACCTCCTTCATGTAGAGAGTCCACAGCCCAAGGCGGTTGATGCCATGGATCAGCGGCTCTCCCTGCACAGGAAATTGCCTTAAACGGGGGCGAACCGGCGAATCATCGGTGATAGCGGCGGTCTGGGCGGCATTGCGGGGTTGATCGGCCATGCTTGCCCGACTATCGGGTAGCGCGCGGGCTGGCAAGACTTGCACCGCGCTTTCAATCACCCCACATTAGGGCGAGCGGAAGATTTCAGGACAAAAGGCAGCAAGGCACGCATGAGCTGGACCGAAGAACGCATCGACAAACTGACCCGCATGTGGGAAGGCGGCGCCACCGCCAGCCAGATCGCTGAGGAATTGGGCGGCGTGTCGCGCAATGCCGTGATCGGCAAGGCGCACCGTCTCGGGCTCAAGGCCCGCCCCAGCCCGGTCAAGTCGAATGATCGCCACGAGGAAGCCGCGCCCGCCCCGGTTCAGGCCGCGCCGCCGCCGCCCCGCCCCGCCCCTGTCGAAGCGCCCGCGCCCCGCGCTGCGGCGCCCGCTCCGCGCCCGGCGCCCGCCGCCCCTGTGGCCCCGCCGCCCGCGCCTGTCGCTGCTGCGCCTGCCGCGCCTTCGGGCGATGCTCCGGCCGCTCCGCCTGCCCCGCGCATTGTCTCGGTCGGCCCCGGCGGTTTTCTGCGTCAGGGTCCGGGTGAGCAGCAGGCCCCCATTCCCCCCGCCCCGCCGCGCCGCCTCGTGCCCGCCAAGCCCAGCGCCGATATTGCCGACAAGACCAGCCTGCTGGATCTGAACGACCGTATCTGCCGCTGGCCGATGGGCCATCCGGGCGAACCGGATTTCCATTTCTGCGGCGAGAAGGTGAACCCCGGCTTCCCCTATTGCGTCGAACATTGCGGCCGCGCCTATCAGGCGCAATTGCCGCGCGGCCATCGCCGCCCCCCGCCGCCGCTGCCTTTCGGCAATCCGCGCGTGCGATAAGTTCCCTTTGAACAGCCAGGGCGCGCAAGTGGCATGATCGGCCACTTGCGCGCCTTGTTGCATTTGGCCACATCAAAACCGCAATTTTTGGGGCGCGCACCGTTTTCATGACTCTCGATCACACCAGACTGTTTCCCAATCTGCGCCGTGTGGTGGTGGCAGGATTGCTGATCGCGCTGGTCGCGGGGATGTTTCTGCCGATCTATTCCGACGAAATCGGCTGGCGGCTTCAGGAACGAGCCTGGCTCGATGGGCTGGACAAGCTCTATTCGGAAAATTGCGGGCCCAATACGCTGGCCGTGCCGCCCTTTTTCATGTGGCCGGTGCGATGGTATTCGGCCTTTTTCAACACGCGCTTTCCCGATCCGCTGTTCGTGCGCGTTTCGGGCGTGGGCTATGCGATTGTGTTCATCATCATGGTGCTGCGTCTGGTCAAACAGATCGGGCGCAGTTCGGATGAACGCCATTCGCTGGCCATCATCGCCTCGGCTCTGATGGGGCTGGGCGTGATGCCGCTGCTTCTGGTGTGGAGCCGCCCGGAACAGCCGATCTTTCTGGCCGCCACGGCCGCCGTGCTGATCGCCAGCGCGGGCTGGCGCTCGCCGGGCAATCTGTTCGCGCCGTTCAACGGCATCGCCTATACCAACGCCACCGCCAGCCCCGGCACGGCATGGCGCCGCTCGCTGACCATTCTGGCGCTGGCGCTCATCGCCATGTCCTATCATTTCAAGGCGGTGCTGGTGGTGCCTGCATTTGCCGCCTGCATCATCTTTGCCAGTCGCGGGCGGCGGGCGCTGTTTGCGCGGGGGGTGGCCATTGTGCTGCTGCTGCTGGCCACGGGCAGCGCGGCGAAATATTGGATCAACCGCGTGGAATGCCCCGCCGATCCCGTCATCGCCAAGATGCATGCCCGCAACAACCTTGCCGGACAGCTCGACATTGGCGTGATCGGCAAGACGCAGCTGGTCCTCAAGGTTCTGCAGAACTACAAGCTCTCCGCCTATATCGACAAGGCTGCGCCCTCGGTCAGCCCACGCTCGATGTGGCTGCCCGTGGGCATGGTCAGCGATGACGAAATGAGTGGCTGGCGCGGGGGCATGACGATCATCTGGGCCACCGCCCTGCTGGCCGCGATCATCAGCTTTGTGGGCGGTGTACGCAATATGTGGCGAGAGAAGGTCATCCCGCCCGAGCCGGTGATCGCGCTGATGCTGCTGGGCGCGGTGTCGATCTGGTGCGTCAGCCAGTATGACCGCAACCCTTACGAATCCAGCTTTGTCCTGCCACTGCTGATGCTGGCGATCATTCTGGCCATGGCCAGCCCCCATCGCTGGGAGGGCCTGCGCCGTTGGACCAGCACGCTGGCGCTGGCGATCGGGCCGCTGATGCTGCTGTCGATTGTGCTGGTGTCGGGCCTGTACGGCCCGCGCCTGATCGATGATGCCCAGCGACGTGACTGGTTGCCCTCGCATCCCTGGTCGGTGCCGGTTTTCGGCTATCACGCCTCGTATAAGGATATCATGGGCGCGGCCCGGCAATGCAACCTGCCCATGCCCCGTGAGGCGCGGCATCTGCTGCTCGATGATGTCACCTATTTCGCCTATATGCAGAGCCGGATGCCCGATCACGAACTGGCCGTGCTGCCCCCGCATTTCCGCGGCTCGATCAATGATCCGGTGGCCTATCTGGCCGCGCAGAACAGCGACGGCATCCTGATGCGCTGCAAGCGACTGCCGCCTTTTCTGCAAAACATCGCCCATCGCAGCGGCAATTATTGCTGCGTCACTCCCGCCGACTGGTCGAAACTGCCCCCCGGCGCCACGGTGTTTCAGGACAATCCCCCGCCCGCCAAGCCTTAATCTGCAAACTGCGTAAAAATCCGGTGCAAAGCGGCAACAGGCTTTCCATAGGCCTGGGCTAGAATGCGCCGATGACCTCGCATGATCCGAATCTTTCGCGGCACCCGTCCAAAGGGCTGCTTGGCTGGCTGAGGGGCGCCGGGCGCGAAGAGGATATGCCGCAGGAGGATGAGGGCCGCGATACGTCGGTCGTGCTGGATCCGCGCCGTCTGGCCCGCAGCCAGTTGCTGACCGATATCGCCGATTTTCTTCTGGCCCATGATCTGGAAATCAACCCGATCACGCTGGGCGTGGCCCATAATTACCTGACCGGCGGCGACGGTTCGATAACGCGCAGCATCGATCAGCGCATCCAGTCACGCCAGGCCCTGACGCTGGAATGGATCGAACTGATCCTGCGCGAGAATGGCGGGGACCAGAGCGAGTTTCTTAACCGGCTGATGAACCGGCTGGAATCAAACATCGAGGCTTTTGACCGCACCAGCACCGCCGCAAAAACGGCGGCCAGCGAATATGGCGATGCCCTTTCGGCCCATGTCGACGGGCTGGAGGAAATGAAGCCCGCCAGTGCGCCCGCCGATACGGGAGAACTCGTGCAGGAACTGGTTTCCATCGCACGCACCATGCTTGAGCGCACCGCCAGTCTGGAAAAGGATATGGCGCGCTCCATGCTGGAAACGCGCGCCCTGCGCCGCAGCCTCGAACAGGCCCGCCGCAGCGCCGAGGAAGACCACCTGACCGGCCTGCCCAACCGGCGCGCCTTTGAGCATCGCTTTGCCAGCGAATTTGCCAGCGCGCGCGATGCGGGCGATCAACTGGCGGTGGCCTTTTGCGATATCGACAATTTCAAGCGCATCAATGACGAGCATGGCCATGAGGCAGGCGACCGGGTGCTGCGCAATGTCGCCTCGGCGTTGACGCGGATTTCCGATGACCGCTGCCATGTCGCCCGCCATGGAGGCGAGGAATTCGTCGTCCTGCTGCGCGGGCGTTCGCTGCATCAGGCATGGGAATTGCTCGACGATGCCCGCGCCGCGCTGGCCGAGCGGCGGATGGTCAACCGCGCCACCGATATGCCCATCGGCAAGGTCACCTTTTCGGCCGGGATTGCCGATGTGTTTTCCTTTGCCGATTCGCGCGCCGCGCTGCGGGCCGCCGACCGCGCCCTGTATCGCGCCAAGGCCGAGGGCCGCAACCGCGTGATCGTCGCCGAACCGACGCCCGAGGAACGGGCGCGCAGCAAACCCGCCGGCAAATAGAAAGGCCCGCCTCCATCGCTGGAGGCGGGCCTTTTCCTTGATCCCAAGGGAGAGCGCGAAACGCCCTCCCTATTTTTGGATCAGTCTTCCGACTTCAGGAAAGCCGGCATGTGATCGGGGTTGCCACCCTCTTCACGGTCACGACGGGGACCACGGTCACGGCCACCATCGCGGCCGCCTTCACGGCGCGGCCCACGGTCGCGGTCGCCGCCGCGCGGACGGCGATCGCCGCCGCGGTCACCACGATCAGCGCGCGGTTCGCGCGGTTCGCGGGGCGGACGGGTGTCTTCCAGCTCGGCGCCGGTTTCCTGATCGACGACGCGCATCGAGAGGCGGACCTTGCCACGGTTGTCGATTTCGAGAACCTTGACGAAGACTTCCTGGCCTTCCTTCACCACATCGGTCGGCTTTTCCACGCGCTCGTTCTTCATTTCCGACACGTGGACGAGACCGTCCTTGCCGCCCATGAAGTTCACGAAAGCGCCGAAATCGACGATGTTGACGACCTTGCCCTTGTAGATCTTGCCGACTTCGGCCTCTTCCACAATGCCCAGGATCCAGGCCTTGGCGGCCTCGATCTGCCCCAGATCGCTCGACGAGATCTTGATCACGCCTTCATCGTCAATGTCGACCTTGGCGCCTGTGGTGGCCACGATCTCGCGGATCACCTTGCCGCCCGTGCCGATGACGTCACGGATCTTCGACTTGTCGATGCTGATGGTCTCGATGCGCGGAGCGTGTGCCGACAGTTCGGTGCGCGCTTCGCCCAGCGCCTTGAGCATTTCGCCCAGGATATGCGCGCGGCCTTCCTTGGCCTGAGCCAGAGCCTGCGCCATGATTTCCTGCGTGATGCCCGCGACCTTGATGTCCATCTGCATCGTGGTGATGCCTTCGGAGGTGCCGGCCACCTTGAAGTCCATATCGCCCAGGTGATCTTCGTCACCCAGAATGTCGGACAGCACGGTGAAATCGTCGCCTTCAAGGATCAGGCCCATCGCGATGCCCGAAACCGGGCGCGCCAGCGGCACACCGGCGTCCATCATCGAGAGCGAACCGCCGCAGACGGTGGCCATCGAGGAGGAACCGTTCGACTCGGTAATGTCCGAGAGAACGCGGATCGTGTAGGGGAAGTCTTCCTTCGAGGGCAGCACCGGGTGCAGCGCGCGCCATGCCAGCTTGCCGTGGCCCACTTCGCGGCGACCGGGGGCGCCAAAGCGGCCCACTTCACCCACCGAATAGGGGGGGAAGTTGTAGTGCAGCATGAAGTTCTGATACGACAGGCCATCGAGACCGTCGATCATCTGCTCGGCGTCCTTGGTGCCCAGCGTGGTGGTGCAGATCGACTGCGTTTCACCGCGCGTGAACAGCGCCGAACCATGGGTGCGGGGCAGGAAGCCGACCATCGATTCGATCGGGCGGATCTGCGTGGTGGTGCGCCCGTCGATACGCTTGCCGTCCTTGAGGATGGCGGTGCGCACGATTTCGGCTTCCAGCTTCTTGGTCACCTTGATGGCGACCATCTGTGTCTGGGGCGTTTCGTCGACGAAAGCGGCCTTGGCCTTAGCGCGAACTTCATTCAGCGCGTTCGAGCGGGCCGACTTGTCGGTCAGCTTATAGGCAGCAGCGATGTCCTTGCCGACCAGCTTCTTGAGCTTGGCCTTCATGTCGGCGGTGTTGTCCGACAGGTCGACTTCCCAAGGCTCCTTGGCGGCCTTTTCGGCCAGCTCGATGATCGCATTGACGACCTTGCGGCTTTCGGCGTGGGCAAACATCACGGCGCCCAGCATTTCTTCCTCGGACAGCTCCTTGGCTTCCGATTCGACCATCATCACGGCATTGCCGGTGGCCGCAACAACGAGGTCGAGACGGCCTTCAGCCACCTGCGCCATCGACGGGTTGAGCTGGTATTCGCCATCCTTGAAGCCCACGCGCGCAGCGCCGATGGGGCCCATGAAAGGCACGCCCGAAATGGTCAGCGCGGCCGAGGCGGCGATCATCGCGACGATATCGGGTTCGGTTTCGCCGTCATAGCTCATCACCTGAGCGATGACGTTGATTTCGTTATAGAAACCTTCGGGGAACAGCGGGCGGACCGGACGGTCGATCAGACGGGAAACCAGCGTTTCCTTTTCCGTCGCGCCGCGCTCGCGCTTGAAGAAACCACCGGGAATACGGCCTGCAGCCGAAAACTTTTCCTGATAGTGGACGGTCAGCGGGAAGAAGTCCTGGCCTTCCTTCACCGACTTGGCGGCGGTCACGGCGCAAAGCACCACGGTTTCGCCATAGGTGGCCAGAACAGCGCCGTCGGCCTGACGGGCAATACGGCCGGTTTCGAGGGTGAGGGTCTTTCCGCCCCACTCCAGCGATACGGTCTTAACGTCGAACATTTCTTATCCTTCAGCCCACATGGCCCTATTGCCATGCAGGGTTTGCTGCCGGGATAGCCGTCCCGGTGCGGTGCAGGGCTTTTGATCATGCCCCAAGGCCCCCGCCGAATTGCGGGAAAAGCCCCAAAATCAGTCATGCTCCCGATATGCAAACCGCCCCGAAGCGGGGCGTGTTCAACAAATCGGGCGCTGTATAGCGGAAAAGGCGGCGCCGATCCATCGGCAACCGCCTTTGCCTAAAAACGAAACGCCCCGGTTGGGGCGCTTCGACAAACCTGGCTTACTTACGCAGGCCCAGCTTGGCGATGAGAGCGTTGTAACGCGCCACATCCTTCTTCTTCAGATAGGCCAGCAGCGTGCGACGCTTGTTGACCAGCTGAAGCAGACCGCGACGCGAGTGGTTGTCCTTCGCGTGGGTCTTGAAGTGTTCGGTGAGGTTGACAATGCGCGTGGTCAGGATCGCAACCTGCACTTCGGGCGAACCGGTGTCGCCGGCGTGCTGGGCGTTGTCAGCGATCAGTTCCTGCTTCTTTTCAGCGGTAATCGTCATAATCTCTACTCCGCGACATCCGAAAGGTTGAACCCCCGCTCGACCTTGGCCGAGCCCCCTTCGAGCCTCATCAACGCGACGGGCACATCGCCCAGCCGCGCCAGATAAAGCCCATCGGGATAGGGCTGCCCGAAAAGAACGCGGCCCTGACGGACCGCCCCTGCCTGTTCGGGCGAGAGGGATAGAGCCGGGATGTCGACCAGCCCTGCCTCAAGCGGCAGAAGTTTAGTTCCAAGCGGCGCCCCCTGACCGATTTCGTTCAAGGAGTCCAGCGAAATCGCGTGATCCAGCGTAAACGGCCCCGCCGAGAGCCGCCGCAGCATCGTTACCGACCCGCGCGTGCCCAGCGCCAACGCGATGTCGCGCGCCAGGCTGCGGATATAGGTGCCCTTCGACACATGGGCGCGCAGGGTCGCCCAGTCCTCGCCGGCGTCGATCAGGTCGAGCGCATGGATCGTGACCGCGCGCGTGGGCATATCCACCGCCTCGCCCCGGCGCGCGCGGTCATAGGCGCGCACCCCGTCGATCATCAGCGCCGAATAGGCGGGCGGCACCTGTTCGATCGGCCCGGTGAAGGACGGCAGAACCGCCGCGATTTCCGCCGCAATGGGGCGCACATCGCTGGTGGCCACAACCTTGCCCTCGAGGTCGAGCGTCTCGGTCTCCTCGCCGAACTTCACCGTGAAATCATAGGTCTTGGACGCATCCAGCATCCGCCCCGTCAATTTCGTCGCCTCGCCCAGCGCGATGGGCAATATCCCGCTGGCCAGCGGATCCAGCGTGCCGCCATGGCCCACCTTGATCCCGCCCTTCAGCTTCATGTTATAACCCGCCGCGCGCAGGTTGCGCTTGACCGCGCTGACGGCCTGCGTGCTGCCCAGCTCCAGCGGTTTGTCCAGAATGATCCAGCCATGGACGCTCATCGCCCTATTCTCCCATCACCAGACGCGCGAGCGTGAGGACCTGTCGATAGGCCCAGTCAAACGGCGGCCCCACCCAACGGTCCACCAGATCGAAACCCGGCACCAGTTGCGGCAAGACCACCAGCAGAACCAGCACCAGCGCAAAGCCCAGACGGCGAAAGCGCGCATAAAACACCGCCGCCTTTTGGGGCAGAAGCCCCTCCACAATATGCGAACCATCAAAGGGAGGGATCGGCAGCAGGTTGAACAGCGCCAAAAACAGATTGATCTGGATAAAGGTCAGCAGCATCTCGGCCGCTACCTGCACGCCCATCGCCTGCGGCAGATGCGCCATCGCGCCCAGCAGCAGCGCGCCCAGCACCGCCATCACGATGTTCGAAACCGGCCCCGCCGCCGCCACGATCATCATGCCCACGCGCGGATTGCGCAGCCGCCATTTGTTGACCGGGACCGGTTTGGCCCAGCCGAACACCGGCAATTTGGCCAGAGCGAGCATCCCCGGCAGCAGGATCGTGCCTACCAAATCAACATGGCGCAGCGGATTGAGGCTCAGCCTTTTGGCCTCGTCCGCCGTAGGATCGCCCAATGCGCGCGCCGCCAGCCCATGCGCCACCTCGTGAAACACGATGGCGACCACCAAAGGCACGATCAGCCCGGCAAAGCGCAGGACGGGCAGCATATCCATCAGCCCGCGCGCCGCGCCTGCGTGAAATGCCGCCTGCAAAGCGCCACATAGCGGTCATTCCCGCCGATCTCGGTCTGCGCACCCTCGATCACCGCATGGCCCGCCGCGTCCACGCGCAGGTTCATCGTCGCCTTGCGCCCGCAATGACAAACCGCCTTCAATTCCACCAAAGCATCGGCAATGCCCAGCAAGGCCGCCGATCCGGGAAACAATTCGCCCTGAAAATCGGTGCGTAAGCCATAGCACAGCACCGGAATTCCGCCCTCGTCGGCAATGCGCGCGGCTTGCCACACCTGCTCGGCGGAAAGGAACTGCGCCTCGTCGATCAGCACGCAGGAGAGCGGCGTTTCGCCATGCGCGGCCATCACCGCGCCGTGAATATCCGTCTGTGCGCCAAACCGATGCGCATCCGCCGCCAGCCCGATCCGGCTCTCGATCGCATGATCGCCCCCGCGATGGTCCAGCGCCGCCGTCCACAGCATCGTGGCCATGCCGCGTTCGCGATAGTTGAAATCGGCCTGGAGCAGCGTGGTCGATTTGCCCGCATTCATGCTGGCATAGTAGAAATAGAGCTTGGCCATCGGACAGGCTTACTCGCCGTCCCCCTGCTCATCCCCATGCTCACCGATATCGCGCCGCACGCGCGGATCGGCCAGCAGCGCGTCAATCCGGCTCGCCTCGTCAAAGCTTTCATCGGGCAGAAACTTGATCTTGGCCGCATATTTCAGCTTCAGCTTGCCCGCGACCTCTTTCTGGAAAAAGGCGATGTTCGTGCGCAGGGCCTTGAGCACGATCTCCTCATCCTGGCCCAGAAGGGGTTTCACAAAGACCGTGGCATGGCGCAGATCCGGGCTCATGCGGACCTCGGTGACGCTGACCGAATGGGCGGTCAGCACGTCGTCATGCACCATCTGGCGCGTCAACAGGTCGGAAATCACATGCCGCACCTGCTCGCCCACCTTGAGCAGGCGGACCGAGCGGTTCTCGGGGGTGGAAGTTTGGTGGCGTGCCATAATGTCTCGTCAATTCTGTCGCCGGATCGTCCCGGCCTGTCGTAAATTTGCTTTGCTCACGGAACGCATCGCTTGGCAATGACTTCTGTGCTCTGAGCGGTATTGAAATCGGAGCTCAGCCGTCGATTTCAACGCCTTCAAGGAGGAATGAATGCGTAAAATTATCGGACTGGCGCTTTGCGCGCTGATTCTTGCCCCCACGGTTGCCTCGGCCGACCCCGATCATGGGCGCGGCGGGCGGGGGCATTGGGACCATGGCCGCCACGGCGGTCGCGGCCCCCAATGGCACGGCGGCCACGGCTGGGCGCCCCAGCCCGGTTGGCGCCAGTTCCGTCGCGGCGAACGCTTCTATGCCGAACGCGCCCCCAATTATGTCATCATCAACGACTATCGCCGCTGGCACCGCCTGCGCCCGCCCCCGCGCGGCTATCGCTGGGTGCGTAGCGGCAACGACGCCCTGCTGATCGGCATCACCAGCGGCATCGTCGCCAGCGTTATCGTGGGCGCCATGCGTTGATCATCCCGCCTGTTTCGTCCAATGCGGCCCGCCTTGCATCGTCAAGGCGGGCCTTTTCCTTGTGTCATCTTCGGTCGGCCATGCGACAATTTAACACAAGAATGACCGGCACCGTTCAGGTTCCCGCGCATTAGGCCATTGTAAGAAAGGGACATTGAAGAGTTCAACTCTTCCTGAAGGAGAAGCAATATGAAGACCCCCATCGCGCTGGTGCTGGCCGCAGCCCTGCTGGCCCCCTCGGCGCCCGCTCTGGCGCAGCCGGGCAGGCATGACGGCCCGGGCGATCATCGCGGGCCCGACAACCGGGGCGGCCATGACTATCGCGGCCCGCAAGGTCACGGCCCCTCCGCCTTTGTCCAGTTCCGCAAGGGCGAGCGTTTCGACCGCCGCCGGGCGCCCAATTATGCCGTGGTCGATTACCACCGCTATCGCCGCCTTGGCCCGCCCCCGCGCGGATATCAATGGGTGCGCAGCGGCAATGACGCCGTGCTGGTGGCCATCACCACCGGCATCGTGGCCAGCGTGATCGTCGGCGCCATCCGTTAAGCCTCTCAGGGCGGTGCCTTGCGCATCGCCCGACCCTGAACCCGCTTTGGCCCGATAATGGAAACATGGCAGGGGCCGTTCCCCCTTGCCCCCTTTCCCACCGGCCGGGCGGGCCTCAGACACGGAAAAGGGCGGCATCCCGGATAGGGAAGCCGCCCTTTTCTTCATCGATCCGTCAAAGGATCAGAGCGTGCGCTCGCGCATCTCGACTTCGAAGACTTCGAGCATATCGCCCGCCTTCACATCGTTGGTCGCCTCGAGCACCACGCCGCATTCCAAACCGGCGCGAACCTCGGCCACATCGTCCTTGAACCGGCGCAGCGAGGCCACGGTGGTCTTGGAGACGATGACGTCGTTGCGGGTAAGACGGGTGTGGAGACCCTTCTTGATATAGCCCTCGACGACCAGCAGACCGGCGGCCTTGTTGTGCTTGCCCGCCGGGAACACTTCCTTGACCTCGGCGCGGCCCACCACGGTTTCGATCCGCTCCGGACCCCAGACGCCCGCCATTTCCTTGGCGATGTCATCGGTCAGGTGATAGATCACGTCGAAATACTTCATCCGCACCTTGAAGCGTTCGATGATCTCGCGCGCCTTGGCATTGGGACGGACGTTGAAGCCCACGATCGGCGCACCCGAAGCCGCCGCCAGATTGACGTCGCTTTCGGTGATCGCACCCACGCCGCTGGCCAGAACCTTGAGCTTGATCTCGTCATTCGACAGGCGGTTGAGCGCATTGACGATGGCTTCGACCGAACCCTGCACGTCCGCCTTCACCAGAATCGGATATTCGATCACCGACTGCTTGGCGGCCAGAGCCGAGAACATGTTTTCAAGGCTAGAGGGCGCCGAAGTCGTGCGCTTGGCGGTGGCCTGCTCCTGACGGAAGGCCGCCACTTCGCGGGCACGCGCTTCGCTTTCCACCACGGTCAGCGTATCGCCCGCCATCGGCACGCCGCCAAGGCCCAGAACCTCAACCGGCAGCGAGGGCGGAGCCTGCTTCACCTGACGGCCCTTGTCGTCCAGCATGGCGCGCACGCGGCCCGACTGGGTGCCGACCACGAAGATGTCGCCGACCTTGAGCGTGCCGCGGTTGATAAGCACGGTGGCCAGCGGCCCCTTGCCCTTGTCGAGCTTGGCCTCGATCACGGTGGCTTCGGCCGCGCGATCCGGGTTCGCCTTCAGCTCCATCAGTTCGGCCTGCAGCAGGATCTTGTCGATCAGGTCCTGAAGGCCCGCGCCGGTCTTGGCCGAAACTTCCACGTCCTGAACGTCACCCGACATCTGCTCGACGATGATTTCATGTTCGAGCAGGCGTTCGCGGATCTTCTGCGGGTTGAATTCGGGCTTGTCGCTCTTGGTGATCGCCACGATCATCGGCACGCCGGCCGCCTTGGTGTGGTTGATCGCCTCGATCGTCTGCGGCATCAGCCCGTCATCACCGGCCACCACCAGAATGACGATGTCAGTGACATTGGCACCGCGCATACGCATTTCGGTGAAAGCCTCGTGGCCCGGCGTATCAAGGAACGTCACCAGATCGCCACCCTTGGTCTTGATCTGATAGGCGCCGATATGCTGGGTGATGCCGCCCGCTTCGCCGCGCACCACGTCCGTCCCGCGCAGCGCGTCGAGCAGCGAGGTCTTGCCATGGTCAACGTGGCCCATGATCGCCACGACGGGCGGACGGGTCTTGAGCGTTTCATCAGCGTCCACGTCAACGGTCGTGTCGATGTCAACGTCGCTTTCCGAAACGCGCTGGATGTTGTGGCCGAATTCTTCGACCAGCAGCTCCGCCGTGTCCTGATCGATGGTGTGGTTGAGCGTCACCACCATGCCCATCTTGAAGAGCGACTTGACCAGATCCGCGGCCTTTTCGGCCATACGGTTGGCCAGTTCCTGCACCGTGATCGCCTCGGGCACGATCACATCGCGCACCTGCTTTTCACGCTGCTGATACTGACCGCCAAAGTGGGCGCGGCGTTCCTTTTCGCGGGCGCGCTTGAGCGCGGCCAGCGAACGGGCGCGGGCGCCCTCGTCCTCGTTCAGCGCGCGGTTGACGGTCAGCTTGCCGCCACGACGCTCATCGGCGGCCTTGCGGTCGCGGCTGGGTGCGGGCTTCTTGGCAGCAGGCGCGGCAGCCTCGGGGCGACGCGGCGCGGGCGCAGGCGACTGCACCGGGGTAAAGCGGCGCGGCGCAGGGGCAGCGGGCTTTTCTTCCACCGGCGCGGCCTTCGGAGCCTCAACCTGAACCGGAGCGGCAGGAGCGGGCGCAGGCGCAGCCTCAACCACAGGAGCAGCGGGCGCAGGCGCAGCCTCAACCACAGGAGCAGCCGGAGCAGGCGCCTCCTCAACCTTGGGCGCTTCCTCAACCACCGGCGCGGGCGCAGCGGCCGCTTCGGCAGCGCGGCGGTTTTCCTCGGCGCGGCGGCGCTCTTCCTCGATCTGGCGGGCCTTTTCTTCCTGCTCACGGCGCGTTGCCGCTTCGCTGGCGGCCAAGCGGGCCTCTTCTGCTTCACGCAGCAGGCGGGCCTGCATTTCCTGACGCGTTTCGCGGCTTGCGGCCACGGGCGCAGGGCGCACAGGCGGCAGCGGCGGGCGCACCGGCTGGGCCACGGGCGCGGGCGCAGGGGCGGGAGCGGCCGCAGGCGCTTCAGCGCCCTGCCCGCCCTCGCCCGGCTTGCCCGGGATCACCTTGCGGCGTTTGACTTCAACCACCACCTTGTTGGTGCGGCCGTGGCTGAAGGTCTGCTTGACTTCGCCCGCTTCCACCGAGCGCTTCAGCCCCAGCGGCTTGCGGCCCAGTGTCGGTTTGTCATTGCTATCGGTCATCGGTTCAAACAGCCCTTCAGTCTCAATTCGTCTCAGCCGGCGACTCGCAGTCGTCAGCGTCATCATGATGTGCGTCCGGTTCGGCGGCATCGCCACCAAAGCCTTGATTATCTTTGGCAAGATAGTGATTCAGGCGCGCGAGCAAGGGGGCCAGCCTTTCGGCCGATGCCCGGTCGGTCAACGCCAGATGCACGACATTGTCGCGGCCCAATGCCACAGACAGGGCCGCCCGGTCCAGTGGCAAGGTATCACCCTTCTCACCGCTGCCTTCGGTTTCCCTGCCCACGCGCCAAGCCTGGTCCAGCTTGCGATTGCCATCGTCGCCCGCATCCGCCGCATGGGCCAGCCATACGACCCGCCCCATGCGCGCATTTTCAGCGATGCGGTCGGAACCTACCAACAGGCGCCCGCTGCGCATTTCCAGACCTAGCCGGTCGGTAAAGGCCCGCGTCAACGCGGCCTCGATCCTTTCGGGCAGGTCATCGGGAATGGCAATCTTCGCGCCCTTGTAGGCCCGTGCCAGAGCGCCCTTCAGACGCCCCTTGGCCATGGCCTGCACCAGTTCATCCTTGCGCACGCCAATCCACGCCCCGCGCCCCGGCGCCTTGGCCAGAGCATCAGGCGCGACAAAGGCGACCCCATCAGGTCCATCGGGCGAAATCGCCAGACGGATCAGCGCATCGCGCGGGGCCACCTCGCCGGAAAGGATGCATTTCCTTTCCGGCCCGGCGTCAGCAATGTCGGAGCTTACGCGCTCATTGCGAGGAATCCGCATCGGCGGCTCCCCCGTCTACTTCCGGCGCACCAACTTCGGGTTCATCGGTGAACCAGTGGGCGCGGGCGGCCATGATGATCTCATTGCCCTGTTCTTCGCTCAGGCCATATTCGCCCAGAACGCCGCCACGGCTGACTTCCTCGCGCTTTTCATCACGCTTGTCGTCGCGCTTTTCATTGCGGCGGCGCTGGTCATTGGCGCGCTTCTTGGCGATCAGCTCGTCGGTGGCCAGATCGGCCAGATCGTCGAGCGTCTTGATCCCCGCCTTGCCCAGCGTCACCAGCATGGTTTCGTTGAGATGCGGCAGTTCGGCCAGCGCATCCTCGACGCCCAGAGCGCGGCGCTCCTGACGGGCGGCCTCTTCGCGGCGGTCGAGCGCTTCCTGTGCGCGGTTCTGGAGCTCTTCGGCCAGCTCTTCGTCAAAGCCTTCGATCTGCGCCAGTTCGGCGATTTCGATATAGGCCACTTCTTCCAGCTCGCTGAAGCCTTCGGCCACCAGCAACTGCGAGAGGGTTTCATCGACATCCAGCTCTTCTTCGAACAGCTTGGACTTTTCGGCGAATTCCTTCTGACGCTTTTCGCTCGCCTCGGCCTCGGTCATGATGTCGATCTGACGGCCAGTCAACTGGCTGGCCAGACGCACGTTCTGACCGCGGCGACCGATGGCCAGCGACAGCTGATCGTCGGGAACCACGACCTCGATACGGCCCTCTTCCTCGTCGATCACCACGCGCGACACGGTCGCGGGCTGAAGCGCGTTCACCACGAAAGTGGCGGTGTCTTCGCTCCAGGGGATGATGTCGATCTTTTCGCCCTGCATTTCCTGCACGACGGCCTGCACGCGGCTGCCCTTCATGCCGACGCAGGCGCCGACCGGGTCGATGCTGGAATCGCGGCTGATCACGCCGATCTTAGCGCGCGAACCCGGATCGCGGGCGGCGGCCTTGATCTCGATGATGTTGTCGTAGATTTCAGGCACTTCCTGAGCGAACAGGCGCTTCATGAAATCGGGATGCGCGCGGCTCAGGAAAATCTGCGGGCCGCGGTTCTGACGCTCGACCTTGAGGATCAGCGCACGGACGCGCTCGCCCACGCGGGCGGTTTCGCGCGGGATCTGCTGATCGCGGCGGATCACGCCTTCGGCGCGGCCAAGGTTGACGATCACATGGCCGAATTCGACCGACTTGATGACGCCCGTGACGATTTCGCCCGCGCGGTCCTTGAACTCGGCATACTGACGGTCGCGCTCGGCATCGCGCACCTTCTGGAAGATGACCTGCTTGGCGCTCTGCGCGTCAATGCGGCCCAGATCCACCGGGGGCAGCGGATCGACGATGAAGTCACCGATCTTGGCGTCCTTCTGCAGCTTTTCCGCCGCCTTCAGGTCAACCTGCTTGAAGTAGTCATCGACATGCTCGACCACTTCCACCACGCGCCACAGGCGCAGATCGCCGGTGCGCGGGTCCAGCTTGGCGCGAATATCGTTTTCGGCGCCATAGCGGTTGCGGGCCGACTTCTGAATGGCCTCTTCCATCGCCTCGATAACGATCGCCTTGTCGATCATCTTCTCGGTGGCAACGGCTGTCGCAATCGCGAGCAGTTCGGCGCGGTTGGCGGAAATCGCACTGGCCATAATCAGTCTTCCTGCGTTTCGGTTTCTTCGTCGATCTCGTCGAAATCTTCATCGGGATCAATGGGTTTGGTTGCGGCCAGCAAGCGATCGGTCAACACCAGCTTGGCGGAATGAATATCGGCAAAGGGGAAAGTAACGCGGCCCGACTTCTTGTCGTCCAGCGCGATCACCTCGCCCTCGACCGAGAGAAGATTACCCACAATGCTCTTGCGGTTGCCATCGACGGGCACGGTCAGATTGACCTTGGCCTCATGGCCGATCCACGCCGTGAAATCCTTGATCCGGGTCAGCGGACGGTCGATACCGGGCGAGCTGACCTCAAGGCGATAGGCCTCCTCGATCAGCGTCTCGCCCGCTTCTTCCAGCGCGTCGATCTTGTCCGAAATGCGGTGCGAGAGCGCGACGCAATCACCGATCACCAATTGCCCGGTTTCGGGGCGCTCGGCCATGATCTGAAGCGTATGCTCCTCATCGCCCACGTCCGACTTGCCAAACAGAATCACGCGCACAAGATCCAAGCCCAAGGCCTTCACCTCTGGTTCGACAATCTCGGTAATACGCGCGATATTGGCCATGTAAGTTCCTGTATTGAACGACAGAATAGCAAGCAGTTTCGCGCCGGCCCCTTCCGGCGCCAGCCCCGCTTTGCTTCACAATGTCGGGATTGATCGGGCCATTACGCCTGTTTGGAACGGAATGCAAGGGGGTGGTCGGCAATTACTCCTTCACCCACCCCTCATCCGTCGCCTGCGTCAGCCAGACCCCGCTGCCCAGCATCAGCTCCACCCGCGCCAGAACATTTTCCACCGCCGGCATGGCCGCGCTTTTGCCCGCAAATTCGGCCAGAGGCGCCTGTTTTTGCCCCATCTGCTCGATCACGCTGGCATGGGGAATCGCGGGCCAGTCAGGATGCTGGGCCAGAATGTCGCGGTGCATCGCCTTGCGCCGGTCCACCATCGAGAGAACCGGCAGAATGCCCGGCGCCTTGCCGCCGCGCTCGGCCTCCAGATGCTCCTTCACCTGCTCCAAAGTCCGCATCGCCAGCGGCGCAGGCAGCAAAGGCACCACCAGCAAATCGGCGGCGCGGAAAATCTGATCCGAAATCCCGCCCAGACCTGGCGGGCAATCCACCACAATCCGATCATAATCGGGCGAGAGACTCTCCAGCAATTTCTTCAACCGCTTGGGCTTGTCATCGGCCAGATCGCTTTCCAGATGGCGCAGCGACAGGTCCGCCGCGATCAGGTCCAGTTCGGGCCAGTTGGTCGGCACGATCGCATCGGCGGGATCGGCATCGCGAGCAAAAATCTTCTTCGCCTTGGCCGCTGCGCCCGACTGCCCCAGCAGGAAAGCCACCGCCCCCTGCGCATCAATATCCCAGATCAGCGTCCTTTTGCCCGACACCGCAAAGCCATGTGCCAGATTGACCGCCAGCGAGGATTTTCCCACCCCGCCCTTCATGCTGTAAACCGCGATCACCTTGCCCATGCGCCCGCCTTTCTCAGATTTGCGCGCAACTTAGGCCTCGCGCCGCCCAAGTCAAAGCAGATGATGTTTCCGCATCGTGTGGCGCAACTGGTCATAGGTCAGGCCCAGCGCCTTGGCGGTCTGGCGCTGGTTATAGCGGTGGCGGGCAAGGGCGGCTTCGACAATGGCCTTTTCATGCGCATCGACCGCCCCGCGCAGGTCCGACACCCCAGCCAGATCGCCCGCCATCACCGGCGCGGGCGCGGCCTCATGATCGGCGGCGCGCAGCGATTGGGTCGGCTTCCATGGCGAATCGAAGGGATCAAAGGTGATTTCGGCAATCGGCATTTCCGGACTGTCGCTGCGATAGACCGCCCGCTCGATCACATTGCGAAGCTCGCGCACATTGCCCGGCCAGTGGTATTTTTCCAGCGCCGCCGCCGCCGCCCCGCTGAACCCCGGCCAGCGGTCCCAACCCATCTCGCTGGCCATGCGCCGCCCGAAATATTCGGCCAGCACCGAAATGTCGCCCTCGCGAGCGCGCAGCGGCGGCAGGGTGATAACCTCAAAGCTCAAACGGTCGAGCAAGTCGGCGCGAAACCGCCCCTCGCGCGCCATGCGGGGCAGATCCTCATTGGTGGCCGCCACGATACGCACATCCACGCGCAAAGGCCGAGAGGCCCCGATCCGCGTCACCTCGCCATATTCCACCGCGCGCAGCAGGCGCTCCTGCGCGCCCATGCTCAGCGTGCCCAGTTCATCGAGGAAAAGCGTGCCGCGATCGGCTTCCTCAAAGCGTCCCGCCCGCGCCCGCGTCGCCCCCGTAAAGGCCCCAGCCTCATGCCCGAACAATTCCGCCTCGATCAGCGTTTCGGGCATGGCCGCACAGTTCAGCGTCACCAATGGCTCGTCCCAGCGTGAGGACAGGCGGTGGAGACGCTCGGCAATCAGCTCCTTGCCGGTCCCCCGCTCGCCAATCACCAGCACCGGGCGGCGCAGCGGCGCGGCGCGACTGGCGCGCTCGACCGCATCGAGGAAAGCGCCCGACTGGCCGATAAATTGCACATCGCGCGGAGCATGGTGGGGAGATAGCGCCATGAATTGCCTATCCTTGGTGAAATTTCCCGAAGTTTGGCAAAACACACAAATCCCGTCAAGCGGCGGCGCAGCGCAAAACCCCCAATTTTCGCGCCATCCGCAAATTGGCACGGGCTTTGCGATATATCCGGCATGACCAAACTTTCGCCTCTCGAACCCATCCCTCATGCCGAAACCCCCGGCATGGCGGGCGCATCGCCGACACACTCGATGCGCATTCCCATGGGTGCGGCGAAAGTCGGGCCGGAGGGGCCATTCGCCCGTCCGTCGGGCGATGATCGCGCAACGCCCCTGCGTGATCGCCACACTCCCCCTCCGGCCCGGTTTTTTTCGCTTCAGGATTTCTCGCGCGGCCACAACAGGCTAGAACGGGAAATCGAGAAACTGCAATCCAATCCACCTTCGGGAGCAAGCCGCATGGGCATTTTCAGCCGCACCCGCGACATTATCGCCGCCAATTTCTCCGATCTTCTGGAAAAGGCCGAGGATCCTTCCAAGATGATCCGCATGATCATCCTCGAAATGGAGGAAACGCTGGTCGAAGTGCGCGCGTCGGCCGCCCGCACCATCGCTGATCAAAAGGAGATGCGCCGCCATATCGCCAAGCTCGACCGGCTGCAGGCCGACTGGGGCGAAAAGGCGCAACTGGCCCTGTCCAAGGGCCGCGAGGATCTGGCCCGCGCCGCATTGGTGGAAAAGCGCAAGGCATCGGACATGGCCGACCAGCTGCAATCCGAAGTCTCGGTGCTGGACGATTCGCTGCGCGCCTTTGAGGCCGACATCGAAAAGCTCCAGACCCGCCTGCGCGAAGCCCGCAGCCGCCAGACCGCGATTGCCGCCCGTCTGGAAAGCGCGGAGAACCGCGTGAAACTGCGCACGCTGCTGGCCAGCGAGCGGGTGGACGAGGCGATGGCGCGCTTTGATGCACTCGAACGCCGCGTCGATTATGCCGAAGGGCGCGCCGATGCGCTGGGTCTGGCCGACAATGCCAAGCCCAGCCTTGCCGACGAGATCGCCGCCCTCGCCTCGGGCGACAAGGTGGACGAGGAGCTTGAGGCTATGAAGCGCGCCTTGAAGAAGGAGGGCTAAGCCATGGATATCGTGCCTTTGGTGGCCATTTGCGCGCTTTTCATCGGCCTGCCGTGGATCATCCTGCATTATGTCACCAAATGGAAAACTTCCGCCACGCTGACATCGGATGACGAAGCGCTGCTGGAGGAGCTTTACCAACTGGCCCGGCGGCTGGATGAACGGATGGATACGGTCGAGCGCCTCGTCGCCTCCGATCACCCCGATTTCCGCCCCGCCGCCCAAATGCCCAACCGCGAAATCGACAACCAACCGCTGCGCGAAATCGCCAAAGACATTGACCGCTTGCGCGCCCGCTCTGCCGACAGGAGCTTTCGATGAACCCGATCCACACCCGTTTTTACCGTGACAAGGCCAATGGCAAGTTCATGGGCGTTTGCGCCGGGATTGCCGATTATACCGGAATTGACGTGCTCTGGGTGCGGATCGCCACGCTGGTCCTGCTCTCGATGAGCGGGGGCACCGCCTGGGTGATCTATTTCGGCATCGGCTTTCTGGCGCCCGACAAGCCCCGCGCGCTCTATACCGACCGCGAGGAGCAGCGTTTCTGGCAGGGTGTGCGCCAGTCGCCGGGCCGCACCACCCGCGAGGTCCGCGCCAAGTTCCGCGATCTGGACCGCCGTCTGGCTGCGGTGGAGGACTACTATGTCTCCTCCAACCCGCGCCTGTCCGAAGAAATCGAAAAGCTGCGCTGAAAGCACAGCATTTAGGGGGAAATTCCATGTCCGCTGGCACTATTGGCGCGTTCATTCCGATTGTCGCGCTTTCGATCCCGATCGTGGCGATCTGGACCAGACACAAAACGCGCATCGCCGAAATGCACATCCGCGCCACCGCCGATGACACGGCCGAACGCGCCGCCCAATACGCCGCCAAGACGCAGGAACTGGAAGACCGGGTGCGCGTGCTGGAGCGTATCGTCACCGACAAGGGCTATGACATTGCCGCGCAAATCGAGGCCCTGCGCGACACAAAGGCGGTCGAAGGCCATATTCAAGACCGCCGCCGCGATCCGCTCAACTGATCCCTCTTCGGAGCGACTGCCATGAACTTCTGGGAAGCCATTGTTCTCATTGTCATCGTCACCTCGGTCGCCAAAGTGTTTCAGGCGGGCCTCTACAGCCGGTCGGGCCGCGCACGCCGCGTGACCATCGATGACAAGGGCAAGCAGACCATCATCGAACACGCCGACCGCGATGCCGAAACCGATCTCCAGAACCAGCGCCTGAAAAGCGAGGTCGCGGAATTGCGCGAACGCATCAAGGTGCTCGAACGCATCGCCACCGAGGACCGCAAGGCCCGCGATCTGGCCGATGAAATTGAATCGCTCCGTCGATAAGAGGGGCCGATAAAAGGGTTTGAAGCCATGTTGCATGATTTCATTCATAGCCTTGCCCCCCTGATGTGGACCGGCATCATCCTGACCGCCATCGTCCTGCGCCACCGCCGCAAGATGGCCGCGATGTCCTATGGCGAGGCACGCCCCGCCGCCCAAGATGCCGAGGTCGAGGCCCTGCGCGAGCGCATCCGCGTACTGGAACGCATCGCCACTTCCTCCTCGCTGGAGGGGCGCAGCGCGGATCGGCTCTCGGCCGAAATCGAAGCCCTGCGTGATCGTTGAACCTGCGATCGTTAAACCGGAGGATTTCCCATGGACAGCCTGACCCTGCCCGAACTGGTCTCCGCCCTGACCGCCATCGCCATGCTCAGCATCGCCCTGCTGCGCGGATGGTCGGGATGGCTGGCGCTCAAGCATCGCGAACTTGATCTGGTGAGCAAGGCCGATCAGCCCGCCCAGCCTTCGGCCACCCATCGCATCGAGATCGCAGACCTGAAAGAACGCATCCGCAAGCTGGAAGCCATCGCCGCCGGGGTTGATTTATAAGCCCCTTGGGCGCTATCGCATCCCCATGCGCAGCCTTTCCGATATTGCCGAGGAATATGAATTCCTCGAAGCCGACGAACGTTACCGCCTGTTGATCGAACTGGGCCGCGAACTGGACCCCATGCCCGACGCGTTGAAAACCGACGCCACGCTGGTGCGCGGATGTTCGGCCAGCGTCTGGGTCTATCCGGTGGAACAGGGCGACCGGCTGCAATTCCTGGCCGATTCGAACGCGGCGATCACCAAGGGCATCATCGCGCTGGTTCTCTCGGCGGTGCAGGGCAAGCCCGCCGAGGAAGTGGTCGCGATGGACATTGCCGAGGCGCTCGCTCCGTTTGATCTGAAAAACCAGCTTTCCAGCAATCGGACACAGGGCGTGCCCAACATGATCGCGCTGATCAAGGATCACGCATCACGGCTCGCAGCGGGCTGAACCGGGCATGCGCCGCCACCTTTATCAAGCGGGCGGCCTGTTCTTTGTCGGCCTTGGTATTGTGGGGGCATTTCTGCCGCTCTTGCCCACGGTGCCCTTCCTGCTGCTGGCGCTGTTCTGCTTTGCCCGCTCCAACCCCGCGTGGGAGCAGCGTCTGCTCGATCATCCCACCTATGGCCCGCCCCTGCGCCAATGGCGCGAGCGGCGGGCGATCCCGCGCCGGGCGAAGAAAGCCGCGCTGATCGCTATGGCGGTGTCGGTGGGGATTACCGCGTTTACGGCGGGGTGGCCGTGGGTGTTGATTCCCGCTGGGGTGATGGTTCTGTCGGGGACTTGGATCTGGACAAGAGCGGAATAGAAGGATGATGCGAGGGTCTAGACCCTCGCGCTCCCGTTACTGTCTGCGTTGCGCTAAGGGTTCAGCGTTGTGTATCGGACGCAACGTTTCAAAATTAAAGCCTGCGGCGCCGTTAGAAGGCGCCGCAGGCTTTAATTATAATCACACAAGACCTCGAACCACACCCCATTAACGGGATTGCAAAGGGCCCCCGCCCTTTGCCCGCCGGAGGCCCTCTTTTAAACCCTTAAACCAACCGCGCCTGACGCAACGCCGCGCCGATAAACCCGGCAAACAGCGGATGCGGCTCGAACGGACGGCTCTTGAGTTCGGGGTGGAACTGCACGCCCACGAACCACGGATGGTCCGGCCGCTCGACGATTTCGGGCAGCAGGCCATCGGGCGACATGCCCGAGAACACCAGCCCGCCCTGCTCCAGCGCCTCGCGATAGTGCGAGTTCACTTCGTAACGGTGGCGGTGGCGTTCGCTGATCGTCTCGCTGCCATAGATCGCCGCGACATGGCTGTTGCCCGCCAGCTTGGCTTCATAGGCACCAAGGCGCATCGTGCCGCCCAGATCGGTTTCGGCGGTGCGCTGTTGCAGCCCCTCTTCGCTCATCCATTCGGTGATGATGCCGACGACCGGCTCCTTGGTTTCGCCAAATTCGGTCGAGGAAGCGTCCGCGATCCCCGCCGTGTTGCGCGCGCCTTCGATGCAGGCCATCTGCATGCCAAGGCAGATGCCGAAGAACGGCACCTTGCGTTCGCGGGCAAAACGGACCGCCGAGATCTTGCCCTCGGTGCCGCGCTCGCCAAAACCGCCGGGCACAAGGATGCCGTGCAGCGGTTCGAGCGTCGAGACGATCTCTTCCTCGTCCTTTTCAAAGATTTCGGCGTCGATCCACTTGATGTTGACCTTGACCTTGTTGGCAATGCCACCATGCACCAGCGCTTCATTCAGCGACTTATACGCATCCTGAAGCACGACATATTTGCCCACCACACCGATGGTCACTTCGCCCTCGGGGGCGGCATAGGTCTTGGTCAGCGCCTGCCACTGGTCGAGCTTTGGCTCGGGCGCGGTCAGGCCAAAGTGGTGCAGCACCGCATTGTCCAGCCCTTCGGCGTGATATTGCAGCGGCACGGCATAGATATTGGGCGCGTCCAGAGCCGGGATCACCGCTTCCTTGCGCACGTTGCAGAAGAGCGCGATCTTGCTGCGCTCGTTCTCGGGCAATTCCTGTTCGCAACGGCACAGCAGCACGTCAGGCTGGATGCCATACGAAGTCAGCTCGCGCACCGAGTGCTGAGTCGGCTTGGTCTTGAGCTCACCCGCCGCCGCGATGTAGGGCACCAGCGTGACATGGGCAAAGCAGGTCTGCTCGCGCCCCAGTTCGTTGCGAAGCTGACGGATCGCCTCGATGAAGGGCAGGCCCTCGATGTCGCCCACCGTGCCGCCGATTTCGCACAGCACGAAATCCAGATCCTCGGTGTCGGCCTGCGCGAAATCCTTGATCGCATCGGTCACATGCGGGATCACCTGCACCGTCGCGCCCAGATAGTCGCCGCGGCGTTCCTTGGCGATGATCGTCTGATAGATGCGGCCCGAGGTGATATTGTCGCTCTTGCGCGCCGAAACGCCGGTAAAGCGTTCATAATGCCCCAGATCGAGGTCCGTCTCTGCACCATCGTCAGTCACATAGACTTCGCCATGCTGATACGGGCTCATGGTGCCGGGGTCGACGTTGAGATAGGGGTCGAACTTGCGGATGCGGACCTTGAAGCCGCGTGCCTGCAACAAGGCGGCCAGTGAAGCCGCCATAAGACCCTTGCCCAGCGAGGAGACCACGCCGCCGGTGATGAAAATATACCGCGCCATGGGGATTGCGCCTTACCTTTTTTGAACCATCAATCCAAGCGCGCAATGCGCGCCAACGAGCAAGCAATCCACAGTCCTGTTCATGGACGCGCCAAAAACGCGCCGCAGACGGCGGAATGCCCAAACGCCAACCACCCCACCGCGCGTGCGGCAGGGTGGCTGACACAAAAACACCGAATTACTTCTTGGCCGCGCCGGCCAGCGGATCGGCAGGAAGCGGAGCCGCAGGAGCGGCAGGAAGCGGAGCCGCAGGAGCGGCAGGCGCCGCAGCCGGGGCCGAAACGCTGCGATCAAGCGAGGTATCGACCTTCTGGCTCGACGCGCTGGCCACGGCCAGAGCCGCCAGCACAATCGAGAGGCCGACAAAGATCGCAGCCAGAACGCCCGTGCTGCGCGTCAGAAAGTCCGCCGCGCCGCGCGCCGACATGAAACCCGAAGGGCTGCCGCCAACGCCCAGACCGCCGCCTTCCGACTTCTGAATCAGGATCACCACGACCAGCATGGCCGCGACAATGGCCTGAAGCACAATAAGGAAGATGAACATGAAGCGCGACTCTCGACATGGCAGCCAGCAAAGGCCACCGCATGAATGGAATGGCGCGCATCTAGGCGCGCATGAGCCCAGTTGCAAGGGGGTGCTTCCACCCCACCCCCAACCTGGGCCTTGATCCGGACGCCGAACCTCAGCCTTCGATGAGCATCGCGGCGGCATTGATGATCGCGGCAAAGCTCTCCGCCGTCAGACTGGCCCCGCCGACCAGCGCGCCGCCGACATCGGCCACGCCCAGCAATTCCGAGGCATTGCTCGCATTGACCGAGCCGCCGTAAAGGATACGCACGCCCTTGCCCGCATCGCCGTAGATGGCGACCAGATCGGCCCGGATTGCCTGGTGCATCGCGGCCACATCCTCCACCGAAGGCACGCGACCCGTGCCGATGGCCCAGACCGGCTCATAAGCCACGGCCAGCCCCTCGGCGCCTTCCTTGGGCAACGAGCCGTGAAGCTGGCCCGAAACCACCGCTTCGGCCTGCCCGGCGTCGCGCTCGGCCTCCGTTTCGCCCACGCACAGGATCACGCCCAGCCCCGCCGCGCGGGCGGCAAGCGCCTTGGCCTGCACATCGGCATTGCTCTCGCCATGCAGGCTGCGACGCTCGCTGTGGCCCACGATGGTGAAGCGCGCACCGGCATCTTCAAGCATGGGCGCGGAAATGTCGCCGGTATAGGCGCCGCTGGGCTTGGCATGGACGTCCTGACCGCCCACGGCCATCGCCTGAGCTTCCTCGGCCATCGCATGGACCAGCGTGAAGGGCGGGGCGATGCCCACGTCCACCGCCGGATGGCGGGCCGCCACGCGGTCGATCGCGCGCGCCTCGGCCAGCGTGGCGCGCAGGCCGTTCATCTTCCAGTTGCCGACGATATAGGGCCGCAAAGCCATGATCCCTTTGTCCTTCCTAAATCGCGGGGAGCCAAAGCACGGCCCGCAACAGGCCGCGCCGCATCACGCCTCCCCAGCATGCGTATGCGCGCCTAGGGCAAGGAGGCGCCGCTTGTCAAAAGGCGCGTGGTCGACAACCCACCGAAAAGACGCAAACGCAGCATAAAGGCACCACAAATTTGCGCGATGGCGCCGCTTGCGGGATTCGGCCAAGCCGCCTAAAGCCGCCTGCTGATGGTTTTGACGGCGCGCGCCTTTTGGGCGGGGCCGCGGTGACGGGTTGGTTTGATGCTGCAAGTGTTCCGCAAGTTCTTCCACTCCTCGGTGGGCGTGTTCGCCGCGCTGGGGTTGATCGTGATGCTGGCCATGGCGTTTGCCGCAGGCGATGTGTCGAACATGATCTCATCGGGCAGCATCACCGGGGGTGACCGCGTAGCCAAGGTCGACGGCACCGCCATCGGCACCGCGCAATTGACCAAGCAGATGCAGCAGGCCGTGGAAATCACCCGCCAGCAGCAGCCCGGCGTCACCATGAAGAGCTTTCTGGCCGAAGGCGGGCTCGATCTGGTGCTGGACCAGATGATCGACGGCGAGGCCCAGATGGCCTTTGGCCGCAAGGTCGGCATCGTTGCGGGCAAGCGTCTGGTCGACAGCGAACTCGCCAAGATCCCGGCGTTTCAGGGCGCAGGCGGCAAGTTCGACCAGAACGCCTATCTCTCGGTTCTGGCCCAGCGCCAGATGAACGATGCCGATGTGCGCGACAGTTTCGCGCGCGATCTGGTCTCGCGCCAGTTGCTGGCCCCGGCGCAATTCGGCGCCGCCCTGCCCCAGAGCGCGGTGGTGCAATATGCCTCGCTGCTCAAGGAACATCGCGCAGGTTCGGCCGCCATGCTGCCCTCGGCCGCCTTCGCGCCCAAGGGCCTGCCCACGCAGGCCGAAGTGACCGCGTGGTACAACAACCACAAGGCCGCCTACACCGTGCCGGAACGCCGCGTGATTCGTTACGCCCGCTTCGACGAATCGGTCATCAAGCAGTCCTCGGCCCCCAGTGATGCCGAAGTGGCCGCCCGATTTAAGGCCAATGCCGCCCAGTATGGCGCCAGCGAGACCCGCAAGGTGTCGCAGGTCATCGTCATCAGCGAGAGCATGGCCAAGGACATTGCCGCCGCCGTGGCCAAGGGCGAAAGCCTTGAGGCCGCCGCCAAGGCCAAGGGCCTTTCGGTCGCCTCGCTGGGCGCGGTCAGCAAGGCCGACCTGACGATCAAGAGCAGCGCCGCCGTGGCCGAGGCCGCCTATGCCGCCAAGGCCGGGGCCATCGCTGGCCCGGTCAAGGGCGCGCTGGGCTGGGCGCTGGTGCGCGTGGATGCCGTCGACGCCAAACCTGCGCGCACGCTGGAACAGGTGAAGGGCGAGATCACCGCCGCCCTGACCGAGGAAAAGCGCAAGGCAGCGCTGGCCGCTCTCACCGAGAAGGTGAACGATGATTTCGGCAAGGGCGGCGCGCTGTCCGATACCGCCAAGGAACTGGGCCTGACCATGGCCGAAACCCCGCTGCTGACGGCCAAGACGCCCGCTGGCATGGGGCTTCCGGCCGAACTGGCCTCGATTCTGCCCGCCGCCTTTGGCATGGACCACGAGGGCCAGCCCCAGATCAGCGAACTGGTCGCGGGCAAGAGCTTTGTGATCTTTGACGTGACCAAGATCGTGCCCGCCGCCCCTGCCCCGCTTGACCAGATCAGCGCGCAGGTGATGGCCGACATCCAGCTTGAAAAGGGCTCGGTCGCCGCGCGCGCCGCCGCGATGAAGCTGCTGGCAGCAGGCAAGAAGGGCGCCGATCTGGCCGCCGAAGTGGCCAAGCTGGGCGTAGCCCTGCCCCCGGTTCAGCAGATGAATCTGGGCCGCGAGGAAATCATGTCGCGCGGTGGGCAGATCCCGCCTGCGGTGGCCATGTTCTTCGGCATGGCGCCCGGCACGACCAAGCTGATCCCGATTGCGGGCAACAAGGGCTTTATGGCTGTTCAGCTGAAAACCATCACGCCGGGCACCGTGGCCGCCAATGATCCGCTGGTCGGGCAGGTCAAGGGCGAGCTCAACAATCTGGCCGCGCGCGAACAGGCCGAAAGCCTGCGCCGCGCGATCCGCACCGAAGTCAAGGTGGAGCGCAACGAAAGCGCCATCAAGACCGTCGCCGCCACGCTGGCCGGCGGCAACTGACGTTCAATCCCAAAAAGCGAAAGACCAATGACCGACAACACCCATCGCCCAGAAAACTGGGACGCCGCCCTTTCCTTGCTGTCTGGCGGGAATCCGGCGCTGGTGTGGCGTCGCGTCATTGCGGACACTGAGACACCCGTGGGCGCGGCGGTAAAGCTGTTCGCGGGCGAGCGGGGCGATTTCCTGCTCGAATCGGTCGAGGGCGGCGAGGTGCGGGGGCGGTACAGCCTGCTGGGTCTGGCCCCCGATCTGGTGTTCCGCGCCACCGGCCATGCCGCCGAAATCAACCGCGTCTGGGCGCAGGACCGCGAGGCGTTTGAGCCTCTGGCAGGCGACGCGCTGGGCGAATTACGCAAGCTGGTCGAAAGCTGCCGGATGGATGTGCCCGCCGCGCTGCCTCCCGCGCTGGCCTGTATCGTGGGCTATTTCGGCTATGAAACCTTTGGCCTTGTCGAAAAACTGCCCCGCGCGCCGCAAAGCGCGCTGGAATTGCCCGACATGCTGTTTGTCCGCCCCACGGTGATCCTTGTGTTCGACCGGCTGGGCGATGAATTGTTTGCCGTTGCGCCGGTCTGGCCTTCGGATCGCGCGCCCGAAGCTGCGCTGGAAGTGGCACAGGAGCGGATCGATGAGGCCCTGCGCGCGCTGGCTGCGCCCGCGCCCGAACCTGTGCGCGCCGCGCCCGACATGCCCATGCCGATGCCGACCCCGGTGATGGCGCCGGGCCGCTATGGCGAGATGGTCGAACGCGCCAAGCAATTTATCGAGGCGGGCGACATTTTTCAGGTCGTGCTGGCGCAGCGTTTCACCGCGCCTTTTACTCTGCCGCCGCTCTCGCTTTATCGCTCGCTGCGCCGGGTCAATCCCTCGCCCTTCCTCTATTTCCTCGACCTGCCCGGTTTTGCCGTGGTTGGGTCCAGCCCGGAAATTCTGGTGCGGGTGCGCGATGGCGAGGTGACTATCCGCCCCATCGCGGGCACGCGCCCGCGCGGCAAGACCCCGGCCGAGGACAAAGCCAATGAGATCAGCCTGCTGGAGGATCAGAAAGAGCGCGCCGAGCATCTGATGCTGCTCGATCTGGGCCGCAACGATGTGGGCCGTGTGGCCGCCAAGGGCACGGTCAAGGTCACCGAAAGCTATACGATCGAGCGTTACAGCCATGTGATGCATATCGTCTCGAACGTGGTGGGCGAATTGGACACCAACCGCGCCGATGCGATTGACGCTGTGTTCGCCGGTTTCCCGGCAGGCACCGTCAGCGGTGCGCCCAAGGTCCGGGCCTGCGAGATCATCGCCGGACTGGAAGGCGAAACGCGCGGCGCCTATGCGGGCGGCGTCGGCTATTTCGGGCCGGACGGCAATCTGGACAGCTGCATCGTGCTGCGCACCGGCATCCTCAAGGATGGCGTGTTGCACGTGCAGGCGGGCGCGGGCATCGTGGCCGACAGCGATCCGGTCTATGAACAGCGCGAATGCGAACATAAATCCGGCGCCCTCTTTGCCGCCGCCCGTGAGGCGGTGCGCGTGGCGCAGGAAGCGGGGTTTGGGCAATGAATAATAAAATCCTCGTCATCGACAATTACGACAGCTTCACTTGGAATCTGGTCCATTACATCATGGAACTGGGCGCTGAGGTCGAAGTGGTGCGCAATGACGCGCTGACCGCCGCGCAGGCGATTGACAGCGGCGCGGCAGGCTTCCTGCTTTCGCCCGGCCCCTGCACGCCGAACGAGGCCGGGATCAGCCTAGATCTGGTGGGCGCGGCGGCCGATAGCGGCAAGCCCTTGCTGGGCGTGTGCCTTGGCCATCAGTCCATCGGGCAATATTTCGGCGGCACGGTGCAGCGCGGCGGCCTGATGCATGGCAAGACCAGCCCGGTGACGCATGACAACAGCGGCCTGTTCGAGGGCATCCCCTCGCCCTTCATCGCCACGCGTTATCACTCGCTGATCGTGACCGACATTCCGGCCTGCCTGCATGTGAATGCGCGCAGCGACGATGGGCATGTAATGGGCTTCCGCCATGTCAGCCTGCCGATCCACGGGGTGCAGTTTCACCCCGAGAGCATCGCCACGCAGCATGGCCATGCGATGCTGGCCAATTACCTGAAACTGTGCGGGATTGATGCCCGTATGCCCGCATGAACGCCCTGCCCGAAGTCTCGGCCCATCCCTTTGACGAGGGTGAGGCGCAGAGCATTTTCGGCGCGATCCTTGACCGGCAGGTGTCCGACGAAGCGATTGCCGATTTTCTCGTCGCCCTTTCGGCGCGCGGTGAAACGTCGAGCGAGATCGCGGGCGCGGCGCGGGCCATGCGTGCGCGGATGATCGCGGTCCATGCGCCCGAGGGAGCGATTGACGTGTGCGGCACCGGCGGCGATGGGCATCATACGCTCAACGTCTCCACCGCCGTATCGCTGGTGGTCGCGGCCTGCGGCGTGCCGGTGGCCAAGCATGGCAACCGGGCGGCATCATCCAAGGCGGGCGCGGCCGATACGCTGGAGGCTTTGGGCCTTAATCTGGCCCATGCCGGAGAGCGCGCGGAAAGCACGCTGGGCGAGATCGGCATCGCGTTTCTGTTTGCGCAGGCGCATCATCCCAGCCTCAAACATATCGCCCCGATCCGGCGGGCGCTGGGCACGCGCACGATCTTCAACCTGATGGGGCCGCTGGCCAATCCGGCCAATGTGCGCCATCAACTGGTGGGCATCGCGCGCCCGGCCTATGTGCCGATCTATGCCGAAGCGATCCGCCGCCTTGGCACCGAGCGCAGCTTTGTCATTTCGGGCGATGAGGGGTTGGACGAACTGAGCCTTGCAGGCGGCAATGAAGTGGCCGACGTGCGCGGCGATGGGGTGGCGATGAAGCGCGTGGTTCCTGCCGACGCTGGCCTGCCCGAATATCCGGTTGAAGCGATCAAGGGCGGCGATCCGGCCTATAATGCCGATGCTTTGCACCGCCTGCTGATGGGCGAGCATGGGGCCTACCGCGACGCGGTGCTGCTCAATGCTGCTGGCGCGCTGATGGTCGCGGGCGAGGTTTCGAACTGGCGCGAGGGCGCCGAAGAGGCCGCAGAGGCCATTGACAAGGGGCTGGCCAAGGGGCTGCTCGATTGCTGGATCAAGGCTTGCGAATGACCGACAAATTGACAGAAATCTGCGACACCAAGCGCCAAGAGGTTGCCGCGCGCAAGCCTTTGGCAAGTTTGGCCGACCTTGACGCGCGCGCCAGCGAACAGACCCCCACGCGCGGGTTTGAGGCGGCGCTGCGCGCAAAGGCTGCGGGTGGCTTCGCGCTGATTGCCGAGATCAAGAAGGCCAGCCCGTCCAAGGGATTGATCCGCGCCGATTTCGATCCGCCAGCCCATGCCCGCGCCTATCAAGCGGGCGGCGCGGCCTGTCTTTCGATCCTGACCGATGCGCCCTATTTTCAGGGGCATGAGGATTACCTGATCGCCGCGCGCGCGGCCTGCGATCTGCCGGTCCTGCGCAAGGATTTCATGGTCGATCCTTGGCAGGTGGCCGAGGCCCGCGCGATTGGGGCCGATGCGATCCTCATCATCGTGGCCGCGCTGTCGGACGCCCAGATGGCCGAGATCGAACAGGCAGCCATCGAGCGGGCGATGTCGGTTCTGGTCGAGGTGCATGATGAGGAAGAGATGGCGCGCGCCGCCAATCTGCGCTCGCGCCTGATCGGGGTGAACAACCGCAACCTCAAGACCTTCAAGACCGACATCGCCACCACCGAGCGCCTCGCTCCGCTGGCGCCCGAGGGCACGTTGCTGGTGGCCGAGAGCGGGATCAACACCCATGCCGACCTGCTGCGTCTGGCCCCTTGCGGGGCGCGGACTTTCCTTGTCGGGGAAAGCCTGATGCGGCAGGCCGACGTGACGGCGGCGACAAAGGCCCTGCTGGGTCTTTAAGCCCAGAGTTCAGGATGGCGCAGCATCAGGGCCTGCGCCAAAATCAGCGTCTTGGCGTCCTCCAGCGTGCCGGCCATCACCCGGTCGCGCAGGACGTCAAGGCTGATTTCGACCACGCTGATATGCTCATCCTCGCCATCGGCCCCGCCGCCTGCGCCCACCCGATCGGCCGCAGTATATTCGGCCAGATAGAGCATCACCCGCTCGGTCGAAACCGGCGGAATGGGCCAGATATTGGCTAGCGGTTCGAGCGCGGAAAGGCGAATGCCGCCCTCCTCCATCGCCTCCTCATGAATGCGCTCCTCCGGGCTGGCCCCATCGAGCCCGCCCGCAATCGCCTCCAGCAAGGGCGGATGGCCCGCATCCAACACCGCCGCGCGCGGCTGGGTGATCAGCATCGCCACCCGCCGCGCCCGGTCAAAGGGGAGCACCGCCACCGCCTGACCATTGTCGATCAGGTGCCGTTCGGCCACGGTGCCGTCGGGCATCCGCAATTCCAGCCGGGAAAAGCGATACCAGCCATCGTAGATCAGCTGCCGGGCAATAATTTCGGCCATATTTCCCTATTCCCTCAAAATCTTGAAGCAGGCTTACGCCAGATCGCACATTTCTTCGTTGCCTGATGCCTCCGCTTTGGCAAGAGAGAAGCATGAGCGAATTGACCCATCTCGATGCCCAGGGCCATGCACGCATGGTCGATGTCGGCGCCAAGGCCGAAACCGCGCGCGTGGCGATTGCCGCTGGCCGCATCCGCATGAGCGCGGCGGCGCTCAGCGCGATCCGCGACGGCGATGTGCCCAAGGGCGACGTTCTGGCGGCAGCCCGCATCGCCGGGATCATGGCGGCGAAGAAAACCGCCGACCTGATCCCTTTGTGCCACCCCCTGCCGCTGCACAGCGTGAGCGTCGATTTTGCCATTGAGGAAGGCGCGATCCGGGCCACGGCCACGGCCAGCCTGACCGGCAAAACCGGGGTGGAAATGGAGGTATTGACTGCTGTTTCCCTTGCGCTCCTGACCATTTACGACATGGCCAAGGCCATCGACAAGGGCATGGTGATCGAGGAAGTGCGACTGATCGAAAAGCGCGGCGGCAAATCGGGCCACTGGAAAGCGGAAAGATGAGCCGCGCGCCCCTGCCGCTGGACGAGGCGCAGGCGCGCGTCCTGGCGCTGGCCGGCCTGACGCAGGCGCAGGAGACGCCCATTGAGGCCGCGCTGGGCTGCTATCTGGCCGCGCCGCTGCTGGCCCGCCGCACGCAACCTGCCGCTGATCTGTCGGCGATGGATGGCTATGCGCTGGCGCCGGGCGATCTGGCGGGACCGTGGGATATTGTGGGCGAAAGCGCGGCGGGCCATCCCTTTGCGGGCGCGGTTCAACCCGGACAGGCGGTGCGCATTTCCACCGGTGCGCTGGTGCCCGAGGGCGCGGGCGTGGTGCTGTGTCAGGAAGACACCGCGCGCGAAGGCAATCACCTCACCCTGACCGGAACCCCGCCCAAGCCGGAGGGGCGCCACATCCGCCGCAAGGGTCTGGATTTCCGCGACGGCGACATGGTTCTGCCCGCAGGTACGCGGATCGGTGCGGCACAACTGGCGCTGGCGATTGCGGCGGGGCATGGCGCGCTCTGCGTGCGGCAGCGCCCGCGTCTGGCGATCCTCGACAGCGGGGATGAGCTAATCGCGCCGGGCCTGCCCTGCCCGCCCGACCGCCTGCCCGCCAGCAATGGCGCGATGCTGGGGGCGATGGTGGCCGGGCTGGCCGGGGAAGTGCTGCGTCTGGGGCCGGTGGCCGATGATCTGGACGCGTTGGACGCGGCGCTGGCGCGCGCGGGCGATGCCGATGTGATCGTCACCAGCGGCGGGGCCTCGGTGGGCGATCATGACCTGATCCAGCCTGCGCTGGCCCGCTGGGGCGCGCAGGTCGATTTCTGGAAGGTTGCGATCCGGCCCGGCAAACCCTTGCTGGTGGCCACGCGAGGGAAGCATGTGGTGATCGGACTGCCCGGCAATCCGGTGTCGAGTTTTGTCACCGCCCATCTGTTCCTGCTGCCGCTGCTGCGCGCGATGCAGGGCGCGGGCGATCCCCTGCCCCGCACGGCAATGGCGCATTTGACCGAGCCTCTGGGGCCGGGCGCGGACCGGCGCGAGTTCATTCGCGGATGGTGGGACGGTCGCGATGTGATGCCGCGCCCGATGCGCGATTCCTCGGCTCTTGCAGCAATGGCGGCCAGCAATTGCCTGATCGAACATGACGCCCATGCTCCCGCGATGGCGGCGGGCGACGCGGTGCGCATCCATTTGATCGAAAATGGCGGAAGCGCTTGACGAAAGGGTAATGGTTGCGTAATTGTTCCGCAATTGTTCACGCAACACCCCCGTTGGGAGGTTTCTATGCTCACCCGCAAACAGCACGAATTGCTGCGCTTCATCCAATCCAGCCTCGAAGAGTCCGGCGTCTCGCCCAGCTTTGAGGAAATGAAGGAAGCGCTGGATCTGAAGTCGAAATCGGGGGTGCATCGGCTGATCTCCGCGTTGGAGGAGCGCGGCTTTATCCGCCGCCTGCCCAACCGCGCCCGCGCGCTGGAGGTTTTGCGCCAGCCTGAGGATGTTACGCCCCCGGTCGGGACCAAGCCTGCCGCGCCGAAAAAGCCGGTTGAACTGGCCAGGTCCGCAGCGCCCGCGCCCGCCAATGATGTGATTGAAATCCCCCTGCATGGGCGGATCGCGGCGGGCGTGCCGATCGAGGCAATGGAAGGGCAGACAATGCTGCCGGTGCCTGCTGCGCTGCTGGGCGCGGGCGATCACTATGCGCTTGAGGTGTCGGGCGATTCCATGGTCGAGGCGGGCATTCTTGACGGCGATCTGGCGCTGATCCGCAAGACCGATATCGCGCGTGAGGGCGAGATCGTGGTCGCGCTGGTGCGCGGCGAGGAAGCGACGCTCAAATATCTGCGGCGTGAACGCGGCATGGTGCGGCTCGATCCGGCCAATGCGGCCTATGATCCGCAATATTATCAGCCCGGCGAGGTTCAGGTGCAGGGCAAGCTGGCCGGATTGCTCCGCCGCTATCACTGATCCAGCAATGTGACGGGAGGGGGCTCGATGGCTCCCTCCTGCGGTTTCAGACTGGGCGCGCGCCACCATGGATGCTGGCCCTGACTTTGCGCCACGGTGACGATCCGCCCCTGCGCCAGATAAAGCGCGAGGCCGCCGGTGCGATAGAGCAAAGGCTCATCGGCCCTCAGCAAGCGGGGGCGGCACGAAGGCGAAAGCGCCACCCGCGATACGACAATATCGACATAGGCGCAGGCCGCCGCCATCGCCCGCTCCTCCACCATACCGCCGCCCCGCGCGGCCAGAATGCGCCAGTCACGGCCTCCTTGCCGGATGGTGATGCGGCAAAAGCTCTCGTTGCATTCCGCGTCGCGCCATTGCTCGATAGGCATGGCCTCGCCGCTGGCGCCCATCGCCTCCTGCATCATGTCGCGGGCATAGGTGGAGCGGCCCTGTCCCAATATCAGCAATTGTCGGCTTTGCGGGTCGATCATGCCGAATTGGTGCCCATCGCCGGTGATGACCATATCGGGCGGCGTCAATAGCGCCAGCCACAGACATCCCACCACCGCCGGAACCAGCCCGAAGAGCCGCACATTGCCCCGCCAAAGCGCCAGCCACAGCATCCCCAGCACTATCAAACCATAGGCCCAGCCGCCCATCACCGGCAATTGCGCCACCGCATCGGGCCGCGCCGCCACCCATCGCGCCAGCGCCAGCAGCAGATCAAGCGACCAGCCGCACAGATGCCAGAAGGGCGCCCCCGCCCCGACCAGATCAAAGGCCAAGCCCGCCCCGATCAACGGCATGGAGACAAAGGTGGTCAATGGGATGGCGACCAGATTGGCCAGCGAGCCATAAATGCCCGCACGATGGAAATGGAAAAAGGCCACCGGCATGAGGGCCAGTTCGATCACCAGCCCGGTCAGCAACAGCATCGCCAGATCGCGCCCCAGCCGGATCCACCAGCCTTCAGGACGCCGGGCGAGAAAGGCCCGTACCGGCGCCGCCTCATGCAGGGCCACAATCGCCAGCACCGAGCCGAAACTCATCTGGAAACTCGGCCCTACCACCGCCTCGGGCCAGAGCAGCATGACGAAACCGGCCGCCAGCGCCAGCAAACGCACCGAAAAGGGCCGCCGCCCCGCCGCCATCGCCGCCAGAGCCAGCAGCGCGCCAAGGCAGGAACGCACCGTCGGCACCTCCGCCCCGGTCAGCAGCGTGTAGCCGACCGCCGCCAGCCCGCCCATCCCGCTGGCCAGCACGGGGAGGCGGACCCGTAACACCAGCCATGGCCACAGGGCCAGCAGGCGCAGCGCGAGAAAATAGGTCGCAGCCACCACTGCGCTGACATGCAGACCGGAGACGGACAGGAGATGCGTCAGGCCCGCGTCGCGCATCGCTGCCTCGTCGGCAGGTGTGATGCCTCCGCGCTCGCCGCTGGCAAAGGCCGCCGCCATGCCGCCCGCCGATCCCGGCAGCGCCGCGCGCACATGAGCCGCCAGCGCATGGCGCCACGGCGCAAGGCCCGACTCGGTACCCTGCGACTCGACCTGAACTGGCCCCAAAGCGCTGCCCGTGGCGACCAGACCGTCAAACCACGCCGCACGGGCAAAGTCATAGCCCCCCGGCAGACGTGGCGGGGCCGGGGGAAACAGCCGCGCGCGCAGCCGGATCACCGCGCCTTCGCGCGCGCCCGGCGCCAACTCATTGGACTTCAAAGAGATCCGTGCCTTGATCGCCCGATCCGCGCCCGGCAGGCGCAGGCCAACCACCAGCAGAATCCGCGACTGGGCGGTCAATTCCTGTCGCTCGAGCACCACGGCGCGCAGATCGAGCACCAACGGGCCGGGAATCGCGGGCGCGCCGACCAAGGTCGACTTGCCCCAGACCAGACCGCAACCCAGCGCGACCGACAAAGAGAGCGACAAAATCGCCCGAGGCAGGCACACCAAATCGCCACTCCGGCGCAGAACCAGACTGGCCGCAGCCGCCGCCAATAAACATAATGTTATCAGATATATCCATTGCCTGACGTCAGCCAGAACAAACCACCCCGCCACACCCGCCGCCATGCCCACCGCCAGCCATGGCGCAAGGGTCGGCCCAGCGTTCAACAGAAAATGCTCTAAGACCAAAGCAAAACTTGCCAAGCGCGCGCGGCTGCGCCAAGGGCCATGTTGCGTTGCAGCGCTATCCCCCCCCAAAGAGGCGGGACGCTCTGCCGATTGTGTGTTGCTGTGGGTCGCTGGAACCATGGGCCCTTATAGGACAGAAAGGACAAGGGAATGACAAGTTCGGGGTTGGCTGGCAGCAATAGCACCGGCAAACGCCCTGTTGTCACCCGTTTTGCGCCTTCTCCCACAGGTTTTCTGCATATTGGCGGCGCGCGCACGGCTCTGTTCAACTGGCTCTATGCCCGTGCGACCGGCGGCCAATATCTGCTGCGTATCGAGGATACCGACCGCGCGCGTTCGACCGATGCCGCCATTGACGCGATCTTTGACGGTCTGCGCTGGCTGGGCCTTGATGGCGATCAGCCTGCGGTGATGCAGTTCGAACGCTCGCCCCGCCATGCCGAGGTGGCGCATAAACTGCTGGGCGCGGGCTATGCCTATCGCTGCTATCTGACGCAGGAAGAACTGACCGCAATGCGCGAGGCGGCGCAGGCCGAAAAGCGCCCGTTCCGCATCCAGTCGCCCTGGCGCGACGCCACGCCCGATCAATGGCCCGAGGGTCAGCCCTATGTGGTGCGCATGAAGGCGCCGCGCGAGGGCGCGACCGTGATCGACGATCTGGTGCAGGGCAGCATCACGGTGCAGAATGTCGAGCTGGATGATTTCATCATCCTGCGCTCTGACGGTACGCCGACCTATATGCTGGCCGTGGTGGTGGACGATCACGATATGGGTGTGACCCATGTGATCCGCGGCGACGACCATATCAACAACGCCTTCCGCCAGTTGGTGATCATCCGCGCGATGGATGCCATCGAAGGCAATTGGCCCGATCCCGAATATGGCCATATCCCGCTGATCCATGGCGCGGACGGGGCGAAACTGTCCAAGCGCCACGGCGCGCTGGGCGTGGATGCCTATCGCGACGACATGGGTCTGCTGCCCGAGGCCGTGCTCAACTATCTGATGCGGCTTGGCTGGGGTCATGGGGATGAGGAAATCATCTCGATCGCGCAGGCCATCGAATGGTTCGACATCAAGGATGTGAACAAGGGCGCCTCGCGTTTCGACTTTGCCAAGCTGGCCAATCTCAATGGCCATTACCTGCGCGAAGCCGATGATGCGCGTCTGGCCGAACTGGTGGCTGCGCGGATCACCGATCTGCCGGTTGACCTCGGCCTGCTGGCCCGCGCCATGCCGGTGCTCAAGGTTCGCGCCAAGGATCTCAATGAGTTGGCAGGCGCCGCGCGCTTCCTGTTCGTGTCGCGCCCGTTGGCGCTGGAGGAAAAGGCCGCCGCGCTGCTGACCGAAGAAGCGCGCGCCATTCTCCAAAAAATACACGCAACGCTGTTGCAGGAAACGCACTGGACAATCGAGGCCCTGGAGGCCACGGTCAAATCACTGGCCGGCGAGCTTGGGCTCGGTCTTGGTAAACTGGCGCAACCGCTTCGCGCGGCGCTGACCGGGCAAACCACGTCTCCGGGCATTTTCGACGTTTTGATCCTACTTGGGCGAGAGGAAAGCCTCGCGCGCATCGCGGAGCAAATGGAAACCACAAACATTTGAGCCCATATTTAGAGCCAAAGTACAAGGAGTGTTGCGGTGGGTGATACGGCAAAGTTCATCGTCGAGGGCAAGGAAGTTGAATCTCCGATCCTGAAGGGCAGCGTGGGTCCGGATGTTATCGACATCCGCAAGCTCTATGCCCAGACTGGCGCATTCACCTATGACCCCGGCTTCACTTCGACGGCATCGTGCGAAAGCGCGCTGACCTATATCGACGGCGACGAGGGTGTGCTGCTGCATCGCGGCTATCCGATCGGTCAGCTGGCCGAAAATTCGTCCTTCATGGAGGTCTGCTACCTCCTGCTGAACGGCGAACTGCCCAGCGCCGCCGAACTGGACGGCTTTACGCGCACGATCACGCGCCACACGATGGTGCATGAGCAGCTTTCCAGCTTCTTCAAAGGCTTCCGCCGCGACGCCCACCCGATGGCCATCATGGTCGGCGTGGTCGGCGCGCTCTCGGCCTTCTATCATGACAGCACGGACATCTCCGATCCGGTGCAGCGCCGCATTTCGGCCCACCGCCTGATCGCCAAGATCCCGACGATTGCCGCCATGGCCTACAAGTATTCGGTGGGTCAGCCCTTTGTCTATCCCGACAACAAGCTGTCCTATGCCGGCAACTTCCTGCGCATGACCTTTGGCGTTCCGGCCGAAGAATATGAAGTTGTGCCCGCCGTCGAAAAGGCGATGGACCGCATCTTCATCCTGCACGCCGACCACGAACAGAATGCTTCGACCTCGACCGTGCGCCTCGCCGGTTCGTCGGGCGCCAACCCGTTTGCCTGCGTTGCCGCCGGCATCGCCTGCCTGTGGGGTCCGGCCCATGGCGGCGCGAACGAAGCCTGCCTCAATATGCTGCGCGAAATCGGCACGCCCGACAAGATCCCGCACTATATCGAGCGCGCCAAGGACAAGAACGATCCGTTCCGTCTGATGGGCTTTGGTCACCGCGTGTACAAGAACCGCGACCCGCGCGCGACCGTGATGCAGAAGACCGTGCGCGAAGTGTTCGAAGCACTCAACGTTCAGAATCCGCTGTTCGAAACCGCGCTGCGCCTTGAAGAGATCGCCCTGAACGATCCCTACTTCATCGAAAAGAAGCTGTTCCCCAACGTCGACTTCTATTCGGGCATCATCCTGTCGGCCATCGGCTTCCCCACCACCATGTTCACTGTGCTTTTCGCTCTGGCGCGCACCGTGGGCTGGGTGGCTCAGTGGAATGAAATGATCGAAGATCCCAGCCAGAAGATCGGCCGCCCGCGCCAGCTCTACACCGGCCCGACGCAGCGCGATTACGTGCCCGTTGGCCAGCGTTAAGCCTTAAGGCTCGACTATTCAGGAACGCGGGGGAAGGGAAACTTTCCCCCGCGTTTTTGTTTGGGGTTTGGGTATTGAGAAAGGGGTTGAATGCGAGGGTCTAGACCCTCGCGCTCCCATTACTGTCGGCGTTGCGCCACGGATTTAACGCCGGGTGTCGGACGCGGCGTAGAATCATTAAAGCCTGCGGCGCCCTCTGACTGCGCCGCAGGCTTTAATGATTATGGCACAATGGCCTCAAACCCACCCCAAATTAACGGGATTGCAAAGGGCCCCCGCCCTTTGCCCGCCGGAGGCACTCTTCCCCTACCCCTGCGGCAATTCCAGTACAAACCGCGCGCCCTGCCCTTCATGCCCCTCAACGCTCAATTCGCCCCCCATCGCCCGCGCTAGACGCCGCGAGATATAGAGCCCCAGTCCGGAGCCCCCATCCCCGCTGCGCCCCAGCCGTTCGAACTTGTCGAACACGCGGGCGGCGTCCTGCGGCGAAAGGCCCGGCCCCTGATCCGCGATGGTGATCCGCGCGCGCCCCGCGCCAGCGGTCAGCAGCACCGAGATGGCCGAGTTTTCCGGACTGTAGCGGATGGCATTGCCGATCAGATTGAGCAGCACCTGAAGCACCCGGCGAAATTCGCCCACCGCGCCCAGATGCATGGTTTCGTCCGGCGCATGGATGGTGATGTTCTTTTCCCGCGCCCGCACGCCCAGAATCCCCGCCGCCCGCCGCGCCACATCGGCCAGGTCAATGCGGTCCGCCGCGGGGGCAAAACCTTCCGCCTCGATGATCTCCATATCGGAAAGATCCTCGATCAACGTCAGCAGATGCTGCCCCGCCGCCGCGATATCGCCCGCATAACCGGCATATTCCTCGGTCAGCGGACCCGCGCGGCGGGTGCGGATGGTTTCGGCATTGGCGATGATCCGCGCGATGGGCTGGCGCAGAACAGGCGCCATTTCCCGGCCGATCACCGAACTGGCCTTGCTTGGCGGGCTGGGAGCAGGAGCCGCTGGTTCGACCGGTTCCGGCAATGGCTGATCGCTGGTCAGGCACAGGTCGAAACCGAGCGTTTCACCCTCCGGTCCGGTTTGCGGCAGGATCGTCGCGCGCCACACGCGCTGCGATCCGGGCACCACGACAGCCGCACCATCCAGCAGACGCCAATGCAAAGGCTGGCGCAACCCGCTGCCGGGCAATTCGACAAAATCGGTCCATGGCCGCCCCAGCCCGCCGCGCATCGCCTGCGCCACCTGCGCCAGATCACCGGCCGAAGCATCGACCGTCATCAGACGCTGGCCCGGATCGAGCCGCGCGGTCAATTCGGCCAGTGCCCTGTCAATTTCCACACGCCGCCGGTTGGCCAGATCAGCCGGTTCGGGCGGCAGACTGCTCGCCTGCCAATGGCGCAGGATGATCAGGCAACCGCCCTCCTGCGGGGTCACTTCGATCCATGCGCGGATGGTTTCCTGTCCATCCTGCGCGATGATCGGCCGCGCCAGTTTCAGGCCAAAGCCTCGCGCCTTGCTGACCAGTTCGCGCAGTTCCGGCACGGCAATCGCGCCCGGAATCGTTCCCCCACAGCGGATCTGCAGCGCCGAAAGCGGTTCGTCCGCCCTTAGCAGCCGATCCTCACCATCGCTTTGCGCCTCAACCTGAATGCGCTCCGGCGCGCTCATGCAAGCCGCCCCAAAGCCTGCGCCGCCTCGACAAGCAATTCGCCCGCGCGCTCAACGCTGAGCCGCGCCAAACCGTCGGGGCGGATCGTCTGCGGATGGAGGATGAGCAGATTTTCTTCAATCACGCCCAGTTTCGCCCCGCCCGCGCGCAGCGACACCGACAAACGCGCCTGTTGCCCGTCACGCATCGAAAGCAGGACCGATTCGCGGACTCCATCGCCCGCCAAAGCCAGCGCAGAGGCGAACATCGCCACCCCGCCATGTGCCAGAGCCAACGCCGCCACCGACCCTGCGCCCATTGCTGCCACCAGCCGCGCCAACAGGCCAAGGCGAGTCGACGCCTCATCATAATGTTCGCGCAAAGCCTGAGCGGCGCGGGCGGCAGCCTCGCCATCATCCTCGACGGCAACATGCAGCGCGACCAGAACGCCATGCAGCAATTCGGCGGGCAGCTCGCTCAGGGGCAACTGCATCCGCCGCTGATTTTGGGCAAAACGGGCCTGCGCGGCCAGCAATTTCATGCCACGCGCCGATGTTTCTGCCTCGCTCGATGCAATAAGCGCCTGCAACAAAGGCGAAACCACCGGATCGACCCCCAGCCGGTCGGCCAGACGCTGCGTCATTTGCCATTCCAGCGCCAGCGCGTGAAGATGCGCCAGCAGGCCGGGAACCTCGGGCAATTGCTCCATCAGCATGTCAATAATGCCGCCGCGCCCGCCCGCATCGACCAGCGCATATTCCAGCTGATTCGCCAGATCGTCGAGCATCGCGCGCAGCCGCGCCAGCACATCGTCGCCAAACAGGCCCTGATCGCCGCAGACCAGCAAATGCCGCAAAACCGGCACCACCGACCCCACCACAGCATCGCCCCGCGCCAGTTGCAGGCGCAGCGAGGAATCACTCGAATCCCTGCCAGGAGCTTCAGACATACGGTCGGTCATGTGCCCACTATAGTGGACAGGGAGTTAAGTTGGCGTTAGCCGATTTTGCCTTCCGGCCATAATTATGCCGCCCAGCAGCAGCGCAACCGCCAAAACCGCCACCCCATTACGCAACAAACCGAGAAGCGAGAGCAGCGAAAGGACCAGCGCCAGCAGCGCCCGGTCCTCCATCCACGCCGCCTTGCGACTCGCCACCACCGCCGGCACCAGCCGGATCAGCCCCAGCAGCATCAGCGGCGCAAACAGGCCCGCGACATAGCCTCGTTCGCCATGGGCCAGCCCCAGCAGAGCGAGCAAAACGCCATCGACAATCCAGCGATAGGTGACCGCAGGAGCCATACGCGGCCGGGGCAAACGCAGCGAACGCCGCTCAAAACGGCCAAACATCGAGGCGCAGGCAAAGCCCAGCCACGCCAGCGCCACCAGCATCAGCCCCAGGGTCAAGGCACCAAAGCCCCCCGCCACCAGCCCCAGCGCGGCCAGCACGCCCGCCGCCATGGCCACCACCGTTCCGCCCGACCCGGCCTCAAGCAAGGCAGGTCCGGCCAGACGCACCACCTGTCCCGCAAGCCATTCAGAGGGTTGCAGCGGGCCATCCTCGAACAAATGATGACTGATCCAGTCCGGCTCTACCGCCTGAATTTCGCGTTCGTTGTGGAGCAGATTCCACCGCCCCTGCGCGATCACCTCGTCGGGCACCGAACGCTGGGGCACACCGCCCTGCAAGGCGATTCGCTGAAGGCAGGCGAAGGGTTCAACGTCGCCCGGCAATTCGGACAAACGCTCGACCAGACGGCCGGGAAAGCGCATCGCCCCGGCCGAGGCATAGTTGAAATCGAGCCGCTCGAAACCGGCGGCCACCCCCTGTTCGACCGGCTGCACCAGCACGGTAGGCGTCGCCAGCAACTCCTGCGCCAGATCCGGCCATGCCAACACGCCATCGCCCAGAGCGATCACCTCGTCCTGCGCGCTGACCAGCCCCATAATGCCATGCGCGCCGGTGACGCGGTGGAACAGCGCCCCTGCGCTTTCGGCGGCATGTTGCAAAGGCAGCAGCCCATCGAGCCCGCCCGGCGCCACCACGATCACCCGGTCACATCCCAAAGAAAGCGCAATGGCCAATTGATGCCGCGCCAGCGTATGCCCGCCCAGCCGCATCAATCCGCGCGGCGCAATGGGAGACGCGCCGCCGGGGACGCCACCTGCCCCGCCACTATCGCCAGTGACGGGCGCGATCAGGGATAAAAGCGCAACGCGCAAAACATTCTCCGGAAATGCCAATCTGGCCGAACCGGGCGGGTTGTAATCAAGGCCAACGATTATGCCAAGCAGCGATACGCAACCGACACCCGAATGCGCGCGGCAGGGTCAACCAAGCGGAAATTCATCCAGAAAAGCCTGCAACTGGCGCAGCACCACCGGATCGCCCGGCGCGCCATCCAGCGCCTGATCGGCCAGAGCGATCAGCGGCCAGACCTGAAAACTGGCGGCAAGCCCTTTCAGGCGCATCGCGGCAACTTCCCAATTGCCATCACAGCGCGCCCGGCGCAGCAGGTCGATCTGTCGCGCGAGGCTTTCATGAAAGCTCGCGCGCAATTCGCGCATCAATACCGGATCGTCGCCGGCGGCGGCGGCGAGGGTCGCGTCAAGGGCACCTGCTTCATAAGCCATGGGATGCACACTACGCCGCAGAAGTTAAAGCAGTGTTTCCCCAAACGCGGCTTGTGCGCTATCAAGGAAGGATGGCGAGCGGAACACCCATCTACAGCATCGAGGCCCAGCTATCTTCCGAGGAAGAAGTGAATAAGGGTATACCCTTAGACGCGCTGACAGGAGGCGAGGAAGAGGCCGGCTGGGATGAGGGCGGGCCTGCGCCGCGCCGGATGCCCGAATGGCTGCCTCCCGTGGTGGCGCTGGTTTTGGCGGCGGGTTGGAGCGCGCTGTTTGCCGCTGGTCAGGCCGTGGCCATAGCGACGGCGCGCACGCCTGAGGCGTGGAGCGCGCTGGCGCTGCGATGGTCGCCGCCGGTGCTGCTGATCGCGCTGGTCTATCTGATCGTGCAGCGCTCGAGCCGCCGCGAGGCTGGCCGTTTTGGCGATGCCGCCGCGCTGCTGCGCCGCGAATCGCAGGCGCTGGAGGATCGGCTGACCTCGCTGAACCGCGAATTGAGTCTGGCGCGCGAATTTCTGGCGGCACAGACACGTGAGCTGGATGCGCTGGGCCGCACCGCCGTTGATCGTATCGGCCAAAGCGCCGGGCGCATCGATTCGCTGGTGCGCGACAATGCCGCGCAGGTCGAGGTGATCGGCAATGTCAGCGCCGCCGCGCTGAACAATATGGAACAATTGCGCGTCCATCTGCCCGTCATCACCAATGCGGCCAAGGATGTGACCAGCAATATCGGCAATGCCGGACGGATCGCCCATGCCCATCTTCAGGACATGGTCAAAGGTCTGGAACGTTTGCAGGATTTTGGCCAGTCGAGCGAATTGCAGGTGACGGCCCTGCGCGAGCGGATCGAGAGCGGGCTGGCTGCGCTGGAGAGCCGGACGCAGCAGTTGGACGCGGTGATCACCGGGCGCTTCGACGCGCTGGAGGCTCGCTCGACGGGCTTTGCGCTGGATCTGGAGCGGCATGAGGTCGAGGCGCGCGACACGCTGCAGCGGCGCGCGGCCGCGATGGGCGATGAAATCGCCGCCACCCGCGCCCGGCTGGATCAGGATGAGGCTGAAGCGCTGACCTCGCTGCGCGCTCGCCTGTCGGCCCTTCGCGATGAGGCGGCGACGATCGGCCGTTCGCTGCGCGAGAACGAGGCCGTGGCGCTGGGCGACTGGCAGGCGGCGACGGCGCGCCTGACCAATGATCTGTCGCGCATCGACCGCGAATTGGCGCAGCGCCATGATGCCGCCATTGAGCGCGCGGGCAAGCTGGGCGTGATGAGCGAGGCCACAAGCCTGCGTCTGGCGCAGGCCGAGGCGCGGCTGGAGGCGATTGCCGCAGCCGATGTGGCGGTGTCGGGCGCGATGGAGCAGCGGATTGAAGGGCTGGAACGGCGTCTGGGCGAGACCGACAGGAGTCTAGAAAAGCTGACAGCATCGAGTGTGCGCCTGCTCGAACTGATCCAATCCTCGGCGCTGCACAGCCGTGAGACGCTGCCCCCCGCTCTGGCGCAGAGCGAGGAACAATTGGCCGGGTTTGAGGCGCGGATCCAGGCTTTGCGCGGCATTGTGGTCGAGGCGGGCGCGCAGGGCGAAATGCTGGCCCAGCGGATGGATCAGGCGCAGGGTGTGGCCTTGGGCGTGGGCCATGCACTGAGCGCGCAGGATACGGCCGTCGGCCTGCTGCGCGACCATCTGGCGCAGGTGGAGAGCGAGGCCCAGCGCATCGCCAGCGACGCGCAGGGCGAATTGGGCGAGGCTATCCGCCAATTGGGCGGCAGCGTGGTGCAAACCCTCGCCCTGATCGAAAGTCAGGGCGCGGCGCATGTCACTGCGCTGGCCGATCAATTGTCGAATGAAAGCGGTGCGGCGCTGGAACGCGCGATGCGCTTGAAGGCCAGCGAGATCACCGGACAGTTGGAGCAGGCCGCAGCCCATGCGTTGGGCATCAGCCGAGAGGCGGCGCATCAATTGCGCGATCAACTGCGCGAGGTGGAAAGCGTGATCGCCCATCTCGAAACCCGCGTGGCCGAGGCGCGCGACAAGGCCGAAGACCGCATGGACGGCGATTTCTCACGCCGGATGGCCATCATCACCGACACGCTGCAATCCAAGGCTGTGGACATTACGCGCGCGCTGGACACCGAAGTGGCCGACACCGCATGGGCAGCCTATCTGCGCGGCGACCGGGGCATTTTCACCCGCCGCGCGGTGCGCCTGCTCGATACGGGCGATGCGCGCCATGTGCTGCATCTTTATGAGAATGACGGCGCATTTCAGGCCCATGTGAACCGCTATATCCATGATTTCGAGGCGATGCTGCGTCATCTGCTCTCGACGCGCGATGGCCACGCGATCACGGTGACGCTGCTGTCCTCGGATATGGGCAAGCTCTATGTCGCGCTGGCACAGGCTATCGAGCGCCTGAGAGCCTAGAGATACGCGCCTAGTCCTTTTCGAGCGAGGCAGGCATATGAAAGGGTGCGAGATCCTCGATCCGCACCCAATCATAGACATAATTGGCGTAAAACAGCGCGAACAGGATGGCCGAAACCAGTGTTGCGCGGACCGCCACGCGGCCGGGGCGGAAATTGCCCGGCGCGCTGGTGGCCTGCCCCTTGACCATTTCCTCGCCCGTCTCGTCGGGCGTGCGGATGCCGAAGGGCAGCACCAAAAAGGCCGAAATGACCCAGAAAAGCAGATAGATGGCAAGGATGGAGGCCGGTTTCACCGATCCAGCCCCTCCACCATCATCATCACCTTGACCTGCGGCTTCTTGCCGCACCAGCGCCCAGCCGCCCGCCGCGCTGCCAGACGCGCCGCCTCGGCCATCGCGCTTTCATTGCGCTTGTCCGGTCCGCGCAGCTTGCCCAGCGCCTCGATCACATCATTCTGCGCCTCGGCCACAAAGGCATCATAATCCTCGACCAGCGGCAGGCCCAGACCCGCCACCTGAACGTGGTAATCCTGATGCTTGCCCCTGCCCGAAACCGCCACCATCAGCACGCCATGCCAGGCCAGGCGGCGGCGCATCGCCACAGCCTCGCCATCGGCGGGCGCGATAATGTCGCCATCCAGCACAAGACGCCCGTTCGGCACCTCGGCAAATTTGCCCGGACGGCCCGGCGCCAGACGCACCAGATCGCCGTTCTTCTGCACCACCTGCGTGGGAATGCCGCTTTCCTTGCCGACCTTGGCCTGCTCGCGCATGTGGCGCATTTCGCCATGCACGGGCATCAGGATCTGGGGACGCAACCAGCTATAGATGGCCTCCAGCTCGGGCCGCCCCGGATGGCCGGACACGTGGATATCGGCCTGACGGTCGGTGACGACGGTGATGCCATCGCCCGCCAACTGGTTCTGGATGCGCCCGATGGCGATCTCATTGCCGGGGATCTGGCGGCTGGAAAACAGCACCACATCGCCCGACTCCAGCTTGATCGGATGATTGCCCTCGGCAATGCGTGCCAAGGCGGCGCGCGGTTCGCCCTGCCCGCCGGTGGCCACGATCAGCACCTGCCCGCGCGGCAGGCTCATCGCGGTTTCCGGGTCGATGATATCGGGCAATTTGCCCAGATAGCCGCACCCTTCCGCCGCCTGAATGATCCGATCAAGCGAGCGGCCCGAGACACAAAGCCGCCGGTTGGTCGCCTTGGCCACCTCGCCCAGCGTGTGCAGGCGCGCGACATTGCTGGCAAAGGTCGTGACCAGCACGCGCTTGCCCTTGTGGCGGGCCACTTCCTCTTTCATCGCGCGGGCCACTTCGCCCTCGCTGCCCGAAGGCGCGGGATTGAACACATTGGTGCTGTCGCAGACCAGCGCCAGCACGCCCTCATCGCCAATCGCGGTCAATTGCGCGGGCGTGGCGGGCGTGCCGATGATCGGTTCATCATCCAGCTTCCAGTCGCCGGTATGGAACACCCGGCCATAGGGCGTGTCGATCAGCAGCGCGTGGCCCTCGGCAATCGAGTGCGCCAGCGGCACATAGCGGATGCCGAAAGGTCCCAGCTCAAACTGGTCGAAATGGTCGATGACGTTCAGTTCAACGTCGCGCTCGATCCCCGCCTCGGCGAGCTTTGCCGCCACCAGTTTCGCGGTAAATGGCGTGACATAAAGCGGCACATCCAGATCGGCGGCGAAATAGGGCACTGCGCCGATATGATCCTCATGCGCATGGGTCAGCACAATGCCGACCAGATCCTCGCGCCGCTCCTCGATAAAGGCCAGATCGGCAAAGACCAGTTCGCTGCCCGGATATTCATTCCCGGCAAAGGTCATGCCCAGATCGACCATCAGCCACTTGCCATGCGCGCCGTAGAGATTGACATTCATGCCAATCTCGCCCGACCCGCCCAGCGCGCAAAACAGCAATTCCTTGCCGGGCGTGAACGGATCCTTGTTGTCAGACTTGCGCGCTATCGTACTTCTCCGTTTATCGTGTGCCAGTTTATCGTGTAGCCGAGCGTTCGGCGAGCAGCGCCAGGCCGTTAAGGGTGAGGTCGTGTTCGACCACGTCAAACAATCCGGGCTGATGATCAAACAAAACGGCCAGCCCCCCGGTGGCGATCACCGTGACCGGCCGCGCAATCTGGGCCCGCATCCGCGCGATCAGCCCCTCGATCATCGCGACATAGCCCCAATAGACGCCGATCAGCATCTGGTCCTCGGTATTCGTCCCGATGACGCCGGGCTTTTCCGGCACGGCAATTGCGATACGCGGCAATTTCGCCGTATTGCCCACCAGCGCATCAAGCGAGAGGTTGATGCCGGGCGCGATGATCCCGCCCTTATAGGCCCCTCGCCCGTCGATATGGTCAATGGTGGTGGCGGTGCCAAAATCGACGACGATCAGATCGCCGGGGAATTTCTCATGCGCGCCAATCGCATTGACAGCGCGGTCCGCACCCAGAGATTTGGGCGAATCCACATCAACATCAATGCCGTAATCAGCCTTGCCCACGCCCGCGACCAGCAGTTCGGTGTCGAAATATTTGGTGGCCAGCACCTGAAGATTATGCAGCGCGCGCGGCACCACGGTCGATACGATCATGCCCCCAATCTGATCGCGGGTATATCCCTCGATCGTCATCAGTTGCAGCAGCCAGACCGCAAATTCATCGGCCGTGCGGCGCGGATCGGTAGCAATGCGCCAACGCGTCTTCATCTCGCGCCCGTCATAGAGCGCAAAGACGACATTGGTATTGCCCACATCAATGGCCAGCAGCATGCCGCCTCTCTCCGCTTGTCTTATATCAGGCGAGTTCGACGTCGCCTGCGTGAATGGTTTGGACCGTGCCGCCCGAAAGCTGTAACCGCAAGGCCCCATCCTCGCTTAGCCCGCAAAAATTGCCGCTGACCACCTGCCCGTCGGCCTCGCGGACCAGCAAAGGGGTGCCGATAGGATGGGCGGCAGCCTGCCAGCGCTGAACCAGCGCGGAAAGACCGAACTGCCGCCAATGCGCCAGTTCCTGCGCGAACCGCGCCGCCAGCCTCATGGCGAAGGCATCGCGATCAGGCGCCGGGCCATAGTCGCTGAGCGCCGCCGTCTCACGATCAGGCAATTGCGGTGCGCTGGCCAAGTTGACTCCGATGCCAACAATCACAAACCCGGCCACCGCCTCGAGCAGGATCCCGGCCACCTTGGCCTGCCCTACCAGCACATCATTGGGCCATTTCAGCAAGGCGCAGCGCGGCGGAGGCACCAGATCGGCAACACAGGCCTGAACGGCAACGCCTGCCACCAGCGCGAGGCTGGGAGCAGGCGGTTGATGCGCATCGATACGCACCACAGTCGAGCCCATGAAATTGCCAAGCCCGTCATTCCAGACCCGGCCCAAGCGCCCCCGCCCCGCGTTCTGGCGGTCGGCGATCAGCCAATGCCCTTCAGCAACCGGCTCGCCCGATGTCAGCCTTTGCGCAAGGTCAGCATTGGTCGAGCCGGTCAGGCCGATGATTTCCATCAAAGCACAGTTTCTCAGGCCGCGTGGAACAGCGCCGCCGCCGCCGACTGGGCCAGACCGCCCAGCCAACCGGTGAACAGATAACCGATGGGCGAGATCACGATGGCGCTGCCATAGAGCAGAACCGCGTGAACGCCATCCACCGAACCCACAACCTTGTCCGCCGGTTCGTCGAAATACAGCACCTTGACCACCTTGAGGTAGTAGAAAGCACCGATCACCGAAGCCGCGATGCCCACCGTTGCAAGCGGGACCAGACCGGCGGCGACCGCCGACTGGAAGACCACAAACTTGCCCCAGAAGCCGAAGAGCGGCGGGATGCCGGCCAGACTAAACATCACCATTGCCAGCACAAAGGCCAGCCCCGGCTTGCTGCGCGACAGACCGGCAAGATCAGCGATCTTTTCCACCGCATTGCCCTCGGCATCGCGCAGCGACAGGATCGCCACGAAACCGCCGATCGACATCACGACATAGATCGACAGGTAAACCAGCATCGAAGCCGCGCCGCCCGGCGTGGCAGCGGCCAGACCGATCAGCATGAAGCCCACGTTGTTGATCGACGAATAGGCCATCAGGCGCTTGATATTGCCCTGACCGATAGCGCCCAGCGCGCCCACGACAATCGAGAGCAGCGAGATGGCGACAATGATCTGCTGCCATGCGGCGGCCTGCATACCAAAGGCAAACAGCGTCACGCGCATGGTCAGAGCCAGAGCGGCAACCTTGGGCGCGGTGGCGAAGAAGGTGGTCACCGGGGTTGGCGCGCCTTCATAGACGTCAGGCGTCCACATGTGGAACGGCACGGCGCTGATCTTGAAAGACAGGCCGACAAGAATGAACACCAGACCGAAGAGCGATCCGGTCGACATCTTGCCAACCAGCGCGGTGTGGATGGCGTCAAAGCTCGTGCTGCCGGCGAAGCCATAGGTCAGGCTGATGCCGAAGAGCAGGATGCCCGAGGCCAGCGAACCCAGCACGAAATATTTCAGCCCCGCTTCGGGCGAACGATCATCCGAGCGCGACATGGCCGCCAGCACATAGGCCGCCAGCGAGTTCATTTCGAGGCCGACATAGAGCGTGAGCATGTCGGTGGCCGAGACCATCAGGCCCATGCCCAGCGCCGCAAACAGCGCCAGCACCGGATATTCGGCGCGATAGCCGCCCTGACGCTCAAAGAAGCCGGGCGCCACCAGCAGCGATACACCCGCAGCACTGTAAATCAACAGCTTGGCAAAGGAGGAGAAGCTGTCCGCCGCATACTGGCCATAAAAGGCCGAAGCCTCGGCACCGAACACGCCGCCGAACAGAGCAGGCGCGACAAGCACGCCCGCCACGACCAGAGCCGCGACCGCCAGCCAGGTCACCAGACGGGCGGATTTATCACCCGCCCACGCGCAGACCAGCAGGAGCACCAGCCCGGAGACGCTGAGGAATTCCTCAGCAGCCACCAGGCGAAGGGAAGATGCCCAGTTCATTACTTTTCACTCCCTTCGCCGCTATGCTCGGCGCTTTCATGAGTTTCAGCCACAGGATGGCCCGGCGTCACCTGCGCATCGCCGGCCGGACGGGCCGCGGCAAGGCGGGCGTCAAGATGGGCGATGTCGGCGCGGATCGGCGCGATGAAGCTTTCGGGATAGATGCCCATCCACAGTGTCGCGATCACCAGCGGCGTCAGCAGCAGATATTCGCGGGCCGTCAGATCGGGCATCGCGGCGGCATCGGCATTCTTCTGCTCGCCAAAGGCAACCCGGCGATAGAGATACAGCATATAGGCCGCACCCAGAATGATGCCCGTGCCCGCGATCAGCGCGGTCCAGCTCGAAGCCTTGTAGATACCCTGCAGCGACAGGAATTCACCCACGAAGTTGGCGGTGGCGGGCAGACCCACCGAAGCCATGGTGAAGAACATGAAGAACAGCGCATAATGCGGCATGTTGATCGCGATGCCGCCGTAGCGGTTGATCTCGCGAGTGTGCAGGCGATCATAGATCACGCCGACGCAGAGGAAGAGCGCGCCCGACACCAGACCGTGGGCCAGCATCACCACCATCGAACCTTCAAGGCCCTGACGGTTGAAAGCGAACAGACCCAGCGTCACGATGGCCATATGCGCCACCGACGAATAAGCAATCAGCTTCTTCATATCCGACTGAACCAGCGCGACCAGCGAGGTATAAACCACGGCGACGATCGAGAGGCCCCACACCAGCGGCGCGAAATAGGCACTGGCTTCGGGGAAGAAGGGCAGGCTGAAACGGATGAAACCATAGCCGCCCATCTTGAGCAGCACGCCTGCCAGAATAACCGAACCAGCGGTCGGCGCCTGAACGTGCGCATCGGGAAGCCAGGTGTGCACCGGCCACATCGGCATCTTCACCGCAAACGAGGCGAAGAAGGCCAGCCACAGCAGATACTGCGCCTGCACCGGGAAGTTATATTCCATCAGCACGGGGATCGAGGTGGTGCCCGTCAGGTTCACGATCCACAGCATGGCGATCAGCATCAGCACCGAGCCAAGCAGCGTATAGAGGAAGAACTTGTAGCTGGCGTAGATACGATCCGCGCCGCCCCAGATGCCGATGATGAGATACATCGGGATCAGGCCTGCCTCAAACAGGATGTAGAACAGGAAGAGATCCTGCGCTGCGAAGACGCCGATCATCAGCGTTTCCATGAACAGGAACGCGGCCATATATTCTGGCACGCGCTTCTCGATCGCGTCCCAGCTGGCGCCGATACAGATCGGCATCAGGAAGACGGACAGGACGATCAGCACCAGTGCGATGCCGTCAATGCCAAGCGCCCAGCTGAAACCGCTGAACAATTGGGCGTGTTCGACGAATTGCCACTGGGGCCCGCCGATCTGGTAATTGGCCCAGAGATCGAGGCCCAGCGCCAGGTCGATCAACGTCGCCACCAACGCGATGGTGCGCGCGGCCCCGGCCGAGGCGAACAAAGCCGCCACAGCCGCAACCGCTGGCACCGCCAGCATCAGCGAAAGGATGGGAAAACCGGTCATTGCCATAAAACCTTTTCGCTGCCCGCCTTTATCGAGTGAGAACCCAGCTGACCGCAGCCACCAGGCCGATCAGCATCCACAGCGCATAGCTGGTGAGCAGACCAGATTGGAGACGACGGGCCAGACCCGTGCCCTGAACCACAACCCAGGCCGCACCATTGGGGCCAAAGCGGTCAATGAAGCCGACATCGCCAGCCTTCCAGAACAACCGGCCCAGCGCGAAGGCAGGACGGACGAACAGGAAGTTGTAGAGCTCGTCAAAGAACCACTTGTTGTAAACGAAAGTGTGGATCGGCTTGATCGCGCGGACAAAGGCCGCCGGGAAGCCGGGATTGATGATGTAAGCGTAGATCGCGCCCAGCAGGCCGGTCACCATCACGCCAAACGGAGCCCACTTAACCCACACCGGCACTTCGTGCATGTGGTGGATCAGGTGTTCGGAGAACACGAGGCTGCCCTTCCAGAATTCACCGTCGCCTTCGGAGATGAAGGCATGGTTGAAGACGAAACCGGCAAAGATCGCGCCCATGCTCAGGATAATGAGCGGGAGCAGCATCACCAGCGGGCTTTCATGCGGGTGATAACCGGCGGTGCCGTCATCGTCATGGGCGTGACCATGGTGATGGTCGTGGCCATGCGCGTGATCGTGGCCATGGCCGTGATCGTCGTGAACCGCGTGCTGGATATGCTCCGACTGCGACCAGCGGGCCTTGCCGAAGAAGGTCAGGAACACCAGACGCCACGAATAGAACGAGGTCAGCAACGCGGCCGTGATGCCCATGAAGAAGGCAAAGTGGCCAACGCCGGTGCCCGAACCATAGGCGGCTTCGAGGATCGAGTCCTTCGAATAGAAGCCCGCGAAACCGAACACATCGACAATACCCACGCCGGTGATCGCCAGCGTACCGGCCATCATCGCCCAATAGGTGAGCGGGATCTTCTTACGCAGCGCGCCATAATAGCGCATGTCCTGCTCGTGATGCATCGCATGGATCACCGAACCGGCGCCAAGGAACAGCAGGGCCTTGAAGAAGGCGTGCGTGAACAGGTGGAACATGGCAGCGCCGAAAGCGCCCGAACCAGCCGCAAAGAACATATAGCCCAGCTGCGAACAGGTCGAGTAGGCGATCACGCGCTTGATATCCCACTGCGTCGTGCCGATGGTGGCGGCAAAGAAGCAGGTGGCCGCGCCAACGACGGTGACAAACGTCATCGCATCGGGGCTGGCCGAGAACAGCGGCGAAAGGCGGCAAGTCATGAACACGCCTGCGGTCACCATGGTGGCCGCGTGGATCAGCGCCGACACAGGCGTCGGGCCTTCCATCGCGTCCGGCAACCAGGTGTGGAGGCCGAGCTGCGCCGACTTGCCCATCGCACCGATGAACAGCAGGATCGAAATGATCGTCAGCGTGTCAAAACGGTGGCCAAGGAAGCCGATCGTGCTGCCCGCATGGTTGGGAACATTGGCGAGGATCTCGGGGATCGACACCGTGCCGAACACCAGAAACACGCCGAAAATGCCCAGCATGAAGCCAAGGTCACCCACGCGGTTGACCACGAAAGCCTTGATCGCGGCCGCACCGGCCGAAGGCTTGCGGAACCAGAAACCGATCAGCAGGTACGAAGCCAGACCCACGCCTTCCCAGCCGAAGAACATCTGAACCAGATTGTTCGCGGTCACCAGCATGAGCATGGCGAAGGTGAAGAGCGAGAGATAGGAGAAGAAGCGCGGCTGATCCGGCTCTTCGTCCATATAGCCCCAGCTATAAAGGTGGACCAGCGCCGAGACGCTGGTGATCACCACCAGCATCACCGCCGTAAGCGTGTCGACGCGCAATTCCCAGTTAAAGCTGAGATCGCCCGACTGCACCCACTTGAGCACAGGAACGACGGTGGCTTCGGCATGGCCGGTCAGAAAGCTGATGAAGATCGGCCAGGAGAGCAGACAGGCAGCGAAAAGCCCGCCCGTCGTCACCACCTTGGCCGGGAACTTGCCCAGCGCCTTGTTGCCAAGCCCGGCGATAACCGAGGCCAGCAACGGCAGGAAAACAATGAAGAGGATCGAATGCACAGGTCTTACCCCTTCATCCGGTTGGCGTCGTCCACCGCAATCGTGCCGCGGCTGCGGAAGTAGATCACGAGGATGGCCAGGCCCACGGCTGCTTCACCCGCGGCCACGGTCAACACGAACATCGCGAAGATCTGACCGGCCAGGTCATGCAGGAAGGCGCTGAAGGCCACGAGGTTGATGTTCACCGAGAGCAGAATAAGCTCGATGGCCATCAACACGATGATGATGTTCTTGCGGTTGAGCACGATGCCCAGCACGCCCAGCCCGAAGAGGATCGAGCTGACAACGATATAATGTTCAATACCGATCATGGCCGCCCCCTTACAGCTTCACGCCGCCGCCCACTTCGGGACGGGTGTTGATGGTGGCATCTTCCGGACGGCGCTTGACCTGTTCGGAGATATTCTGCGGACGCACGTCATTGCGCTGGCGATGGGTCAGCACGATGGCGCCGATCATGGCCACCAGCAGCACGACACCCGCCGCTTCGAACAGGAACAGGTAGTGCCCATAGAGCACTGCGCCGATCGCCTGAATATTGGGCACATTGGCCGCAGGAGCCGTCGCCGCGTCGGGCGTGCCCAACACGAGGCCACCGGCCGAATGAGCGCCAAGACCAAACAGCAGTTCAGCCAGCAGAATGCCGGCAATCGCCAGACCCAGCGGGAAATTCTTCACGAAACCGGCCCGCAGCGTGGCAAAGTCGATGTCGAGCATCATAACCACAAAGAGGAACAGCACCGCCACCGCGCCGACATACACGATGACCAGAAGCATCGCGATGAACTCGGCACCGATCAGGATCATCAGACCTGCGGCGTTGAAGAAGGCCAGGATCAGCCAAAGCACGGAATGCACCGGATTGCGCGCCGTGATGGTCATCACGGCCGAGGCAATCACCAGCGCGGCGAACAGATAAAAGGCAAGCGTTTGGATCATCTCTTGTCTCCGGCCCGCGCCTTAACGGTAGGGCGCATCGGCTTCAAGGTTCGCGGCAATCGCCCGCTCCCACTTGTCCCCGTTCGCCAACAGCTTGTTCTTGTCATAGAGCAGTTCGGCACGCGTTTCGGTCGCGTATTCGAAATTCGGCCCTTCGACGATGGCGTCGACCGGGCATGCTTCCTGGCAAAAACCGCAGAAGATGCACTTGGTCATGTCGATATCATAACGCGTGGTGCGGCGGCTGCCGTCATCGCGCGGTTCGGCCTCGATGGTGATGGCCTGCGCGGGGCAGATCGCCTCGCACAATTTGCACGCGATGCAGCGCTCTTCCCCGTTGGGATAGCGGCGCAGCGCATGTTCACCACGGAAACGGGGCGAAAGCGGGTTCTTCTCATAGGGATAGTTGATGGTCGCCTTTTCCTTGAAGAAATACTTCAAGGTCAGGGCGTGAGCCTTCACGAACTCCCAGAGGGTGAAACTCTTGATGAGATGGGCGACGCTCATGCAAAATGTCCCGTAGCCATGAGGTAACCGCTGACGAGGAAAACGAACAGCAGCGAGAGCGGCAGGAAGATTTTCCAGCCCAGACGCATCAGCTGGTCATAGCGATAGCGCGGCACGGTGGCCTTCACCCAGCTGAACACAAAGAAGAAGAAGAAGATCTTGAGCAGCAGCCAGATCACGCCCGGTACCATGTAAAGCACCGGAATATCCAGCGGCGGCAGATAACCGCCCCAGAACAGCGTGGCATTCAATGCGCACATCAGGAGCACGTTGCCATATTCGCCGAGCCAGAACAGCGCGAAGGCCATCGAGGAATATTCGGTCTGATAACCGGCGACGAGTTCCGACTCCGCTTCGCAAAGGTCAAACGGAGCGCGCTGGGTTTCCGCCATGCCCGAGATCAGGAACAGCACCCACATAGGGAACAGCAACGGGTTGAAACCAAAGCCGTTCAGAATGCCGAACACATGGCCCTTCTGCGCCGAAACAATCGTGCCCAGATTGAACGAGCCCGCCCACAGCACCACGCAGATGAGGATGAAGCCGATCGAGACTTCATAGGAAATCATCTGAGCCGAGGCGCGCATCGCACTGAAAAACGGGTATTTCGAGTTCGAAGCCCAACCCGCCATGATCGTGCCGTAAACGCCCAGCGACGAAATCGCCAGAACATAGAGCAGGCCCACATTGATGTCGGCCAGGATCGCGCCCGAGTTGAACGGGATCACCGCCCAGGCCAACAGCGTCACCGTGAAGGTAACCACCGGGCCGATCAGGAAGATGCCCTTGTTGGCGGCGGTCGGAACGATGGTTTCCTGCAGGAAAACCTTCAGACCGTCGGCAAACGACTGAAGCAGACCCAGCGGGCCGACAACGTTCGGACCGCGACGCAGCGCCATGGCCGCCCAGATCTTACGGTCGACATAGATGATCATCGCCACGCTGAGCATCAGCGGCAGCGCGATCAGCAGGATCCCCGCAATGGTGGAAATCAGCCATGCCGCTCCAAACGGCAGGCCAAGCGATTGGAAGAAGGCGGTCATTCCGCAGCCTCCGCTTGGGGTTGCGACCCGTGCAGCAGTTCGGCCGAGCAACGCGCCAGCGTCTCACTCGCCCGCGCAATCGGGTTCGTCAGATAGAAATCCTTGATCGGATAGGCGATTTCGCCAGCGGCCGAACCCGAAACGCCGGTGGGCAGCGGGCCGAAATCGATCAGACCACCATCAACCAGCAGCGCCGGATATTCGGCAAACAGCGCCGAGCGGAGTTCGTCGAAGCTGTCAAAGCCGACGTTCACGTTCAGCACCTGCGCAATCGCGCGCAGGATCGCCCAGTCTTCCCGCGCATCCCCCGGCGCGAACACAGCCTTTTCGGCAAACTGCACGCGACCTTCGGTGTTGACGTAAATGCCCGCCTTTTCGGTGAAAGCCGAAGCCGGCAGGATCACGTCAGCGGCATGCGCGCCCTTGTCGCCATGATGGCCGACATAGACGATCATGCTGTCGGCAAACTTGGTGTAATCCACCTCATCCGCGCCCAGCGAAAGCAGCAGCTTGGGCTTGGCAGCGGCGACATCATTGATGCCACCCTTCTGCGCATAACCTAGCAGCAGGCCGCCCATGCGCGAAGCCGCCATGTGCAAAACGTTGAAACCGTTCCACACCGAACCGTCTTCCAGCGTACGCACCAGCCCAAGCTGCTGGCTGATCGCAAGACCCGCTTCGAGCGCGCCCTTGGCCAGCCCTGCCCCGCCGATGATCAGCGCGGGACGCTTGGCGCCCTGCAAAGCGGACCAGACATGCGCGGGGAGCGCATTCAGCACCGAAGCGTCGGAGCCCAGGAATTCGGCCGGATAGGTCGTTTCCCATTCGGGGCCGATGATGAACACCTTGGCGCCATGCTTGACCGCCTTGCGCAGACGGGCGTTGAGCACCGCGGCTTCCCAGCGAACATGGCTGCCCACGATCAGGATGGCATCAGCGCTTTCAATCCCGGCCAGGCCCGAATTGAAATTCACCGCCGCCAGATTGGCCGTGCTGTAAGCCAGACCCGTCTGACGCCCTTCGAGGACCGACGAACCGAGGCCCGACAGCAGCTTCTTGGCCGCATACATGGTTTCGACATCGACCAGATCGCCCGCGACCGCCGCAATCGAATTGCCCGGCGCGATTCTAGCGACAGCGGCAAGCGCCTCGTCCCACGACACCGCCTTGAGCTTACCGTCGAGACGGATGAACGGACGGTCGAGACGGCGCTTGGACAGGCCATCGACCATGTAGCGGCCCTTGTCGGACAGCCATTCCTCGTTCACGTCATCATTGACGCGCGGCAGGATGCGCATGGCTTCGCGGCCGCGCGCATCGACGCGGATGTTCGAGCCGATAGCGTCCGAAACGTCGATCGAGATCGTCTTCTTGAGTTCCCAAGGACGGGCTTCGAACGCGTAGGGACGCGAAGTCAGCGCGCCGACCGGGCACAGATCGATCACATTGGCCGACAGCTCATGCGTCGAAGCCTTTTCCAGATAGGTGCTGATCTGCATGTTCTCGCCGCGATACAGCGCGCCGATTTCATCCACACCCGCGATTTCCTCGCTGAAACGGACGCAGCGCGTGCACTGGATACAGCGCGTCATTACCGTCTTGATCAGCGGACCCATATACTTCTCGGTCACCGCGCGCTTGTGCTCGTGGTAACGCGAAGAACCGCGGCCATAGGCCACGCTCTGGTCCTGAAGGTCGCATTCGCCGCCCTGATCGCAGATCGGGCAGTCGAGCGGGTGGTTGATGAGGAGGAACTCCATCACCCCTTCACGCGCCTTCTTGACCATCTCGCTGTCGGTGCGGATTTCCTGGCCTTCGCTGGCCGGAAGCGCGCAGGAAGCCTGCGGCTTGGGCGGCCCGGGCTTCACCTCGACCAGGCACATGCGGCAGTTACCCGCAATGCTCAGACGTTCGTGATAACAGAAGCGCGGAATTTCCTTCCCCGCCATTTCGCAGGCTTGCAGAACAGTGGCGCCGGCCGGCACCTCAAGTTCCACGCCGTCAACTTTGACCTTAGGCATTACTCAGCGGCCTCCCGCAGCGCACCGCCCTTTTCGGCAATGCGACGCTCAATTTCGGGGCGGAAATGACGGATCAGGCCCTGGATTGGCCAAGCCGCCGCATCACCCAGCGCGCAGATCGTGTGACCTTCAACCTGCTTGGTGACGTTCCAGAGCATGTCGATTTCCTGCACATCGGCATCGCCCTTGCGCAGACGCTCCATCACGCGCCACATCCAGCCGGTGCCTTCGCGGCACGGCGTGCACTGGCCGCAGCTTTCGTGCTTGTAGAAGTACGAAAGGCGGCTGATCGCGCGCACGATGTCGGTCGACTTGTCCATGACGATCACCGCCGCGGTGCCCAGACCCGATCCGACCGCGCGCAGACCGTCAAAGTCCATCGGCGCGTCCCAGATCTGATCGGCCGGCACCAAAGGCACCGACGAACCGCCGGGGATGACCGCCAGCAGGTTGTCCTTGCCGCCGCGAATGCCGCCGCAATGCTTCTCGATCAGCTCGCTGAACGGGATCGACATCTCTTCTTCGACCACGCAGGGCTTGTTCACATGGCCCGAGATCTGGAAGAGCTTGGTGCCCTTGTTGTTCTCACGCCCGAACGAAGCGAACCAGCCCGCGCCGCGACGCAGGATGGTGGGAGCAACAGCGATGGATTCGACATTGTTCACCGTGGTGGGGCAGCCATAGAGACCGGCACCGGCGGGGAACGGAGGCTTGAGACGGGGCTGGCCCTTCTTGCCTTCGATCGATTCGATCATCGCGGTTTCTTCGCCGCAGATATAGGCGCCCGCGCCGCGATGGACGAAGACGTCGAAATCATAGCCCGAACCGCTGGCGTTCTTGCCCACCAGCCCGGCGTCATAGGCCTCGGCAACAGCAGCAAACAGCGTTTCGGCTTCGCGGATATATTCGCCGCGAATATAGATGTAGGCCGCACGGGCTCCCATCGCAAAACCGGCCACCAGCGCGCCTTCGATCAGCTTGTGCGGATCGTGACGGATGATTTCGCGGTCCTTGCACGAACCAGGTTCGGATTCGTCGGCGTTGATAACCAGGAAGCTGGGACGACCGTCCTTGCTTTCCTTGGGCATGAAGCTCCACTTCATGCCGGTGGGGAAGCCCGCACCGCCACGACCGCGAAGGCCGGAATCCTTGATTTCCTGAATGATCGCGTCGCGACCACGCTCCATCAGCGCCTTGGTGTTGTCCCAATCGCCGCGAGCGCGTGCCGCCGCCAAATTCCACGGTTGATAACCGTAGAGATTGGTGAAGATACGATCCTTGTCCTGAAGGGCCATGACTTACCACTCCCCCCGATAATCGTGATTTTCATTGACCATGGCGGTCAGCGACGAAAGCGCGCCCACCGGCTCCACCGTGTGGCGGCCCGGTTCCTGCGTGCCCGTCTTGGGGCTTTCGCCGCGCGCAAGAGCATCCAGAATGCCCTCGAAACGCTCGGCGGTCAGGTCTTCGTAATTGTCGTCATTGATCTGCACCATCGGCGCCGACGAGCAATTGCCCATGCATTCCACCTCGGTGAAGGTCCAGAGACCATCCTCCGAAACGCCGCCGGTCGGCATCTTCTTGGCCTTGCACACCGAGATCAGGTCGTCGCTGCCGCGCAGCATGCAGGGCGTGGTGCCGCAGACCTGCACATGGAACTTTCCGACCGGAACCAGATTATACATGGTGTAGAAGGTGGCGACTTCGACCACGCGGATGATCGGCATGTCGAGATAATTCGCGACATATTCCATCACCGGGATCGGCAACCAGCCCTGCGTGTTCGTTTCCGCGCCCACCTGACGCTGCGCCAGATCGAGCAGCGGCATCGAGGCCGAGCGCTGACGCCCTTCGGGATAGCGCGCGACGATTTCCTTGGCCTTGGCCGCATTGGCCTCGGTCCAGGCGAAATTGCCCCAGCGCGCGCGCAGCTCAGGGCTATCGGGGTAGATATGACGATCAGCCATTAGCGGATGAACTCCACGCGAGAGCACTTGTCGCCCTCGAACGAATAGACGGCGATGACTTCGAACGGCTCGACCAATTCCGAACCATCACTGGCCGGGCCGCGCGTGACATATTCGCGGAACAGCACATAATTGCCGATGGTCTGCTTTTCGCGGATCTCGGCATGGTTCTGCGGCCACTTGGCGAAAGCCGCGGCCAGACCCGTGCGGGTGCCTTCCTTGCCTTCGCGCACCACAGCGCCGCGATAGCCCGCTTCGCAGGCATCATCGGTCATATAGGACACGTAAAGGTCGGCATCCTGCGCGTTATAGGCCGCGATCATCGCCTCGGCGGTTGCGATATGGCTCACCGGTCGCACTCCCCGAACACGATATCCATCGCGCCAAGGATGGCGGTGATATCGGGCAGCATGTGCCCCTTGGTCATGAAGTCCATCGCCTGAAGGTGCGAGAAAGCCGTCGGGCGGATCTTGCAGCGATAGGGCTTGTTCGAGCCGTCCGACACCAGATAGACGCCGAATTCGCCCTTGGGGCTTTCGGTCGCCACATAGACTTCGCCCGCCGGAACGTGGAAGCCTTCGGTGTAGAGCTTGAAGTGATGGATCAGGCTTTCCATGTCCTGCTTCATCTCGGCGCGCTTGGGCGGAGCCACCTTGCGGTCGCTGCTCAGCACCGGCCCGGCAGGCATCTTTTCGATGCACTGGCGGATGATGCGGGCCGACTGGCGCACTTCTTCGACGCGAACCATGAAGCGATCATAGCAGTCGCCTCGCGTGCCCACGGGCACTTCGAAATCGACCTGATCGTAGGCATCATAGGGCTGCGACTTGCGCAGATCCCAGGCAATGCCGCTGCCGCGGATCATCGGGCCGGAAAAGCCCCATGCCAGCGCGTCTTCCTTGCTGACCGTGGCGATATCGACGTTGCGCTGCTTGAAGATGCGGTTGTCGCACACCAGGCTCATCGCGTCTTCGAACAGTTCGGGCAGACGCTTGTCGAGCCAGACGCTGATGTCGTCGATCAACTTCTGCGGCACATCCTGATGGACGCCGCCGGGGCGGAACCATGCCGAGTGCATACGCGCGCCGGAAGCGCGCTCGAAGAAGTTGAGGCAATCCTCGCGGATTTCGAACAGCCACAGGTTCGGCGTCATCGCGCCCACGTCCATGACGTGCGAGCCGATGTTCAGCATGTGGTTGCAGATACGCGTGATTTCCGCAAACATCGTGCGCAGCCACTTGGCACGCTCGGGCACTTCCAGGTTCAGCAGCTTTTCCACCGCCAGAACATAGGAATGCTCCATGCCGAGCGGCGAACAATAGTCCAGCCGGTCGAAATAGGGCAGCGCCTGTAGATAGGTCTTGTATTCGATCAGCTTTTCGGTGCCGCGATGCAGCAGGCCGATATGCGGGTCGATACGCGTGACGATTTCACCGTCCAACTCGGTGACCATGCGCAACACGCCGTGGGCGGCGGGGTGCTGAGGGCCGAAGTTGATGGTGTAATTGGTGATGATCTCATCGCCGGTGGTCGGCGATTCTTCGAGGATCAGACCGCTCATTTGCCTTCCCCAGCTTTCTCGTCGCCCGGCAGCACATAGTCTGCACCTTCCCACGGCGAAGTGAAGTCGAACTGACGCAGATCCTGCGCCAGACGCACCGGCTCATAAACCACACGCTTCTCTTCGTTCGAGTAGCGCAGTTCCTGATAGCCCGTCAGCGGGAAGTCCTTGCGGAAGGGATGCCCTTCAAAGCCATAGTCGGTCAGGATGCGGCGCAGGTCCGCATTGCCCGCAAAGACCACGCCATACAGGTCGAACACTTCGCGTTCGAGCCAGCCAGCCACCGGCCAGAGCGTCGTCACGGTGGGAACCGGAGCAACCTCATCGGTGGTGGTCTTGACGATGATGCGGTGATTCTGCGTCAGCGAGAGCAGCATGTAGACGACTTCAAACCGCTCGGGGCGGCTCGGATAGTCGGCGCCGGCGATTTCCACCAGTTGCTGATATTCATGCTTGTCGCGCAGGATGCGCAACGCATCCTCGACGTGCTCGCGCGTCACCGTGATGACGATTTCGCCATGCTCTTCCTTGGACGCCGCGACGCGGTGGGCCAAAGCGGCTACCAGCTTGTCGAGAACGCCCTCGTTCGAGCTCCACTTGGGGGCGGAATGCAGAACAGCCATTCGTCCCTCCCTCAACGCTCGATGGTGCCGACGCGGCGGATCTTCCGCTGCAACTGCATGATGCCATAGAGCAAGGCTTCGGCGGTCGGCGGGCAACCGGGCACATAAATGTCGACCGGCACGATGCGATCGCATCCGCGCACCACCGAATAGGAATAGTGGTAATAGCCGCCACCATTCGCACATGACCCCATCGAGATCACATACTTCGGGTTCGACATCTGGTCATAGACCTTGCGCAGCGCCGGGGCCATCTTGTTGCACAGCGTGCCGGCCACGATCATCACGTCCGACTGACGCGGCGATGCGCGCGGAGCAGCACCAAAGCGCTCCATGTCATATCGCGGCATATTGACGTGGATCATTTCCACGGCGCAGCAAGCCAGGCCAAAGGTCATCCACCACAGCGAGCCGGTACGGGCCCACTGAAACAGTTCCTCGGTGCTGGTTACCAGAAAGCCCTTGTCGGACACTTCGTTCGACAGGTCGTTAAAGAAACCCTGATCGGGGGCGACCAACTTGCCGTTAGCCGCCATGATCGGTTCAAAGGAGGGATTTGTACTCATTCCCAGTCCAACGCTCCCTTCTTCCACGCATAGGCAAAGCCGATCACGAGTTCGGCAAGAAACACCATCATCGTCAGCCAGCCAGCCCAGCCGGTTTCCTTCAGGCTGACCGCCCAGGGAAACAGGAAAGCTGCTTCGAGATCGAAGATGATGAAGAGGATCGCCACGAGATAGAAACGCACGTCAAACTGGCTGCGCGGTTCTTCAAAGGCGGGGAAGCCGCATTCATATTCCGAAAGCTTGTCAGCATCCGGCTTGTACGAACCCGTAAGGCGCGACACGAGAATGGGCAAAATGACGAAGGCCGAAGACAGACCAAGCGCGATCCCGAGAAAGATCAGGATGGGAAGGTAGTTCGACAGGTAGTGCGACAGGTCGATCAAGAGCTGACTCGCAGATTAAGTTGAGCTTTGGCGGCCCTAGTCCCCCTTTCCGGGGTGTGCAAGTGTCCTGAAGCCTCAAACTGTGCAGGAGCGAAAAGAACCTGCGAGAATATCTGCAAGTGCTTCTCAATAGCGCATTTTTCACCTATTTGCGCCACTTCGGGCCATAGACCTATCCCTGATTGCCTTTGCTGCATGGCGACACTATCTCTTGATTCAACAGGCACGCACGCCTGTAACCTCAGGCGCCTATGCGCCTCGCAGCATCAGGCGCAACCTGCGCCTTACATACCGGAGGGTCCAAGTTTCATGGCACAGATTTCCGCTGCTGATCCGATCGTCATTCTTTCCTACGCCCGCACCCCGATGGGCGCGATGCAGGGCAGCCTCTCCGAAGTTTCCGCCACCGAACTTGGCGCCACCGCCGTCAAGGCCGCCGTCGAGCGCTCCGGCATCGCTGGTGAGGAATTCGAACGCGCCTATATGGGCTGCGTCCTCCCCGCAGGGCTTGGCCAGGCCCCTGCCCGTCAGGCTGTGATCAAGGCCGGTCTGCCCAAGTCGGTTCAGGCCACCACCGTCAACAAGGTCTGCGGATCGGGCATGCAGACGGTCATCATGGCTTCTGAGGCGCTGGCGGCGGGCAGCGTCGATTTCGTCATCGCGGGCGGCATGGAAAGCATGACCAACGCGCCGTATCTGCTCAAAAAGCACCGCTCGGGCGCGCGCATCGGCCATGACACCGCCTATGACCACATGTTCCTCGACGGCCTCGAAGACGCCTATGAAGGCGCCGCCATGGGCAGCTTTGCGCAGGTCACCGCCAATGATTACGGCCTGACGCGCGAGGGCATGGACGCCTATTCGATCGAATCGTTGGCCCGCGCCAAGGCGGCTGTCGCAGAAGGTCGTTTTGCCGATGAAATCGCCCCCGTGACGATCAAGACCCGCAGCGGCGAAGTCGTGGTCGACACCGACGAAGCCCCCGGCAAGGGCCGCCCGGACAAGATCCCTGCCCTCAAGCCCGCCTTTGCCAAGGACGGCACGATCACGGCGGCCTCGTCCTCCTCGATCTCGGACGGCGCGGCGGCCATGGTGCTGACCCGCCAGAGCGTGGCCGATGCCAAGGGCGCCAAGCCCGTCGCCATCGTCAAGGCCGTTGCCGCCCACGCGCATGACCCCAAGCTGTTCACCACAGCCCCGGTCGGCGCGATCCAGAAGGCGCTGGATCAGGCGGGCTGGACCGTTGCCGATGTCGACCTGTTCGAAGTCAACGAAGCCTTTGCCTGCGTGGCCATGTTCGCGATCCACGACCTCGGCCTCGATCACGCCAAGGTCAACGTCAACGGCGGCGCAACCGCCCTGGGCCACCCGATCGGCTGCTCGGGCGCGCGCATCCTCGTCACGCTGATCGCGGCGCTCAAGGCGCGCGGGCTGAAGAAGGGCGTGGCCGCGCTCTGCATCGGCGGCGGTGAAGGTACGGCTGTGGCGGTTGAACTGGTTTAATTCACCGGCATTTGTTTAAAAGGAGCGCTCTGACGGGGACGTTGGGGCGCTTCTTTTTTGTTTGGGGTTTTTGGGTGCCTCCGGCGGGCAAAGGGACTCGTCCCTTTGCAATCCCATTAATGGGGTGGTGAAATAATCGCGGGTTCCGCTTTTGTAGAATGCGAATAAAGCCTGCGGCGCGGTGAACGCAAATCTTACCGCGCCGCAGGCTTTCAAAACTCAAACGGCGCGTCCGACACCTGACGCCGAACCCTTTACACAACGCAGACAGTAACGGGAGCGCGAGGGTCTAGACCCTCGCATAATTTTAAGGCTTCCCCGCCCCCCACAAACGCCCCTCAGGCACAAAGCCCACATGCCGCTCGACATCAATCTGGCACCAACCATCCTTGCACCCGCCCAAGCGTCCAACCAGCCCCGGCGCCAGTTTCCACAACAGCGGCGTGCCCTCGCCTGGCCCAGCGTGCATTTCCACCGGCCCCTTGCCACGGATCAGCGCGGTGGGCGTCTTGTTGAGAAACCGCATCATCATCCAGCCGCGGGCGCCATCGGGGTCTTCGACCAGATACCAGCCCTGAAACACGCGCAGCACCTTGATCGGCAGGAACTGACGGCGATAGACGAAGCGGATCGCATAATCCTCGCCCGGTCCGGTGCGCATATTGACCACCGGATCGCGCAGCGACCGCCATGCCGGGAATTGCGGCGTTTCGGCCCCCGCTGGATTGGCCGCAAGCGCGGCGATCATCAGGCCCGCCAGCAGGCCGGCCCGCCCAAACTTATTCCAGAATTCATCCAACATGGCTCAACTATAGCCACCTTGCCACCGATGCGGCAAGCGCCACCCTATGCGATCCGCCGCAAGGCCGGGCATAAGAGGCCAAGAAAAAGCCCGGTCACGCCTGAACATGACCGGGCCAATTTCGATTGGGTTCTGAAACCCGCCGATCAATCGCCGGTCAGGATGCGATCCACCAACTGCTTCACCGTGGGGGTGAAGTTGTTCGAATAGAACGGGTCCTGCTTGAACCGATAGGCAGCATGGCCCGCAAACATCAGGTTTTCGTTGATGTCGCCGCCATGGGCAATGTTCTGCAGGCTCTTCTGGATGCAGAAGCTGCGCGGGTCAGCCATGCGGCCCGTGGTCCAGTCGTCATGGTCCTTCCAGCTGGAAAAACCGCAATGCGACAGACAGCCCATGCAATCGGCCTGATCCTTGCGGATTTCCTCCCGCTCGGCCTTGGAGACAAAGATCACCGTGTCGTCGGGCGTGCGCAGCGCCTCGACAAAGCCTTCGTTCACCCACTGATGCGCACGGGCCCGGTCGCAAGGCGTGACCCAGAAATTCTTGCCCTTGACGCCAACGTCGAGCTGTACCGTATGATCGCCCGCTTCGACCTTGGAATAGGGGATCTGGCGCTCGCTGCGCGCAACCAGGCTCATCAGGAAGGGATTTTTGACCGCCGAGGAATAGAAACCCGTGGGCGAGAACTTGTGCAACAGCACATCACCCGGCTCGATGGTGCGCAGATGGTCCTTCCACGCCTGCGGAATCGGGCTTTCCTCGGTCAGCAGCGGACGCGTGCCGAACTGGAACAGGATCGCGCCAAGCTCCGGATTATCAATCCAGTTTTCCCATTCGCGCAGGAACCACACGCCGCCCGCCATCACGATGGGAACGCTGTCCGGCACGCCCTCGGCGCGCATGGTTTCGCGAAGTTGTTTAACGCGGGGATAAGGATCTTGAGGCTTGGTCGGGTCTTCCGCGTTCGACAGACCATTGTGCCCGCCCGCCAGCCAGGGGTCTTCATAGACCACCGCCGCCATCAGTTCGGCCACCTTGTGATAGGCCCGCTTCCACAGCGCGCGGAACGCGCGGCCCGAGGAGACGATGGGCAGGTAATGCACGTTGAACCGCGCCGCGATCTCCGAGAGCTTGTAAGGCATGCCCGCCCCGCAGGTCACGCCCGTCACCAGCCCCTTGGTGCGTTCGAGCACGCCTTCGAGAACCTGCTGCGCCCCGCCCATTTCCCACAGGACGTTGATGTTGATCGCGCCGCGGCCCGAGGCGATGTCATAGGCACGCTTCACCTGTTCCACAGCGCCATCAATGGCATAGCGGATCAATTCCTCATGCCGCCCCTGTCGGGTCAGCTCATGATAGACCTGGGGAATGATCTTGCCTTCGGGGTCATAGCTGTCGGCGTTAACCGCGCTGACGGTGCCAATGCCGCCTGCGGCCGCCCATGCGCCCGAGCTGGCATGGTTGGTCGCCGCCACACCCTTGCCGCCTTCCACCAGCGGCCAAACCTCACGACCACCATAAAGGATCGGCTGCAAACCCTTGAAACTCATTGCCTGTAACTTTCACCACAAACCCCGACACACCACAGAAAGAGAAGCACCCTCCCTCCCCTCTGCGGCCCCGGAAGATCCAATCGGGGCGACCGGATCTTCCAATTGTTCAAATAGCGTTCATAAACCTTTCGGCCAAGCATGCGACTAAAATCAGCATAGCTCGTCTGCATTCTGCCTCATTTTCCTTGCAGCACAATGGTCTGGGCAATGTTTTGACCGACCTGCGCCAGCACCGTTTCGGCATTCGAATCGCCGTCGGGCGTGGGCTTTGGCGGCTGATAAAAGGCCGCAATCGCAAATGGCGCCAAATCGGGCGGTTCCACCCAGGCCAGATCGACATAGGTGCCGGGGATATCGGCCGGAAGGCCGGTCCCCGTCTTGTCCCCGGCCCACCAGTTACCAGGCAGGCCCGCGCGCAGGCGCTTCGCCCCGGTGGTCGTATCGTGCATCCAGTCTTTCAGCCGGGTGACAACGGCGGGCGACAAGGCCCCTTGCCTGAACATCCTGAACAGATTGTCCGCCATGGCCTCAGGCGTGGTGGTGTTGCGCAAGCTGCCCGGAGGCACGCGATTGAGCGCGGTTTCGTAGTCGTCCAGCCTGCTGACCATATCGCCAAGGCCCCGCCAGAACCGGTTAACCCGGTCGAAACCGCCCATCCGGCGCATCAGCAGATTGGCCGCGCCATTGTCGGACTGCTTCTGCACCGCCTCGGCGGCCTCTGCCATCGAGATGCTGCCCAGCCCCAACCGTGCCTGCAAGGCGGGCGAATTGAAGAGAACCTCGCCTTTGCCGAAAGGCAGCTTCTCATCCAGCCGCCACTCGCCCTTTTCCGCTCCGGTCAGCACCAGCGCGGCGAGGCTCAGTTTGAAGGATGAGCAAAATGCAAAACGCTCATGTCCGCGCCAATTGACGATACCGCCCGACGAGAAGGCCACAGCAAAGCCCAGACGCCCGCCATATTGCCGCTCAATATCGCGCCCGAGATGAAGGCCCCATTGCCGGGACAAGGGCGACGACGCGCCCGCGCGCGCACCGACCAATGCCCCCGCCGCCAGAGCGCCACTCATAAAATGCCGGCGCCCCAGCATCGGGATCATCAGTCCACGTCCTCGACATTGACCTTTTCGCCCGTCACGCGCTGCGACAGGGCGGCGGCCATGAAGGCGTCCAGATCGCCGTCCAGCACATCGGCGGGCGTCGGACTGGTCACGCCGGTGCGCAGATCCTTCACCATCTGATAGGGCTGCAACACGTAGGAGCGGATCTGGTGACCCCATCCGATGTCGCTCTTCGAGGCATGTTCGGCATTGGCCGCTTCTTCGCGGCGCTGCATTTCGGCCTCGTACAAACGCGCCTTCAGCATGTTCATCGCGGTTTCGCGGTTCTTGTGCTGGCTGCGGTCGATCTGAGACGCCACGATGATGCCGCTGGGCACGTGGGTGATACGCACGGCCGAATCGGTGGTGTTCACGTGCTGACCACCGGCACCAGAAGCCCGGTACGTGTCGATCTTGAGATCCGAAGGATTGATGTCGATGGTAAAGCTGTCGTCGATCACCGGATAGACCCAGACCGAGCTGAACGAGGTATGCCGCCGCGCGCTGCTGTCATAGGGGCTGATGCGGACGAGGCGATGCACGCCGCTCTCGGTCTTGGCATAACCATAGGCGTTCTCACCCTTGCACAGGATGGTCGCGCTCTTGATGCCCGCCGTGTCGCCCGCCTGAAACTCGATCAGATCGACCTTGAAGCCCCGCTTTTCCGCCCAGCGCGTGTACATGCGCAGCAGCATCGAGGCCCAGTCCTGCGATTCGGTGCCGCCCGCGCCCGCGTGGATTTCGATATAGGTGTCCATGCCGTCGGCTTCCCCCGCCAACAGCGCCTGCACCTTGTCGCGATCCGCGCGTTCGGCCAGAGCGGCCAGAGTCGAGAGACCTTCCTCAACGGTGGCCTCATCATCCTCCATCTCGCCCAGCTCGATGAACTCGATCGCGTCGCGCATTTCCGCGCTGATCTCGTTGACCGCGCCGATGCTGGCTTCAAGGCGGCGACGTTCCTTCATCACCGCTTCGGCTTCCTTGGGATTGTCCCAAAGCTTGGGGTCCTCGACGCGCGCGTTCAGCTCGTCAAAGCGGCGTAGCGCACGCTCCCAGTCGAGAAACTTGCGGACCAGCGCCAAAGCTGCTTCGATCCGGTCAATATGGGCCTGCCCTTCGGCACGCATGGTCTTTACCCTTGTCTTTTATCCAAACCACGGCGCGTTAGCCGGATTGAGGGGAAAGTAAAGGGAAAGCGACAGGGCTTCCCTGCGTTATTCGGCGCAGCCACCCCGACCGCCCCGATCAATGCCCGCCCCGCATTATCAGGGGGGCCAGCATCAGCAGGGAAATCGCCGAGGTGCGCAGTGTCAGATTGTTCAACACAGTTTGCATCATCGCACACCTCCTTGGCCATGCGGGTGAATCAAACGCCCGGAATCAGGCGCAAAACCCTCATGCCCAAGGATGGGCGCCACGCCCATTCGCACAATGCAAAAGTCTCAAAACGGGATGGCCGGGCGGGCAGGTGTTAACCCCCTCGCCAGACTCCTGCCTCAATGCCTGGCCAGCCCCTGCACGGCGGCCAGCGTCTTGGAGACGTGATCCTTGTAGTCCATGTCGGTGAAGGCCAGCTTGATCCTGCCATCCGTGCCGATCACATAGGAAGTCCGTTTGGTCACCGACGCCGAGATGCCGAGGATGGAAAGCGCAACGTCATATTTCTTGATGATACCGGCATCGGCAATCGCCACGGGGAACTTGTCGCGGCATTCCATCGTCGAAAACTTTTCCAGCGTGGGCAGATCATCGGCCGACATACCGATCACCATCGCGCCCGCCTTGGCAAAATCATCACTCGCCTCGGCAAAGGCATGGGCCTCCAGCGTACACCCCTTGGTGAAAGCCTTGGGATAGAAATAGACCACGACCGGCCCCTTCTTCAGCGCCTGTTTCAGGTCGAACGTGAAGGGTTTGCCGGCCTTGGCCCCTTGCGTGACAAAGGCGGGCGCGGCGGCTCCCACCGCCAGTTCGGCCTGCGCCGGGGTGGACAACAGGGCGCCAGCGGCAACAGCGGCCAGCGCAGGGGCGAAGAGGTGACGGGGGTTCATCATGGATGCGCAGAATGTGCCTGTTGCCCCCTTCTGTCCAGAGACCTGAACGAACGGACACGTTGGGCGAAACGCAGCCGCTCTCTTGCCAGCGGGGCGATAATCGGCAAATCCTGCCTCCCATGAAAAACCCCGCCCTGCTCGCGCTCTCGCTCGTCCCTGCCCTGCTGCCTGCCGCGGCCTTTGCGGGCGCGCCCTATGTCGCCATGGGCAGCTCCTATGCCGCAGGCCCCAACATCGGCCAGAGCGCCGACACGCCCGCCAACCGCTGCGCCCGTTCGGCCAGCAATGCCGCACATATTTTCGCGCAAAAGGCCGGGCTGGAATTGAAGGATGTTTCATGCAGCGGGGCGACCACCGCGCATATTCTGGGGCCGTGGAATGAATTGCCCGCGCAGGTCGATGCGCTGGATGCCGATACCCGGCTGGTGACGGTGACGATCGGCGGCAATGATCTGGGCTATATGACCGCCATCGGCAAATTGCGCTGCCCCTCGCTGAGCGAAGCGGAGCGCGCGCGCTATTTCGGCGGCGGCTGCACGCCCTTCGCCCCGCTGACGCAGGAGGCCAAGGCGAAACTGGCCGCCGATATGGACCGGATGATCGCCACCATCCACCAGCGCTCGCCCAAGGCCCGCGTGCTGATCGTGCAATATTTCTCGCTGATGCCCGCCAAGGGCAATTGCCCCGCCACCGGCCTGTCGGATGAAGCGGTCGAACAGATTCGCCCGATTCCCGCCACGCTCAGCGCCATCACCGAGGCCGCCGTACGCCCCTATCGCGCCTTTGCCCGCACAGTGCCGCTTGATCGCGCCTCGGCGGATCACGGCATTTGCGGCGCGGCGCCGTGGTCGAACGGCGCCAGCCCCGATCTGGCCAAGAAGGACGGGGTCAATTATCACCCCAATCAGGCCGGGATGGCCGCCGACGCTGCGCTGATCGAGGCGGCGTGGAAGGCGCGTTAGGGCGCGCCAGATGAGCCTGCATTTCGCCGCCGTTTCCGATATTCACGGCAACCTGCCCGCGCTTGAGGCCGTGATGGCCGACATTGCCGCGCGCGGGATCACGCAGATCGTCAATCTGGGCGATTCCCTCTCCGGCCCGCTCTGGCCGCGCGAAACGGCGCAAAGGCTGATGGCGCTGAACTGGCCCACGCTGGCGGGCAATCATGAGCGGCAATTGCTGACCATCGACCCGGCCGAGATGGGCCCGACCGATGCCGCCGCCCATGCCGCCATTGATGATGACATCCGCGCATGGATGGCCGCCCTGCCCGGAACTATGGAATGGCCCGACCCCAACTCGTCAGGCAACGTCCTGTTGTGCCACGCCACGCCCGACAGCGACGACACCTACTGGCTCCACCGCCGCCGCAAGGGCAGTCGCGGGCGGATGCGCGAATCGACGCATGAGGAGATCCTGCCCCACGCCAGCCATCATGCGCTGACGCTTTGCGGCCATACGCATATGCCGCGGGTGGTGGCGCTGCCCGATGGACGCCAGATCGCCAATGCGGGCAGCGTCGGCCTGCCCGCCTATGAGGATGATGTGCCATCATGGCATGTGGTCGAAACCGGCACGCCCGACGCCCGCTATCTGAGCGCCGAATTTGTCGATGGGCGCTGGCATGTCACGCTGCACGCGGTGGCCTATGACCATGAAAGCGCGGCGCGGCGGGCCGAGGCGATGGGCCGCGCCGGATGGGCGCAGGCCCTGCGGACCGGCAAGATGGGCTGATGGCGGCCGGGCTTACTGCTCGACCACCATATCCTCGCCATCGCCGCGCTGGAACACGCGCCCGCCCAAGGCATCAAACCCGCGCCGGATCGCGTCGAGCAATTCGCTGCGCTTGGCCGCGACCTGTTCCTGACGGCCCACACGCTGCGGCTCGGTCTCGGGCTTGAAGGCCTCCCAGATGACTTCCGCCTTGGGATCATCGCCCGGCGTGCCGCCGAACACGCGCTGACCGGTGGCGCGGCTGATCTTCATCATGCGGATGCCCGGCGGCGCGACAAAGGGCGTGTGGTCCCAGCGCGTCTTGGTCAATTGCACGAATTGCTTGAAGATCGGCGCGGCATAGGTCCCCCCTTGCGCATAGCCGCCCAGCGATTTGGGCTGGTCATAGCCGATATAGACGCCGCCAACGATCTTGGGCGATCCGCCCACAAACCACACATTGGTCGGCCCGGTGGTCGTGCCCGTCTTGCCAAACAGCGGCAGACCCAGATCGCGCAGCGTCACCGCCGTGCCGCGCTGGACCACGCCTTCGAGCATATGGACAGTCTGATAGGCGGTGCGCGCATCCATCACCTGATGCCCGCGCGGGGCAAAACGCGGCATCGGCTTGCCATCCCAATCGGGCATGTTGCAGCCATTGCAGGCCCGCTCATCCGCGCGCCAGACGACCTTGCCGTTGCGATCCTGAATGAAGTCCACAAAGGTCTGGTCATGCTGCACCCCGTTCGAGGCCAGCGCCGAATAGGCATTGACCATCTGGGCCACAGTGGTTTCGCCCGCGCCCAGCGCAAAGCCGAAATAGGGCGGATATTTGCCGATGCCCATATTGGCAAAGGTCTTGACCACCTTGTCCATGCCCACATCATTGGCGATGTGAACCGTCATCAGGTTGCGCGACTGTTCCAGGCCCCAGCGCATCGTATGGATGCCGCCCATGCCCCGGCTGTCAAAGTTGCGGAAGCATTTTTCGCCCAGATTGGCGCCCTGATAGACACAGAAGGGTTGGTCCGCGACCATGCTGGCGGGTGTCATGCCATTGTCGAGGCCAGTGGCATAGACGAAGGGCTTGATGGTCGAACCGGGCTGGCGCTGGGCCTGCGTGGCGCGGTTGAAGGCGTCGAGCCCATCATCAAACCCGCCCGCCACGGCCAGCACGCGGCCCGTGCCGGGCTGCTCCACCATCATGCCGCCGCCGACGCCGGGCAGCAGGCGCAGGCCATAGACCCCGCCGCCAACCGGCGCAGCGGTCACGACATCGCCCACCCGCACCGGATCGAGCAGGCCCGTCAGCGCCGCCGTGCTGCCGTCGGTAAAGCCGATCTGGCCATTCCCGCCCCGGCGCAGGACTACGCCGACACGCCAGTCCTTGTACGCAATCGTCTTGTTCAATCCGATCAACTGGCTCTGCCAATGTTCGGGGTCGAGGTCGATATGGGCGATCGGCCCATGCCATCCCTTGCCCGCCGAATAACGCAGCAGGCCCCCACGCAGGGATTCCTGCGCCGCCTTCTGAAGCTCGGAATCGAGCGAAGTGCGCACCCACAGCCCGCCCGCGTAGACGCTGTTGGGGCCGTCCTCGGCATTCTCGCCATATTTGGCGATCAACTGGCGGCGCACTTCCTCGACGAAATAGCCGACCGAAGGATCATAGGTTTCCACCCGGCGCTGGATCAGGCCGAGCGGCTGCGCCTTGGCATTGGCGGCGGCACCGGCATCGACCGCGCCGTTCTTGACCATCTGGTCCAGAACCCAGTTGCGGCGCGCGATGGCCTTGTCGGCGAATTTGGCGCGGCCATAGACTTCGGGCGCCTTGGGCAGGATGGCGAGGAAAGCGGCCTCATGCAGCTCCAGCTTGTCCACATCCTTGCCGAAATAGGCGCGCGCGGCGGCCTGCACGCCAAAGCTCTGGCGGCCCAGCGGGATTTCGTTGAGATAAAGTTCAAGGATCTGCTGCTTGTTCAGCACGCCCTCGATGCGGAAGGCGACGATCATTTCCTTGAGCTTGCGGCTGACCGAATATTCATCGCCGATCAGGATGTTCTTGGCCACCTGCTGCGTGATGGTCGAGCCGCCGCGCGCGCGCTCACCGCTGCCATATTTCAGCGCGTAATCGACCACCGCCTGCCCCAGACCGATGAAATCGACCCCGCCGTGATGGAAGAAGTTCTTGTCCTCGGCCGAGAGGAACGCATTCACCAATTGCTTGGGGAAATCGACATAGCGCAATTGGACGCGCCGCTCGCGGGCATAGGAATAGACGATGCCGCCGTCATTGCCGCGCACCATCGTGGGCAGCGGCGGCTGATAGGTCAGCAAAGTATCCGCCGAGGGCAGCGTGCGCAGAACCGTCACATAGAGCAGCACCCAGAAAGCCAGGCCCAGCCCCAGCACCAGCGCGCCGATGCGAAACAGCCGCCCGCTTTGCCAGCGCGCGCGCAGCCATGCGCCAAAGCGCCCCGTTATCGGCCCCAGAAAAGCCAATGGCCGCGCCAGCATCCGGCGCCATGCGCCACCCGCCTGACGGCGGATACGCAGGTGGGAGTTTTCATTCTGATCGGGCGAATTGTTCGGATCAGAACCGGGCTGGGAAGGATCGCTGGGCGCCATAGACTTGCGCCCCTAGCATGGGCGGGCAGGGTTTTGCCAGCGGTTAAGGTGTTGCAAGCGCTCCGGGGGCTTCGCGCTGGATCGCTGTTTCGCCCGGCGTTGGCGTTTCACTCTGTGTTGGCGTTTCACGCTGGCGGGCAAAGTAAACGCGGATCGCCTGCGCGGTGGCATGGGCGAAATCGCGCCGCCCGGCGGGCGAGGAAAGGCGCGCCGCATCCTCGGCATTGGAGATATAGCCCGCCTCATACAGCACCGAGGGCACATCGGGCGATTTGAGCACAACAAAGGCCGCCGATTGCAGCGCGCGTTCGCGGAAATCGATTCGCGCGCCGCTCTCGCCCCCCTGCCCCTCGCGCAGGATCAGCCGGGCAAGGTTGGTCGACATTTCCGCCGCATGGCGCTGCGAAAGATCGACCAGAATGGCCGAAACCGAACTGCTGGTACTGGCCAGCGACACGCCGTTGACCGTATCGGCGCGATTTTCCGCTGCGGCCAGATGTTCGGCCTCCTGACTGCTGCCCCGGTCGGACAAAGTGTAAACGGTCGCGCCATGGGCGCCGGGCGTATCGGCGCTGTCGGCGTGGATCGAGATAAACAGGTCCGCCTTCATCCGCCGCGCAATGTCCGAACGCTCCTCCAGCAACAGATAGCGATCATCCATCCGGGTCATGGCCACGCGTATGCCGCCCACCTCCAGCAAACGCTGGCGCAGCGCCAGAGCCAGCGAGAGGGTCAACTCCTTTTCCGCCTGATGCTCGCCATGCGCGCCCGGATCATGCCCGCCATGCCCGGCGTCAATCACCACCAAAGGGCTATGAGGATCGCTGGGCCCGGCGATTTCGGGCAAGGCCGCCAATGCGCCCGCCGGAGGCAGATCAAAACGCACCACATAATCGCGGGTAAAACCCGGCGCACCCATCCAGCCGTCCATCAGGAGCATCGCGACCAGCAGAAGCAGCGGCGCGAACAGCGCAAAGATCAGCAGGCCCAGCCCCAGCCCGCGCCGGGGCGCCTCATCCGGCCCCGGCCCGTGATCCGGCAAGGAAAGATCCATGAGTGCGGCAACAGGATCGGACGGGGCTTGGGGCATTGCGTGGGGCTATGGGGTCCATCGGGGCGAAAGCGTAATCTTTGGTAAGCGCTGCCCCTTATGGGCGCAATGGGGTTAACGACGCGTTGGTGTTAATCGCATGGGGGCCGCCAAAAAAAGGGTAGAATCACGCATCGCATGGAACTTGCCCGGAAAGACAAGGGGTGCTAGCAGGGAAAGACCGGGGGCAGTCTATTCCCCGCGCCCCTGCCTTTTTCAGGGCCCGCCCGCACAAACCAGACAGGTACGCAGGCGTGTCCACCCCAAGGCATCGCCGCCCGCCATTATGGCCGGGCCAAGCAAAAGGGAAGCGCGATAAAACCTGCCCTTGGCCCCGGTCGTGTTTTCTGGCCGGACGTACAGGTTGATGCAGGTATGATGAGTTGTGTTCCGTCCCAGAATCCGCAGCCGCAAGGCGGCTTTGCGGCGTGGGCGGAAGACTTGTCGATGGCCGATCGCTTCACGACAATTTGGTCGCATTCCAGAAAACAACCCGAGATTTCCTATCCGGAAGCAATGGGTTGCGTTTCGATGAAGCATCATGCCATCGCCGCGCGCAGCATTTCGCGGCGCCTCCCCTGCCTTGCAGACACGAAAAACGCCGGCGGCCCTGATGGCGCCTCCGGCCTTTCCACTCATGCCCGGCGCGCGATGAACGCGCCAGGTCTGTCGATCCTCGCGCAGACGGCCATGGCCCCAACAAAGCCATATGCCACGCCGTGCGAACACCACAACAATTGCCGCGCCCAATTGCCGGGCCTTTCGCCGCTGGGCACAGCCCGGACCGCGCGCGGCTGGAGAAATCATAATGTCAACGCGCATGCTGATCGATGCGCGCCACTCGGAAGAAACCCGGGTGGCGGTGCTCAAGGGCAACCGTATTGAAGAATTCGACTTTGATTCTGCCGATCACAAGCAGATCAAGGGTAATATCTATCTGGCCAAGGTGACGCGCGTCGAGCCGTCGCTTCAGGCCGCTTTTGTCGATTTCGGGGGCAACCGCCACGGCTTCCTCGCCTTTTCCGAAATCCACCCCGATTATTACCAGATCCCCAAGGAAGACCGCGAGGCATTGCTGGCCGAAGAGGCCGCCCATGCCGAGGAAGAAGCCGCCCTGCGCGCGGTGGCCGAGGGTGAGGAAGATTTCGTCGGCGACGACGATCTGGGCGAAGGTCTGGCCGACGATTTCGCGGGCGGCAGCGTCGAGGACGCCGGTTCGCTGATCGAGGTGGACACGTCGGAAAAGGGCAGCGTGGCCACGATCGAGGCCGGTCATATCGAAGACGGCTTCGACGGCGATCATGAAGCCGAAGAAGCATCGGAAAGCGAAGAAGGCGGCGAGCGTCGCGGCCGTCGCGGGCGCCGTCAGGGCGGGCGCAATGCCACCCACGCCAAGGAAGCCGAAGAACTGCGCGCCAAGCGTATGGCTCTGCGCCGCCGCTACAAGATTCAGGACGTGATCCATCGTCGTCAGGTGCTGCTGGTTCAGGTCGTGAAGGAAGAGCGCGGCAACAAGGGTGCGGCTCTCACCACCTATCTCAGCCTGGCGGGCCGCTATTGCGTGCTGATGCCCAATTCCAGCCATGGCGGCGGGATTTCGCGCAAGATCAGCAGCTTTGCCGACCGCAAGCGGTTGAAGACCATCATCGCCGAAATGGACCTGCCCAAGAGCATGGGCTGCATCGTGCGCACGGCGGGCCTTCAGCGCACCAAGACCGAAATCAAGCGCGACTTCGACTATCTGGCCCGCCTGTGGGACGATATCCGCGAGAACACGCTGAAATCCGCCGCGCCCGCGCTGATCCATTCGGACAGCGACCTTATCAAGCGCGCGATCCGCGACATCTATAACCGCGATATCGAGGAAGTGATCGTCGAGGGCGACGATGGCTATCGCGCGGCGCGTGATTTCATGAAGCTGCTGATGCCCAGCCATGCGCGCCGGGTGAAGCATTATGCCGATCCGGTTCCCCTGTTCCAGCGCTTTGGCGCCGAGGATCAGTTGACCGCGATGTATGATCCGGTGGTTCAGTTGAAGTCGGGCGGCTATATCGTCATCAACCCGACCGAAGCACTGGTCTCGATCGACATCAACTCGGGCCGTTCCACCAAGGAGCATGGCATCGAGCAGACCGCCGTTGCCACCAACCTTGAGGCCGCGCGCGAGATCGCCCGCCAGTTGCGCCTGCGCGACATGGCCGGTCTGGTCGTCATCGACTTCATCGACATGGAATATGGCTCGAACGTCCGCAAGGTCGAGAAGGCCATGAAGGAGGCGTTGAAGAACGACCGCGCGCGCATCCAGGTGGGCCGCATTTCGTCCTTCGGCCTGATGGAAATGAGCCGCCAGCGCCTGCGCACGGGCGTGCTGGAGGCCACCACCCGTTCGTGCCCGCATTGCGACGGCACGGGTCTGGTGCGTACCGCCGGGTCTGCGGGCCTGTCGGCGCTGCGCCTGATCGAGGAAGAGGCGGCCAAGGGCAAGGGTACGATCATCACCCTGTTCGCCAGCCAGGAAGCCTCGATCTACCTGCTCAATGCCAAGCGCATTGACCTGGGCGAGATCGAGCATCGCTATGGCGTCTCGGTCGAAGTGATCCCCGAAGGCGAGAATGAAGGCGCCAAGATGCGCGTCGTCTCGTCGGGTCCGCGCAACGAATTCGTGCCCAAGTTCGAGCCGCTGGTGCTGGAGGAAGACCTCGAGGACCTGCCCGAGGAGGACTTTGAGGACGAGATCGAGGAAGAGGCCGAGGAAGCCGAAGCCGAAAACGGCGGCGAAAGCGCCGATGGTCGCCGTAAGCGCCGCAAGCGTCGCCGTGGCCGTGGCCGCGACCGCCGCGAGGATGGCACCGCCGAGGAGGGCGTGAACGAAGGCGCCGAGCCGGTTGAGGGCGAGGAAGGCGACGAGGCCGAGGAAGCCGAGGGCGACACCGAGGCGCAATCCGAAAGCGCCGAAGCGGGCGAGGAAGGTCCGCGCAAGCGCCGCCGTCGCAAGCGCCGCCGCAGCCGCAACCGTGGCGAAGGCGAAGAAGGCACCAGTGAGGAACAGGCCGAAGCGGGCGAAGACGAAGCCGATGCCGCTCCGGCGGTCGAAGCTGTCGCCGAGCCGGTAATCGAAGCGGTTGCCGCCCCGGTCGAGGCCGCTCCGGTGGAAGCTGCTCCGGCTGAGCCTGTGGCCGAGGAAGTCCCGGCCAAGCCCAAGCGCGTCCGCCGCAAGAAGGTCGATGCCGCGCCGGTCGAAGCCGTTGTGGAGGCCGCTCCGGCTGAAGCTGCTCCGGCCGAACCTGTGGCTGAGGAAGCCCCGGCCAAGCCCAAGCGCGTTCGCCGCAAGAAGGCCGATGCCGCGCCGGTGGAGGCCGTAGTGGAGGTCGCTCCGGCCGAACCGGTCGCCGAGGAAGCCCCGGCCAAGCCCAAGCGCGTTCGCCGCAAGAAGGCCGATGCCGCGCCGGTGGAAGCCCCGGTCGAAGCCGCCCCGGCTGAGGTTGCCGTTGAGGCAGCCCCGGTCGAGACACCGACCGAAGCCACCCCTGCGGCCGAGGACGACGCTTCCGCCTCGCCCCGTCGCGGCTGGTGGCAGCGTACCTTTGGCGAATAAGCCTCTGAAAGGGTGACGGCCTTCGGGCCTTTGCCAGAGTATCAAGCCGGGGGGCCCAGCGCTCCCCGGCTTTTTACATAGGCCTGCGACAGCGGCCGATCGGGCACAAAACCTGCGACTTTCGCCGCAGTGCAAAAATCTCTGCTTGCTCCTGCCCGACAAGACACTAGACAGGCGGGCAAGCAGGCGGCTATGCGCGCCCTACGGAGCGGGGGCTGTACGCCCCTAACAGAATCGTGTTCAGAGATGGAAGCAGCGGAAAATGGCCCAGTTCTCCCTCCCCGCCAATAGCAAGATCAGCAAGAATGGCATCGTCCATAAGGCAGAGGGCGCGACCAAGGTGAAGAAATTCACCGTGTATCGCTATGATCCCGACAGCGGCGAAAACCCTCGCTATGACACGTTCGAGATCGATCTCGACGCTTGCGGTCCGATGGTTCTGGACGCGCTGCTCAAGATCAAGAACGAGATGGACTCGACGCTGACCTTCCGCCGTTCGTGCCGTGAAGGCATCTGCGGTTCCTGTGCGATGAACATCAATGGCCGCAACGGCCTTGCCTGCACCACCGCGATCGAAGACCTTTCGGGCAATGTGCGCATCACGCCGTTGCCGCATATGGAAGTGATCAAGGACCTCGTTCCTGACTTTACGCATTTCTATGCGCAATATGCCTCGATCCGCCCCTGGCTGCAGACCGTTTCGACCACGCCTTCGGGCAAGGAGCGTCTGCAGAGCCCCGAACAGCGCGAAAAGCTCGACGGTCTGTATGAGTGCATCCTGTGCGCCTGCTGCTCGACCTCGTGCCCGAGCTACTGGTGGAACAGCGACAAGTTCCTCGGCCCGGCGATCCTGCTTCAGGCCTATCGCTGGCTGGCCGACAGCCGCGACGAATTCACCGGTGAGCGTCTGGACGAGCTGGAAGATCCGTTCCGTCTGTATCGCTGCCACACGATCATGAACTGCGCCAATGTGTGCCCCAAGGGCCTCTCGCCCGCCCGCGCCATTGCCGAAATCAAGAAGATGCAGGCCGAGCGCCACGTCTGAGGCCGGCGCCCAGAACGCAAAAAGCACCGCCCGGGTCCCGCCCGGCGGTGCTTTTTTGCATCCGATTTCCGCGCAAACTCTTGATGCCCCCCGTATGAATAGGTTAGCGACACGTAAATGATCGCAATCTGCGCTTGATCCTCGGGAAAATACGATGCTCCGCACCACCCTTGCCAGCCTTATCGCTTTTGCCGCCATCGTCGGCGGCGCGCAGCAAGCCTCTGCGCAGGCGCGGCGTCAGATCTTTGTCCAGAACGCCTGTCCGCGCCCGCTGCGCGTCCTGCTGGATTATACCGATCACAAGGGGCTGCACGATCAGGGCTGGTATTATTTCAACCCGCGCGAAAGCTCGTATCTGCGCGCGCCCACCGGCGAGAAGCTGACCCAGATTGAAGATATCCCGCTTTACGCCTATGCGGAAACGACCGACGCGGGCCGCAAACTGCACTGGCAGGGCAACGGCCCGGAAATGAAGCGTGACGGCGGTATCTATCGCTCGATGCCCTTGACCACGCGGGTCGATGGCGATGGCGATATTCTGGCCCGCATCACCTGCGATTGAGAGTTCAAAGACGCTACGATGGCCAATCCTGCGACTGTGATCGAACGCTATCGGGCGCTGATCCATACCCATGAATTACGCGTCGATCGGGAACAGGCGGCCGCCGCAGAACGGTTGAACAGGCTGCAACAGGAACTGGAGGCGGCGCCTGCGGGCGGCGGTTTCTTCGGTCGCCTGCTGGGGCGCAAACCGGTGCGCGCGCGCGGCGTCTATATGTGGGGCGGGGTCGGGCGCGGCAAGTCCATGCTGATGGACCTGTTTCACGACACGCTGAACATTACAGAAAAGCGGCGCGTGCATTTCCATGCCTTTATGCAGGAAGTCCACGCCATCATGCGCGATGTGCGTCAGGGCGAAACGGGCGACCCGATCCCCCAGGTCGCCGCGCGCATTGCCGAGGGGCTGCGCGTGCTGGCCTTTGACGAGATGGTCGTCAACAATTCGGCCGATGCGATGATTATGAGCCGGTTGTTCACGGCTCTCATCCACGATCACAATCTGACGCTGGTCACCACCAGCAATCGTGCGCCGTCTGAACTGTATAAGAACGGGCTCAACCGCGAGCATTTCCTGCCCTTCATCGCACTGATCGAGAACGAACTGGATGTGCTGACGCTCAATGGCCCGGTCGATTACCGGCTCGAACGTCTGGCCGGTATCCGCAGTTGGCATTGTCCGCTGGGCCTGCCCGCGACCGAGCGGGTGCGCGAAGTGTTCTTCCGTCTGACCGACTTTCCGCCCGAGGATGCGCGCCATGTGCCCTCGGCAGATCTGGATGTGGGCGGCGGGCGCATCCTGCATGTGCCCAAAAGCCTGAAGGGCGTGGCGGTGTTCAGCTTTAAAAAGCTGTGCGGCGATGCGCGCGGGGCGGCTGATTATCTGGCGGTGGCGCGGGCCTATCACACGGTGATTCTGGTGGGCATTCCGCGGCTCGGCAAGGATACGCGCAACGAGGCGGCGCGTTTCGTCACGCTGATCGACGCGCTTTATGAGCATAAGGTCAAATTGTTCGTGACGGCGGACGCGCCGCTCGACCGGCTTTATGATGCGGGCGACAAGGACACCGACACCGGCAGCTTTGAATTCGACCGTACGATCAGCCGCCTGACCGAAATGCAGAGCCAGGATTACATGGCCAAGGGGCATGGCGAAGAATAAAGGCGGGAAGAATAAAGGGGCGCCCGGTAAAAGCGCCCCCTTTGATCCTTATGCCACCGCCGAATGGTTGCGCGATTGCGCCCCGGCCAGACGCGACATCAGCTTGAGATCGCTTTCCGACAGGCCCAGCGCGGCCTCGGCCCACAGGTCGACGATATCGTTCAATTCCTGCAGTTCGAGCGGAGCCGCGCGCCGGATCGCCTTTTGCGCCGCCACCAGCCCGCCATGGCGGCGCTGATTCTTGGCGATGAAATCCTGCACATAGGCCACGCCCTCGCCCCTTTCGGCCAGATGCGTGACGACGCCCAGATCATACATTTCCTGCGCGGTGTAGGTACGGTTGGACAGAATGATGCGCTGCGCCGCCGCGGTGCCCAGCTTGCGCGACAGGATCGCATGGGCGCCCATGCCGGGAAACAGGCCGAACATCACCTCGGGCAGGCCAAAACTCGCGCCCTTTTCCGCCACCAGATAATCGAAGGACAGCACAGCCTCGAAACCGCCGCCCAGCGCCTGCCCCTGAACCAGCCCGATCGTGACAATCGGCAGATCCAGCGCGCGCCGGTTGCGGTCCAGAATGGCCACACAGCGATGGCCATAGGCGGCCAGCCCTTCGCGGTCCTGCGCCCGGATCAGGCTCTGAAACAGCTCGAGATCGCCGCCAAAGCCGAACACGCCCGGCGTCCGGCTGCCCAGCACCAGATAGCGCAAGGGGATCTTGTCAGGCCCGAAATTGGCCGCAATCAGATCCTGCCAGTTTTCGAAATCGCGCAGCAACGCCGGGGTAAAGCTGGGCCGCCCGTTGGGGCGCATAAAGGTCCAGATCGTCCCGGCCGCATCGTCATACAGGACGTCGAGTTGTTCAAGATCGGTCAGCGCTTCGGGAACGGCAAGCCGGTTTCTGGCCGCCTGGGCAGCATCTTCTTGCGGAAAGAAGATGCCATGATTGCCCCCCTTGTCCCCATAGGGAGGCAAATTTCCCATTTCACCGGTCATCCGGTCCATCTCGTCACGACCCTTTCCGATCACGAAAAATGCCGCGCGATTGCGTCATTTCCGCTCTCTAGTACCGGGTAAAGTTTAGGCACGCTAAACCACGGATTGCAAAGACTTTTTGCATCGCAATGTATCAAAATGGGACAATTTTCCCGGATTGATCCCTGTGCCGATTGCAAAGCGTATCAGGCAATTCCCAGATGGACAAGCGACCTGTCGAGCATCAGCAACTGCCACAAGAGGCGCGAATGGTCAGAAACCCCGGAAATATGCGCTTCCGCGATTTCATTGAGGTTAATGGGATTTAACCAACCTGTTCGCCCCAGCGCTCCTCCGCCGTCTTTGGCCTGCGCAGCGATTTTTCGCGCTTCGCCCGCCAAAGGCCCGCGCAGCCATTGCGCGATGGGGGTGACGAATCCCTGTTTGGGCCGAAACAGGATGTCATCGGGCAGATAGCGTCGCATCGAATCCTTGAGCAGCCATTTGCCCTGCCCGCCCTTGACGCGCATCGCTTCGGGCAACCCGGCGGCAAATTCAATCAGCCGGTGATCCAGCAGCGGCTCGCGTGCCTCAAGGCTGACCGCCATGCTGGCCCGGTCCACCTTGGTCAGGATGTCACCCGGCAACCAGAATTTGAGATCGGCATATTGCGCCCGGTCCAGCCCCGATCGCGCAGGTGCGCGGGCCATACAGTCCAGAAAGGCCTGCTCCGCGCGGTAATCGCCCCGCAACCGCCGGTATTCCTCGGTATAGAGCCGGTCGCGCAGGGCTGGCCCCGTCACGCTGATCGCGTCCGTATAGGCCTCCTCGCTGGACCGCGCGAGGTTGAGCAGCGTGGTTTTCGCCCGCAGGGGACGCGGCGCCCAGTCCGCCTTGGGGTAAATCCCCCCCAGTGTGCCGAACAGGCCCCGGCGCAGTCCATCGGGGAGCATCCCCCTCACCCGGTCCTCACCATGCTGAAACACATGGCGACGGTACCCGGCAAAGGCCTCATCCGCCCCGTCGCCCGAGAGCGCGACCGTCACCGTCTCGCGCGCCAACTGACACACACGCCATGTCGGCAGGGCGCTGGCATCGGCAAAGGGTTCGTCGAACATCGCGGTCAGATGATCGACCGCCTCGAAGTCATTGGGCGAAACGATGCGACTTTGATGGTCGGTGCCGAATTGCTCGGCGATCCGCCGCGCATAATCGCTTTCGTCCAGCGCCTTGACGTCGAACCCGATCGAGCAGGTCTTGACCGGCGAATGGCTGGCCTCGGCCATCAGGGCGACCACCGAGGAGGAATCGACCCCGCCCGACAGAAACGCGCCCAGCGGCACATCGGCCACCATCCGGCTGGTCACGGCATCGCGCATCAGATGGATCAGTTCGGCCGACAGATCCGCCGCGCTGCCCTTGCGCCGCTCGGCAAAGCTGACATCCCACCATTGACGCGGGGCCGGTTTGGGGGTGCCATGCTTCAGGATCATCAGATGGCCTGCGGGCAATTTCTCCACGCCGCGCAGCATCGAGCGATGATCCGGCACATAGCCCCAGGCCAGATAATCCTCGACCGCCAACGGGTCGATCTCGCGCCGCAGCGCGGGATGCGCCATCAGCGCTTTCAACTCCGACCCGAAAATCAAACTGCCATCCGACAGTTCGGCCAGAAACAGCGGCTTGACCCCCAATCGGTCGCGCACCAGCAGCAGCGAGCGCTGATCGAGGTCATAGATGGCAAAGGCAAACATGCCCGACAGACGCGACACGCAATCGGCGCCCCAGCGCTGATAGGCGGCAAGGATCACCTCGCTGTCGCCATCGGTATGAAACACTGCGCCCTGCGCCGCCAGTTCGGCGCGCAATTCGCGGTAATTGTAGATCTCACCGTTGAAGAGCAGCATCGCGCGGCCATCGGTGCTGGCCATCGGCTGGGGGCTGCCCTCGATGTCGATGATCGAGAGGCGGCGATGCCCCATGCCGATCCCCGGCGCGGTCCACACGCCAAAGCCATCCGGCCCGCGATGGGCAATGGCATCGCACATCCGCTCAACCCGCGCCGGATCGACCGGCTTGGGGGTCTCAAGGTGAAAGATTCCAGCAAAACCACACATATGAGAACCCCTTACAAACCCTTGGCCGCCGCGTCCATCCAGCCGCCGATCGGCCCGACGCTGGCCCGGAACGCAGCCAGCGAATCGGCGGCGCGATACGCCCCGCCCTCCTCGGCCGAGAGGATCAGCAGCATCGTCGCGCGGCGGCGCAGCAGCAGCCGGTCCATGATATTGGCCAGTTTCAGCCGCGCATTGCTGCCCGTCACCAGATCGCCGGTCTTGTAGCTGGTCTGGGCCAGCCTCTCGGTCGGGCCACCGGCCAGCAGGCGGTCGCTGTGGGCACCCGGCACATCCGGCCCCGGCGCCTGCCATGACCATCCGGTTTCGGGGCGCAGCGCCCCTTCGCCAAAGCCGCCCGCCTTCTTGCCCGGCCTCTGCGAGGCATAAAGCGCGAAGAACACGTCCACCTCATGACCCTGCGCATCGGCATAGCGGCCCAGCAGGCGATGATCGGCCCCGCCCGCGCGCGGCTCCCACGCATGGCGCGGAGCATAATCGACCCGGTGCCAGCCCGCCACCTCGGGCAGGGCAATACGCGCGGGCATAGGCGCGGCCAAACGATCCGCCGCCATCACCCAGCCCTGCGCCGCCAGCACCATCACCGCCAGCGCGCCAAAGCACGCCCCCACCGACATCCCCCGCCCCGCAGGCAAACGCAGCGCCATCACCGCGCCCACGTCCAGCATCGGCGCCCCCGCCGCCCGGTCGAAAAACCGCCAGCCCAGCGCGATCACCCCGGCAATCACGGCCGCAAAGAAAAACCAGCCATAAATGATATGATCGACCCCGCCCGCCACGGCCGCGCCGTAATATTGCGCGACATAGACCGTGCCCCACGCCCGCACGCCATTGGCCAGAATAGGCGCGGCCACGCACAGCGCAATGAACGCCGCCCTTCGCCGCCACGAGATGAAGCACACATGCGCCGCCAGCGCGCCAAAGGCGATCATGGCGATCAGGAACTTCACCCCCGAACAGGCCTCGGCCACCTCGAACAGGCCCGCAGGCGTGGCGATGAACACGCCGTCGATCCGCGCCGGAATGCCGCTGATGTGGACAAGCGCGATGGTGATCTTGGCGGTAATCGTCTGGAGCAGCGGAATGGCCTCATCGCCAAACGGCACCAGAAAGCCCATATAGGCCAGCGGAAACAGCAGCCCCAGCGCCGCCCTCGGCCCAAGCACCAAAGGCACCGCCGCCATCAGCATCGCCACCGCCGCGATCTGCGTGATCTGCGCCACACTGGCCAACGCGCCCAGCGCCCAGAGCAGCAGCGCCCCCCCCATCAGCCCCAGCCCGCCCCGCCACAGGCCCACCGGCAAGGCAAACAGATCAGGCAGCCTTTGCGCCACCAGCCAGCCCAGAATGGCCGGCACCATCAGAATGTGATTATAGGTGGAGGAATTCCACCATTGATGCCCCATCGCGGCCCAATCGCGCCAGAACAGCGCGATCAGCCCGACCCAGACCAGCGCCAGCCTTGCCAACGCGCCGCGCCATGCCTGATCCACCGCCCATGACGGGCGGGCACGTTCAGAAAGGCCAAGGCTCACGCCGCATCGCGCCACTTGCGCACCGGGGCCGAAAGCATATCGGCCAGCGGCGCCAGCGTGCTTTGCCAACTGGCCCGTTCGACCACAAGGCGGCGCGCGTCGATGCCCATCGCCTTGCCCACATGCGGCCTGTCGGCCAGACCGTTGACCAGTCCCACCAGCCCTTCGTCGCTGTCGGCCACGGCAAAATGGTGCCCCGCCACCGCGTTAATGCCATTGGCCGCCGCAGAGGTCAGCACCACCGGCAATTCCATCGCCATGGCCTCAAGCACCTTGTTCTGAACCCCGCGCGCGATGTCGAGCGGCACAAGCGCTATATCCGCCGCCTTGAGCCAGGGGCGAATGTCATCCACCCGGCCCCAGACATAGACGCCCGCCAGATTGTCCAGCGCCTTGACCGCATCGGTCGGATTGCGGCCCACGATGTGGAAACTGGCGTCCGGGTGGCGACGGCGCACCTGCGGCAGGATCTGGCGCGCCACGCGGATCACGGCGGCGACATTGGGCTGATAATCCATCTGGCCGGTAAAGATCAGGCGCGGGCCCGGCACAGCGGCCATCTGGCATTCCGGTCCGACGCCCAAAGGATCGAAATATTCCGAATCGATGCCATTGCCCAACACCTCGATCCGCACCTGACGCGCCAGCGCGCCCAACCTCTGTGCAAACAGGTCCGCCTCGGCCCGGCTGATCAGCAGATTGTAATCGGCGCGCAGGGCAAGGCGCGCCTCCTCGGCGGCCAGCAGTCGCCCCTCGCGGCCATGGACCCAGCCCATCGGCCCGCGCGACTTTGCCGCATAGGCGTCGAATTTGGCCGAATCGACATCGACAAAATCCATGATGACGCGGCCCGCGAAATCATCGGGCACATATTGGCCCATCTGGCTCGAAAAGACATAGATCGTGCCGATCCGCCCGCTGGCCAGCATGTCGCGGACATAGCGCGCCATACTATCGTCGCGAAACGCGGTCAGGCTGATCGGCTTGCCCTGCTTCAACGCCTGAAATCCGGCCAGCACCAGAGGCTTTGACCGGCGCACCAGCCGATAGGAATGGGACAGCGAGGCCAGTTCCACCTCTTCGGCCAGATCGGCATGATCGTCGGCAAAACAGCCCACATGCACCGGCGCCATCCGCGCCAGACGGCGCAGGATATGATGCGAGCGGATCTTGTCGCCCCGGTTGGGCGGGAAAGGAATCCGATGCGAAAGAAACAGGATTTCCGTGCTCATCCCAGCCCCCTATCCCAGCCCACGGGCGATCCACGGCCCGATCAGATTGGCCACCGGCAAGGGCAGCTTCTTCCATAGATCGATCCGGCGCGAATGGGTGGCGCTGGTGGGATCGGCATCGCGCTTGGGCGCGCCGGGCGCGGTCCATACGCCATAGGAAAGCGGCTGTGGATCAAAGCCCCAGTTACGCTTGAAATCATAGGCGCCGCTGCCCGTCTTGCTGCGCCCGAAATCGAAATGGCTGCATCCCCGGCGACGGGCGTGCAGCATCAGTTCGTAATACATGCGATCATTGGCGCGCAGCCGCCGCGCATCCCACGTGCCCCCGCCCCAATAGGGCATGACCGCGCCCTTGTGATAGACCGACAGCACACTGGCCACCGGGGCGCCATCGTGGCGGATGGTCAGAATATCGGCATCATCGCCAAACAGGTCCAGCACCGCATCGAAGAGCGCGCGCGGAAACACCGGCGTGCCCAGATTGCGCACGCTTTGCGCATAGGTGGCGTAATGAGCGGCGCGATCCGCCGGGCCGGTGCCGGTTTCCACGGTCAAATCACCGGCAAGGCTCTTGCGCACCTCGGCGCGCTGTTTGCGCGGGATGGCGGTGAGTTCGGCCTCGTCGCTCTCGGCCAGCGGGCGGATGAAGCCGCAATGGCTTTCGCGCTTGATCGCCCAGCCTTCGCGCCCATCGGGCAAAGAACCGCCGCGTAATTCGACGCTGGGGCTGGATTGGCGCAGCGCCAGTTCCTCAACGGCCGCGAACAAGGGCGCGGGATCAACCTCGGGCGCGACCAGCACGCCCCCGCCCACAGCAAAGCCGCTCGACGCCAGCACCCGGTCAAAGATCGGCGAATGCACCTGCGTCAACGGCAGATAGCCCTCGACCACGCCGCAGCGGGTCAGCACCAGCGCCAGCGCCTCATTGCCCGTGCCGCGCGCCACGGCATGAAGCCATGCCGGACGGTGGAAAGGCGTCGCCTCGGGATGGGCGGCCACGAAGGCCTCAATCGAGCGCGCCACGTCCGGGTCGCCCAGATCGGCCAACCCCACGCGCAGGTCCATATCAAGGCGAAAAGGCGCGTTCACCGCTCGAACTCCACCAAGCGTAAAACCTCGGTTGCCGCCACGTTATCCATACGCCCCCATGCGAATTCTTTGAGCATTCGCCGTAGTTTAGCCTCCATCCCGTCAATATTTGTATAATGACGCAGACGACTTTTCAGCGGAGCATGGGCAACACGCGGTTGCTGTGTGTCGACTTCCCAGGGGTGGAAGTAGAAGATGATCGGGCGCTCGTCCTGGATATTGACGCGGCGCATCGCCCATTGGCTGAAGGCATAGGGCAGCACGCGGAAGAAACCGCCGCCGCCCGCCGCCATGCGCCGCCCCATCGCCTCGACGGTCGTGACGGGGATTTCGATCAGATCGGCCCCGGCCACCGGGCGGAACGCGAAACGCGGTGCCTCGCGCCAGCCATAATGGTCATGGGCGATGGGGGCCACGCTGCTGGAATAGAGATAGCCTTGTTCGCCAAGGATTTCATGCGCCCATGGGGTGCGGGTGTCGATGGAGAAGCTGGGCGCGCGATAGCCGATGACCCGCGCGCCGCCTGCATCCTCCAGCGCCTTGCGCGCATCGCCAATGTCGCGGGCAAAACCGGCGGCATCCATCGAGAACACGCGGGCATGGGCCCAACCATGGCTGGCCAGTTCATGCCCCTGCTCCACAATCCGCCGCATCAGCGCCGGATGGCGCGCGGCCACCCAGCCCAATGTGAAGAACGTGGCTTTGACCCCCAGTTCCGCGCACATATCGAGCAGGCGGTTGGTGTTCACATCGACCCGGCAGGCCAGACTGTCCCAATCGGCCGGGTCGATCACCTTTTCAAAAGCGCCGACCTGAAACCAATCCTCAACATCGACCGAAAAGCCGTTGAGCAGCCCGGTCTTGGCAGGCCCCTTTACCAGCGGCATTTCGGCCACCATACATCTGTCTCCCGGCCCTGATGAAATCTTGCGCAGTGGATCAGGCAGCGACGCGCTGCGCCTCGTCGCGCTCGATCCATTCGATCAGCATGGTCAACGTGTGGCGGATCGTGCGGTCCTGCTCGATCAACCGGCTTTCCAGCTTGGCCAGACGTTCCTGCATCACCTCGATGGCGGCCTTATGCGCGGCATCCGCGCCTTCCAGCCCCGACGTGTCGCCCTGATTGGCCAGTTCGATCACGGCCTGCTGCAACTCGGCAATCTGGCCGTCGCGCTGGGCCAAAGCGGCCTGAAGCTGGGTCAGCCCTTCGGCGGCGAATTGGGCCGGGGCGGTGGCCTGCGCTGCATTGGGCTGCGGCGTGGTGGGCAGCGTCAGACCCTGCGCGGCGGCGGTGGCGGGCGTGGGCTGGCTGGGCGCGGGGGCGATCTGCAGACCGCCATCGGCCGTCAGCTCGGCCAGCACCTGCGCCAGCATCACGCCGTCAAGATGCTGGCGCTGTTCGACCGCGCCAAGGATCAGCAGGCGGTTGACGATCTGGTTGATCCGGCGGGGCACACCGGCCGTTGCGGTGTAAAGCTCGTCAAAGACGCGCGCATCGAAGGTCGGATTGCCGTTCCACCCCACCAGACGCAGCCGGTGCATGATATAGGGCTCCATTTCGCCCGGCTCCATCGCGTCGAGATGGTGGGCCGCGATCACGCGCTGGCGCAATTGCTCAAGGCCGGGGTGGCCCTGCAGGCTTTCACGGAATTCGGGCTGGCCCAGCAGCAGGATCTGGAGCAGCGGATGGCTGCCAAGCTGGAAGTTCGAGAGCATCCGCAATTCTTCGAGCGCGCCCAGCGCAAGGTTCTGCGATTCGTCCACCACCAGCAGGCAGCGGCGGCCCGCGCGCGCCTCGTCATGCAGGAATTTCTCGATCGCGCCCAGCGCGCTGGCCTTGTCCTGCCCCGGCACGCTCAGCCCGAAGGCCTGCGCCACAACATGCACCAGCTCGCCGCTGTCCAGACGGCTGGTGACGATTTGCGCGGCAGTCAGGCGGTTGCGGTCGATGGTGGCCATCAGATGGGCCACCAGCGTCGATTTGCCCGCGCCTACCTCGCCGGTGATGACGATGAAGCCTTCGCCCTGCGCCAGGCCATAGCCCAGATAGGACAAAGCCTTGCGATGGGTCAGGCTCTCGAAATAAAAGGCCGGGTCCGGGGTGAGCTGAAACGGACGCCCGGTGAAACCATAGAAATTATCGAACATTCTTGCTCTCCCCAATGGGATCAGAAGGTGTAACGCATACCAAGCGCGGCCGCCGTGCTCCACAGGTCATCGGCCTTTTCGCGGGTGATCCCGTCCAGAGCCAAGGATGCGGTCGCCGTCAGGTGGCGCGACATGTAATACTGATAAAGGCCCACGGCGCGAATGGCGTTGATGTCGCCCTGCGCAGTGTTGAGGCCGCTGATATACTTATACCCGTCCAGCGTGGCGCCAAAGGTCGAACGGGGCGTCACGTGATAGCCCAGATAGGTCGAGACCCAGTAATACTGGTCCACCTTGCCGTTGATATTGGCCAGAATGGTGTTGGGCGCGGTGATGTACTGGCGGCGCTCATAGCCAAAGCCGATACCGCCGCGCAGGCGGCTGTGGTCAAACGAATAACCGGCCGAAAAGCCATTGCCGCGATAGACCGTGGAATTGACCGAACCGATCGACCCGGCAAGGCAGTTGCCCGAGGTGGCCGCCGCAACACAGCTCGACAGATTGCCGGTGATCGCATCGCGCACGGTCGAAAATTGCGTGGGCAGGTTGAAGAGAGAGTTGGTCAGCGCCCCGCCAAAGCCCGTCACGCCCTGATAGACCACCAGATTGAAGCTGGAATGATCGTCGGGCTGATAATTGATGAAGCCATAGCCGCCCAGACGGCCATAACGCTCGCCCACATGGAATTCCATGTTGGTGCGGCGGCTGGGGCGCCAGACAACGCCCGCGTCCCAGATCAGGCCCTCGGTGTCGAAGGCGATCTGGCGGCCCTGCGAGTAATCGGTGACATAGCGGCCATTGGCGTCGACCACCACATTGCCCGCGCTGTCGAATTTGGCGTTGCGCGCCGAAACCCGCACATGCTCATAGCCCGCGCCGCCCACCAGCGAAACGTCATCGGCCACGGGGATGGTGATCGAGGCGCGCGCGTGCTTGTCGCTGACCCGCTGGGTCAGGTTCGAGACGTCTTCCTGATAGATGCCCGCATCCACGCCAAGGCCGACGGGAAGCCCCTCGCCCGGACGGTTGCCGATGGCAAAGCGGCCTTCCTGCACCGTCGAATGGTCGAGCCGGTCCACGCCCGCCGAAACGCCGTTGGCCGTCACATTGCCCTGCGAATTGAGCGCGGTGTAACCGGCATGATAATGCGCGGTCACGGCCACATCGCCCTTTTGCGTGGCCAGCGTCGGCCCGGCATAGACCGAGTAAACCTGCGTCAGCGAATCCGCGCCCACCGCGCTCGACCCAAAGGCCGCGCCGGTTTCGGTCACATAAGTGCGGTTGGCAAAGCCGCCGTAATCGACGCGCAGCGCATTGGGGACGATGGAGGAGGACATACGCGCGATGCCCGTCACGCCATCGGTGTTGCTCTTGCGGTTCCAGGTAAAGCGGCGCTCGTAACGCGCGGAAATCACGCCCTGATTGTTGCGCCCGTTGATCGTGGCGTCGGCGCCCGCCGCCAAGGTCGAATAGGTGACGACATCGTCATTATAGGCAAGGCCGCTGCGCGAACCCAGATTGGCCTGCACCACCTGCGCGGCCTCGATATAGGGGCGGATCGCCAGACGGCGCTTGTCCACCGTGCCCTGATCAAACACGCCAAGGCGGCGCGGCTTCATCGTGGTCTTGCCGCGCGTGGAATTGTAATCGTCGTCCGAATAGGCCGCCGAGGCCAGATCGCCGCTGCTGTAGGCCGCGCCGTAATAGCGGCCCGCGCGGTCGGCCGGGGTTTCGCGCCGGTTGGTGTTGCTGGTGCGCAAACCATCGGCCTGCGTATAGGTCACGTCATTGTCATAGGAGAAGGGCGTATAGGGATTGGCCCCGATCGCCTGATCCTGCTGGACCACGCCCTGCGCGCCATTGTCGCGGCTGTTGTCGGTGGTCTGGATGGTGTTGTCGGCAAGATTGGGGGCGATGGCCTGCATCGCCGCATCGTTCAGACCCTGTGTCTGAGCGGCGGTCTGGCGGGGCTGGGCGGCGGCCACCTGCGGCAAAGCCGCCAGCACCGCGCCCAGCGCCAGAACAGAAATCCGATGAGGCATCGCCCGCATGATCAATTACCCGCGATAGTTGTGATAGGTGCCGAAGCGACGGCCGCTGGGGCTGAACTGCACCCCGTTGAGCAGCGCCTGCACATTGGGACAGCCCGCCGAGAGCAGCCCTGCGGCATCCTGCACCGCGCTGCCCGAGGTCTTTTCGGCCTTCACCACCAGCACGGTCTGGGCCGACAGCTTGGCGACCTCGACCGCCAAGGCTGCGGCCAGAACCGGCGGCGTGTCAAACACGACCACGCGATTCGGGTGTCCTTCGACCAGCCGGGCCAGCACCGCCTTGGCGCGGGCCGAGGCCAGATATTCGGAGTCCGACGCCGTCGGGCGGCCGCCCGGCAGCACCGAAAGCCCGCCCAGATCGGTCTTGATGACCAGATCACGCACATCGATGCGCGGATCGGCAATCGCATCGACCAGGCCCGGACCCGAAGGCAGGCCCAGCGTGGAGAGCACCGACGAACGCGCCATGTCGAGATCGACCAGCACGACTTCGCTGTCCTTTTCCGCCGCGATCGACATGGCAAGGTTGATCGCCACGAAGGTCTTGCCTTCCTCGGGCAGAGCCGAAGTCACCAGGATCGCCTGGGCCTCGACGCCTGCGCCCTGACGGCGCAGATCCTCGACCTGTTCGAGAAGCTGACGCTTGACGATGCGGAATTCCTCGACCTGCGCATTGGCCGCGCCGCCCGGCACCGCGAAACCTTCCAGAGCGAGGCGCTGGTGGTTGATGCGGTGAAAGGCTTGCGCCGGAGCAGCGGGCGCATGGGCAGGCTGCTGGGGCGCAAATTGGGTGGCATGGGCGCCCGGCTCGCCATAGGTCTGCCCGCCATACTGCGGCGGCGAGGCGACCGGGGCCACGATCGGTGCCGGGGCATAAGCCTGCGGATTGACCGGTGCTTTCGGGTTGACCGGCGCATAGGCCTGCGGCTGGGCGGCGGCGATCCCTTGCGGCGCCTGCGGCGTCAGCGAGGGGGGCAGCAGATCGGCCGGACCCGAAGGCGGCACGAACTGGCCGCGATCGAAGGCCTGCATCGCGCGCTGGATCAGCGAGCTGTGCGATTCTTCCGGCTTTTGCGGAAAGTCCTGATTCTTGAGAGGTTCGTTCATGTCATCCTCCTCAGGCGATCGTGCCGCGCTGGATGAATTCCATCGCCAGCAGCAGGGCAAACACACCGCCCAGAGCCGCCGATGCAGCGTAGAAGTTGCGGGTGCGGCGCGCCTTGCTGGCCGCCCCTTCGGCGGTCAGCGTCTGGGAAATGGCGCCCAGCACCGGCAGACCCGTCGAACGCTCCAGCTTGCTCGTGGTCGAGAAGCTCGACTGAAGCTCACCGGTGGCGAAAGCCACGCCAATCCCGGCCACAATGCCACCTGCCAGAACGATCAGCAGCAACAGCGGACGATTGGGCGCGGTGGGCGCGCGAGGCAGAACCGGCGGATCGAGCACATCAACCTTGGCCGTGCCGCGGGCCGAGACGACCTGGCCCTTGAGGCGCAGGTTTTCGCGGTCGGTCAGCATCTTGTCATACTGACTCTTCAGCACGTCATAGTCGCGGCTGATGTTCTGGGCTTCCTGCATCAGTTCAGGATTGGTGAACTGCTGCGAGGTGATCTGGGCGATCTCGCCTTCGGCGGCAGTGCGGCGGGCCTGCAGCGATTGCAGGTTGGCCTGACGTTCGGCGCGGATCGATTCGAGCGAGCTGTAGGCCGGGTTCGGCGTGCCCGAGGCGACGCCCGAATTGCCTTCCGCCTTGATCTGCTGGCGCAGCGAGACGATCTGGTTGCGCGCGGTGATCACGTCGGGGTGGTTTTCCGTCAGCCCGCGAGCGCGCATCATCGCCAGATCCGACTGGACCTGAGCCAGCTGACCGCGCAGGCCGCCGGTGGGGCCGGAAACGGCCACGGTCTGGGGCGTGCTGGCCACCTGCGCCTGAATGGCGGCAAGCGAGCTTTGCGCGGCGGCAATGTCGGCGTCGAGGCCACGGATCGAAGCGCGGCTCTGTTCCAGACGCTGGATCAGCGAAACGCCGCCCTGCGCCAGTTCGGGATGCTGCGATTCAAAGGCCAGACGGCGCTGTTCGGCAGCCTGAAGCTCGCCCTGACGGTTGGCCAGCTGCTGGTCGAGGAACTGAAGCGTCTGCTTCATTTCGCCCTGCCCGCCGTTCTGGTTTTCCTCACGGAAAATGTCGATCAGCTTCTGGACGACATCGCGCGACAGGCGGGCGTTTTCGCCATCGGAATAGCGCATCGAAGACGAACGCGCCGTGATGGTGAACAGGTTTTCCTGATCGGCGTTGATCTTGATCGCCTTGCCAAGGCCCGCCACGGCGCCGTCCATCTGCTTGCGCGTGGTGATGTTCTCGCCCAGACGGGTCGAGCGGATCACGCGCTCCAGATTGAGCGTGCCGGTCAGCGAATCGCGCACCTTGTCGATGGCGGCCTTGCGGTCGGTGTCGTTGATGCCGACCTGCGCAGCCAGCGGATCGTAGAGCTGGACAAAGATGCGCGCGCGCGATTCATAGGTGTTGGGCACCATCGAAACACCCAGCCAGCCCAGAACGCACACCACCCACGCCACAGCGAGCGCAAGCCAGCGGCGTTGCCAGATACTGTGCAACGTGGCCCGGAAATCTTCCAGAAGCGTATTCATCGGATGGCCCCCTGCTTAGAAGATGCTTTCGGGGATGATGATCACATCGCCCGGCATCAGCATCACGTTGGCCTTGGAATCGCCCTTCTTGAAAAGGTCGCCCAAGCGCAGCGAAAATTCCTTCTGCTTGCCGGTGGCCTTGTCGAAGCGAACCAGCTTCGAACGGTTGCCGGCCGCAAATTCATTCATCCCGCCCACCGCAATCATCGCGTCCAGAATGGTCATGTTCGCGCGATAGGGGATCGAGGCGGGGCGCCCGGTGGCGCCGACGATGCGGATCTGTTCAGAGAACGTGCCGGCAAAGCGGTTGACGATCACCGAGACCAGCGGGTCCTGAATATACTGGCTGAGCTGAAGCTGGATGTCCTGCGCCAGCATGCTGGGCGTCTTGCCCGTGGCGGGCAGGTCGGCGATCAGCGGCGTGGTGATGCGGCCATCGGGGCGGACCTGGACGCGCGCGCCCAGTTCGGGGTTGCGCCAGACGAACACGGTCAGTTCGTCCATCGGCCCGATCACGTAATCCTCGCCCGGCCCTTCCTGAAGCGCGACAAAGTTGGCGGAGGGCAAACGCGGGGCGGTTCTAGCGTCGGCGCAGCCCGCCATGGCGACGCTGGCCAGCGCAGCTCCGCCAAGCAGCGTTGCAAAACTCTTGCTCGACATGGTCCTTTTCCTCGACGGCGCCGTCCGGTTGCCCAACAGGATGCATTCCTGATGGAAGGTACGGCAGTTCAAGGTGCGGTATGGGCAAGAAGGGTAAAGATCCGGTTAGCCATTGCGGCACGCAATCGGCCAAATCCGGCCTTTTTGGATAGTGGTCCCAGATAGGGACAATTGCCGGAAACTTCTTAACAGCCGGGATTCTTGCGGCGTCTTGGCGCGTCTTGCGCAAAACTTTGCCCGATGCGCGTCAGGCAAAGTAAAGCCATATTGGTAAAGGCGAAGCCGTCGCGACTAGGCAATAAACCCTATACCATCATCTCGCGCGCCGGGCCCTGTCCGAGGAAGGCCGAAGGGCTGGCGCTGGCCCCATAGGCGCCCGCGCAGAACACCGCGACCAGATCGCCCACATCGGCATGGGGAAAGCCCGCCTTGTCGGCCAGCCGGTCAAGCGGGGTGCAAAGACAGCCCACGACGCTGGCCTCTTCAACCGATTCGGCGCCGAATTTCGTGGCGATGGCAACGGGATAGTTGCGCCGCACGACCGTGCCGAAATTGCCGCTGGCGGCCAGTTGGTGATGCAATCCGCCATCCGTCACCAGATAGACTTCGCCATGACTGATCTTGCGATCGACAATACGGGTCAAGTAAACTCCCGCCTCGCCCACCAGATAACGGCCCAGTTCGATGCAGAACTGAGTTTCGGCCAGAACGTCAGGCATCTGTTCAAATTCGTGCGCCAATGCCTCGCCCACACGCTCCGCATCGACAGGCGTGTCGCCGGGGAAATAGGGAATGCCCATGCCCCCGCCCAGATTGCAATGCGGCAGGCCAACGCCCGCCTCCTCGGCCAGCCGGGCGGCCAGTTTGATGGTCTGGGCCTGTGTCTCGATGATCGCATCGGTATAGAGCGATTGCGACCCGGCGAAGATATGAAATCCTCGCCACTGCGCCCCTGCCGCAACGATTCGCCGGGCCAGTTCGGGCACGCGCTCGGCATCCACGCCAAAGGGCTTGGCCCCGCCGCCCATCTTCATACCGCTGCCCGCAAGGCCGAAATCGGGATTTACCCGTATCGCCAGCCTGGGAGTCTTGCCGATTCGCTCGGCGATCTTCAGCGCGCGCTCCGCCTCGCCTTCGGATTCCAGATTGAGCGTGACCCCGCGCATGATTGCAGCCTGCAATTCCATGTCGCGCTTGCCCGGCCCGGCAAAGCTGATCCTCTCAGGGTCCAGCCCCGCCTCGAGCGCCATGCCCAACTCGCCGCCGCTGGCAATGTCGAACCCATCGACCAGCCCGCTCATCAGCCGCAGCAGGGGCGCAAAGGGATTGGCCTTCATCGCATAATGGATGGCCAGCCGGTCCGGCATCGCCGCGCGCAGATCCGCCACCCGCGCGCGCAGCATGGCGCCCGAATAGATGAAGAGCGGCGTTGCCCCCCCGCTCTGCGCGATCAGTTCGGTGACCTTGGCCCCGTCAATCGTCAAAACCCCGTCACGCCCGGCAAAACCCGCCGGAATCGGCCCCAAAGGCTTCATGCATCACGCTCCCGCGAGGTGGCCTGATCGACGGCAATCTTCCATTCCAGCATTTCCTGATACAATCCTGTGCGGTCCAATTTGCCATTGGGGCTGATGGGCATGGCCTCCTTCCAGTGGATCACCGAAGGCTGCATGAAATTGGGCAGATCGGCTTTCAACCTTCGGGGCAATTCCTCGGCCGGGTTTTGCACGCCCGGCACAGCGCGCACCACCAGACAGACCGCATGGCCCAGCCGATCATCGGGCAGGCCCAGCGCCACCGCCTCGGCCACCAATCCGGTGGCGACGGCGGCATCCTCGATCTCCTGGGGACTGATGCGGTTGCCCGCGGATTTGATCATCGCATCGCGCCGCCCCACGAAATAAAGCAGGCCCGCCGCATCGCGCCGCACCCTGTCGCCGCTCCACACCGCCATGCCGCCATAGGTGCTGGCTTCTGGTGCGGGCTTATAGCGCTCTGCGGTGCGCACCTCATCCTGCCAATAGCCCTTGGCCACCAGCGGGCCGCAATGGACCAGCTCGCCTTCCTCATCATCCCCGGCGATGGCGCCATCATCGCGCACCACCAGGATTTCGGCATGAGGGATCGCGCGCCCCATGCTGGTGGGATTTGCGTCGATCAGCGCGGGATCGAGGAAGGTCGAACGAAACGCCTCGGTCAATCCATACATGGCGAACAGGCGCGCATCGGGAAATATCCCCCGCAGGCGGTGCACCAGATCGACCGTCAACGCCCCCCCGCTGTTGGTCAGCCGCCGCAATTTGGCGGCCACATGCGCGGGCCATTCCTGCTCGGTCAATTGCACCCAGAGCGGCGGGACGCAGGCCAGCGTGGTCACATCATGGCGATCGATGGCCTTCACCACATCGCGCGGCATCAGATAATCGAGCGGCACCGCGCTGGCCCCGGCATACCAGTGCGAGAGCAACTGGTTCTGCCCATAATCGAAACTCAAAGGCAGCACGGCGAGCGCCCGGTCATCCTCGCGCAGCTCCAGATAGGCCGCCACACTCTGCGCCCCCAGCCACATATTGGCGTGGGACAGCATCACCCCCTTGGGTCGCCCCGTCGAACCACTGGTATAAAGGATCGCGGCCAGATCATCGGGATCGCCCTGCGAAGGCCCCAGCGGATCGAAACCACGGCTCTCCTCAATCGCCTCGCCCTCGCCCATGGTCGGGCAATCCGCATCGGCCGCCTCCAGCGAAGCCAGCCGCGCGGGCGTGGCGATCAGCAGCGCCGCCCCGCTGTCGGCCAGAATATGCGCCACCTGCGCCCGCTTGAGCAGCGGATTGATCGGCACATGCACCATCCCCGCCCGCGCCGCCGCCAGAGGCATCAGGCAAGTCAGTTCGCCCTTGGCCGCCCATGTGGCGATGCGCGCGCCCGGCTCCGCACGCGCCGCCAGCCATGCCGCCATCGCACCGACACGCTCTGTTAAATCCTTATAGCTAAGAACACCTTCGCGCAGCACGAGAGCCGGAGCCTCATCCCTGCCCCGGATCGCCAGATGGTCCAGCGGCAAAGGAGCGGTTTCGAGCGGAATACTGTGCTGTACCATGGATTTTCCCGATTTCGGACAGGCTTGTGACCCGGCTCAGCTATCACGCTAACCTTAACGAACTGCAAGGCGATTATGCGCTGGGCGCGCTGCTGCGTGCCCCTGTTGCGCCCGGCCCTTTTGACCGGCTGGAATGGTTTGCGGGCCTTGCCGAACTGGGCGGGGTGCGCCCGATGCTGGGTGTGGCGCGGGATGGGGATAATGTCGCAGTACTGCCGCTGGCGCATCGCATGGATGGTTTGGGGCCGCTGGCCAATTGGTATGCCTTTACGGTGCGGCCCCGCGTCTCGGCGGAGGCCGATGGGCTGGGGCTGCTTACGGCGCTGGCGCGTGATCTGAAGGGGCGCACGGGGCGGGTCACGCTCTGGCCAGTGCCCGATGAGGATGGCGAGGCCGGCCTGCTGGAGGCTGCCTTTGCCCGCGCGGGCTGGTTTGTCGAGGGCGCGCCTTGCGACACCAATCACTTTCTGCGCCTGAACGGGCGGTCCTATGCGGACTATCTCGCCGCCCGCCCCGGCCCTTTGCGCACCACGTTGAAGCGCAAGGCCAAGAAGGTTTCGATCACCCTCTATGACGCCTTTTCCGATGCCGCATGGGATGATTACGAGGCCATCTATGCGCAAAGCTGGAAGCCGGAGGAAGGTTCGCCTGCCCTCTTGCGCCGTTTCGCGCAGGAAGAAGGCGCAGCGGGCCGTTTGCGCATGGGTGTGGCCCATGGCGAGATCGAGGGGGTGAACCAGCCCGTTGCCGCCCAGATGTGGACCGTCGAAAACGGCACCGCCTATATTCACAAGCTGGCCTATATCGAGGCGGCCAAGCCGATCTCGCCGGGCACCAGCCTCTCGGCGGCGCTGTTTGAACGGGTGATCGACGGCGACCATGTGCATACCGTCGATTTTGGCACGGGCGATGATCCCTACAAACGCGACTGGATGGAGGAATCCCGCCCGCGCTACCGAATCACCGCCTATCACCCGCTGCGCCCCGGCCAGTGGGGGGCGATCGCCAAATCGCTGCTGCGTCGGTGGTTTGATAGGCCCAGATGATTTAACCCAAATAATTCGGCGTCGATAATTTGGAAACCAAATGCCGCTATGCAGCCAAGGCTTGAGGCAAACCCACAGGGCGGCTACCGGGGCATGGTGAATTAAACCTACAGGACTCTCATGCAAGACGACACCGACCAACTGCTCCGCGCCATCCTGCGCGATGTGCTGGGGCTGAAACCGGGCCAGGCCGAGGCTTTTACGGCGCAAACCGGCCTGTTTGGCCATCTGCCCGAACTGGATTCGATGGCGGTGGCCGGGCTGCTGACGGAGATCGAGGACCGTCTGGGCATCATCGTCGAGGATGAGGATGTCGATGGCGACATGCTGGCCGATTACGGCTCGCTGCTGAATTTCGTGACGGAGCGCCGGAGCGCGACCTGAAACGAAGAACCGGCGCGGCCTGAACCCATATAAGGAACTGTTCGGTTGCGAGAAATGACCCAATGGCCCTGCCCGCTGCCGGGCGGCGGAACGGTGGAGGAATGGGTTTTGACGCTGCGCCCCGAAGGCGCGGCCAAGGCCTGTCTGCTGATCGTTCCGGCGCTGTTTGACGAGGGCAACAAGCTGCGCCGCTTTACCGTCGAGGTGATGCGGCGGCTGGCGGCCAGCGGGATCGCCTGCGTCTTGCCCGATCTGCCGGGGTTTAACGAAAGCATCCTGCCGCTGGAGGCCCAAACGCCCGGCGACTGGCAGGTGGCGATGGAAGGGGCCGCGCGCCATTTCACGGCCAGCCATATGCTAACCATCCGAGGCGGAGCGCTGGCCGCGCCGCGCGGGGTGCCGGGATGGTATTACGCGCCGGTGGCCGGGGCCAGCCAGTTGCGCCAGATGCTGCGCGCGCGCATCCTTGCCGCGCGTGAGGCGGGGCGCAGCGAAACGCAGGACAGTCTGCTCGAAGCCGGACGGGTGCATGGGCTGGAACTGGCCGGATATCGCCTGGGGGCCGATTTTATCGCGGAATTTGGTGGTTTGGTCGCGCGCGAGGACCCCGCCGTTCAGACCATCACGCAGGACGGGCTGGGCGGCCCCGGATTGTGGCTGCGCCCCGAACCGGGCGAGGATGCAGGCCAAGCCGATGCTCTGGCCGCGATCATCGCCGTCGCTCTGGCGCAGAAGGAGACGGCGTGATGCGGCAGATGCTGAGCTTTCCTTGCGAGGGCGCCATGCTCTTCGCCACGCTCGACCTGCCCGATGCGGCGCCCACCACCGGCCTGCTGATCGTTTCGGGCGGCAATGAAATCCGCAGCGGCGCATGGGGCAGCCATGCCCGCATTGCCGAGGGCGCGGTGGCGCAAGGCTATGCCGCATTCCGTTTCGACCGGCGCGGCGTGGGCGACAGCGAGGGGGCCAATGGCGGGTTCCAGTCTTCCGCGCCCGATCTGGCGGCGGCGATTGCGGCGTTTCGCGCGGCGGTGCCGTCCATGACCCGCGTGATCGCGCTGGGCAATTGCGATGCGGCCAGCGCGCTGATGCTGTCCTCGGGCGCGGGGGTGGATGCGCTGGTGCTGTCCAACCCCTGGACGTTTGAGGAAGAGAATGCAGGCCCCTCGGTGCAGGCCCTGCGCGCGCATTATCGCAAGCGTTTGGTCAATAGTGATGCGCTGATGCGCTTGCTGACGGGGAAAGTTTCGCTGGCCAGCCTGCTCGGCTCGCTGCTGCGTCTGGCGCGGCCCGCGCCGCCGCCTGCGCCTCTGGTGCAGCAAATGCGCGATGGGCTGGGCGCGTTTACCGGTCCGGTGCGACTGCTGCTGGCGGGCAACGATTCGACCGCGCAGGCCTTTGCGGGGGTGTGGGACGGCAAGGATGCGCGGATCGCCCGCTGCGATGGGGCCAGCCATTCCTTTGTCGAACCCCATGCGCGCGAATGGCTGATGGCGCAGATCATCGGGGCGCTAAAGGGCGGCGCGTAAACCCGCCGCCCCTTTTACGATCAGGCGTCCGCCTTGGCTGCCTGCGCGGCAAAATCCAGCGCGCCGACGAAGCGTTCCGCATCCAGCGCCGCCATGCAGCCCGTGCCCGCCGCCGTCACGGCCTGACGATAGGTGTGGTCCATCACGTCGCCAGCCGCAAACACGCCGGGGATCGCGGTCTTGGGCGTGCCGGGCTGGACCACGATATAGCCGCTTTCGTCCAGCTCCAGCTTGCCCTTGAACAATTCGGTGGCGGGCGCATGGCCGATAGCCACAAAAGCCCCCTGCGCCGGTTCGACCGACTTTTCGCCCGTGACCGTATCGACCAGCGCCAGACCCGTCAGGCCCGCCCCGCCGATGGCGCCATCGCCAACAAATTCCTCGACTTCCTTGTTCCACAACACCTTGATGTTAGGATGTGCAAACAGGCGGTCCTGCAGGATCTTTTCCGCGCGCAAAGAATCGCGGCGGTGGATCAGCGTCACGTCCTGCGAATGGTTGGTGAGGTAAAGCGCTTCCTCGACCGCCGTATTGCCGCCGCCGATCACCACGACCTTCTTGCCGCGATAGAAGAAGCCGTCGCAGGTGGCGCAGGCCGAAACGCCCTTGCCCGAAAATTCCTGCTCGCCCTTTGTGCCCAGCCACTTGGCCTGCGCCCCGGTGCAGATGACCAGCGTGTCGCCTTCATAGACATCGCCCGAATCGCCGATGGCGCGGAAAGGAGGCCCCGACAGGTCGATATCGACAATCGTGTCCCACATCATCCGCGTGCCCACATGCTCGGCCTGCGCCTGCATTTCCTGCACCAGCCAGGGGCCCTGCACCGCTTCACGGAAACCGGGATAGTTTTCAACGTCGGTGGTGATGGTCAATTGCCCGCCGGGCTGAAGCCCCTGCACCACGATAGGGTTCAAACCCGCCCGCGCGCCATAGATCGCCGCGGTCAGCCCGGCCGGGCCGGAACCAATGATGAGCATCCGAGTAGTATGCGTTGCCATGCGATTCTCACTTTCCTAACCGCGCCGAGATAGGCAGGAGTTGCAAGGAAAGCCAGTATGGCGCTCTGTTCCTTGGCCCAATATTCGCTATAGTGCGGCCAAGTCTGGATTTTGTTCACGCAGTTTAGAACCGGCCATGATCATTCGCCCTCTCATCTCTGGCCTTTGCGCCCTGATGTCCGCCGCCCCCGCGTGTGCGCAGGATATGCCTGTCCGCTGGCCCGAGGCGCTGCAGGGCAGCATCGACATGCGCGAGGAAACCTCGGTCGAGGAAACGGCCATGGCCATTGCCGATGAAACCGGACCGGAACTGGAACGGGCGATGGATGCGGCGCTGGCCATGAACATTGCGGCCACGGGGCAATATACCGGATTTTCGCCCGACAGTTGGGGCGGAACCGTGAATGGCCGCGCCATCGTGGTCAACGGCGCCAAGCATGGCAAGAACGACATGTTCCCCGATCCGGGCGTCAAGTTTCAGGATCTGGGCACGTACAAGCTGGGCGATCCCCGCCTGCTGGCCGTGGGCATCGAGCAGCGCTTTGCCGATGCACGCAATATGGCCACCAATGTGAAGCTGCGCCATATGTCCGGCCCGGTCGATCTGCAGGTCGATGTGAAGGGCAACAAGTCGCTGGCCAACCCCAACCCCATGCATCTTTCCTATAATTCCAGCGCGTTTTATCGGCTCAATTCAGCGCTGGCGCTGGGTATGGTGGCGCGGGGCGATCTGGGGACATTCGACAATTTCGCGCCTCTGGCCCGGCATGATGCGGGCGCGGTGGCCCGGCTCAAACTGCTGGGCAAGGACAAGTCGCTCTCGGCCGAAACCGGCTATGACATGCGCCTGGGGCCGGGCAGCGCGAACCAGCCGAACCGGACCTATGTCAATCTGAACTTCAACTGGAAACTGTAAGGGGCGGAAGGTTTCCCCTCCGCCCCACGGGTATTATACAGGCAGGCCGACGTAATTTTCGGCAATGCTGGTCTGGGCCGCCTTGCTGGTGGCGATATAGTCGAGCTCGGCCACCTGCATCGCGCGTTCGAACGGGCCGTCCTCGGGCAAGCGGTGCATCAGCTTGGTCAGCGACCAGCTGAAACGCTCCGACTTCCAAACGCGGGCCAGCGCCTTGGCGGAATAGCCGATCACCGCATCATTGTCGGCGCGGCGGAAGAAGCCGACCAGCGCCTCGGCGGCATAATGCACGTCGGATGCGGCAAGGTTGAGCCCCTTGGCCCCGGTGGGCGGCACGATATGGGCGGCATCCCCGCAGAGCAGCAGGCTGCCATGGCGCATCGGTTCGAACACATAGGAGCGCAGCGGGGCGATGCTCTTTTCGATGCTGGGCCCGCGCGTGATATTGGCCGCCGCATCCGGGCCAAGGCGGATCGCCAGCTCGTCCCACACACGATCATCCGACCAATCCTCGATCTTTTCGGTCAGCGGCACGTCGACATAATAGCGGCTGCGCGTATGCGAACGCATCGAGGCCAGCGCAAAGCCGCGCTCATGGTTGGCATAGATCAGCTCATGGTTGCAGGGCGGCACATCGGCCAGAATGCCCAGCCAGCCGAAAGGATAGACCCGCTCGAACTCGCGCGCGACGCTGGCGGGAATCGCCTTGCGGCTGGGGCCGTGGAAACCGTCGCAGCCCACGATAAAGCGCGCGTCGATGCGATGCTCGGCCCCTTCCTTGGTATAGGTGACATAGGGCGCTTCGGATTCGATGTCATGCAGCGCAACGTCGCCCGCCTGATAGATCACCTCCAGCCCGCGCGAGGGGGCGGCATCCATCAGGTCCTTGGTGATCTCGGTCTGGCCGTAAACCACCACGGTCTTGCCGGTCAGGTTCGCCACATCAATGCGGATCAGGCGTTCGCCATCGGCCAGATTGAAGCCTTCCTCAACCAGCCCCTCGGCCTTGAGGCGCGCGTCCAGACCAAGGCGCTCCATCAGGCCAACGGTGATCTGTTCCAGCACGCCCGCACGGATGCGGCCCAGCACATAATCGCCGGTCTGGCGTTCGAGCACCACGCAATCGACGCCTTCGGATTTCAGCAAATGGCCCAGCAGCAGACCCGCAGGCCCGGCGCCAATGATGGCGACCTGAGTTTTCATGGATTTATCTCCCTAATTCCACCTACAGCCTACGTTGCGGGGGCAGGCCGATTGGCGCGGACATTGACATTGGCGCAGCCATGCGGAAAGGGATGGGTCGGTCATTCTATTGGCACTTTTCGGACATGCGCGACACATCCCCTGCCATTCCCGTCTATGGCCTGTTTGGCGAGAGCAATACGCCCTCGCCCGCCGGTTTTGCCCATATCGAGACGATTGCCGAACGATCCAGCCTGCATGACTGGGAAATCTCGCCCCATCGCCATGAACGCGGCATTCAGGTACTTATCGTTAGCGCAGGCCAAGCCGAGGTGACGCTGGATGGCGCGCGTTTCGCACTGGTGCCGCCCGCTTATGTCGTGCTGCCCGCGGGCAGCGTGCATGGCTTTCGCTTCAGCCCCGGCACCCATGGCCATGTGCTGACGCTCTCGCTCGATTTTGCAGGCCGCGCGCAGGGGGCGGATGATCCGCTGCAACGATTATTGGCCAAGGGCGGCCATGGCACGATGGGCGAAAGCGCGGCGCGGCGTGTGGGCCTGCTGGCCGGGGAAATGAACGCTCTGGCGCAGGAATGGCAGGACGGTCATCTCTTCCTCGCCATGGCCGAGGCTTTGGCGCGAAGCCTGCCCGACCCGGAATTGAGCGCCGAGAGCGTGGATGACCGCCGCCTCGCGCAATTCCGCCATCTGGTCGAGGTGCATCTGCGCGAACATCGCGGTCTGGATTTTTACGCCGATCATATCGGCTGCACACCGCGAACGCTGGGGCGCCTGTGCCATGCCCGTCTGGGGGGCAGCCCGCTGGAGGTCATCCATCGCCGTCTGGGCGTCGAGGCGCAGCGCCTGCTGCGCTATACCAATGCGACCATCACCCAGATCGCGCAGGAATTGGGCTTTGCCGACCCGTCCTATTTCTCGCGCTTTTACCTGCGCGTGATGGGCCAGCGGCCTCAGGCGGAGCGAGATCACTCCGCCTGAGTTCACCGTTTACTTTACCAGCATCAGCGCATCGAGCGCCACAACGCCCTCGCCAGCGGGATGCAGGATGACCGGGTTGAGGTCCATTTCCAGAATGGACGGTTCGGCCAGCAAGACCGCGCTGATCTGACGGATCAGCTTGGCCAGCGCCGCCACGTCCAGCGCAGGCGAACCGCGATAGCCCTTGAGCAAAGCGGCCTGCTTCAGCCCATAGAGCTTATCGACAATGGCGTCTTCCGACAGGTCGGGCGTAATCAGTGCCACGTCGGCCAGAATTTCCGCCGTCACCCCACCAAAACCGGCCAGCACCACCGGACCCCATTCAGGATCATTCTTGGCGCCCACGATCATTTCCAGACCGCGCTTGCCCATCTTCTCGATCAGCACGCCGTCGAGATTGATCGAGGCATCATAGGCCGCGACATTGGCCATCATCTTGGGGAAAGCCGCAAGCACAGCGTCAGCATCCGCCAGATTGAGCATCACTCCGCCAGCGTCCGACTTGTGGCCCAGAGCAGCCGCCTGCGCCTTCATCGCCACCGGATAGCCCACGGCTTCGGCCGCAGCCACAGCAGCTTCGGCATCCGCCGCGAACTGACCCGTGGGGAAGCTGATGCCCAGCGGACCAAGCAGCGCCTTGGCCTGATATTCGGCCACCACGCCTGCATAGTCACCCAGACCCGCCACCGACAGCGCATCCGGGGCCGCATTGGTCAGATCCAGCGCCGCCCGCCGCGTCAGCGCGGCCAGAGCGCGGAAAGCCCGCTCGGTGGTGGGGAACCAGGGAATGCCGCGAGCGCGCAGATCCGCGATGTAATGCGCGGGCATATCCGCGCCTTCATCGAGGCCCGCAAAGACCAGCGGCTTGGTGATCTCGCGCCCGTCGAGAGCGGCAACAATCGCAGGCACCTTGATCTTGGCCGTGATCGGATCGGACTGGATGATGCCGGCCACGACCGCGCCCACGCGCGCATCATCCATCAGCGCGCCCAAGGACTGCGTATAGATCACCGGCTGCGACAAGCCCTGCGCGGTAATGTCGAGCGGGTTCGACACCGGCACGAAAGGCGGCAAGGCAGCGCGCAGTTCCGGACTGTCCTCATCATGCAGATCGGCCAGCGGCAGACCCAGTTCCTCGGCCAGATCGAGGGTCAGCGCCTTGAACGCGCCGCTCTCGCCCAGCACGGCGGCCGAAGGGTGGCTCATCCCCGCACAGCGGATCAGGATCTCGGCAATATCGCCCAGTTCCTGAAGCGTTTCGGCAAAGATCACGCCGGTACGTTCCACCTTGGCGCGCATCAGCTTGTAATCGCCCGCCATGGCGCCGGTATGCGTGGCCGCGCTTTCGCGCGCCGCCGAGGACTTGCCGGGGTGCAGCAGGACAATGGGCTTGCCCGCCGCGCGCGCGCGGTCCGCCGCCGCGATGAAGCGGGCCGGATCGCGGAACTGCTCGACGATCATCGCGATCACCTGCGTATCGGCATCATCGACCAGCCAGTCGAGATAATCCTCCACGCCCGAAGCCGCCTCGTTGCCGGTGGAAACCGAATAGGAGCAGGCCAGTTCGCGCGCCAGCAAAGTGGTGCACAGCACCGCCGCCATCGCGCCCGACTGCGATACCACCGAGACCGAACGACGTCCGGCGGGCGGCACAATCGCCGTTTCCACAAAGGTCAGCGGCACGCCATCGACATGGTTGACCATGCCAAGGCAGTTCGGCCCTTCGATCACCATGCCGGATTCGGCCGCAATGCGCCCGATCTCGGCCTGTTCGGCCATGCCCGCTTCGCCATCCTCGGCAAAACCGGCGGCAAAAATGATCGCGCTGCCCACGCCGCGCGCGGCAAGGCCCTTGATCGTATCCAGCACGAAGGCGCGGGGAATGGCGAGCACCGCCACATCCACGCCATCGGGCAAAGCATCCACCGAGGGCAGGCAGGCGCGCTCCCCGATCTTTTCCCGGTTGGGATTGATCGGGTAAATCGCGCCCGCATATCCGGCACGGTCCAGATTGCTGATCAGCGTTGCGCCCAGAGCGCCCGGCTTGTCGCTTGCGCCCACCACCGCAACACTGCGCGGCTTGAGCAGGCGAGCAATGCTCGCCCGTTCCAGTCTTGCCATCTTTACTGCCCTCTCCGGAGGATGATTACTTGTTGATCTTGGTGATGTCGAACGTGCCCAGACCCGGCTTGAAGGTCTTGTCGTCAAGGAACTGCTTGGTCGCTTCCTTGCGCCCTTCCAGACCGCCAAAGCCGTTCAGCGCTTCCTGCGCGCGGATCAGATAGTCTTCGGCATTGTCATAGGTCATTTCGACCATGCGGCGCATCGCCCACTTCGTGGCGCGCAGCGCGTTGGCGTCCTTCTTGAGCAGCGCTTCGGCGATCTCGATCACGCGGGCCTTGAGCTGGTCATGCGGCACGCTTTCGGTCACCAGACCCTGCGCTTCGGCCTGCTTGCCGGTCAGGTTCTCGCCCATCATCGCATGATACATCGCCTTGCGCAGAGGCATCAGTTCCTGCGCCACCTTGGACGCGCCGCCGCCGGGCAGGATGCCCCAGTTGATTTCCGAAAGGCCGAACTTGGCATCGTCCGAGGCGATGGCGATGTCGACCGCATAGAGCGGACCATAGGCGCCGCCAAAGCACCAGCCGTTGATCATGCCGATGGTCGGCTTTTCATACCAGCGCAGACGTTCCCACCAGTTATAGGCTTCGCGCTGCGCCTTGCGGGTGGCCCACAGGCCCTTCTGTTCGTTTTCGCGGAAATATTCCTGAAGGTCCATGCCCGCCGAGAAAGCCGAGCCTTCGCCCGTCAGCACGACCACGCCCACGTCTTCGCGGAATTCCAGATCTTCAAGCACGCGCGTCATCTGACGGTTCAGCTTGGGGCTCATGCAATTGCGCTTCTCGGGGCGGTTGTACTTCACCCAGGCGATGCGATTCTCGATGTGGACCGCAACGGTATCTTCTTCTGCGCGTTCAATGGTCTGCTCGGTCATGACAAGCTCCTCTCCGAATGGACGGTGCCTCCCGCTTGGGACGGCGTATGCTATTATTCATAACATTTATCCCGAGCGCGTCAAGCCGCTCTGCAAGGCCTCTCAAACGCGAGCGCAAAACGGCCCGCCCCGGCCCCATGCCGGAGCGGGCCGCGCAGGGCCGCCATCGCCGCTTTGAAAATTCAGGCTATGCTGTCCACCACGTCCGAACGGGCATATTCCAGCAGCACCCGCATCGCGCGGCGCGCGCCATCCGGGTCGCCCGCCGCAATGGCCTGATGCACCGCCTCATGCTCGGGCAATGAATTGCGCGGCGCGGGCGAATTGCTCTGCTTGAAATGCGTGGTCCAGCGCACCGCCGCCCCCACCGATCCGATCAGCGAGGTCAGCGCATCATTGCCCGCCGCCTCCAGCATGGTGGAGTGGAAATCCTGATCCGCCGCCTGTCCCTCGCCGCAGGCAAGGCCATGGACGCGCATCCCGTCAAGCGCCTGACGCATTCCGGCCAGATGGCCGTCATGGCGCCGCTCGGCCGCCAGCGCCGCCGCCTCAGGCTCAATGATCCCGCGCAGTTCGAACAGGTCACGCACGAAATCGCGATCCGGTTTTTCCGAAAACATCCACGCCAGAATGTCGGGATCCAGCAGGTTCCACCGTCGCCGGGGCAACACATGCGTCCCCGCCTTGGGCCGGCTCTCGATCAGCCCCTTGGCGATCAGGATGCGGATCGCCTCGCGATAGGCCGTGCGCGATACGCCCAGACGCTCGGACGCCTCGATCTCTCCGCCCAGCGACGAGCCGGGCTCATGCGTGCTGTTGAGGATGGCGATGCCCAGCTTGCGCGCGATGGCCTGATGGATGCGCAGCCCCTCGCCCCCTTTGCGCTTGCGCGATCTGGTGGCGGGTGGCGGCGTGGCTGTAGATGACATTATGACAAAATCTCCCTGAACCTTTTGTGTAAGCCCGCCGGGGCCGGGGCGCAACGCCTGCCGTACAATGCTGCGCACAAAGAACGGGGTTTTACCTCAGGCTTTCCCGCTCTGCGGCCTGTTCGGCGCCTCGCCGGAAAACAGGTCTTTCTCGGCCGCAAAGGCATCGTTGAGCGCATCGATCACCGCCCTTATGCGCGGCATGTGGCGCAAATCGGCATGAACCCCCAGCCACACTTCGCGCGACGGCCCCAGCCCCGCATCCAGCCGCACCACCCCCGGATCACGATCGGCCAGATAACAAGGCAGACAGACCACGCCGATCCCCGCCCGCGCCGCGGCCAGTTGCCCATCGCGGCTGTTGTTGCGCATGGCCACGCGCGCATGGGGCAGCATTTCAGCCAGCCAGCGCGCCTCGGGCTGATGGGCGTGATCCTCCAGCACGGTGATGATCGCCTGGTCCGGGCTGGCCAGATCCTGTCCATGCTCGGCCAGATAATCGGGGCTGGCGTAAAGCGCGCTCGAGGCGGTCGTCATGCGGCGGGTGATGACGTCATGGCTGTCAAACCGGGTCATGCGGATGGCAATGTCGGCCTCGCGCTTGGACAGGCTGAGCGAGCGGCTGTCGGTCAGCACGTCCAGCGTGATCGCCGGATAGCGCGCCTGCAAAGCCCGCACCGCGCCGGGCAGCAGCAGGTTCGACAGGACCTCCACCGTGGTCAGCCGCACCACGCCCGAGAGCGCCACGTCGCGCCCCTGCACCATGCGCTCGACCGCGATGGCCTCGGCCTCCATCCGCTCGGCATTGCCCAGCACCGCCTCGCCCAGCGCGGTCAGCTCATAACCATTGGTGGTCCGCTGCAACAGGCGGGCGCCGTTGCGCGCTTCCATCGCCTCCAACCGGCGGCTCATGGTGGACTGGCGCACGCCCAGTTCGCGCGCGGCGCCCGACAGGCTGCGCGTGCGGGCAATGGCCAGAAAGCTGCGAACGTCATCCCAATCCATAGACACCTATCCGTTTTCGCATGGATGATCTGCAATATTGGCCAATTGGAATGCAAAAGTCATTAGCCTATTTAGCTCTCAACGCCGAGCAAGCCTCGGCACGGAGAAAACCGATGCAGCCCACCCTCTATCTCTCACACGGTTCGCCGATGCTGGCGCTGCAGGACCACCCGGCGCGCCATTTCATCGCGGGCCTTGGCGGCCAGCTGGAACGCCCGGACGCCATCGTGGTGATCTCGGCCCATTGGGAAACCGATGTGCCCACCGTCAATGCGGTGGAAAGCAACGAGACGATCCACGATTTCTACGGCTTTCCGCCCGCGCTCTATGCGCTGAACTATCCCGCCCCCGGATCGCCCGATCTGGCCGCGCGGGTGGTGGATCTGCTGGGCGATGCGGGCCTGCGCGCCGGGATCGACACGCGGCGCGGGCTGGATCATGGCGCATGGACGCCGCTGCTGCTGATGTGGCCCGAACATACCATTCCGGTGGTGCAGCTCTCGATCCAGAGCCGCCTCGGGCCGGGCCATCATGTGCAACTGGGCCGGGCGCTGAACGCCTTGCGCAAAGAGAATGTCCTCGTGCTGGCCTCGGGCAGCTTTACCCACAATCTGCGCGCCATCAGCCGCCATCTGGGTGATGGACCCAGCCCGGAATGGGTGACGTCCTTCGCCGACTGGATGCACGAGGCGCTGATGAACGGGCGGACCTGCGATCTGGTCTCCTATCGCCGCCTTGCCCCCTATGCGGTGGAAAACCATCCCACCGACGAGCATCTGCTGCCGCTGTTTGTCGCGCTGGGCGCGGCGGGCGAAGGGGCAAAGCCGACCCGCATTCACCAATCCACCGATCTGGGCATCCTGCGCATGGATGCCTACCGCTTCGACTGAAACCTTCCCCTCTCATTTCCCCCGTACAGGAGAATTCCCATGGCTAATGTTCTTGTCATCCGTTCGGCCGCCACTGGCGAAGCCTCGGTCAGCAACAAGCTGATCAACGCCTATCTGGCCGCCCACCCCGAAGCCAATGTGGTTGAGCGCGACCTCGACGCCAATCCGGTGCCCCATGTCGACTCCGCCTCGCTGGCCGGGATCGGCCGTCAGGCCCCCGAAGGCGACCAGTTCGCCGCCGCCCGCGCGCTTCAGGATGAAATCATCGGCGAAGTCTTTGCCGCCGACATCATCGTGATCGGCGTGCCGGTCTATAACTTCGGCATGCCCTCGACGCTCAAGGCATGGTTCGATTACGTCAGCCGCGCCGGCACCACGTTCCAGTACACCGAAAAGGGCCCCGAAGGTCTGGTCAAGGGCAAGAAGGCCATTCTGGCCCAGGCCCGCGCCGGCAAGTATGACGACGCCACCGGCTTCCCCTTCGCCGTGCCCCACACCAAGAGCCTGCTCAGCTTTGTGGGCGTCGATGATGTCACCGTCGTCACCGCCGAAGGTCTGGCCTTTGGCCCCGAAGCCGCAGCCGAAGCCATCTCGGGCGCGGTTGCCGAAATCAGCGCTTTGTAAGGAACCATCGCCATGTTTCGTTCTTTGATCGCCGCCGCCCTGATCGTTGCCCCGGTTGCCGCCTATGCGCAGTCGCCGGTGGCCAACCCCGCCCCTGCCGCCGTGCAGGCGGGCAATTACGCGGTCGAAACCACCCACACCCGCGTGCAGTTCACCGTCAGCCATATGGGCTTTTCCGATTGGTACGGCGATCTGACCGGCGTCACCGGCTCGCTGGTGCTTGACCCCAAGGCGCCCGCCGCGGCCAAGGTGGACATCACCATCCCGGTCAGCAGCATCTCGACCACCAATGCCACACTGGACGGCGAGCTGAAGAGCGAAGCATGGCTGGATGCGGGCAAATATCCCGAAATCCGCTTCACCTCGACCGGCGTGACGCCCACCGGCCCGCGCACCGCCAATATCGCGGGCAACCTGACGTTCCACGGCGTGACCCGCCCGGTGGTGCTGAAGGCCGCGTTTCTGGCCAGCGGCGTGAACCCGCTGAGCAAGGGCTATACGGTGGGCTTTAACGCCACCGCCGCGCTCAAGCGCAGCGATTTTGGCGTGAAGACCTACATCCCGCTGATCGGCGATGAAGTGACCCTGCGCATCAGCGCGGCCTTTGAAAAGGCCAAGTAAGAGCTGCCCGCACAACCCTTGCCCCCCGAGGGTTGCGTGAACCCCCGTCCGGCGCTGCCGGGCGGGGGTTTGTCGTATTACGGGTTCAGGCCATTGGCCCAGTCATGGGCGGCCTGCGCATAAACATAATCGGCATCGCAGATTTTCAGGTCGGCCTCGGTGATGCTCGCCAGGACGGGATTGGCGGCGGAGCCTTCAGGAATTGCGGCAGGGTGATCTGTGGCGACGCGGGCTGGATCGGGCGCGGATGGGCGCAGGCGGTGAGCGGCAATATAGGCAGCAAGGCGAGCATCCCCCTGCGCCAGCGCGGCGGCATGTCGGGCATCGGCATCATCGGCAAGGCTCCTGTAGCGGGTTTCGGCGGCGGTTTTGGCGGCGGCGGCGGCCTTGCGCTCGACATCCCAAGCGGATTGGGTGGCGCGGACGGTGGCGGCCCAATGCGCGGCGCGATGATATTGCCACCCCGCCGCACCGATCGCGACCAGCGCCAACCCCGCCCAAAGCCGCAAGGCCGAACCGTCCAGCCAGCGGGCCAGCCCGCGCAACCAGCGCAAGGCCCCCTCCATGCTCAAAAACAGCGTGTTAAGACCCATGAGAACAACTCCCAAAGACCGGGCGTCATCGCATTATGCGAATCGCCCGGCCCGGCAGAGTTATCAGCGCCTCGACCGTGTAGGACAGGATTTTAACCGAAACGGTTAATCACAGCTGCACCCGCAGCCCCACCTCGAACCGGCGCGGCGCGGCGGGGGCAAGGAATGTGCTGTGCACCAAAGGCCGCTCGCCGCCGATCACCGGGCCGCTGAACGGGCGGGCGACAAAGGCTCCGTTCGTGTCAAACCCGCTGGCCCCCAACTGCGCCGCCGTGGCGTAATGGGCGTTCATCAGATTGCTGACCCCGGCGGTAAAGATCACACCCTTGCGCGGCCTGATCTCGACCGAGGTATTGACCACCGCATAGGCATCGGTTTTGCCCGCGCCCAGATAATAGGTGCCGTCGGGCTGGTGCAGATTGTTCTCATTCCCCCGTGCATAGACGCCGCCGGCCGCCACCATTTCCGCCCGGACGCTCAGCCATGAGGCCGCGTCAAAACCCGCCTGCGCCTTGAACAGATGGCGCGGCAGGAGCGGCAGACGGTCGCCGGGGCGCACGGCGATCTCGCCATCGAAACCGGGGGCCGCGGCGTCATTGCTGCTGTTCGATCCGCCGTTCAGCGTCAGCGGGGTGCGATAGGTGGCGTCGAGCAACGTATAGCTGGCCCCCACCTGCCAGCGCCCCCAATGCACCGCGCCGCTGGCCTCGATGCCCTGCCGCCGCGTGGTGCCGACATTGGCGAAATAGCCGAAGCCCGAAGCCCCGCCCGCAATGAATTGAATATCATCGTGATTATCGCTGCGAAACGCGGTCAGGCGCAGGTTCCACGCCTTGCGCTCGATCCGCGCGCCCAGCGAGAGGCTGCGCGCCACCACCTGCCGCAGCGGCGGATCGCCCGCCATCGCATTGGGCAGGCGACAGGGGCTGGCCGGGTCCGAACAGCCCAGCTCCACCGCCGAGGGCGCGCGCGAACTCTCGCCCGCCTGCGCGGTGATGGTCAGGCCATGGGCCACGTGCCAATCGACCATGGCCGAGGGGTTGAAGCGCTGGAACACCGGATCGGCGTCAAGCGACCCCGTGCCGCCGCCCGGCGTGATCTGATCCCGATTATGCAATTGCGTGCGGTCATACCGCCCCGCCAGCGTCACCGTCACCCGCGACCCCAGCGTCAGCACATCGGCGGCATAGAGGCCAAGGCTGGAAATCCGGCTATGCAGATCGACGCGGGCGTCAAAGGCATTCTCGCTGTTCTGCGTGCCATCGGCAAAGGCCCCCGGCCCCGACACGGCCACCACCGAATGATCGGACAACAAGTAACCAAACTGGCTGTTCTGGATAAACCGCGCCCGCGCCTGCGCATAGCCGGCCCCCACGGTCAGATGCTGCCCCATGCCGGTCCAGGCCAGTTCCACCGCCCCGCCCCATTCTTGCTGGCGCGTCGAGGAGCGCGTCAGCAACCCGTTGCACTTCTCGTTGGGCTCATCATTGAGCAGGGCATTGGCGATGCAGCGCCATTTGGGAAACGCCGTGTTGGCCTGCGTCTCGCCGCTGATGGGGAAACCGGTATAGCCCGCCCCCGTCAGCGCCGCGCGCTCGGCGGCATTGGGCTGATACAGGCTCTCGCCCAGCGCGCCCTCGTTCATGTCGCCATTGATGCTGCGCGTCACGATGCTGCGCCAGAAGGCATTGGCCGAGAGGGTGAGATTTTCCGACAGGCGATGATGGCCCGACAGGGTGATCTTGCTGGCGATATTGCGGGTGTTGTCGGGCGAGGTATAGACGCTGCGCCAGTCGCGGGCGAGCAGGCGATAGTCCTGCAGGCCGTTGCCGTTGAGGTCGGATTGCGCGCGGTTGAAGCTCAGACTGACTCCGCTATTTGCCCCTTCCCAGCCCGCCTTGGCAAAGCCCTTCCACGCCTTGCTGGCCGAGGCATAGCGCCAGCCATCCTCCTGAAACCCTTCCAGCGCGCCATACCAGTGCAGACCATTGTCGGCCTTGCCGCCTGCCTCGATGCTGCCGCGCAGCCGCCCATAGGAGCCGCCCGCCACCGAGGCCGCAATGCCCGGCGCGCTGCGTCCATCCTTGGTGCGGATGCTGAGTGCCCCGCCCAGAGCGTTGCGCCCGAATTGCGGCGCGGCGCCCTCGACCAGCGTCACCTGTTCCATCGCCGCCGAGGGGAGCAGATCCCAGCTCACCACCTCGCCAAAGGGCTGGTTGGCGCGCACGCCGTCGACATAGACCGCGATGCCCTGCGGCGTGCCCAGCAGCGGCGAGGCGGTATAGCCGCGAAACGACAGGTCGCTTTGCAGCGGATTGCCCTGCGCCTCGTTGATGACCACGCCCGGCGTCTGCCGCGCCAGCGCATCGCTGACGCTCAACGCCTGCATCGCGCGCAAAGCCTTGGCGTCGATCAGCACCCGCCCATTGTCCGCCGCGCCCGACAAAGGCGTGCTGGCGCTGACGACAATGGCCGCATCTTCGGCCTGTGCCACAGCGGGCATGACCATAGCCGCAACCATCAACGCAAAACGCCCCTGCATATGCCTCTCCCTGTATGCGCCCTTTGGCCGGGTCGCCTGACGGGTTCTGGCTATCAGAGGTTGCGCCGGGAAAACCTTAGAAAGGCCTCAGACTGGCAAAGGTATAAGGAGGCCGAAATTACGGCTTATTTTCAGGGATTTCTATCGTCACACCCGTTCCTCGCACGGTGCGCACCTGCACTTCGGGGGCGGCCTGCGCCAGCCTTTTGCGCAGCGAGGAGAGCACCACGTCCAGCGCATTATCCGTCACCGCCGCATCGCCCCACACCGCATCCATCAGCGCCCGGCGCGTCACCACGCCGCCGCGCGCGCGCAGCAATTGCGCCAGTACGAGAATGCCCTTCGGCTCCAGATCCAGCCTTTGCCCCGCCCATCGCGCCTCGCCCGCCAGGGGGTCGACCTCCAGCACGCCCAGCACCAGCGGATCGGGGCGGCGCTGTTGCGCGTGGCGCACCATCACCCGCACGCGGGCCAGCAATTCGGCAAAGGCAAAGGGCTTGGCAAGATAGTCATCAGCACCGGCCGCAAAGCCATCGAGCCGATCATCCAGCCCGCCCCGCGCGGTCAGCATCAGCACCGGCAGCCGATGCCCATCAGCCCGGAGCGCGCGGCAAACATCCAGCCCATCGCCATCGGGCAGGCCAAGATCGAGCACCAGCGCCTCCACCCCGCCCTGCGCCACCAGCGGGGCGACCTCCGCCCCCCGCCGCAGCCAGCGCGCAGCCAGCCCCGCCGCTGTCAGCCCCTGCGCCAGCGTGCGGCCAATGGTCACGTCATCCTCGACGATCAGGATCATCACGCCTCCTCCATGGGCAGGCTCAGGACGATGCGCGCGCCGCCCGTCGGCCGGTTTTCCGCGCGGATCGCGCCGCCATGCTGATCGGCCACCCATCGCGCAAGGGCAAGGCCAAGCCCGGTGCCGCCGCGATGGCGCCCTTCCTCGCTTTGATAATAGGCCTCGAATATCAAAGGCAAATCGGCCTCGCCCATGCCGGGGCCATGATCGGCGATCAACACGATGGCATGGGCGCCATCGCGGACAAGCGCAATTTCCAGCGCCGCGCCGGGGTCGGAGATTTTCAGCCCGTTGTCGATGATGGCCAGCAGCGCCTGACCCAACCAGCGACCGTCAGCCCGCACACGCATGGGATCGGCGGGCGGATCATAGGCCAGATCAACCTCGACCAGCCGCGCAAAAGGCCCCGCCGCCGACAGCGCCCCGGCAACGATGTCGCGCAGGTCGCAAGGGGCGAGCGTCAGCACCGGTTTGCCTTCTTCGGCGCTGGCAAGGCTGAGCATTTCGTCGATGCGATGCGAGAGGAATTGCGCCTGCGCCACCACATCCTGCAGCGCGGCCGGGCAATCGCCCTCGGCGGCCAGCGTCACCTCGGCCAGCGAGCGCATCGCGGCAACCGGGGTGCGCAATTCGTGGCTGGCCTTGGCAAAGAACAGGCGGCGCGAGCGGTCCACGGCCTGCAATTGCGCGCTGCGGGCGGCCACTTCGCGCTCCAGCGCCCGATTGGCCCAGACCAGCCGCCACAACCCCGCCCCCGCCGAGGCCAGCGCCAGCAGCGTCAACAACCCGCCCAGCACGAGCATCCGGCGGCGGCTGTGATCAAGCGCGGCGCGGGCGGCGGCGACTTCGGCGCGCTCGCCCGCCATCATCGTGGCCAACAGGGCCTCGCGCCGGGCGGTGTCGCCCATGGCGGGCAGCCGGTTGATGCGGGCCAGCTCGTCGCTGTGCGCGGGCGAACCCAGCGCGCTTTCCTGCGCCACCAAGGCGCGATATTCGGCCAGACGCGGCGGGATTTTCGCCAGAGGCTGGCCCGACAGGCCCGCGATCAGACCCGCCTGCCGCTCGGCCAGCAGAGCGATTTCGAACTGCCGCGCCGCGCTGCGAAGGCTGAGCACAAAGCCCGCCATCAACGCCGCCAGCGCCGCCGCCATCACCAGCCATCCGACAAAGCCGCGCGCGATGGGCATGGGACGGGACATGGGGGCAGGTTCGGGCATACTTTGGGTTCTCATGCCCCGCCCATCGTCGCAAGCCCCCCTTGTGCCAAAGTCCCATTCGCCAGAGAGGGGGCGGCCATGGCATAGGTGTGCGATGACCAGCACGCGCCAGATCCCGATCACCCCCGCCGCCCATGCCGCTCTCGACCGGCTGCGTGCCGAGCATGGACGGCTGGTGCTGCATGTGACGGGGGGCTGCTGCGACGCAGGCACGCCTTTGTGTCTGGCCGAGGGGGACATCATCCTGGGCCAGCGCGATCAGTTGCAAGGGATGTGTGACGGGGTGCCGCTCTACCGCATGAGCGATGAGGCCGAGCAATGTCCGGTCTCGCTGGCGCTGGATGTGGAACCGGGCCGGACGGTGGGCTTTTCGCTCGATATAGGCGATGGCACAAGGTTTGTGCTGAGAGGCTGAACCCGCGAAGCGGCTTCAAAAAATCGCCAGAAAGCCACCGCGCCTTTAACATGCAACCCCATGAAGGGATTGCAAAGGGCCCCCGCCCTTTGCCCGCCGGAGGCCCCCTAAACCCTTATTCCTCGCCCATCCGCAGCGCAGCGATGAACGCTTCCTGCGGGATCTGTACATTGCCATACTCGCGCATCCGGGCCTTGCCCTTCTTCTGCTTGTCGAGCAGCTTCTTTTTGCGGCTGATGTCGCCGCCATAGCACTTGGCGGTCACGTCCTTGCGCATGGCCGCGATGGTTTCGCGGGCGATGACCTTGCCGCCGATGGCCGCCTGAATCGGGATCTTGAACAGGTGGCGCGGGATCAGGTCTTTCAGACGCTCACACATATGGCGCCCGCGCTCCTCGGCCACGCTGCGGTGGACGATCATCGAGAGCGCATCGACCGGCTCGTTGTTGACCAGGATGCCCATCTTGACCAGATCGCCCTCGCGCAGGCCGATCTGTTCATAGTCGAAGGACGCATAGCCGCGCGAAATCGACTTCAACCGGTCATAGAAATCGAACACCACTTCGTTGAGCGGCAGCTCGTAATTCACCTGCGCGCGCCCGCCGACATAGGTCAGGCCGGTCTGAATGCCGCGACGGTCCTGACACAGCTTCAAAATGCTGCCCAGATATTCGTCGGGCGTGTAGATGGTCGCCTTGATCCACGGCTCGTCGATCTGTTCGATCCGGCTGGGATCGGGATAGTCGGCGGGATTGTGCAGCATGATCTCGCCTGCATCGTCGGTGCGGCTGGCGCGCAACTGGATGCGATAGACCACCGAAGGGCTGGTCGTGATGAGGTCGAGGTCATACTCGCGGCTCAGGCGCTCCTGAATGATTTCAAGGTGCAACAGGCCAAGGAAACCGCAGCGATAGCCAAAACCCAGCGCCGCCGATGTTTCCATTTCAAAGCTGAACGATGCATCGTTCAACCGCAGCTTGGCAATGCTCTCGCGCAGCTTTTCAAAATCGGCCGCGTCCACCGGGAACAACCCGCAGAACACCACCGGCTGCACTTCCTTATAACCCGGCAGGGCCTCGGTCGCGCCGCCCTTGACCGTGGTGATCGTGTCACCGACCTTGGCCAGCTCAACTTCCTTGATCTGCGCGGTGACAAAGCCGATCTCGCCCGGCCCCAGTTCGGCCAGTTCCTCGCGCTTGGGCGTGAAACAGCCCACGCGGTCGATCAGGTGTTCGGTGCCGCCCTGCATGAACTTGACGTTCAGGCCCTTGTTGATGACGCCGTCGATCACGCGCACCAGAATGACCACGCCCAGATAGGGGTCATACCAGGAGTCGACCAGCATCGCCTTGAGCGGCTTGGAGCGGTCGCCCTTGGGCGCGGGGATCTTCTTGACCACGGCCTCAAGGATTTCCTCAATGCCGATGCCCGACTTCGCCGATGCCAGAACCGCCTCGCTGGCGTCCAGACCGATCACTTCCTCGATCTCGGCCTTGACCTTTTCCGGCTCGGCGGCGGGCAGGTCGATCTTGTTGATGACGGGCACGATCTCGTGGTCATGCTCGATCGACTGATAGACGTTGGCCAGCGTCTGAGCTTCAACCCCCTGCGCCGCATCGACCACCAGCAGCGCGCCCTCGCAGGCTGCCAAAGACCGGCTGACCTCATAGGCAAAGTCCACATGGCCCGGCGTGTCCATCAGGTTCAGCTCATAGACCTCGCCGTCATGCGCCTTGTAATTCAGGCGGACGGTCTGGGCCTTGATGGTGATCCCGCGCTCTTTCTCGATGTCCATATTGTCCAGCACCTGCGCGCTCATCTCGCGCTCGGTCAGCCCGCCGGTGAACTGGATCAGCCGGTCGGCCAGCGTGCTTTTGCCATGGTCAATATGAGCAATAATGGAGAAATTGCGGATCTTGGACTGGTCGGTCATGAAATGTCTTTATCAAAAGGGCGCGGGCCAAAAGGGCGGTAAATCCCCACCCCACATAGAATCGCAGCCGTTAGCAGCACCGGCCCGCCCTGTCACGTTATGATGGTTGGCAAATCGCCTGCGCGATTTGCCCCGGCACCGGCCCTCTCCCCCGGACCTGCCGCCCAACAGCATACCCCATAGGGTAACAGGGCCGGGGGAGAGAGCCGACGCCGGAGGGAACCGTACAAGGCGGTTCCCCTAACCTCCTACCCCACCTGCCGATAGGTCGGCGCCTCGCCGTCGCGGTCCTGCGGGCCGAACAGGCTGGCGCGGATGATCGCGCCGCTGCCCTCAAAGGCCACCGGCTCGGCAAAGGCAACACCCGTGCGGCCATAGCGGCTCCAGCGCACCGTGGCCCCCACCGCCAGATCGTCGGACAGTTCGATCAACATTTCCATGCCCATCGGCACATCGGTCAGCCCTTCGAACATCGCGCCATTTTCCGAAATATTGCGGATCGTGGCGGGATAGCGGCGGCCCTGCGCGGTCAGCATCACCTTGCGCAGCATCGTGCGGCGCGGGGCGCGGGCCGAACGCGGGCCTCTCGCCTCGATGATGCCGCCCGCGCTCAGCCGCATGTCGGCCTCGTCGCGCGGCAGGGGCTTGGAGAAGATATAGCCCTGCACATGGCTGCAGCCCAGTTCGCGCACCAGATCGAGTTCGTCGAGCGTCTCCACGCCTTCCGCCGTCGTCTCCATGCCCAGCGCATCGGCAAGGCTGACGATCGAGGCGATGATCGCGCCATTGCGGCTGCCCGGCATGGTCGCGCCGCGCACAAAGCTCTGGTCGATCTTGATCTTGTCGAAGGGCGCTTTTTTCAGGTAGCCCAGCGAGGAATAGCCGGTACCGAAATCATCGAGCGCCAGACGCACGCCGATCCGCTTGAGCGCGGTGAACATCGCATCCGTATTGGCGCTGTCGTTCAAAAACACGCTTTCGGTGATTTCCAGCTCCAGCCGCGCCGGATCGACGCCGGCGGCTGCCAGCGCATTCGTGATGATCATGGGCAGCGCCGGATTTGCAAATTGCAAAGGCGAGACATTAACCGCCACCCGCACATGCTCGGGCCAGCGCGCCAGATCATGGCAGGCCGTGCGCAAAGCCCATTCGCCGATCTGGGTGATAAGGCCCGTATCCTCGGCCACCTCGACGAATTTGGCGGGCGACAGGCGGCCCAGCGTGGGATGGTTCCAGCGCAGCAGCGCCTCGAACCCGGTGATCTTCTGCTGGCTCAGCGCGACCGAGGGCTGATAATACAGCTCCAGCCCGCCATGCGCCAAGGCGTCGCGCAGGTCATGCTCAAGCTGGCGGCGCTCCTCGGCGTCGGAATGCAGTTCCTCGTCATAGAAGTGATAGACGCCGCGCCCGCGATCTTTGGCGGCATAGAGCGCAAGGTCGGCGTTGCGGATGATCGCCTCGCTGGTCACGCCGTCATCGGGGGCCATGGCGATGCCGATGCTGGCCCCGATCACCACCCGCGCGCCGTCGATCGAATAGGGCTGCGACAGGTTCTCGATGATGCTGGTGGCCAGCGTGGCCAGCTTGTCACGCGCAATGCGGCCCGGCAGGATGACCTTGAATTCATCCCCGCCCAGACGCCCCACCCGGCCCGCCTCGCCCACGGTGCGCTGCAAACGCTGCGACACCTGTTTGAGCAGCGCGTCGCCCGCCGGATGGCCCATCGTGTCATTGACCTGCTTGAACCTGTCCAGATCGAGCAGGAACACCGCGCAATCGCGATGATCAACCTTGGGCGCCGACAGGATCTTTTCCAGCGTCTGGCTCATCTGGAACCGGTTGGCCAGCCCGGTCAGCGAATCGAAATGGGCAAGGCGCGTGGCATGTTGCTCGCTGCGCCGCTTTTCGGTCAGATCGCTGCCCGCGCCACGAAAGCCCAGGAAATTGTTGAAAGCATCATAGACCGGGCGACCATTGACCGCCCACCATTGCTCATCCCCATCCTTGGCCGCGCGCAGCGCCAGATCGTTAAAGCCCGAACGCGCGTTAAGGTGGAACAGCAAGGTGCGCTCGCCCACCTGCTCCTGCTCCTGCATCACGAACAGGTCGGTCAGCGGGCGGCCGATCAGATCGCCCTCCTCGCGGCCCAGCAAGGCGATGATATTGGGCGAAACATAGGTCAGCGCCCCCTTGCGGTCGGTTTCCCAGAACCAGCCCTGCCCGGTCTTTTCAAACTCGTTCAGCAATTCCTCGGCGCGCATCTGGGCGTGGCGCATCTCGCGCTGTTCGGCTTGCCCGGCGCGGTCGATGCCCAATTGGCGCAGCGCCGCCACCAGCCCGATCGCCCCGCCCAGCACCAGCGTCACCAGCGTATAGACCGAGCCCAGCGCCAGCGCGATCGGCGTCCACAGCGCCAGCTTGGCCGCCACCATCGTAAACAGCCGCCCCGACAGCGTGACCGCCATCACCAGCCCAACCACCACCATCGCGCCGATCAGCAGCACCGGTTCGGACAACATGCCCGATGCGAACCACATGGCCAGACCCGCGCCGTAAAGCAGCATGGGCACGACCACCCCCGCCACCATCGCGGCCACGCGCAGCGCCAGCGGGCGGCGACTGGTGCGTTCAAACGAAACGAACAGGCGCGCGGCCGCCACTATCGCCACCGCCGCGCCCAGCAGGCCGAGCACCACCGGCCCCGGCATCCGAAACTGATTGAGCCAAAGCATCATGGCCGCGATGCCCATCGCGATCGCGGTCATCGACCAGCCTTCGGAAATCAGGAAATAGCCCAGATAGGGCTCGCTTTCACGGCGCACGGGATCACTTTTGCGGCGCAGATGCGTGACATCAACAGGGGCCGACTCGGGCTCGGGCGCGGCGGCGGCGCGGCGGCGCTCCATGGCCGGAGCGGGCGCTGGCGTTTCGGCTTTTCGCAGCAGGGCTTGCGCCCGATTGGACTTGGTCACGCCTGATGTGCCCCTGTGGGAATTGGTGAAGTCATGGCACCCGAAATGCCCGAAATGCTTTTAAATCGCGTTAAGGACATCTGCGGAGCCGCGCGCCCATCGGGGCTTGCAACGGCAAGCAAACAGGTATGTGATAAGAATCAACGCGAGAACGCCCGCAAGCCGAACGGGCCCGCACAAAAAGGAGGCGCAACAAGGCGCCATAAAAGGGAGTGCATCAGACCCATGCTGCATCTTGCCATCATCGGTTCCGGCCCGGCCGGATATTACACCGCCGAAGCCGCGCTCAAGCGCTGGGGCGAGGAGGTGCATGTCGATATATTCGATCTTCAGCCGGTGCCCTTTGGCCTGATCCGCAGCGGGGTGGCCCCCGACCATCAATCGATCAAGGGCGTTGCAAAACGCTATGACGCGGTGGCGCAGGCCCCCAATGTGCGCTTCATCGGCAAGGTGGCGGTGGGGCGCGATGTCTCGATTGCCGAATTGCAGGAATTGTATGACGCGGTGGTGCTGGCCACGGGCGCGCCGTCGGATCGCGCGCTGGGCATACCGGGCGATGATCTGGGCAATGTGTTTGGCAGCGCAGCCTTCGTGGGCTGGTATAACGGCCACCCCCACTTCGCCGATCTGGCCCCCGATTTTGCCGGAGCCCATGCGGTGGTGATCGGCAACGGCAACGTCGCGCTCGATATTGCGCGGATTCTGGCCAAGGTGCCGCAGGAGTTTGAGGGCGCCGATATTGTCGCCCATGCGCTTGATGCGCTGAAAGGCTCGGGCATCGCCTCGGTCACGATCCTGGGCCGCCGCGGCCCGCATCAGATTGCGATGACCCCCAAGGAACTGGGCGAGTTGGGCAATCTGGAGCGCGCCCGCCCGCGCGTCGATCCCGCCGACCTGCCGCCCGAAGCCGAGGACGCTGCGCTCGATCCGGGCATGCGCAAATCGGTTCAGCACCTGCGCGCCTTTGCCGCCGATGGGGGTGCAGACAAACCCTTCACCATCGACTTCGACTTTTTTGCTGCCCCGCGCGCGCTGATCGGCGATGGCTCGGTGCGCGCGGTCGAGGTCGAACGCACCGCGCTGGTCGATGGCCGCGCGGTGGGCACAGGCGAGACCTATCAGGTCCCCGCCGATCTGGTGATTGCGGCCATCGGCTATCGCACCAATCCCATCGAGGGCGTGCCCTATGACACTGCCGCCGGGCGCTTTGCCAATGAGGAGGGGCGCATCCTGCCCGGCCTTTATTGCGTCGGTTGGGCGCGGCGCGGGCCTTCGGGCACGATCGGCACCAATCGCCCGGACGGCTTCGCCATCGTCGATCGCATTGCGGAGGATTTCCCCACCCCCGGCGACAAACAGGGCCGCGCCGGTTTCGAGGCTTTGGCCGCCGCGCGCGGGGTTGATTTCGTAACTTTCCGCGATTGGCGAAAGATTGACGAAGCCGAAGTCGCCCGCGCCCGCGATGGCGCCCCGCGTGAGAAATTCGTAGCCTTCGATCAAATGCTTGCCGCCGCCGGTAAGCATTAAAAACTTGTTAGCTTAACCCTGAATTAGTCATTTCCACTTAGTTCTCGCGTCAGCAGAGCTAAGCGGGGAGTGACTAATTGCCGGTTGATCCAAAGCGGGATTTGTCAAACCCCTCCCCGCGCAGGCGATGGCACAAGATGCGCCGCCGCCTGTTTTCGCCTTTTACCGCCCCCGTGCCGCCGCGCGTGGCCGGGGCCATGGTGCGCCTGCAGTATCAGCGGGTCAGCGCCCATTTGCCCTGGCTGTGCCTGCTGCTGGGGATCCACTCGCTGGCCACGGCGCTGGCGCTGCGCGGCAATTTGCCCCTGTGGCAGCAATGGGGACCCGCCGGGCTGATTTCGGCCACCTGCCTCTATGTCCTGATCCGCAACCGCCGCCGCAATCGCGCCGCGGCCCCGCTTCCGCGCGCCCAGATCTATCGCCACCTGCGCCGCGCCAGCATGATGAGCGCGCCGGTCGGGCTGATCGCCGGGATTTGGGCCGCCAATGCCTTTACCCATGCCTCTCACCAATATTGCATGGTCGCGCCGGTTTTCATCGCCATCGCCGCGCTGACCAGCGCCTCGTGCCTGCTGGGCGTGCCGCGCGCGGCCATTGCGGGCATGGTGAGCGCGATCGCCCCGATTGCGCTGAAACTGGCGCTTTATGATTCGCTGGGCATGCGGGCGCTGGCGCTGATGCTGGTGCTGATGACGGTGATGCAGATCCATGTCGTGCTGGCCAAATTCAACGAAACGCTGGCCATGCTGACCCAGCAGCATCAGGCGATCCGCGCCTCGCTGACCGACCCGCTCACCGGGCTGGACAACCGCCTCGCCTTTATGCGGATGCTGGAGGACCGGCTGATGCGGGACCGGCCGATGATGCTGGTGCTGGCCGATCTGGACGGACTGAAACAGGCCAATGACACCCACGGCCATCTGGCGGGCGACGCCATCCTGGCCGAAGTGGCCCACCGGATGCAGCGCCTCGGCGCGCGGGCACTGTGTGTGGCGCGACTGGGCGGCGATGAATTCGCCATGCTCTACGACATTTCGCGCGGCCAGCAACTCGCGCTGGGCGAGGTCGCGGCGGTGCGTGCGGGCCTCTCGCTGCCCATCGTGTGGAACGGCATCATCGTCCCCATCGGCGCCAGCTTCGGCACCGCCATCGCGCCCCTCGAAGGCGCCGATGCCGCCGCGCTCATCCAGTCCGCCGACTGCCGCCTCTATGCCGACAAAGCCTCCCGCAAGCGTGCTGCGCCGCGTGAGGTGCCGCAAAGGATTTGGCGGTTTTAAAAGGATTTAGGAGAAAAGTTTGCCTCCGGCGGGCAAAGGGACTCGTCCCTTTGCAATCCCGTTAATGGGACGGCGTGAGGTTGGCAACATAGTGGCTTGGGGAAGCGCAGGTTTTGAAGGCCGCTGCGCGGCAGGGTTCTGTTGGGAAGGAGCAGGGGAGCGGATACCTAGCGAAGCAAATCTGGAGCGGGCCGACATGCATGGTCCCGAACAGCCAATTTGACGATTGTGTTCCCAACGTAATGGATTCGTACTGCGCTATCAGCGTGAATCGGACCACCGTGTGACAATGTGTTGTTGAAGCCGGGCGTGGACTCATCAAAATCTGAATAAGAAAAAGCTTTGCCATTGACGAGGATGCGCTCATTTTCATGCCCGTCGGCGGGCATCGGATGGAAGCTTTGCAAACAGCCTTCAACCAAACTCAGGTTACCAGACCGTTCCAATGCGAGATCATTTTCCACTTGGCGAAAGTGATCGTACCCTGCACCCCAAAGAATGAGGCTGCTAAAAGTAAACACGAAAAGTGCAAAAATTCTTCTTGGTAACCCCGTTATTCCTTGAAGCGGAATTCGATCAAGGAAATCGTGAAATCTTCTCGGCGCAATTGCTAATGCCAGCGCAAGCGCCGGGATTGTAATTATAAAAAGAGAAAATACGCGCCAGCGATCTGGCATTTTCGCCAGATCAAAAACTTCCTTAAAAGGTATTCCACTTATATCATTCATCCCCGTGCGATAGCATATGAGCTCAGGTTCAAGAAACCTCAGCCATGGCGTCGTTCCCCGACGGTCTCCTGTCCTTCCCGCGAAGCGGCTTGTCACCCCCGGCCCAAACACTCCGCCACCGACAAACCCAAATCAGTATCGGGATTGCAAAGGGCCCCCGCCCTTTGCCCGCCGGAGGCACCAAAACCCCAATACAAAAGGGCGGGAAAGCCCGAAAGCCCCCGCCCCTTTGCTCAATCGCCCGAGCCGATCACACCCGCATCGGCATCAGCACATAGAGCGCGGGGCTCTTGTCGCTCTGACGGATCAGGGTCGGCGCGCCGGCATCGGCCAGATGGAGTTCGACATTGTCGCCATCGATCTGGTTCAGGATGTCTTTCAGATAGGTCGCGTTAAAACCAATCTCGAACCCGGTCGAACCGTAATCGGCGGGCAGTTCTTCAGCCGCCGTGCCATTGTCCGGCGAAGTCACCGAGAGCGTCACGCGGTCGGTTTCCAGCGCCATTTTCACCGCGCGGGTCTTTTCCGTAGCGATCGTGGCCACGCGGTCCACCGCCTCATAGAAGCTCTTGGGGTCCAGACGCAGCAGCTTGTCATTGCCGGTCGGGATCACGCGATTGTAATCGGGGAACGTGCCGTCGATCAGCTTGCTGGTCAGCACCACGCCCTCTTCCCCGCCCAGCGAGAAACGGATCTTGCTGGCCGACAGGTCGATGCTGACGTTGCTGTCCGCATGTTCGTCGAGCAGCTTGCGCAATTCGCCCACGCATTTGCGCGGCACGATGACGTCGGGCATGCCGTCCGCGCCTTCCGGCTTGGCCAGCGTAAAGCGTGCCAGACGGTGGCCATCGGTGGCGGCCGCCTTCAGTTCTTCCTCGGAGACATGGAGGAAAATGCCGTTGAGATAGTAACGCGTTTCCTCGGTGCTGATGGCAAAGCGCGTGCGGTCGATCAATTGCGCCAGCGTGGCGGCGGGCACCTCAAAGCTGGTGGGCAGATCGCCCTCGATGATGACGGGGAAATCGTCACGCGGCAGGGTCGGCAGTTGGAACCGGCTGCGCCCGGCCTTGATCACAAGGCGGTTGTCGGCGGTCTGAAGCGAGACCTGCGCCCCATCGGGCAGCTTGCGCGCGATGTCGAACAGCAGATGCGCCGAAACCGTGATCGCACCGGGCGCCTCGACGCTGACGGCGGGCAGATGCTCGACGACCTGAAGATCAAGGTCGGTGGCCATCAGGCGGACCGAACCGGTGCCGCTGGCCTCGATCAGCACGTTGGAAAGGATGGGGATGGTATTGCGCCGTTCCACCACCGATTGCACATGGCTCAAACAACGCAGCAAGGTCGCGCGTTCGATCGTGGCTTTCATGGCGTTTCTGTTCCCAAACTGTGTGGAGGCCGCCAGTATGTGATGACAGGCCCCAAGCGTAAAACCGGCCCGAACCGGCGGGAAAGCGCGGATTCGTCCAAACATCCGCCAATTCGGATCACCTTCCTAACGCACCATCGGCGCGCAGCAAGAGTTTCATCGCAAAGGTGCAGCGATTCTGGGGATAAATCCGGGGGTTTTGCAGGTTTGGCGGTTTTAGGGCCGATTTTGCCGCCCCCGCGCCGCGCCCATCGGCCCGAAATAACCCTTATGGCCGGACGCCTTGCCCTCAACACCCGCCGCCCCGGTGCGTCAGGCCGGCTCCAGCCCCATCGGCAAGAGATCATGCATATGGACAATGCCGACCGGCATCTCTCCACCCTCGGCCATGGGCGCGACGACAAACGCGGCGGTGATCTTGGCCTCGTTCATCCATTGCAGCGCATCCACGGCCACCATATCGGGGCAGAGCGAGCGCGGATCGCGCGTCATCACCTCGCCTGCGCTGACCTTGCCCAGCGCGCTGAAATGCCGCCGCAGGTCGCCATCGGAAATCACCCCCATCAGCCGCCCCGCCGCGTCCACCACCCCGGCCAGCCCAAAGCGATGGTCGGTGATCACCGGCACCACGTCGCGCATCGGCGCATCGGGCGAAACCAGCGGCAATCCGGCGCGGCTCATCACCTCACCCACCGGGGTCAAGCGCTGACCGATCGCGCCGCCGGGATGCAGCGCGCGGATCTGCCTGCGGCTCACCCCGCGCGCGTCCATGACCGAGAGCGCCAGCGCATCGCCCAGCGCCAATTGCATCACCGTCGATGTGGTCGGCGCAAAACTGTCCTCGCAGGCCTCGGGCCGGTCAGGCAGCAGGAGCAGCACATCGGCCATATCACCCACCATAGAGCGCGAGCGCGCCACCATGCCGATGATCGCCACCCCCAACGCCCGCGCATGGCGCAGCACAGGCCCCAATTCGGCCGTATTGCCCGAATTCGACAGCACCAGCAACACGTCGCCCGCCATCATCATGCCCAGATCGCCATGCGAAGCCTCGGCCGGATGCAGAAACAGCGCCGCCGTGCCGGTGGCGGAAAAGGAGGCGGCGATCTTGCGCCCGATATGGCCCGATTTGCCCATGCCCGACACCACCAGCCGCCGCCGCGCGCCCGCGATCAGCCAGCATGCCCGCGCAAAACTGTCGTCCAACCCATCGCCCAGATGGCGCAGGGCCTCCGCCTCATGCGCAATGATCGCGCGGCCACGCCCCCGGATCGTCGCGATCTGGGCGGCGCTGGGCATGGAATGGGCAATGGCGGGGTGATTCATGCGGTCCGGCAACCCTTTGGGCAGCGCCCGGCCCCTCATCAGGGCCAGAGCGCCGGGCGGTTCCTCCCGCCCTTCAGACCTATGGGTTTACGCCCGGAGCGGCTTGGCGACGAGCCAAAGCGCATCGCTTTCCCAGCTAATTTCATCCAAACCGGCCGTTTTCGCGCAGGCTCCGGCCGGCACCGGCTGACCCTTGACCATCACCAGCCCCTCCACCGGGATCACCAGCAGCGGCCCCTCTGGATAGCGCGCCAGAAGGTCCTGATCGGCCACACCATTGACCCGGTCGAGCCGGAAATAAGGCCCGTCCACCAGCGCCACCGTGCCCGTTTCGGGCAAGCGCTTGTGCCAGCGGGCCAGATCGTAAACCTCACCCAGCGAGACAGCCAGACCTTCATCCAGGTGCAGTTCACGCGGGCGGCCATAGTCGAACAGGCGATAGGTGATGTCGCTGTTCTGCTGGATCTCGATCACACTGACGCCAGCGCCGATGGCATGGACGGTGTTGGCCGGAATATAAAAGAAATCGCCCGGCCGGACCTTGTGCCAGACCAGCATATCCTCGATCCGCCCATCAAGCGCGGCCGCCCGCAACGTTTCGGTATCCACCGCCCGGTCAAAACCGATGCCCAGCCGCGCGTCATCCTGAGCGTCGATGACCAGCCAGCATTCCTCCTTGCCCTGGCGGCCCAGCCCCTTGGCCATCGTCTGGCTGTCGCTGGGGTGGACCTGAACCGAGAGCTTGTCGCTGGTGAAGATATATTTCACCAGCAATTCAGGGATCTGCGCCGGAGGCTCGAACCAGATTTCCCCGATGCGCTTACCATCGGGCGCCTCAAAAGGCCGCGGCAGAACATCACAGCCCCATGGCTTTTCCACCTGCCTGACAGGCAACAGCATCTCGCTCAAAACCGCCTCCTGCGTCATGACCGCCCGATTACTGGTTCACCGCGCCCAGCAATTTGCCCACCTTCTGAACGCCCGGCACACTCGTTACCAGCACGTCGCTGCCATCGACCACCACCATGACGCCTTCAAGACCGACCACCGAAACCTTCGGCCCGTCGCTTTCCACCAGAACGTTGCGGCAGCCGACAAGTTCCGCCTCGCCGATAACGCTGTTGCCCGCCTCGTCCTTCTCGCGCGCCTCCCACAGGGCGTGCCAGTTGCCGATGTCGGACCAGGCCATATTGGCCGGAACCACGGCTGCACGTTCGGTCTTTTCCATCACGGCATAGTCGATCGAATCGCTTTCCACCGCGTTGAAAATGGCCGCGTCGGGGTGGAAGCGCTGACCATCGGTCACGCCGCCCGCCACCGCCTGCGCCACGCCTTCGAGAATGGCGGGGCGATGGGTGCCCAGTTCCTTGAGGAAATCGCCCGCGCGCATCGCAAAAATGCCGCCGTTCCATGCATAGGAACCCTCGGCGAGGAATTCGATCGCGCGCTCCAAATTGGGCTTCTCGACAAAACGGTCGACCCTGAACCCGTCGCTGCCGATGGCCTCGCCACGCTTCACATAACCAAATCCGGTTTCCGGGGCCGTGGCGACAATCCCAAAAGCGACAAGCCAGCCCTCCTGAGCCAGTCGCCCGGCGGCCTGAGCGGCGGCGACAAAACCGGCAGAATCACCGATATGGTGATCGCTGGGACAAACCAGCATCACCGCATCAGGCTCCATCCGCAAAGCGGCCAGCGCAATCGCCGCCGCCGTGTTGCGCGCCGAAGGTTCGACCAGAATCTGCGCATCCGGGGCCCCGTCCAGCTGGCTTTCCACATGGTCGAGATGCCTGGTTCCCGTCACCACCATGGGTGCTTCGAAAATGGTGCGATCGCTGGCCCGCGCAATGCCTTGCTCGAACAGGGTCACATCACCCACGAGCGGCAGGAACGGCTTTGGTTTTACAGCGCGGCTGCGCGGCCACAAACGGGTTCCACTACCACCGCACAGGATAACCGGGGTAATCTTCTGCATGTTGCCCTTCCACCGCTGAATCAAGAGAATTGGCATGGCGAGTGCCACACCAAAGCGCGTAAATCCACCCATATTGATGATGTTCCCAATTTATTGCATTTCGCACAGCGCCACAAAACCGAAGAGATTTTTGCACCGGCGGGCGTGTTTTCATGCGAAGACGCGGGACCGACCATTTCTGCCTAATCGCTGGACTGTTCAGATGTATAGGCGCTGAGACAATCGCAACAGGGCTCTTCATTCAGTCCGCAAGCGTAGCGTCAGTTCGCGGGCAGCGTCGGGATATTGCCTGAACCAAGCCTCAGCGCCCACCCATCGGTGGTTATTATTTTTTACACTACAATCCAATTTGGCACCAATTCATTGTGGAACACCTAAACTGCACCTTCGCTCCCATTAGTTCCAATACGGAGGAGTTACTAATGGAAAGCACTAGGTATCCAGCGTAATTTGCGGATCCATAGCTAATGAAAATAACGGCTTATAATTCTCTTCTCATTAACTACTGTTCACAATGGGATGCCCATGCAGGATCTCGGCGTCTTCCGCCTCATCGCCCCGGCCGGACCTGATACTGCCTCTTGGCGCGGAGCGGCGCCGGGGCTGCAGCCGACGCCCCTACCAGCGGAGATCAGATGGGCGCGCCCGGTCCTGCCCATGCCCGCTCCGGTCCGGCGCTTCCTGTTTTTGCAAGGCCCTCCCGGCACCTTCTTTTTTCAACTGGCCCAAACTCTTGCTCAGAAGGGTCAGGAAGTGCGCCGCATCAATCTGAACGGCGGCGATGAGCATGACTGGCCCGGCCCGGTCGCCGATCGTTCCGGCACGCATCGCGCCTCCCCTTATCGCGGCACCCAGGAAGGCTGGCCGCTGTTCATCGACCGCTATTTGCGCCGCAGCGGTATAACCGATCTGGTGCTCTTCGGCGATTGCAGGTCAATGCATATGACGGCCCATCAGATGGCGCGCCTGAACGGTGTGCGGGTCCATGTGTTCGAGGAAGGCTATATCCGTCCGAATTGGCTGACGCTGGAGCGCGAAGGTGTCAATGGCCACTCCCCCCTGCCGCACAGACCGCAGGACATATTGGCCGCCGCGCGCGGATTGCCCGGCCCCGCGCCCATGCCGCCCATCGGCGCCTCGCTGGGGCGGCGGGCGCGCGACACATGGGGCTATTTCGGCCATATGCTGCTGGGCGCGGTGACGCTGCGCTATCCCTTCTATCGCTCGCATCGGCCCGGCTCGATCGTCATGGAGGGGCTGGGCTGGATCGCCAAATATCTGATGCGTGGGCGTCAAGCGGCCAAGGCAGAAGTGACGTTGGAGCGACTGGAAGGACGTAGCTATTTCCTCTTTCCGCTGCAACTCTCATCCGATTACCAGATCCGCGTTCACTCCCCCTTTTCCTCGATGCGTCAGGCCGCCGATTATGTGCTGGCCAGCTTTGCCGCCCACGCCCCGCACGAAACCAGCCTTGTCATCAAGGAGCACCCGCTCGATGCCACGCTGGGCGGATGGGGGGCCTATGTGCGCGACCGGGCGCGGGCGCTGGGGCTGGGTGATCGGCTGATCCATCTGGCGGGCGGCGATTTGAACACGCTGGCGCAGGGCGCGCGGGCGATGGTCGTGGTCAATTCCACCTCGGCTACCTTTGCCTTGGCAGGCGGCATCCCGGTCAAGGCGCTGGGCCGCGCGGTCTATGCCATTCCCGGCATCACCGATGAGCAACCGCTGGCGCAATTCTGGGCCGCCCCCATGCCGCCCGATGAAGCGCTCTATGACGCCTTCTGCCGCGTGCTGCACCGCCATTGCCTTGTGCGCGGCGGACTGGCCAGCGAATCAGCCACGCGGATCCTGATCGCCAATGCGGTGGAGCGGTTGGTGGGGTGAAGTTTGCTTTGCCTCCGGCGGGTTAAGGGCGGGGGCCCTTAACGATCCCGATATTATCCACACTGTGGTTTGTGGGAGACCGGGAGTTTAAGGGCGAGGTTCTCAATGATGCCGTTTGGCGGTTTGAAAAGCGGCATTCCGTAGACGGCACGGTTGCGGATAGTCGTTAACAGGCGCAAGCAGGGTGCATGCTGCAATCATTTATCGCGTTTGGACTTCTCGTCGCCCAAAGTGCTTCAGCACCGCCGCCGCAGGCCATGGATGATGGAATAGTTACGACCGTCTCGCTGGACACTGCTAAATGCAATTTGGCAAATGCAACTACGATCAGTTTCGATGATGCTATGCAGAAACCCGATATCTTCGCCGGTAAGTGCGTGGCTGTGACCGGATATTGGATACGACGAGCGATTTTTCGCTCAAGGGAGGCCGCAAACAGCGAAGGTTCAAATTTCAGGGGCGAATTTGCGCAGAACCGACTGGGTGTTTATGCCAGCAAGCGGTTACTTTACACTGCACCAAAGCGAGCAAGGCCGGTCGTCGTTTCAGGCGTAATAAAGAAATGCGAAACGGCGTGGCCGGGGGCAATTATGGTGATGGGATACTGTCATTATACCAACGGTCCATTTATCATCATCTCACAAGTGCAAACTCAAAGATAAAGGTTCGCTCTCCCCAACCTTGCGCCCCATCCCCACCGCGCAGCAGCCTTCACAACCGGCCCGTCGTGCCAAACGCCACGCCGCCCATCCCGCGCAACGCCGACAGTACCGGGATTGCAAGGGGTACCCGCCCTTTGCCCGCCGGAGGCAAAATACAAAACCCCAACCCCCGCAAACCCAACGCCCTACCTCACCACCCCGGTGTTCACCAAAGCCCCCTGCACAGCAATGATCGGGCTGAACAACTGGCTGAACAACTGGATCAACTTGCCCGGCTGATTGGCGGCGGCATTGCCGATATAGAGCACGTCCTTGTCGCGCATGGCAAAGCGCTGGGCCAGAAAGACGCTGCCGGGGTTCATCATGTTGATGTGATAGACGGTGGGCGCGTCCCCTGCGTCAAAGCGGAAGATGAACACCGCCTTGGCATCGCCAAGATTGGGGTTCGGCCCTCCCGCCGCCGACAGCGCCTCGGCCAAACTGACCGAAGGGGCGGCAAAGGGCAGTTGCTCCACCCGCCCCGCCGCGCCCAGCACGGCAAAGGTCTGCGGTTTTTTGATCAGTTCGATCTGATCGCCGGGGCGGATGCGCCAGTCGCGCGCCGCGCCCTGCACGGCATCGGCCAAACGGAATTCGCGCAATTGCGCCCCGCGCGTCACCTGCACCGCCAGATCCTTGGCCTCCCCCCGATAGCCCCCCGACAGAGCGATCACCTCGGGCAGGGTTTCCCGGTTCGTGGTCAGCACCAGCCGACCGGGCCGCGCCACTTCACCGCCCAGAATGACGCTGTTGGTCACCGATTGGGCGATGCCCACCACCACCTGCGGATTTTGCGACAGATCCTTCAATTCGGCCCGGATCGCATGGGCCAGTTGCGTCGATGTCAGCCCACCCGCGCGCATCCGCCCGACAAAGGGCACAAAAATCTGCCCTTTGTCATCCACGCGCATCGCGGGCAGGCGCTCAGCCTGCGCCGCGCCATTGCCGCCCGCCGCCGCGATGGGGCGCGTGCTCGCAAACAGGCTGACGCCCGCCTCATAGATCTGGATATCGAGCATATCGCCCGGCCCGATCATGTCGATGGGCGCGGCCGCGCCATCATCCTCCCCCGCCGCCGGACCGCTCAGAACCGGGGCCACCGGCAAGGCGGCCAGCGAATCCACCGCGACAATGCGAAAATTCGGCCCGGCCTGCGGCGCCATCACCTGCCCCCCGGTCGGCCCGCTGACCGGCAGGGTCGCGCAGGCGCCCAGCATCATGGGCATGACCGCCACCAATCTTGCGATTGGCCGCATTTCCCATCTCGATGCCTTTCTGGCCGATCATGGCCGCGCCATGGTGGGATGGGGGCGCAAGCCTTCGGGACGGCGGGCGGAAATGGCGGCACAATGGCTGCGGCGGCCCTTTGCCTTGCTGGAGGACGGTTTTCTGCGCTCGGTAGGGCGCGATGATCCGCCGCTCTCGTTGATCGTCGATGATCTGGGCTGCTATTATGATGCCTCGCACCCCAGCCGGATCGAGGCCGCCACCGCACGCGGAGCCGCGCCGGATCAGGCCCGCCGCGCGCGCGCGCTGATCGCTTTGTGGCGGGGCAGCGGCCTGTCCAAATATAACCATGCGCGCGAATATGACGGCCCCCTGCCCGACCGTTATATTCTGGTTGTAGATCAATGCCATGGCGATCTATCGGTAGCGATGGGGCTGGGCGATGGGCCGTGTTTTGCCGCCATGCTGCAATCCGCGCTGCAGGACTGGCCCGACCACGATGTGCTGGTCAAAGTTCATCCCGATGTGCGCACCCATCGCAAGACGGGTTGGCTGAGAAAGGCGGCGTTGGACCATCCACGCATCCGGGTCATCGATTATGGATGCCATCCCGTCCGGCTGATCCGGGGCGCTTCGGCGGTCTATACAGTCACCTCGCTGATCGGGTTTGAGGCCTTGATGCATGGGCGGGCGGTGCATTGTTTCGGGATGCCTTTTTACGCCGGATGGGGCCTGACTCGGGACGCCATGCCCGCCCCGGCGCGGCGGCGCGCGGCGGCCATCGAGGATCTGGTCCATGCCGCGATGATCGAGGCGGCGCGCTATGTCGATCCCTGCGGCGGGGCGGTCTGGCCGGTTGAGCGGGCGATTGATTATGCCCGCAAACAGCGCGCCCGATGGCTGGGGCTGTGAACCGCCTGCCGTCCACCGACCTCTATTTTCTCAACACCATGGCGTCATGGGTACGGCCGCGTTTTGGCCTGCGCCGGCGCGCGCGTAAAAACCCGATCCGGGCGGTGGGGGCCAATGCTTTTGTCGCGGGCGATGCATTTGTGCTGATCCGCCATGATACGCCCGATGTGATGCGCGCGGCGCTCGATTGGCGCGGGCCGATGATCTATGTGATCGACGATGATGTGGCGGCGGGCGCGGTGTGTCCGCTGCTGCCCGATGGCTATCGCGCGCGGCTGGCCCGGTTCGAGCGGCAGTTTCACCGCGACCTGCTGGCACGGGCCGATATTGTGCTGGCGGCCTCGGATATGCTGGCGCAGGAACGGGCCGGGCCGGTTGCGCGGATCGATCCCGTGTGGCGACAGGCGGCGGCCGATGGCGCGCATTTCGCTCCGCTGTCGCGCGGGGCGTCCTTGCATATCGTCCAGTTGGGCAGCGCCAGCCATCGCGGCGCCCTGATGGCCATAACCCCCATCATGCGCGACCTGCTGGACCGGCATGAGCCTGTAACCTTTACCTATTTTTCGCCGCGCACCATCGACGAAGGACTGGAACGCCACGCCCGCGCCCGGCGGATCGAACCGATGACATGGCCCGAATACCAACGCTGGATGGCGCGCAACAGATTTCATCTGGCGCTTTATCCGCTGGCGCAAACCGCCTTTGACCGCGCGCGTTCGGCCAGCAAGTTGACCGAACATGCGATTCTGGGCGCGGTGGCCCTGTATCCGCAGGGCTGGCCCCCGGCGCAGGGGCGCGAAGGCGTGCTGTTGGCGCCCGACCGACCGGAGGATTGGGGCGAAATCATCGCCCAATGCATCCATCGGCGCGATGAATTGCAATGGATGAGGCCAAGTTTTAGCAAAAGCCAGCCTTGCGTCCATCCTTTTGCAGTGCAACAAGAGATGTGGATAAGGATTTTACCCATAGAGCAATGGTGAATTTTTACAGGATCTTGTTTCACACGGCCCTGCGTAGGCCAAAACTTGCTGCAGAAGCGCTTTATTGGCGTCTGACCGGCAGAAAAGCGCGCGCGCGAAACAGATTGCGCGCCTGTCTGAAACAAGGACCCAATGCCTATCGCGACTGGATCGCCCTGGTCGAACGGCGCCCGGAAATGGTGGCCAAGGCCGCGCAGGACTGGCCCGAGTGGCCGGTGCGCCCGCGCCTGTCGGTCATCCTGTATCAGGCGCCGGGCGAAACAAGCGCCGATGTCGAACGCCGCCTCGCCTCGCTGGAAGCGCAGACCTATGGCGAATGGGAAATGGTGCTGGCCCAATCGCGTGCGGCGATGCCGACCCGCCCGCCGGTGGTACCGCGCCTGACGCTGGTGCCCGGGAGGACGGATAATCCGGCCAAGGCATTGATTCAGGGCATTGAATGCGCAACAGGCGATTACATCCTGCCGCTGGGCGCCGATACGCTGCTGGCGCCCGATGCGCTCTATCATTTGGCGCGGGCGGTGGCGGCCAATCCCGAAGCAGGCGTGTTCTATGGCGACGAGGATCGGATCAACCGCAAGGGATTGCGCAGCCATCCGTGGTTCAAGCCGCGATGGAACCCCGATCTGTTTCTGGCGCATGATTACCTGTCGGGGGCCTGTCTGATCCGGCGAGAGGATGCGCTGGCGATGCCGCCGATCCATCCGGCGCTCTCGGCGGCAGGGCTTTATGCCATGCTGATCCACATGACGGCCCAGACCGAGGTCGTCCATGTGCCCCGCGTGATTGCCCATCGCCAGAATGCCGGGGCGAATGATCCCGATGCTCTGGCCGCCAGAGCGGCCGCGGTCGCGCATCATGTCGCGCCCATGGGCGCATCGACGCGGATCGGCGCCCATGGCACCGTGGCGGTCGATTGGCCGATGCCGGAGATGCAGCCGCTGGTTTCCATCATCATCCCCACGCGCGACCATGTCCGGCTTTTGCGCAAATGCGTGACCGGGGTGCTGAACGCCACGCGATACCGCAATATCGAGATCCTGATCATCGACAATGGCAGCGTCGAGGCCGAAACGCTGGATTATTTTGCCCGCGTCTCGGGCAATCCGCGCGTGCGGGTGATCCGGGATGACAGGCCCTTCAGCTGGTCCGCGCTCAACAATCTGGGCGCGCGCGAGGCGCGGGGCGAATATCTCTGCCTGCTCAATAACGATATTGAGATCACAGATGAAAACTGGCTCTCGACAATGGTGCGCCAGGTGGTGCGCCCCGGCGTTGGCGCGGTGGGGGCCAAGTTGCTCTATCCCGACGGCACGATTCAACATGCCGGGGTGGTAATCGGGCTGGGCAAGGCGGCGGGCCATGCCCATCGGTTTCAGCCCAATGCCGAACCGGGCTATTTCGCCCGCGCGCATGTGCCGCATCGCGTCTCGGCGGTAACGGGGGCCTGCATGCTGGTAAGCAAGGCGCTGTTCCGTCAGGTGGGCGGGTTGGACGAGGATGGTTTTGCCGTCGCCTTCAACGATGTTGATCTGTGCCTGAAATTGCAGGCGGCGGGCTATCACAATATCTATGAACCGCGCGCGGTGCTGGTCCACCATGAGAGCAAAAGCCGCGCGCGCGACACCCATGCCACACAGGTCGAGCGCTATCAGCGCGAATTGGCGCTGTTGCAGGAGCGCTGGGGTACGGCCACCTATGCCGACCCCCTGCACCATCCCGCACTGGACCCCACGTCGGAAACCTATCGCATCGCGCTATAGCCCCGATCACAGATTGGAATAAAGCGCGATGGCCTCGTCAATATCGCCTTTGACGCTGGCCTCGCCCTTGTCGATCAACAGCGCCATGTCGCAATATTGGCGGATGAAATCAACGCTGTGCGATGCCAGGATCAGCGCGCGGTCGGCCCGTTTGACAAAGATTTCCTCGTGGCATTTGCGCTGAAAATTCTGGTCGCCCACCATGATGACCTCATCGATCAGATAGCAGTCGAATTCGATCGCCAGGCTGAGCGCAAAGGCAAGGCGTGCGCGCATCCCCGAGGAATAGGTTTTGACCGGCATCGCCAATTGCCGCCCCAACTCGGTAAAATCCTCGATGAAATCCTGAATATCGCGATAGTTGCGGCCATAGATGCGCGCGATGAAGCGGGCATTGTCATAGCCGGTCAGGCTGCCCTGAAACCCGCCGCCAAAGCCCAGCGGCCATGACACCGTCATCTTGCGCTCGATCCGCCCGGCATTGGGCAATTCCACCCCGCCGATCAACTTGATCAGCGTGGTCTTGCCCGCGCCATTGCGCCCCAGCAGGCCCAGTTTCTGCCCCCGCCCGATTTCCAGATCCACCCCGCCCAGCACGATCTTGCGCCTGTGCCCGGCCGAATAGCTCTTTACGAGGCCACTACAGCGGATCATTCGACCACCATCACGCGGCGCACATGCCGACACAGCATCAGCCCCACCATCAGCACCGGCAGGCACCATGCCGGCGTGTAGACAAAGCTGAAATGGGGATAGACCGCATCACCGAAGACGCCATAACGCATCATCTCCATCGCATGGACCGGCGGCGACCACAGCACCGCCGCCTTCACATCAGGGGCAAGCCATTCGGCCATGAAAAACGCGCCGGAAAAGGGCACCATCAGATAGGTCGTGACCGGCATGACCTTTTCGAGCACCTCGGACATTTCGGATAAAGGCGCGACGATCGTGGCCAGCGTCAGCGTGAAGAGCGCATAATAGGACCAGCCCAGCAGCAGATAGCCAAGATCATGCGGCCACGGAAACTCATCCAGCGCATAAAGCACCGTGGCGATAAACAAATAGGCCATCATATGCCCGATCATCTCGACGAAAAAGCGCACGAGGATGAGGTCAAGGATCTTGACCTGTCGGTGATACATCAGGCTGGAATTGGCCGAAAAGCTGCCCAGGGCGCGCTGCACCGTGCTGCGAAACATCACCAGCGGCAGATAGCCGGTGGCGACAAAGGCGATGATGGAAACGCCATGCTCCTGCGGCCCCTTTTCAAAGCGCCAGAGCAGGCCCACCAGCACCGCAAAGAGCAAAGGCTCGGCCATTACCCAGAGAAAGCCGATATTTTCCCGCCCAAACCGCGTCGTCAATTCGCGGATGATCAGCGCCTGTATCACCCGCGTCTGGATCGCCCAGCCCTGGTGCAATGCTGCCATGGTCAATCCTCCGGCGCATGTTCGAGGATGCCCACGATGAACATCCACGCCACGAAATAGAGGCACAGCGAGGCGCCCAGCACCGTCAGCACGATCTTGAGCCGATGCGGCAGCGCCGGTTCATCGGGCAGCGCGGGATCGACCACGCGTTCAAGGTAATATTGCTGACGCAGCGTTTCGACCCGCGCCTGCTCCAGCGCGGCATTGGCGACATTGAGGTTTTGCGCGGCAAAATCCTGCTCCTGCGCCAGCCGTTCATAGCCCGCCATTTTGGAGGCGATCCCGCCCGATGTGCCCGTCACGCGACCGTTCTGTGCGGCGATGGCGCGGCCGGTCGCGGCCACCCTTTCCTGAAGCGCGGGGATGGCCGGATTGCGCGGCGTGGCCTCGCGCATCTGATCCAGTTGCGCCTGCACCGAGGCCTGCTCGGCCACCAGCCGATTGGCCACCTCCAGCGCGCCCTGCGCCTGACGCGCGGGGTCGATCAGCGCCTCACTGTTGCGATAGGCGCCCAACGCGGCCCGCGCCTTTTGCACCCTTGCCTCAGCGGCACCCACACGGCGCTCGGCCTCGGCCACCTGCTTGCCCTCGGCCCGCGCGTTCAGCACATTGACCAGATCCTCGCCCAGCCCCAGCAATTGCTGGTTCAGATGCTGGGCATCGCCGGGGGCAAAGGCCTTGACCTTCAGCACCACCAGCCCCGTTTCATGGTCCATGCCCACATCGACCATTGTGCTGTAATAGCGGAACAGGCGTTCATGGCCTGGACGGTGCAGCACGCCGGGATAGCGCGCCAGCGCATCCACCCCCGCCTGCCCATACATGGCCGCCACCGCCCCGCCCCGCCCCGGTTCAACGCCGCCAGCGCCGAGCGCGAGCGGATATAATCGATCACCTCATTGGCCTGCTCCTGCCCGCCCGAAAGGCCAGTGGTCTGGATCAGATTAGCCAGTGAGGAGACCTGCGCCGATTTCTGCGCCGGGGCCTTGATGACGAAGCGGCTTTCCGAAACATAGATGTCCGAGGCGAACAGCCCCTCATAGGCCGCCGTGGCCAGCGTGGGCAAAACCACCATCGGCACAATCCAGCGCTGACGCCAGAGCCATTGGGTGCTCAGGTGTGTGCTCAGGATTTTCACATGATGTCTCCCGGCGCGCTCAGCACCATTTGGCCCGCCATTGTTCGACCAGATCGAATTGCCCGCGATAGCGTCGGCATACGTCGGCGCGGTTCAGCACCTGCTGATGGGCCAGCACATCGGGCGTCACGCCCGCCACGGCGGCATCGGGATCAGCGAATAATTGCTGGCCGAAAAGACCATGCCGATGTCGGTCGAGCGATAAAGGCGCCCAATTGCGCAGGGGACAGCAGCCCATGATTGACATGCTCATAGGGCAGCGCCGCACCCAAATCGTCCTGACCGAACAGATCGACCCGAAACCGTACCCCCGCTCATGCAGGATCAGCAGCGCCTCGCGCCCCAGTTCGACCGCGCGGCGCGGCGTGCTGACACGGGCATAAAAGGCGATGCGCGGCGAGTCATGCTCCCCCCTATCGCCCCGATAATAATACATCGGATCATAGGCCAGTTCCTAGGCCCGCGTCCAAAGCCCATAGCGCTCCTCGCACAAGGATTTCAGCCATGCCCCGGCGCAGACCGCCTTGAACCCCATGCGATAGGTCATGTCCGCCACATAGGTGAACGTGCCATGCGTGTGGAACAAAGCCTCATAGTCCTGCACCAGATAAAAGCGCTCCTTCATCAGGCTCATCTGCGCGGCGGGAAATGTCGTCCACATGTCGGTGGCAATCACCAGATCGCCCGAAATCCCCTCCACCTCCTCGGGCAGAAAGCGCACAATCACGCGGTCAATCGGCTGATACCATGCGCGGATATGCTCCCACGCCTGCTTCTCGCCCTGATGCACGCTGGGGTTCTGGATCCAGATCGTCTGGCGATGGCCAAAACTTTCCAGATAGCGGACCATGCGAAAGATCGACATATGCCCGCCCCCACCGGGGCCGAAATCGGGGATGATCCAATGGATGTTCATCGATTGCGGGTTGAAACTGCGCGTCAACGGCGCCAACGGCTGGGCCCGGTTGCGGGCGATGGCGGCAGTGTTATGCACCCATCGGTTGGGCCTTTCGGGATGCACCGGCAGATCGTTCCACCCCGGATCGCCCTTGGCCCGCGCCCGCGCCGGGGCCGCCGCCGCCGTATCGGCCAGCCCGGCCCTCGGCCCCCGGCCCGGCGCGGCGTCCCAGCCGTCGTCCGATCCACAGGTAATGCTCGGCCGGGTCCATGCGCGACATCGCCACATCGGCATAGCGGTCGGCATACCATGCCGCATCGAATTGGCCCGACTGGCGCAATTACCCAACCGTCTCGGACTAAACGATTGTTTGTAATACCATTTTTTTAGCCTCTCACCCGACCCTCGGCCATGCCGAACAGGATATAATGGCGCAGCGGATCATGCCCCTGCGCCGCCACATCGGGATAGCGCGCCAGATAGGCCCGCTCATCAAACAGCCCCGCCTCGGCCACTTTTTTCGCCATCCGCGCGCTTTGCCAGCGCCAGGGCATCATCCACCACCAGCGCGGCCGCCGCGCAGTCACGCGGTATACTTCGCGCAGCCATTCGACCTGCGCGGCGCCGCGCAAGGCCTTCTCGCTCTCGGCCGACAACAGGCCCGACATCGTGGCCAATTCGCCGAAACGCTCGCTCAATTGCTGCTCCAACCGGACCTTCTCGGCCTGCAAAGCCTGTGCATCCTCGACCGCCCGCCCATGCGCCCGCTCCAGTTCGGCCACCTGCTCTTCCAACTGGCGCGCCTGCTCGCCCCATGCCTGTTCGGCCTCGGCATGGCCGGTGGCCATGGCGGCGCGGCTCTGCTCGCTCTCCTGCCAATGGCCCTGCCGGAGCGCAGCCTCACCCTCAGCCTCCTGCAACAGCCGAGCCAGTTCGGTAATTTCGCGGGTAGCCTCGGCCTGATGGTCCTGCGCTGCAGCTTTGGCCTTGCGTGCCTCCTCCGCCCATGCGGCCTGCGCGCCCCGCGCGGCGGCCAGCACCTCGCCCTGATCGGCCAGATCCCCGCGCAGCGCAGTCAGCATTTCGGCCATCGCGCCCACCTGATCCAGTGCGGCGCGCAATTGTTCGGCTTGGTCGTGCAACAGCGCCTGCACGTCGGCCAATTCCCCGGCCAGCTCCAGTCCGCTCTGCTGTTCGATCTCCAGCTCGGCGGACAAACGGCCGGCCTGTTCCCGCTCCTGCTCCAGCGCGGTCCGGGCCTGCTCCACCTCATCCTGCCGCCAGGCCAGCGCGCTTTCGCATTCTCCTATTCGTTGCCGATGTTCCTCCAATGCGGCGCGCAGGGCCTCAACCTCCTGCTCCAGCACCGCCGCGCGGGCCTGCGCCTCCTGCACGCGCTGCTCCTGCAAAGGGGCCTGCGCGCGCAAATGCTCGATCTCACCCGCCATCGCGGCGCGCTCCTCGCCCCCGCGCCCTTCGCTCAGCGCCGCTTCGTCCAACCGCGCCTGCGCCAGTTGATAGGCCCGCGCCAGTTCGGCCAGCCCATCGACCGCCTCCTGCCGCTCTTGCCCGCGCTGGGCCAATTCCTCGGTCAGGGCCTCGACCCGCGCCTCCAGCCCGGCGCGCTGAGCTTGGAGCTCCTCCAGCGCCCGCTGCTGCTGGGCAATCCGGCGCAGCGGCCGCGCAAACCCCGGCCCGGCCTCGTCCAAAGCTGCGCGCACCGCATCCAATTCGCCATAGTCGCAGGCCCTCTCGCCCCCTTGGGCCCAGCCCAGCAGCACGCCATAGGCCCGCCGCACCCATGCCGACACCAACGGATTATCCACCACCGCCCGGTCCGACCGGCGATGATGGCGCAGATCCTGCGAGAGAAAAGCCTCAACCTCCTCGCCCACGCCCAGCGGCACCCGCGGCCATACCACCCCCAGTTCGCGCTCCACCCGGTCGGCCACATGCGCCCACTGGTCCAGCACCTGATCATAGCGGACCACCAGCCGCGCCCGCCCCCGCGTTGCCGCCTCGGCCTCCAGCACATGGCGCAGCCACACCAGCAGCGCGACCTGCGCATCCACACCATCGCGCCGCGCCAGTGAATCGGCCACCTCCAAAGGATTGCGCAACGGCATGACTATCGCCGCCTCCACCCCTTCGCCATCCAGCACATCCAGCCAGAAGCCCGCCAAGCGGCACATGCGCGGGTCCTTCAGCGCAAAGAGCGGCGCATCGCCAAATTCGGCGCGCAGCACATCGCGCGCCCTTTCCACATCGCCCTGATACCCCAAAGAGCGCGGCCACCCGTCATGCACCGGCAGCCAGTCGAACCAGTCGCTCCCGACCTGCGCCAAAATGGCATCGTTAAAGGCGCGCACCGCATCCGATTCCCAATGGCCGGCGGGGTTGGTCGGATTGCCGCCCAGCAGCGTGGCGGGCAATCCCGCGCCCAGCAGCGCAAACACCCGCGTCAGCGCGCTGGTCCCCGAACGATGCATGCCCAGCACCAGCAGCGCCATGCGCCGCGCGCTCGGCCGGGGCGCGTGGCCCTGCTCCGCGCCGGGCTTGCGGGCGCCTCCGTGCAGCAGCACCTCTTCGGGCCGCCGGATCGGGCCGCCCACCTCCGACAAAGGCCGCAGCGCTGTTTCACCCATGGTTTGCGTGGCTATGTTCATAATTGCCTGATCCCTGCCCCGAACCTTGCCGCGCCGGGAGGGCCATTCCCATCCCTTCGCGCCGTGTGTCTTTGGGCTAAAACCGGGCCTTGCCCCGCGCAACAAAGGCTCTATCCATTTCGGCGGCGATTACGCATTCGCCCGCGATTCGATTGCGGCCATCGTTTACTTTCATGACGTTGCCGCCATCCCTGCGCCATCCGTTCACGCAGCAATTGGCGCGTTTCAGATCATCCCATCGGCAATATTCGTGCCCGCCAGATAGGCGCCCAGCCGCTCGCGCATCGCCTCATCCACCGGGCCGCCCTGCGCCAGATGGGCAATCGAAAATTCCGCGCCGGTGCCGATCCGCCCCTCGCGGCTGATGATCCCGGCCCATCCGTCAAACACGCTGCCCATGTCGATCGCCACAGCCCCGCGCCGCGCCGCGCCCGCCACATAGGCCTTGCCCAGCACGCCCGCGCCCACCAGCACCAGATCGCCCGGCCCCAGCCCCTCGATCCGCGCCATCATCCGCGCATAGCCGGTGGGCCAATGTGGCTCGGCCACAATACCCGGAAACCGCGCCTCTCCGCGCAGCAGCCATTGGACGACCGGCACATCGAAATGCGCGGCAAATTGCCCCGCCACATCGCGGCATCCGATCAGCACCAGCCGCCGCGCACCCCGCACCAGCGCGCCCAGCGCCCCCGACCATTGCAGATAGAAATGCAGCGCCATATCGCCAACCACCGGCCGCCGCTCGCCCAGCACCCGCTCCAGATTGGCAAAGACCTCGTGATAGCGCATCGAGATCTGCAACTGGGCGCGGCGGGGGATGGCCAGCACATTGGCCTCGCGCATCGCACGTTCCAGCCCGCGCGCCATCGCGCGCCGGTCATCACCGTCAATCGCCTGATCGCCAAACCAGATGCGCAGGCACAAGGCGATCTCCTCGCCCATATGCGGCGCATCGTGGGACAGCATCGCCCCCTCGCCATCGCCCAGCCGGACCAGTGAAAAGCCGCGCCCCTGCGTCAGCGCGGCCTGCGCAGCCCGCACCACCGGCAACAGGCCGACGCGGGGCCAATCGAGAGTTGTTTCCATCATGGCGCCTGCCTTGACAGAGCCACCCGGCCCCCCGCCAGCACGATTGCCACGCAAATGGAGCCGATATCAGCCAGCCCTGATCAAGCCTTGGGCAAAGCGCCCTCCACTTTGTCCACGGTCGCGCTCACCATCGCCTCGACGCCCTTGTCGGTGGGGTGGATATGATCGGGCAATTGCAGGTCGGCGCGGTTAAAGATGGGCTTGAGGAAAAACGGATCGAGCACGGCATGATGCCGCGCCGCCACGGCGGGAAAGATCCCGTTGAATTCGCGCGCATAATCCGGCCCCATATTGGGCGCGGCCAACATGCCCATCACCACGGTCCTGATCTTGCGCTTTTCCAGTTCGGCCAGAATGGCGTCCAGATTGTCCTTCGTCTGGGCCAGCGGCAACCCGCGCAGCATGTCATTGCCGCCAAGGCTGATGACCACCAGATCGGGCGGCGTCCCCTGCGCCAGCGTGAAATCCAGCCGCGCGCGACCATCCTGCGTGGTATCGCCCGAAACCCCGGCATTGACCACCTGCGCATTGATCCCGCGCGCGCGCAGCGCCGCCTCCAGCCGCACCGGATAGGCCTGTTCGGGGCGCAGACCATATCCGGCAAACAGACTGTCGCCCAGGGCGATGATGCGCACCGGCGGGCCTTGGGGGGCGGGCGCGGCGGCTGCAGAGGCGCTGGGCACAGGCGTGGGCGTCTTGTCTCCGCCGCATCCCGCCAGCATCAAAACCGGCAGCAAAACCGCCGCCATCCCGCCCAAAGCCCTCATCAACCTGCCCTTTCGTGCGGGCCCTCCTTGCCGAATCCGGCCGGGCCACCCATAAACATATCGTGACCCAATCCCCTGACCGCAAGAGCGCGATCCTCGCCCGCAACCTCACTCTCTCTTTGGGGAGCGGCGATGGCGCCACCTCGATCCTCAAAGGCGTCGATCTGACCGTGCCCGATGGTCAGGTCGTTGCGCTGCTCGGCCCGTCGGGTTCGGGCAAATCCTCGCTGATGGCGGTGCTTTCGGGGCTTGAGCGCGCCAGCGGGGGCGAATTGAGCGTGGCGGGCGCGGATTTCATGGGCCTGTCCGAGGATCAACTGGCGCTGGCCCGGCGGGGGCGGATCGGGGTGGTGCTTCAGGCGTTTCACCTGCTGCCCACCATGACGGCGCAGGAAAATGTGATGACCGCGCTCGAATTGGCGGGCGTGGCCGATGCGGGGCCCCGCGCCGCCGAGGAACTCAAAGCCGTGGGCCTTGGCCACCGGCTGCACCATTATCCATCCCAGCTTTCGGGCGGCGAGCAACAGCGCGTGGCGATCGCCCGCGCTCTGGCCCCACGCCCGGCGCTGCTCTTTGCCGACGAACCGACCGGCAATCTGGACGGCGCGACCGGGGCGGCGATCATCGACCTCATTTTGAACCGCCGCGCCGAAACCGGGGCCACGCTGGTCATCATCACCCATGACGAGGCGCTGGCGCAAAAGGCGCAGCGGATCATTCGTATTGCCGACGGGCGCATAGAATCAGACACATATCCATCCGATACCTATGCTTCGGACAAATACGCGTCGGGCGAAATGGCGTGAACTGGGCCTCGGCGTGGCGCATTGCGCGGCGGGAATTGTCGGCGCGGTTTCGCGGGCTTCGCTTGCTGCTCGCCTGCCTGTTTCTGGGCGTCGGCGCGCTGGCCGCGATCGGTTCGCTGACCAAGGCGATCAATGAGGGGCTGGCCGCCAAGGGACGCCAGATCCTGGGCGGCGATGTGCAGATCACGGTCTGGCAGCGCCCGATTTCCGCCGAGGAACGCGCCGCGCTGGCCCGCTACGGCCGCCTTTCCGATGGTCAGCGGCTGCAGGCGATGGCCTCGAATGGGGATACCACCGCTCCGGTCCAGTTAAAGGCGGTCGATGCGCTCTGGCCGATGGTCGGGCGGCTGGAACTGGCCGATGGGCGGCATGTAGGCGCCCCGGCGGCGGGCACGGCATGGATCGCGCGCGGGGCGGCCGAAAGGCTGGGCATCAAGCCGGGCGACAGCTTCACCATCGCGGGCAAGCCCCTGCGCGTGGGCGGGATCATCGCGGTCGAACCCGATGGGCTTGGCGAAGGTTTCGCGCTGGGGCCGACGGTGATCGTGCCCATGGGCTTTCCCGATGGCGCTGGGCTGACCGCACCGGGGGCGATGTATCGCAGCCGTTTGCGCATGGATTGCGCCGGGGCCTGCGATGCCGCCGCAATTGCCGAAGGGCTGACCAAGCGTTTCCCGGAAAACGGGCTTGATGTCCGCACCCGCGACAAAGCCTCGCCCGGCACCGAGACTTTCATCGCGCGCATGGGCGATTTCCTTGTGCTGGTGGGACTGGCCGCGCTGCTGATCGCCGGCATCGGCATTGGCGGGGGCACCGCCTCCTATCTGGAGGCGCGGCGCGGGGTGATCGCGACGCTCAAAGTGATGGGCGCGACCAGCGGCGATATTGCCCGGATCTATGTGTTGCAGATTGCGGCGGCGGCGGGGGTTGGCGCTTTTGCGGGCCTGATGGCCGGGGTGGCGGTGCTGCCCTTGGTGGTGAAAGCCTTGGCGGGCGTCTTGCCGGTGGTGGATGGCTTTGTGCTGGCGCCATGGGCGCTGGCGCGCGCCGCGCTGTGGGGCCTGCTGGTGGCGCTGGTCTTTGCGGCCGGGCCTTTGCTGGCGGCGCGGACCTATCCGGCCATGGCGCTGCTGCGCGCGCGGGTCGCCCCTGTCTCGGGGCGGCAGAGCTGGCGCTGGGTGGGCGCGGGGTTGGCCGGGATTATCGCTCTGGCCTTTCTGGGCGATGGGTCGGCCAAGACGACCGCGATCTTCCTTGGCGGGGCGGCGGGGGCCTTTGTGCTGCTTTCCGCGCTGGGCTGGGGTCTGGCACGGATGGCCGCGCATCTGCCCCGCCCGCGCAGTCCGATCCTGCGCCTTGCGCTGAGCAATATTCACCGCCCCGGCAATCAGACCGCGCGGCTGGTGACGGCGCTGGGCTTTGGGTTGACGGCCTTTGTCGTGCTGGCCGTGGTGCAGACCAGTCTGGACGCCAATATTGCCGCGCGCGTGCCGCAAAAGGCGCCCGATTATTTCGCCATCGACCTGCAACCGGGCGATGAGGCCGGTTTCCGCGCCACCGTGGCCGGGGCTGCGCCGGGGGCCAAGGTACGCACGGTGCCGACGCTGCGCGGGGCAATTCTGGCCTATGGCCCGGCGGGCGCGCAGACCCGCGTGGCCGATATGAAGGATATCCCCGAGGACGCATGGCAATTGAAAGGCGAGCGGGGGCTGACCTTTGCGCAGGACGTGCCCGAGGGCAATGTCATCACCGATGGCGCATGGTGGCCGCGCGATTATCAGGGCGAACCGCTGGTTTCGGTCGATGAAAAGCTGGCGAAATCGACCGGGCTGAAAGTGGGCGACAGTGTGACAGTCGGCCTGCTGGGCGTGGAGCGGACCGCCAAGGTGGCCTCCTTGCGGCGGATCGACTGGGATTCCTTCGGGTTCAATTATGTGCTGGTGTTTTCGCCCAATGCGCTGGCGGGCGCGCCCTTCAAGCTGGCCGCCACGATCAGCCTGTCGGACAAGCGCGAGCATGGCTTGCTGCGGGCGCTGACGCGGGCCTATCCCACCGCCTCGGTGGTCGAGGTTGGGCCGCTGCTGCGCGATGCGCGGGGCCTGCTGGGGCAGATGAGCGCGGCGATCCTGTCGGCGGCGGGCGTCGCGGTGCTGGCGGGGGTGGCGGTGCTGCTGGGCGCGATTGCGGCGGCGCGGGCCTCGCGCGCCTATGACAACACGATCCTGCGCGTGCTGGGCGCGGGGCAGCGGCAGTTGCTGGGGCTGCTGCTGGCCGAATATGGCGTGCTGGCCGGCTTGCTGGCGCTGGTCGCGCTGGCGCTGGGCACGGGGCTTGGCTGGCTGATCGTGGTTCAGCTTTTCAGCTTCGATTTCCTGCCGTCATGGACCTATGTGCTGGGCGTGCTGGGGGGCGGGCTGGCGCTGGTGCTGGGTTTTGCGCTGGGCGGGTCGCTGCCTTTGCTGCGCACCCGCCCGGCCGAGGCGCTCAGGGAGCTTTAGGGAGAGCTTTAACGGAACACATCCGCCATGCCGCGGCCGCGTGGATCATCGCCATAGCGGTTGCGGCCATAGGTACCGTCGAGGCAGAAGAAGATCAGCAGCACGAACCAGCCGACAAAAGGCACCAGCCACACCAGCAGCCACCAGCCCGACCGGTCAATATCATGCAGCCGCCGGATGCTGACCGTATAGCTGGGGATCAGGGTGAACAGGGCGATCAGGCCGACAAGGAACTGGCCCGTCAGGCTGGTCTGGGTGCCCCAATAGAAATTCATGCCGTTGGTATAGGACACCGGCGCACCAAACAGCGCCATGATCGCCCCGTTCACCACCCACAAGGCGATGAAATAGAGCCAGAACTCACGCCTTTGCGAACGGCCCGAAATCTCGAAATAGCGCCGCAGCGGCAGAAACATCCAATGCATTATTCAAACACACCCGCATAAGTGGGATCGAGCGGATCGGCCCCATATTTGTTGGCACCGACCGTACCCTTGCGCGCCATCATCACAAGCTGGACGATGGGAAGGATCCCGCCAATGTAGGGCACTTGTTCAAGAACGGCAAACACCAGCACCAGCCAGCCGGTCAGGTTCTGATCGTGAAAGCGGCGTACGGTCACGGCAATGGCGGGAATAAGGCTGGCCAGCACGAACAGCGCCAGCAGACCGCCGGAAACCAGGACGCTGGTACTGCGCATCATATCCTGAAAGGCCAGAGCGCCTGAAACCCTGTTGTCGAGCATGGCCTGCCAGGGCATTTGCGCCGCGATAATTCCGCCCAAAACGACATAGACGAGGAACATGAACAGGGCGAACATCCAATATTCCTTGCGGCTGGACCGCCCGGAAAATTCAAAATAACGCCTGTAAGGCAAAAACATCCATTCCATGCATATCCCCCCGGTACGAACTTACGCTCATTCTTACCGAAGGCATCACATTTCTGTCCGGCTGCCAAGGGCTATCCCATAGGTCTGCCCAATAAAAGGGGCTGCGTCCAAAGTCGCGGCCCCTTTTATTGGCGTTCAGAACTTGGCCAGCGCGGCCACGCCAAAAGTGCGCGGCGTGTTGACATAGCCCGAGATCGAACCCGATTGCGCCGGGCTGTCAAAGATCACCGTGATATAGCGATTGTCGGTCAGATTGCGGCCCCACACGCTCAGCTCGAATTTCTTCGAAAGCTGCCATGTGGCCGAGGCGTCCACTTCGGACACGGTACGCTTGAACGGGCGCGCCGCGTCCAGCCCGGTCTGATAGGAAATGATCGCCCCGGTCAGCGGGTTCTTGGTGATGAAACCGGGCATGCCGTCCTGATTCTGCACCGGCGATTCGTAATGCCAGTTGCCGCGCAGGATGATGTGCTGCTCGCCCCCGATCGGCTTGTCCCATGTGGCCGACATGGTGGTGGAAAGCGGCGCGATGCCCGCAGGCGTCACGCCCGAAATGTCGCCAAAGCTGGAATTGGTGAAGCGGTTATATTTGGGCACCAGATAGGTGACGGCGGCGGCCAGCGTCAGTTCGGGTGTGGGGCGCACCGATCCTTCAAACTCGAAACCATAGACCGATTCCTTGTCCGCATTGAGCAGGTCGAAACCGATGCCGGTAAAGATGTTCGACTGGAAATCCTTGATCGACTGATAGAAGGCGGCAAAATTGAGCGTCGCCACCGACCAGTTGGCCTTCATCCCCACTTCATAGACGGTGGATTTTTCCGGCCGGGCAAAGCGCCCGCCATAGCGCAGATTGGTCGTGGCAAGGCCGCTGGCCGCAATCGCGGCGGCGTCGCTCAAGGCCGGGCGGCTGTCGCGCGACAGGTTGATCGAGCTGGCCTTGAACCCCGTGCCGATGCTGGCATAGAAATTCATATGCTTGCTGGCCTCATAGGCCACGCGCGCGGTGAAGGACAGGTTGCCGTCATTGGTCCGTCCCGGCTCAACCGCATTGGGCACATTGAGGAAAGGCGGCATGAATTGCAGCGCCCGCAGCGCCAGCAATTGCGCGGTCTGGTTGGACACGCCCGTCACCACCGAATTATAGGCGGTGGGGTTGGCGCCGGCAAAAGCGGCGATCTGGGCCGGAGAGGCAAAGCCGCCCGGCACGGAAAGCAGGCCGCCGATGGTCTGCGAAATGCCCGCATTGGTGGCCGCCGCGCGCATCGCGTTCAGGTCGATGCCGGAAAACACATCGCTCGACACCACGCCGGTGGCGTAATGCTTGTTGTCCTTGGTATAGTTCAACCCGCCCGTCAGCGTCACGCGCGGCGCGATCTTCCAGTCCATCTGGCCAAAGATCGAGATCGCCTCATTGGCAAGATGATAGGCCTCCGACAAGCCGGTGCCCTGTTTGAAGAACTGACCGGTATATTTGGCCGGATTGCCCTGAAGCGTGCCGAAAGTACCCTCCAGCGAAGCGACGTTGAGCGTGTTGGCGCTGGCGCCGCGAATCAGCAGGTCGGCATAGGAGCGCATTTGCGAACCATAGAGCAGCGCGCCGGTCTGGTTGATCTTCTCATTGAAATAATAGGCGCCCAGCAACAGGTTCACCTTCTCGCCCAGCTTGGCGGTGGCGCGCAATTCCTGGGTAAAGGTGTTGATGCGCACATTGGCGCTGTTTTGCCCCAACAGGTCGGCGGAGGTGAAGTCGCTGTCCTGATTGTTGTAATTGGTGTTGTGGCGATAGGCGGTGATCGAGGTCAGCTTTACCCCATGGATTTCATGGTCAATCTGGGCCGAAAAGCCATAGTCGCGGATGCGGTTGGTCGAGGCGAAATTGTTATAGACATCGCTATAGGGATTGGCGGGCGCATTAACCTTGCCGCCCACCGCCTGAATCGCCGCCGTGCTCGAGGACGAGAGCAGGTTGACCACCGCGCAGCAGGTTTCGTTGATCTGCGAATAATCGGCGATGATCCGCACGCGCGGCCCGTTGTCGGGCACCCACAGCAATTGCCCGCGCGCAAACCAGCGGTTGCGATTGTTGGTGTTGCCGCCCGTGGCGCCATCGTGGACAAAGCCATCGCGGCGATTGTATCCGCCCGCAACGCTCACAGCCACCGTGTCGCTCAAAGGCGTTGTATACATGCCCTTGACCACCAGGGCATTGTAATTGCCATAGGAAACCTCGGCGCTGCCGCCCGGCTTGAACTGCGGCTCCATCGTGGAGATCGAGACGACGCCCGCGCTGGCATTCTTGCCAAACAGCGTCGATTGCGGGCCGCGCAGCACCTCGACACGCTTTACATCGGGAAAATCGGCGATCTGGGCCGCGCTGCGCGAACGATAGACACCGTCGATGAAGACGCCCACGCTGGGCTCGATCCCGGCGTTGTTGGCGCCATTGCCAAAGCCGCGGATCAGGAAATCGGTCTGCGCGCTCGACTGGTGTTCCGACACGCGCAGTGATGGCACCACGCTGGTCAGATCCTTGATGTCGCGGATCTTGGCGCGGTTGATGACATCGGCCGTGGTGACCGTCACGGCCACAGGCACCTGCTGCAAGGTCTGCTCGCGCTTGGTGGCGGTGACGACGATCTCATTGTTGACCTGGTCGTCGGCGGCCATGGCCGGAGCGGCCAGAGCCATAGCGAACCCGGCCCCGCCCGCCGCCAGCGCCATGCGGCGGCGCGAGGAAAACGAGACCGGCGTTTTTGCTTTACGCGCGGGCAAGGCCCCCTGCACGCGCAATGCAGATGTCTGGTTCATGAAAACCTCATCCTTCCCACGAACCGGCATGCCAACAAGCCCCCCGCCTGTCGTACCCCCGGTTTCCTTTTTATCGTGCCCTGTGTTATGCCTTGTCGGCATGAGGCTCAATCCTTTAACGATCCATGCCTCGGTTTATCCCACAAATTCTTATCAAAAACGCAAAGACCGCCGCAAAATTCCCATAAGTGGACAATAGCCTTCCGACAGCATCCCTCTTGTCGAGTCTTGCCCAAAGCCGCTGCGTAAGCTAGGGGCGCGCGCATGTTGCGGCGCAACCAAAGCGCCACCCCCAAAACGGGCCTTGCCGCCCGCTGTTGCAGAAAGCCTTTTTGATGTCCGGCCCGCTTCCGCTTCGCAATATCGCGATTATCGCCCACGTTGACCATGGCAAGACCACGCTGGTCGACCAGCTCTTCCGCCAGTCCGGCACGTTCCGCGACAACCAGCGCGTCGAAGAACGCGCGATGGACAGCAACGATCTGGAAAAGGAACGCGGGATCACCATCCTTGCGAAGCCCACCTCGATCGAGTGGAACGGCACCCGCATCAACATCGTCGATACCCCCGGCCACGCCGACTTCGGCGGCGAGGTGGAGCGCATCCTCTCGATGGTCGACGGCGTGATCCTGCTGGTCGACAGCTCGGAAGGCGCGATGCCGCAGACCAAGTTCGTGACCGGCAAGGCGCTGGCGCTGGGCCTCAAGCCCATCGTCGTCGTCAACAAGGTTGACCGTCCCGACGAGCGTATTCAGGAAGTGCTGGACGAAGTGTTCGACCTCTTCGTCTCGCTCGACGCCAATGACGAACAGCTTGATTTCCCTGTTCTTTATGCCTCGGGCCGCAATGGCTATGCCAGCGATGACATGAACCGTCGCGAAGGCACGCTCGAACCCATGTTCCAGCTCATCGTCGATCACGTGCCGCCGCCGGCGCTCGACGTTGACGCACCCTTCACCTTCCTCGTCACCCTGCTCGACCGCGACAACTTCCTCGGCCGCGTGCTGACGGGCCGCGTCACCTCGGGCACGGTCAAGGTCAACCAGCCGATCCACGCGCTGGATATGGACGGCAATGTGATCGAAACCGGTCGCGCCTCCAAGATCCTCTCGTTCCAGGGTCTGGACCGTGTGCCGGTTGAAGAAGCCCGCGCCGGCGACATCATCAGCCTTGCCGGTCTGTCGGTGGCCACGGTGGCCAACACCATCGCCGACACCACGGTGCGCGAACCGATCAAGGCCCAGCCGATCGATCCGCCGACCCTGTCGATGCGCTTTGCGGTGAACGACTCGCCCATGGCCGGCCGCGAAGGCACCAAGGTGACGAGCCGCATGATCCGCGACCGTCTGGAGCGCGAAGCCGAATCGAACGTGGCCATCAAGATCACCGAATCGGCCGACAAGGACAGCTTCGAAGTCGCCGGTCGCGGCGAACTTCAGCTCGGCGTGCTGATCGAAACCATGCGCCGCGAAGGCTTCGAACTGGGCATCAGCCGCCCGCGCGTGCTGTTCGGCACCGATGAAAACGGCAACCGCACCGAACCCTACGAAACCGTTCTGATCGACGTAGACGAGGAATTTGCCGGCACCGTCGTCGAAAAGATGGCCAACCGTAAGGCCGAAATGACCGACATGCGCCCCTCGGGCGGCGGCAAGACCCGCATCAGCTTCGTCGCGCCCTCGCGCGGGCTGATCGGCTATCACGGCGAATTCCTGTCCGACACGCGCGGCACGGGCATCATGAACCGCCTGTTCGACAAGTATGGCCCCTACAAGGGCAAGATCGAAGGCCGCAAGAACGGCGTGCTGATCTCGAACGGCGCCGGTGAAGCCAATGCCTATGCTCTGGGCCCGCTCGAAGAACGCGGCATCCTGTTCGTGGGCGTGGGCGAAGCGCTGTATGAAGGCATGATCATCGGCGAAAACGCCAAGCCCGAAGACCTCGAAGTCAACCCGATGAAGTCGAAGGCCCTCACCAACTTCCGCGCCAGCGGCAAGGACGACGCCGTGCGTCTGACCCCGCCCAAGGTGATGACGCTGGAACAGGCCATCGCCTATATCGACGAAGACGAAATGGTCGAAGTCACCCCCAAGAACATCCGCATCCGCAAGGCGATCCTCGATCCCAACGAGCGCAAAAAAGCCTCGCGCAAGAAGGATTGATCCTTTCGGATCGGTTTTGAAACACGAAAGCCGGGGGCGAAAGTCTCCGGTTTTTTGTTTGGGTTAAGGGAATTCAATGGGCCTCCGGCGGGCAAAGGGCGGGGGCCCTTTGCAATCCCGATAATTATTGAGTGCGCCAAACGGAACAGATTAGCCTAGTGGGAGGTTTACTTTTTTTCAGCCTCCCTAACAGCAGTCCAATATGCTTCTATGTAATGCAAATCGCTTTCGTTCCCTTCAAAATAAAAGTCCCACCCCCCAAGCGGCTGATAAACTTGATCGAAAGATCCACGCTCTTTCCTACCATAGAGACCGTAGAGGCGCCTCAAATCCTTATTAGTCGCCAAACCAGCTTCTAGCTCACGACTGGACAGTGCTCCGCAATGGGCGAATTTTTCTGCAAATTCATTCGCTTGCCTTGCCCATCCTTGATAAAAATTTGTTAAATCAACACCCCCTTTCATCAAGCAACTGAACAATATCTCTGCATCCGTCGCAGCCTTGAAATTCTGGATGATTAGCTTTCGAAGCTCAATGACGCGCCTTCTTTTAAGCCAACCAAACATCTCGAATTTCCTATTCGCCGCTTTACGTTTATGTTCCCAGAATATCTAATACCCAATACATCAACAATCAAAATTAAAAGGATTGCAAAGGGCCCCCGCCCTTTGCCCGCCGGAGGCATCTTTTCAAAACCTGCCTAAATTCCCCTTTCCTACACCCCATCACCTCATTTAAACCCCTCCCCATCCGCTCCCGCCTGTGCGCAAGGGTGGGGTCGGTGTTTCAGGCCGGCGTTTGTGGGCGAGTGGTGCGGGATGTGACCCAAGCCGTGGACCACGCCACACAGCGCCTGACCGATGGATCGGCGGACCGGGACCTAAAATCCCCAAGCCGGTTGGGGCATCATCCGCGAGCCTGGATGTCCCGGCTCCTCCGATCCACGCAAGGCCGTGCCGGGCTGTGAAGCAAAGCGGCTACCCGGCCATTCGCACGAGCACGCGGCCCTCCTGCCCCTCGTATCTGCGGGGCGCCCCAAGCGTCGGCCTGATCTGCCCAAGCCGGCCGGCCCAACCATCCGCATTGGCCAGCGGAGGGGCAAACTCATCCAACCACCGCCTTCCTCTTCATAAACATCGAGCGCATGGGGCTAATCCAAGCCCGGTTGCGCGCCCAGCTCGATCGCCTCCGTTTATGATCCAGTTGGTCCGCCCGAAATTTCCGACAGGCCGCCTATTCCTGAACAATGCCTGCAAAGCGCATCCCGATTCCATTCAGCAAACCAGGCGTAGAAAACGAATCAACGGCGACACGGAGTTTCCCGGAAACTTCCATGAAGCCCAAAGTTCAGAAGAGGTGTACCATGCGCCAGTTCACGAAAAAGACGATCACTGCGGTGGCTCTGGCCGCCAGCGCTTTTGCCAGTTTTGCCGCAACGCCCGCGATGGCCGATCCCTATGGCCGGGGCGGTTATTACGGCGGCCGCCGTGGCGGCGGCGATGCGGTTGCGGCCGGTGTTATCGGCGGCGTGATCGGGCTGGCTCTGGGTGCCGCAATTGCCTCCGACCGTCAGCGCCGCCCGGTCTATGCGCCGGTTTACGCGCCCCCGCCGGTGGCCTATGCCCCGGCCTATGCGCCCGCCCCCGTCTATGTGGTGGACCGCAGCTGGGCCTGGCGCGATGGTTACTATTGGGACCATCACGGCAACCGCTACTATCGCGATGGCCGCCCCTGCGACGATTACGGTCGGCGCGGCTATTATGAAGGCCCCCGCGGCTATTACGAAGGCCGTCGCGGCTGGTAACATCTGACCGAATTGGCGGGGTGCTGACCTTCCCCTTACGCAACCGGCATCCCGCCAGACATCCTCTCCCAGAACCTCGCCGGCAATCCTCTGCAGCATGGCGGGGTAAACCTTGGGGGCGCATGACGGGCATCCTCGGCCTCCTTCGGGATGGTCGCCCGTCATGCGCCCTTTTTGTTTAGGGCCGCCCGTTTTTGTCCCACACCGCGCAGCCTCTCGCCAAAAGGTACAGGCTTCGCTATGGCGCGCTCGATGACACTCCCTTCCAAAACCAGTGATCTGCGCGTTGCCCTGTTCAGCGGCAATTACAACATGGTCACCGATGGCGCGAACAAGGCGCTCAACCGTCTGGTCGCCTATCTTCTGGCGCAGGGCGCGCAGGTGCGCGTCTATTCGCCCACCGTCGATGCGCCCGCTTTCGAACCGGCAGGCGATCTGATCAGCCTGCCCAGCTTTGCCATTCCCGGCCGCGCCGAATATCGGGTGGCCACCGGCCTGCCCCGCGCGGTGCGCCGCGATCTTGAGGCTTTTGCCCCCAATATCGTGCATGTCTCCAGCCCCGACCCTTCGGCCCACCGCGCCGTGACATGGGCGCGCGCGCGCGGCCTGCCCGTACTGGGCAGCGTTCACACGCGCTTTGACACCTATCCGCGCTATTACAACCTGGCCTGGGTCGAACCGATCCTGACGGCCATTCTGCGCCGGTTCTATCGCCGCTGCGACGGGCTGGTGGCGCCTTCGGAATCCATGGCGCAGGTGCTGCGCGAACAGCGGATGAATTACGACATCTCGCTGTGGAGCCGGGGCGTTGACCGCCATATCTTCGACGCATCGCGCCGCGACATGGCATGGCGGCGCAGCCTTGGCATCGAGGATCACGAAGTAGTCGTGGGCCTGTTCAGCCGCCTCGTCATGGAAAAGGGGCTCGATGTCTTTGCCGACACCATTGACCAACTGGTGGCGCGCGGCGTGCCGCACCGGGTGCTGATCGTGGGCGACGGACCGGCGCGCGAATGGTTCGAAAACCGCCTGCCGTCCAACGCCGTTTTTGCCGGTTATCAGGCCGGGACCGACCTTGGCCGCGCGGTGGCCAGCATGGACATCCTGTTCTTCCCCTCGATCACCGAAACCTTCGGCAATGTCACGCTCGAGGCCATGGCCTGCTCGCTGCCGGTGGTCTGCGCCGAAGCGACCGGGTCGGAAAGCCTTGTCGACAACGGCCATTCCGGTCGCCTGATCCGCCCCGGCCATGTCCACGCCTTTGCCCAAGCCGTGCGCGGCTATATCGAGGACGCTGCCCTACGCGCCGCCCATGGCGCGGCAGGCGAGGCGCGCAGCCGGGATTTCTCGTGGGATCGGATCAATCAGTCTGTCGCGGATACTTATCTGCGGTTGATCCGGCAGAAGGCTAGGGTTGGGAAGTAAGAAGGATGATGCGAGGGTCTAGACCCTCGCGCTCCCGTTACTGTCTGCGTTTGCGCCAAAGGTTCGACGTTTGGTGTCGGACGCGGCGTTTGAAATTTTAAAGCCTGCGGCGCCCATTTGCTTGCGCCGCAGGCTTTTATCATCATCCCATCTGCACCACGCCGCAAACCACCCACCACCCCATAACGGGATTGCAAAGGGCCCCCGCCCTTTGCCCGCCGGAGGCATCTTCCTCCACCTGCCTAGGGCAAACCTTCCTTTTCCCCTCATTCCTCCCTACATACCCCCCCATGCCCGACCTTTTCGCCGCCGACGAACCCGCGCCAACACCCCGCGCCATTCCGGCGGGCGCGATTCCCTTGGCCGAACGCCTGCGCCCGACCGAATTGAGCGAGGTGATCGGGCAGGAGCATCTGACAGGCCCCAATGGCGCGATCGGGCGGATGGTGGTGGCGGGCAGCCTGTCGAGCATGATCCTGTGGGGCCCGCCCGGCACCGGCAAGACCAGCATCGCGCGCCTGCTGGCCGCCGCCGTGGGCATGCGTTACGCGGCGATCAGCGCGGTGTTTTCCGGCGTGGCGGATCTCAAACGCATGTTTGCCGAGGCCGAGGGCGCGCTGGCGCTGTCCGGGCGGCGCACGCTGCTGTTTGTGGACGAGATCCATCGTTTCAACCGGGCGCAGCAGGACGGCTTCCTGCCCTATGTCGAACAGGGCGTGGTGACGCTGGTGGGCGCGACGACGGAGAACCCTTCCTTCGCCCTCAACGCCGCTTTGCTCAGCCGCGCGCAGGTATTGATCCTGCACCGCCTCTCGCCCGAGGCGCTGGCCCATCTGCTGGCCCGCGCCGAGGAGGCCGAGGGTGTACCCCTGCCCCTGACGCCGCCTGCGCGCGAGGCGCTGATCGCCAGCGCGGATGGCGATGGCCGCTTCCTGCTGGGTCAGGCCGAAACGCTTTACAACGCGCAGATTGCCGCCCCGCTTGATCAGGCTGAATTGGGGCAATTCCTGCAACGCCGCGTGGCCGTTTATGACAAGGACCGCGACGGCCATTACAATCTGATTTCCGCGCTGCATAAATCTGTGCGCGGGTCCGATCCGCAGGCCGCGCTTTATTATCTGGCGCGGATGCTGACGGCGGGTGAGGATCCGATGTATCTGCTTCGCCGCCTTGTCCGCATGGCTTCGGAAGACATCGGTCTGGCCGATCCGATGGCGCTGCAGCAATGCCTTGCCGCCAAGGATGCCTTTGAATTTCTGGGCAGCCCGGAAGGCGAACTGGCCATCGCACAGGCGTGCCTTTATCTGGCCAGCGCGCCCAAATCGAATGCGGCCTACAAGGGCTGGAAAGAGGCGGCCGCCTCGGCCCGCGCCACAGGGTCGCTGATGCCGCCAGCCAATATCCTGAACGCGCCGACCAAGCTGATGAAGGACATCGGCTATGGCGCGGATTACGCCTATGACCATGACGCGCCCGACGCCTTTTCCGGCGCGAATTACTGGCCCGAAGGCATGGCGCCCCAGCAATTCTACCGCCCGGTCGAGCGCGGTTTCGAGCGCGAGATCCTCAAGCGTCTGGAATGGTGGGAGCGCAAGAGGCGTGAGCGGGGCGGGTGACGCCGCGCTTCACCCATTTTGCCGCCATCGACTGGTCCGGCGCGGCCGGAGAGCGCCATCGCGGCATTGCCGTGGCGATGATGGCGGCCGAGGATGATGCGCCCCATCTGGTCCGCCCCGGCCATGTCTGGTCGCGGGGCGAGGTGCTGGAATGGCTGGTCGATGAGACGCCGCCGCAAACGATCTTCGGCTTTGATCTGGGCCAGTCACTGCCCTTTGCCGATGCGGGGGCCTTCTTTCCCGGCTGGGCCGACAGCCCGCCCGATGCGCGCAGTCTTTGGGCGATGGTGGAGGCATTCTGCGCCGATGATCCGCATCTGGGCGTATCCGGCTTTGTCGACCACCCCGAAATCGCCCGCCATTTCCGCCGTCATGCGGGGCGGGAGGGCGATCTGTTCGGCGGTGGGCGCGGGCGCTTCCGCGTGACCGAGGCCGCTCAGGCCGTGATGGGGTGCAGCCCGACCAGCAATTTCAACCTCGTGGGCGCAGCGCAGGTGGGCAAGGGATCGCTTTCGGGTATGCGCCTGCTGCACCGCCTGCCGCGCGATATAGCCGTCTGGCCGATGGATGCGGCGGCGGCGGGAGGCAAGGTGGTGGTCGAAATCTATACCACCATCGCCGCCATCGCCGCCGGGCGCCGCGCCCGCGCCAGCAAGATCCGCGATGGCGCTGCGCTGGAGCAGGCGCTGGCTGCGCTGGGCTGTCGGCCGGGTGCCATACCGGACATGATCTCCGACCACGCCGCCGACGCCCTGATCACGGCGGCATGGCTGCGCGGCCATGCCCATCGCGGGGAATTGTGGCGCCCCGCGATAATGAATGACAAAATTGCGCAAACCGAGGGCTGGACCTTCGGCGCGCTTTAAGGCTATGGGGCTGTCGCGCCCAAGGCGGCGCATGTCATGGGCCGGATTAGCACAGCGGTAGTGCAGCGGTTTTGTAAACCGAAGGTCGGGGGTTCGATCCCCTCATCCGGCACCATTGGACCATTCACAGACGTTCATTCCCGTCTGGACAAACCCCAGAAATCAGCCATATTCACCCCATAAGGGGCCGGAGGCGTTCAACCGCGTTCGCAGCCAGCCACTTTGCTTTGGGGGTACATCTGGGGGCATTTCGATATACCCCCTCTCAAGATACCCCCACCAGCCAGAATGGGGAATCAGTCATGGCGCTAACCGATGTCGCAATCCGCAATGCCAAGCCAAAGGATAAACCCTATAAGCTGGGCGATGCGGGCGGCCTTTTTCTCTATGTGACCCCGGCAGGCGGAAAGCTTTGGCGCGTCAAATTCCGGGTAAACGGCAAAGAGAAATTGCTATCGCTGGGCGGATGGCCCGAAATCAGCTTGGCCAACGCGCGCAAAGAACGAGACAAGGCGAAGGAAGCGCTGGCAACTGGCATTGATCCGGCCCGCGACAAGCAGCAAGCCAAGCATCGCGCCAAAGTTGCAGCGGCAAACACCTTTGCTGAAATCGGCGCCGAATATCTCGAAAAGCGCAAGCGCGAGGGGCTTTCAGACAGCACCAGCGGCAAGGCGGACTATTACCTCTCACGCCTCGCCCCTGCCCTTGGCCGCTTACCCATTGGCGACATCACCGCCTCGGACGTTCTGGCCGTGCTGCGCGTCTTTGAGAAACAGGGCAAACACGAGACGGCAAACCGCCTGCTGCAATTGGCCAGCCGCATCTTTCGCTATGCCGTGGCCACCGCCCGCCTAACATCCGACCCAACCCGCGATCTGCGCGGTGCCATCACCACGCCAAAGGTCAAGCATTACGCGGCGATTACCGATGCCGAAGGCGCTGGCAAACTGCTACGCGCCATTGATGGCTATGAAGGCGGCGGCTTAACGCGGCTGGCCATGCAATTGGCTCCGCATGTTTTCGTGCGCCCCGGCGAATTGCGGCAGGCAGAATGGAGCGAAATCGATCTGGACAAGGCAATCTGGATCATCCCTGCCGAAAAGATGAAAATGCGCAAGCCCCATCAAATCCCCTTGTCCCGGCAGGCGGTGGCGCTGCTGCGCGAGGCGGCGGGCCTTACCGGCGCGAAGGGCTATGTTTTCCCATCCGTTCGCACCAACGCCCGCCCGATGAGCGAAAACACGATCAACGCCGGTTTGCGGCGGCTAGGCTATTCCAAAGATGACATGACCGGGCATGGTTTCCGCTCGATGGCGTCAACTCTTCTCAACGAAAGCGGCAATTGGTCGCCCGACGCCATTGAACGCGCCCTTGCTCATTCCGACAGAGACAGCGTGCGCGCCGCCTATCATCGTGGCGCACATTGGCAAGAGCGCGTGGAAATGGCGCAATGGTGGAGTGATTATCTGGATACGTTGCGCAAGAGGGCTGACATGTTGGCCTTTCCTGATCGCGCAGCGGGGTAAAAACGCCCTTGGGGGTAACTGACAAAACTGACGAAACCAACGTGGGGGAACGTCTCCTGCCACGTTGAGCACGTTGTGGGGGAGCGTCCCCGTCAACAGAAAGGATGATGGTTCGGCGGCCAGCCGATGAAGGCTGAGGGGCGCATGGTTCTGCGCTTACCCGAAAGAACTCGCCGCCGATGTGGGAAGCCTGCTACCTCACGACGGCAACGTCAATAACAGAAGCCATGTGTCAATATGTATCAAGTTTGAAGTGGCGACCGCAGTGTCACTTATGAAATCCAGGCTTGGGCGCCGAAGCTCATCAAAAAGGCAGCTCCCCTCTCACGCCCATGTGTGGACGGCTCTCCGTTGGCAAGGGGTTTGGTGAGCGTGTGCACTTGGTGGTCGGTGCGGCCATGTGTCCGGCCTTTAATGCGGCTGTCGTTGCCGCTGGCCATAATGCCTTCCGCGGACCGGATCCCTGATCACTTGCTCGCACTCGGAGTGCTTGGGCGTAGTAGGGTGGTCTGATCCGGCGGTGTCGACCGGCTTTCGTGCAATAGCTCCTGTGCCCTTTCCAACCTCGAAGCGCAGCCTTCAGCCGCGCGGTATTATGCGGCGATAGCCATCGGCTCGCGATAGCGGTCTCCGCGCATCATCATGGCCCATGCGATCCGAGCGTTCTTGTTTGCCAGTGCGATGGCAGCAACCTTCGGCTTACGGCGCTCAAGCAGGCGTACGAGCCATGTGCGGCGCGTGCTCTGCATCGCGCGTCGGATCACGGCCATGGCGCCCGTGAAGAGCATCTGACGCAGATAGCGATTGCCCGCCTTGGTGATGGAGCCAAGCCGCTCCTTGCCGCCCGATGAGTTTTGCCGTGGCACCAGGCCCATCCACGCTGCCATGTTGCGGCCGCACCGGAATACCGACGGGTCGGGGACGCATGCTATCAATGCCGAGGCTACCAGTGGCCCGATGCCGGGCACTTCCATGAGACGACGACCAAGCTCCGTCGAACGGGCTAGGCCGAGGACTTGGCGATCGTTTTCGAGGATCTGCTGTTTCACAAGGCTAAATTGGGCAACAAGCATCTGCAGGCACTGACGTGCTGCTGCAGGAAGACGTTCATCGGTCCCATCCTCGATGACCTTGAGCAGCCGGTCGACGCCGATGCGCCCCACCGGTGCGGCGATCCCGAACTCAGCCATGTGCGCACGAATGGCATTGGTGAGCATCACCAGTTGACGGTTGAGCATCAGGCGCACCTTGTGCAGCATCATCGCGCTTTGCTCCTGGGGCGGTTTCGGCGCAACGAAACGCATGGTGGGGCGCGTCACTGCCTCCGCGATCGCCTCGGCATCGGCCATGTCGTTCTTCTGGCGCTTCACATAGGGCTTCACATATTGAGCAGGCATCAGCCGTACCTCATGACCAAATTTGGCGATCTCGCGAGCCCAATAATGCGACGTCGCGCAGGCCTCGATTCCGACCAGGCAAGGCGATAACTTTTCGAAAAACGGCAGCAACCTCGCTCGTGTCAGTCGCTTCTGCAAAACTATGGTGCCAGCCTCATCCAGCCCGTGCAACTGGAAGACCGACTTCGCGATGTCCAATCCGACCACATGTACTTCCGTCATGGCACTTCTCCTCCATTCTACCGGAGCAGATTAGATCGACTCCGCGGGGATGGAGAGCCGTCCACGACATCACTTGCGGACAATCGGATCGGCTGCAATCATCTTTGGATGAAACGGATCGCATTTCTCGTCACCTATGCCGTAGTGCTCACGATAAGCTACTGGATCTTCTATCTGAACCTTGATTGGCGGTCCGATCAAACGAAAGTTCCGACGGCATTGATGCTGTTTGTGGTATTCGCGCTTGCCTCGCTTATCGTTCTGATTGCTCGCGGTTTATGGTGGCTCCCTGGGGCGCTGATGCTGATTGGTTTCACGGTTATCCCATTGGCTCTGCAGTTTTCCTTCAAAGCTGATTACATAGTGTGGGTCGTCGCGCTTGCCGTGTGTGCATCCATGATCGGTTGGTTTGCTCGTTTAAGGCAGAGTGGCAGCTAACCATCATATTCCGACGATAAGCGCCGTTCCGGACACGACACGATTGCGGACGTTTGAGTTTGGCGGCAAACATACACCATGCTGAGGAAATCCATCGCGGTCATAATATATGTTCTTGGCGGCGTGTTAGCAGCCTTTGTCGCAATGTTTTTAGTGGTGGGATGGGGCGAGTGGCATTGTGGCATTAATGACTTTAATGTCGGCATAGGAAGTGTAGCCGCAGGATCTCTTCTTACTGCAGCAAACTTGCTTTGGCGATCTGTTCAGCCAATTGCCGATCGTCAAAAAATGAGAAACTCATTTATTCCACTTTGGATATTTGGATACATTTTGATGTTTCTTGTTATTGGCATCCCAGTTTGTCCATTTCCATCTCGATGAGGTTGTCCGCTCCCCCTAACCTTTCCGCCCATGACCTATCCCGGAGGCATAAGGCATAGCTGCCAGTGGGTTAGATTTGTCGAGGAGGGTAGCTATCGGCCCCTTAGGCAGGAAAAATGCCTTTCCGGTGCCGACAACATTTCCGCCATTCATTCATTTCTCAATCAAGAGCATGGGTTCTGATTTTTGTGGAAGCGTGGGCGCCAATGAAGGGTTGCTCGGATACTTTACGCCATTGAAGCGCAAGCGGACCATGTGCGCAGGAATCCCGCCGCCGCCAACCTTAACGGCAATGTCGGACCATCCCTTCGTGCTTTCTGGCAGGACTCCGACAGGAAGCCGAGTCACCGTCGAGCGCATAACGACACGAAACTTTTGAGATTGCTTTTCCACGATAAAAAGGGTGCAGCCGCCGCTTCCACACCATTCGGGAGTATTGGCATATAGGAACTGTTCCGGGCGACCATCTCCGTTCAGGTCGTGCTCCGTCCAGTCGTAATTCTCAAGGTAAAGGGTGGACCTTGCATATTCTCGCAGCGCGGCATCCTGTCCGGCAATAACAGGTGAAGCGGAAGCAAGGGTGGCGATGGCGGGCAATAGCAGAGCTTTGATCATGCTAAAAATGTATCGTTTTTGAGCTGGTTGCCAATAAATTTCCGTGAAGGTGTCGTTTCCGGAACCGCGACTCTTGGCGCAATGATCAAAGCTGGCTTTTGAATGTCCGCTCCCCCTAACGTTCCTGCCGCCTCGAACTGTTCGCGGTAAGGACCGAAAGCCGCCGGTTGTTCATACTCCCGGCAAGCCACCAAGCTGGGTCTGAAGATCATGGCGTAATTCCAAGGGCGATCGCTTTCACTGGCGGGACCGCGCGAGGTCTACAAGCGCCCTCAATCCCATCAGCCGGTTGCGCTGGCCGGTCGGCGGCGCGCGCCCGTCGCCGCGCCTCTTCGCGCGCCATGCCTCCTGCCGAAACGCCCTCGCCCCCACGCCTCGCTTTCGCCTTTTTCATCGGAAAATGTGCATAATGGGCGGCAGCCATACGGCCGGAAATGCCCGAAATCCGCACATTTCGATGTGATGGCCGGTGCGGGCCATCCGTGCGTTTCTGTGCGCAAAACCTCTCCGCATCGGTAACGCCCGCCGCTCTGGCGCAAACTTTGCCCGCTTCCCCTCTGGGAAGCTCAGGAGCGGCTATGCCGCTCCGTTCAACGGTGCCGCAAGCACCGCCGCAGGGGCCTAATTTGACCTGTCCGCGCGCGCTTTATCGTCCAATGACGCATGATGCAGCCCTGAGCTGCATCATTCCTTTTCTCCCTTAGATTCTAGGGCGGGGTACTCCCCAGTGACTGAACTCGCAGTCTGGGCCTCAAAGTGGGCGCCGAGGCGGTCGAGTTCACGCGCCAGTCTGGGATCATCGGGCAGGAGAATGCTGCCCAGGCGCGAGGTGGGGGCGGCCAACGCTTCGGCGCGCTCTTGCGCCTCGCGTTCCTTGGCCTCGCGGATCTCCTGCGCCCGCTTGTGCCCGCCGACGAGTTGCTGAAAGCGCTGGCGCACCTTGTCTCTCAGCGCGACGGCGAAGGCATAGGCGTTGCTGATCTGCTGGCGTTGCGGGCCTTCGGTCGGGGCCATGCCGGTTTTGCGTGTGCGGCGGACCTTTTGCAGGAAGCCATGGTCCTGCAACGCATCGATCGCGCGCACCACCGTGGCGCGGGCCAGCTTGGCCTTGGCGCAGATCGTGTCGAGCGCGGGATCACATCGGCCCGAGGTGAAATCGACCAGCGAGAGCAGGATCTCGAGCACCCAAAGGCCATTGCTGCCCAACGGGCCTTCCCGTTCGCCCTTGCGCTTGTGCAGCGTGTTATATTCGCGCGCGACCTGGAGCAGTTTGTCGCGCCAGCGCAGCGCGTCGGCGGTACGCCCGCCGCAAATGGGGCGGAAGATCCGCGCGCGCCGGTCGTTTTCGTCATAGCTCTCGCGGCGCACGCGATCACTGATCCGCCCGCCTTTTTCCAGCGCCTTGACCTGCCAGCCTACCAGGTCGCCGATGGCATAGCCGCTCATGCGCGGGGTCCAAATCGGCCGGAAAACGGTTCGCCATTTTTCCCGGAAACCCGCAGAAATGCGTCAGGGCGATTTGGGCAATTTGCCGGATTAAGCGATTGATTAAATGGGATGACAGGGGAACAGCTGGGCTCACCACCAATCCCTTGATTTTGAAACTGGCTTGATCTTCCCCTTCCGGGGAGCGCCATGTCATGCCCGGCGGGTGTATCGGCCACCTATCGCACAAAAAAAGCCGGGGCAGGTCCAAACCCACCCCGGCTTTCCTATGGCTTTAACGCCCGATCTCAGCGCAGGCTGAGCGAGACGCCGAAGATGCGCGGTTCGTTGTAAACGCCCGCCATATAGTTTTCGATCACACCGATCAGATTGTGCTTGTTGAGCAGATTGCGGGCAAAGGCCGCGATCTCGTAATGCGGCGTGGCATAGCCGATGCGCGCGCCCAGTTCATTGTTGCCGTTGGCGGTAAATTCCGCCGAACGGTAAAGCACAAAGCTGGTCTTGCCCTGAATGTTCCAATCGCCGGCCACATAGAGCTTGCGGTCGGCGGCCACCGGCACGTCATAGCGGGCCGAGAGGTTCAGGTTATAGGTCGGCGCATTGGGCAGCGGATTGCCGTTGATCGGCACGAAATAGGATGTGCCGGTGCCGGTGCCCTTGGTGAAGCCGCCGGTGTTGTACACGGTGCAGACCTGCACCCCGTTCAGCCCGCAGGTCTGGGCATAGACGTTGCTGTCCTTGATTTCGGTATGCAGCAGCGACAGGCCCGAGCTGAGCGTCAGGTTGCCCGCCTTCAGGCTCAGATCGGCCTCGCCGCCATAGCCCACCGCCTTGTTGGCGTTGAACAGCACGCCGTTGCCGTTGCTGTCATTGCCGTTGAGCTGGATGTTGTTGACGGTGTAGTAGAAGCCGGTGAGGTTGAAGTGCAGCGCGCCGCCAAGGGCGGTGGTCTTGATGCCCGCTTCCCAGCTGGTGTTGGTTTCGCTGCCGGCGGTGGTGAAATCGCTGTTGAACACGGCCGAGCGGCCCTGAATCGTGGGGCCGCGGAAACCGCGCGCCACGCGGGCGTAAAGGTTCACATCATCGCTGGCCTTATACAGCAGGCTCAGATCCCAGCTCGGCTGGGTGTCGGCCAGACGGACATAGGTGCGGCCCGTATAGGTCGAGACGCCCGCGGCCGTATTGGCGGTTTTCAGCAGCGCGGTCTTCTTCGTGTCATTGGTCACGCGGATGCCGCCCGTCACCGTCAGGCGGTCGTCCAGCTTGTACGAAGCCTGACCGAACACGCCCCAGCTGGTGTTGATATTGTGCAGCAGCACCCAGTTGTTCGGGTTATAGGCCGCCGTGTTCAGGAAATAGCCGCGCTGGTCAAATTCGGTGTCATCACGCGCATCGAAATAGATGCCGCCCACCTGCCATTTGAAGCGCGCATTGTCCTTGCTGGCCAGGCGCACTTCCTGCGTCCACTGATCAAGCCCGCGCAGGCGGCCCTGCGACTGGCCATAGCCGTTGGGCGCGCCATTGACGGGGAAATTGGCCGCCGCGCCGCCATCGGTATCGCCGCGCGACCAGCCATCGGCGCCCTGATAGGACGTGATCGAGGTCAGCGACACATTCCCGTAATCGTGGCGCACGCGCAGCGTCTGGCCATAGGTGGAATAGTTCTGCGGGTTGTTCTGCGCCTCGTCATAGGCAACCTGCTTCTGGTTCCATCCCGCCACGGTCTTGTTGCTGCCCTTGGCCAGCGAGCCGCGATAGAACAGGGTCGAGGTGCCCTGATAGAGGCGGTAATTGGTGGTCAGGTTGATGCTGGTGTCGGAATCGGGGTCGAATTGCAGCTGGAAGCGGGTGTCGCTTTCGGTAAAGCGGCCCATCGTCTTGCCGCCGCCCACGGTGCCGTCGGCGCTGGGGCCGGTGTAGGTGTTGGTCACCCAATTGTCGCGGTGCTGATAGAGCGAGGAGAGGCGGAAGGAGACCGTGCCGTCCTTGGCGATCGGGCCCGACACGGCGCTCTCGATGCTCTGCGTGTTATAGCTGCCCCAGCTGGCGTCGACATGGCTGGTCCAGTTCTTGGTCGGCTTGGCATTGTCGAACTTGATGATGCCCGCCGTGGTGTTGCGGCCAAAGAGCGAACCCTGCGGCCCGCGCAGCACTTCGACCTGGGCCACGTCATAGGCCGGGTTCGACTTGAGCACGACATGCTCAAGCACGACATCGTCCTGAATGATCGAGACCGGCTGGCTGGCGCCGAGGTAGAAGTCCACGTTGCCAAGGCCGCGGATATAGAAGCGGGGGAAGATGCGCCCGGTGGTCGATTCCACATAGAGGCTGGGCACTTTGCCCGACAGGCTGAGCAGCGAATCGGCGCCGCCCGCGCGCGGCGCGGCCAGATCGTCGCTGCGCAGCACGGCCACGCTGATCGGCACATTCTGGAGGTTTTCGCTGCGGCGCTGGGCGGTCACGGTGATGACATTGGGGTCATTGGCGCCCTCGGTCGTCTCGGCGGCCTGCGCATGGGCGGGGGCCAGCGCGATCAGCCCGGCCAGAGCCAGAGCCCGGCGCGAGATCACGCCTTTATGAAGCGAAGTTTTCATGGATTGCTCCCTCAACAAATTCGAAAACCGATACGGCGTCGGGCTGTGTCGCACCGGCGCGTTTCAATGAAATGGCACAATCGCGGCTGCGGCCGCTCCGCCATTGCGGATGCAGACTTGGCCTGGGATTATGACATTCCCGTCGCGCGTTAGGAGCATTCCACGCATTTTCCCCGTTATTTCGCCGCAACGCCGTCGCTTTGCTGCAACAGCGTATCATTTGTGCAACGGAGCAAGGGCTTGCAAAGGTTAATGCATTGGTCCGATGTGTGCCTATCCGCGTCCGGGATGGGTCTGCACATTCTGCCCTGTCACCGCATCGGGCCATGGGCCTTGCCAGCAGGAAGCGGGGTCATGAGGGCGGTGCAAAATGGCGCCTTGTTCACCACCGGGCCTGATCGCGGCGGGAAAACGCGCCAGCGGCGCAACATAGGTGGCAGCGCCGGAGGGCACCACGCCGTAATAGCCGCAGACCACTTCCGGCGCCCGTGGCCATGCGATGGCGCGGGCGATCTCGCCTATCGGTGTGGCCAATCCGATGGTTAATGCGCAAAGGGCGACCAGCCTTGCCGCCCCCTTGGCAGGCTGAACCAGGATTTCCGCGATCAGCACCGCCAGAATGGCCAGTGCCGGAATGCTGGCGCGCATGGCGAAATCCATGCCGCCGCCCACCCGGCCAAAGGGGATCAGCAAAAGCGAGGCGACCACGATCCATGCTGTCGCCGCGCCATAGGCCCCGGACGAGGGCCGCAGCCGCAGAGCCAGCAGATAGGCGCCAATCTCCAGCAGGATGAAGATCGGATAGGAATGCAAGGGCAGGGGCGTGGCCGAAGCGCCGACCGAATCGCCCGCCACCACCAGATAGGCCAGCCCCGGCAGCGCGGCCCCCGCCGCAGATGCCGCCCAAAGGATATCGCGCGACAACAACGACCGGCCGCAGGCATGAAGCGCAAAGGGCACGCAGCCGATCGCCGCCAATGGCGAAAGCAGCGGCAGAAACGGCATCATCACCGCAAGCAGCAGGCGCGGCGCCTTGCCCCGTCGCCATGCCAGATAGGCCGCCGCAAAGATCCAGCCCGCCAGCCCATGCTGCGGCACCCAGAACATTTGCGTGACTGGGGCGCTGAACTGAAACCCGGCCCATTGCTCCAGATGCAGGGTCAGGGGCTGGCCCGCCAACGCCTGACCGACGATGTCCATGCCGCTGAAACCCAGAAACACCCCAAGCGCGACAGCCTTGGCCCGCCCGCCCTCGAACAGTGTCGATCCGGCCGCCAGCACCAGCGTCAGCAACAGGCTGTTTTGCGCCCACAAGGCCCATTCGGCGGCGCGGACATTGCCCGTCAGCGCAGGCCCCAGATACATGCCCAGCGGAGCACGCAGCACCATCGGCCCGCCCGCGACATCATAGGCAAAGGGCCATGGGTTCACCGTCAGATCGCGCAGCACCGCCAGTCGCACCTGCCAGTCGGTGTTGGCATAGGTCAGCCGCCCTTCGCCCCCCAACAGCAGCACCGCCATGGCCACCGCCGCGCAGACCGCCAGTTCGCGCCATGCAACATATCCGCTCCAGCCCGGTGCGCGCGCCACGCCCACTATGGCAGCCAGCCCCAGCGCGCTGCCCGCCAGCCACCACCACAACGGCAGCCCCAGAAAGGCCCAAAGACCCACCTGCATCAGGCCGAGCAGCCCCAGCAGGACCAGCATCAGCCAGTGCAGCGACAGTCCGCCATTCCTTTGCGCCAAGACGCCATTCCCATCCATGGGCCCAGCATAAGGGAAGGCTTGCGCAAATTAGGTTAACGCGCCGTCAGGCATGTCGAGGCGCGGAAATTCTCAGGCGACGGCGGATCGCTGGTCGGGATTGAGCCAGGACGCCTGCACATCGGCGCAGCGCAGCAGGAGTTCGCTCAGCGGCAGGGGCTTGCTGAAGAGATAGCCCTGCGCATGTTCGCATCCGGCCTCGGCCAGCGTCTGGCGCTGGGCTTCGGTTTCCACGCCCTCGGCCACGCAGGTCAGGCCGATCGTGTGGCACAGGGTGATGACCGCCGAGGTGATCGTGCTGCCTTCGCTGGTGTCCATCGCGCGCACAAAGCTGCGGTCGATCTTGATCTTGTCGAGCGGCAGGCGTTGCACATAGCCGAGGCTGGAATAGCCGGTGCCGAAATCATCCAGCGCGATGCCCACGCCCAGATCACGAAACGCCTGCAAGGCCTGCGCGGCGGCCTCGGCATTGCGCATCACGGCGGTTTCGGTCACCTCGATCCAGATCCGGCACGGCGCGATGCCCGCCGATGCGATCTCGTCGCGGATAAAGGCCAGCGTGCTGGCCGAGGTGAGGTCGCAGGCCGAGATGTTGAAGGACACGGCCACGCAATCGGGCAATTGCCGCGCGGCCTTCAGTCCCTTTTTGAACACGGCGCGGGTGATCGAATGGATCGCGGTCGAACGTTCGGCAATGGCGATGAATTCCATCGCGGAAATCTCGCCCAGCATCGGGTTCGACCAGCGCGCCAGCACCTCGACGGCGCTCAGCCGCCCGCTGGCCAATTCGACGATGGGTTGGAGCACGATGGACAATTCCTCCTCAAAGGAACTGGCCTGAAGCGCGGCCTCGATGGCGCGGTCGGCGCGCACGGCGGTTTCAAGGCTGGGGGTGAACAGGCAGACCCCGCCGCCATGGACATGTTTGGCATGATAGAGCGCATAATCGGCCCGGTCGAACAGGTCGGACGCCTTTGTCCCGGCATCGGGATATTGCGCCACGCCCAGCGAGCCGCCCACCGAGAGCACGATCTCGCCGATGCGCAGCGGCGCGCGCACCTGCTGCAGCAGGCGCTCGCAGGTGCGCGCGAAGTCATCGACCTGGGTGTCGATCAGCCCGAATTCATCCCCGCCCAGCCGATAGACCTGCACAGACGGCCCGGCGGTGGCCCGCAGGCGCCGCCCTATGGCTTCGAGCAGCCGGTCGCCGACCTGATGGCCATAGGTGTCGTTGATTGGCTTGAATCGATCCAGATCGAGCACGCCCACCGCAAAGGACGGCCCGGTGGACTGCTGCGTCCAGGCGTCCAGATCGGCATAGAACTGGCGCCGGTTGGGCAGGCCGGTCAGGCTGTCGGTCATCGCCAGCTTGCGGTTTTCCTCGTTCAGCCGCTGCAGTTCGTGATGCTGGGTCGAAAGCAGGCAGCCGGCTTCCACCTGTCTGCGGAAATGTTCGAAACTGTTGAACAGCACCCGCAACAGCACCCCCAGCACCAGCGTGACATTGATCCCGATGGTGGCAAAGGTCAGCAGGCGCTTGCTGAAGCAGAAGATGATGAAGGCCGGGAGCACCGATATCGCCACCAGCAGCGCCGCTTGGGGCAGGACCACCAGACAGAAGATGCAGCCGATCACCGTGGTGGAAATGTAAAGCGCGACATGCGCCTGTTCAAACGGCCCGCCATAGGGGGCCAGCGACAGCGACCACCCCGCATAGGCCGCCGCAATCGGCGCCGCCACCATGGTGACCAGACGCAGTTGACGCTTGGCCGACGCAGGGCTGGGCAGCCCGCTGCGCGAGGTGCGCAGCCAGTGGACCATGCGGATCAGCGTGATCGGGAAAAGCACGGCGGGCGCGATGAATGTCAGCGACAGGGGGGCCTGCGCGCGATGGGTGATGGCCACGGCCAACGAGTTGATCAGCAACAGACCATAGAGCAGCGGAACCTGCCTTTGCAGATACGCTGCCTGATAGACCGCCAGGTCCGGATCGGTTCCGATATCTGCAAACCACCGGATCAGACGCGATAGCAGCAAGCGTCCTCTCCTTTTCGTGCGCGCCAGCCAGATCGTCAGCATTATGGGCCGCCATTGGTGAAAAGGCCTCTAGCGACGGCCTAGGTTGGATCGCGGATGATATTGGAGAGAAAAGAGTAATATGTCCAGCAAGGGCGCCGACCCGGAAAAGTAAAACCCCCGCGCCGTGGCCGGAGCGGGGGTTTCACCTTGGCTTTCGCCGGATCAGGGCCTCAACCGGCCCGACGCGGTGGCTGCATCAATATTTCACGCGGACATCGACCATGAACGAGCGCGGAGGCAGGAAGCTGAACTGGTCGGCGCCGGCATAATAGGTCTTGCCGCCCACCAGCGTGGTGCCGCCATTGGCGATGGCTGTGATCGCGCGGCTGTTGAACACGTTCGACACGGTGGCGCCGATGCGGAAGTGCTCGCCGATATCCTGGCTGATCGCGAATTCCCCGGTCGAATAGGGGCTGATGCGATAGAGACGGATGCCGTCCGTGGTGGTGTATTGCGTGACCGTGGTGGGAACGCCGTTCACCGACTGCTTCACGGTGAAGAGTTCGGTGGCATATTGCGGGCCGGTGAACTTCTGGCTGAAGGACACGCGCAGGCCCTTGCGTTTGTAGATGAAACCGGCGGCCGCCGTGCTGAAGGGCGCCTTGGCGATCTGGGCGCTGGTGGTGCCGGAATGGGCATAGTTATACGAGCCGTTGCCGAACACGGTCAGGCCCTCGATCGGCATATAGGCGATCTGGCCCTCGACGCCCTTGTAATGGACGGTGCCGATGTTGACCAGCGTACCGGAAAAGGCGGTGGTGTCGGTGGCGCTGGCGATCTTGTTGTTCACATTGATGATATAGCCATCAAGATCAACCGAGACCTTGCGGCCATGCCAGACCGTGCCGACCTGATAATTGGTGCTGGTCTGGGGCTTGACGGCGGCGGCGGCGGTGGCCGACTGGGCGGCGGTGGTCGCGTCAAACGAAGGCGTATAGAAGCTCGACAGGTCGGGCACATACATGCCCTGCGCATACTGGCCATAGAAGGACCAGTTGGTCTTGGGCTGCCAGTTGATCGTGCCGAAGGGCAGCGCCTTGGTCCAGGTGGCCGAGGAGTTGGCGGGCGAACGATAGCTGTCGGCGTTGACCAGCGCATTCACGCCGCGCTTGAAGTTCACATATTTCACGCCGGGCGTGATCGCCAGATTGCTGACCGGGCGCAGTTCCAGTTCGCCGAACAGCTGGAACTGGTCCCAGCTCGAATTCTGCTCATACTTGATGTTGGCCAGAGCCGTTGAGGGATAGCCCGCCGTGCTGGCCGCGCCGCTGTAGAACTTCTGGTCATAGCTGGGCAGGCCGGTGGTCCAGCTGAAATCCCAGGTGTGGCGCCAGGTGTTGGCGTGTTCATACCATCCGCCGATCTTGGCCTTGCCGAAACCGAAGGCGTAATCCGCCTGACCGATATAACCGATTACGCGATACTTGTTCAGCTTGTTGTAGCCGGGCATCTGGCTGGGGTCGGTGATGGCCTTGTATGGCGAGGCGGCCGTGCCCGCGCCCGAAAAACCGGTGACGACCGTGCTGGTGTTTCCGCTCATCGTGTTGTTGGTATAGCCATACATATAAACGCGGTTGTCGAGGCTGAGGTTGCTCGACAGATCGCTCTGCAGGCGCAGATAGGAGAAGTCGGTGGTCTTGTCGGTGCGGTTGTACTTCCAATAGTCCTGACGCGTCGGATCATTGCTCAGGCCATAGTTCAGGCCGTACATGCCGATGTTCGAGGTGGCCGTGCAATTGGTGGCCTTGAGCGTGACATTGCCCGGCTGCATTGCGCCGCAGGTCGTGCCCTTCAGCACGTCGGACTGATAATAGTAGTTGCGGTTCCACGTCGAGAGGATGGTCAGCTTGCTCGACGTGCCGATCGGGATCACGCCCTTGAAGAACAGGTTCTTCGACATCACCGGCGAATAGGTGAGCGCGCCGTCCGACTTCAGATACTGGCCTGAAAGCGTGAACTTGGCGCCGTTCCACTTGTCGATCTTGCCGGTCTGCACCTCGGCGCGGCCGATAAAGCTGTTCCAGTTGCCCAGCAGCGCCTCGCCCATCACGCCCTGCTTGTCGGAAACGGCGCGCGAATACATGTTGATGTTGCCGCCATAGGTGGCCTGGCCCAACTGGCTGGCATTGCCCGGGCCGCGATCGACCACGATGGTTTCAATCGTCGTGGTGGGAAAGAACGAGGTCGAGTGGTGGGTGGGGTTGTTAGTGTCGGCAAAGGGGATGCTGTCATAGGTGACGTTATATTCGCCATCCTGAAAACCGCGGATCGTCGCCTTGGTTTCGGAGAAGCCCTGACCGTTGCCGGTACCCGAAATCGACACGCCCGGCGTCAGCGCGATCAGCTCGTTAAAGTCTGAGGCGGCATTGGCATTGTCGATGAATTCGCGGCTGATCGCAGCCTGCGGCTGGGTGGTGGTCAGCGAGGCGGTCAGCGGGGCGGCCTCGGCGGTGCGCGATCCGGTGACGATGATGTCCGAGGTGGTCAGCGACTGGCGGTCATTGGCCTGCCCGGCCTGATTGGCGGAGGTGGACTGGTCATCGGCGGTCCCGGCGGCGGCGGGCACGTCGGCCGGCACTTCGGCGGCTGCGGCATAGCCGATATTGGCGATCAGGCAGACGGCAAGCGCGGTGCTGGTCGCCAGCAGCGTCTGGATGGAATGTTTGCTCATGTTACGGCCCCTTGAACGATATGATCTCTATTCCGGCGGCGGGCTCACAGACCGGACAGGCAGCCGCCATCGCCGCCCGAAGCGGGACGGGCGCGAGGGAGGATGATCCATGCTGTCGTTTTGCCCGATCCTTGAACCCACCGGACACGAGCGGCGGTTAGGTGCGAGCGATGACGGATATGTGACGAAGCAACGGGGCAGGCCCGCAAAGCGGGCAAGATTGCAAATTTAGAATGTTGTCACGCCCGCGACCAACAGCGGAAAATGCAACCGTACCGCCAGCCCCGGCCCATTGTCGGCCAGTTCGAGCGATCCGTCGTGAAAACGCATGATGGCGTCGGCAATCGCCAGCCCCAGCCCGCTGCCCGGCCGATTCGAGGCCGCACCCCGTTCAAAGGGCTGCATGACCCGGTCGCGCTGGGCCTCGGCGATGCCGGGGCCATTGTCGGCGATGGTGATGATCGCCTCGTCTCCGGCAAGGCCGAGGCTGATGGTGGCGCAGGTCTGCGCGGGTGTGTGAAGCGCCACATTGTCGAGCAGATTGACCAGCAATTGATGCACCAGCCCAACGTCGCCCCGGATCGTGGCGGGAAACAGCGCGCCGATCTCCAGCCTGCTGCCCGCATCCGCAATCACTGGCTCCATGGTTTCGGCCACATCCTCGATGATCGGGGCCAAGGGCAGCGGGGCCATGGCGGTGGGATGGCGCCCGGCCTCGATTTCGGACAGGCGCAGCAGCGCATCGAAAATGGCGATGATCGAGCGGCATTCACGCTCCGCCCGCTCCAGCAATTGCCGCCCGGCGGCGTCCGTATGCTCCCTGTCGGCCTGCAACAGGGCGCGCAGGCGCGTCAGCGGCGTGCGCAGGTCATGGGCCAGATGGCTGGCGAACTGGCGCTGGCTGTGGACCATATCGGCCATGCGTTCGATCATCCGGTTGAGCCCAGCCACCTGTTGCGCAAACACGCCGTCCAGCCCGGCATCGGGAATGCGCTGGCCGAGGTCTCCGCGCGCCAGCGCATCGGCGGCGGCCATCGTGCGGGCCAATCGCTGGGCGATCAGCGCGGAAAACAGCCATGCTGCCCCGCTGCCCACGACGATGCTGATGATGACCAGAATGAGCGCGGTGCGCGGCAGCATGGCGTGGATATTTTCCACCGCCTCGGAATGTTCGATGATGACCAGCCGCGCGCCGTCGGGCAGGCGCGCGGTCAGCGCATGGCCCTCGCGCCAATCGGGGCGGCCATCGCGGAAGCGCACATCGGTAAAGCCCGGCAGGGGCAGAGACAGCGGCGGGGCCATCTCGATCCGGCCCCAGATCGCGCGGCCATCGGGGGCCAGCAGCATATGCCCCTTGTCGCTGATCACGCGCCCGCCGGTCAGGGCATTGAGGCGGCGGGCGATGCTGGCGGTGTCCTGCGGCGCGCCGGGCACCAGAATGCGCGCCTGTTCGCGGCGCAGCGAGGTTTCGACCTCATCGTCGATCTGCGCGCGCGCCTGCCAGTAGAGCAGCGCGCCGGCCCCCGCCATCGCCAGCGCAAAGGCCAGCCCGAATTGCCCTGCCAGTCGCCCGATGCGCGGCTGGGCCAGAAAGGTCAGGCCCCGCATTTGGCCGAACGCAGAACATAGCCTTCGCCGCGCAGCGTTTCGACCGCATCGCAGCCCAGCGCCTGAAGCCGCCCGCGCAGGCGCGACAGGTTGCTTTCCACGATATTGGTGGCCGGATCAAAGGCATAGCCCCAGACATTTTCCAGCAGCATCGCCCGCGTCACCACCCGGTCGGCATGGCGCATCAGATAGGCCAGCATCGAAAACTGCTTGCGGTTGAGATCAATGCCCGCATCGCCCAGAAAGGCCCGGTGCGCGGCATTGTCCAGCCGCAGACGCCCCACGGCCAGATCATCGCCCTTGCGCTGGTTGCGCCGACAGATCGCGGCAAGGCGCGCCTCCAGTTCGGCATCGTCAAAGGGCTTGGTCAGATAATCGTCGGCCCCCGCTTTCAGCCCTTCGACCCGGTCCTGCACCGAGCCGAGCGCGGAAAGCATCAGCACCGGTGTGTTGCACCCCGATGCGCGCCATTGCGACAGGATCTCTATCCCGCCGATATCGGGCAGCATCCGGTCCAGAATGATCGCGCCCACCGCGCCTTCGCGTTCGAGCGCCAGCGCCTCGCGCCCGGTCAGCGCGTGGAGCGAGGGGTGACCCCATGCCGCCAGACTGCGGCAGATCACCCCCGCAATGATCGGATCATCCTCGACAACAAGAACAGGTTTTTGAGTCATGGCCCCTGATGCGACGGTTTTGTGACATTTTCGCGGATGCGCATGGACGCGTGGGATGCAGGCGCGCATTTTCTTTGCCCATGCCGCGCGGCGGCGATCCGCGCTTTTGCTTGCCAAGGGGCAGATTTCCTGTTGAGTTGGCGTGTGGGGCAGGGTGGGAAAAGCCATGCAGAGGGTTAGGAACATCAAGGAACTGGCCGAACTGGCCGGGGTTTCGGCCGGTACGGTATCGCGCGCGCTGGCAGGCTCTGAACTGATCAGCCAGGCCACGCGCGAGCGGATTCAGGCATTGGCGCGCGAATATGGCTTTCGCCCCAATGTGATGGCGCGCAACCTGCGCATCCAGAAGACCGGGGCGATCGGCGTGCTGATCCCGCTGGGCCATGAGGCGGGACAGCCGATTTCCGATCCTTTCTTCATCACCATGCTGGCGATGCTGGCCGATAAACTGACCGAGCGGGGCTATGATCTGCTGCTCAGCCGGGTGATTCCGCAGGATACCGGCTGGCTGGAAAGGGTGGCGACATCGGGGCGGGTCGATGGGCTGATCGTGCTGGGCCAATCGGATCAGGCCGCGACCCTTGACGAGGTGGCGCGCGATTATCGCGCGCTGGTGGTCTGGGGCGGGCATAAGGAAGGGCAGGTCCATTGCAGCGTCGGCAGCGACAACTATCTGGGCGGGCAGATGGCGGCGCGGCATCTGATTGCGCATGGGTGTCGTAAGATCGCCTTTTTCGGCGATCCGCGCGCGCTGGAAATAACCCAGCGACTGGACGGTGTGCAAGCTGCGCTGGCGCAGGCCGGGCTGGATCAGGCCGACGTGGTCCCAGCCCATCTGGTGGCCGAATTGGCCTATGCCGATATTGCCCGTTATCTGGGCGATGCTTCGCACCGACCCGACGGGATCGTGGCCGCCTCCGACGTGATCGCGATGACGACGCTGCGCGGGCTCGCCGAAGTGGGCCTCTCGGTGCCCGGCGACGTGCGCGTGGTGGGCTATGACAACCTGCCGCTCTCCGAACATACCGTGCCCAGCCTGACCACCATCAGCCAGGATCTGGTTGCCGGGGCAGAGCATCTGGTCGACATGCTGATGCGCCGCATCGCGGGCGAGGAGACGCAGAGCGTGGTGATGGAGCCGGAACTGGTGGAGCGGATGTCGGCTTGAGGGGGTTTATGCCTCCGGCGGGCAAAGGGCGGGGGCCCTTTGCAATCCCATTAATGGGGGGCGGGGTTGGGTTTCGGGCGGGGTTTTAAAGCCTGCGGCGCGGCGAGGTGCTGTTTAAATCGCCGCAGGCTTTCATTTTCAACCTTGCGCATATCAGCTATGCCTGAACCCATAGCGCAACATAGACAGTAACGGGATTGCAAAGGGACCAGTCCCTTTGCCCGCCGGAGGCACCTCCAAAAAAACCAAACCTGCGATCAACAAGTCGCCGTCTTGGTCCCCGACAACCCCGCCGTCAGATTGCGTGAATCGCGGATGAGGAAGGCCGCTTCTTGACGCAAAGTCATCGGCTTGACGAACATCGATCCGAACAGGCCGGATTGCTGGTAATAGACCTCGACGAACATTACGGCCATGCCGCTGGCGGCTGTCACCTGGTTGCCGGTTGGGCCCATGCCGGTCACCACCGCACTTTCGGCGCCATAGGCAGATGCGGCGGTCATGCTGCCGGTGCAGCGTTGCCAGTGGATATATTGCTTGCCGGTGCTCGAATTGAGTTCGAGGCTGGAGATGATGACCTTGCCTTTGGTGCTCAGGTTGATGCTCTTGCCTTCCTGCACCGCGCCGGTCAGCACCGAATTGACCTCGGTTTCGGTCACGGTCGGGCTGACGCTCGACGTGCTGCTCTGTTCAAGGCGCGAGGCATTGTCGGCGGTGGACATGGCGATCTGGTTTACCTGGAGGCTCGTGATGGTCATGTTCGCCATCTCGATGCCATAGAGGCCGATGACCAGCAGCACGGGCATGGTGGCGCCCAGCTCGATGATCGAGACGCCCGAGCAATCGCGGCGCAGGCGGCGCAGGAGGGCGCACCATTTCATGTGCAGGTCCTTGTGGCCGAACCATAGGCGACCTGCGCGGCCCAGGGCTGGTTGCGGCGCACCGCCGTGGCGTTCAGCGTGACCTTGCCCCACATGCTTTTCATGAAAGGGACGCTGAACATCGGCGTATAGCTGGCCGTGGCGGTATAGACGATGATGTCGCCCGCTGCGCCATTGCCCGCTGCGCCAATGTCCGAATTCCACGATCCGTCGCCGTTCTCGTCCGTATAGGGCTCGCCATTGTCACAGCGGCCGTTGGCATTGGAATCGGTCCATTTTTCCGCGCGGCCGATGTCGGTGAAATCATAATAGGACTTGCGGGTCGAGGTGACCGTCACCCCGGGCAGCGCCGGGGCCAGGACCTTGGCCACGTTCTGGTCCAGCGTGGTGGTGTTGGCGTTTTCCAGCGTGGCATCGCGCGCGGCCTGACGCACCGCGCCATTGAGCAGCGCGCGGCCATAGAACATCTGGCCGAAATAGCCGATGCCCATCATCATCACCAACAGGATCGGCAGGACGAAGGCATATTCCACCGCCGTGGCCCCGCGCCGGTCGCGCCAGAGATGGGCAAGCCGCCGTGTCATCAACTGGCCACCCGCAAGGCGCTGGCGGTCTTGGCGATCTGCTGAAACGCGCTGTTGAGTTCGCTGGCGCTGTTGGCGGTAAAGCCGCTGTCGGGCGAGGCGCAATAGGATAGGTCGCTCGATAGGCTGGTGGAGTAGCCGATCACCCAGATGCGCACCCCGCGTCCCTTGATCGCATCGCACAGCGCGCGGAAACGGGCGATATGGCGGTTGTCATCATTGCTGTAACCATCGTCGGTGATGCGACGGTCATGGTATTCGATCCCATAGGCCTGCTGGATCGAATAGTTCGCATTGGGTTCGCCGTCGGTCATATAGATGATGTGGCGCGTGACATTGCCGCCGTTGGTGGGCACTTCGGTCACATTGCTGGCAAAGATCCCGGTCGCCGAAATCAGCCGCGCGCCCCACAGCATGCCGATGTCGTGATAGGTGCTGCCCGCCGGGGTCAGTGAGTTGACGTAATTGGTGAAATCGGTCTGGGTCATCGTTGCGAGCGTGCGCGCCGCCGCCGGGCAATAGGAATAGGCTTGCGACCCCGATGTGCTCAGAATGGAACTGCTGCTGCTGGTGCCGCGATAATAGGCCACATCGGGCCACATCGGCGCCCATTTGGTGGCATCATCGCTGGTGGGCGCCATGTCTATGTTGAGGTCGGTGGCACTGGTGGGTGAAATGCGGTCGGTCAGCGAACTGTAGGTAAAGGTCGGGTCCGAGACAGTATAGCGCTCCTCGATGCAGCCATCCCACGAGGATGTCAGCGATGTGCCGTTCGAGCCGGTATTGGTGGTGGCGTTGGCAAAGGTCTTGAACGTGCTGACATCCATATTGACCAGCATATAGTCGAAATGGTCGAAGACGCTGGCGCTGGAAGTGGTCGCCGGGGTGGTGAAGCCGGTGTAGCTGTAGGTCTTGAGCGTCAGATTGGCGTAGTAATAATATTGGTAATAGCTGTCACCCGAACGTGTGCAAGTATATAAAGTCCGCCGCTTGGGCTGGTTGCTGATATTGGCATAATAGGAATAATTGCCCGTGGCCACATAACCGCTGGTTGCGGTGGATGAACCATTGTTGGCCCATGCCGTGGCGGCGGGCAGGGCCGAGAGGCAGGCGCTCTGGCTGCCATAGGCGCTGCTGGAATAGAGGGCGGGCGTGCTGTTGGCGCTGTAGACCTCCTCCGAGGTTTTTATCGTGCGCCCGTTGTAAACGCCGTAATTGACCGTCTCGAACTGTGGCACCCGGCTTTGGACGCCGTAGGTGTTGACCAGATAGGACGGGTTCAGATTGTAGAGCAGGCGCCCGACATTGACCGAGCTGCTGTAGGGCACAAAGCCATAGCGCACGCGGGCATTTGTGCCCGCCGTGGCATTGATGATGGTCGTGTTGAAATTCTTGAGCGCGGTCTGCAGGCCGGTGATCTTGACCGTGCCGTTATAGGAATCCGACATCGACCCAGTGGTGTCCAGCACGAAGACGATATCGGAATTGCCGATGCTCTGCGTCGATCCGCAGGTCAGGCTGACATTATAGGTGTAGCGCCCGAAGAGCGCCATGATCCGCAGCGGTACGGTGGTGCTGGCCGTGCCGTTGACGGTGATGCCGTTATCCGGCGTGGTCAGGGCAAAGGCGGTGCTCTTGGTGCCTTGCTGGGCGTCGGTATAGTTGACGTTGAAATAGGATTTGCCCTGCGCGATCGCGGTGGCGTCCAGCCCATTGGTGGTGACCGCGCGCCGGGCGGCCAGCACACCGGCATCGCACGCGCCCTGAAGCCGGTTCTGTGCGCGATAGACAAGGCTCAGATCCACCGCCCCGCCGATCAGCGCGGTCAGCACGAACATGATCGCGGAGGCCAGCATCAGCACATTGCCGCGCCGGTCATGGGCCAGTCGGCGCAGGAAGGGCTGGGGTTGCAGCATGAAAATCGGGCCTTGTTTCAGCGGACAAGATGCGCACCCGGAAGGACGCCTGATGGTTTCCCCTAGTGGTTAACGCTTAAAGATTCATAAATTATCGGAACTTGGGCGTCGCGAGGCTGTATTGCGGGCCTATTGACGACCCCGGACATGCACCGGTTTTGCAACTGCGGATGCAGGAATCGAGTTTGAGTATGGCCGGAATAGGCGTAAATCGGCGCCACCCCGATTGGCCGCCACCCCGCATATCGTCGGAGTCGGCTTCCTTACATGGAGATCATCATGAAGAACCTGTTGGCTTGGGCTTTTGCCGTGTCGCTGCTGTCTGGCGCGCCTGTGCAGGCGGCCGGGCCGGGTCTGGATTTCCACCTCTTTGAAAATGAATATGTTCGCAATGGCGTGCCCGAGGCCGGCTATGACGCGGTGCGCCGCGCGGTGCCGGTGGGCGCGGATGCGCGCGGCGGCGTGGCGATGCTGCGTCAGGCGGGCGCGCATTGCGGCGCGGTGCGCGGCGATACGGTCGATTGCTTTTACCGTGAACGCATTTCGGTCGACGATGTGGTGGATACTTATGCAACCTGGGACATGCAGCTCAACCTGAGCGGCGACAAGGTGGCCGCCGTTAATGTCGAGCGCAGCGTCGAACAGCGCTGACCCTCTGCCGCAAAGCGGCTTTTAATCCCATAGCGTCTCACGCTGCCGTCAAGGCGCAAGGACAGTAACGGGATTGCAAAGGGACAAGTCCCTTTGCCCGCCGGAGGCATTCAAAAAGCACCCGCCGGATGCATGTTAATGCCGCCCCGCATGTCCTCCCGGACTGGTGAAATCATACACCGCCAGCCCGGAAGGGTCGGTTGGCAATTCCAGCACCTCGCGCTGGGCCAGCGTATGGGCGGCGTCCTCATAGCCGCTGCGCCAATGGTCCTCCATCGTCTGGCGGCTGAATTCATAGTCCTTGTAATCGCCTTCGTAATTGGGCGACTGATAGACCATCTGCACGATATTATAGCGCGCCGGATCGGTGGCCTCCATCAACAGCTTGCCCTCGGCGCTGGCCAGTTGCTCGGGCGTCATCGTTGCGGCCAGCTTGCGAAAGGCGTTGCGCAATTCCTGCCGCTCGCGAAACATGTCGGTGGCGGCGCGGGTGCGGCTGGAATATTGGATTTCCTTCATGCGCGAGGCGACGGCCGCCATGTCGCCGGGCATATGGCCGCGCGCGCTCCACAGATCGACCTGAAACACCAGCGTGTCGAGCCGCGAGTCGGACGACAAAACCCAGTCGAGCGGCGTGTTCGACACCAGCCCGCCGTCCCAGTAATATTCGCCATCGACTTCCACCGCCGGAAAACCGGGCGGCAGCGCGCCCGAGGCGATGATATGTTCGGGCCGGATCGTGCATTGGGCATTGTCGAAATATTTGAAATTGCCGGTGCGCACATTGACCGCGCCCACGCTGAACCGGGTTTGGCGTGCGTTGATGCGGTCGAAATCGACCAGACTTTCCAGCGTCGAATACAGATGGCTGGTGTCATACCAACTGGTCGCCTCGGCGGTCTTGTCGGGCTGGAAAAAGGGTGGGATCAGGCGGGGGCTGAAGAAGCCCGGCGCGCCCTGCATCAACACTTGCCCCGCCGCCATCTGGTTGATCGCGCCGCGCAGATGCGGGTTCACCGCCAGATGCGACAAGCCAAGCGTTGCCAGCCATGGCGCCCATGCGGTTGAGCGGCCCGACACGCCTTCCCAAAAGCGGCGCAATTGGCCCACGCGCGCATGGGGCGCATTGCCCGCGATGATCGCGCTGTTGATTGCGCCGATGGAAATGCCCGCGATCCAGCCCGGCTCGATGTCCCGTTCGGCCAAGGCCTCGTAAACGCCCGCCTGATAGGCCCCCAAGGCGCCCCCGCCTTGCAGCAGCAGCGCCACGGTTTCAAAGGGCGTGCCATTGCCTCTGGCATGGGTGACGGGGGCTTTCCAGCGGCGCATTCGGGGCATGGGCGGGCGGCTCCTTGATGATCGCGCCTTTCAAGGTAGCGGTTAATGGCCGCTATTCAATCCACTCCGCGTAAGGTCAGCGTGGCCAGCGCGGCCAGCATCAGCGTGGCGGCGGCAAAAGCCATGGTCCACACCGGCGCGCCGGGGAAAAACGCGTTCATCACCGTATGCATCACCGTTGCCACCAGCAATTGCGGCACCACGACAAAGACATTGAACAGGCCCATCGACACGCCAAGCTTGGACTGCGGCAGGCTGGAGGCCAGCATCGCATAGGGCATCGCCAGAATAGAAGCCCATGCCAGACCGATGGCCACTTCGCTGACCTGCAACCACGCCGGATCGCGCAGGACCAGATAGGAGCCAAAGCCCGCCGCCCCGGCGATCAGGCTGACCGCATGGGTGCGCGCCTTGCCGATGCGCCGGGCGAGCCATGGCAGCACGATCAGCGCGGCGGGCGCGGCCACGCCATTATAGATCGAGAACAGCCGCCCGACATAATTGGCCGCCGCCTGATAGGCCGGACTGGCCGGGTCGGTGGCGCCGAAATGATATTGGGCGACGATGGGCGTGGTATAGATCCACATGATGAACAGCGCCGACCAACTGAAGAACTGCACCAGCGCGAGGCGCTTCATCAGCGGCGGCATACCGGCAAAATCGCCCACCACGCTGGAGAGCAGAGTGGTGCGCCCCGCGCGCGCCAGCAGGATCGCGGTGGCCAGCGCGACGCCATAGGCGGCCATCAACCCGGCCAGCAGATAAAGCTCCTTGGCCAGCGCCCAATGTGCGACGCAACCCGCCAGTACGCCCCCGGCGCCGATCCACGGCAGCGCCCCAACCGGCGAACGCGCCGCCAACGCAAGGTCGGGGCCGGTGTCGAGGGCGGACTCCTCGCCGAAAGCCTCCATTTGCGCGGGCGAATATTCCTGCGTGTTCAGCACAGTCCACAAGACCGCCGCCAGCAGGATCGCGCCGCCCGCCCAGAAACTGTAGCGCACCGTGTCGGGGATCTGCCCCGTCGGCGCGACATTGGCCACGCCCAGCGCATCGAGCAGCGAGGGAAACAGCGACCCCACCACCGCGCCCGCGCCGATAAAAGCGGTCTGCACCGCATAGCCCGCCGTATGCTGGCTCTTGTCCAGCATATCGCCGACAAAGGCCCGGAACGGTTCCATCGCCACATTCAGACTGGCGTCGAGCAGCCAGAGCAGCATGGCCGCGCCCAGCAACATGCCTTGCAGCGGCATGACCAGCAGCGCCAGACAGGCCAGCACGGCGCCCGCCAGAAAATAGGGCCGCCGCCGTCCCAGCCGCCCCAGCCATGTGCGGTCCGACAGATGCCCGATCACCGGCTGCACCAGCAGGCCCGTCAAAGGCGCGGCGATCCACAACGCGGGCAGATCATCGATCGAGGAGCCAAGCGACTGAAAAACGCGGCTCATATTGGCATTTTGCAGGGCAAAGCCGATCTGGATGCCGAAAAAGCCAAAGCTGACATTGCACAGCCCGGCCCAGCCAAGTTTGGGCTTGCCCGACATGATTTCCCCTTCCGCGTGGTGGTCTGTTTGTTGCGCCCGGCGTTGCATGGACCGGGGCGCGGGGCAATCACGTATACGAATACCTTATGTTCGATTGGCAAATCGCCTTCGCGATTTGCCTGCGGCGAGTCTTTGTAAGGTGCGCCTTGGCCATCCGGCCAAGGCTTGCGGCACCGGCCCTTTCCCCCGGCGCCGTTTACCCCCCGCAACTCTTGCGCCGCACCAGCCGCGTGGGCAGAACGGGCGAGGGCAGTGCGCGATCCTCGATCTGGGCCAGCAGGGTTTCGATCAGCAACGCGCCCGCCGCTTTCAGATCCTGCATCATCGTGGTCAGGGGAGGATTGGTCATGCCCGCCGCCGGAATATCGTCAAAGCCCATCAGCGCCACATCGCCCGGCACCGACAGGCCCGCCTCGGACAGCGCGCGCATCGCGCCGATGGCGATGAGGTCTGATCCGGCAAAGATCGCGTCAAACCGCGCGCCCCGCGCAATCAGCGCCTTTGCGGCCAGATAGCCCGATTCCTCCGTGGTCAGCGCGTCGATCTGCAAATCCGGGTTCACCGGCAGTCCGCTTTGCGCCAGCGCCGCCTGAAGCCCGCGATAACGGTCGGAAAATTCAGGGTAATGCTCGTCGGCCTGCCCCAGAAAGGCGATGTCGCGGCGGCCCTGCGCGATCAGGTGTTCGCCCGCCATCTGCCCCGCGCCGAAATTGTCGCTGCCCACGGTCGCGCCGATATTGTCGGGCCGCACCGAGCCCCAGCGGACAAAGCGCGTGCCCTGTGCCACCAGCCCCGTCAGGCGCTGTTCGTATTGCGTGTAATCGCCATAGCCGAGCAGGATCAGCCCATCCGCGCGGTGGCTGTCCTGATAGCGCGTGTGCCAGTCATCCTCCATTTTCTGGAACGAAATCAACAGGTCGAACCCGCGATTGGCGCATTGGCGTGTGATCGAGCCGAGCATGGCGAGGAAGAAGGGATTGATGCGCGAATCATCCTCGCTGGGCTCTTCAAAGAAGAGCAGCGCAATCGTGTTGGCCCGCTGTGAACGCAGCGAGGAGGCGTTTTTGTCGACCGTGTAATTCAGTTCGCGGGCAATCGCCTCGATCCTCGCGCGCGTCTCGGCGCTGACCGAACGCGACCCGCGCAGCGCCCGGCTGACCGTGGGCTGGGACACGCCCGCGCGATAGGCGATGTCAAAGCTGGTAGGTTTGTTCGATCGTTTTTGCCCCATGATCCCCCCATGATGCGTGTGCTTCCCGACTGGCTCTTGCGTGGCCTTAGAGCAACATTACCCGATTGCGCATAATATGGGTATACGTATGCCATCTTTTGTTCTCGGCCGTCCCCGCTGTAAACGGGCTCCACGTTGACCGGAACCAAGGGGCAGGGGTGCCCTATGCCGGGACGAAGCCTGCGCGCATGGACCGTGTGTCATCCATGCGCAGCCGGTATGATCAGGAGAGGAATATCATGAGCTTCCGCAGCTTCAAGGCGGGGCGCCTTGGTGCGTCCGCCGCATGCATTGCCGTGTCTGCTTTCATCTTTCCGGCGCTGGCCGAGGCCCAGCAGGCCGCGCCTGAGCCGGCGGCCAATGACCAGGCGATCGTGGTGACGGGCATCCGCGCCTCGCTCGATGCCTCGGCCTCGCTCAAGCGCCGTTCGCCGGTGATCGTGGAATCCATTTCGGCCGAAGACATCGGCAAATTGCCTGACGTGTCGATTGCGGATTCGCTGGCCCGTCTGCCCGGCGTCACGGCCCAGCGTCTGGAAGGGCGCGACCAGCGCCTCTCGATCCGCGGCCTTGGCCCCGATTTCGGCACCACGCTGCTCAACGGCCGCGAACAGGTGACCGTGGGCGACAATCGCGGCGTGGAATATGACCAGTATCCGTCGGAATTCTTCAAGAATGTGGTGGTTTACAAGGCCGCCAATGCCGGGCTGATCGCGGCGGGCGTGTCGGGCACGGTGGACCTGCGCATGCTGCGCCCGCTGGCGCAGAAGGACCGCATCATCGCGGTGCAGCTGCGCGGTCAGATGAACGGCATCAAGGCGCTCAACCCTGACAGCGACAACAAGGGCTTCCGCGCCTCGGCCGCCTATGTCGACAAGTTTGCCGACGACAAGTGGGGCATCGCCATCGGCCTGTCGGCCACCCAGGCCCCTTCGCAGAACGAGCGCTACAACGCCTGGGGCTTCCCCAATGACCCGGCTGCGGGCGGCGCGCTGTTCCTTGGCGGGGCCAAGCCCTATGTGCAGTCGAACATGCTCAAGCGCTATGGCGGCGTGGTGACGGTCGAATGGGCGCCCAGCGACAATTTCCATTCCACGCTCGACCTGCTCTATTCCAAGTTCAAGGAAACCCAGCACCTGCGCGGTATCGAATTCCCGATTGCCCCGACATGGGGTTCGGGCGCCACGATCCAGCCGGGCTATACCACCACCAACGGTCTGGTCACCAACGCCACGCTTACCGGCGTCCATGCGGTGCAGCGCAATGACCTGAACGAGCGCACTGCGGACAATTTCTCGGCCGGGTGGAACGGCGTGTGGACGGTGGCCGAGGACACCCACATCACGCTCGACGCCAGCTACAGCACGGCCAAGCGCACCGACTTCCTGCTCGAAACCTATACCGGCACCGGATACAATTCGGCGGGCGCCTCCGACACGCTCAAGATCAGCGCCAATCCCAACGGCACTTTCTCGATCGTGCCGACGCTGGATTATTCGAACACCGGCCTGTTCGGCATCACCGACCCGCGCGGCTGGGGCTATAACGGCACGACCGCCGTGGTTCAGGCGGGCTTCCTCAACAAGCCCAATTTCAAGGATGACCTGCTGGCCCTGCGCGCCAGCCTGGATGGCAAATTCGGCGGCGGCAATGTCATTTCCGGCTGGGAAGTGGGTGTGAACTATTCGCGCCGCAAGAAGGTGTCGAACTTCCTCTCCTACTTCCTCTGCCCCAAGGGCGCGGGCACCAATTGCACCGTGTCGAGCGGCACCACCACCTTTGCCCCGGTGCCCAGCGCGGCGGTGCTCGGTTCGGTGGCGCTGGATTATCTGGGCGTGCCCAAGATGCTCGCGCTCGATCCGATGTATCTGTATAACAACAGCTTTAATGCGGCCTATGACAATCGCCCCGTCTCGCTGGTGCGCGACAATTCGGTGACCGAAAATGTCATCACCGGCTATGCCATGCTCAAGCTGGACGGCGATGTGGCGGGCAAGCGCCTGACAGGCAGCATCGGCGCACAGGTGGTCCACACCAACCAGAGCTCGGATGGTTCGATCTCGAACTTCTCGAATGGCGCGGTCACGCTTTATCCGGCCACAGGCGGCGCGAAATACACCAATTTCCTGCCCAGCCTGAACCTGTCGCTGGAAATGGACCCTTCGATGTTCGTCAAGTTCTCGGCCTCGCACACGATGGTGCGCGCGCGCCTTGATCAGTTGCGCGTCAATCAGGAGTTCAACATCGACCCCACCCGTCTGGGTTCGACCACGCCGGGCCAATCGGTGTTCAGCTCGACCGGCGGCAATGCCCAGCTTCGCCCCTATCACTCGACCAACATCGACCTCTCGCTGGAGCGCTATTTCCGCAAGGGCGGCTATGTCTCGGTGGCGGGCTATTACAAGAAGCTGACCCAGTTCGTCGATCCGTCGAACAATTTTATCTATGATTTCTCCTCTGCGCTCAGCAGCCTGACGCCCGCCCAGCGCGCGGCGGTGGGCACCACGCTGGGGACGGTCAACGCGCCGGCCAACACCGGGCATGGCGATGTAAAGGGTGTGGAAGGCACGCTCTCGCTGCCCTTCTCGCTGCTGACGCCCAAGCTGGATGGTTTCGGCTTCTATGGCAGCCTGTCCTATACCGACAGCACGATCTATCTGGCCAGCAATCCGGGGCAGGCGATCACCCTGCCGGGCCTGTCGGACTGGGTGCAGAACGCGGCGCTTTATTATGAAAAGCACGGGTTCCAGGCGCGGGTGAACTATCGCTTCCGCTCGACCTTCCTGGCCGAAGTGGCGGGCCTTTCGGCCAACCCCACCTATCGTCAGGCCAAGGCCGAAGCGATTGTGGACGCCCAGATCGGCTATGAGTTCCAGCCCGGATCGAAGCTCTACGGCCTCGCGGTCATGCTTCAGGCCAAGAACCTGACCGACCGGCCTTTCATCACCTATCAGAACAATGATGTGCGCCAGTTGATCGACTATCAGCGCTATGGCCGCGACTATTACCTGAGCGTCAGCTACAAGTTCTGATCGCGACAGGACGCGGGCGGGGCGCGATGCTCCGCCCGTCTTTTACAATAATAAGCCAACGGGAATTGCGGGATGAGCCAAAGGCCACAACAGCGCATCGTCATTGTGGGCGGCGGCACGGCGGGCTGGATGACGGCTGCTGCGCTGGGTCATTTTCTGGATGACGGCTTTACTGTCGAGCTGGTGGAAAGCGACGCGATCGGCACGATCGGCGTGGGCGAGGCGACCATCCCGCATATCAATGTGTTCAACAAGGCGTTGGGCATTGATGAAAAAGCCTTCATGCGCGCCACGCAGGCAACCTATAAATTGGGCATCGCCTTTGATGGCTGGCTGCATCCGGAGCACAGTTATATCCACGCTTTTGGCGATGTGGGCCGCGATGTGGGCCTTTGCGCGTTTCAGCATTTCTGGTCGCGGGCGAAGCGGCTGGGTTTTGCCAAGGAGACCGGGGCCTACACGCTCAACACCATCGCCGCGCGAGCCGGGCGGATGCATGACGGCGCGCCGCTGACGGCCCAGACCGTGCCCGCCATGCCCCATGCGTTTCATTTCGACGCGGGGCTCTATGCCGCCTTTCTGCGCGACCATGCCGAGGCGCGGGGCGTCAAGCGCACCGAGGGGATGATTGCCGATGTGCGCCGTCATGGCCTGACCGGGGATGTCACGGTGCTGCGCCTTGCCGATGGGCGCGAGATTGCGGGCGATCTGTTCATTGACTGCTCCGGCCAGCGGGGCCTGTTGATCGGCGATGCGCTGGGCGGGACCTATGAGGATTGGCGCCGCTGGCTGCCCTGCGACCGCGCGATGGCGGTGCAAAGCCCGCGTCTGGCCGATCTTGTGCCCTACACGCGCGCCATCGCCCATCCGGTGGGCTGGCAATGGCGCATTCCCTTGCAGCATCGCACCGGCAATGGCCGCGTTTATTGCAGCGATTTCATAACCGATGATGCGGTGCATGACGAACTGGTCAGCAGCCTCGAAGGCGGCGCGATCACCGCGCCCCGCCCGATCCGCTTTACCACCGGCCGCCGCCGCGAGGCGTGGAAGGCCAATGTCATCGCCATCGGCCTGTCCTCCGGTTTCCTTGAACCTCTGGAATCGACCTCGATCCATCTGATCCAGACGGGGATTGCGCGCCTGCTCAAATTCCTGCCCGGCGGGCCGGTGGCGCAGGTCACGCGCGATGCCTTCAACGCCCAGTTCGCCTTTGAAATGCAGCGCATCCGCGATTTTATCATCCTGCATTACTGGGCCAACCGGCGCGAGGAGCCGTTCTGGCAGGCCTGCCGCGCGGTGGACTTGCCCGACAGCCTGCGCGCCAAGATCGACCTCTTCGCCGCTTCGGGCCAGATTTTCCGCGAGGGCGAGGAATTGTTCAGCGAGGTGGGCTGGTTTCAGGTGATGGCCGCACAGGGCATCATTCCGGCCGCCAGCCATGCCATGGCCGAGGCCATTCCGGAGGCGGATTTGCGCGATTATCTCGAACTCATCTCGGCGCTCTATACCAGAGAGGTGGGGCAATATCCTTCCCATGCCGACTATATCGCCCGCCATTGCGCGGCCCCCATGGCGCAAAAGGTGATGGCATGAGGCGCGCTTTGACCATGGCTCTGGCCGCGCTGGCGGCGTCCGCCGCGCAAGGCACGCCCCTGTCCGACCTGCGCGCTCGCACGCCGGAACAGGAAGTGATCTATTTCGTGCTGCCCGACCGTTTTGCCAATGGCGATCCGGCCAATGATACGGGCGGCATCGCGGGCGATCGGCTGACCCATGGGTTCGACCCTGCGGACAAGGGCTTCTATCATGGCGGCGACCTCAAAGGGCTGACCGCGCGGCTTGATTATATTCAGGGGCTGGGCGCCAGCGCGATCTGGGTCGGACCGATTTTCAGGAACAAGCCGGTGCAGGGGGCCAAGGGCCATGAAAGCGCGGGTTATCACGGCTATTGGATCACCGATTTCCTGCATGTCGATCCGCATTTCGGCAGCGATGCCGATTTCGCCGCGCTGGTAGAGGCGGCCCATGCGCGGGGGATGAAGGTCTATATGGACATCATCGTCAACCACACCGCCGATGTCATCCAATACCGCGAGGCGGGCGATGCCGCCGCGCCCTATCGTTCGAAGGCCGATTATCCCTTTTCGCGCCGGGGCGGGGTTGCGGGCGCGCCGATCAATGCTGGGTTTGCGGGCGATGATGATGCGCGCCCCGCCAACTGGGTGCATATGACCGATCCGGGTTTTGCCTATACGCCTTATGTGCCGCGCGGCGAGGAGAGGGTGAAGAACCCGGCCTGGCTCAACAATCCCATCTGGTATCACAATCGCGGCGACACCGACTGGAAGGGCGAGAGCGCGCAATATGGCGATTTCGTCGGGCTGGACGATCTGGCCACGGAAAACCCGCGCGTGGTCAAAGGGTTCATCGAGATCTACGGCAGCTGGATCGACCGTTTCGGCATTGACGGCTATCGGATCGACACGGCCAAGCATGTGAACCCGCAATTCTGGCGCGCCTTTGTCCCCGCCATACAGGCGCGGGCGCGGGCGCGCGGCATCCCCAATTTCCACATCTTTGGCGAGGTGGCGACGGGCGATTATGATCCGGCGCTGCTGGCCGGATGGGTGTATCGCGCGGGCCTGCCTGCGGTGCTGGATTTTGCCTTCATGCGCGCGGCCACCGATGCGGCAAGCGGCAGGACCGGCACGCAGGAACTGGCCCGCATGGTCGATGACGATGCGCTCTATGGGCCAAGGGGCGCGCTGCGCCTGCCCACTTTCCTTGGCAATCACGACAATGGCCGTTTCGCCATGGCCCTGCGTGAGGCCAGGCCGGGGATTGGCGCGCAGGAATGGCTGGCGCGCGACCTGCTGGGCCATGCGATGCTGCTGACGCTGCGCGGCGTGCCGACCATCTATTATGGCGATGAACAGGGATTTGCCGGGCGCGGGGGCGATCAATCCTCGCGTCAGGATATGTTCGCCAGCAAGGTGGCGGAATATAATCAGGATGTGCTGGTGGGCACCGCCTCCACCACCGCCGCCGCCAATTTCACGCCCGGCCACCCGCTGTATCAGGCCATCGCCCGCCTTGCGCAGATCCGCCAGTCTACCCCGGCGCTCTGGGGCGGGCGGACGATCCTGCGCGCCTCGGGCGAGGGGCCGGGCCTATTTGCCGTCTCGCGCCTCGATCCCAAGACCGGGGCCGAGGTGCTGCTGGCCTTCAACACCTCCGACCGACCCATCACCGCGCAGGTTTCCGTCGCGGCCGCCACCGGGCGCTTTAACGCCCTGTCCGGCCCATGCCCCGCCGCGCCCGCCGCACCGGGCAGCGCGACCATCAGCCTGCCCGCTTTCGGCTATGCCATCTGCGCCGCCACCCAGTAAGGACCCCCGATAATGACCCTTTCGCAAGGCCCATGGTGGCGCGGCGCCACCATCTATCAGATCTATCCGCGCAGCTTTGCCGACAGCAATGGCGACGGCATTGGCGATCTTCCGGGCATCACCGCGCATCTCGATCATATCGCCTCGCTGGGCGTGGATGCCATCTGGATCAGCCCGTTCTTCACTAGCCCGATGGCTGATTTCGGCTATGATGTGGCCGATTACCGCGATGTCGATCCGATCTTTGGCACGTTGAGCGATTTCGACGCCTTGGTGGCGCGCGCGCATGGATCGGGCCTGAAGGTGATGATCGACATGGTCTTCGCCCATACCAGCGACGCCCATCCATGGTTCGCGCAAAGCCGGGCGGACAAGACCAACGCTCACGCCGACTGGTATGTCTGGCGCGATGCGAACCCCGATGGGACGCCGCCCAACAACTGGCAGTCGGTGTTCGGCGGCCCGGCCTGGACGTGGGATGCGCGCCGCCAGCAATATTACATGCACCAGTTCCTGAAAGAGCAGCCGCAATTGAACGGCCATAATCCGGCGGTGCAGGAGGCCTGCCTTGATGTGCTGCGTTTCTGGCTGGATCGCGGGGTGGATGGGTTCCGGCTCGATGCGCTCAACCATGCGATGTTCGATCCGGGCTTTGCCGATAATCCGGTGGCGGCCGACAATGGCAAGCCACGCACCCGGCCTTATGATTTTCAGGCCAAGGTCAACAGCATGAACCACCCCGATGTGGTCGGCTTTGTCGAACGCATCGCGGCGGTCTGTCAGGCGGCAGGCGCGACCTTTACCGTGGCCGAAATCGGTGGGGATGATGCCGATCCGCTGATGAAGGCCTATACGGCGGGCGAGGGGCGGCTTTCGAGCGCCTACAGCTTCGACTTCCTCTATGCCGAGCGCCTGACCGCCGATCTGGTGGCGCGCACGCAGGCGCTGTGGGATGGCGCGCCGGATGCCGATGGCCGCGCGCAGGGTTGGCCAAGCTGGGCCTTTGAAAACCACGATGCGCCGCGCCATGTCTCGCGCTGGGTCGGGGCGGAGCATCGTGATGCCTATGCGCGGATGACCATGGCGCTGCTGATGGCGCTGCGCGGCAATGCGTTTCTGTATCAGGGGCAGGAGCTGGGCCTGACGCAGGATGATATCCCGTTCCACCTGCTTCAGGACCCCGAAGCCATCGCCAACTGGCCGCTGACGCTGAGCCGCGACGGCGTGCGCACACCGATGCCGTGGCAGGTGCAGGACGAACAGGGCGGGTTCACCAAGGGCGCGCCCTGGCTGCCGCTCTCGCCGGAAAACATCGCCCGCGCGGTGGACCGGCAGGAGGCCGACCCGCAAAGTCAATTGGCCATCACCCGCCAAATTATCGCCCTGCGCCGCGCGCATCGGGCGCTGGCGGTGGGGGCGATGGAGGATCTGCGCGTGGAAGGCGATCTGCTCACCTTCACCCGGCGCGAGGGGGGCGAGGCGGTGGCCTGCACCTTTAACCTTGGCGGCGAAACCATCGCGCATGCCGCGCCGGAGGGGCAGATCCTGCTGGCATTGAACGGCGCGGATGGCGGGCAATTACCGCCTTATGCCGCGCATTTTATCCTGTCTGCTTAACCCCCTTCTTCCCCCGGAGAGAGACCAACATGGCCCGCTCGCTTGCCCCCCTTGCCGCCCTTTTGCTGACGGCAACCTCAGCTTATGCCCAGACCGCGCCCGCCAGCTATTCGGCCACATCGCCCGATGGCACCATCGCCATTGCCATCACCACCGACAGCGATCACCGCGCCCGCTACAGCATCACCCGCAAGGGCAAGGCGCTGATCGCGCCCTCGCTGATGGGCTTTATCCTGACCGATGGCGTCAACATGGTGCGCGGATGGGACATCACTGGCGCCGATACGGCCAAGGGCGATGACACGTGGGAGCAGCCCTGGGGCGAGCGCCGCTATGTCCGCGACCATTATAACGAGATCACCGTCCACCTGCGCCAGTCCAAGGAGCAGGGCGAGCGGTTGATGGATGTCCATTTCCGCATTTTCGACAATGGCGTGGGCTTTCGCTATGAAATCCCCAAACAGGCCGCGATGACCACGATGCGCATCGCCGACGAGGTCACCGAATTCGACATCGCTCCGCGCGGCACCGCATGGTGGATCCCCGGCGGCGAATGGAACCGCTATGAACAGGTCTATCAAAAGACCCCGATCGATGCCGTCTCCACCGCGCATACGCCCATCACCATGCGCCTTGAGGATGGCACGCATCTGTCGTTCCACGAGGCTGCGCTGGTCGATTATTCGGCCATGTGGTTCAAGCGGGCCGATGGGCAGAAGTTCCGCACCACCCTTGCGCCTTCGGGGCAGGGCGCGCGGGTTGTGCGCGATCTGCCCTTCAACACGCCTTGGCGCGCGATCCGCATGGCCGATGATGCAGCAGGGCTGGTGGAAAACGACCTTGAACTGAACCTCAACGAACCGAACAAGATCGGCGATGTAAGCTGGTTCAAGCCGCAAAAATATATCGGCATCTGGTGGGGCATGATCCGGGGCGACTGGACATGGGCCGAAGGGCCAAAGCATGGCGCCACCACCGAGCGGGCCAAGCAGTACATCGACTTTGCCGCCAAGAACGGCTTTTCCAGCGTGCTGATCGAGGGCTGGGACAAGGGCTGGAACGGTAACTGGCTGGGCACGGGGGGCGATTTCAGCTTTACCAAACCGGCCGATGGTTTCGATCTGGAGGCTGTCACCGCCTATGGCCACAAGAAGGGCGTCAACATCATCGGCCATCACGAAACGGGCGGCAATATCGCCAATTACGAGGCCCAGCTTGAGGATGCGATGAAGCTGTATAACCGCCTCGGCGTGCCGGCGGTCAAGACCGGCTATGTGGCGGATGCGGGCGGCATTCAGGCGCCCTGCGGGAATGATCCGGCCAAGATCTGCATGGAATATCACGATGGCCAGCGTCAGGTGCAGCATCACCTGCGCGTGGTGCAGGTGGCGGCGAAGTATCACATTGCCGTCAATGCGCATGAGCCGGTGAAGGACACCGGCCTGCGGCGCACCTATCCCAACTGGATCGCGCGGGAAGGCGCGCGCGGCATGGAATATAACGCATGGGGCGCCTTCGCCAATGGGCCGAACCATGAGCCGACTCTGGTTTACACCCGTATGCTGTCCGGCCCGATGGATTTCACCCCCGGTATCCTCAGCCTTGAGGGCGCCAACCATGCGCCTCTGGCCTCGACGCTGGCCAAGCAATTGGGCCTTTATCTTGCGCTCTATTCCCCGATCCAGATGGCGGCCGATTTTATCGAGAGCCTTGAGGCACACCCGCGCGAACTGGCCTTCATCCGCCAGGTGCCCGCCGATTGGGCGCAGAGCCATCTGATCGCGGGCGCGGTGGGCGAATATGCGATTTTCGCCCGTCAGGATCGCAACAGCCCCGACTGGTATGTCGGCGGGGTCAATGACGCCACAGCGCGCGATGTGGATCTGAAGCTTGATTTCCTCGATCCCGGCAAGACCTATACCGCCACCATCTATAAGGACGGCGAGGGCGCGACCTATCTGACTGAGGCGCGGCACAGGATCGCCTATGAAACGCGCAAAGTGGCCAAGGGCGACACCATCAAACTGTGGCTGGCGCCGGGCGGGGGCGGGGCAATTCGTCTCACCCCGGTGAAATAAGGCCCGGCCCGGTTGACGCGGGCGCGTCACGGGATAGGGAAGGGTGATGAGCCAAAAACCCTGTCCCAACTGGGTCAGCTGGGCCATCGGGCGCATCGATGCGGATTATACCCGCAGCGCCGATACCCATCTGATCCCGGTGCCGCTGCCCGCCCTGCCGCATATCGCGATTTATCTGAAGGATGAATCGAGCCACCCTACCGGCAGCCTGAAGCATCGCCTCGCGCGCTCGCTGTTTCTTTATGCCCTGTGCAACGGCTGGATCGCGCAGGGGATGACGATTGTCGAGGCCTCCTCCGGCTCGACCGCCGTGTCCGAGGCCTATTTCGCGCGGATGCTGGGCCTGCCCTTCATCGCGGTGGTGCCGCGCAGCACGGCGCCCGAAAAGATCGCGGCCATCGAGGCACTGGGCGGCCAATGCCACAAGGTTGACGGCGCGGGCGCGGTTTACGGCGAGGCGTCGCGTCTGGCTGCGGAATTGAACGGGCATTACATGGACCAGTTTACCTATGCTGAGCGCGCCACCGACTGGCGCGGCAACAACAACATTGCCGACAGCATTTTCAGCCAGATGGCCCGCGAACCCCACCCGATCCCGGCATGGATCGTGACCGGCGCGGGCACGGGGGGCACCTCGGCCACCATCGGCCGCTATGTCCATTACAACCGCCATGCCACACAGGTCTGCGTGGCCGATCCGGCGGCCTCGGTGTTTCACCGCAACTGGCATGACGCAGCCGTCATCACCGCCGATGGCCCCACCAGCCGGATCGAAGGCATCGGCCGCCCCCGCGTCGAGCCCAGCTTTATCCGCAGCGTGATCGACCGGATGGAAGTGGTCGAGGATCGCGCCTCCATCGCCGCCGCGCGGGTGCTCTCGCGCTATCTGGGGCGGCGCGTGGGCGGGTCGACCGGCACCAATCTGGTGGCGATTGCGCGCATTGCCACGCAAATGGCCGATGCGGGCGAGAAAGGCTCGATTGTCTCGATCCTGTGCGACAGCGGCGAGCGCTATGGCTCGACCTATTACAATGAAGAATGGCTGACCGCGCAGGGGCTTTTGGACGAAGCGGAGGAAGAGCGCATGGCCGCCTTCCTTGCCAGCGGGCGTTACGCTTCCTAAGTTATCTGCCAACAATTCTCATTTGCAGGATCCTATGTCGAACAATCCGCTGCTGGCCGCCACTGATCTGCCCGATTTTGCCGCGATCCGGCCCGAACATGTCGTGCCTGCGGTTGAGGCCGCGATTGCCGCCCATGCCGAGGCGATGAAGGCTTTGGCCGCGCGGCCGGGCGATCCGGCGCTGTTGGCCGACAAGGATGCGGCGGACGTTGCCATCTCGCGCGTGTGGGGCGTGGTCAGCCATCTGGTGATGGTGGCCACCACGGTGGAACTGCGCGAGGCCCATGGACAGGCCCAGTCCCTGATCGACGCGCATTTCAGCGCCGTGGGTCAGGACAAGGCGCTGTATCAGGCGTTGAAGGCGATTGATCCGCAGGCACTGCCCGAAGATGAGCGCCGCGCTTTGAAGCTGGCCTTGCAGGATTTCGAACTGTCGGGCGTGGCATTGGAAGGGCTGGCGGCGAAGGATTTTGCCGAAAACCGCATCGAAATGGGCCGCCTGTCGACCGAATTTTCCAATGCTGTGCTGGACGCGACCGAAGCGTGGACGCTGGAAATCACCGACGAGGCGCGCCTTGCCGGGGTCCCCGAGGCCGACCGGGCGGGCATGCGCGCGGCGGCCCAGCGCGCGGGCAAAGAAGGCTGGCTGATCACGCTCCACGCGCCCAGCGTGATGGCGGTGCTGTCTCATGCCGAGGACCGGGCGCTGCGCGAGGAAGCCTATCGCGCATGGAACACCCGCGCCTCGGATCAGGGGCCGAATGCGGGCCAGTTCGACAATGGCCCGCGCATCGCCGAAATCCTGTCGCGCCGGGGCAAGGCAGCGCTGGCGCTGGGGTTTGAGGATCCGGTGGCGGTGTCGCTGGCCGCGAAAATGGCGCGCGACGGGGCCGACGTGGATGCGTTCCTCTCCAGCCTTGGCGGCGCGGCGCGGCCTCAGGCAGCGCGCGATCTGGCCTCTTTGGCCGAATTTGCGCGGGACGAATTGAACATAGCCGACCTGCGCCCTTGGGATGTCGGCTTTGCCAGTGAACGGATGCGGCGCAAGCTGCACGATCTCGATACGTCGGAAATCCGCCGCTATCTGCCGCTGCCCCGCGTGATGGAGGCTTTGTTCGCACTGGTGCGCGAACTCTTCGGCGTTGAATTCCGCGCCGCGCAGGGCGTGCCGGTCTGGCATGACGATGTGCGCTATTTCACCCTGCACCGCGATGGGCATGAGGTCGCCTCGCTCTATGCCGATTTCTTTGCGCGCGAGGGCAAGCGCGGCGGGGCATGGATGGATTCGGCCCGTCCGCGTCAACATGGCATCACCCCGGTCGCCTATCTGGTCACGAATTTTGCGCCGCCGGTGGGCGATGCACCCGCCTTTATCACGCATAATGATATGGTGACGCTGTTCCACGAAATGGGCCACTGCCTGCATCACCTGCTGGGCGAGGTCGATCTGCCCAGCGTGGGCGGGATTGCCGGTGTGGAATGGGATGCGGTCGAATTGCCCAGCCAGTTCCTTGAGAACTTTGCATGGGAACCGGCCACGCTGAAGGCCGCCAGCGCGCATGAGGAAAGCGGCGAGGCCTTGCCCGATGCGATGATCGACCGGATGTTGGGCGCGCGCAAGTTCCTTGGCGCGATGGGCTTGGTGCGACAGGCGGAATTTGCGCTGTTCGACCTGCGGCTGCACCGCGCGGCGGGCGGCGACAATGCGCCTGATTACCGTGACATTCTGGCGCAGGTGCGTAGCGAAGTGGCCGTTATCGACTATCCCGAATGGCACCGCTTCCCCACCAGCTTCAGCCATATTTTCGCCGGTGGCTATGCGGCGGGCTATTATTCCTATCTCTGGGCCGAGCGCCTTTCCGCCGATGCCTATGCCGCGTTTGAGGAAGGCGATGCCTCGCGCGCCGAATTGGGCGAACGTTTCCGCGCCGAAGTCCTCTCGCGTGGAGGCACGCGCCCGGCGATCGAAAACTTCACCGCGTTTCGCGGGCGTGAGCCGGAGAATGAGCCGCTGCTGGAAAGCTGGGGAATCGCGGCCTAAACCGGGTGTCTCTGCCGCCGCATCTCTATACGCTGGCCGATTATGCGCGCGCTGCGCAGGCGCGGATGGATCCGGCGGTCTGGGCATGGCTCGAAGGGGCCAGCGGAGATGGCGCGGCGCGGCGGCGTGAGGAGGCCAGCTTTGCCGCCCATGCGCTGCTTAACCGCCCGCTGGCCGATCTGCGCGGGGGTCATACAAGGCGGCGCCTGTTGGGGCTGGATTTGGCGCATCCGGTGCTGCTCTCGCCGCTGGGCTATCATGGGCTGATCCATCCCGAAGGCGAGTTGGCGACCGCGCAGGGCTGCCTTGAGACGGTGATGACCGTTTCGACTATGGCCAGCCAGCCTATCGAGGCCATCGCGCAGGTGGCCGCCGGTCCGCTGTGGTTCCAGCTCTATGTCCAGCCCCGGCGCGAGGATACGCTGCGCCTGATCCGCCGGGCCGAGGCGGCGGGGGCAAGGGCGATCGTTGTGACACTAGACACGCCCGCTCAGCCCGCCAGCCCGCAGGCCCTGCGCGCTGGTTTCGTCATGCCGCCGGGCATTGCGGCGGTGCATCTCTCCGGTTTCGCGCCCGCGCCTGAGGCACCGGGCGATTGGTACAATCCCGCCCTGTCCCGCCTGGCCGCCGCTGCGCCGGGGTGGGAAGATATGGCATGGTTGCGCGGGCAAACCGATTTGCCGCTGCTGGCCAAGGGCCTGTCGCGGGCCGATGATGCGGTGCGGTTGATGGCGCTGGGCTGGGATGGGCTGGTGCTCTCCACCCATGGCGGGCGGGCGATGGAGGCGGCGGCGGCGCCTCTGACGCTGCTGCCCGCGATGCGCGCGGCGCTGGGGCGGGATCGCGCGATCCTGCTTGATGGTTCAGTGCGGACCGGGGCGGATGCGTTTCGGGCGCTGGCGCTGGGGGCCGATGCGGTGATGGTGGGGCGGCCGCAATTGCATGGGCTGGCCGTGGGGGGCGCTCTGGGCGTGGCCCATATGCTGAAAATTCTGCGCGAGGAACTGGAACTGGCGATGGTGCTGGCGGGATGCGCCACGCTGGATGCCATCGGACCGGATGCGCTGACGGGGGTGTAATATGCTGATCGTGATCGAGAAACTCTTTGCCCCCGCCGAGATTGCCGCGCTGCGCGAACGTCTGCTGGCCGCGCCATGGGCCGATGGTGCGGCCACGGCGGGCGAGCGGGCGGTGCAGGTGAAGCAGAACCTGCAGGTGCCGATGGACGATCCGGTGGCCAGGGAGGTCGGGCAGGTGATCCTGACCCGGCTGGGGCAAAATCCGCAATTCCTTGCTGCCGCGCTGCCGGTGACGATCCATCCGCCGCGTTTCAACCTCTATCGCGATGGCGGCCATTACGGCGCGCATGTCGATGGCGCGCTGATGCGTATGCCGGGGGAGGATCGCCTGCTGCGCACCGATCTGTCGGCCACCTTGTTCCTGAATGATCCGGAGGATTACGAGGGCGGCGAATTGACCATCGAGGGCCAATTCGGCGGGCAAAGCGTCAAATTGCCCGCGGGTGACATGGTGCTTTATCCCAGCTCCAGCCTGCACAAGGTCACGCCCGTGACGCGCGGGATGCGGATCGCCAGCTTTTTCTGGATGCAGAGCGCGGTGCCGGACGAAGGCGCGCGGACCATGCTCTATGACCTTGACCGCTCGATTCAGGGATTAGCGCCGGGCCGGGGCAAGGATGATGCGGATATTGACCGTTTGATGCAGGTCTATCACAACCTGTTGCGCCGCTGGGCGCAAATTTAGCCAAAGGGTCTGAAAACACATGTCGAAATTTCCCGCCCATCTGTTTGCCGAACCCGAACCCGATGTCGATACGCTGGCCAATCTGGGCCCGCTGGCGCCGATGGCGGGCGTGTGGGAAGGCATCAAGGGCCGCGATGTGAAGCCCACCGAGGATGGCGCCGAGGAACAGGTCTATATCGAGCGGATGACCATCCAGCCCATCGACCCCCAGATGAACGGGCCGCAATTGCTCTATGGCCTGCGCTATCACACGGCGATCACCAAGCCGGGCGAGGTCGAGATGTATCACGATCAGGTCGGCTACTGGCTGTGGGAACCGGCGACCGGGTGCATCCTCCACACGCTGACCATCCCGCGCGGACAGGCGGCGCTGGCCAAGGGCGAGGCTGCGGCGGATGCCACCAGCTTTACCCTGACGGCGCAGCGGGGCAGCACCGAGAACGGCATCATCTCGGCGGTGTTTCTGGAAGAGAATTTCCGCACCGACAGCTTCGCCATCACCGTCACCATCGATGGTCCGGACCAGTGGAGTTATGAGCAGACAACGATGCTGCAGATCCGCGGGGTGGAGGAGCCGTTTGCGCATACCGACCGCAATACGCTGCACCGGGTTGGCCCGGCGGTGCCCAATCCTCTGGCGCGTGAGGATGTGGAGGCCTGAGCCGTTCTGATTTTTGCGACAGGATAAGCGAAATTTTGCGCTTTATCGAACGCACGGCCAATCGCATGGAGGCATCAGGCTAAGACTAGGGGACGCGCCGTGGATATCACCGAATGGCTCAATCTGGGGCTGCGCTGGCTGCATCTGATCACCGGCATCGCGTGGATCGGCTCGTCCTTCTATTTCGTCTGGCTGGACAACCATCTGAAACCGCCCAAGGAAGGTGAGGCTTCGGGCGAGGTCTGGTCGGTCCATGGCGGGGGATTTTACCACAAGCAGAAATATCAGGTCGCCCCGTCCAAGATGCCGGACGAATTGCACTGGTTCAAATGGGAGGCCTATTTCACCTGGGTCAGCGGGTTCTCGCTGCTGGTGCTGGTCTATTATGTCGGCGCGCGGGCTTTCCTGATCGACACGGCCAAGGCGGCGTTGGAGCCTTGGCAGGCGGCGGGCATTGGGATCGGCGCGATTGTGCTGGGCTGGCTGGTCTATGACGGGCTGTGCCGGTCGGCGTTGGGGCGCAATAATCGGCTGCTCGGCGTCATCTGGTACGCGTTTCTGGTGGCCATGGCTTACGGCCTCAACAGCGTGTTCAGCGCGCGCGGGGCCTATCTGCACATTGGCGCGATTGTCGGCACGGTGATGGCGGCCAATGTGTTCATGATTATCATTCCGGGCCAGCGCAAAGTGGTGAACGCTCTGATCGCGGGAGCCGAGCCGGACCCGACGCTGGGCGCACGGGGCAAGCAAAGGTCGCTGCATAACAATTATATGACGCTGCCGGTGCTGTTCATCATGATCAGCCATCATTATCCGATGACCTTTGGCGCGGATCGGCCCTGGCTGGTGCTGGCGATGATTTCGGCGATGGGGGTGGCGATCCGTCATGTGTTCAACCTGCGCCACAAGGGGGCCGATCCGCGCCCGACCATGGCCATCGCGGCGTTGATCGGCATTGCCACGATCACTTATGTCAGCCTTGAAAAGAAGGCCGCCAAGCCGACGGGCGAGGCGACCTATGCCGAGATCCAGCCCATTCTGGAGCGGCATTGCGTGACATGCCATGCGCCCCATCCCACCAATCCCGCCTTTGCCGCGCCGCCTTTGGGCGTGTTGCTGGACAATGCCGAACATGCCTCGGCCGCCGCGCCGCGCATCAAAAAGGTGGCGGTGGACGCGCAGGTCATGCCTTTGGGCAACATGACCCATATGACATTGGAAGAGCGCGCAAAACTGGGCGCATGGATCGCCGGAGGGGCGCGGCCATAGGGGACGATTTTACGCGGACTTTACGCTCGCCCCCTGCCTTGCCCATGGCGATTTAATGCGCGAATGTCCGATGCGTCAGGCTTGTCTTACTCTAGGCGAACCGACGCATCATGTTGATGAACGCATCCCCCACCAGCGAGAATTCCGCCCATAATCCCGGCCATCACGGCCCTTCCTCACTTTTCGCGCTCACGCTGGGCGCGATTGGCGTGGTCTATGGCGATATCGGCACCAGCCCGCTCTATGCCTTCCGCGAGGCGCTGGCCCAGACCGCGCAGGGCGGCATCGACCGGGGCGAGATCCTTGGCGTGCTGGCGCTGGCGCTGTGGGCGCTGATCATCGTGGTGACGATGAAATATGTGATCTTCCTCAGCCGGATGGACAATCACGGCGAGGGCGGTGTGCTGTCACTCATGGCGCTGGCGCGGCGGGCGACGGGGGGCAAGTGGCTGATTGTGCTGCTGCTGGGCGCGACCGGCGCGGCGCTGTTTTATGGCGATGCCATCATCACGCCTGCCCTTTCTGTGCTCTCGGCCATCGAGGGGATGAAGACCGTCCCCGGCCTTGAGACGATGAGCGAGCCGGTTATCCTTGGCCTTTCGCTCACCATCCTGATCGGCCTGTTCGCCCTTCAGGTGCGCGGCACGGCCAGCGTGGCGGGCCTGTTCGGGCCGGTCTGCGCGTTCTGGTTCGTGGCGATCGGCGCGCTGGGCCTGTGGCATATTGTCGAGGCGCCCGATGTCTTGTCCGCCTTTAATCCGATGTGGGCGGTCAATTTCATGCTGGGCCATGGCGTGGCGGGCCTGTTCGTGCTGGGCGCGGTGTTCCTGACCGTAACCGGGGCCGAGGCGCTGATTGCCGACATGGGCCATTTCGGGCGGCAGCCGATCCAACTGGGCTGGCTGACCTTTGTCTGGCCCGCGCTGACGCTGAACTATCTGGGGCAGGGGGCGCTGGCGCTCAAGGCTTTGGCGCAGGCGCAGGCCAGTGGGCAATTGCTGCAAAATGCCGACTGGTTCTTCCTGATGGCGCCGGATTCGCTGCGCGCGCCGCTGGTGGTGCTGGCCACGATGGCAACGATCATCGCCAGCCAGGCGGTCATCACCGGGGCCTATTCTCTGACGCAGCAGGCCATCGCGCTGGGCCTGATGCCGCGCCTTGTCATTCGCCAGACCTCGGCGGCCCAGATTGGCCAGATCTATATGCCCGGCGTCAACTGGATGCTGCTGCTGGGCGTCATCTGCCTCGTCTTCGCCTTTCGCTCCAGCAGCGCGATGGCGGCGGCCTATGGCATTGCCGTGACCGGCACGATGGTCGTCACCACCTGCCTTGCCTTTATCATCGCGTGGAAATTCTGGGGCTGGAACCCGCTGGGCAGCGCCCTGCTGATCGCGCCCTTCCTTGCGCTCGACATCTTCTTCTTCGGCGCCAATGTGCTGCGCGTGGCCGAGGGCGGCTGGGTGCCGCTGATGGTGGCCGGGGTCATTGGCCTCGTGATCGCCACATGGCTGCGCGGGCGCAAGATGGCGCTGCTGCGCGCCAGCGAACAGGGCGTGGCGCTGGACGAACTGGTCAAGGCGCTGGCGGCCCGCCCGCCGCTGGTGGTCGAGGGCACGGCGGTGTTCCTGACGCAGGACGCCAGCGTGGCCCCTTCGGCGCTGCTGCATAATCTGAAACATAACAAGGCGCTGCACCGCACCAACATCATGCTGACCGTGGAAACCCAGACCACGCCCTATGTCGACCCGGAAAACCGCCTGTGTCTGGAGCGGCTCGACGAACGCTTTCTGCGTGCCAAATTGCGCTACGGCTATATGGACAAGATCGACGTGCCCAGCGATCTGGCGCGCGAACCGGGCCTGCTGGCGGGCACAGGCGGCACATCCTTCTTCGTGGGCCGCAGCGCGATCCGCTTTGGCTCGCGCCCCTGCATGCCGCGCGCGATGGTGCTGCTCTATCAGTTCCTGCACCGCAACGCGTCGGACCCGACCGCCTTTTTTGCCATTCCCCCGAACCGCGTGGTCGAATTGGGCACACAGATCGAGCTTTGATCGCTATAGATACCGCCCATGTGGCGCATGCTGACTTCCTATGGCGTTCCCCTGTTGGGCATCGCGCTGGTGACATGGATCTCCAGCGCGATGCTGGCGCAATGGGGGCTGGCGTCTGCGGCGCTGCTGTTCCTGCTGCCGGTGCTGCTGGGCGCGGCGCGCGGAGGGCTGGGGCCAGGGCTGCTGGCGGCGCTGGCCGGGGCGGGGGCGTATAATTTCTTCCTGCTGCCGCCCTATTTCAGCTTTCATGTCCATGGACCGGACCATGCGGTGTCGGTCCTCGTGCTGGTGCTCGTCGCGCTGGTCACCAGCCGCCTTGCCACTCGCCTGCGCGAGCGCGAGGAAGAGGCCAATGCCCGCGCCGCGATCAGCGAGGAACTGGCCCAGATCTCGCGTCTGCTGGCCAAGGGATCGCCGGTTGAGGCGCTGGAGCGGGCGCGCTCCTATGTGGCCGGGATCTATGGCCCTGTGCGGATCGACGGGGCGCAGGACGGCTTTTCCTCGCTCGATCAGGCGGCCTTTGCATGGGCGATGCATAATGGCGACGCCACCGGCCATGGCACCGGCGTGATGGCGGCGGCGGAATGGACCTTTCTACCGCTCTCGCCCAAGGGCCGGGGTGCCCACGCGCTGATGGCTCTGGCGCGGCCCGCCGATGGCCATACGCGCCCGATGGTCCAGATCGAGCATATGGCGCAGGTCGCGCTCCTGCTGGGGCAGGGCTGCGACCGCATCGCGCTGGACGAGGAGCGCCGCGCGCGCGAAACTCTGGCCGAGAGCGACCGGCTGCGACGGACCTTTCTGGCCAGCCTCGCCCATGATTTCCGCACGCCCCTGACCGTCATCACCGGGCAGCTTGAGGCGCTGGCCAAGCGCAGCCCCGAGGCGGGCGAGGCGCTGAGTGCCGCGCGCAGGCTGGAGCGCACGATGAGCGACCTGATCGCGGCGGCGCGGATCGAGGAAGGCTCGCTGAGCCCGCAGGCCGAGAGCCTCGATCTGATCGATGCGGCAGATGCCGCCTTTGGCGCGGTGGCGGTGCCGGCGGGCCTCTCGCTGGGCCATGCGATCCCGGCTGATCTGCCTTTTGTGCGGGCCGATGCGGTGCTGCTGCATCATGTGCTGATCAATCTGATCGACAATGCGCTGGGCCATGCGGCATCGCGGGTGATGCTGGGCGCGGCTTTGCAGGGCGGACAGGTCGCGCTTTGGGTCGAGGATGACGGGCCGGGCGTGCCGCTTGCCGAACGCACGCGTATTTTCGAACGCTTCGCCCGGATCGAGGGCGGCGACCGGGCAAAGGGCAGCGGCCTTGGCCTTGCCATCGTGCGCGGATTTGCCGAAGCGATGGGGATGCAGGTGAGCATCGAGGACAGCCCGCTGGGCGGCGCGCGTTTCATATTGAGGATGGCGGCATGAACCGGGTTCTGGTGGTGGATGATGAACCGGCGATCCTGCGCCTGCTGGGCGCGGTGCTGGCGCGCGGGGGCTATGAGGCGGCGACGGCGGCCACGGCATCGGCGGCGCTGGCGGCGTTGCGCGGTGGCGGGCTGTCGGCGGCGATCCTCGATCTGGGCCTGCCGGATCGCGACGGGCTGGAACTGATCCCGATGTTGCGCGGGGCGGGGGTGCCGGTGATCGTCCTTTCCGCGCGTGAGGATGTGGCCGAGAAGGTGGCCGCGCTCGATCTGGGCGCATCCGACTATATCACCAAGCCCTTTGACGGCGAGGAATTGCTGGCCCGGCTGCGCGTGGCGCTGCGGCAATCGGGCGCAGCGGCGGCGCAGGAAGTGCTTGCCCATGGCCCCTTTCGCATCGACACCGCCCGTCATGAGGCCAGCATCGAGGGCCGCGCGCTGACCCTGCCGCCCAAGGAATTCGCCCTGCTTCAGGCGCTGGTCGAGGCGGGCGGGCGCATTCTCACTCATGCCGCCTTGCTGGAAAAGGTCTGGGGGCGGGCGCATGTGGGCGATGTCGAATATTTGCGCGTGGCGATCCGCGCCTTGCGGCTGAAGGTTGAAGAGGATCCGGCCCACCCCCGCCTGATCCGCAACGAACCGGGCATCGGCTATCGTTTGATGGAGGCCTGAACCCCTTACCGGGCTTGACCGCCCCGGCGCGATCAGTGCAAGGCCGCGCGGCATGGCATCCCGTCCCAAACCCTTTCACCGCGCCGATATTGACGGCCTGCGCGCGATCAGCGTGGGCGTGGTCGTCGCCTTTCATGCATGGTGGCGGCAGGGTTTCGGCGGCTTTGTCGGGGTGGACATCTTCTTTGTCATCTCGGGCTATCTGATCTCGGGCGCGATTTTCGATGATGTGCGCGATGGGCGCTTCTCGCTGGCGGCGTTTTACGGGCGGCGGGTGCGGCGGATCTATCCCGCGCTGATCACCGTTTTGCTAGCGACTTTCGCCATCGGTTGGGTGCAATTGTTCGATGACCGGTTTCAGCAATTGGGCGCGCATCTGGCGGGCGCGGCGGTCTTTGCCTCCAACCTCGTCCTCTATGCCGAGAGCGGTTATTTCGACGCCTCCTCCGACGCCAAACCTCTGCTTCATCTCTGGAGCCTTGGGGTGGAGGAGCAATTCTACATCCTCTGGCCGCTGGCCATCATGCTGGCCTGGCGATGGCGCGGGGCGCGGGGCGTGGTCTGGGCGCTGGGGCTGGGCTTTGCGGCCAGCATGGCTCACGAACAATTCCTGATGCGGATCGACACATCGGCGGCGTTTTACATCCCCACTGCGCGTTTCTGGGAAATGCTGGCCGGGGCCGCGCTGGCATGCGTCGAGCGCCACCGGGTCGGGGCGATCCCTCTGCGCATGGCGCATGGGTTCAGCCTGATCGGCCTCGCACTGCTGCTGGGCAGTTTCCGCTATATCACCGAGGGTAAGGTGCCTTTCCCCGGCTGGGCGGCGCTGGCGCCGGTGGGTGGGGCGGTGCTGTTGCTGGCGGCGGGGCCGCGGGCGCTGGTCAATGCGCGGTTGCTCTCGCTTTTGCCGATGCGCTGGCTGGGGCAAATCTCCTATCCGCTTTATCTGTGGCATTGGCCGGTGCTGGTGCTGGCGCGGACATCGGGCTGGGTGGATGGCCGGGCGATGCTGGTCTGTGTGGTGGTGGCGACGGGGCTGGCCTGGGCCACAGCGCGCTGGATCGAGCCGCCTTTGCGCTATGGCGGAGACAGCGCGCGCAAGGTCAAGGGCCTGCTGGCGGCGATGGCTGTGCTGGGTTTGGGCGGACTGGTCGTGGCATGGGCGCATGTCCCTTCAGCCAGCCACGCACGGGTCGAGCCGCTGACGCGCCAGATCGGCTGGGCCATTCCGGTAGCCGACGAGGCGCAGGGGCGTGCCTGTGTGGCGCTGATGCCGGGGCGGGGCGCTTTGGTGCCGGGTGTGGCGGGCAATGACTTCTGCTATCTGGCGCGCGGCGGCGCGCCCGATGTGGCGCTGATTGGCGACTCGCTCAATCTCAGCCTGTTTCCGGGCCTGGCTTCCTATCCTGACCTCAACGTGCTGATCGCCTCGGCCAGCGAGGCGGCGCCCTTCTATGACACGACCACCACCGAGAGCTTCGACCGCACCCGCCTGAACAACTGGAAGCTGACCAATCAGGCGCTGGACTATGCAGCGGCCAGCCCCTCGATCCGGGTGGTGGTGCTCTCCTATGCCAATGGCGATCAGTTGCTGCGGCGCAGTTCGGCCCATGACATGACCGACCGCGCCGACCCCACGCCCGCCCCGCCCGAGGCCCGCCTCGAACGCGCGCTGCGCCGGACGTTGGCGCGGTTGAGCGCGGCGGGCAAGGGGGTGATCATCACGCTGCCCAACCGGCGGATGGGGTTTGATCCGCCCGATTGCCTGACCGACCTGCGGCCTCTGCATGGCCCCGCCTATCGCCACCCCTGCGGCGAACCGCGCGGCGGCGCGCTGGAGCAGGCGCAGGACGCCTATGCCGCGCAGGTGCGCCGCGTGGCGAAGGATTTCCCCGGCGTGGTGCTGGTCGATCTGGCGGCGCCTCTGTGCGATGCGCGGCTGTGTTATGCGATGCGTGCCGCAAGCGGGGGGCGCGGAGGCCAGATGTATTACCGCGACCGCCTGCACCTGTCCGATGCCGGATCGCGGGCGGTGGCGCCGGTGCTGCATGACGCCATCCGGGCGATGATGCATCGGTAAACCGCTTGCCCGTCGCCAGTTTCGATATACATAGCGATATTGAAAGGGGCGCCTTCCAATGTTTCGCAGGATGATCTTTGCCGCGCTGATTTTAGGCGCCACCCCGGCCATGGCGCAGGCGTCGCGCGGGCCGGTGGTGCTGGCGGCGGCCAGCCTTCAGGAATCGCTGAATGCTGCCGCCGACACATGGGCGGCGCAGGGCCATCCGCGCCCCGTGCTGTCCTTTGCCGCCTCCTCGGCGCTGGCGCGTCAGATCGAGAATGGTGCGCCTGCGGATCTTTTCCTCTCGGCCGATGAGGAATGGATGGATCATGTGGTCAAGGCCCCCGGTGGCCGGATCAAGCCGGGCACGCGGATCAGCCTGCTGACCAATTCTCTGGCCCTGATCGCGCCTGCGCAGAGCAGGGTGCACCTGACCATCGCACCCGGTTTCCTGCTTGCCGCCGCCTTGGGGCCGAACGGGCGTCTGGCAATGGGGCAGGTGGCCTCTGTCCCGGCGGGCAAATATGGGCGTGAGGCGTTGATTGCGTTGCGCGTCTGGCCCAGCGTCGAGGGCCGTGTGGCGGGCGCCGACAGTGTGCGTTCGGCCATGGCGCTGGTCTCGCGCGGCGAGGCGCCGCTGGGCATTGTTTACGCCACCGATGCGCGGGCGGATAAAAAGGTGCGCGTGGTCGGCATTTTTCCGGCCAATTCGCATAAGCCTATTGTCTATCCGCTGGCCCGCCTGTCGGCCTCGACCAACCCGGATGCCGAGGGCTTCCGCCGCTTCCTTGCATCGTCGCAAGGCAAAGCGATATTCCGCGCCTATGGCTTTGGCACCAAATAGCATCAGCCCCGAGGAATGGGGCATCATCTGGCTTTCGCTCAAGGTCAGCGGGGCGGCGATGGTTGCCACGCTGCCGGTGGGTTTTGCGCTGGCATGGGCGCTGGCGCGGGGGCGGTTTCCGGGGCGGGTGCTGCTCGACGCGCTGGTGCATCTGCCGCTGGTGCTGCCGCCGGTGGTGACGGGCTGGCTGCTTCTGCTCAGCTTTGGCGCGCAGGGGTTGGCGGGGCGCTGGCTGGCGGCGATGGGCGTGTCGGTGATGTTTCGCTGGACCGGGGCGGCGCTGGCGGCCTCGGTCATGGCGCTGCCCTTGATGGTGCGGGCGATCCGGCTTTCGCTCGAAAGCGTGGACCGGCGGCTGGAGGCGGCGGCGCGCACGCTGGGGGCCTCGCCCTTGCGCGTGTTTGCCACGATTACGCTGCCTTTGGCGCTGCCCGGTGTGCTGGCGGGCATGGTGCTGGGCTTTGCGCGCAGCCTTGGCGAATTTGGTGCGACGATCACCTTTGTCTCGAACATTCCGGGCGAGACCCAGACCCTGCCGCTGGCGATTTATGCCGCTTTGCAGGTGCCGGGGCAGGAGGGGATCGTGACGCGATTGGCGCTGATTTCGGTCGGCCTTTCGCTGGCGGCGCTGGTTGCCTCGGAGGTGTTGACGCGGCGGATGGGGATGCGCGCCCATGTCCTTTGAGGTCGATGTAAGCATCACGCGGGGCAGGCGACGGATTGCGGCCAGCTTCGAAGCAGGGCCGGGGATCACCGCGCTGTTTGGCCGATCAGGCGCGGGAAAGACCAGCGTACTGGACATGATCGCCGGGTTGGTGCGGCCTGACCGGGGGCGGATCGCGGTCGATGGGCGGGTGCTGTTCAATGCGGCGGCGGGGATTGACCTGCGACCCGAGGCGCGCGGATGCGGCTATGTGTTTCAGGATTACCGCCTGTTTCCGCATATGAGCGTCGAGAGCAATCTGCGCTATGGCTGGCGCATGGCCGCGCCCGATGCGCGCTGGATCGCCTTTGAGCAGGTGGTGGAATTTCTTGGCCTTGCCGGGCTGCTATCTGCCCGCCCGCGCCGATTGTCGGGGGGCGAGGCGCAGCGGGTGGCGATCGGCCGCGCCTTGCTCTCGGGCGCGCGTTTCCTGTTGATGGACGAGCCGCTGTCCTCGCTGGATGCGGCCCGCCGTGAGGAGATCATGCGCGTGATCGAGCGCATCCGCGACGAACTGGCCCTGCCGATCCTCTATGTCAGCCATGACCGGCGCGAGGTGGAGCGCCTCGCGGGCCAGATCGTCGAGATGGACTGAATTACTTTCCGGCCACCGACAACACGGAGAGGGTCAGCACCTCGACCCCTGTGCGGATCGCGGGCTGGGCCACGGGCGCGAAGAAGGGCGAGTGGTTGACCGGCACCGGCTTGCCTTCAGCTTTCAGCTTTTCCAGCATCGCCGGATCGCTGCCGCCGATGGAAAAGAACACCGATTTGGGCACGCCCGCCATCACGAATTCAGAATAATCCTCGCTGGCGGTCCAGCCCGGCTTATAGGCCGGCTCCAGCTTGACCGCGCCGGGCAGGCCCGCCTTGGAGAGCACGGCATAGGTGCTGGCGGCCAGCGCCTCGTCATTGACCACGCTGGAAATGCCATGGCCGCGGGTGATGCCGGGCGCGGGCGCGCGCGACATGGCGGCCACCGATTGGGCGGTGATGTCGACGCCGGTGTTGAGCAGCTTGCGCGTTTCATCGTCAAAGGAGCGCAGCGAGAGGCCCAGTTCGGCGGTGTCGGGGATGATGTTGGCTACGGTCCCCGAACGGAAATAGCCCACGGTGACGACGCCGAATTTCTGCGGGTCCTTCTGTCGGCTGATGACGGTCTGCACGTCCTCGACAAAGCGGGCGCCCATGACGATGGGGTCGATGCTCATGTTGGGCATCGAGCCATGCGCGCCCTGCCCATGAAAGATGATGCGCACCGAATCGGAATTGCTCGTGGCCACGCCTTGCTTGACATCGACATCGCCCGCGCGGGCCGCGCCCACATGGGCGGCAAAGGCGTAATCGGGCTTGGGGAAGCGGGTGAAGAGGCCATCCTCGATCATCGCGCGCGCGCCTTCGCCGATTTCCTCCGAAGGCTGGCCGATCATGATCAGCGTGCCCTTCCACTGATCCTTCATCGCCACCAGCGCCTGCGCCGTGCCCAGCCACCATGCCATGTGAATATCATGGCCGCAGGCGTGCATGACATAGGTGGTCTTGCCGTCGGCCCCGGTCTGCTGCGCCTTGCTGGCCCAGGCAAGGCCGGTCTTTTCCTCCATCGGCAGCGCGTCCATTTCCACGCGCACCATCACCACCGGGCCGGGGCCATTCTTCAACACGCCGACGAGGCCGGTCTTGCCGACATGCTCGGTCACTTCAAACCCCAGCTTGCGCAGCTTTTCCGAGAGGATGCCCGCCGTGCGAGTCTCGGTAAAACCGATCTCCGGGTGGCTGTGCAGATCCTTGTAGAGCGCCTCCAACTCGGGCCAGTTCTTGGTGGTTTGGGCATCGATCCGGGCGGCGGTGCCGGGCTTGACCGGGGCGGCAAGGGCGGGAAAAGCAGCCATCATCAAGGGCAGGCAAAGCAGCATCGCGCGGCGCATCGGGATCTCCTGAGGTGAATGTGCTATGTTGCATAAGGCTTTACTGGCCGCGCTGCGTCAAGGAGCGTATTGTGCGCAAGGCATGGTGCGGCAGGAAAGCGTGCAACAAGGCACGCGGGAAGAGAAGCCAGATGGCAGTCAGCATATTCGAATTGTTCAAGATCGGCGTGGGGCCATCGTCGAGCCACACGATGGGGCCGATGACGGCGGCGTGTCGGTTTGTTACGGCGCTGGGCGAGGGGATTGGCCGCGTGGCTCGGGTCGAGGTGGCGCTTTATGCCAGCCTCGCGCTGACTGGGCGGGGCCATGCGACCGATACGGCCACCATCGTCGGCCTGCATGGCATCGCGCCCGAGGAGGCCGATCCCGATGCCGCCGTCGCGCTGATCCAGCAGGTGCGGGAAAGCGGGCGGATGATGCTGGGCAGGGTGCAGGATATCGCCTTTGACGAGCGGGCCGATATTCTGTGGCTGGGGCGCGAGAGCCTGCCGTTTCATCCCAATGGCATCCGGTTTGCCGCTTTTGATGCGGACGGAGAGCCTGTCCTGACCCGCACCTATTTCTCCATCGGCGGCGGCTTTGTGGTGGATGAGGATCAGACCACGGCGAATGCTCCGGTTGAGGATCACGACGAACCCTATCCCTTCACCACGGCGGCCGAATTGCTGGAGATGGCCCAGCGTGATGGTTTGACGATTGCGGGCCTTGCGCTGGCCAATGAGGATGCGCGGCGGCCGCGCGGCGAGACAGAGGTGGGGATCGCCCGCATTGCTGCCGCCATGGACGCCTGTATCGAGCGCGGCATGAGCCAGCGCGGCGAATTGCCCGGTGGTCTGAAGGTCCAGCGCCGCGCCGCCCATCTGCGTGAGCGTTTCTATGCGCGGGTCGAGCGGGTGCTGGCCGATCCGCTGGCCACGCTCGATCTGGTCAATCTCTGGGCCATTGCGGTCAATGAGGAGAATGCGGCGGGCGGCAAGGTGGTGACTTCGCCCACCAATGGCGCGGCGGGGATCATCCCGGCGGTGCTGCGCTATGCCGAGCGATACCACGGCGCGGACGAGGGTGCGAAGGCGACCTTCCTGCTGACCGCCACGGCGATCGGCGGGCTTTATAAACGCAACGCCAGCATTTCGGCGGCCGAGGTTGGCTGTCAGGGCGAGGTGGGCGTGGCCTGCTCGATGGCGGCGGCGGGGCTGACCGCGATCATGGGCGGGACCAATGGCCAGATCGAGAATGCCGCCGAAATCGCCATGGAGCATAATCTGGGCCTGACCTGCGACCCTATTGGCGGGCTGGTGCAGATCCCTTGTATCGAGCGCAATGCGATGGGCGCGGTCAAGGCCATTGACGCGGCCCGTCTGGCGCTGGGCGGGGATGGCACGCATCTGGTCAGTCTGGATCAGGTGATCGAAACCATGCGGCGCACCGGGGCCGACATGATGAGCCAGTATAAGGAAACCTCGCTGGGGGGATTGGCAGTTTGCGTTCCGGCTTGCTGATCGCACGGCTGGACTGTTCCGTTACGGGCCTGCGACAAAAACGCGCTTGCCTATAGCCATCGACTATCTATCACCACCCGCCACAGGATCGCAGGAGTTTCGTTCGATGAAGAGATTGGTGTTGGCCGTTCTGGCGACGCTGATAGTGGCTGCGCCAGCCCAGGCCCGGCATCATAAGGCATCGCATGTCGCCGCCAAGGTGACAAAGGCGAGCAAAAAGAAGGCGGTCGCCACGCCTGCCAAGCGGCATAAGGTCGAAAAGGCCAAGGTCGCGACCAAGAAGATGACCCGTGCGGAAAAGCGTGCCTTGGCGCGGGCCGAGGCCAAGGCCAAAGCGCAGCCCAAGCTGACGCGGGCGCAGCAGCGGGCGCAAAAGCGGGCCGAACAGCGCCAACTGGCACACGGCAGGCACAAGGCCGAGCCTAAGCTGACCCGCGCGCAAAAGCGTGCCCAGCAACGCGAAATGGCCCGCGCCGCCAAGGCGGAAAAGCGGGCCGCGCCCAAGCTGACCCGCACGCAGCAGCGCGCCATGGCCAAGGCGCAGAAGCATGGCAAGCTGACCCGTGCGGAGAAGCGGGCGCTGGCCCAGGCGCAGAAGGCGACCGCCAAGGCCGCCCCGGCGCACCGCATGACCCGCGCCGAGCGCCGCGCCGCCGCGCGTGAGGCGCGCCATTCGTCGCGTCACTCCTCGCGCTATGCTTCGCGCCGCTCTTCGGCACGCAGCGCATCGCGGACGCCCTATACGCCGCCGCATTACAACGCCCCGCCGCCGGTGCCCAGCGCCAGCGGGCCGAGCAGCGGGTTCAATGCCGCGTTTCGGGATATTCATCCGAACGGGCAATAAGCAAAAGGGCGCCGCAATCGGCGCCCTTTTTCATGGGGCCAGATGCGCGGCCCAATCCTGCGGCGGGGCGGGATAGGCATCAATCACCGGCCCCAGCGCCTGATGCAGCGGCGCGAGCCAGTCGGCGTAATGGGTCCATTGCTCCAGCCCGTCGCGATAGATCGGGCGGCGGACCTGTTCGCTGCTGGCGGTGCGTACGGCGCGCTTGTTTTTCCAGAACGAGAGGCAGGCCTCCTCGAAATCGACGCCGACATAGGCCAGCAGGCGGGCAACCTCGGCCTGCGTGTCGGCCACCATCTGTTCATAGATCACGCGATGAACCACGCCGGGCATTTCGGCGTCAAAGCCGGCCATCTGGGCGACATAATCGCGGTAATAGGCGCCGATTTCGGCCAGATCATAGGTGAAGACCTGACCGCGCGCGAAATGCTGTTTCCAGCCCGAAAAGCAGCAGGCCATCGGATGACGCCGCGCATCGATGATTTTGGCGCGCGGCAGGATCAGGCGAATAAGGCCCACGTTCTGCCAGTTGTTGGGCATTTTATCGATGAACAGCGGCCGGTCGGTCTGGCGGTGAACCCGCGTCAGGTCGATATATTCCTCGCCCAGCCGCGTGCGGTCGGCAGGAGAAAGTGAGCGCAGCAGATCGCCATAAGAGGCGAACTCGCCCTGCTGCGCGCGGGATTTGAGACGCCCGGCGATCATCATCATTTCGGGCAATTCATGTGTGCCCTCGATCATCGAATGGCTCGACAGGATCTGCTCCACCAGCGTCGAGCCGGAGCGGGGCAGGCCGAGGATGAAGATCGGATCGGGCGCCATGCAGCCGCCCCCACTGGCGCCATCACCTTCGCGGGGGGCATAAAACGGCGCGGTAAAGGTTGCGGCATGTTCGATGGCCGCCTCATGGGTGCCCAGCGCGCTATAGTCGATTTCGGCGCGACGCAGGCGGTTGGCGGTGGCGTAATGGTCAAACGAGGCGGCGTAATCGCCCGCGTCCTCCAACGCCTTGCCCAGTGCAAAATGGAGGTGGAACAGGTCCTCGCCGGTGGGGCCTGTGGCAATCGCGGCCTGCATCGCGGCGCGATCCTCGGCGGTGAATTTGGCGGTTTTCAGATTGGCCAGCGACCACCATGCCTCGCCCATCGTGGCGGTGATGCCGATGGCGCGGCGATAGGCCTCGACCGCCCCGTTCTGATTGCCCAGCGTCTTGCGCACATGGCCCAGATTTTGCCAGACATGGGCGTTGTCGGGCGCCTCGGCCAGCAGCGCTTCATAGATCGCCCCCGCGCCCTCCTGATCGCCCAGCCGCACCAGCACGGAGGCCTTGAGCAGCCGGTGTGCGGGGCTTTGCATAGGCGAGGCGCAAAGCGTTTCGGCATGGACCTGCGCCTCGGGCAGGCGGTTGGTCTGCAGCAGCAGACGGATCAGGAAATCGCGGGCCAGATCGAAACCGGGCGCCATCTCCAGCGCCTTTTCTACCCATTCCATGGCCTCGCCAAGATCGCCTCGGCGCCAGTGGATTTCCCCGATCAGCCGCGTGGCCGAGGCATCCTCCGGGATGCGCTCCAGCCGGGTTTTCAGCATGGCCTCGGCCGCATCCAATTCGCCGCCGTTCATCGCTACGGCGGCTTTGATCAGCTCGGGGTCTGACGAGGACGCATGGATGGCCGACAGTTCCGCGCGCCACGCCTTGTCCTCCTCGCCCAGCCGCCGCCATTCGCGCGCCAGCAGATACCATCCGCTGGCCACCTGAGGCTGGGCGCGGGTGAGCGTTTCGAGCGCGGCCACCGCGCGGGGGCCATCGCCCGCCTCTGCGGCCGCCTGCGCCAATTCCCACAGGATCGGCGGCACGCCCGGCTGCGCGCGGTCCAGCGCGATCAGCCGAGTCAGCGCGGTCTGCCCCTTGCCCATCCGGCGCAGAGCCTGCGCCGCGATCAGTTCGGCAGGCGGAAGATTGCGATAGGCCTTGATCAGCGCCTCGGCCCGCGCCAGCGCAAGGGCCGGGTCGCTATCGAGCAAGCCTGCCGCCTCGGCCAGCGCGGCGCCCGGCACGGATTGTGCCGAAGGGCGCGGCGAAGGGCGCGCGGCGATGGTCCCCAAAGCCATGGATGTCCTTTCAAAGGGCCGGTCTGGCCTTTGATTGTCGCGCGCTGCACCTGCGTAAACATATACGTCAGACGACGTAACCCCTCGGGACATCTTGCGTTGTTTGCGCCCTTGACTCGCGGGGTGCCTATGACATTCTTGCGAAACCGGACGACCGTACTAATTGCTGCAATTGCGTAAGGGGCACCAGACGCAGCGCAGCCAATCGGGTCGCCAAGGGGTTCAATGACGTTTCGGCATCCGGCGGGTGCATCGGCGCAAACCTGTGTTTTCGCCGGGCGATCCTGCTTGTCTGGCGAAGATGGCCTGAGCCCGGTGCGGAAAGAAGAGGGCTGAGGATTTCGGGGCAGATTGGCCAGTAATGGGGGAAGCATTACGATGATTGCAGAGTTTTCCAAGAGATCGCGCCGAGTGATCGCGCTGAGCGCGGCGACATTCCTGACGCCCTTTGCGCTGGTTGGGGCCGCTCATGCCGCAGACACCGATGCGGCGGCCGATCCCGCACCGGCCGCGGCCGACGGCGGCGGTCTGGGCGACATCGTGGTGACCGCCACCCGCCGTTCGGAAAGCGTCCAGAAAGTGCCGATCTCGATGCAGGCGCTGAGCATGGAAAAGATGGCCGAGCGCAATGTGAAGGGCATGTCCGACTTTGCCCTGCTGATGCCTTCGGTGTCCTTTGCCGGTCTTGGGCCGGGGCGCCAGACCGCCTATTTCCGCGGCATTGTTCCGGCGGGCGGCACCTATGCTTCGGTGGGCTACTATCTCGACGATATCCCCATCACCGGCACCGGCGTGCCCGACATCTTTGTCTATGACATGGAGCGTGTCGAAGGCCTGTCGGGTCCGCAGGGCACCCTTTATGGCGCGGGTTCTCTGGCCGGTACGATCCGTATGATCACGAACAAGCCCAAGCTGGGCAAGTTCGAATGGGGCTATGACACCGAAGGCAACAAATATGGCAAGGGCGCCTTTGGCGGCCAGATCGCCACCTATGCCAACATTCCCTTTGGCGACAAGATCGCCGCCCGCGTGATGGGTTTCTATCGCAAGGAAGGCGGCTATGTCGACAACACGCCCAACAACGGCAAGTTCAACAATGGCAAATCCTCGACGCTGAACCTGGGCGACAACAATCCGGCCACCAGCTATACGCTGAACAATGCCGCGATTGCCAAGAAGGATTACAACCCCGTCTATATGTATGGCGGCCGCCTGCAGGTTCTGTGGGAGCCGACGCCGGGCTGGCAGATCACCCCGCAACTGGCGGCCCAGTCGCAGACCGCCTATGGCTATTTCGGCTATGACCCGCGTGTCGGCGATCTTCAGGTGCATGATTATGACCTGACCCGGCGTCAGGACGCATGGTATCAGGGCGCGCTGTCGGTTCACGGCCATATCGGCGATTTCGATATGGTGTCCTCGACCGGCTATTTCGGCCGCAAGGTTCACCTGCAGAACGACTATACCTATTACACCGTGACCTATGACAATTTCGGGCCGGGCTACGAAAACTATCTGCAGTTCTTCAGCAAGGATGGCTGCACCGGATCGGGCACCTCGCAGAAGTGCAACAAGCTGATCAATCCGACCCAGTATTTCGAAGGCTGGACCTATTCGGAAAAGTTCACTCAGGAATTGCGCTTCGCCACGCCCAAGAGCTGGCCGTTTGATGCAAGCTTCGGCGGCTTCTATCAGTGGCAGAAGACCGAAAACAACAATTACTATGGCATCCACGGGCTGGGTAACATTGCCGGCTATACGATGGCGGGCGGCGGAGACAGCAATCCGGCCGGTTTCGGCATCCCCACCTCGGCGGGCGGGACCATGGTCGTCGGTTCGCCGGCTGTGAAGGGCGATGGCTTTTATATCAACGAAAACAACCAGTACACGCATGACGCCGCGTTGTTCTTCGAAGGCCATTACAATATCACGCCCAAGTTGAAGATCACCGGCGGCGTGCGCTATTTCTGGACCGATTACTGGACCACGGGCTTTGCCGGTGTGGCCGCTTCGGCGCGCAACACCACCACGACCAAGAACATGCTGACCGGCGCGATGGGCTGCACCCTGCCGCTGCCGACAGAGCGCCTGACCTGCCGCAACACCAATATGCTCGATCCCAACGAGATCGGCCGGTACAAGGAGCAGGGCGAGACGCACAAGATCGTGGTCAATTATCAGCTGACGCCCAGCAAGATGCTCTATGCCAACTATTCCACCGGCTTCCGCCCCGGCGGCTATAACCGCCCGCTGCGCGTCAGCAAGGTGGGTGTATTTGCGGTCGATCCGTTCAAGTCGGAAACGCTGACCAATTACGAACTTGGCTTCAAAACCCAGTGGGGCAGCAATTTCCGCCTCAACGGCGCGCTCTACATGGAAGAGTGGAACAATATCCAATATTCCGTGGTGGTGGCGGGCACCCAGGGCGCGGGCATGACCGGCAATGCGGGCAAGGCCAAGGTCTATGGTGTCGAATATGATGCCGAGCTGAAGCTGGGCAAGGTGACGATCACCAGTTCGGGGGCGTATAACCGTGCGCGGCTCGACGGCAATTTCTGCAACTTCAAGGCCGATCCGACCACGCTGACCATTGCCGCCGATCCCACCTGTTCGTCGGGCGTCGCTGCAGCCAGCGGAACCCGCCTGCCGCGCCAGCCTGAGTTCAAGGGCAACACGTCGGTGCGCTATGATACCGAGATCGGCAAGTTCAAGGCCTATCTCCTCGGTTCGATCCTGTATCAGACCAATGCGACGCAGGATCTGAAATATTCAAACAACCTGTTGCTGGGCAATACGGCCGGTTTTGCCACGATGGATTTCTCGGGCGGGATCAAGAAGGATAATTGGGCCTTCGACATCTATATCCAGAACGCCTTCGACGGCCGTGGCGCTTTGACCACCAACACTTTCTGTTCGATCGATTTCTGCTCGGGCTCGTCGCGCAGCTTTACCGTGCGCCCGCAGGTCTTCGGCATCAAGTTTGGCCAGAAGTTCTGAGGAGACTCTAGTTCTGACCTGATCATCTTCACCCTGCGAAGGACAACTTATGCCCCCATGGTTTGCGCCATGGGGGCGTTTTTTATGTGTCGCAATGGTCAGGGGGGGATCAGGCGGCGGACAGCGCGGCCAGCAGGGCTGCGTGCGCGCGCAGATTGCGCTCATGGGCAATCCGGGCGGCAAAGCCGCTGGCCTGCGCCACGGCAAAGCTGATGCCGTAGAGGTTGCGCCTTTGCGGCACGCCGGGGATCGGTCGGGGATAGCCGCTGGCGATCATCTGGCCGTCGCGCCATAGGAATGTCTCGCGCGGGATGTCCCAATCCAGCTCGACGCCCAGCACCCCCGCCAGCGATCCGGGCAAACAGGGCACACCATCGGCCTGCGCGGCGGCCAGAATCAGCGCGTCCGGCGCCGCCGCAACGGCCTCGGCAAACAGCGGGGCGTGGGCGGCATTGGTGGTTCCGAGGCTGAGGTTGATGATATCTGCGCCAGCCCCTGCGGCCATCCTGATCGCGCCGACCAAAGCCAAGGCGCTGCCGCGCAGGGCATCATGGAATACGCGGATGGGCAGGATATCGGCCTCTGGGGCTTTCTCTTGAATCGCGGCGGTGACGGCGGTGCCATGGCCAAGCCGGTCGAGCGGGATGACGCCCTGTTCGATGACCATGCCATCGGCGCCAATGGCGAAACCGGGGCGCAGGCGGGCCGGGTCGATATGCGGGTGATCGGGATGCACGCCGCTGTCGATCACCGCGACCAGAATGCGTTCAGCCATAGGTCGTGATGCCATCTTTCAGAGTAATCACCCTATCCGCCATCGCGGCCAGCGCGGGCTTATGCGTGATGACGATCAGCGTGGCGTCGGGCAGGGCGCGGCGCAGGCTGGCGGCGATCAGTGCCTCCGTATCGCCATCGAGCGCGGCGGTGGGTTCATCCAGGATCAGCGCCTCGGGCCGCCGCAACAGGGCGCGGGCCAGCGCCACCCGCTGCCGCTCGCCCGCCGACAGGGCAAGGCCGCGTTCGCCAACCGGTGTCTCCAGCCCCATCGGCAGGCGGGAGAGCAAAGCCTCCAGCCCGGCGTCATGCGCGGCGGCCATCACCGCATCGCGCCCCGGATCGGCAAGGCCAAAGGCGATATTGGCATAAAGCGTGGCGTTGAAGAGAAACGGCGTCTGTTCGACCAGCAGCACCGCGCGGCGCAGATCGCCCAGCGCCACCTCGCGCAGGTCCGTGTCGCCCAGCATCACCCGCCCGCCATCAGGGTCGATCATCCGCACCATCAGATCGGCCATCGTCGATTTGCCAGCCCCGCTGGGGCCGAGGATCGCGCAGAAGGAGCCCGCCGGAATGGTGAAATCCGCGTCACGCAGCACCGGCGCGCGGCCATGCGAGAGGCGGACATGATCGAAGCGGATGCTGCATGGCCCGGCAGGCAGGGGCAGGGGGCTGGCAGCCTCCTCCACCTCCGGCGCGGTGTCCATCAATTCAAAGATCCGCGCCAGCGCAACCCGTGTCTGGGCCAGCGTGGCCGACAGTCCGAGCAGGCCCTGTATCGGCGCGAACAGGCGCTGCTGATAGGCGAGGAAAGCGACCAGCGTGCCGATCGTCATCCGTCCGGCGGTGATCTCATAGCCGCCCCACAGCATGGCCCCGGCGGTCGAGGCCGAGAGCAAAGTGCCCGGCACCGCGCCCGAGAGAAAGGACGTCACCTGCATCCGCAGCATGGCGCGCACGAAACCGCCATTGGCGGCCGCAAAGCGCTCCCGCTCGCGCTCCTGCGCGCCCAGCGCCACCACCGTGCGCATACCCATGATCGTATCGACCAGCATACTGCCGATATCCGCGCCCGCCTCGCGCATCTGCCGCGACAGCTCGGTCAGCCGCTTTTGCGCGCGCAGAAAAGCCCCCACCGCCAGCGGAACCAGCACCACGCCCACGACAAACAGCCGCCAGTCGAGCCAGAGCATCAGCGCGATGCTGCCCGCCAGAAACAGCAGATTGGCCAGCGCGGCGAGCAGCGTGTCGCCCGCGACCCGTTGAATATCGGACACATCGCTGTTCAACCGGCTCATCAGATCGCCAAGCCGAAAACGGCCGAAGAAGCGCGGCGAGAGACGCTGGAGATGCGATAAGACCGCCACGCGAATGTCGAACAGCATGGCGGCCGAGAGCGAGACATGCAGCCAGGAGGCCGCGATGTTGAGCACATAGGAGCCGACCGTCGCCCCCAGCATCAGCCCCGCCACGCGCCACAGCACGCCCATATCATGCCGCATCAACGCGCCATCGATCATCAGCTTGGAAATATAGGGCTGGGCCAGACTGAGCGCGGTGGCCATCAGGCTGACCAGCATGACGGCGGGCAGGCGCGGCAGATAGGGACGCAAATAGGGCCACAGCCGCCGATAGGCCGCCCATGGCGCAGGAGGTGGGGAAGCATGCAAAGCGTGTTGCGGCGCGTTCAGGTCGCGGCCTCCCGTTCGATCAGTTGAAACCCGCGCAGCAGATAGCGCGGCTCCGGCATATGCGCGAGTTGCGCGGTGGTCCATGCGTAACCTTGCGCAAGGGCTGCCACCTGTTCGCGCCACCATGGGCTGTCGCCGCCGGTGGCATAGAACTGGCCGGAGATCTGGATATGGCGGCGCAAAGAGGCCGTCAGCATTGAATGGTAATGCGTGGCCAGCGCATGACGGTCGCCGGGATGGGCGATGACGGCGGCGGCCAGAATGGCCTCGCGCACCGATTGGGCGCTGCCGTCGCCGCAGATGGGATCAAAGGCGATCGCCGCCATGCCGCAGGCCAGCCAGTTCGGTCCTGCGAGTTGCGCCAGTTGACGCGGCGCGGTTTCAAACCCCGGCGAACTTTCACCAAGGCCCGCGATCAGAGGCGCGATCAGCACGCTGTTCTCCAGCAGACGGTCCAAGGGCGCGCCTACGCCCAGCAGCCAGCATTGCGTCGGCCCCGAGGGGATCAGAAACAGCCAGCCCTGCGCTACAGCCTCGACATGACATGTGGCATGATCGGCCCCGGCGCGCAGCAAAATGCGCGCGGCCATCGCCCGCCGCTGGCCAAAGCGCATCAACTCGGCATCGGGAAAGGGCGGTGCGCAATGGAGCGTGGCCATGGGCGCGGGGGCATCCGCATCGCCGGCAAGCTCTCCGCCCAGCGCGGCAATCAGGTCATCCTCGGACACCACCACCGCGCCATGCGGCATCGCCACCGGATCGTGGCCCCACCGCACCACGCGCTGCGCGATGCGATGGGCATCGGCAAACAGATCGCGGCGGCCAAACGCATCGCGGATCAGACCCAGCGCCGCGTCCGAAAGCATGATGACCGGCACGGGCGAGCGCCGCACCGGCTCATGCGCGATGGCAAACCCTGCGCCGCGCAGCAAATGCGTCGCGCAAGCCCCCGCCAGTCCGCCCCCACGGATCAGCACGGACTGGCGCGGCGCTTGGCTCACTGGGCGTAAACCAGCCCGGCCATCGTGGCGTCGGCATCAAGGTTCCACGTCTTGTCCCATTTCAGCGTCTTGGCGTCATAGACCTCGATGTCATAGCTGGCGCCATAGATGTAGAGTTTCTTGCCATCGCTCGACATGCCGAACTGGAAGCGCGAGCGGCAGGGGAATTCGGCCTTGTCCACCACCTTGTTGGTCCCAAGGTCGAAATGCCAGATCTCGCAGCGCTTGTTGCCCGTCGTGCCCTGCGTGGTGACGGTATAGCCATCCTTGCTGTCGGGCGTGATCTGCAGGCCCGCCATCTGATAGGGCGCCGGGCCGATGGGGGTGAAATCGAAGGTTTTCGACGCCAGCTTGAAACGGCCGATGCCAAAGATCTTGTTGTGAATATAGGGATCGGCAGCGGTAAACAGCGAGACATATTCGTCATTGTTGCGCAGCAATTCCACCCCGCCGCCAAAGCTGGTGTTTTCCAGCCCCGCGCCCTCGGGCTTGGCCATGTCGATCCGGTCCACCACCTTGAAATCGCTGGTGTTGAGGATCACCACCTTGTCGCGGAACAGATAGAGCAGTTTGCCGTCGGGCGAGATCATCATGTTCGCGCGCGCGGCGTTGAGCGCATTGTCCTCGTCGGGCAGATCGACGGTTTTCACCACCTTCTTCTGCGTCAGGTCGATGGTGGCATATTGCCACTTGCTGACCTTGTAGCGGTCGACGGCTTTGTCGATCGTCATCATGATCGTGTAGAAATATTTGCCCGTCGGATCAGGCACGCCGCCGGTAAAACGATATTTCGTCGTCGGCGTGTTCAGGCTGAACTTGTTGAGCACCTTGCGGGTAGCGGTGTCGAGCACCTCGATCCCGCCCGTGGTGATGGTGGTGACATAGATCCGCTTGTGATCGTTCGACAGGCGCAGGGATGTCGGAAGACCCGTGTCGAGCTTGATATGCTCGGCGATCTTGCCGGTGGTCTCCTCTACCACGAACAGCTTGTCCGGGTATGTACCCATCACGATGGGGGCGGCGCTTGCGGCCACCGGAGCGGCGGCCAGCATAAGGCCGGCAAGGCGGAGAGATTTGCCAGAGCGGGAATGCGTCATGTGGCAGGCTCTTTCATGAGAAAGGTCGCAAAATCGGGCGCGTGGGCCGCGATCAGGGAAAGATGATGTCCAGGCTGCGCCAGTCCTTGGCCGCGGCCGAGCAATTGCTGGCCCAGTCGGGCGAGTAATTGACATGGTCGGGCACCTGAACCGGCCAGAAGCAGGTGACATAGCAGTCATAGATGTCGCGCTCGACAGGTTGGCAAAGGCCCGCCGTGCCGCCGCTGGCGTCCACTTCCCAGCCGGGCGAGAAGGACAGGGTGCAGCCCATCGGCACATGCGGGCGCACTTGCTGCTGCAGGGCCACGACATCCTCCTGCATGGCGGCGGTTTGCGCTTCCACGCTTGCGTCAATCGCCTTGGCCTTTTGGTTGATGGGGCGCAAATGCTTCATGACAGGCCCTTTCTTTCAGCAAACTTTTCGAGGAATTCGGGGTTCTGCACCGCCAGCGTGCCCTGAATTTTCAGGCAGGTGTCGGTCCATTCGCGGATCCAGTCGCAATAATGCAGATTGGCATGGCCCGTGTCGCCATAGCGGACGAAGGCCTCGTGATGGCATCCGCCCGCGCACAAAGGCCGCGCCCAGCAGGACTGGCATTCATACTTGGCGCCGACATGGCCCTTGGCTAAAAACTCGCCCTGCGCCTTGCGGTCGATGCCGCTGGAAACATGGCCCATCACATGGCTGTCGGCATCGGTGAAGCGATGGCAGGGCGAGAGATCGCCCGAAGGCGAAACGCCCAGCAGACCCAAACCGGCGCCGCAGGGGTGGCTCTTATTGGTGCCCTGAACCAGCTCGCCGATGGTTTCCGAGACATTGGAAAACCCGTGCATCCGACCTTTAAGCGCATAATCAAGCCATTCATCGGCCAGCAGATGGAACTGCTCCAGCACGGTGACCATGCCTTCCTCGCCCAGCGCATAGGCCTGTTCGCCCGATTCCGTCACGGGCGCAAAGCCGACCTCGTGAAAGCCGATATCCTCGCGCAGGTGGCGGAAGATGCTGACCACATCGGTCACGCCCTTGCTCAGCGTCACGCGCGCCGTGATCGCGCGGGTGCGATGGCGGGCGATCAGCTTGCGCAGCTTGGGCTCGATCACATCATAGCTGCCCTTGCCGCTCTTGTAGACGCGGCGCTTGTCCTGCATCTCCTTGGGGCCGTCGATGCTGACCGTGACGCCGATTTGCTCGGTCGCCAGAAATTCGATGATGTCGTCGGTCAGCAGCGTGGCATTGGTGGTCAGGCTGAAGGTGATGGTGCGACCCTGGGCCGTGGCCTGATCCGTGGCATAGGCGACGACCTGCCGCAGCAGCGGAAAGTTCATCAGCGTTTCGCCGCCAAAGAAGGTGATATGCACCGCAGGCCGCCCGCCCGACTGCGCCAGCAATAGGTCGACCGAAGCCTTGGCGGTGTCGATGGTCATGTATTTGGGCTTGCCGTTTGGCGTGGCGATCTTGTCCGCGCCAAATTCATAGCAATAGGTGCAGGCCAGATTGCACTGGTTGGTGATGTTGAGCACCAACGCCTGAAGCGGATAATCGCCCTCCGGCTTGGCCGGGGCAGGGGCTGCTACCGTCTGATCCGAAACGATCACGCGGGCAAGACGCAGCTCGCGCACCAGATCCTCGGCATCGGCGGCGCTGTAGCCGGAACCGGTCAGAGCGGTGATCAGATCGCCATGGGCCATTTCCACGCCGTCCAGCATGGAGAGCACTTCGCCCACCGCGCCGTCGAGCGCAAAGATCGCGCCCGCCGATACCAGATAGATGAAATCCTGCCCCTGCGCGTCAAAGCGATGGACCTCGCCGCTGCGATAGGTGTGGGTCAAAGGTGCGCTCATTGGTTCACCTCCGGCTGATCCCAGCGCTTGTAGGCGGGCACGGTCACGACCATGAAAGCCTTGGCGGTCAGGGGCTTGCCATCGGCGCCCTTTTCCGCCTTGGCGGTGGCGGTCACCCAGACCTCGCCGTAATTGTTGCGGTTCCATTTGCGCTGGGGGTTCGGCCCGTCGATGTTGGGCGTAAAGAACCCGGCGGTGGAGAGCTTGCCGACGAAATTCACGTCATCATCGTAATAGACCGAGGGGAATTCGCCCATCGAGAAACTCGCGTCGATGGGGCCGATGGCCACGTCATCGGCGGTCCCCGCCTTGCCATCCGCGCCCTTGTCATAACCAATGGCCTCGAATTGCAGATATCCCTTGGGGTGCTTCTCGCTGCCGCCAAGGCGGGCCAGCGAGGTTTCGGGCGTGACCTTGATGTAATCGACCTTTTTGTAGATCGGCAGCGCCTTTTCCAGCACCGCCCCGCCAATGGCCACATCATGCGCGCCCACGGTGGCATCGGCGGCCACATCGACACTCAGCACGATTTCATCATCGCTGGCCGAGACGATCTTTTTGGCCACGACGCCCTTGCCCAGCGTAATGTCCGAGAGGGCGAATTTGGTCGGCAGCTTGTCGCCGATGATGTGAAGCTGCGCGCCCATCGTGCCGGTCTTGACCGCATCGGGGGTGACGCTGGCGATGGTGGGCTCGGTGCTGGCCTTGGTCAGTTTAACGTCAAAGCCGAACTCCTCATAGGCGCCCCAATACCAGCGGCCCGCCGCCGATTTCTGATCGGGGGCAAACCACATGGTTTCGCGCGCCTCATGCGCCGGAGCATCCGGGGCGGTCATATCGCCCATGCCCTTCGACTTGCCGCGCCAGGAATAGCCCGAATAGACGATGCCGCTGCCGGTGCGGGTGATGGTGCTGCCGTCCTTCAGGGATTTGAGCGTGATGGTGGTGGTGAAGTCATCGCCCTTGGGCGCGATCACCATTGAACCGGCATAGCGGCCTTTGCCGGGCAGTTCGGCCGAAACCAACCATTTGCCCGCAAGAGCGGCCGGGCGCATCCGCGCGCTCCATGATGCCCATTCGGCCGAATGCAGCGGGGCGGTTTTGCGCAGATAGTCCAGCGCAACTTCGCCCGGCGTCGGCCCCTTGGCGGCCGGTGCGCCATAGCCCTGCGGGATGCCGTGTTCGTCCACACCCCGGCGATATTGCACCTCGGCCTGCGAATAGAGCGCGATGTGGAATTCCTGCAGCAGCTTCCATTCATTGGCCGACCGGCGCCAGCTCAGCGGTTGGGCAAAGGCGTGGCACGAGGCGCAGGCCGCGCGCACCGTTTCATTGGGAATGTTGGTTTCATCCAGCACGCGCTTCTCGGTCAGATACATGACCGGCTTGGCCTCATCGGGCGCAAGGCCATGGCTGGCCGAAAGCGAGCGGATGACCTTCTTGGCATCCTCAGCGGTGATGACCAGCCCGTTGAGCTTGACCATGCGGTGGATCGCCTGTGCCCAGCCTTCGGGCGTGGTGCGCATCCAGGAAATGCGCGACAGGTTGCCCTTGCCGTCATTGGTGTGGCACGCGCCGCATTTGTCGATGACCAGCTTGTCGGTGACGGGAATGCCCGCTTCCTTTTCGCCGCCCTGTTCGTCGGCCTGCGCCACGGCCGGGGCCGCGCCATGCAGCACCGCCATGCCCAGCGCCGTGGCGGTCAGGCCCAGCAGTGCGAGGCGATTGCGTTTTGACGGCGTGCGTTTCGATAGCGCAAGAGCGCCGGAATCCGAGGGATCGGACGGGAAGGCCATAGTGTTAAATTCCCCCCAAGCTGGAATCTGATGCCATGAATCGGTGGCTTCGGGGAGAAGATTGGACAGGCGTCAAAAATCCTTCAAGCGCCTTTTTGCCTTATACGCAATTTGGCGCAAACAGCGCGGCTCCATGATAGAAAAACCCGCCCCCTGCCGTGCAAGGAGCGGGTTTTATCGCGCATTTCGGGTGTTTTTTAGGCCAGTTTCAGCGGCAATTGGCGCAGCCTTTGTCCGGTTGCGGCAAAGATCGCATTGGCCAGTGCCGGGATCACCGGGGGCAGCGAGGGTTCGCCAAGCCCGGTGGGCGGATAATCGGTTTTCAGGAATTGCACTGCGATTTCGCGCGGCACCTGTTCGATGCGGATCAGGGGGAAGTCGCCAAAGCTTTCGGCTTGCACCACACCCTTCACCTGCTCGATCTTCTGCTCGACCATGCCTTGGCCGAGCCCCTCGTTGACCGCGCCCTGCACCTGATGGCGCGCATTGATCGGGTTGATGATCTGGCTGCCGATGTCGCCGCAGGCCCAGACCTTGTCCACCCGCACATTATTGCCCTCGGTGATGGTGATATCGACCACCTCGGCAAAATAGCCGCGATGGCTGAAATAGAAGCCGAAGCCGCGCCCGCGCTTCTCACCCTTGGGGCCGGGGGGCAGCTTGCCGCCCTGCCAATTCGCCATCTTGCACACGCCTTCGATCACCGCGCGCGCGCGGCCCGAATGAAGCACCGGCCGCCCCGGCACCACCGCCAGATCGCGCGGGGCCCCCAGCGTGCGGCGCATCAGTTCGGGCAGGTCGATCCCGGCAGCCTGCGCAATCTCGTCCATAAAGCTTTGATAGACAAAGGACACCGCATTGGATGTTGGCGCGCGTAGCCAGCCTGTCGCCAGATTGGTGGGCAGATAGGTGATGCCGATTTCGGAATCGGCCATCACATTGACCGGGAATTCAAACGGGCTCATTTCCGCAGCGCGGATCGGTTTACCATCCTTGCCAAAGCTGACGAAATGATCGCGGAAGGCCACCAGATCGCCCTTGGCGTCCAGCCCCGCCGTGAAGCGGTGCCAGCCTGCGGGGCGGTAATAATCGTGGCGCAGATCATCAGTGCGATCGAACAGGATCTTGACCGGTTTGCCCGGCAGAGCCTTGGCCACCTGCGCCACCATCACCATGTAATCATTGATGAGCCGCCGCCCAAAGCCGCCGCCGATGCGGGTCTGGTGGATGGTGATGTCCTCGCCCTTGATGCCCAGCATGGCGGCGGTGTCGTTGCGGCCATTGTTCGGGGCCTGACTGGGCGCCCAGATCTCCAGCTTGCCATCGGCCCAGCGGCCCGTGCAATTCTGCGGCTCCAGCGTGCCATGGGCCAGGAAGGGGTAGGAGTAATCCGCCGTAATGGTCTTGGCCGCGCCCGCCAGAGCCTTGGCCACATCACCATTCTTGGCATGGGCAATCTGCGGCCCGGCGGCAAAGGCGGCGGCTGCGCCCTTGTCATAAGCCTCGGTGGAAAAGCCCTGCTGCGCGGCATCGTCCCACGTTACCTTGACGGCCTCGCGCGCATTTTTGGCCGTCCACCAACTGTCGGCCACCACGACCAGCGTATCGAATTTGCCCGGCGCGACCGAATTGCTGTTCACCGGCACCACCGCGATTACGCCCTTGCGCTTCAGCGCCGCGCCTGCGTCATGGGTCGCGATGGTGGCGCCATGGGCCGGGGCCTTGATGATCGCGCCATGAATCAGGCCGGGCATGTCCACATCAATGCCGAAAAGCGGCTTGCCCTGCGTGATCGCCACAGTGTCGACGCCGATCTTGGACTGACCGATGATGGAAAAGCGCGAGGGATCTTTGAGCGCCACCTTGGCCAGATCGGGGGCCGTTTCGCCCGCCGCGCCCCGCGCAAAGGCGGCATAGGGCGCGGTCCTGCCCGAGGCCGCATGGGAAACCTTGCCCGCCGCCGTGGTCAGACTGGCGGCGTCCACGCCCCATTCTTTTGCCGCCGCGCTCAGGATCATCGCCCGCGCCGCCGCGCCCACCTGCCGCATGGGCAGCCAGTTGTTGGGCGTCGAATTCGACCCGCCCGCACTTTGCACGCCATAGATCTTGTCATTGGCCAGCGTGGGCTCGATCACCACCTGATCCCAGCTCAGATCCAGCTCTTCTGCGATCAGCATGGGCAGCATGGTGCGGATGCCCTGACCGATCTCGGGGTTCTTCGATCCGATGGTCACCTTATTATCCGCCCCGATGCGGATGAAGGCGTTGAGCGGCACCGCGCCGGGCGTATCCGCCAAGGCAATCCGCGCCTCAAACGCCAAGGCGCCTGCGCCCGCCAGAGAAGCGGCCATGAAGCCGCGGCGATCGATAACAGCGCTCATGCCGCATCTCCCGTCACATCGGCCAATCCGGCCGCTTTCCTGATCGCGCGGCGGATGCGCAGATAGGTGGCGCATCGGCACAGGTTGCCGTTCATGCCCGCGTCGATTTCCTCATCGCTCGGCTTGGGATTGGCCATCAACAGGGCCGTGGCTGAAAGAATCTGTCCGCCCTGACAATATCCGCATTGCGGCACGTCGATCTCGCGCCACATGTCCACCAGTTTGGCCCCCTGCGGCAGGGCGGTCGCGCCTTCGATCGTGGTGATCTTATGCCCCGCCGCCGCCGACACCGGCGTCTGGCAAGAGCGCACCGCCTGTCCATCGAGCAGTACCGTGCAGGCCCCGCAAAGCCCTTGCCCACAGCCGAACTTGGTGCCCGGCATCTTCAATTCCTCGCGCAGCACCCAGAGCAGCGGCTTGTCCGCATCGGTCGTCACGCTGACCGGCTTGCGGTTGATCGTAAGGGCGAATTTTCCTTGGCTCACGTTTGCGGGCTCCTGATGGGAACATAGGGGCAGACCGGCCGATACTGGACGCGCTTCAAGATTCCGTCAAGCCGCGTGCCGGGGACAGTTGCCATAAGCGCAAGCCGGTGGCATGGCGCCGCGAGGAGAAGAAGCCCCATGGACCTATCGGAAGACCTCGTCACCACCGCGCGCCCCGGCACCTATTCGCGCGGGACAGAGACGGTGGACGCGATTTTGAAAGCGGCGCTCGGCGTGCTGATCGACGAGGGTGCGGCGGCCTTCACCATCCGGCGGATTGCGGCGGCCTGCGGGATGAAGGTGGGCAATGTCTCCTATCATTTTCCGCGCAAGGAAATGCTGGTTCAGGTGCTGCTCGATGAATTGCTGGCCTCCTATGAAAAGGTGCTGGAGGACCGCGTGCGCCAGCCCGACCTGACCACGGAGGAGCGGCTGCGGCTGCTGATCGTGATTTGTCTCGAGGATATTGCGGGCAAGCGGACCACGCGGCTGTTCACCGAACTGTGGGCGCTGGCCAATCACAATGATTTCATCGCCGATCGCGTGCGGGGCTTCTATCAGCGGGTGCATGATTTCATCGGTGAATATGTCGCCGCGCTCAACCCCGCGCTGACCAGCGAGGAAGTGGCCATCGTCTCGCTCTATATCAGCGCCAGCATGGAGGGATCGACGCCCTTCCTTGGCTTTGAAAAGCCATGGGCCGACCGGATGCCCGCCTATACGTCAATTGCCGTGCATGGGCTGGTTACACTTGCCAAAACGATCACTTCGCGAGAGATTGCCGGAATGACAAGCCAGACGGCCTGAGCCGTCGGCGCCTTCTGACGCAGGACACCGGTCTGCCGCGATGGTCGCGGCGGGCAAAGGGGGCTGTTTATGCGTCGGATTTTGCTTGCAGAGCAGGATGGCTGGGCATCGGGGCTGGGCTGGGGGCGTGCGCGCGGTTGCGCCTTGCCGGCGGCGGCGGTGCTGGGGTGCCTGCAACCGGCGATTGACCCGGTGTTTCTCACGCTGCTCTCGCGGGCCACGCCTTTGCCCGCCGCCGATCATGGCTGGGTGGTGGGCATGACCCAAAGCGCTTCGGCGCTGGCGGCAATGATGGTGTGGTGGCTGGGGCCAAGGATGCCGATGCGTGCTGTGCTGGCGCTGGCGCTGGGCGCGATGGCGGCGGGTCTGCTGACGCCGCTGGCGCAGGGGCTGGCCGGATTGCTGGCGCTGCGCGGGATCTATGGGCTGGGAATGGGGGCGATCTATGCCCGCGCGATGGGGGGCTTTGCCGCGGCGCGGCCCACTGGCGCCTATGCCATTGTTCTGCTGGTGCAATTGATGCTGGCCACTTTGGTCTCTCTGGCGCTGCCCGATCTGGCCGCGAGGATCGGGGCGGGGCGGGCGCTGGGGCTGCTGGCGCTGGTGCCGCTGGCGGCGGCGATGGCGCTGGCATGCGCGCGGGAAGGGGGCGCCGCGCGCCTCGCGCCTTTGGGGCAGAGCGCCACACCGCGCGCGGGCTGGGCGTTGGCGCTGGCCAATTTCTGGTTCATCTGCGCCACGATGATGGTGTGGAGCCTGTGCGGCGCGCTGGCGGTGCAGGCGGGGCACAGCGAAGGGCTGATCGGGCGCGCGGTGGCGATCGGTTCGCTGGCCGGGGCGGCTACGGCGATTGCGGTGATGCGCGAGCGGCTGCGCGTGCCGCTGCCGGTCACGGCCTGCCTGGTGGGCGCGGCCCTGCTGGCGCCGCTGGTGTTGACGCGGCCGGGCGCGGGGACGGGCTTCGTGCTGGCGATGGTCCTGCTCAATATCGGATCGACCGCGATCATCATCCGCTGCTCGGGTCTGGCCAGCGCTCTGGGTCTCGATCCGCGCTTTCGTGTCTTCGTCGCCGCCACGCACAATCTGGGGATGAGCGCGGGCCCGGCGCTGGGTTCGGGGTTGGTTTGGGTGATGCCCAATGGCGGATTGCTGCTGGGCGCGGGGCTGGCGGTGCTGGCCGGGGTGGGGGCGGCTGTGATAGGCTGGCGGGGTTTACGCCATTGTGCGCATTGGCCAATGTCGCGCCCGGTTTTCGCAAGGTCGGGCCATCAGAAGGGGCTTGATTAATTCTGGACACTCGTCCAGCCTTGCCCTGTCTGAACGCATGATCGGTTCCGCAGGGGGATGGACCATCGCCTTGGCCTGTTTTTGCCGCCATTATGCCGCTTTCAAGGAGGGTTCCGGCCAGATGTCTCGCCACACTTCGCAAGCTTTCACCCTTCGCGCCGCTGCTGTGCTGATTGGGACCGTGCTGGCCTCTGGCGCGCAGGCCGCCGTGCCCACCGAGCCGGAAACCCCCAATGTCGCTACGCTGGCCTCGCCCAATCCGGGCTGGTTCTATGTGCGCGGCGGGTTTGACACGGCGGGCACCCAGATCGTGGACAGCGCCACCGGCAAGATGGTGGGTATGATCGATACCAGCCGCACATCGGATATGGCGGTCGATCCGGCGGGCAAGTTCTATTACGTGTCCGAAACGATCTGGAGCAAGGGCAACCGGGGGACGCGGCAGGATCTGCTTTCGATCTATGACGCCAACAGTTTGAAACTGCAGACCGAAGTGCCTTTTCCGGGCCGCCTGATTATCGGCGCGCAGGTCAATAATTTCGCGATCTCGCCCGATGGCAAGAGCGCCTATATCTTCAATCTGACGCCTGCCGCCTCGGTCAATATCGTCGATCTGGCCAAGCGCAAATTTGCCCGCAATGTCGAATTGCCGGGCTGCGCCGGGCTGATGCCGATTGCCGAAGGGCTGGTGTCGGTCTGTTCGGATGGTTCGTTGGCCTCGCTCAATCTGTCGGGCGGCAAGGCGGAGATTACCCGCAGTGCGCCTTTCTTTTCGGCCACCAATGACCCGGTGTTTGACGCCTACAATTATTCGGTCAAGCGCAAGGAGGCGGTGTTCCTCAGCTATACCGGGCTGATCTATACGGCGAAAATCGGGTTGAAACCGGAAATCGCCGCGCCCTTTTCCATTCAGGCCGCCGCTGGCCTGCGCCCCGGCGAGACCAAACCGATCGACGTCAACTGGCTGCCCGGTGGGCGGCAATTGACCGCATGGCATCATGCCAGCAACCACCTCTATGTGCTGATGCACATCGGCGAATTCTGGACCCAGAAAGATCCGGGCGAGGAGATCTGGGACGTGGACCTGTCGGCCAAGAAGGTGGTCAAGCGCTTCCCGCTGGAAGATCACGTCGACAATATCGAGGTGACGCAGGGGGACAAACCCAAGCTCTTCGTCAATACCGGCAAGAATGACGGCTATATTCTCGATCTGGCGACATGGACGCTGGGGCCGAAAATCGGCGCGATCGGCGGCGGGGTTATCGCCACGGTCGAGGCCCCGTGATGGCGGCGCTGCTGGCCACTTTGCTGCTGGGCTTTGGCGTCGGGGCGGGGTTGATCTTTGCCTTTGCCGGGCTGAGCCATTGGCGGCATCGGCGTTTGCTGGTCGGGGTTGTCGGCAATTATCGCCTGTTGCCCGATGGCCTGATCGCTCCGGTGGCGGGGCTGTTGCCGTGGAGCGAAATGGCGGTTGGGCTGGCTCTGGTGCTGGCGCCATTGGCGGCTGGGGTTGGGCGCGGGGGCGCGCTGGCGGGGGGCGGGCTGTTGTTGCTCTTCGGCTGGGCGATGGCGGTCAATCTGCGGCGCGGGCGCGGCTTTATCGATTGCGGCTGCGGTCATGACACCTTGCGCCAACCGCTTAGCTGGGCGCTGGTGGCGCGCAATGTGGTGCTGGCGCTGCCCTTGCTGGCTTTGGCCGCGATGGGCCCGGTTTTGCCCGATGGCATGGCGCTGATCGCCGCGATGGTGGCGGGGCTGGCGGTGTGGCTGGGTTATCATCTGTTCAATGCCTTGGCGGCGCTGCAATCCAGCCCGCTTTCGGCCAGTCTGCATCCCATTCGGCTTCCCACTCGGAGATAGAGGCATGATCCTTTCGCTGGTCATTTCACAGGTTGTTTCGTGGCTGGTCATTGCCGGGCTGGTGGTGGCGCTGCTGGCGCTGGCGCGGCAGGTGGGCGTTTTGCATATGCGGGTGGCGCCGGCGGGCGCGCTGACCACGGCGGGCGGGCCTGCGGTGGGTTCGGGCAGCCCGGTGATCGAGGCCAATGATCTGAACGGTCGCCATGTCCATATCGGCGGCCCGGCCAAGGATAAGCCGCTGCGCCTGCTGATGTTCGTGTCGGCCATGTGCCCTTTGTGCAAGGGGCTGATCCCGGTAGCCAAGAGCTTTGCGCGGGATGAGCGGCTCGACCTGACCTTCATCGGCGACGATGATGCGGCGACCCAGCGCAAGCTGATCGCGCAGCAGGGACTGGAAGGCTACACTTTCGTCAATGGGCCGGATGTGGGTCAGGCCTTTGCCGTGGGCAAGCTGCCGTATGCGGTGCTGATGGATGCCGATGGGGTCGTGCTTTCCAAGGGGCTGGTCAACAGCCGCGAGCATCTCGAAAGCCTGATTATCGCCCAGGAAATGGGCGTGAAGAGCGTGCAGGACTATATCGCCTCGCTCAAGGTCGTCGGCTGAGGGCTATTTCATTTTTCTACGGGGGTTTGCCGATGAAACTGTTCAATCCCGATGTCGCCGCCGAAAAGCTGCTGCGCCGCTTTGCTGGGGGCACATCGCGCCGGGGGATGCTGGCGCGGCTGGGCGGGGCGCTGGTGGCCGCGCCTGTGTTCCCGCTGCTGCCGGTCAGCCGCGCCGGGGCCGCCAAGCCCGACCGCAGCCCCGAGGCCAAGACCGCCTTTGCCCGCAAGGCGCAGACGGTCGATGACACGAAATGCGATTACTGGCGCTATTGCGCGATCGACGGGGCGCTGTGCTCATGCTGCGGCGGGGGCATCCACACCTGTCCGCCGGGTGCGGAATCCTCGCCGGTGTCATGGGTGGGCACCTGTATGAACCCCGAGGACGGCAAGGCCTATATGATCGCCTATCGCGATTGCTGCGGCAAGCCGATGTGCACCCAGTGCATGTGCGACAATCAGGACCGCGAGACGCCGCTTTACGTGCCTCAGCTCAACAATAACATCATCTGGTGTTTCGGTACGCAGAGCATGGAGTATCACTGCTCGACCGCGGTGATGGTGGGGCCGGTCTGAGGATGAAACCGGCGCGGTGGATCGGGGCGGGGGCGTTGTTGGCGCTGCCTTGGCTGGCGGCGTCGGTGTCGGCACAGCCTGATTCTCTGAAAGGCATGAACGATCCCGAACTGGCTCGGTCCGACTTTATCGAGCATTGCGGCGGATGTCATGGGCCGGACGGGCGTTCGGCGCCTGCGGCCCTGCCCGAATTGCGGGGCAGGGTGGGCTGGCTGATGTGTACGCCCGCCTCGCGGGCCTATCTGCTGCGCCTGCCCAATATCGCGCACAGTCGGATCAGCGATAATGCCGAGCTGGCTGATATGCTCAACTATATGGTGTTCGTGGTGGGCGGGGACAGCGCCCCGGTGGGCACCCGTCCCTTTACCGCCGAGGAAGTAACTCGCGAAAGGGCGCATCCTTTGATCTCCGGCTCGCTGACGGCGGAGCGGGCGCGGCATGTGGGCGAGGCGATCCGGCAGTGTCATGCGCCGGTTTCGTTGCGGTTGAATTATCCCGGTGAGAAGAAGGGGTAAGTTTTGCCTCCGGCGGGCAAAGGGACTTGTCCCTTTGCAATCCCGGTAATGGGGTGATGCCTTGGTTCATAGGGCTGGTTTATTCGGAATATAATAAAGCCTGCGACGCTCTTGATTGGCGTCGCAGGCTTTATAATTTCGAGCGGTGCGTCCGACACCAAAGGCCGAACCTGAAGTAAAGGGAGCGCGAGGGGCTAGACCCTCGCATCAACCCTTTAACTTTCCGATCAGAGCGCCCGATCGATCAGCACCGCGATTTCATAGAAAGCCGCACCGACAATCGCAGCGGCCGGAATAGTCACCAGCCATGCCACAACCAGACGCTGCGCCACGCCCCAGCGTACCGCGCTGGTGCGCTTGGCCGCGCCCACGCCCATGATGCAGCCGGTGATCGTGTGCGTCGTCGAAACCGGGATACCGAAAGCGGTGGCGCCGAACAGCAGCAGCGATCCGCCCATCGAGGCGCAGAAGCCCTGATGATGCGACAGCTTGGTGATGCGGCTGCCCATCGTTTCGATGATCTTCCACCCGCCCGACAGCGTGCCCAGACCCATGGCGACATAGCAGCCGATAACGACCCAGCCCGGCACCGCAAAGTCGCCCTTGAGCAGGCCCTGCGAATAGAGGAGCACCGTGATGATGCCCATCGTCTTTTGCGCGTCATTGGCGCCGTGCCCGATCGAATAGGCCGCCGAGGACAGGATGTGCAGCTTCTTGAACACGCCTTCCGCACTCTTGGCAGTGGCCTTCATGAAGATCCACGAGGTGATCATCATCAGCATCATCGCCGCCATCATGCCCAGCAGCGGCGCCAGAGCGATGAAGGAGGTGGTCTTGATGATGCCCGACCACACGACGGCATTGGTGCCCGCATGCATCACGCCCGAACCGACCAGCCCGCCCACCAGCGCATGGCTGGACGAGGAGGGGATCCCCTTGACCCAGGTGAACACATTCCACGCCATCGCGCCGACCAGAGCGCCGAAGATGACATGGGGCGTCACGACATCCTTGTCGATGATGCCCTTGCCCACCGTTTCGGCCACTTTCAGGCCGAACATCCAATAGGCGGCAAAGTTGAAGAAGGCGGCGAAAAGCACCGCCTGCACCGGCGTCAACAGCTTGGTCGAAACCACCGTCGCGATGGAATTGGCCGCGTCATGCAGGCCGTTGATGAAGTCGAATGCCAGCGCCAGCGCCACAAGGGCGATGACCAAAGGCAGGGCCACGATAACATGGTCCATGATCTGCGCGCCCCCTTAGGCGTGGTCGATCACGAGACCGTCGATCTCGTTGGCGACGTCCTCGAAACGGTCCACCACCTTTTCGAGGTGCATGTAGATTTCGCGCTGGATGAAGAAGGTCAGCGGATCGGCCTTGCCATACAGCTTGAAGGTCTTTTTCAAGCCCTTGGCATGGATTTCGTCCGAATGGCCTTCCATCTCGACGATGCGGCCGGTCAGCTCGTGCAGGCGGGCGGCATTGCCGTGAATATCGCGCAGCAGCGGCATGGCTTCGGCCAGCAGGCGTGAACAATCGACAATGATCGCGGCCATGTCGCGCATTTCCTGCTCGAATTCGGTCACTTCATACAGGCTGACCGCGCCGGCGGTCTTCTGCATCTGGTCAATCGAATCGTCGAGCGAACCGATCAGGCTGGTGATCGCGCTGCGGTCGAACGGGGTCAGGAACGTCTTGCGCACGGTGGTGAGCACTTCGCGCGTGATATTGTCGGCCTCTTCCTCGCGCTCGACAATCTCGCGGACATGCTGATCCATGCCCGATCCGCCCTGAAGCAGGCGGGCCAAAGCATCGCTGCCTGCGGCTACTGTGGCAACATGGGCTTCAAACAGCGCGAAGAAATTGCCCTGCTTGGGGAGCAGCGCCTGAAACCAGTGAAACATTCGAACAGTTTCCCTCATCAGTGCCAGATTGCGGCCCACGATTGGCTTGCCGGACGAATCGGCAAAGTCGGATGGCCGAAACCGGACCATCAGTGCGCGCAGTTCTGGCTCATCAACAAGGTCCGCCGCCGTTGCCAGCGGGAACCATTGCCGCGTCCGCTGCCCTGCTTCGGGCCATTCGTCAAGTTCGGTTGTTACGGCCAACGGAAAAACCCTCACGTCCACCAGGAGTGAGGCGCCCGACTTTAACTGTTTGCGATAGCGGTAATCGCCCAGAGGAGTGGGACAAACCGCGCCTTCCAGCCCTGCTTCCTCATACGCTTCCTGCGCAGCGGCGGCATGGGCGGCCAGACCCTTCATCGCATTGCCTTTGGGCAAAACCCAACGTCCGGTTCCCCGCGAGGTAACCATAAGGACCTCAACAGGCGAATCGGGCGAATCACCAACACGTCGATAGGGCAGGCTGGCGATCTGACGAATTGTCACTATCCTTGTCATGAAAATGAAACAATAGGGAATTTGCAGGCGTTCCGTTTAACCCGCAAACCTTGCCATACACAAGCGATCCCTATTGGTGTTCGCGCGGGATGGGCAAAAGCTGGGCCTTCAGAGTTTGCCATTCGGCGCCGCTTTCGACCATGGCTGCGCCCTTTTGCAGCGCGCGATAGGCGTCCAGCACCTTGCGCCCCGCCGCGCTGAGCCGCGCGCCCGAACGCGCCGCGCCATTGGGCATGGTTTCGACCAGAGGAGAGGCCCAGCACCGGTTCATCGCATCCACCAGCAGCCATGCCCGGCGATAGCTCATGTCCATCGCGCGTCCGGCGGCCGAAATCGACCCGGTGGCGTCAATCGCATCGAGCAGATCGGCCTTGCCCGGCCCCATGGCGATTTCGTTCCCGCTCATCACGCGGATCGCGATTTTCAGGCGCAGGCCGGACTCGCTCATGACACTCCCTCTATGCGACCCTTATAAATATGCTGGCCCGGTTAGACCGTTACAGCGCTTCCCACCAGCCCGCATGTGCCTTTTCCAGCGCCAGCCCGTCGCGAGCCTGCTCGATAGCCTGCGCGCGCTCGACAGCGGGCAGGGCCATGGCCTCGTCGAGCTGCGCTTGCAACGCCAGCGCCTCGCCTCGCGGCAGATCCAGCAGGCGCGCGATGGCCATACCCGCCTGCATCGCGCTGGCCTGATCCTGTATCCGGCCCAGCGCACCCTGGACCTGTTCGAGCGCATCCTGGTGCGCGCGGGCGGTCCGGCTCTTGTCGAGCGGCTGAAAGAAGCCTGCCGAATAGCGCAGCTTTTTCACATCCTTGCGCAGTTCATGCAGATCCCGGTCGCTCATCCCGGCCAGACGTTTGCGCATGCCCCGGATCGCGCTTCGCTGGCGTTCTATCATCGCCGCGGCCAAGGGCTCGACCGCCGCCCCCGCCAGCGGCGAGGCCAGATATTCCCCATCCTCCAGCCAGAGCGCCAATTGCAGCCAGAGCCGCTGAAACCGGGGCTGGCTCAGGCCCTCGCGCGCGCTTTGCGTTGCGGCGGCCTGTGCACGCAGCAGCGCTTCGGGCGGATGTTTGATGCTTTGGGCCAGCACATGCAGATCGCGCGCCGGGGCCAGCAATGTCGCCGCGTCGCGCAATTCCTGCCGCAATGCGCGCGCCTGAGGATCGAGCGCCAGCAGGTCCTTGCCAAACAGCGAGAGCGCCGCGCGCAGCCGCCGGATCGCTACCCGCAATTGATGGACCGCTCCCGGATCTCCATGCGCGATCACCAGTCCCAGATTGCCCACGGCATGGGCCAACACATTCCACCCTATCGTCTGAAACGCGCGGGCCAGGCTCATGCCCCGCGTCAGGGCAACCGGCGCGGCGGACACGGCCTGTGGCATACGCCCTTTGGCCAGCGCCTGCGCGCGATGCGCCTTGGTGCGGATAGACCAGCCCAGATCCGGCCCCAGCGGCAATTCCAGCGCCAGTTGCAACAGATCCGCCAGTCGTCCTTCGCACAATTCCAGCTCGATCTCGGCAATCGGTTGGGCGGGGCGCTCGCCTGCGCGGATCTCGCCGGTGTCAAAGGCCACTTCGATCAGAGCCTTACCCCGGCGCAGCAGCCTTGTCTCGCGCTCCACCGCCAGTTCGGCATAGGGCAGCAGGCGCGCGCCGCGCCGCATCTGATCCAGCGCCAGGGCGGCGGGGGCCGGAAAGGCGGCCGGATCGGGACCCTGCGCATCGGCGCGAAGGGGCTGGTTCCATTCGCTGCGCTGCATCTGGCTCTTGCGGCCCAGCGCGATCTTCAGCGTCTGTTCGCAACCCTTGGCCCGCCGCCTGACGCGCAGACTGGCCTTGCCCGCCGCCAGCGCGCCATCCAGCGTGTCGAAATAGGTCGTGCGCAGGCTCTCGCATTGGGGCTCGCCCTGCAAGGCGGGGTGAAGGCGCAGGCTTTCCAGCATCGCCTCGCCTGCGGCCAGCTTGATTTCCACCTCCTCGGGCCCATGATCGGGCAAGGCATCGAGCGCGGGCTTTCGCAAGGTTGACTCAACAGCGCCAATCTCGTTCATGCGCGACTTTCTTCGCTGGGCGGGACCATAAGGCGCTATCCATAGCATCGCGCGCCCGCGCGATCCAGCCAGCCTTGTTGACGAGGCGCATGACGTGCCATCATCTGTTATGCAATAGATTGAGCACAAGGCATAAAGGCGCATCCCATGGCCATGGATCACAGCGAGCAGGACCAGAGCGCGACCATCGCCTTTCTCTCCGCCCCCGGTGTCGAGCGGATCGACACGCATGGAGCGATGATCTTTCTTGGCCCGGACACCGTTTACAAGCTGAAGCGGGCGGTCGATCTGGGCTATCTCGATTTCTCCACGCTGGCCCTGCGCGAGGCGGCGTGCCGGGCCGAACTGGCGCTCAACCGGCGCACGGCGCCTGATCTCTATTGCGGGCTGCGCGCGATCCGGCGGGGTGCGGACGGGGCGCCCGGCTGGGGGGATGAGGGCGAGGTGATCGACTGGGTGGTCGTCATGTGCCGCTTTCCCGCGCAGGATCTGTTGACGCAAGTGGCCGCGCGCGGGGCGTTGAGCCAGCCTTTGCTGATCGCTCTGGCCGATGGTGTGGCCGATTTTCATGGCAAGGCGCAGGTCCTGTTCGATGCCGACGGCGCGGCGCGGATGCGCGAGGTGATTGTCGGCAACACCCGCTCCTTTGCCGCTATCGCGCCCGATCTGCTGCCCCCCGACAAGGTGGCCCATTTACAGGCGCAAAGTCTTGAGGCGCTGGCGCAGGTGGCTGATCTGCTTGATGCGCGGGCGCGGGAGGGCAAGGTGCGCCATGGTCATGGCGATCTGCATCTGGCCAATATCTGCCTGTGGCAGGGGCGGCCCGTGCCCTTCGACTGCCTCGAATTCAGCGCCGAACTGGCAACGACCGACCTGCTTTACGATCTGGCCTTTCTGCTGATGGACCTGTGGCACAAGGGCTATGCGCAGGCGGCCAATCTTGTCGCCAATCGCTATGCCGACCGGATGGGCGAAGAGGATGGCTGGCCCGCGCTGCCGCTGTTCCTGTCGGTGCGGGCGGCGATCCGGGCGCATGTGGGGGCGGCCACGGCGGCGCGGCTGAGCGGGGCGGCGCGCGAGGAAAAGGCGGGCGAGGCGCTTGCCTATCTCGATGCGGCGCTTGAATTTCTGCGGCCCGGTGCTGCGGGGCTGATCGCGGTGGGCGGACTGTCGGGTACGGGCAAATCGACGCTGGCCGGGGCGCTGGCCTATCGCATCGGCGCGGCGCCGGGCGCGCGTTGGCTGCGCTCCGATGTGATCCGCAAGAGTTTGGCGGGTGTGGCTCCTGAGGATCGCCTGCCGAGCGAAACCTATACCAGAGAGGCCAGCGAGCAGGTCTATGCCGCGATGGTCGAGCGGGCCGGGGCGATGCTGGCGCGGGGATGGCCGGTGGTGGCCGATGCGGTCTTTGCCGCGCCGGATGAGCGCGCCGCCATCGCGGACGCGGCCCATGCCGCCGATGCGCCCTTTCTGGGCCTGTGGCTGACGGCTGATGGCGCGACGATGCAGCGGCGCGTTGCGGCGCGCCGGGGCGATGCCTCGGATGCCGATGCCGCCGTGGTCACGCGCCAGATGGCCTATGATTGCGGCGATCTGTCGGATTGGTGCGTCCTTGCGGCGGATGGTTCGCGCGATGCGGTGGTCCAACAGGCGCTGGAGGCGGCACAGGGCCTGTTCATCTTGCAAAAGCCATAAGGCGCACCAGATCACATTGCGGCGTGGCCTGCGTCATATGGAGTGAGGAAGATGAAGAAGTCTGCCCTGTGGCTTTTGGCCCCTGTGGCCCTGATGATGGTGTCGGCGCCGGTCATGGCCGCCGAACCCAGCGTGCGCGATGTCTATGCCACCGCCCGCGCGGGGCAGGTGGACAAGGCCGTGACCATGATGGACGAGGTGCTCAAGGCTCATCCAAACAGCGCCAAGGCCCATTATGTGCAGGCCGAACTGCTGGCCAAGCAGGGCAAGACGGCGGATGCGCGGGCGCAACTGGCGCAGGCCGAGAAGCTGGCGCCCGGCCTGCCGGGCATCCAGCCGCAATCGGTGGCCGCGCTCAAGTCGCAGCTTAACGGCGGGTCGGTGGGAAACGGCGCGGTCACGCGCAGTGAGGCGCCCCAGCCTGCGCAATCACGCGGGATTTCGTGGGTCGGCATTGTGCTGATCGGCGCGCTGGTATTTGGCGTGCTGGCTTTCTTTCGCCGCCGCAGCCGTCAGGCCGAGGTTTATAACGCGCCTTATGCTCCGCAGGGCGGCCCCGGTTACGGCGGGCAGGGCTATGGCAATCAGGGCTTTGGCGGCCCCGGTTACGGCGGGCAGGGCTATGGCAATCAGGGCTTTGGCGGCCCCGGCTATGGTGGTCCCGGCTATGGCGGCGGCTATCCCCAGCAGGGCGGCGGCATGGGTTCGTCGATCCTTGGCGGTCTGGCTACGGGCGCGGCGGCGGGTGCGGGCTTTGCCGCCGGTGAAAAGATCATCGACGGCATGTTCGGCGATCACAAGGACGAACAGCGCCGTCCGCTGCGCGAAGATAATTCGGGCTGGGATTCAGGCAATTCCAATCAGGACATGGGCGGCAATGACTTTGGCATTTCCGACGACAGTTCCTGGGATTCCTCCGATGACGGCAATGGCGGGGACTGGTAAACAGCCCCCGTGTCAGGCGCTGCGCTGGGCATCGTTCCAGCGTTCGCGCTTGCGGTAAAGCGTCGAGGGGCTGACCCCCAGAATGCGCGCGGCCCCCGGAAGGCTGCCATGCGCGGCCCGGATCGCTCCCTCGATCGCCAGCCTCTCGATCTGATCCAGTGTCAGCCCGGCCAGCGCCTTGAACAGCGCCTCGTGGTTGGCTTCGGTCGAGGCGGGCTGCTCCGCAGCGGTTTCCGCCGTTTGCGGCGTCTGACCCTGCGGAGCGGGCGGAATAGCGGGCAGCGCGCGCAGCGGCAGTTCCGGCCCGTCGAACAGCAGCACCGCGCGGCGGATCACATTCTGCAATTCCTGAAGATTGCCCGGCCAGGAATAGGCCTCCAGCGCGGCCAGATGTTCCGGACCGAGCGGGTCGAATTTCTTGCCCTGTTCGCGTGCGAAGCGGCGCAGGAAACTTTGCGCCAGCGCCTCGATATCGCCGCCGCGTTCGCGCAACGGGGGCAGTTCGAGCGGCACCACCGCCAGACGGTAATAGAGGTCCTCGCGGAATTTGCCCGAGGCCAGCTCGGCCAGCATGGGTTGGCTGCTCGAACAGATCAGGCGAACATCGACCAGCGTGCGCCCGGCCATCCCGCTTTGCAAAAAGCGCAGCAGCCGGCCCTGCAGCGGCAGGGGCAGCACGCTGACTTCATCCAGAAACAAGGTGCCGCGATCGGCGGCGCGCAGCGCGCAAGGCGGGCCGGACGGGGCGCTTTCGGAAGGGTCGCCAAAGATCCGCCGCTCGATCAGCTCGGGCGGCATCGCGTTGCAGGACACCGTGACAAAGGGCGCTGCCGAACGCGGCGATGCGCGGTGGATCGCTTCGGCACAGGCCTGTTTGCCGGTGCCGCTCTCGCCGGTGATGAAAATATTGGCCCGGCTCGCGGCCAGATATTTGATCTGCGAATAGACCTCACGCATGGCTGCGGAGCCCCCGATCAGACCATGCAGACCAGAGGTGGCATAAGCATCGGAAGGGTTTGCGCCATGCGAGGGGGGTATCTCGACGCCCATGGGGTTGATCCTTGCGAGTATGACAGGCGCAAGATTTCCCTAACGCCTTACCTAGTAAGAACGCATAGTATCTGGAATATCCCTAAGAAATTCCAAAGCCCGTCATCAAATCAACATATTAAATGGAGCAAGGGTCAAAAGTCGACCATTGGGCCCGCCCCGCGCCAGGGTGCGGGCCGCCCAAACACGGGCAAGGCAGCCTATCATGCCGCATTGCCTGTGTTTTCTCGATTTTCCGGGTGTGTCCTGGTGGGCGCGGGGCGGCCTTTTACCGCCCCGAAAGGCGGATCAGGCCGCCGCCACCAACATGCGTTCGCGCGCGATGCTCTGCATGGCTTTTTGCAGCTTTTCAAAGGCGCGCACCTCGATCTGGCGCACGCGTTCGCGGCTGACATTATAGGTCTGGCTCAATTCTTCCAACGTCTTGGGATCATCGGTCAGCCGCCGTTCGAACAGGATCGCCCGCTCGCGCTCGTTCAGACTGTCCATCGCCTCGGCCAGCAGGGCGTGGCGCCACTGGGCCTCTTCGGCATTGGCGACGGTTTCATCCTGCAGCGGCCCCGAATCGGCCAGCATATCCTGCCACTGGCCTTCGCCTTCCTCGTTGAAGGAGACATTGAGCGAAGCATCGCCGCCCATCATCATCCGGCGGTTCATGTTGACCACCTCGGCTTCGGACACGCCAAGGTCGGTGGCGATCTTCTTTACATCGTCGGGATGCAGGTCGGTGTCTTCAAAGGCGTCGATGTTCTTCTTCATCCGTCGCAGATTGAAGAACAGCTTCTTTTGCGCCGCCGTCGTGCCCATCTTGACCAACGACCAACTGCGCAGGATGAATTCCTGCATGCTGGCCTTGATCCACCACATCGCATAGGTGGCCAGACGGAACCCACGGTCGGGCTCGAATTTCTTGACGCCCTGCATCAACCCGATGTTGCCTTCGGAAATCAGCTCGCTGATCGGCAGGCCATAGCCGCGATAGCCCATCGCGATCTTGGCCACGAGGCGCAGGTGGCTGGTGACCAGTTGGCGCGCGGCATCAGGGTCCTGATGCTCGGCATAGCGCTTGGCCAGCATATATTCCTGTTCCGCCGTCAGCACGGGAAACTTGCGGATTTGCGAAAGGTAGCGGTTCAGCCCGTCCTCGCCGGAGGCAAGCGCCGGGACGGCGGGCAGATTGCTGTCTTGGGTCATGGCAGTCATCGTCCTTCAACTTGTCAGCACGCGCATTGACGGACCCTTAACAGGCATCCCTCGGCGGCGGCCACGGTGAGCCTTCCTTGCCGCCCGGCCCAATGGCACCGGATAGCAGGGAAGAGACCGGCTGGTCGGCATCAGAACCGCCCAACCGGTGTAAAAGTTCCCGCATGTCGGCGGGCAATCGGCTGGAAAAACGGATGGTTTCGCCAGTGACCGGGTGTAAAAAACCGAGAACCGCAGCATGCAACGCCTGACGCGCAAAGCCAAGCTCTGTCAGGATTGGTTTTTGCGATTTCTGTGATCGGGCGTAGACCGGATCGCCCAGAAGGGCATGGCCGATCGAGGCCATATGTACGCGGACCTGATGAGTGCGTCCGGTTTCGAGTCGGCATTCCACCAGCGCGGCACGATCGAGCGCTTCGAGCATGCGGAAATGGGTGATGGCATGTTTGCCGCGCCCTCCATCCTCCGGCATCCGCGCGCCTTCGGGCAAGAGCGCCATACGCTTACGGTCGGTCGGATGGCGGGCGATGACCCCGCGCAACGTACCATGTGTGGGATGAGGAATGCCTTGAGTCAGCGCCAGATAGGCCCGTTCGATGGAATGGTCGGCAAATTGCCGGGCCAGCCCTTCATGCGCCACATCCGATTTGGCCACCACCAGCAGGCCCGATGTGTCCTTGTCGATGCGATGGACGATGCCGGGGCGGGCCACCCCGCCGATGCCTGACAATTGCCCCGCACAATGATGCAGCAGCGCATTGACCAGCGTGCCGTCGGGGTTGCCCGCCGCGGGATGGACGACCAGCCCGGCGGGCTTGTCCACCACGATCAGGTGTTCATCCTCATACACCACGTCGAGCGGAATATCCTGCGCCACCGCATCAAGCGGCGCGGCCTCGGGCAGGGTGATGATGAAATGCGCGCCCGGGGCCACTTTCATCGAGGCCTGCGACACTTTGCGGCCATCCAGACTTACCCGGCCCTCGCCGATCAGCGCCTTGATTCGCTCACGCGAGAGGGCGGCCTCGGCCGGGCAGCTTTCCGCCAGCGCGCGGTCCAGCCGACCGCCGCCTGAAATTGCCCCTTGTACGATGCTTTCCCCCATGCTCATTCTTTTGCAAATGGGCATGGAAATTCACTTGGCAAGAGGAATAATCGCCGCGATCCGTGCAGAGGCGATGAATGCCCATCCGCATGAAGCCTGCGGATTGCTGCTGGGGCAGGGCGGCAAGGTGGCGCAAATCCGCCCCTGCGCCAATGTCGCGCCCGATCCGGCTCGTCATTTCGAGATCGATCCGGCCGCCTTGATCGCCGCTTTTCGCGCCGAACGGGCGGGGGGAGAGCAGGTGCTGGGTTATTACCATTCCCACCCCACCGGCGATGCCATGCCCAGCCGGACCGATGCCGCCATGGCCGCGCACGATGGCCGTATATGGGCGATTTGCGGGGGTAAAACGGTCAGTTGGTGGCGCGATGGGGCCAATGGATTTGAAGTGCTTTTCACACGCGAAGTTGAGGGTTAAGGGATGGGTAAAGGTGCTGTGCGACAGTCATGCACCATCCGGGAAAACGTAGAATATGTCCGATACAATTGACCGTACCATTGCCCTCGATCTTGCCAGCCTGCTCTGTTCGCGCCTGTGTCATGATATGCTCAGCCCGGTGGGCGCGCTTTCGAACGGGCTGGAATTGCTGGCCGAGGAGAAAGATCCGGCGATGCGCGAGCGCTGTTTCGAGCTGCTCGAACAATCCGCGCGGGTCAGCGCCAACAAGCTGAAATTCTATCGACTGGCCTTTGGCGCGGCGGGGGGCTTTGGCGATCTGATTCCCGTGGGCGAACCGCGCGCGCTGATCGAGGCTTTGCTGGCGGGCAAGGACCGGGTGGCGGTCAATTTCGCACTGGGCAACGATATGCTGCCCAAATCGGCGGTCAAGACGCTGCTCAACTTTGCCCTGATCGCGATCGACGCGCTGGTGCGCGGCGGCACGATCGACATTGCCGCGGAAATCCGCGATGGCGCGGCCGAAATCGTCGTGCGAGCCGCAGGGCCCCGCATCGCCTTTGATCCGACCATCGGCCATGCGCTGGACGGCAATCTGGCGCCCGGCGATTTGTCCAGCAAGACTGCGCCCGCCGCCATGTTGCAGGTGATGGCCGCCGGGCTGGGCGGCAGCGTCCAATATGCGTTGAGCGAGGAAGCGCTGGTGATGGGCGCGGTGATTCCCGCGCAAGGGTAATGGAGGCCTGATGGCCATGGGTGAGGGGAGAGAGCGGGCATGAGCGAACTGGTCCACCGCGAATGCCTCTCGCCCAATTACAACGAGCGCAAATTGCCGATCAGCATGGTCGTGCTGCATTACACCGGTATGCGCACGATGCAGGAGGCGCTCGACCGCCTGTGTGATCCGGCCGCCGAGGTTTCGGCCCATTACCTGATCGACGAGGACGGCACCGTCATCCGCCTTGTGCCCGAGGAAAAGCGGGCATGGCATGCCGGGCGGTCCTATTGGCGCGGAATCACCGACGTGAACTCGGCCAGCATCGGCATCGAGATCGTCAACCCCGGCCATGAATTCGGCTATCGCCCCTTTACCGAAGCACAGATGGAAGCGCTGATCCCGCTGCTTTCCAGCATCATGGCGCGGCATAATATCGAACCGGCCAATGTGGTGGGCCATTCCGATGTCGCCCCCGCGCGCAAGCAGGATCCGGGGGAATTATTCGATTGGGAATTGCTCGCGCGTTATGGCCTCGCGCTGCCCACGCCGCGTCCGCGCATCCGGCTGCTGCATGAAAATCCGGGGGCGTTTTATCTGTCGCTCGAACGGTTCGGCTATGAGGTGACCGATGGCCGCGCCGCCGTGGCCGCCTTTCAGCGCCGGTTTCGCCCGCGAATCATCGATGGCGAACTGGACGGTGAGGTTGGGGCTTTGCTGTTCGAACTGCTGATTGCGCGTGATGCTTCGGAGGGCGAGGATTGGAAGGAATGTGGGGAGGATGATTTTCCCTATTAAAGAGGGGAAAGCTTGCCTCCAGCGGGCAAAGGGCGGGGGCCCTTTGCAATCCCGATATTGTCGGCGTTGCGCCAGGGCGGCGGCATTTTGTGTCGGGTGCGATGTTTGAATTTTAAAAGCCTGCGCCGCTTATCAGCGTGAGGCCTCTGCGCCGCAGGCTTTAGTAACCAATGCGTATGACGCTGCTCTTGCAAACCTCCCAGCACCCCATAATGGGATTGCAAAGGGACGAGTCCCTTTGCCCGCCGGAGGCATCTTCTTTCTCAAACAAAAAAGACGCCGCCCTCCAGATTGGAAGGCAGCGCCCATTTTCCCAACTCGCAGACCGGAACGAGCCATCGCCCTTTCCGGCCCACGCGATGATTACATCTTGATGTTCACGCCCGCGCGGAATTCGCGGCCCACCAGACCGGCATAGTGCCAGGTGGTGAGGAAGTTCGGCGCGCTGGAGTAGGCAGCCGGAGCCACCGGAGCCTTGGCGTCGAACACGTTCTTCACAATGCCGTAGACGGTCATGCGATCGTTGATCTTGAGCGTCGCGTTGAAGTCATTGTTGATGAACGGGCTGACATAGCAGAAGTTGTTGCCGGTGCCGTACAGGTTCTTCGAGCAGCTCGTGTCCGTGCTGGCCTGGTCGGCGGCAGTTTCCTTGATGCGACCCACATAGTAGGTGGTCAGGCTGAGCGAGAGCTGGCCGATTTCCAGTGTGTTCTGCCAGTTGCCGCGGATGCGGGGCGTACCGTTGCCCGACGACAGGTCGTAGGGGCCGAAGGTGCCGGCATAGCGCTGCAGCGTGCCGTTGTTGTTCAGGTCATAACGGATGACATAAGTGGCTTCCAGACGGCTGGTCCACTTGATGTCATGGGGCAGGTTCACCTTGGCCGTGGCCGAGAAATCAAGACCCGAGGTGACCGAATAGTTCGCGTTCACATAGGGCACGTTGATGATCAGCACGCGCGGCAGAGCGTCGGGATAGAGCGGGTCGACAGAGTCAACCGAGTTCACCGAATAGCCCGGCCCAACGGCGGCCACGGCGGCCTGAGCAGCGGCAAGGTTGGTGGCGCTGAAATAGGCGTCCACAGCCTTACCGGCCAGCGGGCCCGAAACGATCAGGTTCGACTTCTTGATGTTGTAATAGTCAGCCGTGAAGCTGAGCCAGCGCGTCGGCTGGGCGATCATGCCCAACGTAAAGCTGCGCGAGTTTTCCGGCTTGAGGTTGGGGTTGCCAACCGAGCCGCGACCGAGGTTATAGACGTTGTTATAAGCATTGTTGGCCGCAGCGCCGCCATGCTGGTCAACAAAACCGGCGGGCGGGGTCGTCGAAACGAAACCGGCATACTGGCTGCGCGGGCCCGATTCGGCAAAGGTCGGCGCGCGGAAGCCTTCCGAGTAGGTGCCGCGGAAGGCCAGTTCCTTCATAGGGGTGAACTTCACGCCAATCTTGGGCGAGAACTTCGAGTAGCCTTCCGAATAGTGGTCGAAACGGCCCGAGAAGTTGGTGTCGAGCACGCGCGCGATGGGCGCGTCCACTTCGAAATAGGCCGCCGACACGGTGTGCTGGCCATAGGCCGAAGCCGTGGTCAGGCCATAGGTGTCGAGCGCCGCGTTCTGGTTGCGGTTTTCCAGCTTTTCAGCGCGGATCTGGCCGCCGATGGCCAGCTGCGCCTTGCCGCCGGGCAGTTCGAACAGCGCGCGCGTCATCGAAGCGTCAACGCCATACATTTCCGAATAGGACGGCGTGGTCCGGTCCGGGGCGACGAAGTTGCGCACAGCCGCCGAATTGGCCGACGGATTGGCGAAATTATACGCCCCGGTGTTGATGGCCTTCATCAGGTTGGCGATGTTGAGCAGACCGTGCTGGGTCAGCTTCAGGTTGTCGCGGGCATAGACGCCCTCAACGCGCCAGTCGGTGCTTTCGCCGATCTTGCCGTTCAGGCCCGAGGTGAAGCGATACACGTCATTGCTGCGCTCGCTGCCCGCCGGAATGTCGCCGAACATGTAATAGATGCGGGCCGCGCCATTGGTCGGATCATTGGCATAGGCCGAAGCATAGGGGTTGTTCGTCGTGTTGAGCTGACGATCCGCCGCCGTGGCGCAGTTCACGCCCGACGAGCAGACGTAGACGGGCAGCACGATGCCGGGGCTGGACGAAGCCAGCGTGGGCGAGCCGCCGAAGGGCTGGGTGGCGCGAATGGCCGAAGGCGTGCCGTTGATCGACACATAGCTGTGGCTCCAGCTGCCGGTGACATAGCCTTCGATGCTGTCCGAGACGCGGAAGCTGAGGCGGCCGTTGATCGAGTAGCGTTCCTGCAGCGGGGCGATCTGGCGATACTGGTTGACCAGATCGTATTTGCAGCCCGTGCCGTTTGAGGCAGTGAAGGTGCCGCCCGCGCAATTGGCAAGGCCAAGCGCGGTATATTGCGCCGTCTTGCCGTCGGATGCATTAATGCCGCCAGACAGCGGGTTGTTCAGATCGCTCTGCGAGGTGCGGACGACATAGGCGGTCGGCACGTTGCGGGTCATTGAGGAGTCGTCGGCGTTCTTGTCGAGGCCACCGATCGAGGTCAGATCCTGCGTGTTGTAGGGGAAACCGCGGCTCTTGTTCGAGATGCGGCCATTGTACTGGTATTCACCGTTCAGGTAGAAGTTCCAGCCTTGGTTCTCATAATCACCGAAACCGGCGGTCAGGCTCAGGCGGTTGTTGCGGCCATCGCCGCGCTCGGAGATGCCGCTTTCGGCATTGCCAGCCACGCCCACGAAGGTCTTCTTCAGCTTGAGGTTGACCACGCCGCCGATCGCGTCCGCGCCATAGCTCGACGAAGCGCCGTCCTTGAGGACTTCGATCTTGTCGATCAGGCTGAAGGGGATCGAGTTGAGGTCGACATAGGCGTTGTGGCCGTCGTCATTCAGCGGGAAGTTGGCCGAACGCAGGCCGTCAATCAGAACGAGGGTAGAGGACACGCCCAGGCCGCGCAGCGACACGGCCGAACCGCCCGCCGAGAAGCCCGACTGGAAGCCCGAACCGATCGAACCGGCGCCGTCAGCCGAAATCGAGCGAATCGCGTCCGAGGCGTTGGTGATACCGGCCTTGATCAGCGATTCGGAGGTCAGCACGGTGACCGGCGAAGGCGTTTCGGTGTTGGTGCGGCGGAACATCGTGCCGGTGACGACGATGGTTTCGGGCTCGGCGGCGGCGGTGGTGCTCTGCGCAAAGGCAGGTGCCGAGGCGAGCGTGGTGGCCAGCGAGAGAGCGGCAACACCATGGCGCAGCCACGCGCCGCGAAGGTGCTTGTGGTTATTCATAACTGGATTGTCCCCCTGAAAGCGCCTGTGGGAAGAGCCCGCACAGGCACTTTACTTACAGTGGTGAAAGTCTATTGGGGGCCGGGCCGCGACATGCAATCGCGTTTTGACACATTCATCCAAAATCCAGCAACAGTGTGACGCAGTTGCAACATAAGTGTAATGTGCGAGTTATCGAATATATCAGGCGGAAAACCTAGCGCGTCGACCCTCTCATGACACCACTTGCGCAGCCTGCTTTGACGCTACGCAAAAATCGCCGCCTTAATCGCTTTTGTTCCCTGCCAAAGCCTGCTAGCGGAGCGGGTGTCAGGGGGCGGGGCAGCCGCGTCAGGGTTCATCCCTGCCGAGGAAAGTCCGGGCTCCACGAAACGAGGGTGGCGGGTAACGCCCGCCGGGGGGAAGGCTTTTGGCCGACCTTCAAGGGAAAGTGCCACAGAGAGCAAACCGCCGAACGGGTGCAAACCCCAAGGCAAGGGTGAAAGGGTGCGGTAAGAGCGCACCGCGATTCTGGCGACAGCATCGGCATGGCAAACCCCACCCGGAGCAAGACCGAATAGGGGCAACGCGTCCATCAGGACAGGCGGGTTTCGCGCCAGTTGCCCGGGTTGGTTGCTGGAGCGCACTGGTAACAGGGCGCCGAGAGGAATGGCTGCCGCTGGCCGCCGCGTCGATAGATACGAGCGGCCTTCACAGAACCCGGCTTACAGGCCCCCTGACATTTTTTGCTGCATCCGTGATGGTTTATGGTCGAAAGTGGGCGGTATGCGTTGGGTTGTCGGCTTGTGGTTTATGGCTTTGTCGATGGCCGCACATGCGGGCGAACCATCTGGCGCGCGGCTTTTTATGCAAGGTGCGTTGGCCTTTGCGTTGCATGGCGATCCCGATCCGCGCAGTCCGGCCTATCTGCGCTTTTTCACCGGGCAATTGGCAGACGCGATGCTGCTTGACGGTTCACGGTCAGAAATTGGCGTGATTGAGGCAGAAGTCCTTTGCCAATGTCAGGACAATGAGGGCCTGAAGGCGCAAGTCCAGCGGGTCGCGGTTGTTGGCGGAGGTGTCGCGGTCAGAGTCCATTATTCGGCTGGTGGTGATTGGCGGCATGACGCCATCTTCATCTTGCGTCCGGAAAATCGGCAATGGCGGATTGCCGATATCTGGGATGACGGGACGGCAAAGTCCTCGCTGCTCAGGGCGCTGGAAATATCCAATCGCGAACGATTTGGCAGTCGGCGTACAAGGCTCTGAATAGAAAAAGGCGCCGGTCCCGCATTCGGGGCCAGCGCCTCTTCGTAGATCCTGCCGGTCAGCCTGTTTGGCCGGAAATGGCCGCCAAACCAGCGAGGCAGGAGCCTTATAGCCTTATTTCGGCGAAAGCACCATCAGCATCTGACGGCCTTCCATGCGCGGATAGGCTTCGACCTTGGCCAGTTCGGCCGCATCTTCCTGCACGCGCTTGAGCAGGTTCATGCCCAACTGCTGGTGCGAAAGTTCGCGACCGCGGAAGCGCAGCGTCACCTTCACCTTGTCACCTTCGCCGATGAACTTGTGAATGGCGCGCATCTTCACGTCATAGTCGTGATCGTCGATATTAGGACGCATCTTGATCTCTTTGATCTCCTGCGTCTTTTGCGACTTGCGGGCCAGGTTGGCCTTCTTCTGCGCCTCATAGCGGAACTTGCCCACGTCGAGGAATTTGCAGACCGGCGGGTCGGCGTTGGGCGACACTTCGACAAGGTCAAGCCCGAGTTCGAACGCGCGCTCGATTGCCTCACGCGTATACAGGATGCCGAGGTTTTCGCCTTCGTCATCGATCACGCGCACCTTGGGCACGTTAATCATCTCGTTATAGCGAGGCCCGCTTTTGACGGGGGGCGCCATACTGCGCCGGGGAGGGGGGGCTATAGTCTACTCTCCATAAGACATTTCTGGATGAGCGCCTTTAGAGCGAAACCCACACGCATGAAAGCGCAATTTCGCCACAGTCGGGGCAAAATCGCGAAACTTTTGTTTCAGCCATCCGATTCACGCGGGCCAGACGGGCAGGATGGCGGCTTTTGCCGCGGCGCACAAGATCGCTTCGGCGCGTTTTGCGGGCTGCATGGCGGCGATCAGCGCCGGATCGGCCGCATCCATACCCCCGGTCAAAGCGCCAAAAGCGGGAAGAATCAGCCGATTCTCGCTGCGCAGCGCGCAAGGGCGGCTGATCATCCGCCCGCGCACCCGCAGCCGCAGTTTGGGATGGTAATGGCCCGAGATTTCCGGCCCGGTTTCGCCCGGCTCGGCCTCGTGGCGCAGGGCGATGCCGTCCAGCATCAGTTCCTCCACCACATCGCCCGCCATCTCGCGCGTCATCCCTGCATCGTGATTGCCCACGATCCACACCACATCGAGTCGCCGCGCCAGATCGCCCAGCAATCGCGCCGCCTCCGGCTCCATCCGCGAGGGGCCATCGTCATCGTGGAAATTGTCGCCAAGGCACAGCACCCGCCGCGCCCCTGTCATCGCCGCCGCCGCGCTCAATCGCTCCAGCGTTTCGCGGCTGTCATAGGGGGGCAGCATCTGGCCGGTCTGCGCAAACCAACTGGCCTTTTCCAGATGGAGGTCGGCCACCAGCAGCGCCTGCTGTGCGGGCCAATAGACCGCGCGGCTGTCCGAGATCAGCCATTCGTGATCGGCAAAGGAAAAAGGGGCAAACTGCATCGCGGTCATGCGGCCCCCTTGCCGCGCCCGCCCGGCGGTGGCAAGCGGGGGCGCAACAATCCCCGCAAGAGAGGCCGACGTGACCGACTGGACCCCCTATACGCAGCGCGCCAAGACATGGTTCGAGGCTCTGCGCGATGGCATTTGCGCCGAATTTGAAAAGATCGAGCGCGAGGCGGGTTCGTACGCCGGTTTCCACTATACGCCTTGGACCCGCGATGCGGTGGCGGGCGAGGCGGACACCGGAGGCGGCGTGCAGGGCCTGATGAAGGGCAAGGTGTTTGAAAAGGTGGGGGTGAATGTCTCGACCGTCCATGGCGCGTTCAGCCCGCAATTTGCCGCCAGCATCAACGGCGCCAGCGTGGAAAACCCCGGCTTTACCGCCACGGGCATCAGCCTTGTCGCGCATATGGCCAATCCGCATGTGCCCGCCGTGCATATGAACACGCGGTTTTTGACCACCACCAAGGCGTGGTTCGGCGGCGGGGCGGATCTCAATCCGCCGCTGCCCTATGATGAGGACACCGCCGATTTCCACGGCGCCTTCAAGGCCACCTGCGATGCGCATGGCGAGGGCTATTACGAGCGCTATAAGGCATGGGCGGACGATTATTTCTACATCCCCCATCGCAAGGTGCATCGCGGCGTGGGCGGCATTTTCTATGACCACCTTGAATGCGCTGATGAGGCCGCGTGGGAAGCAAACTTTGCCTTCACCAAAGCGGTGGGCGAGACCTTCCTGTCCATTTTCCCGCAACTGGTGCGCCGCCGGATGGGCATTGCCTTTGACGCCGCGCAAAAGCAGCAGCAGCTCGAATGGCGCGGCCGCTATGCCGAATTCAATCTGGTTTACGACCGGGGCACTTTGTTCGGGCTGAAGACCGGCGGCAATATTGATGCGATCCTGATGAGCCTGCCGCCTGAGGCGGTGTGGAGCTGATACGGGAGCAAAAACCGGGTTGGCGCGTTGTGGGCGCGGATAGGTGGAAAGGATCGGATGATGGCTAAGGTTTTGACGGGGCTGACGATGGCCGGGGTGCTGGCCGCCCTGATGGTGCCGGGTGCGGGGCTGGCCAAGGCGGCGCCCAAGGCAGCCGCCAAGGACAAGGTGCTGGCCAGCGCGGCCTTGATGAAGGGCGATACGATGCCTGCGGGCCTTGTCTCGATCGTTGAGGCCAAGGGCAAGCTGGGGCTGAAACTCTCGCTCTCGGGCCTGCCGGCGGGCGTGCATGCGGTGCATCTGCATATGCGCGGGGTTTGCGAGGTTCCGGCCTTCACCTCGGCGGGTGGACACCTGAACCCGGCCGGGCATCAGCATGGCCGCGACAATCCGATGGGCGCGCATATGGGCGATCTGCCCAATGTGACAGTGGGCGATGACGGCACGGCCAATGTCACGCTGCCGCTGGACTATAGGGCGGATGAATTGCTGACCGCGCTGTTTGACAAGGATGGCGGGGCTGTGGTCGTCCATGCCGCGCCCGATGATTACAAGACCGACCCCACGGGCAATGCGGGCGGGCGGATTGCCTGCGGGGCGTTTGTCCGGGGGCAATAGGGATCATCTCGGGCGGGCAAGGGAGATCGCCTTGTCCGCCCGAGAGCCTTTCAAACTCTCTGCATTATGCCCTAGGCCGCGCCAAGCCGGGCATTAACCAAGCAGGGTCCATCCTCCGCTCCTTCAAACGGGAGTGAGTGTGGGGACATGGCCGATCTGCTGATCCATTCAATGGCCGAATTCGGCGAACTGATCCTTGATGTGCTGGCCGCCGCCAAAGCGCGGACCCTTGCCGAGATCGGGGCGGAATTTGGTGGCATGTCCACCCGTCTGGCCCAATATTGCCACGAGCGGGGCGCAGAGCTGATCAGCATCGATCCCTCGCCCAAGCCCGAATTCCTGGTCTGGGCCGCAGCCATGCCCCATGTGCGCCATATCGCCCGGCCCAGCCTTGAGGCCATGCCCGGATTGGCCGCGATGGATGCATGGGTGATCGACGGCGACCACAATTACTACACCGTCTTTCACGAACTGGCGCTGGCATCGGCCAATGCGCGCGATGCGGGGCGCCCCCTGCTGGCGATCCTCCATGATGTGGGCTGGCCCTGTGCACGGCGCGACATGTATTATGCCCCCGAACGGATCCCGGCCGAATATCGCCATCCCCATTCCTACGACGTGGGCGTGACGCTGGATTCGCGGGGCAGCATCGCCCATCGCGGTTTTCGCGGCGGCGGCTTTCATGCCTGGGCGCTGGAGGCGGGCGGCGCGCGCAATGGCGTGTTGACGGCGGTGGAGGATTTCATCGCCGAACAAAAGGGGCAGGGGCGAGATTTGCGCTATGCCCATGTGCCGGCTGTTTTCGGGCTGGGCGTGGTCTATGATGGCGATGCGCCATGGGCGGATGATGTGGCGCGCATCCTGGCCCCTTATGACGACAATCTGCTGCTGGCCCGGCTCGAGGAGAACCGGCTGCGCAATTATCTGACCGTGATCGATTGGCAGGACCGGACGGCGGTCGGGGGCTGAGGCCATGATGGAACAGGCCGCCCTTCGCCCTTTAAGCATTGGCGCAAAGATGTTTTGCGGCAAAATTCGTTGCCATGCGGCAATGTCCCGGCCTTTCCCCCTTGCCCTTGCGCGTTCCACCCCCCAAAGTCTTTGGACGATGTTGCGCCAATACGAACTTGTCGAAAGGGTTAAGGCTTACGCGCCTGATGCGGATGAGCAGATGCTCAACCGCGCCTATGTCTATACCGTCCAGAAGCATGGCAGCCAGAAGCGCGCCAGCGGGGACCCCTATTTCAGCCATCCGGTCGAGGTGGCCGGGTTGATGACCGAGCTGAAGCTCGATCAGGATACGATCATCACCGCGCTGCTGCACGATACGGTCGAGGACACGCTGGCCACCATTGATGAGGTGGAAAAGCTGTTCGGGCCGGATGTGGCGCGGATGGTCGATGGCGTGACCAAACTGTCCAAGATCGAGGCGATGAGCGAGAAGGAGCGCGCGGCCGAAAACCTGCGCAAGTTCCTGCTGGCCATGAGCGAGGATCTGCGGGTGCTGTTGGTCAAGCTGGCCGACCGGCTGCACAATATGCGCACGCTCCATTACATCAAGAGCGAGGACAAGCGCCGCCGCATCGCCAAGGAAACCATGGATATTTATGCCCCGCTGGCCGAGCGTGTGGGCATGTATGAATATATGCGGGAGATGCAGTTGCTGGCGTTTCAGCAGCTTGAGCCCGAGGCCTATGCCACGATCACCGGGCGCCTTGCGCAAATCCGCAGTCAGGACCACGGGCAGGTGGATGCCATCGCCCTCTCGATCAGCCAGGCGCTGACCGAGGCGGGGGTGAAGTGCAAGGTCTGGGGCCGGGAAAAGCACCCCTATTCGATCTGGCGCAAGATGGCCGAGCGCCATGTCAATTTCGACCAGATCACCGACATCATGGCCTTCCGCGTGCTGGTGGACAATGTCGAGGATTGCTATCGCACCATCGGCGTGCTGCACACCACATGGCAGGCTTTGCCGGGGCGGTTCAAGGATTACATCTCGACCCCCAAGGTCAATGGCTATCAAAGCCTGCACACCTCCATGATCTATGAAAAGGCCATGCGGATGGAGGTGCAGATCCGCACATGGAATATGCACGAAACCAACGAATACGGGCTTGCTGCGCATTGGAGCTATAAGCAGGGCGGGGTGATGCCGGATTCGCAGGTGGGCTGGCTGCGCGATCTGGTCGAGGTGCTCGAGGCCAGCAACGACCCTGAGGAATTGCTCGAAAACACGCGGATGGCGATCTATCAGGACCGCATCTTCGCCTTTACCCCCAAGGGCAAATTGTTCCAGTTGCCCAAGGGCGCGACGCCCATCGACTTTGCCTATGCCGTCCACAGCGATCTGGGTAGCATGGCGGTGGGCGCCAAGCTCAACGGGCGCCACGTGCCCTTGCGCACGGCGCTGAGCAATGGCGATGTGGTCGAAATCATCAAGAACCGGTCGGCCAGCCCGCAACTGGCATGGCTGGGCTTTTGCGTGACGGGCAAGGCGCGCGCCGCGATCCGCCGCGCGGTGCGCATCAAGGAGCGCTCCGAACTGGCCGCCATCGGGCGCAAGCTGTTCGACGAGATTATCGAGCGCTTGCCCACCAAGGTCGGCAAGAAGGCCACTGCCGAGGCGGTCAAGCGGCTGGGGCTGAAGAACGAGGACGAGCTGATGGCCGCCATCGGCACGGCCAAGCTGGACGACCGGCAGGTGATGGAGGCGCTGGTCCCCGGCTCTGCGCGCGACATGCCCGAGCCCGAGGCCTGGCCCAAGCAGGAACGGGCGATCTCGATCAAGGGGCTTACCCCCGGCATGGCTTTCCAGCTTGCCGAATGCTGCCACCCGGTGCCGGGCGACCGCATCGTGGGCCTGCGCAAACCGGGCGTCGGGGTCGAGGTCCATTCCATCGCCTGCGACGTGCTGATCGAGGGCGGAGATCACGACTGGATCGACCTGTCATGGGGTGATCGCAGCGTTGGCGCCGTCGGCCGCCTGCGCTGCGTCCTCTATAACCGCCCCGGCACGCTGGCCGAGGTCACAGGCATCTTCGCCGCCAACAAGGCCAACATCACCCAGCTCCAGAATGTCCAGCGCGACGAACTCTTCGGCACCTATGAGGTCGATCTGGAGGTCAGCGATCTGGCCCACCTGACACGGATCGTGTCCAGTTTGCGCGCCAGTGATGCGGTGTCGCAGGCGGATCGGTTGTAGGGTTGGTTTAGGGGTGTGAGGTGCCTCCGGCGGGCAAAGGGCGGGGGCCCTTTGCAATCCCGTTACTTTATGGGTCGCGTTAGAGCGGCGGCGTTTTGTGTCGGATGCGATGTTTGAATTTTTAAAGTCTGCGGCGCGGCAACGCAGCGCCGAAAAGCGCCGCAGGCTTTAAAACTCATCGCGCCACGCCCACCTCCCACCACCCCAAAATGGGATTGCAAAGGGACGAGTCCCTTTGCCCGCCGGAGGCACACCTGCCTTAAACCCCTACCCCAACAACCCCTCATAAGCCCCCACCACCTCGGCCAGCACCGAGAGCGCCAAGACCGAGGGCGTCCGCGTGGCCGGGATCAACCCGATGGGCGAATGCAGACGCGCCAGCGCGGCCCCGTCGAAACCCAGAGAGGACAGCAATTCCACCCGGTTCGCCCGCGTTTTCGCGCCGCCCTGCGCGCCCACATAGAACGCATCGGTGCCCATTGCCCATGGGATCAGCGTGCGCTCCCATTCGTGGTCGTGGAACAGGACGGCCACGGCGGTCCATGCATCGGGCGTCCAATCATCGGGCAGGGCGGGGGGCTGGCCCAGCGACATGATGGCGTCTCCGGCCTGCCCATGGGGCGTGGCCAGCAACACTTCGATCCCCTGCGCGCGGCCCATGGCGGCGAGGGTCGCGGCTTCCGGCCCGCTGCCCAGCACGAGCAGGCGCAGACGGGGCAGGTAGCGCCGGGTAAAGCCCGCGCCCAGCGGCAGATGCGCGACCTCGCGCCGCTCCAGCGCCGCCACCGCGCCCTGCAATGCATCGGCATCGGGGGCCGGATCGACCATCACCTCGACCCCCGAACCGCAGGGCAGGCGGATGTCGATAAAGGGCGAACCCGCGCCATAGCGCAGCACACGCGCGGCCCCGCCCGCCATCGCCTCGCGCATCAGCGCGGCTTCGAGGCAGCCATCGGCCAGCGATCCGACCATGCGCCTATCGCCCAGCACCGCCAGTTGCGCGCCCCAGCGCCGCGACCAGCTGCCGTCGATCCCCACAACCGTGCAAAGCGCGCCGCCATGCGCGGCCGCCGCGGCCAGCGCGGCATGATCGTCATCAATGGGCAATGTCATGCGGGGCGTGTTAGCCCAATGCCTCTCGAATGAAAACTGCGCCGAATGGCGGCAATTGCGCGGCCCCGCCGCCATTGACCGAGAGCATCAGCGCGCCCGGCGGACAGGCATGGCGCATGGGCGCGGCGCCGAGGTTGAAGGCGCAATGCAGTCGTTCATCCCCCCAAGCCCTTGCGAAATGCAGCAACATGCCATGGGTATGCACATCCTCCATCGCGCCGATGCGCAAGGCCGCGCTGCCCCGGCGCAGGGCCAGCATCGCGCGGGTCCATTGCAGCGGGCTGGCCGGATCGGCCTCCTGCGTGGCGGCGGCGCGGGCGATATTGGCCTCTGACAAAGGCAGCCATGGTTCGCCTGTCGTAAAGCCGCCATGGGGCGCGTCCGATTGCCATGGCATTGGCGTACGCACCCCGTCGCGGCTCAGCGTCAGTGGCCAGTTGGCTATGGCCTCGGGGTCTTTGAGCAGGTGGAAAGGGATCTCGTCCTGCGTCAGCGCCAGTTCCTGCCCCTGATAGAGGAAGATATTGCCGCGCAGCGCGATCAGCAGCGCCATGGTCAGCCGGGCATAGGCGGTCAGATCCGCGCCTTCTGCCCAGCGCGAGATATGGCGCGGCGCATCGTGGTTTTCAAAGGCCCAGCTTGGCCAGCCTTCGCCCGCCTCGCCATGCCATTGCCCCAGTGAGGTCTTGATCCGCTGCGGCGTCAATTCGGGGGCATAGAGGAAGTCGAAGCTGTAGGCGCTCGACAGGCGCGCGTCGCCCGCCGTGTAATCCTTCATCAGCCCCACCGCGCCATCGCCGCCCACCTCGGCCACAGTGAAGATCGCGCCATATTCGCCGCAGAGCGCGCCGATCCGCTCGATGAAGGGGATGGCGGCGGGGTGGTTCTGGCTGTGGATCTTGTCCTGAAAATCGAAGGGGCGGGTGCGGATATGATGCCCCCGCGACACCGGATTGTCGCGCAGGTCGGGATCGAAAAAGGCGTGGTTCAAAGCATCGAGCCGGAACCCGTCCACCCCGTGATCCAGCCAGAAGCGCATGACATCAAGGCACGCGTCCTGCACCGCCGGGTGATGCGCGTTGAGCTGGGGCTGCTCCTTCAGGAACTGGTGATAGTAATATTGCTGGCGCCGGGCGTCCCATGTCCATGCCGGGCCGCCAAACACCGATTGCCAGTTGTTGGGCGGGGTGCCGTCCGGGTTGGCGTCGCGCCAGACATACCAGTCGGCATGATCGCCCTCTTTCGATGCGCGGCTGCCGGCGAACCACGGATGGGCATCGCTGGTATGAGCGAACACCAGGTCGATGGTGACCTTGATCCCCAATTCATGCGCGCGGGCGATCAGCGCGTCGAAATCGGCCAGCGTGCCGAAGATCGGATCGACATCGCGATAGTCCGCCACGTCATAGCCGTAATCGGCCATCGGGCTGGTAAAGAACGGGCTGATCCATATCGCCTCGACGCCAAGGGAGGCGATATGGGGCAGGCGGGCGGTGATGCCCGGCAGGTCGCCGATGCCGTCGCCATTGCTGTCGGCAAAGCTGCGCGGATAGATCTGATAGATCGCCGCCCCGCGCCACCATGGCATCTCTTCACAACTGGCATCACTCATCGCGCGGCTCCGCAGCATGGCGGCGCGGGAAGGCGCCGATGTCCTTTATTCTGGCATTGCTGCGCCGCAGCGCCAAGAGTGCTGCGCCGCGATGACATACGTATTGCCAAAGGAGCATCATCGACAGGGCAGGAAATTGTGACAATAGATTGCATCACACCTTGTCGGCTCGGGCAAAGCTGTCCTAGTCTCCTGCAAAGGAAGCGACGCGAAAACACCTATGCGCTCATCAGAGGCAAGGCGCGACGTCGGTTGGGGGAGGACAGGACATCAGCGTCTCGGGCGGCCAAAGGGCGCTTCGGGCATCATGGGGAGTATCGTTGCATGAGCCAGTCCCAGACAGATTCCCAGCCCTCGATCAGCGATTTGATTGTCGATGTTCTGCGCCACCGCGTGGGCAAGGACGAGCGCGCCGCCAAGCCGCATGACTGGTTTCACGCCGCCGTGCTTTCGGTGCGCGACCGGATCATCGACCGCTGGTTTGAATCGACCCGCCGCACTTATGAGGAAGAGGGCAAGCGGGTCTATTATCTGAGCCTTGAGTTTCTGATCGGGCGGCTGATGCGCGATGCGCTTTCCAATCTGGACGTGACGCGCGAGATGGAAGCGGCGCTGCGCGAACATGGGTTCGATCTGGCCCAACTGGAGGAACTGGAGCCCGATGCGGCGCTGGGCAATGGCGGTCTTGGGCGGCTTGCGGCCTGCTTTATGGAGAGTTTGGCAAGCCTTGATATTCCGGCCTATGGCTATGGCATCCGATACGTGAATGGCATGTTCCGCCAGCGGATCGACGATGGCTGGCAGGTGGAATTGCCCGAAACATGGCTGGCCCATGGCAATCCGTGGGAATTTGATCGCCGCGAAAGCGCCTATCGCGTCGGTTTCGGCGGCGAGGTGATCGAGGGCAACGGCGGGGTGGTCTGGCACCCGGCCGAGCAGGTTGAGGCCAGCGCCGTCGATACGCCCGTGGTGGGCTGGCGGGGCAAGCGGGTCAACACGCTGCGCCTGTGGACGGCATGGGCGCTCGATCCGCTGCGTCTGGATGCCTTCAACGCGGGCGACCATGCGGGCGCTCTGGCCGAACAGGTCAAGGCGGACTCTCTGGTGCGCGTGCTTTATCCGGCCGACAATACGCCCGCAGGTCAGGAATTGCGGCTGCGTCAGGAATATTTCTTCTCCAGCGCCTCCATTCAGGACATTCTGCGCCGCCATCTTCAGGCCGACAAGGACGTGCGCAATCTGCCGAAAATGGCCGCGATCCAGTTGAACGACACCCACCCCAGCGTGGCCGTCGCCGAACTGATGCGCCTGTTGATCGACGTGCATCATCTGGAGTTTGATGAGGCGTGGGAGGTGACCAAGGGCACCATCGGCTATACCAACCACACGCTCCTGCCCGAGGCGCTAGAAAGCTGGCCGCTGCCTTTGTTCGAACGGCTTTTGCCGCGCCATATGCAGATCGTCTATGCCATCAACAGCCGCGTGCTGCGTGAGGCGCGCAAGGCCGGGATGAGCGGCGAGCAGATTGCCGCCATCAGCCTGATCGACGAGCATGGCGAGCGGCGGGTGCGCATGGCCAATCTGGCCTTTGTCGGCGCGCACAGCGTCAATGGCGTGGCCGCGCTGCACACCGATCTGATGAAGAGCACGGTCTTTTCCGATCTGCACAAGCTGTATCCCGCGCGGATCAACAACAAGACCAATGGCGTCACCCCGCGCCGCTGGCTGCAGCAATGCAATCCGGGCCTGACGCGGGTGATCCGCGAGGGGATCGGCGATGCTTTCCTTGACGATGCCGAAAAGCTGGCCGATCTGAACGCTCTGGCGGGCGACGCGCAATTTGGCGAACGCATTGCCGAGGTCAAGCGCGCGAACAAGGTGGCGCTGTCCAACCATATCAAGCAATTGATGGGCGTGCGGCTCGATCCCGATGCCCTGTTCGACGTCCAGATCAAGCGCATCCATGAATATAAGCGCCAGTTGCTCAATCTGGTCGAGACCGTCGCGCTTTATGACCAGATCCGCAGCCACCCGGAAAAGGACTGGGTGCCGCGGGTCAAGATCTTTGGCGGCAAGGCGGCGTCCAGCTATCACAATGCCAAGCTGACCATCAAACTGGCCAATGACATTGCCCGCCGCGTCAATTCCGATCCCAGCGTGGGCGGGCTGCTCAAGGTGGTGTTCGTCCCCAATTACAACGTCAGCTTTGCCGAACGCATCATCCCCGCCGCCGACCTGTCGGAACAGATCAGCACGGCGGGCATGGAAGCGTCCGGCACGGGCAATATGAAATTCGCGCTGAATGGTGCGCTGACCATCGGCACGCTGGACGGGGCGAATATCGAGATCAAGGACCGGGTGGGCGACGATAACATCGTCATCTTCGGCATGACCGCGCAAGAGGTGGAGGACACCCGCGCCAATGGCTATAATCCCCGCGCCATCATCGAGGGCAACCGCGAATTGCGTCAGGCGGTGCAGGCCATTGCCAGCGGCGTGTTCAGCCCCGATGACCGCGACCGCTACAAGGGGCTGATGGGCGGCCTCTATGATAGCGACTGGTTCCTTGTGGCCGCCGATTTCGACTCCTATGCTCAGGCCCAGCGCGCCGTGGATGCGCGCTGGATGGACGAAGCGGGCTGGCGCAAGGCGGCCATTCACAACATTGCCAATGTCGGCTGGTTCTCCTCTGATCGCACCATTGGCGAATATGCGCGCGACATCTGGGGCGTGAAATAAGGACAATATCCAAGTGAAGCCCGACCCGACCGCCATTGCCGCCCTGCTCGATGGATCGCATGGCGATCCCTTTTCCCTGCTGGGGCCGCATGAGGGGCCGGGGGGCACTTTTGTCCGGGCTGTCCTGCCCGGGGCGCAGGTCGCGGTGGCCTGCGCGTTGGATGGGACGGAGCTGGGCGAACTGGCGCTGGTGGATGACCGGGGTCTGTTTGAAGGCGTGATTGCCGGGCCGCCCCAGCCTCTGCGCTATCGCGTGGGGGCGCTGGGCGCGCATTGGTTTGTCGAAGATGCCTTTTCCTATGGGCCGGTCCTTGGTCCGCTCGACGATTACCTCATCAACGAGGGCCATCACCTGCGCCTGTTCGACAAGCTGGGCGCGCATTGCATCAGCCATCAGGGCAGCGAGGGCGTGCATTTCGCGGTCTGGGCGCCCAATGCCGCGCTGGTAAGCGTGGTGGGCGATTTCAACGAATGGGACCATCGCCGCCACCCGATGCGCCGCCGCGCCGATATTGGCGTGTGGGAAATCTTCGTGCCCACCGTGGGCGTGGGGTCGGCGTATAAATACCGCATCGTCGGGGCCGATGGCACGGTCCTGCCGCTCAAGGCCGATCCATGGGGGCAGGCGGGTGAATTGCGCCCCTCGACCGCCAGCCTGACCGCCCATCCGGTCAAGCAGGACTGGGGCGATGAAACCCACCGCGAATATTGGGCCAAGGTCGATCCGCGGCGCGCGCCCATCAGCATCTATGAGGTCCATGCCGGATCATGGATGCGCGACGAGGAGGACTGGTTCCTCGACTGGGACGCCATGGCGGAAAAGCTGATCCCCTATGTGGTGGAGATGGGCTTTACCCATATCGAATTCCTGCCGATTGCCGAACATCCCTATGATCCGTCATGGGGCTATCAGACGCTGGGCCTGTTTGCCCCCTCGGCGCGGTTTGGCCCGCCCGAAGGTTTTGCGCGTTTCGTCGATGGGGCGCACCGGGCCGGGATCGGCGTGCTGGTCGATTGGGTGCCCGCGCATTTCCCCACCGATGCGCATGGGCTGGCCCGCTTTGACGGCACGGCGCTCTATGAACATGACGACCCGCGGCTGGGCTTTCACCCTGACTGGAACACCGCAATCTATAATTTCGGGCGGCGGGAAGTGTCCTCCTTCCTCGTCAACAATGCGCTGTTCTGGGCCGAGCGCTATCATGTCGACGGCCTTCGCGTCGATGCGGTGGCCTCGATGCTCTATCGCGATTACAGTCGCAAGGCGGGCGAATGGATCCCCAACGAGGCGGGCGGGCGCGAGAATTGGGAAGCGGTGGATTTCCTGCGCGCCGTCAACCGGGCGGTCTATGGCCAGTTCCCCGGCTTCTTCACCGTGGCCGAGGAATCGACCGCATGGCCGGGCGTGACACAACCGGCGGTGGAGGACAATCGCAGCGCGCTGGGCTTTGGCTTCAAGTGGAACATGGGCTTCATGCATGACACGCTGCGCTATATGGCGCGCGATCCCATCTACCGGCGCCATCACCATAACGACATCACCTTTGGCCTGATGTATGCCTTTGCCGAGAATTTCGTGCTGGCGATCAGCCATGACGAGGTGGTCCATGGCAAGGGTAGTCTGGTCAACAAGATGGCGGGCGATGAGTGGCAGAAATTCGCCAATCTGCGCGCCTATTATGGGTTGATGTGGGGCTATCCGGGTAAGAAGCTGCTGTTCATGGGGCAGGAATTTGCGCAACTTCGCGAATGGAGCGAGGAGCGCAGCCTCGACTGGGATCTGCTGAGCCAGCCCGAGCATGAGGGGATGCGCAGCCTCGTGCGCGATCTCAACCGCGCCTATCGCGAAACGCCCGCGCTCCATGCCCGCGATTGCGAGGGCGAGGGGTTCGAATGGCTGGTGGTCGATGATGCGCTGGCCAGTGTGTTTGCATGGGTGCGCCATGCCGGCGATGGCGGCTGTGTGGCGGTCATCAGCAATATGACGCCCCAGGTGCATGGCTCGTACCGCCTGCCTTTGCCGCGCGAGGGGGTGTGGCGCGAAATCATCAACACCGATGCAACCATCTATGGCGGCACGGGCTTGGGCAATATGGGGCAGGTTGTGGCGCAAAATGGCGCGGCGTTGGTCACGCTGCCGCCTCTTGCCACGATTATGCTGGAATGGATCGAAGCTGCGGCGTGAATGGGAGGGTATGATGCGCGATACGAATAGCCAGCCTCTGGCTCGTGAGGCGATGGCCTATGTGCTGGCCGGGGGGCGGGGCAGCAGGCTCAAGGAACTGACCGACAATCGCGCCAAGCCTGCGGTCTATTTCGGGGGAATGAGCCGGATCATCGACTTTGCCCTGTCGAATGCGATCAATTCAGGGATTAGGCGCATCGGCGTGGCCACACAGTACAAGGCGCACAGCCTGATCCGCCACATGAACCGCGCGTGGAATTTCATGCGCCCGGAACGTAACGAAAGCTTCGACATCCTGCCCGCCAGCCAGCGCGTATCCGAAACCCAGTGGTACGAGGGCACCGCCGACGCCGTTTATCAGAACATCGACATCATCGAGAGCTATGGTCCCAAATATATGGTCATCCTGGCGGGCGACCATATCTATAAAATGGACTATGAATTGATGCTGCGCCAGCATGTGAACAGCGGCGCGGATGTGACGATCGGCTGCCTTGTGGTCCCGCAAAAGGAGGCCAGCGGTTTTGGCGTGATGGCGGTGGACGGCAATGATGTCATCACCGATTTCGTCGAAAAGCCGATCAATCCGCCCGAAATTCCGGGCAAGCCGGGCTGGTCGCTGGCGTCGATGGGCATTTATGTGTTCGACACCAAATTCCTGTTCGAACTGCTGCGCGAGGATGCGGCCAATCCGATCAGCACGCATGATTTCGGCAATGATCTGATCCCCAAGATCGTCAAGGGCGGCAAGGCGGTGGCGCATCGCTTTACCGAAAGCTGTGTTCGCGCGGCCGATGAAATCGGCGAATATTGGCGCGATGTCGGCACGCTGGATGCTTATTTCGAGACCAATCTCGATCTGACCGATACCGTGCCGATGCTCAACATGTATGACCGCGACTGGCGCATCTGGACCGATCAGGTCGTGGCCGCGCCCGCCAAATTCGTCCATGACGAGGAAGGGCGCCGGGGCCATGCGATCCGCTCGCTGATCTCGCAGGACTGCATCGTGTCGGGCGCGACGGCCTATCGCTCGCTGCTGTTTACGGGCGTGAAGATGGGCAGTTGGTCCGAGGTCAATGAGGCGGTGATCCTGCCCTATTGCAACATCGGGCGTCATGCCAAACTCTCGCGCGTGATCATCGATTCGGGCGTGCGCATCCCGGAAGGTCTGGTGGTGGGCGAGGATCCCGAGCTGGACGCCAAGCGTTTCCGCCGCACTGAAAACGGCGTCTGCCTTATCACCAAGCGGATGATACAGGCGCTGGATCTGGATTGAAGGGATTGGGAGACATGACCCTGCGCGTCCTCAGCCTCGCCTCGGAGGCCGTGCCTTTCATCAAGACCGGCGGGCTGGCCGATGTGGCGGGGGCGCTGCCCGCTGCGGTCGCCCCGCATGGGGTGGCGATGACCACGATGCTGCCGGGCTATCCGGGGGTTCTGGCGCGGCTGGCGGCGCAATATCCGGCGCCCAAATCCAAGCGCGCAAAAGCGGCGGGGCCAAAGGTCCTTCACGAATGGGAGGCGATCTTTGGCCATCCCGCGCGGCTGCTGGCCGGAACGCTGGATGGTGCGGGTGATGGCGCGCCCTTGTTGGTGCTCGATTGCCCGGCGCTGTTTGACCGCCCCGGCGGGCCTTATGGCAATGATGCGGGGCAGGACTGGCCCGACAATGGACTTCGCTTTGCCGTCTTTGCGCGGGCGGCGGCCGATGTGGCGGGGGGTATTGTCGAGGGGATGACCTTCGACCTCCTCCATGCTCACGATTGGCAGGCGGGTCTGGCGCCCGCCTATCTCAAATTCGCGCCCTATGGCGGGCATTCCGTTCCCAGCGTGATGACGATCCACAACATGGCGTTTCAGGGCCATTTCCCCGCCGCGCTGTTTCATGAGATCGGCCTGCCTGCCGAGGCATGGGCGATGAACGGGGTGGAATATCACGGGGGCGTGGGGCTGTTGAAGGCCGGGCTGGAGGCGGCTCATGCGATCACCACCGTTTCACCCACCTATGCGCTGGAAATCCGCGAGCCGCATTTCGGCATGGGGTTGGAAGGGCTGATCCGCAGCCGGGGCGCACAGGTGCATGGCATTGTCAACGGCATCGACCCGACCGAATGGAACCCGGCCACCGACGCGGCGATCAAGAGCCAGTTTACCGTGCGAAGCCTTGCCAAACGACAGGCCAACAAACGCGCGTTGGAGGCCGAATTTGGCCTTGAGCGCGACGACGGCCCGCTGTTCATCGTGGTCAGCCGTCTTACGTGGCAAAAGGGCATGGATGTGCTGGCGCAGTGCATCGATCATCTGGTTGGGCTGGGCGGGCGTCTGGCGCTGCTGGGCTCGGGCGATGCGGGGCTGGTGGGCGAGCTTTCCGCCGCCGCCGCGCGCCATCCGGGGCGCGTGGCCCTGCGCATCGGCTATGACGAGGCGCTCTCGCACCGGATGCAGGCGGGGGGCGATGCCATTCTCGTGCCCAGCCGGTTTGAGCCTTGCGGCCTGACGCAATTGTACGGGCTGGCCTATGGCTGCGTGCCGGTGGTGGCGCGCACAGGGGGGCTGGCCGATACGGTGGTCGATGCCAATCTGGCCGCGGTCAAGGCCGAGGCGGCCACGGGCTTGCAATTCGCAACAGTTGACTATGCCTCGCTTTCGGGCGCAATCAGTCGTGCAATCCTGCTTTATTCCCAGCAGGATGTGTGGCGCGCGATGCAAAAAGCCGGAATGTCCGCCGATTTTACCTGGCGTCAATCGGGCGCCGCCTATGCGCATTTATACAGATCCATCGCTTTGGAGAATTCGCCAGCATGACCGCAACGACCCTGACCTCACAGGTCATCACTCAGGCCACCCAGCCGATTGCCGGGCAAAAGCCGGGCACTTCGGGCCTGCGCAAGAAGGTGAAGGTCTTTGCCCAGCCCAATTACGCGGAAAACTTTATCCAGAGCGTGTTCGACGTGGTCGAACGGGGCGATGGGGCCACGCTGGTGATCGGCGGCGACGGGCGCTATCACAACCGCACCGTGATCCAGCAGGCGATCCGCATGGCCGCCGCCAATGGCTATGGCCGCGTGCTGGTGGGTCAGGGGGGCATTCTCTCGACGCCTGCGGCCTCCAACGTGATCCGCCAATATGGCGCGAGCGGGGGCCTTGTCCTGTCGGCCAGCCACAATCCGGGCGGCCCGGATGAGGATTTCGGGATCAAATATAACATCGCCAATGGCGGCCCCGCGCCCGAGGGCGTGACCGAGGCGATCTATCAGCGCACCACGCAAATCACCGAATGGCGCGCGGTGGATACGGCCGACATTGATCTCGATACGCTGGGCGTGGTCGATGTGGCGGGCATGGCGGTCGAGGTGATCGACAGCGTGGCCGACTATGCCGCGCTGATGGAAAAGCTGTTCGATTTCGGAGCGATCCGGGCCGCTGTCGCCGGTGGGCTGACGATGAGCTTTGATGCCATGCATGCCGTCACCGGCCCCTATGCGCATGAAATTCTGGAAAAGCGCCTCGGCTTTGCGCCCGGCACGGTGAAGAATGGCGTGCCGCTGGAGGATTTTGGCGGGCATCACCCGGACCCCAATATGGTCCATGCCCATGAATTGTTTGAAACGATGTTTGGCCCCGATGCCCCCGATTTCGGCGCGGCGTCGGATGGCGATGGCGATCGGAACCTGATCGTCGGGCGCGGGATTTTCGTGACGCCTTCGGATTCGCTGGCGATGCTGGCTGCCAATGCGCACCTGGCGCCCGCCTATGCGGGGGGCCTCAAGGGCATTGCGCGCTCCATGCCGACCAGCGCGGCGGCGGACCTTGTGGCGCAGAGCCTTGGCATTCCCGCCTTTGAAACGCCCACGGGGTGGAAATTCTTCGGCAATCTGCTGGATGCGGGCATGGCGACGATCTGCGGCGAGGAAAGCGCCGGGACCGGCAGCGACCATGTGCGCGAAAAGGATGGGCTCTGGGCGGTGCTGCTCTGGCTCAACATTCTGGCCGTGCGCAAACAGCCGGTGGCGCAGATCGCGGCGGAACATTGGGCCAAGTTCGGGCGCAATTACTATGCCCGCCACGATTATGAGGGCCTGCCGACCGAGGCGGCCAATGCCTTGATGGGCGAATTGAACGGTGCGCTGGCCACTTTGCCGGGGCAGGTTTTCGAAGGGCTGACCATCGAGACGGCGGACAATTTCGCCTATACCGATCCGGTCGATGGCTCGGTGTCCACCAATCAGGGCGTGCGCATCCTGTTTGTGGGCGGCAGCCGCATCGTCTTCCGCCTGTCGGGCACGGGCACCGAAGGGGCGACCCTGCGCGTCTATCTGGAGCGGTATGAGCCGGTGGGCGGCGATCTGGCGGGCGAGACGCCGGTCAAGCTGGCCGATCTGATCGCGGCGGCCGATGGTATCGCGGGCATCGCGCGCCACACCGGGCGGACCGAGCCCAGCGTCATCACCTGATGGCGCGTTACGGCGCGTGGGTAGAGGCGGGCGCGACCCATTTTGCGGTGCGCGCCCCGCTGGCCGATGCGGTGTGGCTCTGCCTGTTTGAAGGGCAGGCCGAGGTGCGCGTTGCCATGGCGCGCGAAGGGGATAATTGGCGCGTCAGCCTGCCGGGAGACCGGGCAGGCGCGCGCTATGGCTATCGCGCCGTTGGGGCGTGGGATCCGCAGAACGGGCGCTGGTTCGATCCGGCCAAATTGCTGGTCGATCCCTATGCGGTGGAATTGGATCGCCGCTTTGTTCAGGACACGATGCTGGCGGTCTATGGCGCGGATACGGCGGCCATCGTGCCGCGTGCGATTGTGCCGGGCGCAATGCCGCCGGTCGCGCCTCTGCCGCCCTGTTTCGCGCCGGGCGGGTTGATCTATGAGGTCAATGTGCGCGGCTTTACCCTGCTGCACCCCGATGTGCCGGAGGCGCAGCGCGGGACGGTGGCGGCGCTGGCGCATCCTTCGATCATCGCGCATTTGAAAAAGCTGGGCGTGGGCGCGGTCGAACTGATGCCGATTGTGGCATGGTTGGACGAGCGCCATTTGCCGCCGCTGGGCCTGCGCAATTTCTGGGGCTATAATCCGGTGGCGATGATGGCGCTGGACCCCGGCCTGTGCCCCGGTGGGATGGCGGAATTGCGCGATACGGTCGCGGCTTTGCGGGCCGAAGGGATCGGGGTAATCCTCGATCTGGTGTTCAACCATACGGGTGAGAGCGATGTGCTGGGCGGGGTGCTGTCGCTGCGCGGGCTGGACAATGCGGCCTATGCCCATGCGGCCGATGGGGCGCTGATCAACGATACGGGCTGCGGCAATACGCTGGATTTCGCCCATGCGCCGGTGCGCGAACTGACGCTGGCGGCGCTGCGGCATTTTGTGGCCACCTGCGGGGTGGATGGGTTTCGTTTCGATCTGGCGCCGGTATTGGCGCGCGGGCCGGGGTTTGACGTCGATGCGCCGATCTTTGCCGAGATCGCCGCTGATCCGCTGCTGGCCGACCGGGTGATGATTGCCGAGCCGTGGGATATTGGGCCGGGCGGCTATCAGTTGGGGCGCTTTCCGGCGGGCTGGCTGGAATGGAACGATGCGTTTCGCGATGATGTGCGCCGGTTCTGGAAGGGCGAGGGGGGGCTGGGCGCTCTGGCCACGCGGATGGCGGGCAGCGCGGATGTGTTTGGCGAGCAGCAATGCCGCAGCGTCAATTTCCTGGCCGCCCATGATGGGTTCACGCTGGCTGATCTGGTCGCCTATCAGCATCGCCACAACTACGCCAATGGCGAGGACAACCGCGATGGTCATGGCGAGAATCATAGCTGGAACTGCGGGGTGGAAGGGTGGAGCGATTCGCCTGACGTGATCGCGCGGCGCGGGGCGGATGTGCGCGCGCTGCTGGGCACTTTGTTCGCCTCGACCGGCACGATCATGCTGACCGCGGGCGATGAATTTGGCCGCAGCCAGCAGGGCAACAACAATGCCTATTGTCAGGACAGCGCGATCGGCTGGGTCGACTGGTCGGCGCGGGACAAGGCGCTGGAGGATTATGTCGCGGCGCTTTCGGCCCGGCGGCGGGCGGGGGATTTCGCGCAATTTCCGCGTGATGGGCGCTGGCTGGCGCGCGATGGGGCGGCAATGGCGGCGGCGGATTGGGAAGCGCCGGGGGCGGGCTATGTCGCCCATGTTTCCGATGATCCCGACAGGCCACAGGGGTGGCGGATTGACCGGGACAATCGGCGCGCTGAAATTTTATGAAGATATATCTTGAAGGTTTTTGAAATTCTCCTACATTCAGCTTCATGACCGATATGAAGGAGTATGCCATGTTCGGATCGAACATCGGAAAACACGGGCGCAGGGGCGCCCACGGCTTTGGCCACCACGGATTGGGCCATCACGGCCATCATCACGGCCACCACGGGCGCTTTGCCGCCGGTTTTGAGGGCGGCTTTGAAGGCGGCCCGTTCGGGCGCGGTGGTTTTGGAGGCGGTTTCGGCGGCGGCGGCTTTGGTGGCCGGGGCGGCGGCGGCTTTGGCGGCGGGCGCGGTTTCGGCGGGCGCCGGGGCAAGCTGTATGACGGCGATGAATTGCGCCTGCTCGTCCTCGCGCTGCTGGCCGATGCGCCCCAGCATGGGTATCAGATCATCCGCGCCTTTGCCGAGCAATCGGGCGGCGCCTATCAGCCCAGCCCCGGTGTGCTTTACCCGCTGCTGGTGATGCTGAGCGAAATGGAACTGGTGGTCGAGGTGGACACTGCCGGGGGCAAGCGCCGCCTGTTTGCCATCAGCGATCTTGGCCGCGCCGAGATCGAGGGCAAGGGCGAGCAGATCGAAGCGCTCTTTGCCCGGCTGAAAGCCCTGGCCGCGCAGGCCGAGCGGACCGATGGCGCCCCGGTGCGCCGCGCGGTCCACAATCTGCGCGCCGCCGTGATGGAGCGGCTGGGCCGCGAAGGGGCGGGCGAGGATCTGCCTTTCGAAGTGGCCCGCATCATTGATGAGGCCACGCAGAAGATCGAGAGGCTGTAATTCCTATTCAGCGCGCCGACAGCCATTCTGTCCGATAAGCAGGCTACAGCGCAAAACTGCGCATTGTGGGGCAGGGGGCGGCAAGGCCAGAGAAAATGCCCGATGTTTGCGTTGATTATGAACGCTGACGGGCCTTTCTCAACACTTGCTTTCCCCGCCACTTTGCGGGCATGAGCGCCGATGAAAAAGACGGTCGGGATGATTCTGCGTGAATTGCCGGGCCGGGCCTTTCGCTTGAAAAGAGGATGAATGACGATGTCGCGACTGTTTACCCCCGCTGCCGCGCTGGTGGCTGCCGCCACGATGGCTCTGGGCTTTGCCGCTCCTGCTGCTGCTGCCGGTGATCCTGCCAAGGGCGCGGCCTCGTTCAAGACCAAGTGCCAGCTGTGCCACGTGATCGGCGCGGGCCAGAAGGGCACCATGGCCCCCAACCTGCTGGGCGTGGTTGGCCGCAAGGCCGGTTCCACCGATTTCGCAATGTATTCGCCCCAGCTCAAGGCCTATGGCAAGACCTGGACCCCGGCGCTGATCGATCAGTGGATTTCGGGTCCCACCAAGCTGGTGCCCGGCAGCCGCATGGCGATGGTGATCCCCGATGCGGCCGAACGCGCCAACATCGTGGCCTATCTGGGCACGCTGAAGAAGTAAGCCTGTTTCAGGTTTCGGATAAGGGGGCGGAAGGCTTGGGCTTTCCGCCCCCTTTGCGTTGGTGTCCGACCGGGCGTTGGTGCTAAAAGACGGGCGATGGAAAAGCCTTCCACTCGAACGCGCCTTGCCGCCGCCGTGCTGGCGGGCGGTGTGCAGGGGCTGGTGCTGCTGGCCTTGCTGGGGCTGGGGCGCGGGGTCGATGGCCTGCGTCAGGGCGCGGTGGGCGCGATGGAAAGCGTGGATTTCACCCTGCCGCCGCCCCCGCCCGAACCGCAGGCAGAGCTCAAACCCCAGACCGCCGCGCCCGCCGCGCCCAAGGGGGCCGCGGGCGACAAGGCCGTGCCGCGCCCTGTGGCGGCGCCCAAACCCGCCGTGGCGCTGCGCCCGATCGTGGCGCCCCCGGTGGCGGGCAGCGGAACGGCGCAATCCTCGGGCGCGAGCAGCGGGACGGGCACCGGCGCCGCCCGATCGGGCGATGGCGGCGGCGCGGGAGGCAGCGGCACGGGGCAGGGCGGGGGCGGCCCGGCGGTCAAGATCGCGGGCACAATCACCGCCCGCGATTATCCGCGCGAGGGGCGCGAGGCGCGGATCGGCGATTATGTCATCGTGGCGATCACGGTGGGCGTCGATGGCCGCCCCGCCGCCTGCCGCATCCATCGGCCCAGCCGCGACCCCGCCGCCGATGCCCTGACCTGCCGGATGGTGATGGAGCGGTTCCGCTTCAATCCCGCGCGCGATGGGGCCGGGCGGCCGGTCGAATCGGTCTTTGGGTGGAAACAGAGCTGGTTCCTGTGAATCGGAATCGGGGCCTCTTGGGTTTGGGCCGCGCTTGAATTATGAACAGGCGCATGATCGCGCATACTATCCAGCTTGCCCTTGCCCCGGTTTTCGTTCTGGTGGCGATTGGCAATATCATGAACATCCTGTCCACGCGGCTGGGCCGAATTGTGGACCGCGCGCGCGCTTTGCAAAAGCTCTATGGCGAAACCACCGGCGCGGCGCATGACATTGTCGTGCTGGAAATGCGTCAGGTCGATTTGCGTATCCAGTTGAACACAAAAGCTATTCGCGTGCTGGTGATGTCGGGCCTGTGCATCGGGCTGACGGTGGCGATCCTATTTCTGGAGGAAATGGTGTCGGTGCCGCTCGAGCGCGTGGCGGCGGGAGGCTTTCTGATCTCGGTGGCGCTGCTGATGTGGGGATTGTGGCTCTTCCTGCGCGAGACGCAGATTGCCGCCGAGATCCTGCGCATTCCGGAAAAATACCTCGAATCGCATCGGGAGCTCTGAGGTAGGCATAATCGCCCCTCCGCAGGCCAATGCGGATAAGAGGCCGTGGACCGGCAGACATGCGGGCCGCCTTGGTTCGCAAGGGCGGCGCTTTGGCGCTGTGGCGAAGGGCAGGGCAAACGCCGGTGTCCCTGCTCGGCCCTCATCAGCCGGGTGGATGGCGGCCGGGCTCGCAGGCTTCCGTCCATCCTTTTGATCCCGCTGGCTTTTTGGCGGTGGGGTGTGCGCGGCTGAGATGCCGCCGCCTTTGCCCCGCAACGCCTGCCGGTCCTCCCGCTCCGGGGCCGGATGGGGGGCTGTCGACGGCCCCCGATGCGGATCACGGCGCGGGATGGTGGCGGCTTATAACCGGAATGGTTTTCTGTAGGACAGAGTTTTTGTTCGCGGGCTTATTTCTTGGTCGCCGCCGGGCCGCTGCTGAAGGCGTCGGCAATCGAACAGGCCGCCGGGCCAAGGATGACGATGAACAGCACCGGCAGAATGAACAGGATCAGCGGCACGGTCATGATCGCGGGCAGACGGGCGGCCTTTTCCTCGGCGCGCATCATGCGTTCGTTGCGGAATTCGGCGGACAGCACGCGCAGCGCCGAGGCCAGCGGGGTGCCGTAGCGCTCGGTCTGGATCATCGTCGTCACTACCCCGCGCACCGAATCGAGCGCCACGCGATAGGCAAGGTTTTCAAAGGCTTGGCGCCGTTCGGACAGGAAGGACAGCTCGATGGCGGTCAGCGCGAATTCATCGCCCAGTTCGGGATAGGCGCGGCCCAATTCCTTGGCCACGCGCGAAAAGGCCGCGTCCACCGTCAGGCCCGCCTCGGCGCAGATCACCAGCAGATCGAGCGCGTCGGGCAGGCCCTTGCGGATCGCGGCGGTGCGCTTGGTGATCAGGTTCTGGACATAGATGTCGGGGCCTTTGTAGCCGCCCACGACAGCGGCGGCAAAGCCCATGAATTTCTTGAAATCGGTCCATTGCGGGAAATAATTGACCCAATAGATCATGATCGCCGCCAGACCGCCCAGAATGATCGGCGCCACCATACGGCCAAAAATGATCGCGACGGCCCATTCCTTGTTGCGGATGCCCGCCTGCGCCAGCTTTTGCTGGGCATCGGCCAACTGGCTGTCCTGCAGCACTTTGAGCTTGTCGAGGATCGAGCGGATGGCGTCGGTCGTGTCGGAACGGCGCACGATATTGGCGCGTTTTTTGGGCGTATGGGCAACGATGCCCGCCTTGAGCTGTTCGCGCCTTTCGTTGAGCGCCTTCACCCGCTTCTGCATCGGATCGCGCACGGTCAGCGCGGCATAGATCGCCACCATCACCATGATCGCGGCCACACCCGCCAGCAGCGTGCCGACGAAAAACACATCGAAGCCCAGAATATGGGGGTGGGTTGCGGCTGTCTGGTCCATCGCTTGGCCCCCTCAGATCTCGAAGCTGACCATTTTGGCCATGATGAACACGCCGATGGCCATCCACGTCAGCCCGCCAAGCCCGGTGATGATCAGGCGATCATCGGAGAAAAACCCGGCCAGATATTGCGGATTGACCCAATTGATCATCAGAAACACCATGAAAGGCAGCGAGCCGACGATATAGGCCGAGGCCTTCGATTCCGAACTCATCGCGCGGATCTTCAGCTTCATCTGGGCGCGCTTGCGCAGGACATCGGCCAGATTGCCCAGCGTTTCGGCCAGATTGCCGCCCGTTTCGCGCTGGATGGCGATGGTGATGCAAAAGAAGTTGAATTCGGCCATGTTGAGCCGGTCGGCGGTGTCCTGCAGCGCCTCGTCCATGCCGCGCCCGATCTTGATGCGTTCGGTCACCAGCTTGAATTCCTGACCCACGGGGCCGGGCACTTCGGCCGAGACAATGCCCAGCGTTTCGGTCACCGGAAGCCCCGAGCGCAGGCCGCGCACCAGCAATTCGATGGCATCGGGAAACTTGGCGGTGAAATCATCGTAACGCTTACGGATCAGATAGCCCACCACCATATGCGGCACGCCCGCCCCCACCAGCAGCCCCACCATCAGCGCGAGCATCAGCGAGCCGGTCTTGAGCCAGAGGAGCAGCGATACCACCGCCATCAGCCCGCCCGAGGCCTGAAGATATTGCTGGACGGTCCAGGTCTTGCCCGCGCGGTGCAGGCGCAGCGCCAGCATTTCAAGCTGGGAACGCGGGCTGCCATCATTGCTGATCATCGGGCGGCGCTGGGCCAGCGCGCGGCGCATCTGCGCCTCGACCTTGTCGGTCGCGCTTTCGGAATGGCGGAAACGCACCGATTGCAGCCGGCGCGCGCCCTCCTTGGCCGGCGAAGGCCCGCCAAAGGCCAGCGCCAGCAGCATCAGCAAGCCGCCTGCGCCAAAAGTGATCAGCAGGATCTGGACCGTGTCCATATCAGCGCGCCTTTTCTTTCGCCCCGTCCTTCTTGCCGCCCAGCAGGGCCATCAGATCGATCTTGCCCAGCAGCGATTTGCGTTCCGGCTGGGCCGCGCCTTCCTTGGCCTCGGTCGCAACCAGCGATTTGACCGAGAGCGCCAGATCGCGCAGCGCCGCGCCCGCCTTGGTGGCGCGGTTGGCCTCGGCAAAGGTCTGGCCCAGCTTGGCGCAATGCACGGCGGCCTTGACGTCAAAGGGGATGGTCACGTTGATCTTGCGTTCGATCGAGGCTTCGAAATCGGCGCGGCTGATTTCGGCGATGCCCGCCTGAACGCGGTTGGCCACCACCATCACCTGCGCGTGCGAGGCATTGGCGCGCAGCCACGAAAGAATGCGGATCGCATCGCGCGCGCCCGCCAGCGTCAGTTCCGTCACCAGCAGCACGACGTTCACGTCGGCCAGCAGATGCGGGAAATTGATCAGCATGTTGCGCGGCAGGTCGATGACCGTGTGTTCAAAGGCGTGGCGGAATTCCTCCTCCAGCCGGACGAAGGCCGAACCGTCGGTCAGCAGCGGATGGTTGATCGGCGCCTCGGCCGAAAGCAGCGAGAGATGTTCGCCCGCCCGGATCATCGCGCGTTCGATGAACAATCCGTCGATGCGGCTGGGGTTTTCGATGGCGTCGGTCAATCCGCGGCCCGGCTCCAGATCGAGGCTGAGCGCGCCGGTGCCGAAATGGATGTCCAGATCGAGCAGGGCGGTGGGCTGCTTGTGGTCGGTGGAAAACAGCCATGCGATCGAACTGGCCACGGTCGAGGCGCCGACGCCGCCGCGCGTGCCGATGACGGCGGTGCTCAGATGCGGCGTGTCCGAACCGGCCTCGCTGGCGCGCGGGGCGTTGAGCATGTTCTGCGCCTGCACCAGCGCGTCGCGCATCAGACCCGAGGAGAGGGGCTTGAGCAGGTAATCGTGGATGCCGCTGCCCAGCAGGTCGCGGTAGAGGCGTACGTCATTGACCTGGCCGATGGCGATCACCACTGTGCCGGGTTCGCACACTTCGGCCAGCGCGTTGATATCGCCCAGCGGGTCGCCGCTTTCCGACAGATCGACCACCAGAATGGCGGGCGAGGAGGAGACCGAAAGCGCCTGAACCGCGCTGCGCAGGCCGCCGCGCGTGCATTTTTCCGGCGCCCAGCCGAAATCGGCGGCCAAGGGGCGCATCACATCCAGCGTTGCCTCGTCGCAGACATAGGCGGCGAAACTGTCGCGGTTTTGCGCCGCTCCGGGTTTCCATGGTGCGTTCATGGCTTAATTGCTCCCCCCGGTGCCGACTTTCTTGACCGTGGTGCCGCCATCGCCCGAAGGCTTGGCCGCGCGATAGGCGTCGATGGCCTTGTTGCTGGTCATGACCACGGTCTGGCCCTTGCCCCGCGCGCCCGCCAGCAGGTGATCGGGATCGGCCACCATCGCGGCCAGATTGCCGTTCACCGCGCAGCCGAAATTGTGGCTGGTGCCATTGTTGAAATTGCTCTCGCTGTTGTCGGCCCAGTTGGGGCAATTGGGCACGCTTGCCACCGCGCGCGTCACCACGATGCGCGCCATGCCCGCATTCACGCTGCCTTCGCCCACGGGCACCTCGCGGCTGATCTGAAGCCCGCGCCGGGCCGCAAGATCGGAAAGCGCGGCCAGCGTCGCCTCGCTCTTGAGCGGGTCGTCGATCGCCACCCGGTCGCCATAGCGCAGGCCGAGCGCATCGAACCAGCCCGACACCCGCTGCGCCTCGGCGCGCGAGAGGCCGCCCGGCCCGGTGATGACATCAAGGGCAAAACTGTTGTGGCTGACCACGGGCTGGTTGACGCTGGAGAGCATCCGGTTTTCCGCCACGCCGCCGCATGCCGAAAGCAGCAGCGAGAGGCCCAGTGCGGCCCCGGCCATGAAACGCCCGGAAAGTGGAGAAGTCATCCTGTTCATCGCTGCTTCTCCTCTCAATTCAGGCTGAAGCCGGGTTGGGTTGCTTCACCGGCCATGGCGCGCTTTCCGGCCTTGGGTTCCTCGCTCCTGCGTTCCTCGGCGGCGCCCACCTTTTTGGGCGGGGTGCCGTCGGTTTCGGCGGGCTTGAGGCTCGGCTTGGGGCGGTCCACGCCGCTCCTGCCGTCGCTCAGCATGTTGGCGGCCACCTGCTGAATGTCATTGGCGGTCTGCATGCCGTCGGTGGGCAGCTTGATGTCGCCGTCATTGACCGGTTTGACCAGATAGGGGGTGATCACGATCACCAGTTCGGTCTCGCCCTTGATAAAGCTGGTGGATTTGAACAGCGCGCCCAGGATCGGCAGATCGCCCGCGCCCGGCATCTTCTGGATCGTGTTGCTGGCCTTGTTCTGCAGCAGGCCGCCGATCATCATGCTCTGACCCGAACCCAGCTCGACCGAGGTTTCGGTGCGGCGGGTGGAAAGCGCGGGGATCGAATAGCCGTTGAGCGTGACCGCGCCCTGGCTCGACAGTTCGGAAACCTCGGGGCGCACGCGCATGCTGATCCGGCCGTCGGACAGGACGGTGGGGGTAAAGCTCAGGCTGACACCATATTTCTTGTATTCGATCGAGACGGTGCCAAGGCCCGAGGAGATGGGAATCGGAAATTCGCCGCCCGCCAGAAACTCGCCCGTTTCGCCCGACAGGGCGGTCATGTTGGGCTGGGCCAGCGTGGTGACCAGACCGATCTGTTCGCCCGCATCCAGCGTGCCCAGAATGTTCAGGCCGAACAAGGTGCCCGCCCCGGCCAGAGTGGTGGCGGTGGACAGCGCGGCAATCGAGGTGCCATCCTTGGTGGCGCCGGTCGAATCGGTATAGGTGGTCTTGCCCCCCACGCCCATCGGCGCACCCGGAACATAGGTCGAGGCCGCCGCCCGGCCCTGCGAAACGCCGAACTGGAACCCGTTGCTCGCATTGGCGATGCTGGTCAGGTTGACGCCCAACTGCTTGGCCAGCGAGCGCGAGACTTCGGCGATGCGGACCTGAAGGTTGACCTGAAGCGGGGTGGCCGTCTTCAGGCGGGTGATGACATTGGCTTCCTTGCCCAGAAAAGCGGTGACAAGGCGCTGCGCCTCGGCGGCATCCTCGGGCGCGCCCACGGTGCCGGTCAGCAGATAGGTGCCCGCGCTCAGCGTCGCCACATTGATATGCGATTCGGGCATGGCGACCCTGAGCATCTGGTCGACGCTGTCGATGTTGCTGGCCACGCGCACATTGGTGGACCAGATCACCTGACCCGCCGCATTGCTGGCATAGATCGTGGTTTCACCCGCGCCCCGGCCATAGACATAGAGCTGGTTGTTCGATTTGACCTGAACGTCGGCGATCTTGTCATCGGCGACAAAGACATCCTTCATCGCAGAGGGCAGATTGACCAGTTGCCCGCGCCCAAGCGCCACCGCCATCGCCGCCGAAGGACCGCTGATCGCCACGGGCGCATAGGCGCGCATGGTTTCCCGGCTGGGGCCGTTGGCGGGGGCCATCACCGGCTTGGCGGCGGTTTTGGCCTTTGTCGCTGTCTTGGCTCCGGGTTTTTTGGCGACATGGGCCGGACCAGCGCTGAGCGCGGCGGGCGCAAGGCCGGTCAGACAGGCCGAGGCCAGCGCCAGAGCGGCCAGAGGGCCGGACAGTGGAAGGGTGAGGCGGTGTTGCATTGTATGGCCTCTCATCTCAAGGTTGGGCCAGAGGGCCGGCTGCGCCGCCGCCAAAGGCATTGCCCGCCGCGCCCATGCCATTGGCAATCGCCTGAACCGGCTGGCCATTGGCGCCCATGGAAACGTTCTGAGTGTCGCGCCCGCGGATCACGCGCACGCCGTTGCTGCTGGCGCGCGTCATCATCGGCGCGCCCATCGAGGGGGCGCCCGCCGCCGCCATCACCGGGCCGCTGGGGGGCAGGGTGCGCTTTTGAAAGCGCGAAACTTCGGCGCCCGTGGTCATCGATTCGCCGCCCGATCCGCCGCCAAAGGCCGAGGAGCGCGAGGCGCTGGCCAGCAGGCGGCTTTCATCGGCCTTGCCGGCGCCCTCGGGCAGTTTCACCGCGCCATTGGCGATCGCGCGGTCCAGATCGCCCTGATTGTCGGCCAGGCTGCGCAGCGTCAGGCTGAGCGCGCCCACGGCCTGGGCCACCTCGATCTTTTCGGCGATCTTGGGCGTGACCTCCAGCGTGACCGTGTGGAACGTGCGCACCACGGTCTTGCCCTCGTTGGTCTGGTTTTCGGTCGACTGGTCGGTGGCCAGCACGCGCAGATTGCGCAGGACGGTTTCCGTCACGTTAAGCGATTGCGCGTCGCCGCCATTGCCGCGAATTGTCTGGGTGAGCATGACATCCACCCGGTCGCCCGGAAAGATGAAGCCCGCCACGCCCGACTTTTCCGAGACGGTGATGGTGATCGCGCGCATCCCCGCGCCCAGCGCGGCGGCCAGGAAGCCCCGGTCGCCCGGCGCCACCAGCGCGCCCTGCGTCAGCGGCTGGCCCGCGGTGATCGGATAGCGCACGACGGTGCCGATCAGCTTGTTCATGTCGATCTTGCCGTCGACGAAATAGGCTTCCTTCATCAGATTGCCGGGCCAATCCTGAAAATTGACCGCGTCGGCCGTGATGATCGTGCCAGGGGGCAGCGCGCGCTGGGCCACCAGCACCTTGGGGCCGGTGGGCGCCACGGGCAGGGCCGCCTGAACGACAGGGGCAACATTGCCGCCCGACAACATGCTGCGGGCAGCGAGCGCTGTGCCGATCGCGATGACCATCGCGCCAATCAACAGCATCAGCCTTCGTCTATCCATCGCTGAACAAGCCCCTTACGCCCTAACCGCAATACGACCGGAAATATCCGATAGATTGGTTAACATTCGATCACCCCGCCAGAACGGTTCCGGCGGCCGGAAATAAATAGCCCGAAGCAATCACCCACAGCCCGCCAAGGGCTATCGCGATGCCATAGGGGATGGATGGTTTGCGCGGATGCCGCCGCGCCACATGCCACGCGGCCAGCGCCACCGTGAGCACGCCCCCCGACACCGCCATCACCATTAGCAACTGGGCAAACCCCACAGGCTTGATCCACAGCGCCAGCGCCACCAGCAGCTTGACATCGCCCCCGCCCATCGCGCCGATCGCAAACAATCCGGCCAGCACCACAAAGGCCCCCGCCGCCAGCGCCAGTTGCCAGCCGATCTCGGCCAGCCCCATATGGCTGGCCCACCAGAACAGCGGGGCGGCCAGGGCGATCCCGGCATTGAGCCAGTTGTCGATCTGGCGGCGGCGGATGTCGGTATAGGCCGCCACCAGCAGCGCGATTGCCAAGGCGATCAGCAAACCGTAGGAAAAGGAAGAACCAAGCATGCGGACCTCTGGCTGGATCAGGGTTCCGCTTTAGTGGTGATGACTTACCAAACAGTAACCAACGCAAGGCGCGCAAATGGTGGATGCGGGCGCAATCGGGGGGCTGGCGGGCGGCAAGGCGTAAAAGAGGTGCTAATGGAACTTCCCGAGGGCGGCGTTGAACAATTCTGGATGGCGCCGGATGGCTGGCCGATCCGCCGAATCGATCTTGCCCCCCGCCATCATGCTCGCGGCAGCCTGCTGTTCATGCCCGGGCGGGGCGATTTCTATGAAAAATACCTCGAGTCGCTGGAGGAATGGCGCGATGCCGGATGGCATGTGACCAGCCTCGATTGGCGCGGTCAGGCCGGGTCGGGGCGGCTGGGGATGGATGACTCGACCGGGCACGTTGATGATTTTTCGGTGTGGATCGAGGATCTGGCCGCGTTCTGGCGGGAATGGAGAGTCGAGCAGGCGGGGCGGGGCGAAAGGCCGGGGCCGGTGGCGCTGATCGGCCATTCGATGGGCGGGCATCTGGCCTTGCGCGCGCTGGCGCAGGGGCGGGTCGATCCCGATGCGCTGGTGCTCTCGGCGCCGATGCTGGGCTTTGCGGCGGGCGGGGCGCCCTTCTGGTCGCAAAAGGCGTTGGGCTGGGCGATGCTCAAACTGGGCGATGCGCGGCGTCCGGCGTGGAGCGGCGGGGAAAAACCGGCCAGCTCGCTTCATGCGCGCAAAGGGCTGCTGACCCATGACGCGCGGCGCTATCAGCAGGAGATGGACTGGCGCGCGGCGCGGCCCGAGCTGGCGATGGGCCCGGCCAGCTGGGGCTGGATGGCGGCCGGATTGCGCTCGATGGAGACGTTCATGGCGCCCGGCGTGCTGGAGCGGGTCGAGACGCCGGTGCTGATTCTCTCGACCGCCGCCGATGGGCTGGTGTGCCACCGGGCAAATCTGAAGGCGGCACAGCGCCTGCCCCATGGCGAGATCATGAGCTTTGGCCCCGAGGCCGCCCATGAAATCCTGCGCGAGGTGGACGCGGTGCGCGCGCCCGCCATGGCGCGGATCGAGGCATTTCTGGGCGAGCATGTGGCGTTGCCCATCAGGTCGGACTTGACCCGCGCGCTCTGAGCGGCTTGGGTCGGGGGATGAGCCAGAGGTTTGATATAGCAATCGTGGGCGCCGGGATGGCGGGCGCCTCGCTGGGCGCGCATTTGCTGGCGCGCGGCGCGGGGTCTGTGGTCATGCTGGAGGGCGAGGACCGCCCCGGATACCATTCCACCGGGCGCAGCGCGGCCTTCTGGCAGGAAACCTATGGCGGGCCGCAGGTTCAGCCTTTGACGCTGGCCTCCGGGCCGGTGCTGGAGGAACTGGGCTTTCTGCATCCGCGCGGCGGGCTGCATCTGGCGCGGGCGCAGGATTTGCCCGAATTGCAGGATTTTGCCGAGGAATTTTCGGGCGTTGGCGTCGATCTGCCCGCGCTGGACCGCGCCGCGATGGAGGCGCAGGTGCCCGGCCTCGACCCGCAATGGGTGGCCGGATTGGCCGAGCCGTCATGCCGCGACATTGACGTGGCGGGGCTGCATCAGCATTACCTTTCGGCCTTTCGGCGCGGCGGGGGCGAGGTGTGGACGCGGGCGCGGTTGACCGAGGCGCGGCGGGGGGATGATTGGGCGCTGCGCCTTGAGGACGGGCGCGAGATCCGCGCTCGCGTGCTGGTCAATGCCGCGGGCGCATGGGCCGACGAGGTGGCCGTTATGGCCGGAGCGCGGCCCGTGGGCATCCAGCCTTTAAGGCGCACCATGGCCCAGATCCGCGTTTCCCCGGAGGCGCAGGGCGACATGCCGCTGGTGATGGACATGGCCGGAACGTTTTATTTCAAGCCCGAGGGCGGTCGGCTCTGGCTGACCCCTCACGATGAAACGCCCGTGCCGCCCTGCGATGCCGCGCCCGAGGAAATCGACGTGGCCGTGGCCATCGATCGGTTTGAAGGCGTGGTGGACTGGCGCGTCGAGGCGGTCGAGCATCGCTGGGCGGGCTTGCGCAGTTTCGCGCCGGATCGGTTGCCGGTCTATGGCTGGGATGTTTTGGTGCCGGGCTTCTTCTGGTGCGCGGGGCAGGGGGGCTTTGGCATCCAGACGGCCCCTGCGGCGGCGGAAATGGCGGCGCGGTTGTTGCTGGGGCAGGAGGCTGGCGAGGTCGATCCGGGGGTGTTTGGGCCTTCGAGGTTTGTTTAGAGGGGTTTAGGTGCCTCCGGCGGGCAAAGGGCGGGGGCCCTTTGCAATCCCGTTAATGGGGTGGCGCGAGGATGGCAGCGGGGTGTAGGCTTTATGAGAAAATATTGTTAAAAACTATCTCTGAAACAGAAATTTTGTCAAATTTTTCGACGCCTTTTTTCTTCCATAAATAAGATTTTTCGATAAATTCCTTTTTACAATAATTGGCAAAGCTGGTTTTATTGTAATTCAGGAATAAATTGGCTGGGATGGCCAGTGAGATTCCTAGGTTGTACATTTTCTTCCCATTGGCCGTATCCAATTGCCAGGGTACCAAGCTTTCCATACTTCTGCAATATGCTCTGTCCTTCTCGATGTCGTCAAACATGCTGAGTAGGCATATAGTAATGGCGCCAATGGAACAGTTGTCGTCAACTTCGACCTTGCCTTTCAATTTTTCTTCGGCATGGCTAATGTCGCTCTGAATGACTTTTAAATATTCATCCCAAAGGGCGGTCGTAAAAAATACATCGATATTCTTCATGGGGCGATTAACTTTTGCCGTTTCGACTGATGATCGAGGTTCTTCGATCTGCCGTTGATCGACAGTGCAATATGAAAAGTAACGGGATTGCAAAGGGACGAGTCCCTTTGCCCGCCAGAGGCAAAATTACCGCCCCGCCCGCAACGCCGCCGCCCCGGCAAAGGGCGTCAGCGCCACCAGCACTAAACTCGCCGCGCCCGCCAGCGCTAATCCGCTTTCGCCGCCGATGGCCAGGGCGCCCGCGCCGAAGATGAGGAGAGGGACGCAGAGGGGGATGAAGAGCAGGCCAGCGAGCGCGGCGCCGCCTTTGAGGCCTGCGGTGATGGTGGCAACGGCGACGCCTACGGCGGCGAGGCCCGGCGTTCCGGCGAGGAGGCCGAGTTCGACCAGCACTATGGTGCGTCCGTCGAGGCCCAAAAGCGCGGCTGCGGGCAGCGTGGCCAGCATGAGCGGCGGGGCGAAGGAGAGCCAGTGGGCCAGCAGGCGCAGGGCGACGATGACTTCTTCGGAGATGCCGCGCAGCGCCCATTGCTCGAACAGGCCCGCTTCACGGTCGGGTTCGATCAGGCGGTCGAGGGGCAGGATCGCGGCCAGCAGCGCGGCCAGCCAGATCACCCCTCCGCCCACGCGGGCGAGGAGTTTGGGGTCCGGCCCGACGGCGAAGGGGAAGATGATGGCCACCGCGAGGAAGAACAGGATGGGCAGCATGATGCCGCCTCCGCCCCCGCTGCCCAGCAAAAGCAGGCGCAGGTCGCGGCGCAGGATGGCGAGGAGTGCGGCGCCCTTCACAGCGCGTACCCGGCAAGGTCGAGGCGGGTGAGGGCGGGGATGCCCAAGGGCTGATGCGAGGCGATGATGCAGGCGCCGCCGCTCGCGCAGTGGCGCGCGACCATGCGCTCGACCATCGCGCAGGCGGCGACATCAAGGCCGTTCAACGGCTCGTCCAGCAGCCAGTTGGGCGCGTTCTGGCCGATCAGGCGGGCAAGGGCGGCGCGCTTTTTCTGGCCCGTGGACAGGTAACGCACCGGCACATCGAGCAGATTGGCCAGACCCAGCCCGGTGATCGCCTCATCCGGCACCGGCCCATCGACCCGCGCCCAAAACGCCAGCGCCGCGCCCAAAGGCTGGCCCAGATCAAGGCCGTGGCGCTCGTCCATCAGGGCCAGCGGGCCGTCCCACGCGATCGCGCCGGTGATGCCGCTGACCGGATCGGGGCTGGGCGGCAGCAGGCCCGCGAGCATCCGCATCAGGCTGGATTTGCCCAAGCCGTTGGGGCCCAGAATATGGAGCGCCTGCCCCCGCGCCAAATTCAGCGAAAGGCCCGAAAACAGCCAGCGGTCGCCGCGGCGGCAGCACAGGTCAGTGGCGGTGAGGGCGTTGGATGGCATGATGGGGTGGCGATAGGGAAAAGTGGGGGGGCTGCCAAGAAGAAGGTTTTGCCTCCGGCGGGCAAAGGGCGGGGGCCCTTTGCAATCCCGTTATGGGGTGGCGTCAGGTTGGCTGGGGTGTGTGGAGATTGAAAGCCTGCGGCGCGGGGAGGTCAACGGTGTCTGCGCCGCAGGCTTTAAAATTCGAAACGGTGCGTCCGACACAAAACGCCGAACCCCGCGCGCAGCATATACAGTAATGGGAGCGCGAGGGACGAGTCCCTCGCATCTAAACTTCTCTTCCTACCCCCCTCACAACGCCGCATTGTTATAACAATGCCAGGTAAAGATCGCCGCCGCTCCGCGATGCGGCCGCCATCCTTCGGCCAATACCCGCGTCTCTTTCTCGCTGGGTCGCTCGGGCAATCCCAGCAGTTTGCCCAACCCGATCTGCACGGCAAGATCGCCGGCGGGCCAGATGTCGGGGCGGCCTTCGGCAAACAACAGATAGATTTCGGCGGACCAGCGGCCGATGCCCTTGATGCGGGTGAGGAGGGCGATGGCTTCCTCGTCATCGGCGGGCAGGGCGGTGAAATCGAGTTCGCCCGCCAGCACCAGTTCGCACAGGGATCGCGCATAGCCTTGCTTCTGGCGCGAGAGGCCGCAGGCGCGCAAAGTGTCGAAATCGGCGGCCAGCAGCGCGGCGGGGTCGGCCTCCTCGCCCACGACGCCCACCATTTTGGCCCACATGGACGAGGCGGCGGCCACCGAAACCTGTTGGCCCACGATGGTGCGCAGCATGGTGGCATGGCCGCGCGCGCGGATGCGCGGCTCGGGATAGCCCACCCGGCCCAGCGCCTGCGCGATGCCCGGTGTGGTTTGGGCGATGCTATTCAGCCCCATTTCAATTGCTTGCACCGAAAGTCCCATTTGTGCCCGTTTCGTGAATGGAAATGACAAAATTTTGCGCAATTCGGCCAGTTGCCAAACCGGCGGCTTGCCGATAGCAGCCGTGGCCAAGCGCCGGTTGCCCCGCGCTCCATCTAACTGCGCTTCATATAACTGCGCATCATACAGAGGGATTTGATATGCCGAAGCTGGTGATCGTCAATACTGCGGGTGAAGAAAAGGAAGTTGAGGCCCAGACCGGCCGCACCGTGATGGAAGTGATTCGCGATGCGGGTTTTGACGATCTGCTGGCGCTGTGCGGGGGCTGCTGCTCCTGCGCGACGTGCCATGTGCATGTCGATCCGGCCTTTGCCGACAAGCTGCCCGCGATCAGCGCCGATGAAGACGACCTGCTGGACAGCAGCGACCACCGCGACGGCAATTCGCGCCTGTCGTGCCAGCTGCCCGTGACCGACGCCATCGACGGCATGCGCGTGACGATTGCCGAGGCGGACTAAAAGCCTGACTTTAGGAGTGCCTTGCGCAAATGCGTTGCGCGTTGGCCAAGGCCCCCCTACCTAGGGCGCCATGACGAAAGCGCCCGTTTATCAAAACACCCTCGATCTGATTGGCAACACCCCGATGGTCCTTCTGAAAGGGCCAAGCGAGGCGGCAGGTTGCGAGATCTGGGGCAAGTGCGAATTTGCCAATCCGGGGCAGAGCGTGAAGGATCGCGCCGCCCTGTGGATCATCCGCGATGCGGAACGCTCGGGCGCGTTGAAGCCGGGCGGCACGATTGTAGAAGGCACGGCGGGCAACACCGGCATCGGTATTGCGCTGGTGGCCAATGCGCTGGGCTATAAGACGATCATCGTCATGCCCGAAACCCAGAGCCGCGAGAAGATGGACACTTTGCGCGCGCTGCGGGCTGAACTGGTGCTGGTGCCGGCCGCGCCTTTCAGCAATCCGGGGCATTTCGTGCATACATCGCGCCGTCTGGCCGAGGAGACGGAAGGGGCGATCTGGGCCAACCAGTTCGACAACACCGCCAATCGCAAGGCCCATATCGAATCGACCGCGCCCGAAATCTGGGCGCAGATGGAAGGACGGCTCGACGGCTTCACTTGTGCGGCGGGCACGGGCGGGACGCTGGCGGGCGTCGGTCTGGGGCTGAAGGCGTTTGATGAAAACATCACCATCGCGCTGACCGATCCTTATGGCGCGGCTCTGTACAATTACTATGCCCATGGCGAGCTGAAGGCCGAGGGCAGCAGCGTGGCCGAAGGCATCGGGCAGGGGCGGATCACCGCCAATCTGGACGGGGCGCCCATCGACACGCAATTCCGCATGTCCGATCCCGAGGGCCTCGAATGGGTCCGCCGCCTGCTGGCCGAGGAAGGTCTGGCGCTGGGTCTGTCGAGCGGGATCAATGTGGCGGGCGCGGTGGCGTTGGGGCGTAAGCTGGTGGCAGAGGGGAAGAAGGACGCGCGCGTCGCCACGATCCTGTGCGACACCGGGCTGCGCTATCTCTCGACGCTCTATAACAAGGCATGGCTGGAGGCGAAGGGGCTGCCGGTCTTTCCTTGGCTGGCGTGATGGAGTAAGATCGCCGCGATGACGGAGACTTCCAGCCCCAGCGATCCGGCCACCTCGGAATTTGAGCGGACCCCGCGCGAAATCCGCGCGCAGATGGTGCAGCGCCTGCAGGTGGGCCTGTTCGGCCTGTCGCTGATGCTGCTGCTGGTGGGGCTGGCCAATATCATCATGGACAATGCGCGGCGCAACGATGCCGCCGCCGCCAGCGCGCAGGCCAGCACCAGCGCAGGGGGGACCAGCGATCCGCTGGCCGATATCGGTGTCATTCCCTCGCCCGATGCGGGCAAGACGCAAGCGGGCGCATCGCCCCGCGTGACACCCGCCGCGCCGCATTGATCGGGCGCGCCGCGCCGGGAGTTTGATCGGCCTTTTGCCTGCGCGCGATGGAGGGCGCGGGAAATCCTGCCACCTGCGGGAAAGCCTGCCACTTGAGGGAAACGGCGCGACGGGCGGAGAAACCTGCCCCGCGCGGGAATTTATGCCACCGGGGCGGCGCTCCGGCGCAGCAATCGGTCAAAACAGCGGGAATCGCGGCGGATTTGCGAATCCCGATAGGCGGGAATCGGCGGGAAAGGTGTTTTCACGGCCCCGATCGCATCCGGGAAATTACGGAATTGACCTCGATTCATAGAGGGTATGGTAATGTTTTGGTAATAAATGGGCCTTGGCGGAATTCTATCAAAAATCTGAAAAATAAGGATATTTTCATTCTTTTCCACAAAGTGGCAGATTTTCCCGTAAAGTCCCTTTCCCGCCCGCAAACTCCGCGATAGAACATGATCATCGGGTAGAGTTTCAGCCGTCCTTTTGCGGGGGTTTGGCGTGGCCATGGCGCTGCGGCAAGCGGCGAAGCTTTGCCTGTCGGTGTGGGGCTTTCTTCGCAAAGGTAGTGGGTGGGGTGACTGGTTTCCCGGTCATTTATATGGGGCAGGGCTTCTCGCCGAAGGGCGACAAGGAGCGCTTCGTCCTGCCCGCCGACATCCGCAAGATCGTGGCCGAGGCCAGCGACAACATCAACGAGATGCTGGTGGCCAAGCATGAGGAATGGCCCTGCCTGTTCGCCTGCGGCACGTCGTACAAAAATCAGCTTGCCGAGGAAATCCGTGTGAAACACGCCGCTGATGTGGCCGCCGGTCGCCCCTCTACCCGGGCGCGCGATGCGCTGGTCTTTGGTAATCTGACGCGCGTGGCTTTCGACAATTCGGGCCGCTTCATCCTGCCCGCGCATATGCGGGCGCAGGCCAAGATCACGGATGGCCTCTATATCCACGGCACGATGGATTATTTCACACTGTGGTCGCCCGAGGTGCTGATGGCGATGGCGGGCGATGAATGGATCGGGCCCAAGGCTTCGTGCGAGAGCTATCTGGCCGCAGCCGGCGGAAGGGCGCGCAAATGAGCCACCCCACCAGCCTTTTGGCCGCGATCCCGCATGACGCCCCGCATATTCCGGTGCTGCTCGATGAGGTCATCGGCGCGCTGGCCCCTGCCGAGGGCAAGGTCATCGTCGATGCCACGCTGGGCGCGGGCGGCTATACGCGCGCGCTGCTGGCGGCGGGGGCCACGGTCCATGCGTTTGACCGCGATCCCGATGCGATTGCCGCTGCGCGCGAATGGGGTGCGGGCTATGACCGCCTGATCCTGCATCCACGCCGCTTTTCCGAGGTGGGCGATGCGCTGGCGCAGGCGGGCGTGAGCGCGATTGACGGTCTGGTGGCCGACATCGGCGTGTCCTCGATGCAGCTCGATCAGCAGGGCCGCGGCTTTGCCTTTTCCAGCGATGGTCCGCTCGACATGCGCATGTCGCAGGAAGGGCCGAGCGCGGCCGATTTCTGCAACGAGGCGGCCGAGGAAGAGATCGCCAATGTCCTCTATAATTACGCCGAGGAGCGCCAGTCGCGCCGCATCGCCCGCGCCATCGTCGCCGCGCGTCCGCTCGAAACCACGGGGCAGTTGGCCAATGTGGTGCGCCGCGCGCTGGGCTATAAGCCGGGGGCGCCCAAGGATCCGGCCACGCGCAGCTTTCAGGCGATCCGCATCCATGTGAACGACGAGCTGGGCGAGCTGGAGGCTTTGCTGGCCACCGCCGAGAGCCTGCTCAGCCCCGGCGGGCGTCTGGCCATCGTCAGCTTTCACAGCCTTGAGGACCGCATCGTCAAGCAGTTCTTCAAGGATGCCAGCGGCGTGGCCAGCGCCACATCGCGCTATATGCCGGTCGCCGCAAGCGCGGCTCCGGCCGTCTACAGCCATATTTCCAAAGCCATTCGCGCGGGCGAGGTGGAATTGAACCGCAACCCTCGCGCGCGCTCGGCCACTTTGCGCTTTGCCACGCGCACCGATGTTCCCGCTCGTCCTGCTGGCTCCCGGAGGCGCCCGTGAATCTGACCCGTGATCGCATGCACACGATCGGCTGGGGCATGTCCCTGGTGATTTGTCTGGCCCTGACGCTGGCGCTGACGTTCCGCGTCAATGCGGTGAAAAGTCAGGTGCGCCTGGCCGAGCGACAGATCGCGCAGTTGAAGCAGGAAAAGCTGTTCCTCGAAACCGAGTTCGAGACGCGCGCCAGCCAGCAGCAGCTCAAAGCCTTCAACGATGTGGACTTTGGCTATAGCGCGCCCACGGTCGGGCAATATCTGGAGAGCGAGCGGCAGCTCGCCGCCCTTGGCAAACCGCGTTCGCCCGATGCGCCCGATCCGATCCGCGTGGCCTCGGCCGATGCGGTGAATGCCTCGGTGCGCACGATGATGGCGGTGGAGGCCAAGCCATCTTCGCCCTTTGCCGTGCTGGGCATGGGCGCCAAGCCGGAGCCGGCGGCGAAGAAGGCAAAGAAATCCGAGGATATCTCCGAGCATCTGGCTCGCTTTTCCGGGCGGACGGGTCAGAATACGGGGCATCGCGAATGAACACTCTGGCGGCGGGAATGGTGGATAAGGGCGTCATTTTGCAAGGGCAGGGCGCGGAAAAGGCCCGTGTTCTCAAGAATGTGCGGGCCCTTGCGCTGGCGCAGGCGCGGTTTCGCGCGCTCTGGGTGCTGGTGGGTTTTGCCATGCTGCTGCTGCTGGCGCTGCTGCGCATTGCGCATCTGGGCCTGTCCGATCCCGGCCGTCCGGGGGGTGAGGGGATGGCGGGCCTGCCCGACCGCGGCGATATTCTTGATCGCAACGGCGTGCCGCTGGCGCGCGCCTTTCCGGCCTATGCGCTCTGGTTCAACCCCCGTGCGATGGGCGAAGGCTCGCCGCTGGTGCGCTCGCCCGCCGATCTGGCCGCCGCGCTGGTCAAGATCTTTCCCGATGAGGATGTCGAGGAACTGACCCGGCGCCTCGCTTCAGGCAAGGCGGGCTATCTGCGCCGCCGCATCCTGCCCGAGGATGCCAACCGCATCCATGCGCTGGGCGAACCGGCGCTGGAATTCCCGCGTGAGGCCGAGCGCTATTATCCGCAGGGCACGATGGCGGCCCATATCCTGGGCTATGTTGACAGCAAGGGAATGGGCCAGGTCGGCATGGAGGCGGTGTTCCAGAAGCAGTTGACGGATCCGGCCACGCGCGGCGCGCCCGCCGTGCTTTCCATCGACGCGCGGGTTCAGGGCGCGCTGGAGGATGAACTGATGTGGGGCATGACCCGCGCGCAGGCCAAGGGCGCGGCGGGCATCGTGATGGATGTTGACACGGGCGAAGTGATGGCGCTGGCCTCGCTGCCCAGCTTCAACCCCAACGCCCTGCGCCCGCAGGATATTTCAGACAGCGATCCCAGCAAGCAGGCCAATATCTTCAACCGCGCCACCAACCAGACCTATGAGCTGGGCAGCGTGATGAAGCCGATCACCGTGGCCAGCGCGATTGATGCGGGGATCATCACCAATCTTGCCCGCCGCTATCCATCGGACCATCCGCTGGAAATCGCCGGGATCACCGTGCATGATCACGAGAATTACGGCGCCAGCCTGAACATCATCGAGGCGCTGATCCATTCAAGCAACATCGTGTTGGCGCAGGTGGGCGATCAGCTGGGCGCGCAGAAGATGCAGACCACGCTGAAAGCGCTGGGCTTTAACGAGCGGCCCTATATCGAGCTGCCCGCGCGCGGACGCCCGATCTGGCCGCGGGGCGACAAGAACGGCGTTTGGTCGCGCGTGACCACGGTCACGGCCTCCTATGGCCATGGTTTCTCGATCACCCCGCTGCATCTGGCCAGCGCCTATTCGGCCATGGTCAATGGCGGGATCTGGCGCCCGGCCACCTTGCAGAAGATCGCGCCGGGGCAGGCCCCCGCCGGTCGCCGCGTGTGGCAGGCCTCGACCAGCGCGCGGATGCGGCAATTGCTGCGCTCGATCGTGGATGTGGGCACCGGGCGCAGCGCGAATGCCGTGGGATACCGTGTGGGCGGCAAGACCGGCACCGCCGAAGTGGCCGACGCGCAGGGCTATCACCACGACCGCGTGGTGGCCACCTTTGCCTCGGCCTTTCCGATGGACCGCCCGCGCTATGTCGTGATCGCCACGCTGGACCAGCCCAAGGCCAATGCCGCCACCAGTTTCCAGCGCACCGCCGCATGGAACGCCGCGCCCATCGTGGGCCGGGTGATCCCGCGCATCGGCCCCTTGCTGGGGGTGATGCCGGACGCCACGCGCGACATTGATATCAGCGACATCGCTCCGCTGATCGCCAATGGAGACGGCGAATGAGGCTAGCCGACCTGATCCAAGGCGGGGACAAGGTGGAAGCCGGTGACGTGGAAGTCACCGGCTTTGGCGTTGGTGCCGGTGACGTGGACGTCACCGGATTTGCCATTGATAATCGCAAGGTCGCGCCGGGCAATGTGTTCGGCGCTTTCGTGGGCGCCACGGTCAATGGCGAGGATTTTATCGCGCAGGCGGTCAAGGCTGGCGCGGTGGCCATTGTGGCCCGGCCCGAGGCGCGCGCGGCGATAGAAGCGGCGGGCGCGGTGGCGCTGGTGGATGACAATCCGCGCCGGGCCTTTGCGCGTCTGGCCGCGCCTTTCTATGCGCCCTTGCCCGAAACGCTGGTGGCCGTGACCGGCACCAACGGCAAGACCAGCACGGTAGAAATGCTGCGCCAGATCTGGCGCATGGCCGGACACAGCGCGGCCAGCATCGGCACTTTGGGCATCACCACGGCGGATGAGACGACCTATACCGGCCTGACCACGCCCGACATCGTGACCTTTCTGGCCAATCTGGCGGGGCTTGCGCGCGAGGGCGTCAGCCATGTCGCCTATGAGGCGTCGAGCCATGGCCTGTCGCAATATCGCAGCGAGGGGCCGCGCGTGACGGCGGGGGCCTTTACCAATCTGAGCCGCGACCATCTCGATTATCACGCGACGATGGAGGACTATTTCGCCGCCAAGATGCGCCTGTTCGACGAGGTGGTGGTCGATGGCGGATCGGCGGTGGTCTGGGCCGATGATGCGTGGAGCGCGCGGGCCATCGAGCACGTGCGCGCGCGCGGACTGCGCCTCATCACCGTGGGCGAGGGCGGCGAGACGATCCGCCTGATCCGGCGCGAGCCGGGACCGCTGGGGCAGGTGCTGACCATTGTGCATGAGGGCGCCGAGCGGCGGATCAACCTGCCGCTGATCGGGGCCTATCAGGCGGCCAATGCCTTGGTGGCGGCCGGACTGGCGCTCGCCGGCGGGTTGAACCCCGCGCAGGTGTTTGACGCCTTGGGCCGTCTGGCCCCGGTGCGTGGGCGGCTGGAGCGCGCGGCGATCAATGCGGCGGGCGCGCCGGCCTATGTCGATTATGCCCATACGCCCGATGCGCTGGAGGCCGCGATTGCCGCGCTGCGCCCGCATACAAAGGGGCGGCTGATCGTGGTGTTTGGCGCAGGCGGCGACCGTGATGCGGGCAAGCGCGCGCCGATGGGCGCCATTGCCGGAGCGCAGGCCGACATCGCCATCGTCACCGACGACAACCCGCGGGGCGAGGACCCGGCGGCCATCCGCGCGGCGGTGATCGCGGGGGCGCCGGACCGGCTGATCGAGATCGGCGACCGGCGCGAGGCGATTTTTCAGGGGACAGCGCAGGCGAAAAGGGATGACATCCTGCTCATCGCGGGCAAAGGGCATGAGCAGGGACAGATCGTCGGGCGTGGGCCTGATGCGCGTGTCCTGCCTTTTGATGATGTGACCGTGGCGCGTGAAGCGGCCGGGGAGAAAGTATAATGGCGGCAAAAGCGAAACTGCGGGAATGGCCGGTGACGGCAGAGGACGGACAGCCTTTGGCGCTCTGGACTCTGGCCGAAGTGGCGGCGGCCACGGGCGGGCAGGCCTTTGGCGAGGCGCAGATTTCCAATGTCGCCACCGATTCGCGCGAGATCGTGGAGGGCGGCCTGTTCTTTGCCATGCGCGGCGAAGCGATGGACGGCCACAAGTTCCTCGACAAGGCTTTCGAGCTGGGCGCGGTGGCGGCTGTGGTCGAGCAGCCGATTGATCGGCCTCATGTGCTGGTCAAGGACAGCTTTGCCGCGCTTCAGGCTCTGGCGCGGGCGGCGCGGGAGCGGATCCTGCCCGAGGCGCGGGTGATCGGCGTGACGGGCTCTGTGGGCAAGACCAGCGTCAAGGAGGCGATCTTTGCCGCGCTGGAGCGTTCCAGCCATGGCCGCGCCCATCGCAGCGTCAAAAGCTATAACAACCATGTCGGCGTGCCTTTGAGCATGACGCGGATGCCGCAGCGCACGCTCTACGGCATTTTCGAAATGGGCATGAACCATGCGGGCGAGATCCGCGAACTGACCGCTCTGGCCCGCCCGCATGTGGCGGTGATCACGACCATTGCCCCCGCCCATATCGAAAATCTGGGCAGCGAGGAGGCGATTGCCGACGCCAAGGCCGAGATTTTTGAAGGCCTGCAAGGGTTTGAGGATCATGAGGGCGGGATCGCCATCATCCCTGCCGATATTCCCCATTACGAACGCCTGCGCGCCGCCGCCATCGCCTGCGGGGCGCAGGTGATGTCCTATGGCCGGGCGGCCCATGCCGATATCCGCCTGCTCGATGCCTTGTCGGGCATGTTGGGCGGTACGCTGGTGACGGTGGATCTGGGCGATTCGCGGCTGTGCTATTCGGTTTCGATGCCGGGCGACCATTGGGTGATGAACTCGCTGGCCGTTGTGGCGGCGGTGCGCGCGGTGGGCGGCGATCTGGGCGCGACGGGCCTCGCGCTGGCCGAGATGCAGGGGCTGGCCGGGCGCGGCATGCGCAGCGGGATCGAGCTGGCCGATGGCGGCAAGGCGCTGCTGATCGACGAAAGCTACAACGCCAATCCGGCCTCGATGCGCGCCTCGCTCTCGGTCCTGGCGGAAGAACCGGCCAAGCGGCGCATCGCGGTGCTGGGCGCGATGAAGGAACTGGGCGATTTCGGCCCGGCGCTTCATGCCGGGCTGGCCGAGCCTATGATGGCGGCCAAAGTCGATTATGCGGTGCTGGTGGGCGATGAAATGGGCGCTTTGGCGCAGGAACTGGGGAAATCCGGCCCCGGCGCGCTTGGCAAGCCCATCCCCTTCGCCCATTGCAGCAACGCGCAAGAGGCCGCCAAGGCTCTGGCCGACTTTGGGTTGGCGCAGGGCGATGCGGTGCTTGTAAAGGGATCTAACTCGGTGGGGCTGGGGTCGCTGGTCGCCACGCTCTGCCACACCACGAATTGACGGGTTGCCATGCTCTATCTGCTTGCCCAATGGTTTCATTTTCCGGGTCTGGCCAACCTGATCCGCTATCAGACCTTTCGCGCGGGCGCGGCTTTGGCAACGGCGCTGCTGATCGGTCTGGTGATCGGGCCGCGTTTTATCGACATGCTGCGCATGAAGCAGGGCAAGGGGCAGCCGATCCGCGAGGACGGGCCCAAGACCCATCTGGCCAAGCGCGGCACGCCTACGATGGGCGGGCTGATGATCCTGATTGCGCTGATGGGTTCGGTGTTCCTGTGGATGGATCTGTCCAATCCGCTGGTCTGGGCGTGCATCGCGGTGACGGCGGGCTTTGGCCTGATCGGGTTTCTTGACGACTATGACAAGGTCAAGAAGCGTTCGACGGCGGGTGTGTCGAGCAAGGCGCGCCTGATCGGCGAATTCCTGGTGGCGGGCGTGGCCAGCTGGATCATGGTCGCCCATATCGGCAAGACAGATCTCTATCTGCCCTTCTTCAGCAAGGTCTATGTGCCGCTGGGGCCGATCTATTTCCTGTTTTCCGCCTTTGTCATCGTGGGCGCGGGCAATGCGGTCAACCTGACCGACGGGCTGGACGGGCTGGCCACCATGCCGGTCATCATTGCGGCGGGCACGTTTGCCATCATCGCCTATCTGGTGGGTCGCGTTGACTATGCCGGATATCTGGGCATTCCCCATGTGCCGCGCGCGGGCGATCTGGCGATTTTCTGTGCCGCGATCATGGGCGGCGGATTGGCATTCCTGTGGTTCAATGCGCCCCCGGCGGCGGTGTTTATGGGCGATACCGGTTCGCTGGCGCTGGGCGGGGCCTTGGGCGCGATTGCCGTGGCCAGCCATCATGAGATCGTGCTGGGCATCGTGGGCGGCCTGTTCGTGCTGGAGGCGGTGTCGGTGATCGTGCAGGTGTTCTGGTACAAGCGCACGGGGCGCCGCGTGTTTCGCATGGCGCCGATCCACCATCACTTTGAACAAAAGGGCTGGGCCGAGCCCACCGTGGTGATCCGTTTCTGGATCGTGTCGATCGTGCTGGCGCTGATCGGCCTTTCGACGCTGAAGGTGCGATGATTACCGCGCCCGCCTCGACCGGGGCCTTTGCGGGCAAGCGCTATGCCTTGCTGGGTCTGGCGCGCAGCGGGCAGGCGGCTTTGGCCTCGCTGTTGGCGGGCGGGGCCGCCGTGATGGCATGGGACGCCAAGGAGGAGCCGCGCGCCGCCGCCGCCGCCGCCCATGCCCAAGCGGTGGAGGATGGGCGGCTGAGCTTTGCCGATCCGGTCGCGGCCGATCTCAAGGGCTATGACGGCGTGGTCGTTTCGCCCGGCGTGCCGATCAACCGCCATCCGATCGCGGATGCCGCGCGCGCGGGCGGGGCGCCGCTCATCTGCGACATCGAATTGTTTGCGCAATGCCGCGCATGGCTGCCCCCGCACAAGGTGGTGGGCATTACCGGCACCAACGGCAAATCGACCACCACGGCTCTGACGCGCCATCTGTTTGAACAGGCGGGCGTGCCGGTGCTGATGGGGGGCAATATCGGCCTGCCCATTCTGGGGCAGGAGGCGCTGACGCCAAATGGCAAGGGCGTCGGGGTCTATGTCCTCGAACTGTCCTCCTATCAGATCGACCTGACGCAGAGCCTCGATTGCGAGGTGGCCATGTGCCTCAACCTCTCGCCCGATCATCTGGACCGTTATGACGAGGGCTATACCGGCTATGTCGCGTCCAAGGCGCGCCTGTTCGGGATGCAGGCGATGGGCCATCTGGCGATCATCGATTATGCCGCCGAGATGGAGGATGACATCCTGCGTTTCGCGCCCGAGGGCCAGCCTTTCCAGTTTATCGACGGGGTGGATCTGCCCGGTTCGCAGGCCGATTGGCCGTCCTTGCAAGGCCCGCACAACCGCGCCAATGCGCAGGCCGCCGTCGCCGCCGCGCGAGCGCTGGGGGTGGATGATGCCACCATCGAGGCGGGGCTGAAGAGCTTTGTCGGCCTGCCGCACCGCATGGAGCGGGTGGGGCAGGCGGACGGCGTCACCTTCATCAACGATTCCAAGGCCACCAACCCGGCCTCGACCGCGCCCGCGCTGGCGGCCTTTCCGCCGGTCGACGGGCACAAGCGCATCCACTGGATCTGCGGCGGATTGCCCAAGGGCGATGATCTGGACGAATGCGCGCCATGGTTCGGCAATATTGCCGCGGCCTATACGATCGGCGATGCGGGCCAGCGTTTTTCCGAGATTCTCGATCCCTATATGCCGGTCGCGCGCGCCGAGATGATGTGCGAGGCGATCCGTCTGGCGCGTGAGGCGGCGGCGCCGGGCGATATCGTCCTGCTTTCGCCCGCCTGCGCCAGTTTCGACCAGTTTCGCGATTACGAAGCGCGCGGCGAGGCTTTTCGCCAGATTGTCGAGGTGCTGACCGCACCGGAAGGTGGAGATGGTTGATGGCCAGCCTGCCGCATGAGGACCCGGCCCGCTATGTTCCGGGCGCGCGCGGGGGCGCCAAGCAGCGCAAGACGCGGCGCACCGACTGGATCGTGTGGTGGCGCGAGATCGACCGGGTGCTGCTGGTTCTGGTGCTGGCGCTGATGGCGCTGGGCACGCTGGCGGTGGCGGCGGCAAGTCCCGCCAGCGCGCGGCGCCTCTCGACGGCCAAGGTCAAGCTGGATGATCTGCACTTTTTTGTTCAGCATATCCGCTGGCAGGCGCTGGGTCTGGTGGCGATGCTGGGCGCCTCGCGGATGAACCGCGATATGGCGCGGCGCTGCGGCATCGTGCTGGGCGTGGCGATGATGGTCGCGCTGATGCTGGTGCCGATTGTGGGCACGACGGTCAATGGCGCGAAACGCTGGCTCAATCTGGGCATTTCCTTGCAGCCTTCGGAATTCCTCAAACCTGCCTTTGCCATCACGCTGGCCTGGGTGATCTCCTGGAAACTGCGCGATCCGCGTATGCCGGTGATGCTGATCTGTACCGGCATCATGGGGCTGGTGGGGGCGCTGCTGATGATGCAGCCTGACTTCGGCTCGGCGGTGCTGTTTGCGGCGGTGTGGTTTGTGATGATGCTGATTGCGGGCCTGCCGGTGCGCTGGGTGATGGGGGTGATCGGCGGCGGCGTGGCGCTGATCGGGCTGACCTATGCCTTTTATGAAAACGGGCGCCACCGCATCGACGCTTTCCTTGGCGGCGGCACGGCCTTTGACCAGGTGGATCTGGCGCGCCACACGCTGGTGGCGGGCGGATGGACGGGCAGCGGATTGTGGCTGGGCACCAGGAAACTGGGCCTGCCCGAGGCGCATACCGACTATATCTTCTCGGTCATCGGCGAGGAATTCGGGCTGCTGATGTGCGCGCTGGTGGTGGTGCTCTATTTCGCGGTGGTGGCGCGGGTGCTGCTGCGGCTGTGGGATGAAGAGGATCTGTTCACCGTGCTGGCGGCCAGCGGGCTGGTCGCGCAATTGGGCGGGCAGGCTTTCATCAACATCCTTGTCAATCTGCAGCTTTTCCCGTCCAAGGGCATGACCCTGCCGCTGATCTCCTATGGCGGTTCCTCGACGCTGGCGCTGTGCCTCAATGTCGGGTTCCTGCTGGCCATCACGCGGCGCAACCCCTATCTGAAACGCGATCCCTTTGCTCCCAAAGGGCATCCTGCGATCCTGAGCCTGTTCAAATGACCCATCAGAACGAATCGAGAGTTTCGCGTCACTATGTGCTGGCCGCCGGGGGGACCGGGGGGCATCTGATCCCGGCCTTTGCGCTGGCGGCCGAATTGCACGCGCGCGGCCATCATGTGGCGCTGATTACGGATGAGCGCGGGGCGGCGATCCCCGGCAAGCCCGATTATCTGACCGCCCATGTCCTGCCCGCCGGGCGGTTGCAGGGCAAGAACCCGATCGCCTGGATCAAGGGCCTGCGCGCGATCTGGGCCGGGCGGGCGATGGCGCTGCGTCTGTTTGACAGCTTTGCGCCCGCCTGCGTGATCGGCTTTGGCGGCTATCCGGCGCTGCCCGCGCTGCTGGCGGCCACGTCGGCGGGCATTCCGGCGGTGATCCACGAACAGAATGCGGTGCTGGGGCGGGTCAACCGCTTCCTTGCTGGCCGGGTTCAGGCGATTGCCACGGCTTGCCCTGAAGTGGACCGGCTGGACGCCAAATATGCCGACAAGGTGGCGCTGGTGGGCAATCCGGTGCGTGAGGAAGTGCTGGAGCTGCGCGATCAGCCTTTCCCAGCGTTTGGTGAGGATGGCTTGCTGCGCGTGCTGGTGACGGGCGGGTCGCAGGGCGCGCGGGTGCTGTCCGAGGTGGTGCCCGATGGTCTGGCGATGCTGCCGACGGCGCTGCGCACGCGGCTTCAGGTGATCCAGCAATGCCGCCCGGAGGATATTGACGCGGTGCGCGAGCGCTATCGCGGGCATGACATTCCGGCCGACCTTGCCACCTATTTCGAGAATATGGCCGAGCGTCTGGCCGATGCGCATCTGTTTATCGGGCGCGCCGGGGCCAGCACGATTGCCGAACTGACGGCGGTGGGGCGCCCCGCGATCCTCATCCCGCTGCCCATTGCCACCGATGACCATCAGGCCGCCAACACGCGCGAGATGGTGGCCGCGGGCGGGGCGCGTTCGATCCGGCAGGACAAATTCACCGCCGTCGAACTGGCCAAGCAAATTCAGGCGATTGCCAAGAGCCCCGAGGCGCTGGCCAATGCCGCCCATGCGGCGTGGAATTGCGGGCGGCCGCATGCCGCGACCGATCTGGCCGATCTGGTCGAAGGATTTGGGCAGGCCCCCTTGATGGATGTGATCCGCGTGGGGCACGCGGCCGAAACGGGTTTCAAGGAGCAGATTGCGTGAAGGGTGTAGCGACAGATATTGGTACGATTCACTTTGTCGGCATCGGCGGCATCGGCATGTCGGGCATTGCCGAGGTGATGGCCAATCTGGGCTATAGCGTGCAGGGCAGCGACATTGCCGAAAGCTATGTGGTCGAAGGATTGCGCAAGCGCGGCATCAAGGTGATGATCGGCCACGCGGCAGAGAATGTCGGCGATGCGGCGGTGGTCGTGACCTCCACGGCGGTGAAGCGCGAGAACCCCGAAGTGGTGGCCGCCCTTGAGGCGCGCATTCCGGTGGTGCGTCGGGCCGAAATGCTGGCCGAACTGATGCGTTTGAAGAGCACGGTGGCGATTGCGGGCACGCATGGCAAGACGACGACCACCTCGATGGTGGCCGCGCTGCTGGATGCGGGCGGGGTGGACCCCACGGTCATCAACGGCGGGATCATCAATTCCTATGGTTCGAACGCGCGTCTGGGCGCGAGCGACTGGATGGTGGTCGAGGCCGACGAGAGCGACGGTTCGTTTCTGCGGCTGGACGGCACGATTGCGGTCGTCACCAACATCGACCCGGAGCATCTCGACCATTACGGCTCGTTCGACAAGGTGAAGTCGAGCTTTGTCGAATTTATTGAAAACGTGCCTTTTTACGGTGCGGCTGTGCTGTGCATCGACCATCCGGTGGTGCAGGCGATCATCCCCAAGGTGCGCGACCGCCGGGTCATCACCTATGGCTTTTCCGCCCAGGCCGATGTGCGCGGCGAGGCGGTGACCCCCTATCCGGGCGGCAACCGCTTTACCGCCGTGCTGCGCCAGCGCGATGGCAGCTTCCGCCGGATCGAGGGCATCGAATTGCCGATGCCGGGGCGCCACAATGTCCAGAACGCGCTGGCCGCTGTGGCGGTCGCGGTGGAAATGGGCGTGTCGGAAGAGATCATCCGCACCGGTTTCGCCAAATTCGGCGGGGTCAAGCGGCGCTTTACCAAGGTGGGCGAGGTGGATGGCGTGACCATCATCGACGACTATGGCCACCATCCGGTCGAAATCCGCGCGGTGCTGGCAGCGGCTCGTGAAGGCGTGCAGAACCGCGTCATCGCCGTGGTCCAGCCGCATCGCTTCACGCGTTTGCGCGACCATATGGATGATTTCGCCGCCGCGTTTAACGATGCCGATATCGTCTATGCCGCGCCCGTCTATCCGGCGGGTGAGGCGCCGATTGAGGGCGTGGATTCAGCCGCGCTGGTGGCGGGGATCAAGGATCGCGGGCATCGCAGCGCGCATCTGATCGCCGGGGCCGAGGCTTTGGCGCAGGCGCTGGCCGCGCAGGTGCAGCCGGGCGATATGGTCGTGTGCCTGGGCGCGGGCGATATCACCAAATGGGCGGCGGGCCTTGCCGATGCGATTGCTAAGGCAAAGGCGGGTTGATGTTTCCGCAGGTCGGCCAGATCAAGGTTTCCGGCAAGCTGACGGCCAACGCGCCGCTGGCCCCTTTGGTGTGGTTCAAAAGCGGCGGATGCGCGGAATGGCTGTTTGAGCCCAAGGATACCGCCGATCTCTGCGCTTTTCTTGAGGCTTTGCCGCCGCCTGTGCCGGTTATGGCGCTGGGGCTGGGGTCGAACCTGATCGTGCGCGACGGCGGGGTGCCGGGTGTGGTGATCCGGCTGGGCAAGGCCTTTGCGCGGGTAGCAGAGGTTGAGCCGCTGACGCTGGAATGCGGCGGCGGGGCATCGGGCATTCTGGTGTCGAGCACCGCGCGCGATTGCGGGATTGCCGGCCTTGAATTTCTGCGCAGCATCCCCGGTACGGTGGGCGGTTTTGTCCGCATGAACGGCGGGGCCTATGGGCGCGAGGTCAAGGACATCCTGGTCGATTGCGACGTGGTGATCCGCAGCGGCGAGATCGCCACTTTGCCGGTGGACGAGTTGAACTATAGCTATCGTCATTCCGATCTGGTCGATGGCTCAATCGTGGTGGCTGCGCGGTTCAAGGGCGTGCCGGGCGAGGCGCAGGCCATTCAGGCCGAGATGGACCGCATCAGCGCATCGCGCGAGGCCAGTCAGCCTTTGCGTTCCAAAACCGGGGGCAGCACGTTCAAGAACCCGGATGGAGCGCGCGCATGGGAATTGGTGGACCGCGCCGGTTGCCGGGGCCTGACGCTGGGCGGGGCGCAGGTCAGCGAAAAGCACACCAATTTCCTCATCAACACCGGCGAGGCGACCAGCGCGGAGATCGAGGCGCTGGGCGAGGAAGTTCGGCGCCGGGTCAAGGAACAGTCGGGCGTGAGCCTGGAATGGGAAATCAAGCGAGTGGGTAACGAAAAGTGAGCATCCCCAAACTTCATGTCGCGGTTCTGATGGGCGGTTGGTCGTCGGAACGCCCCGTCTCGCTGATGAGCGGCGAGGGTGTGGCCAAGGCGCTGGAAGCGCGGGGGCATCGCGTGACGCGGGTGGATATGGGCCGCGATGTGGCGCAGGTTTTGTCCGCGGCCGCGCCCGATGTGGTGTTCAACGCGCTCCACGGTACGCCGGGCGAGGATGGCACGGTGCAGGGGATGATGGACCTGCTGGGCCTGACCTACACCCATTCGGGGCTGACCACTTCGGCGATTGCGATTGACAAGGAGCTGACCAAGCAGTTCCTCGTGCCGCATGGCATTCCGATGCCGGGCGGACGGATTGTGAAGGCCGCCGAATTGTATGCGGGCGATCCTTTGCCGCGCCCCTATGTGTTGAAACCCGCCGCCGAGGGGTCGAGCGTGGGCGTGGCCATCGTCACCGACACCGGCAATTACGGCAATCCGATTGCGCGCGATGTCGAAGGTCCGTGGCAGCATTTTGACGAATTGATGGCCGAGCCTTTCATTCGCGGGCTGGAGCTGACGACGGCTGTTATGGGCAATCGGGCGCTGTGCGTGACCGAGCTGAAGCCCAAGACCGGCTTTTATGATTTCGACGCCAAATATACCGATGGTCTGACCGAGCATGTCTGTCCCGCGCAGATCCCCGAGGAAATCGCGGAAAAGTGCAAGGAACTGGCGCTGCGCGCGCATCAGATCCTTGGCTGCAAGGGCACCAGCCGCAGCGATTTCCGCTGGGATGATGAGAAGGGCGTTGATGGCCTCTTCCTGCTCGAAATCAACACCCAGCCGGGGATGACGCCTTTGAGCCTTGTGCCCGAACAGGCGCGCTATTTGGGCATGGATTACGAAACCCTGGTGGAAGCGATTATCGAAGAAGCCCTGAAGGACGCCGGAAAGCTTTAAGCCATGAGCCAGACCATCCGCCGGGGCGGCGCCAGCGCCCGCAAGGTGGCCGCCAAGGCCCAATCCGCCCGCAAGGTGGAGGCCGCCCGCGCGCGTACCGGATCGCTGATGGATCAGGTGATGGCGATGCTGCCCATTTCCGAGGCGCAGCTTCACAAGATCTTCCTCGTGCTGATTCTGGCGGCGGCGGGGGTCTTGCTCTGGGTGGTGGCGGGGCTGGCGGGGGTGCCCTCGCTGGCCGAACAGCGCGCGGCAAGCCTTGCCACGCAGGCCGGGTTTGCGGTGCGCCGGGTGGAAATCCACGGCGTCAAGAAGCTGAACGAGCAGAAGGTTTACGAGCGCGTGCTGGGCCAGCAGGGGCGGCAGGCGATGACGCGGATCGATCTTGAGGGCATCCGGCAGGATCTGATGACGCTGAGCTGGGTCGAGGATGCGCGGATCTCGCGGCAATTGCCCGACACGCTGATCGTCGACATCACCGAGCGCAAGGCGCAGGCGGTGCTCAAGCAGCATAATGAGGATGGCAGCGACAGTTTCGTGCTGATCGACGCCACCGGCCATGAATTGCAGGGTATCAGCCCGGGCCGCATCGGCGGCCTGCTGGTGCTGGCGGGCGCGGGGGCCGAGGGGCAGATGGCGGCGCTGGAAAGCCTGCTGGAGGCTGCGCCCGCGCTGCGCGGTCAGGTGGCCGAGGCTGAATGGGTCGGCCATCGCCGCTGGAACCTGACCTTCAAGAGCGGCCAGACGCTGGCCTTGCCCGAGGGCGTGGAGGCGGGGGCCAAGGCGCTGCAGGCCTTTGCCCGGATGGATGGCACGAACCAGTTGATCGGGGGGCGCGTGCTGGCTTTTGACATGCGCACGGGCGACCGGATGTATATGCGGATGCGCGGCGATGTGGACCCGGCCAATCCGGGCGCCTCGCTGGCAACGGGCGGCGCGCCGGTGGCGGGCGCGGCGGCGGCGGGCGTGGCCGCAGCGGTGGCGGCCAAGGCGGTGGCCATCAAGAGCGAGACGCCCAAGGTGGAAACACCCAAGGCGGTGGAGAAGGAAGCGGCCAAGCCGGTCGTGAAACCTTCGGCCAGGCCTGAACCGAAATCCGAACCCAAGACCTTGCTGCACAAGGAACCGGCCAAGACCGCTGTGAAACCGACCGCGAAACCGACCGCGAAATCCGCCGCCAAACCTGCGGCGAAGGAAATGCACAAGGACCCGGTGAAAGCGATCCTCAAGGCTGCGGCCAAACCGGCGGCGCATAAGGAGGCAGCCAAGCCTGCGCATAGGGAGCCGGTGAAAACGGCCCATAAGGAAGCGGCAAAAACGCCCGCCAAACCCGCTGCCAAGCCCACCGCCAAGCCGCATGCCAAGACCGGGGAGAAGCACTGATGCCCGTCCCGCGCATCGCCCGCGTGTTTGGCGCGGTCAATATTGGCTCTTTCCGCATTTCCGCGCTGATCGCGGGGCGGGCGGAAAATGGCGACCTGATGGTGCTGGGCAGCGCGCATCGCGCGGCGCAGGGGGTGAAACGCGGCTATGTCGTCGATATGCCTGCGGCCACCTACGCCGTGCGCGACGCCATCGAGCGGGCCGAGAAAATGGCCAATACCAGCGTTTCGGGCGTCTGGGTGGGCTGTTCGGGCGCAGGTCTGGCCAGCAGGATCGCCCATGTCGAAAACGAGATCGGCGGGCGGCGGATCGAGGCGGATGATATCCAGTCGCTGCTGATCGGCGCGCGCGAGGTGATCCAGCCCGAGGGGCGGATGGTGCTGCATGCCAGCCCGGCGCATTACACGCTGGACGGGGCGCATGGCGTGACCAACCCCAAGGGGCTGCATGCCGAGCGTCTGGGCGTGGATATTCATGTGATGCTGGCCGATGGCGCGCCGGTGCGCAATCTGACGGAATCGGTGCAGAACGCCCATCTCGATGTCGAGGCGGTGGTGGCCAGCCCGATGGCGACCGCGCTGGCCTGTCTGTCGCAGGAAGAGCGTGAACTGGGCGTGGCTTTGGTCGAATTCGGCGGCGAAGTGACGACGGTTTCGGTTCATATCGCCGGAATGTTGCTGGAGCTGCGCACGATTCCGATGGGTTCGGGCGATATTACCGATGCGATCGCCGGGGCCTTGGGGATTCGCCGGTTTCAGGCCGAACGCCTCAAATGCGTCAACGGTTCGGCCATCGCCAGCCCGGCCGACCACCGCGAGATGATTCCCGTTCATGGCCCGGGCGAGGAATTCACCGGCCAACTGGCGCGCCATGCCGATGAGAAAAACCGCATCCCGCGCGCCGAACTCATCAGCATCATCACCGCCCAGCTTTCGACATTGATGGACGAGATTTCCAAAGTCCTGAAACAGATGGGCTTTTCCGGAGTAAAGGGCGCGCAGGTGGTCTTTACCGGCGGCGGTGCCGAACTGGCGGGTCTGGCCGACTTTGCGCAAGGGGCGCTGGGGCGGCCGGTGCGCATCGGGCGGCCCGCCAACGGCCTGCTCAAAGGCCTGCCCGAGGCCCATGCCACGCCCGGTTTTTCGACGCTGGCGGGCCTTGCGCTCTATGCCTCCTCCGATCCGCAGGACATCCGCACCATCGGTCCGTCGCGCGGCGGGCGGGGCGCGGGGGCGGGGCTGGGCGTGCTGACCCGGTTTTTCCACGCGATGCGCGATTATTTCTGATAGGATGACGCCGCAAAACGTCGCAGTTCTGTGGACAAATGGCGCAAACGCTTTGCTTCGCGGCTTGGATATGTGCAATTTCGCTCGATACGGTGCCGATCCTTTAAATCGGATTACGCACCCGGCAGGAGAAGGCAATGAGCATCAATATTGGCCCCGCCACCGTTGAGGAACTGCGTCCCCGGATCACCGTGATCGGGGTGGGCGGCGCCGGTGGCAACGCCATCGCCAACATGATCCGCGCCGAAATTGAGGGCGTCGATTTCGTGGTGGCCAATACCGACGCCCAGGCGTTGAACAATTCCATCGCCGAACATCGCATCCAACTTGGCCCCGACATCACGCAGGGCCTTGGCGCCGGTTCGCGCCCCGAGGTGGGCCGCGCGGCGGCTGAGGAAACGCTGGCTGAAATCGACCGTCTGCTGGACGGTGTGCATATGGTCTTCATCGCGGCCGGCATGGGCGGCGGCACCGGCACCGGCGCGGCCCCCGTGATTGCCGAGGCGGCGCGCAAGAAGGGCGTGCTGACCGTGGGTGTGGTGACCAAGCCGTTCCTGTTTGAAGGCACGCGCCGGATGCGCAGCGCCGAAAGCGGCATCGAAGAGCTGCAAAAACATGTCGATACGCTGATCGTCATCCCCAACCAGAACCTGTTCCTGGTGGCCAAGGCGGAAACGACCTTTAAGGAAGCGTTCCAGCTGGCCGATGAAGTGTTGCAGCAGGGCGTACGCTCGATCACCGACCTGATGGTGATGCCGGGCCTCATCAACCTTGACTTTGCCGACGTGCGCAGTGTCATGGCCGAAATGGGCAAGGCGATGATGGGCACGGGCGAGGGCGAAGGCCCGAACCGCGCTCTGGAGGCCGCCGAAAAGGCGATCGCCAACCCGCTGCTCGATGGCGTGTCGATGCAGGGCGCCAAGGGCGTCATCATCTCGATCATCGGCGGCGATGACATGAAGCTGCTTGAAGTGGACGAGGCCGCGAACCACATTCGCGAGCTGGTCGATCCCAATGCCAACATCATTTGGGGCAGCGCGTTCAACCCCGATCTTCAGGGCAAGATCCGCGTCTCGGTGGTGGCCACCGGCATCGAGCAGACCGCGACTCAGGCCGAGGAAGCCTCGCGCCCCTTCAGCCTTCAGGCCGCGCGCGGCCCGGCCCGGCCCGGTTTTGCCCCGCAGGCGGTTCAGGCCCAGCCTGTGGCCCAGGCTCCGGCGCCTGCCTATGCCCCGCCGGCGCAGCCCGCCGTGTTCACGCCCATCGCGCCCGCTCCGGCGGCCGCGCCTGCCGAGCCGGTGGGCTTCTCGCCGCTGGTGCAGGAGCCGGTTCCTTTTGCGCCTGCTCCGTCGCAGGAGCCGCTTGATCTGGGCGCGCTGGGCAATGCGGAAATTCCGGCTCAGGCCCCGGCCGCGCCCAAGCGGGACGAATTGCTGCTCGATGCAAGCCGTCTGGTCGACGAGGACGAGGCGCCCGCCGCAGCGCGCCGCCGTCAGATCGTACCCGAGGCGCCCCAGCCCGCCCCCGCGCCGCGTTCGGCAGGGACACTGTTTGAACGGATGGCGAACCTGTCGGCCCGCCGCCGCGATGACAATGAGGATGGCGGCGACGAAGGCGGCTCGATCAACATTCCGCGCTTCCTTGGGCGTCAGAACAACCAGTGATGAAAGGGACCGGGCGGGCCTTGTCTGCCCGGTTGATAGGGCGCGGCGAGATGAGCGCAGTATGGCCTGAACCGCGACATTTGCGGTCGGGATTGGCCTGTGTCTTGCTGGCCGGGGCTTCGGTGCTGGCTGTACCGATGGCATGGGCGCAGGGCGGGTCGATCAGTACTCCCGTCGTGCAGGGCGAGGGCATGGACCCCAATCGCGCCATGTCGGCGGCGCTGGCGCGGCTGGGCCGCAACCCGCGCGATGTCGAGGCTTTGCTGCAGGCTGGCGAATCGGCGCTGGCGCTGGGCGATACGCAGGCCGCGATCGGATTTCTCAGCCGTGCCGACCGTCTGCAACCCTATCAGCCGCGCGTGATGGCCAGCCTTGGTTCGGCGCGGATGCGGATGCAGGACCCGGTGACCGCGCTAGGCCTGTTTGAGGATGCGGCCAAGGCCGGGATGCTGACGGGCGAGCAGATTGCCGATCGCGGGCTGGCCTATGATCTGGTGTCCGACAATGTGACGGCGCAGCGCTATTACCGCGAGGCTCTGGCCGCAGGCGCGGGGGATGAGGCGGCGCGGCGTCTGGCGCTCAGTCTGGCGATCATGGGCGACCGGCGCGCGGTGGAAACCGTGCTGGCGCCGCTGCTGCAAAAGCAGGATCGCGGGGCTTGGCGCATCCGGGCCTTTGCCTTTGCGATCATGGGCCGCGAGGAAGAGGCGGTGGCGATCACCAATTCGACCATGCCGCCCGAAATGGCCGCCGCCATGGCGCCCTATCTGCGCTATATGCGCAAGCTGACCCCGGCGCAGCAGGCGGCGGCGGCCAATCTGGGCTTTTTCCCGCAGCCTTCGCAGATCGGGCAGGAGAACGCCCGCATAGCCGATTATATCGCCAGCCAGCATCTCAAGCGTCCCAGCTTTGCCGGGCAGGGCGCGGTGGATCAGGGGCTGGTTCCGGCGGGCGAGCCTTTGGGCACACGTCTGGCGCAGGCGGAGGCCGCGCCCAAGGCTGGCGCGAAATCCGCCGGGCGCAGGGCCAATGAGGAATTACCGCCGCGCGGCGAACCCGCGCCGCCCGATCCCAAACCTTCACGGGTGGATACGCCTGCGGCCCCGGTCGAACTGGCCGCTGCCACGCCCGCGCCGCGCCCGGTGGCGCGCGTGGTGGAAACCCGCCCGGCCGCGCCTTTGGCCAGCACGCCTGCGGCCGTGTCGAGTTTCGACCTGTCGCGCAGCGCCGCCCGCGCGCCGCAGGTGGCCACGGTGGATGGCGATCTTGATCCCGCGCCGCGCCCTGCGGTGGCGGTGGTTGAGCAGGCGCCGCAACCTGCCGTTTCCGCGCCGGTCAGCGCCGCGCCGATGGCGGTCGCGAATGTCAGGCCCGCGCCTGTCCGCGCTGCGCCCGTCACGCCTGCGCCTGCGCCGGTCAAGCCGGCCGTGGCCAAGGCGGGCGGCAAGGCGGCGGGGAAGAAGCCCAGCTTTGCCGAATTGTTCGAGGATTTCGGCAAGGTTTCGACCACGACCGTCCCGGCCAGCGGCGCGGTGGACATTCGCAAGATCCAGCCTGCGCATAGCGCGCCTGCCCCGGCGCCAACCCCCGCCGCTACGCCGACGCCCGCTCCTGTGGTGTTGAGCGCCAAGGAGAAGGCGGCGGAAAAGGCGAAGGAAAAGAAGCTGGCCGAGAAGACCGACAAGGTTGAGAAGGCGCGGGAGGCCGAAAAGGTCAAGGAGGCCGCGCCGCCCCAGCATCCCAGCCGCATCTGGGTCCAGATCGCCGCAGGGCGCGACAATGAGCGCATCCTCTATGACTGGCGCAAATTGCAGCGCGCCGAGGGGGAATTGTTCAAGGGACAGAAGCCCTCGATTTCCGATTGGGGGCGCACCAATCGCGTGCTGGTCGGCCCGTTTGAAACCGAAGCGGCAGCCAAGGCGTTTAATGAAAAGGCGCATAAAGCTGGGCATGACGGCAGTTTCGTGTGGATCAGTCCGGCAGGACAAGTTGTTGATTCTCTGTAAAGCGGATCACCACTGTTTCAAAATGGGCCGAACAAAACGTCTTTTCCACAAGCTGTAAACAGGCTTATGGAGTTATGCGCAGGGCTTGATCGAAACGCGGCTTGTGCTTGGGGGTATGAGTGCCCCATGCAAGCCGAGTATCACTAGGCCTCCCGCGCTCCTTGTCTGATGCTTGGGTCTGGGGCGCGCCGCATCGGGTTCTTGAGACTGGAATGAGCATGATGAGGACTGGCGAGGGCGATTTGGGGCGGCATGAGGATTGCGCGCCGGTCGAGATGCTCGGGCAATTGTTCGAAGCGCGCGGGTGGCATTACGAATTCGTCAGCGACGATGAGCTCACCGGCGAGGTTCAGGGCAGCTGGGCGACCTATCAGTTGCGCGCGGTCTGGCGGGCCGAGGACAATGTGCTGCAATTGCTGTGCCTGCCCGACATTCGCGTGCCCGATGACAAGCGCCCCGCGATGTTCGAGGTGCTGGGCCTGATCAACGAACAGCTCTGGCTGGGCCATTTCGACATCTGGTCGAACAACACGATGCTGCTCTATCGCCATGGTCTGCTGCTCAGCGATGACGGGCTGCTCAGCCTCAGCCAAGCTCAGATGCTGGTCGAGGTGGCGGTCGAGGAATGCGATCGGTTCTATCCGGCGTTTCAATTCATCCTGTGGGGCGACAAGACCCCGGCGGACGCTCTGGCCAGCGCGCTGGTCGATGCGGCGGGGGAGGCTTGATCATGTGGCCTGCCAATGTGCTTTTCATCGGCTGCGGCAATATGGGCGGGGCGATGCTGGCCGGGTGGCTGCGCGGCGGCGTGGCGGCCGAGCGGTTTACCGTTTACGATCCGTTTCTGGAGGCCGTGCCCGAGGGCGTTGAACTGCTGCGTGAATTGCCGGAAGGGCGGGTGTTTGACCTGCTGATTCTGGGCGTGAAGCCGCAGATGCTCGATGGCGTGGCGGGCGCGCTGACGGCGCTGGCCGGGCGTGATACGGTGGTGCTCTCGATGCTGGCGGGCGTGGAAATGGCGAGCCTGTCGCTGCGCTTTCCCGACGCGCGGGGGCTGGTGCGGGTGATGCCCAACCTGTCGGCGGCGCTGGGCAAATCGCCGATGGGCGTGGCGGCGATGGGGCTGGACCATGAGGCGCGCGAATGCGTGATGGCATGGCTGGCTCCGCTGGGCACGCCCGAATGGGTGGATGAGAGTCTGTTTGACGCGGTGACGGCGCTGGCCGGTTCCGGGCCGGCCTATGTCTATCGCTTTATCGACGCGCTGGCGCAGGGCGGTGCGGCGCTGGGCCTCGATCCCGAACAGTCGCTGCGTCTGGCGCTGGCCACGGTGGATGGGGCGGCGGCTTTGGCCTCGTCCTCGGACGTGGGGCCGGGTGAGCTGGCGCGGCGGGTCTCCTCGCCGGGCGGGTCGACGCTGGCGGGACTATCGGTGTTGGATGCGGGCGATGCGCTTGGCGCGTTGGTGCTGGGCACGCTGACGGCGGCGCGGGATCGGAATGTGGAATTGGGCGCGATGGCGCGCGCGGGTGGTAAGTAAGGTTTGAATGCGAGGGTCTCGACCCTCGCGCTCCCGTTGCTGTCTGCGTTGTGTTTCGGGTTCGGCGTTGAGTGCCGGACGCGAGGTTGAAATCGAAAGCCTGCGGCGCAGTTAAATGGCGCCGCAGGCTTTTCAATTTCCTCAAGGCGTACCCTTGCAAACCATCCAAGACTCCAAAAATGGGATTGCAAAGGGACGAGTCCCTTTGCCCGCCGGAGGCATCTGCCCTCTCTGCCCAAGGCAAAAAACGACAAATTTGCCCCAGAGCAACACTTTGATACCAAATTTAGCTTATCCCCCGCTTGAAAGCCGCGGGCGTAGGGGCGATATTCCCTCTATGCGCCGCAGGTTTTGCTGATCGGCGCTTTATGGAGTGAATGACATGGCCATCTGGAATGACCCCCAGCCCACTCAGACGGGCTTTGGCGCGTCTTCGAGGATGAATGCTGGGTATGTTGACGCAGCCGCCCTCGATACGGGCCTGCGCAAATATATGCTGTCGATTTACAATTACATGGCTTCGGCCGTGATGCTCTCGGGCATCGTTGCGCTGTTGTTCGTGCAGAGCGGTCTGGCCGCGCAGGTGTTTGTGACGCCGCTGCGCTGGCTGATCGTGCTGGCGCCGCTGGGCTTTGTTTTCGCGATGAGCGCGGGCATGGGCCGGATGCAGAGCAGCACGCTTAAAGCCTGTTTCTGGGGCTTTGCCGTGGCGATGGGTCTGTCGATGTCGTCGATCTTCCTGGTTTACACCGGGCCGTCGATCGCGCTGACCTTCTTTGCCACCGCCGGTTCTTTCACGGGTCTCAGCCTGGTGGGTTACACCACCAAGAAGAACCTGTCGGGCATGGGCAGCTTTCTGATCATGGGCCTGTTCGGCCTGATCATCGCCTCGCTGATCTCGATGTTCTTCCACGTGCCGGGCATGGCTTTCGCGATCTCGGTGCTGGGCGTGCTGATCTTTGCGGGTCTGACCGCCTATGACACCCAGCAGCTCAAGATGAGCTATGTGCAGGTTGCGGGTACGCCCTATGCCGAACGCGTGGCGATCATGGGCGCGCTGACGCTGTATCTCGACTTTATCAACATGTTCCAGTTCCTGCTCAGCTTTCTGGGCGACCGCCGCTAAGGGCAGTCGCAGACCGGCCTGAGCGACGGGCGGATTATCGTGCCCGGGGTGCCATTTGGCGCCTCGGGCATTTTCTTTGTGTCCCGTATCGGTTAAACGTAGCGGGCTTTGCGCCGCGCTATGGGACGCGGTGTATGAAATGAGGTGGCAGGTGAATCGTATCCGGTTGGCATTGATGGGTTTGGGTCTGGCCGTTCTTGGCGCCTGCGCGGCGCCGCCCCCGCCTCCTCCTCCGCCCCCGCCGCCCCCGCCGCCGCCCAAGGTGGTGGTGATCCCGCCCCGGCCGCGCGCGCCTTTGGGGGCTGCCGGCAATGTGGCGATTCCCACGCGCGGGCCTGATGGTGTGCGCCACACGATTCTGGTCGATTCGGTCGACGCGCAATTGGTGTGGAATTTGCGCGCGGCCTATAATGTCGCCGCGCTCAACTGCAACGGTCCGGCCTATGGCGAGATCGTCGACAATTACCGCGCTTTCCTCAAGAGCCACGCCAAGCCGCTGGCCCGCGCCAATGCGGGCGTGGATGCCACGTTCAAGGCGAAATACGGGGCCAAGGATTATATCCGCACCCGCGAAACCTATATGACGCAGGTCTACAATTACTTCGCCTATCCGCCCACGCTGACCCATTTCTGCGATGCGGCGCTGGTGATGAGCCGCGAGAGCGCGAGCGTGAAGCCTGCCGATCTGCCCGATTTCTCCAAGCGCAGCTTTGCCGCCTTTGCGCAGGTCTATGAGGACTTCTACCGCGCCTATGAGGCCTATCGCGTCGAACTGGCCGATTGGGAGGCCAAATATGGCACCCCCGGCGCCGCGCCCCAACGCGCGGGGACCCAGTAAGGCAGGTGAGGGAAGGGCAATGTCGCGGGGTTGGCCGCAGGCCGGGGAAAATTTCATCGGGCGCGAAATTTCCCCTTCCCACCCCGCGATCCATTCGCTAAGGGGTCGCCTCCCAAGGGGAATTTCTCCGAAGGATTTGCACTGGAACGGGGCCGTAGCTCAGCTGGGAGAGCGCGTCGTTCGCAATGACGAGGTCAGGGGTTCGATCCCCCTCGGCTCCACCAGATGCACAGCAAAAAGCGATTGGGCCGTCGGCACGATGCCAGACGGCCCTTTTCGCATTGATATTTGATGTTTTTACGCCGGAACCCTGCCCATGCATTTTCTCGACCAGGCCAAGATCTTCGTCCGCTCAGGCAGCGGTGGTGGCGGTGCGGTCAGCTTTCGCCGCGAAAAGTATGAGGAATATGGCGGCCCCAACGGCGGCAACGGCGGCAAGGGCGGCGACATCATTTTCGAGGCGGTGCCCGGCCTCAACACGCTGATCGACTTTCGCTATACCCAGCACTTCAAGGCCCAGCGCGGCGGCGGCGGTGCGGGCAGCAACCGCACCGGCGCGGGCGGCGAGGATATGGTCATCAAGGTGCCGGTGGGCACGCAGATCCTTGACGACGACCGCGAAACGGTGCTGCTGGACATGACCTATGCGGGCCAGCGCGAGGTGTTTCTGCGCGGCGGCGATGGCGGGCGGGGCAATGCCTCGTACAAGTCCTCGACCAACCGCGCCCCGCGTCAGCATGGTCCGGGCTGGCCGGGCGAGGAAATGTACGTCTGGCTGCGTTTGAAGCTGCTGGCCGATGTCGGCCTGCTGGGCCTGCCCAATGCGGGCAAATCGACCTTTATCAATCAGGTGTCGAACACCAAGGCCAAGGTCGGCGCCTATGCCTTCACCACCTTGCGCCCCCAATTGGGCGTGGTGCGGCACAAGAACCGTGAATTCGTGCTGGCCGACATTCCCGGCCTGATCGCGGGCGCGGCCGAGGGCGCGGGGATCGGCGACCGTTTTCTGGGCCATATCGAGCGCTGCCGCGTGCTGATCCATCTGATCGACATTGCCGGGGTGGACAAGGACGGCAAGCCGGTCGAGCCGGTCGAGGCGATGCAGATCGTCGAGGGCGAGCTTGAAGCCTATGGTGCGGGTCTCGACGAGAAGGCGCGTCTGGTCGTGCTGAACAAGATCGATCAGGCCGATGACGAACTGGTGGCCGCCTATCGCAAGGAATTGCTCGAAGCCGGGGCGGATGAGGTTTTCGCGATGTCCGGCCTGACCGGGGCGGGGATCGACAGGCTGCTCGATGCGGTCATCGGCTATCTGCCCGCCGCTACGATCACCGAGCGCCCCGTGGGCGAGCAGGAAGAGGCCGACGAAAAGCCTTGGTCGCCTTTGGGTTAAACGTCGCCGCTGGGTTAAATGCCGAACGGCTGGCCGTTAAAGCCAGCCTTCGCGGCGATACCATTCCGCCGTGCCCGTCAGGCCCCCGCGCGTTTCGATCAGCGGACGCCACAGATCGGCGGGCGGCGCGGCCTCGGGGCTGACCACCCAGTCGGGATGGGTCATATAGCCCATGCGGTCGGGCGTCAGCTTGGCCCGGCTCCCGCGCAGCATACCGTCGATCCGCGCGCCCAGCCGCAGAAAGCCGGGCTTCAGCGAAATCACCCATGGTCGTTTGCCCAGCGCGGCGCCGATCGCGCGGGCCATGTCGATATGGCTCCACCCGCCGGGCACGCCGTCGTCCGGCTCGAACGTATGGCCATTGACCGCCGTGCCGCCCGGAATCAGCACCAGCAGCAGGCGTGCCAGATCCTCGACGTGGATCATGCTGGCCCGGCCCCCGGCGGGGACAGGCACCACGCCCCATTTGGCCGCGCGGAACAGTTCGAACATTTCCGCATCGCGCGGGCCATAGACAGCGGGCGGGCGGATGATCGTCCAGTCGAGCCCGCTGGCCTTGACCAGCATTTCGGCCCGCGCCTTGCTGGCGCCATAGGCCGAGAGATCAGGCTCGCGCGCCGAAAGCGAGGAGACGAAGATGAAGCGGGGCACGCCGGCGGCGCGCGCGGCCTCGATCATGTTCATCGTGCCCAGCACATTGGCGCGCTCGAATTCCTCCGGATCGGCGGCGTTGACCAGGCCCGCGACATGGATCACCGCCTCGGTCCCGCGCACCAGATCGTCCAGCGCCCCGCGGGTGGACAGATCGCCCGCCACCCATGCCACATGGTCCTGCGGCGCCTGTGCGCGGCGGGCCAGCGCCTGAACCGCAATCCCGCGCGAACGGGCCAGTTCCAGCACCATTTGCCCCACAAAACCCGTGCCCCCGGTCAGCGCGACCAGCGGGCGATCCTTGCGCACCATCAGACCATCACCAACTGATCGCGGTGGACCACGGCGGGGCGGGGGGCATAGCCCAGGATTTCGGCATGATCGGCCGACTGGCGGCCCATCAGCATCGCGCATTCGGCGGCGTCATATTCGGCCAGACCATGCGCCAGAACCGCGCCCGCATCATCGCGGATGGCCACCGCATCGCCGCGCGAAAAGGCGCCCTCGACCGCGACGATCCCGGCGGCCAGCAGGCTGGCCCCGCCGCGCAGGGCCTTGACCGCGCCCGCATCCACGGTCAGCGAGCCTTTGAGCCGCAGCCGCCCGCCCAGCCATGCCTTGCGCGCAGGTTTGCGTGAGCGGGGGAGGAAGAGCGTGCCCACGCCCTGCTCCATGATCCGGCGCAGCGGGCTTTCCACCGTGCCATTGCCGATGACCAGCGCGATGCCCGCCATTTCGGCGATTTCCACCGCCTGCAATTTCGAGATCATGCCGCCCGAGCCCATGCCGCTTCCCGAAACGGGGCTGGCCATGGCGCGAATTTCCGGGGTGATGCCTTTGACCAGCGGCAGCAATTGCGCCCCCGGCTCCTTGGGGTGGCGGTCATAGAGGCCGTCAATGTCGGAGAGCAGCAGCACCGCATCGGCGCGCGCGGCCTGCGCCACGCGGGCGGCCAGGCGGTCATTGTCGCCAAAGCGGATTTCCTGTGTGGCGACCGAATCGTTTTCGTTGATGACCGGCACCGCGCCCGCATCGAGCAGGCGCGTCAGCGTGGCCGTGGCGTTCAGATAGCGACGGCGATCCTCCAGATCTTCCAGCGTGAGCAGCAATTGCGCCGCCGTCAGACCATGCGCGCCCAAGAGTTCAGCCCACAGGCCCGACAGCGCGATCTGGCCCACGGCGGCGGCGGCCTGCGCATCGGCCAGCGACCCGCGCCCGCCCTTTTCCAGCCCGAGCCGCCGCGCCCCCAGCGCAATCGCGCCCGAGGAGACGACAATCACATCCTGACCGCGCGCCTTGGCCGCCGCGATTTCCGACACCAGCGCGGTCAGCCATTCGCGCCGCGCGCCTGCATTATCAACCAGCAGCGACGAGCCCACCTTGAGCACAAGGCGAGGGGTCAGAGTGGGATCGGCAAGGTCGGAGAGCTGGGCTATTAAAGACATGGCGCCAGCGGATAGGGCAAAGCGGGCGGGGGAACAAGGCCCCGCCGCCCGCGATTCGCCTTGTCAAAAGGCCGGGTCGTGGCCCGGCGGGCGGTTAAAACGCCGGTTCATACCCCGGAGGCAGGTCGCTGATATTGCTGGCCGCGCCTTCGACATGGATGCCGCATTCGGTCTTGTCCCAACCGCGCCAGCGGCCCGAGCGCGGGTCTTCGCCCGGCGCGACCTTGCTGGTGCAGGGCATGCAGCCGATGGAGGGATAACCCTGCGCCACCAGCGGATGGCGGGGCAGGTCATGCTCGTCCATATAGGCGGCCAGACGGCTTGCGTTCCAGTCGATCAGCGGGTTGATCTTGAGCCGCCCGGCCGCATCGGTCGTGTCCAGTTCAAAGATCGGCAGGCCCGCGCGGGTTTCGGCCTGAAACCCTTTGCGGCCCGTCACCGAGGCGTCATACCCGGCCAAAGCCTTGGCCAGCGGGATCACCTTGCGGATTTCGCAGCAGCCGTCCGGGTCATAGGACCAGCGCAGGCCCGCATCATCCTTCTTGGCCAGCACCTCGGCATCCGGCGTCAGGTTGATGACGCCCGTCAGCCCCAGATGCGCGATCAGCGTGTCGCGATAGGCCAGCGTTTCGGGGAAATGCTTGCCCGTTTCGAGGAACAGCACCGGGGCATCGGGCGCGATGCCCGACACCAGATGGAGCAGCACCGCGCTTTCCGCGCCAAAGCTGGAAACCAGCGCGACGCGGCCCGCCACGCCCTCGACCAGCACCGCACGCAGCACATCCGCCGTGCTGGCATCGGCATAGCGAGCGTTGAGCGCGGCAACGTCTTCAGCAGTGAAGGCCGCCGAAGTGTCGATGCGGTCGATGGGGCGGGCGGCCATGTTACAGACCGTGCCTCAAGGCCCAGATCGGCTTGCGGCCATCGACCACGGTGGCCTGATAGACCTGCGGCCAGGTCTTGAGCGCGGTATCGGCCTGCGCCAGATCGAGAGGCTGGTTGGGCGCGATGGCGTCAAAGCCGCAGCGGTGCAGGTGGCTGAGCATATCGACGCCAATGTCGCCGCTGGCGCGCAATTCGCCGGTATAGCCCGCCTCGCGCAGGATGCGGGCCGAGGAGAAGCCGCGCCCGTCGGTGAAGGCGGGGAAGGTGACCTCGACCAGCGCGAGGCGACCCAGATGGGGCAGGAGCGCGCGCGCATCCTCACCCGGCTCGATCACCACGGCGGTGGCATTGGTATCTTCGGCAAAGGCCGAGAGCGCGACGGTGGGGGCGCTGACGGCCTCTTCACCTTCGCGGAACAGGAACTGGACGTCAGCCATAGATCGCTTCCTTGAACGGGTTCATGCCGATGCGGCGATAGGTGTCGAGGAAGCGTTCCTCGCCTTCCTTGTTGGCCAGATAGACCTGCGTGGCCTTTTCGACCGCGCCCACGATGCCGTCTTCGTCAAAGCCGGGGCCGACGATCTTGCCCAACGAGGTGTCCGCGCCTTCGCAGCCGCCGAGCAGGAGCTGGTAATTTTCCAGACCCTTGCGGTCGACGCCCAGAATGCCGATGTGGCCCGCGTGGTGATGGCCGCAGGCGTTGATGCAGCCCGAGATCTTCAGCTTGAGCTCACCGATTTCCTCGGCCTTGTCGGCCATGCGTTCGGCGATCTTCTGCGCGACGGGGATCGAGCGAGCATTGGCCAGCGTGCAATAATCAAGGCCGGGGCAGGCGATGATATCGGTGATCTTGTCGAGGTTGGCTTCGGCCAGCTCGGCCGCGACCAGCTTTTCCCAGACCGTGAACAGATCGGCCTTGCGCACATGGGGCAGGACGATGTTCTGGGTGTGGGTCACGCGCAGCTCGTCAAAGCTGTAGGTCTTGGCCAGATCGGCCATGATGCGGATCTGTTCGCCCGTGGCGTCGCCCGGAATGCCGGCCTGCTTGCTGCCGTCGGCCAGAGTCTTCACCGGCTTGAGGCTGATGTTGACGATGGCATAGCCCGGCGTCTTGTGCGCGGCGGTGTTGTTCTTGACCCACGCGGCAAAAGCCGGGTTCGACAGGTCGAGATCATCCGACAGGCCCGCTTCATAGGCCGGATCGGCAAAGAAGGTCTTGATCCGCTCCAGCTCGGCCAGCGGCGGCTCGATGGCCAGCGTCTGCAGATGGGCGAATTCTTCCTCGACCTGACGGCGATATTCCTCGACGCCCAGTTCATGGACGAGGATCTTGATCCGCGCCTTGTACTTGTTGTCGCGGCGGCCATAGCGGTTGTAAACGCGCAGGCAGGCCTCGGAATAGGTGATCAGCTCGTCAAGCGGCACGAAGGCCTTGACCAGCGGCGCGATGAAGGGGGTGCGGCCCATGCCGCCGCCAACATAGAAAGCGGCGCCGATTTCGCCCGCTTCGTTCTTCACGATCTGGATGCCGATGTCGTGCAGGCGCATGGCCGCGCGGTCGGTGTCCGAGGCAATCACGCAGATCTTGAACTTGCGCGGCAAGGCCAGAAATTCCGGGTGGAAGCTCGACCACTGACGCAGCAGTTCGGCATAGGGGCGCGGGTCGATCAGTTCATCGGCGGTGGCGCCCGCATACTGGTCGGCCGAGATATTGCGGATGCAATTGCCCGAGGTCTGGATCGCGTGCATTTCCACGCTGGCCAGATCGGCCAGAATGTCGGGCGTATCTTCCAGCTTGATCCAGTTGTACTGGATGTTCTGGCGCGTGGTGAAGTGGCCGTAGCCGCGGTCATACTTGTCCGCAATATCGCCCAGCATCTTCATCTGTGCGCCCGAGAGCGTGCCATAGGGCACGGCCACGCGCAGCATATAGGCGTGAAGCTGGAGATAGAGGCCGTTCTGCAGGCGCAGTGGGCGGAACTTTTCCTCGCTCAGCGTGCCTTCGATGCGGCGGCGGGTCTGGTCGCGGAATTCAGCGACGCGGGCATCCACCATCGCCTGATCATAATGGTCGTAAAGATACATCAGAGCACCTTGTCGGGGGTCGCGGTGGGATCGAGGCTCAAATCAAGGCGGACCGTGGGGCCCAATGCGCGGATGCGCTCCTTGATGTGAGCGGGACGGATGCCATCGGCGGTCTGTTCCGCCTCGATGACATAGGCGCCATTGACGCGGCGGGCGGCTTCCTCGGCGGCGATCACGGCGGCGGCTTCATCGCCCATATCCACCGCATCATTGACATGGAGCGACCATGCCGCCCCATTCCACCAGGTCACCGCCCCGGATTTCAGGTCATTGCCCGTGATAATCTTCACTTTATTGCCTCCAGCGCCACGCAGGCTATTTCGGACGGGGCGCGCGCGGTCACGGCGCCGATGATGATAAGGGCAGGGCTTTGCACCCTCTCGCGCTCCACCAGATCGGCCAGAGCCGCCAGCGGGGAACGCAGCACGCGCATATCGGGCCGCGTGGCATTTTCAACCACCGCCAGCGGGGTTTCCGGGGAAAGCCCGTCAGCGATCAGTTTTTCGGCAATCTGCGCCGCCGTCGCCAGCCCCATATAGATGACCAGCGTGCGGCCGACCCCGGCAAGGCCTGCCCAGTTCTGGTCGGTCAATCCCTTGCACTGGCCCGAGACAAAGCTGACCACGCTGGCCGCGTCGCGGTGGGTGAGGGGGAGGAGCGCCGCCGCACCCGCGCCCACGGCCGCCGAAATGCCGGGCACGACCTCGACCGCAACGCCCGCCGCGATGCAGGCTTCGGCCTCTTCGCCGCCGCGCCCGAAAATGAACGGATCACCGCCCTTCAGGCGCAGCACTTCACTGCCCGCCAGCGCCTCGCGCACCAGCAGGGCGTTGATCTCGTCCTGGGGCATCGAATGGCGGCTGCGGCGCTTGGCCACGCTGATGAGGCGGGCACCCGCGGGCGCCATGGCCAGAATGCGCGGATCGACCAGCCCGTCATGCACGATCAACCGCGCGCCCATGATCAGCCGCGCCGCACGCAGTGTCAGCAGGTCCGGATCGCCCGGTCCGGCGCCGACCAGCCAAACTTTGCCCGCAGAGGCATGAAGGCCGGGCGCGCCCGAGGAGGTGGTTTCATTCATGGTCGCCCCCATGGGCCGATGCGCGCAAGGTTGAAAGGCAGAATGGCTTTGGCCGGGGGAAGGGAAACTTTTGCCTGCCGATCGGGGCGCCATGGGCCGGTTTGGCTGTGGGCGCGGCGGGCCGCTCTTTCGGTCTTGTCATCGGCACGGTTGGCCCTGCGGGGCAGCGGGGCAAGGTCCGTCTGAAATGGATGCTTTGTTTTGTAGTAACAGATGGTTGGATGAGTGATGCGGTGTTAGTTTTAAAGTGTCAACCACGGAAAATGCGTAATCAGCCCAATGAGAAGAATTAACGATGAGCCAATAGAAATGGTTAAAAATGATGGGGCGGAGGCGGATTTGAAGCATCACCTTATTCTGGTCGTGGATGACGATGTGCTGTCGCAGGGGCTGGTCTGCGGGATCATCGCGGCGGCCAAGCCCAATTCTCGCAGCATTGTGGCGGCCAATGGGCAGGAGGCGCTGGAAATTTGCCGCGAACAGGAAGTCGACTGTGTGCTGGTCGATTATGAAATGCCCGATATGGACGGGCTGACGCTGGTGCGCCTGCTGCGTGAACAATATCCGTTTCTGCCGATCATCCTGTGCACCGGGGCGGGCGATGAATTGCTGGCCGCCGAAACGCTGAAAAGCGGGGCCACCGACTATTTCCCGAAAAACCGCATGTCGCCCGTGGCGCTGCGCCGCGCGATCAACAATGCGATCGATATTAATGTGCGGATGAAAACCATCCACGATCAGCAGGTTGATATAGAAGCCTTCGGCTTTGCGCTGGCCCATGATTTCAAACAGCCGGTGCGCCAGATCATCACCTTTTCCGATATGATCGCGCAGGAGACCAAGAGGCTGAAGGGCGAGCGTCTGCCCCAGATGCTCAAATTCATGAGCGATGCCGCGCGGCGGCTCGATTCGCTGGTCGATGTGATGGTGCAATATACTTTGCTGCAGCAGACGCCCGAATTGAAGCTGTGCGTTTTTTCCGCCATTTTGAAGGAAACGATTGCGTCTCTTCAGGACTATATCACCGCAAGAAACGCCAAAGTGAATTTTACCGGCGATGCGCTGGTCCTGGTTAATGCCTCCTTTTTGTCACAAGTTCTGCAGAACCTGATTATCAACGGTATCAAGTATAACAAAAGCGAGCAGCCCGTGATCGATGTGTCGGTCACGCAGAATGGCGAGATTGCCGTGGTCAATATAACCGACAATGGCATCGGCATTGAGAAGCAATATCTCGAACATGTCTTCAAGCCGCTGACGCGTCTGCATAATCGCAGCGAATACGAAGGTTCGGGGCTGGGGCTGACGCTGGCGCGCAAGGCGGTGGTGGCGATGCGCGGCGATATCCGGTGCGAATCCACGCCCGGCGTGGGCAGCACGTTTTCATTGCGATTGAAAACGGCGTCGGCTCAGGACGCGGCGGCATGAAAATGATAAATGAGCCATAGTGGATTATTGTCCCGTGACTTTGGGTTAATCCATGGTTTGACGGCAATACTTATCAGACTTTAAGACAAATTCCATGGTGACTGTCGAAAGTGTGATGGAATGAGGAGGGTTCAACTGGGACGGAGGACGACAAAAGCGAATTGATCGAAGGAAGATTTCGATATGCATAATACAATTCATTCGCGGGGTCTGCGCGCGGCCATGTCTGCCGTCCTTTCCCTGCGCACCGCGGCGCACCGGGCGCGGGAGGCCGCGCGGCCATGATCGAGCAACCCGGCACCATGCCTTTTCAGGCGGCCGACATGAACAGCGCGTTTCGCGCCCTGTTCGATTCCTCGCCCTGCGGTCTGATCCTGCTGAATGAAAAGGGGCGGATCGTTCTTGTGAACCAGCGCCTTCAGGAAATCTTTGATTACAGCGCGGAAGAACTGCTGGGCCAGCCGGTTGAAATCCTGCTGCCCCATCGCGACCGGGCGCAGCATGTCGGCCTGCGCGATGGCTTCATCAAGGCGCCTGCGGTGCGGCCGATGGGGCTGGGGCGCGATCTGTCGGGGCGGCGCAAGGACGGGATGGAAATCCCGGTCGAAATCGCGCTGACCTTCGTCGATCTGCCGCAAGGGCGGATGACCTGCGCGCTGGTGATCGACATCACCCTGCGTAAGCGGGCTGAATTGCGCCTGCGCGAGGCCAATGTGCAGCTTGAGGAATTCACCCATGTGGCCTCGCATGATCTGCGCAGCCCGCTGCGGGGAATCGCCAATCTGATCGAATTCATCGAGGAGGATTATGGCGGTAGCGCCCCGCCCGAAGTGCGCCGCAATCTGGGCCGGATGGCCGAGAGGATCGGCGCGATGGAGCGGCTGATCGACGATCTGCTGACCTATGCCCGCGCCGGACGGCGCACGCTGAAAAACGAGGCGATCGACCTTGCCGCCATCGTGGCTGAGGTGATCGAGTTGGAGGCGCCGGGGCCGGGCGTGCGGATCGAAACCGACATTGAGGTGGAGAATTTCGACGGCGTGCGCGTGCCGATCAGCACGGTTTTGCGCAACCTGCTCTCCAATGCGATCAAGCACCATGATCGGGAAGAGATCAATATTACGATCCGCGCGCGCGCCGAGGGCGACATGTGCGTGATCGATGTGCGCGACGATGGCCCCGGCATCGCCGAGGCGGCACAGGCCCGCGCCTTCCGCCTGTTTCAGACCGTGTCCAGTTCGGGGCGCAACAATTCGGGGTTGGGGCTGGCCGTGGCGAAACGGCTGGTCGAGGCCCATGGGGGCGACATCGAACTGATGAGCGACGATGGCCGGCGCGGATGCCATTTCCGCGTCTATTGGCCACGCTTTGCCCGGAGTGATCGCGATGACTGAGATCGTCAATATTCTGGTGGTCGATGATGATGACATAACGGCCGAAACCGTGCGCCGCTCGCTGAGCAAGGTGGGCGGCCATTTCCATGTGGTCGAAGCCGGCGATGGCCAGGAAGGGCTGGATATATTGCGGGGCCGGTCGGACAAGCGGTTGCATCGGCCCTATATCACGCTGCTCGATCTGAACATGCCGCGGATGAACGGGTTTGAATTTCTCGAGGCGGTGCGCGGCGATCCCACGCTGGCCAGCTCGGTGATCTTTGTCCTTTCCACATCGGATTCCGATGCTGACCGCACCCGCGCGTACAAGGATCAGGTGGCCGGCTATATGCTGAAATCGGCGATCGGCCCGCAAATGGTGCGCCTGACCGCGCTGCTGCATGATTATGCGCAGTCGGTCCGGCTGCCGCTTTGATGGTGGTGCGCGATGACCGAGATCGTCCCCCAATCCATCCTGCTGGTCGATGACGATGATGTCGACCGCGAAGTGTTCATCCGGGCGCTGGACCGGATGGGCATGTTTTCGACGATAGCCGAGGCCAATTGCCTGGATTCGGCGCGCGAACAATTGCGCAAGCACAAGTTCGACTGCGTCCTGCTCGATTATCATCTGGGCGGCGAACTGGGCACTGACCTGGTGCCCGATATCCACGCCCATCGCGAGGAGCCGTGCCCGGTCATTCTGGTGACTTTGCGCGATGCCGAAGAGGTGCTGGCCGATTCGATGCGGCGGGGCGTGTCCGATTATGTGGCCAAGGCCACGGTCAGCCCGGAACGTCTGCGCGAGGTCATCATCAGCGCGATCCGCCGGGCCGAGCTGGAACATGCCACAAGGCTGGCCGATGAGCGGCTGCGTCAGGCCACCGAGGCGCTGCGCGACGAGCATGAGCGATCACTCCAGCGCGCGCTGGACGAGGCGCAGTCGGCCAATCGTGCCAAGAGCATGTTCGTGGCCAATATGAGCCACGAGATCCGCACGCCTTTGAACGCGATCATCGGGCTGAGCTATCTGCTGGAGCGGACGAAGCTGGATCAGCAGCAGGGCGATCTGCTGGGCAAGATCAAGGCGGCAAGCCGGGCTTTGCTGGGCATTGTCAATGATGTGCTGGATATATCCAAGATCGAGGCGAACCAGATCGATCTGGCCATCGCCCCTTTCAGCCTGAACGAGGTGCTGCGCAGCATCGAAGGGCTGGCGCTGGTCCAGATCGGCAGCCGCAAATTGCGCTTTGCTCTGCGGCAGGGGAGCAGCCTGCCCGACATGATCGTGGGCGATGGCGGGCGGCTGCATCAGATCCTGCTCAACCTTGTCACCAATGCGATCAAATTTACCGAGACGGGCGAGGTCAGCCTGAGCGTTTCGGTCAAGAACCGCAATGACGAGATGGCCCATCTGCGCTTTCAGGTCGATGATACCGGCATCGGCATCGAGCCGGAGCATATCGGCCGCCTGTTCCATCCGTTTGAACAGGCCGATGTGTCCACCACGCGGCGCTTCGGCGGAACGGGGCTGGGCCTGTCGATCTCGCGCGATCTGGCCTTGCTGATGGGCGGCCATATCGACGCGGCCAGCGAGCCGGGCAAGGGCAGTCATTTCTGGGTTGATCTGCCCTTTGAACTGGCCTCGGGCGATCTGATCGTGGCCGAGGATCCGGGCGGAGAGGTCGGCGCGCCCCGGCTCAAGGGCGTCCGCGTGCTGATCGTGGATGACAGTGAGATCAATCTGGAAGTGGCCCGCCATGTGCTGGAACTGGAAAGCGCGATCGTCACCACGGCCGAAAACGGCGCGCGGGCGGTGGAAAAGGTGATTGCCGAAAGGGGAGGCTTCGACGTCATCCTGATGGATATTCAAATGCCGGTGATGGATGGCTATGAAGCCTTTCGCCAGATCGAATGGACGCTGGGTTCGGCGCGGCCCGCCGTGGTGGCGCTGACGGCGGGGGCGGCGCATTGCGATGATCGCGACGCCACGCTGGCGCGGATGGACGGGCTGATCACCAAGCCTTTCGACGCCAAGACGCTGATCGAGGTGATCCGGCAAAAGGTGGCCACCGGCCATGCCGAACCCGATATCGCCCGCAACGGCGAGGGCGGAGCACAGGCGGCGGACGAATGGCCGGTCATCGACGGGATCGATGTTGACGATGCCCGCGAAAGGCTGGCGGATAACAAGACGCTGTTTCTCAATTCACTGCAAAGGTTTCTGGACGAAAATGACCAGATCGCGGTGATGGATGAGCCTGCCTCACCGATGATGAAGCGGCTGCACCGGATGAAGGGCAACGCGGGCCTGCTGGGTATGCAACGCATCCGCATCATGGCGCAAAGGGCCGAAACCGCTCTCGGCCGCAACGAAGGGCCGGCGGCAAAGCGGCTGCTGGGCGAATTGGATGCCGAGCTGAAGGCGGTGGCGGCCGGGTTGCATGCCTATCGGTTGAAGCGGGCGGGGTAGAGAGATGCCTCCGGCGGGTTAAGGGCGGGGGCCCTTAACAATCCCGATATTGTCTGCGTAGCGCCATTGGGGCTGCCTTGTGCTGGGGGTATTTGAATATAAAGCCTGCGGCGCCAATCAGTGTGACCTTGCCGCGCCGCAGGCTTTCAACTCATACCGCAGATACATCCATACCAACCACGTGCCACCCCATTAACGGGATTGCAAAGGGACGAGTCCCTTTGCCCGCCGGAGGCATCTCAACCTAACCTTTCCTAAAAAAACCTAGCCCCCCATCAACCGTCTGGCCAATGGCGGAGCATTCGCTAAAGTGGGGGTATGAAACGCATTGCAGTCTATTGTGGCTCTGCCACTCCCGCCGATCCCCGTTACATCGAACTGGCCCAGGAAGTGGGCACCGAGCTGGCAAGGCGCGGGATCGGGCTTGTGTATGGCGGCGGTCGGCTGGGCCTGATGGGCGCGGTGGCCGATGCGGCGATGGCGGCGGGGGGCGAAGTGATCGGGGTGATCCCGGTGGCGCTGGCCCATGTCGAGGTTGAGCATACGGGCCTGACCGAACTGATCACGGTTGAGACGATGCATGAGCGCAAGGCGCAGTTCGAGCGGCTTTCGGACGGTTTCCTGACCCTGCCGGGCGGGGTCGGCACGATGGACGAGCTGTGGGAAGCGGTGAGCTGGGCGCAGCTTGGCTATCACCAGAAGCCGGTGGGCTTGCTCAACGCTTATGGTTTTTACGATGGCTTGCTGGCGTTTAACCGGCACATGGGCGAGGTCGGCTTTATCCGCCCCGCGCATCAGGGCATCATTCTGGCCGAGCGCGAACTGGACCTGTTGCTGGACCGCATGGCCGCGCATGAGCCGGGCGAGCAGATCATCCGCATGGACCCCAAGACGCTGTGAGCCTTGACCGGGGGGCATTGGTGGAGGCCGCGCGCGAGAGCATCGCGCGCGGGTCGAAGAGCTTTGCCGCTGCCTCGAAACTGTTCGATGCGGCCACGCGGGAACGGGTCTGGCTGCTCTATGCCTGGTGCCGGGCTTGCGATGATCTGGCCGACGATCAGGATCATGGCGGGGCGTTGGGAGCGCAGGCCGGCGCGGCCGAGCGATTGGAGCAGATCCGCCGCCTGACCGCGCGGGCGCTGGGTGGGGATGCGACCGGGCATTTCGCTTTTGACGCGCTGGGCGTGGTGGCTGCGGAATGCGGGATCAATGCGGTGCATACCGGCGATGTGATTGCCGGATTTGCGCTGGATGCGGCCGGATGGCGGCCCCGGACCGAGCTGGATATGCTGGGCTATTGCTATCATGTGGCGGGCGCGGTGGGCGTGCTGATGGCGCTGGTGATGGGGGTGGACCCGGAGGATGGCGATACGCTCAACCGGGCCAGCGATCTGGGCATTGCCTTTCAATTGGGCAATATCGCCCGCGACATTGCCGAGGATCATGCGGCGGGGCGGTGTTATCTGCCCGCCGACTGGCTGGCGCAAGCGGGGGTGGATGAGGGCGAGCTGATGGCGCCCCGCAACCGGGAGGCGCTGGCCGCGATGGTCGCGCGCATGTGTGCCACCGCGCAGCTTTATGAGGCCAGTGCGCGGGCGGGGGCGGCGCGTCTGCCTTTTCGCTGCCGCTGGGCGGTGCTGTCGGCAGCGGGGATCTATGGCGCGATTGCCCGCAAGGTGGCTGCGCGCGGCCCGCGCGCATGGGAAAGCCGGGTGTCCACCAGCGGATTCGAGAAATTGCGTTTTCTGGGCGGCGGGCTGATCGGCGCGATGGCGGGGGCGCCGGAACAGGTGCCCTTGGTGCCCTATCGCCGGGGCGAGCTGGCGCAGGCGGTGGCGCGCGTCTAACCGGATTGGCGGGGCTTGGACCTGCAAAAAGCCCCGCCGGTCCAGGCGGGGCTTTCGTAATGGTTTGACCCGATTTTTATAATTATCAGCAGGGCGAAATGGCTACGCCATGCGACCCGCAGGCATGCGGATTGGGGTGAGGCAAATGCTCAAGGGCGTGGGAAGCGTTGTGGTAAAACTTCTCACGCGCCCATTCGGTTCCGACGGGATGATTACGCCCCGCAGGTTCGTTATGCGATGGTGCTGCGTTTACTTCGGTTTTGGGTAGTGCTTCTGTCGGGCGAACCTTATCGGTTGCCGATGTAGCGATCAGTCCTGAAGCAGCCAGAATCAGGATAATATTTACGCTCATGCCTGTGACCCCTGTTCTGTTTTGGGCGAAATGCCGTTCAAACAGGGGTTAAATATCTGTAAGTTTGCCTTATTTATTATTTAAGGCTGCGAGTTAAGTTAAAATTAACCATCATTTATGATCCAATATGGTACAAGTCGTTCAACCCCGCCGATTGGCTGGACCGCGCGCTCTTTTGCAAAATGCAAAGGGGGCGTGGTCGCCCGGAATTTCCGGCCGCCCGTTCAGGCAATGGGATAGGTGGTGCCCGGGGGATTGCGGCGGCGGAACAATTCGCCCTTCTCGCTGTAAAGGATCAGCGCCAGACAGCCGCAGCCCGCCGTCAGCAGCGCCGCCGCCAAAGGCCGCGCCGTGCCGTCAAACGCCTGCCCGATCAGCGCGCCCAGCCATGAGGCCAGCACCATGCGAATGAACGCCTGTGCCGAGGAGGCCGCCCCCGCCTTGCGGGCAAAGGGCTGGAGCGCGATCGAGGAGAAATTGGCCCCCAGAAAGCCCAGCAGGCACATGTTCAGCGTCATCATCGGCACGAATTGCCACAGCGTCTCATCCGGGCGCGTCGCCATATAGAATTGCAGCGCGCTGGTGGCGATATAGACGACCAGCGCGGTATGGCTGACCCGGCGGGCGCCAAACCGCATGACGATGCGCGAATTGATGAAATTTGTGCAGGCCATCACCATCGCCATGCCCGCAAAGATCAGCGGAAAGCGCGTTCCGGCCCCGAAATGCTCGCCCACCAATTGCTGGCACGAGTTGATATAGCCGAACATGGCCGACTGGATGAGCGCCATGCCGAACACATAGCCCAGCGCCGCGCGGGTGGTCGTCACCTCGATCATCGAGCGGCCGATGTTGGGCAGGCTGATCGGCTGGCGATATTCGCGGCGCAGCGTTTCAGGCAGGCGCAGCGAGATCCAGATCGCCAGCGCCGTGCCCATCAGCGCCATCACGCCAAAGATCCAGCGCCAGCTTGCCATCAGCAGGATTGCCTGGCCCACGCTGGGCGCGATCATCGGCACGATCATGAAGACCATCGAGACGGTCGATTGCATCCGCGCCATCCGGTCGCCTTCATGCAGATCGCGGATGATCGCGGCGGGCAGCACCGCCAGCCCCGCGCAGGCAAAACCCACCATCGCGCGCAGCACCAGCAATTGCTGGAAATTTTTCACCAGACCGCAAGCCGCCGAACAGGTCACATAGGCCGCGATACAGCCCAGCAGCACCGGGCGGCGGCCGAAGCGATCCGCCAGCGCGCCGGGCACCAGGCAGCCAAGACCGCTGAAGATCAGGAAAACGCCCACGACAAGCTGACGCTCGTTGGGATCGCGCGAGCCCAGTTCGCGCGCCATTTCGCCAAGCGCGGGCAGCATCGAGTCCACCGCCAGCGCTTGCAGCGCCTGTACCAGACCCATGAGGAGAATGAATTCCAGCCCGCCGATCTTCTTGTCGGCAGGCCCGGGGGAAGGAGAAGTCATGGGGCCACCATGGCCGCATGGCGCCAAAATGGCTAGCCCCGGCGTGAACAAATCACATGGTGAAAATTACGCTGATAAGTGGGAATATATGCGGATGATTTGGCAGATTTCAAGGGGTGACTTTGGGCGAAAATTTTTAAACATCAGAAATATAGATATTTTTTAAAATTGGCACGCCCTCTGCAATCCTTCTGGCATCCGGTCAGAGCCGGTTTGAACCACGCCAACAATTGATCAGAAGGATACCGACCATGTCCATCTTCCGCACCACCGCTCTCAGCCCCTTTGCCCTGAGCTTTGCCACCACCGCCGCGCTGGGCCTTGCCACGTTCACCTTCGTCATGCCCGCTCATGCGGCCGCGCCTGCTTCCTCCACCATGTCTGTTCCGGTGACCTTTGAAAAGCTGGAAGGCGATGCGCCGACCATCCGGGTCTCCTATGCCGATCTCGACCTGTCGACCGAGCAGGGCCGCCATGTGATGCGCAAGCGTCTGGCCACCGCCGCCAATATGGTGTGCGATGAAATGTCCGACCTGCCTGACCGGCTCAAGGCCCGCGCCCTTTACGAAACCTGCCGCGAAGAGGCGCTGGACAAGGCCACCACCCATTTTGCGGCCAAGCTGAAGGAAAGCAAGCTGGCCCAGCGCTGATTTGTTCTTTTTATGTTCAAATCCCGCGATGCCCCGGTGCCAAATGCGCGCCGGGGCATTATCGTGCATCCATGGAATCGGCCCCGCATCAGGATGAGGAAATCAGCGCGCCCGGTCTGCGCAAGATCATCCATGTCGATATGGACGCCTTCTTTGCCAGCGTTGAGCAGCGCGATGATCCTTCACTGCGCGGCCTGCCCGTGGCCGTGGGGGGCAGCCGCGAGCGCGGCGTGGTGGCCGCGGCCAGCTATGAGGCGCGCAAATTCGGCGTCCGCTCGGCCCAGCCCAGCGTGGTCGCGGCGCGGCTGTGCCCTGCGCTGATCTTCAAACCGCCGCGGTTTGAGGCCTATCGCGCGGTCTCGCAGCAGATCCGCGCGATTTTCCGCGAATATACGCCGCTCGTCGAGCCGCTGGCGATGGACGAGGCCTATCTGGACGTGACGCAGGATATCAAAGGCATCGGCAGCGCGACGCGCATTGCCGAGCTGATCCGCGCGCGCATCAAGGCGGAAACCGGCCTGACCGCCAGCGCCGGGGTCAGCTACAACAAATTCCTCGCCAAAATCGCCAGCGATCAAAACAAGCCCGACGGATTATGCGTGATCCGGCCGGGCGAGGGGGCGGATTTTGTCGCCGTGCTGCCGGTTCGGCGGTTTCATGGTGTGGGGCCGCGCGGGGCGGAGAAGATGGCCGCGCTGGGGATTGAGACGGGGGCGGACCTGCGCGCGCGCGACATTGTGTTTTTGCGCGAGCATTTTGGGTCGCTGGCCGATTACCTCTATCGCGCGGCGCGGGCGATCGACCTGCGCGCGGTCAAACCCAACCGACCGCGCAAATCCCTTGGCGGCGAGCGGACCTTTGACCGCGACATTTCCACCGGGCCGGGCCTGCGGCAAGTGCTGGAGGGGATCATCGAGATGGTCTGGCAGGACATTGAAAAGGCGAAGGCGCAGGGGCGGACGGTGACGCTCAAACTGCGCCTGTCCGATTTCTCGATCCGCACCCATGCGCGCACGCTGGACCGTTTTGTCGACGGGCGCGAGGAATTTGCCGGTATCGCGCGCGAATTGCTCGATGATCTGTTGCCGCTGCCTTTGGCGGTGCGGTTAATGGGGGTGACGCTGTCGGGGTTCGAGGCGGCAGAGGCGCCGCCGCCGGTGGAGGGTGGTGGGCAGATGGTGTTGTTTTAGGAGGAAGAGTGAATGCGAGGGTGATGTCCCTCGCACCTACCCTTCCTTCCCTTACCCCAACACCCAAACCTCAATCCGCCCCCGCAGCGCAGGCAGCAGGTCATCGGGCAGGTCATCGGGCGCAAAAAACGCCGCATGGGTGATTTCGCGAAGGTCGGGCCGGGGTGTGCCAAGGCACTGGCCGATCACAATATGCACCTTGTTGCCCGCGCCGTGCAGCGTATCGCGGGCCACATCGACCACGCGCGCGTCGATCAAAGCGCAGCCCAGTTCCTCGGAAAATTCGCGGATGGAGGCGGGGATCGGGTCCTCGCCGCGTTTCATGCCGCCGCCGGGGGCCATCCAGTCGGGCTTGCCATAGGAGTGGCGGACCAGCAGCACGCGCCCGGCTTCATCGAGTGCGAGGATCCGGCAGCCTTCGATATTGGGCCGCCGGACCCGCCACCATGTCTTGCGCAGCCCATGCGCCCCGCGCAGCGCGACGCGGTGCAGCGGCGCGGGCAGGCGCGCCAGGATCGCCTCGGCGATCAGGCCGAGCATGGCGCGCCTGCAGGCATCAGGTAAAGCAGGTGACGGGCGCCTGCGCCGCGTTCAGCAGGCGGGCCACCGGCAGATCATGTTCGCCAGCGATGGCCGCGCGCAGGATCGCTTCCTTTTCCGCACCGCGCGCCACGAACAGCAGCGCCTCGGTGGCGACAAGGCTGGGGATAGTCAGGGAAAGGCGGTCAAAGGGCGCCTCGGGCGGCAGAGGATCGGGGGTCAGGCGCAGCACGCGCGCCGGGGCATCGGGCCGGGGGTCGGTGTTGGGAAAGAGCGAGGCGATATGGCCGTCGAGCCCCATGCCCAGCCACACCAGCGCGAAACGCGGAGGCTCTGCGCCCTCGACCAGCGGGACGATGCGCGCGCCTAGAGGTTCGAGCGCGGCGCGGATGCGGCCGACATTGGAGGCGGCATGATCCTCGGGCACCACGCGATCATCGCCCGGCCAGACTGCGATTCGATCAAAAGGCAGGCCCTGACGCGCCAATTCGGCAAGGATCGGAAACGGAGTCGATCCTCCTGGCAGCGAAATGGCGATTTCGCCAGAATGTGCTGCAAGTGCGTCGGACAGATGCTGGGCAAGCCAGTCGGCGATGGCGCTGTCGCTGGCGCCTTGGTTGATGATGACATGGGGCATGAACGGTGAATAGCAAACGCCGGCGACAAGGGCAAAGCGGCGGAGTGTGGATGCAAACCTATGCATCGACACATAAATCAGGGGGCATCCCTAAGTAATGACGCCAGATTTCGATAAGAATTGATCCAATTTCGACCGGCTTGATCGATGGCGCTTTTGCGATGGTAAATCGATGCAATTGATTGTGTTAACAAGAATCCGGAACGTGAACAAATTGTAAACTGAGTATATTTTACTAAGTCTTACATAAGGACATAATAATCAGAAAGAGATAGGTTTTGTTTATGCGAAATAGCAGATTGGCAGCAAATAGCCGGTTCGCCTTTTCGCACCTGATCTAATCGGGGGCTTATGGAGGAAGTAATGCTGGTTGAGCATGTTTTGAACGATCGTCTTTCCAATGTTGCTGAAAAGGAACGTAATCCAGAAGCAAGCCCCAATCCTGTTCAGGAAAAGACCGCCGGCACGGATGAAGCACGCATCGATATTCTTCTGGTCGAAGATGACGATGCCGATGCTTATATCATCCTTGAGGCGCTCAAGAACATTCCCAAGGTCAAATCGGTCGTCCGGGCCATTGACGGGATTGAGGCATTGGAAATCGTCGATGCGCGCAACTTTGTACCGCATCTGGCGCTGGTTGATCTCTCGATGCCGCGCATGAACGGCTTTGCCTTGCTGGCCGATCTCAAGGCGCGGATTCAGGTGGATTTTCCCTCGGTGGTGCTGACCTCTTCGCGTGCGGAAATGGATGTGTTCCGCGCGGGCAAGAACGGCGCCTGGAAATACATCACCAAGAAGGAAAAGGTGAACATGATGACGCAGTCGCTGCGTCGCATCGTCAAGAAGATCTGATCCTGCAAAGGCTCTGCCCGCGGGGCGGCGGGCAGAGCCGCTTTTTCAGCCCAACAGGCTGGAGAGAAACCACACGCGGGTTTCGGCCTGATCGGTCCAGTCATCGGCAAAGCCTTCGGTGGCATTGTCGCCTGCCGCGCCGGCGGCGGACTTGACCTCGCGGATCGCTTCGACAAGGCGGATATTGTCATCGCGCAATTCGGCAATCATCTCCTGCGCGCTCAGGTCCGCGCGCGGCTGATCGGCAATGCGCGAGGCCGAGGCAATCGCGCCGATCCCGGTCAGCGCCGCGCCGCCGTTCTTGCGCACCCTTTCGGCCACAATATCGGTCAGCGCAAAGATCGCGCCAGCCTGCTCATCGAACAGGAGGTGCAGGTCGCGGAATTGCGGCCCTTTGACATGCCAATGAAAATTCTTGGTTTTCAGATAGAGCGTGAAGAGATCGGCCAGCAAGCCGTTGAGGCTGTGGGTGAGGGCGGTCTTGGCGTTGTGATCGTTCATCTTGCGCATCCCTTGCTGAATATCAGGCCTCGCAGCATTGGGGCCTTGCTGTGTTAAGGGATGTCTAGCGCGTTTGGTTCAATTGGAAAAATGGATCAATGTGGCCATTGTAATTGGTTGGGGCGATTTATCTGGCGCCGGATCTGGGCGATTAGCCGTTAAATCCCAACCATATCCATCCTGACAGGCCCACACCCAGCCCCAGCAGCACCGCGCCCGCCCAGCGCCGGATCTGGACAATCCCGCCCTGCGCGTCCAGCATCGCCTCCGAGGCCAACCACCCCAGCAACAGCGCAAAGCCCGTGCCCACCGCGCCGCCCGCCGCCGCCGGGATCGGCGCATCGCCCGCCAGCGCCAAGGCCAGCACGATGAACCGTGCCGCATCGGCCGCCTGATGCATCAGCAAAACCAGCGCGGCGGCGAACAGCGAGCGGGTCGGTTCCTTGGCCTTGAAACGGGGGCGAAACATTAACGCTTCGCCGCCCGCCGCGATCAGCGCGAAACAGGCCAGCACCAGCCGCGCGGGATAGGTCATCTGCGCGGCCATCTCGCCGGAAAACCATGCTGCAAATGCACAGGCCAGCGCGCCCGTGATCGCCCCCATCATCAGCAGGCCGCCATGACGCCCCAGCCGCGTGGTCAACGCCGCCACCAGCATTTGGTCGCGCGCGCCGATCCCGGCCAGAAAACAGCCCAGCATGGCCCACAGGGCGGCGTTCACTCGAACATCGCCTTCTGCATCACCGCGGCGATGCGGCGGGCATGGGCCTGCAGGGCGGCGGCATCCTGCGGCTCCATCACCTGCGCGGTGGAGGCGTCCCACAAGGCCAGCCAACGGTCGAACATGGCCGGGGTCAACTGGTCCTTCATGGCATGATGCACGGCGATGGGCACGCCGCGATAAAGGCCGCGCCCGCGCAACTGCGTGGCCCAAAAGGCGGACAGCGCGCGGAAATGGTGGGGCCAGTCGGTGATCCGCGCAAAGACCGGCGCGAGCATTGGGTCCTGACGCGCCTGACCATAGAAATGCTCGACCAGGCGGGCCAGATCGGGATGGCGCATCTGCACCGGATGGAGGGGGGCGGATTGGGTCACGATTCGGGGCCTAGACGGGGTTTGGCGCGATGAAAAGCGCCTGTTTGCATCGCGTCTCGCCCCGGTACACGGGGGCTTTTTCCAGGGCCACTCCATTCGTCGAAAGTGCTGTGCGCTTTGTCGCTGGCCTATTGTCTACTTCGTGAATTGAGTTATTGACGCCAAAGTCGTCCTGAAGCAGGCGGGGCGATATTGGCAATGCTCGATGGGCGAGATCTTGCATCAGGCGCATGGGTGCGAGGTTTCGCCTGTCTGGTTTTTGTAGAACGCGTATCCAACCTTTTAGGTAAGACTTTCCGCGCCCGTCCCGAATTGGGACCACAATTTAACAAATCGCGCGATTCTGCGCCTCGCGGCGAGTGACAAGGGCCGGAATCCCGGTTAATCTGCGCCTCAATGGTGTCGGAAGCCTCAGTCCTTTTTGTCTGTTTGGGCAATATTTGCCGCTCGCCTTTGGCCGAGGGCGCGTTTCGCGCCGCTGCCTCGCGGGCGGGCTTTGCCGTGCATGTCGATTCGGCCGGGACCGGCGGCTGGCACATTGGCGAAGCGCCCGATCCGCGCGCCCGCGCCGAGGCCGCAAGGCATGGTGTGGACATCACCCGATTGCGCGCACGCCAGGTCGAGCGCGCCGATTTCCGGCATTTCAGCCATATCATCGCGCTGGACGAGGCCAATCTGGCCGACCTGCGCCGTCTGGCCCCGGCTGACGCCTCGGCCCGGCTGGCGCTGCTGCTCGACCATCTGCCGGGGCGCGAGGGCCATTCGGTGGCCGATCCCTATTATGGCGGGGCCGAGGATTTCGCCGCGGCATGGAGCGAAATTGCCGCCGCGGCCGAGGCGCTGGTCGACCATTTGCGCTGCCGGGCCTGATAAATCTCGTGCCTTGGCGCGATGCTGTGGCATAAGCGCCGGGAAATACACCAATAGTCACGGGGCTCCATGCGCGACGATGATCTGATTGCCTTTACCCGCAAGGCGCTGGCCTTGCTGTTCATCGTGGCGCTGGCGGCGCTGGTGGTGGAATTGTCCTATCTGCTGATTCTGGTGTTTGCCTCGGTGGTGGTGGCCGTCGTGCTGCGCTCGCTGGCGGGGCATTTTCTGCGCCTGCGGCTGGGCGACGGGGCGGCGGTGGGGTTGGCGGTGCTGTCCCTGCTGGCGATTTTTGCGGGGCTGGGCTGGATGTTCGGCGGGCTGGTTTCGGGCCAGTTTGTCGAACTTGGCCGCCAGTTGCCGCAGGCGGTGGATGCCGCGCAGGCCTATCTCGACCATTGGCATATCGACTATAACCTGTCCGAAATGGCCAAGGTGGCGCGTGAGCAATTGTCCTCGATCTTTCAGCGCGCCAGCGGTTTCGTGATCTCGGTCGGCGGGGTGGTGGCCGATGTGGCGGTGGTGTTTGTGGGGGGCATCTTCTTTGCCGCCGATCCGGCGTTCTATCGCGGCGGGGTGCTGCGCCTGCTACCGCGCTCGGTCGAGGGCCTGATGGCCGACGCGCTCGACGATTGCGGGCGCGGGCTGCAATTGTGGCTCAAGGGGCAAATGGCCTCCAGCCTGTTCATCGCGGTGCTGACGCTGGTGGGGCTGCTGCTGCTGCAGGTGCCCTCGGCCTATGCTCTGGCGATACTGGCCGGGGCGTTTGATTTCATTCCCTATCTGGGGCCGGTGCTGGCTGCGATTCCCGGCGTGCTGGTCGGCTTTTCGGCCAGCCCGTCCACGGGCCTGTGGACCATCGGCCTGTTTGTGCTGGTTCAGCAGATTCAGGGCCATGTGGTGCAGCCGATGGTGCAGAAAAGCTCGGTTGATCTGCCGCCTGTCGTGCTGCTTTTCACGGTGATCGCCACAGGCACCTTGTTTGGCCCGCCGGGGGTTCTGCTGGCCGCGCCGATGACGATTGTCGGCTATATTCTGGTCCAGCATCTTTATATAGGCGCGATGCTGGGGCGCAGCCCCAAGCGGCCCGCAGGCCCGCGCGAGAACACCTGAACCACTTTTCATGTTGCGCCTTGGCAACGCTTTTGCGGGCTTTTTCGGTGTGCCCGTAATTCAAAGTTGAAAGGCGGTTCACCTTTCAATATTGTCCCCCTCAGACGCCGGCGCAAAAGATCGCCGCGCAAGGAGAGGAACATGGCCCTGAACGCCCGCAAGAGCATCCGTCCGTCCGCCGTCCTTTTGATGGCCAGCGTGGCCATCGGCGCACTGCCCGCACCCGCTATGGCCCAGCAAGGCGCGAGCAATGGCGACATCATCGTTACCGCCCGCCGCCGCAACGAATCGCTCAACAACGTGCCGATCACCATGACCGCGCTGACCGGCGACCAATTGGCCGCCAAGGGTTTTGCGGACATCACCTCGCTGGCCGATGAAGTGCCCAACGTGACGCTGGAGCCTTCGCGCGGGACCAATTCGACGCTCTCGGCCTTCATCCGCGGCGTGGGCCAGCAGGATCCCGTTTCGGGCTTTGAACAGGGCGTGGGCATCTATCTCGATGACGTCTATCTCAACCGCCCGCAGGCCGCCGTGCTGGACATTTACGATGTCGAACGCGTCGAAGTGCTGCGTGGGCCGCAGGGCACGCTTTATGGCCGCAACACCATCGGCGGCGCGATCAAATATGTGACGAAAAAGATCGACGACAAGTTCCATCTGGGCCTGCGCGGCACCTATGGCAGCTATGACCAAGCCGATGGCGTCGCCACGATCAGCAGCCCGATCACCAAGGACGGATTGATCCGCGCCAGCGGCACTTTGGCCCGGCTGACGCGCGGCGGTTTCGGGCGCAATCTGACCACGGGCCTGTCGAATTATAACAAGGACATCTGGGCCGGACGCGGCACGATCGAGGTGCATGGCGACAAGATCTTCGCGCGCCTGACCGGTGATTACACCCATGACATGTCGAACCCGCGCGGCGGCCACCGCGAGATTCCGGGCCAGTACAGCGGCGCCCCGGTGCTGGCCAATGTGTTCGATACGCAGGCGGGGCTCAACAGCCCTAAGCAGGACGTGAAGGCATGGGGCTGGTCGCTCTTCCTTGAGGCCAAGCCGACCGAGGCGCTGACGCTGCGTTCGATCACTGCCTTCCGCAAGGACGATTCGGCCTCGCCCATCGACTTTGACGCCACTGCCTCGCAGGACGTCGACGTGCCTGCCTATTACCGCAACAAGCAGTGGAGTCAGGAGCTTCAGGTGCTTTACAGCAAGGGGCGGTTCAACGGCATGGCGGGTTTCTATTACCTCTATGCCACGGCGCTGACGCAGTTTGACGTGCGCCTGTTCACCACGCTGCCCGGCTTTACCGCCTACACCGACGCCAATATCCGCACCGACACGATGGCCGGTTTCGTCAACATGTCCTATGACATCACCGACCAGATCAGCATCGAGGCGGGCGGGCGCTATACCTGGGACAAGCGCTATGCCCAGATCCTGCGTCAGAATTATCTGGGCGGCGGTTCGCCCACTTTCGGCGGGGCAGGCATCCCTGCGGGCGCGCCCAGCACCAATGTTCTGGGCAGCGCCAGTTACACCAAATTCACCCCGCGTGTGTCGCTCAACTGGCGGCCGGACCCGAACAACACGATCTATGCCAGCTTCAGCCAGGGCTTCAAGGGCGGCGGTTTTGACCCGCGCGGCGTGGGTGTGAACGCGCCCGCCGGGGTCAGCCAGAGCCAGTTCCTCAGCTTTCGCCCGGAAAAGGTGGACAGCTATGAAATCGGCCTGAAAACCCGCCTGTTCGATCGCAAGCTGGCGCTTAATCTGGCCGCGTTCCGCATGGACTACAAGGATGTGCAGATCCCCGGCTCGGTGGCCTGCACCACGATTGTTGTCATCAATGGCGTACCGACGCCCACTGCGACCTTCTGCGGCGTGGTGACCAATGCGGGCAAGGCGCGTATGCAGGGTGTGGAAGCCGAGGCGCGGCTGAAGCTGGGGGCGCTTTCGCTCAATGGCTCGCTGGGCTATATCGACGCCAAATATCTGCAATATATTACGCTGATCGCGGGCCAGCCCACCGATGTGGCCGCCAACCGCAAGGTGCAGAACACGCCCTCATGGACCGGCAACGCCTCGGCCACCTATGCGATTCCGGTGCCCGCCGGTTCGCTTGACCTGTCGGGCGGCGTCTCGTGGAAGAGCACGACCTATCAGTTCGAAATTCCCAATCCCTATCTCGACCAGCCTGCCTATGCGCTCTTCGACGCCAGCCTCGTCTATCGCGCGCCGGGCGGCCGCTGGACGCTGGGCGTCTATGGCAAGAACCTGGCCGACAAGCGCTACAAGACCTCGGGCTACACCTATGTCGCGGCCAATGCCACCACCGGGGTGCTGGGCTCTACCCCGAGCGGCGCGCTCATCCCCACGCTGGGCAAGGAAGGCGTGCTGACCACCTATTGGGGCAATCCGCGGCAGGTGTTTGCGACGGCTACGGTGAACTTCTAAGGAGAAGGGAAGGGATGCCTCCGGCGGGCAAAGGGACTCAGTCCCTTTGCAATCCCGATAATGGGGTGGTGCCGGATGGACCGACTTGGTGTCTCGAACATGAAAAATAAAGCCTGCGGCGCTGTTTAATGGCGCCGCAGGCTTTAATTTTTCTAAGGCCGCGTCCGACACAAAACGCCGAACTTATAGCGCAACGAAGACAGTAACGGGAGCGAGAGGGTCTAGACCCTCGCATTTACCCCTTAATCCACCTGATCAAAAAACCGCCCCATCGCCTCCCGCGCATCCGGCTCATCCATCATCGGCGCATGGCCCACGCCCGCCACCGGGGCCAGAACAGCGCGCGGCTTGCCCGCCACCATCGCCTGCGCCACATCCTCGTCCAGCAGATCCGTCACCGTCCCGCGCAGCACCAGCACGGGCCGCGCATCGGCAAAGCGGTGCCATTTGCCCCATGGATCGGGATCGGCCACGATGCGGGCCAGCGCGCGGGCGATGCCGGGGTCGTAATCGGCGATGACCTGTCCGCCTTCCTCGCGGAACAGTCGGCGGGCCATGGCCATCCAGTCGGCGGGACCGTAATGGGCAAACACATCGGCGTTCATCGCCGCGCAGGCGTCGGCGGCGGCCTGCCAGTCGGGCAGAGGTTTGCCCTGGCCCACATAGCCCGCGATCCGGCCCAGCCCCACCATCGAAAGCTGGGGCCCGATGTCATTGATCACTGCCCCCGCCACCAGTTCGGGATAGAGCGTGCCCAGCTCCACCGTAATCAGCCCGCCCATCGAGGTGCCGACAAAGATCGCCCGGCCGATCCCCAATTGCGTCAACAGCGCGGTAATATCCGCAACATAGGTGGCGATGTCATAATTTTCCGCCGGGTCGCGCTCGGAATGGCCGCGCCCGCGCATGTCCAGCGCCAGCACCCGCCTTTGCCGCGCCGCGATCCATGGCGAGACATTTTCGAAATCGCGCGAATTGCGGGTCAGGCCATGCAGGCAGACCACCGGCAGGCGCGCCTCGCCGCCCGCCCCGGCATAATCGCGGGCAAACAGGTTCAGCCCCTCGGCGCTGCGCCAGTGGCGGGTGACATGGTCGTTCATGGCTTTTCCTCCCGCCGCGCGAGGCCCTCGGTGATGAAGCGCCCCGCCTCGCGCACGACATCCTCGGGCGCCTCATCGCCCCACACGCCGTAGCGCAGGCCGAGGAACACGTTGATGCCCATCAGCGCCCAAGCCCGCACCTCGCAATCGCCATCGCTGATCTCGCCGCGCTCCATCGCCGATTGCAGGCGGGAGGCGATGCGGGTGGCCGATTTGGTGTAATGTTCGCGGTAGGCGGCCGGATCGACGAATTCGGATTCGTCGATGATGCGATAGATCTCTTTATGCTGGCGTACGAATTCCAGATAGGCGAGTTGGCCTGCCTGTTCGGCGGCGATCTGGTCCGGGGCGGCGGCAATGCGCGGGGCGACGAAATCCTTCACCTGCCCCGAAAGATCGCGCACAAGGGCCTGAAAAATCGCTTCCTTGCTGTCGAAATAGACGTAAAAGCTGCCCGTGGCCACGCCTGCGCGCGCGGTGATCTGGCTGATGGCGGCGTCGTGAAAGCCCTTTTCGCCAAATTCCTCGGCCGCGGCATTGAGCAGCGCGCGCAAGGTGCGCCGCCCGCGTTCGGTCTTGGGCACCTTGTTCGCGCCGGGAACGGGGGTGGGCGCCGGGGTGTTTTTCGTATCAGACATCGCTCTTGCCGCTTTCTAATTTGAAGCGTGATTCATTTTTCACTATTATGCCCAAGCAGGCCCAAAGCGCAAGGTTTACCCCGCAAGGTTTACCGGACATGCGCAAGGCCCCTTGGGAGAGAAACATGTCCGACCCCGCGACCCGGAAAAACCCGGCCACGCAAAAGCCGATATTTGTGCTGGCCATGCTGCTGGTGGTCTATACGTTCAATTTCATTGACCGCCAGATCCTTGGCATTCTGGCCGGGCCGATCAAGGCCGATCTGCATCTGACCGATACACAACTGGGCGCGCTGGGCGGTTTTGCCTTTGCGCTGCTCTATTCCACGATGGGTCTGCCGCTGGCCTGGCTGGCGGACCGGCGGGGCCGGACGCGGGTGATCGCGGCCTCGTTGGCGGTGTGGAGCGCCTTTACCGCTCTGTGCGGCGTGGTCTCGGGCTTTTGGGCCATGTTTGTGTGCCGCCTTGGCGTGGGCGTGGGCGAGGCGGGGGGCGTTGCGCCCTCTTATGCATTGATTTCCGACACCTTTCCGGCCAATCAACGGGCGCGGGCGCTGGCGGTCTATTCGCTGGGCATTCCGCTGGGCTCGGCGGCGGGGGTGCTGCTGGGCGGCTATGTCGCGGCGGCGGTCAACTGGCGCGCGGCCTTTCTGGGTGTGGGGCTGGCGGGCCTGGTGTTCACGCCTTTGTTCGGCCTGCTGGTGCGCGATCCGCCCAAAGCCGAGAGCGTCAAGGCGCCAGCCCTGCTCGACGTTCTGCGTATCCTCGCTGCCAAGCGCAGCTTCTGGCTGCTGGGCTTTGGCGCGGGGTCCTGCTCGATGATGGGCTATGGGCTGGCCTTCTGGCTGCCCTCGCTGATGCGGCGTTCGTTCGGGCTGGATCTGGTGCAGACCTCGCAGTTCTTCGGCCTGCTGCTGCTGATCGGCGGCACAGTAGGGGTGATGGCGGGCGGCGTCTTTGCCGACTGGCTGGGCGGGCGCAGCCGCGCGGCCTATGGATGGCTGCCGGCGGTGTCCTTCCTGCTGGGCGTGCCGCTGTTTGCCGCCGGGCTCTATTCCGGTTCGGCCCAGATCGCTTTCTGGCTTTTCCTCCTGCCTCAGGCGCTGGTCTATCTCTGGCTCGGCCCGGTGCTGACGGCGGTGCAGCATCTCGTGCCCGCCCCGATGCGCGCCACCGCCTCGGCCAGCTTTCTCTTGATTAACAATCTGATCGGCGTTGGCCTCGGCTCGCTCACCATCGGCAAGCTCTCGGATATGCTGACGCCCGCCTATGGCGATGATGCCCTGCGCCATGCGATCCTGCTGGGGCTGGGGTTCTATCTGCTGGCCGCCGTTCTGATGATGGCGGGGGGGCGGTTTTTGGCGCGGGAGTGGGTGGAGTAAAGGGGAGAGTTTTTGCCTCCGGCGGGCAAAGGGCGGGGGCCCTTTGCAATCCCGTTAATGTCGGCGGTGCGCTTTGGGTTCGGCCGATGGGTGTCGGACGCGGCGTTTGAATTTTAAAGCCTGCGGCGCCTATCAGCGCAACCCCGCCGCGCCGCAGGCTTTATTTCGTTGCCTATGCCGCCACCATTCCGATCAAAACCCCCAATAATGGGATTGCAAAGGGACCGAGTCCCTTTGCCCGCCGGAGGCATATTCTTACCCTTGGGCCGCCCAAACCCCCAAAGCCTGCTCCAGATCCGCGATCAGATCACGCGGATCCTCCAGTCCGATCGACAGCCGCACGCCAAAGCGGTCCTCCGCCTCCATCCCCGCCAAAGGCCACGCGCTGGCCGTACGCACGCGGGCAGGATCAAGCGGGGTGGCGAGGCTTTCAAACCCGCCCCATGAATAGCCGATCCCGAAGAGCGAGAGCGCATCGATCAGCGCATCGCGCGCCGCGCTGCTGCCCCCGCGCAGGACAAAGCTGAACAACCCGCAGCCTCCGGTGAAATCGCGGCGCCACAGATCATGCCCCGGCGCGCCCGGCAGCATCGGGCACAGCACGCGCGCCACTTCCGGGCGCGCTGAAAGCCATTGCGCAACGGTCAGCGCGCTGGCCGTCTCGCGTTCCAGCCGGAGCGAGAGTGTGCGCAATCCGCGCAGCACCAGTGCCGCGTCATCGGGGCTGACCACGGTGCCCATCTGTTGGGCGTGGCGGCGCAGCCGGTCATACCATTCGGGGCCGGCGCTGGCGCTGCCCATCATCACGTCGCTGTGGCCGCCCGCGTGTTTGGTCAGTGCCATCAGCGTGATGTCGACGCCATGGGGCAGGGGGGCAAAACCGAGCGGGCTGGCCCATGTGTTGTCGATGATGCTGATGATGCCCCGGTCGCGGCAGATCGCGGCGATGGCGGGCACGTCCTGCACGTCGATGGTCAGGCTGCCGGGCGATTCGAGCAGGACGGCGGCGGTGCGCTCGCAGATCGCGGCCTCGAAACCGGCCAGATCGGTCGGGTCGAACCAGCGCGTTTCCACGCCGATCGTCTTCAGAATGCCATTGCCCAGCGTCCGGCTCGGCTCATAGGCATTGTCGGTCATCAGCAGCACATCGCCCGGTTTCAACACCGCCAGCAGCACGCCCGAAATCGCCGCCAGACCGCTGGGATAAAGCACCGTGCCCGCCGCGCCCGGCTCGATCTGGGTCAGCGCCTCGGCCAGCGCCCATTGCGTCGGCGCGCCGCGACGGCCGTAATAGAACCGCCCATCCTCATTATAGGCATGGCCCGCGCGCAGCGCCGCCATATCGGGATAGAGATGCGTCGAGGCGCGCCACACGGCGGGCGTCACCACGGCGGAGGGGTGGTTTTCGATGCCGGTCCATTCCGGACGGCGGCCCGCCAGCGTCAGTTGCGTGTCGGTGTGCAGGGAGGATGTGTCGATATTCTTGGCCATGGCGCTGCTTTGGCCGTTTTTTTGCCCCGCGAAAAGTTGAGTTTGCCAATAGGGACAATTTGCCGCACCGAAACGCCCGGTGCGGCCAAATCGTCAGGCCCCGGTTTTCAGACTGGCGGCGTTATATTGCGCCGGGCCGGTTTCCTTGGGCATGGCGGGGTCGGCGCCCCATTCGGCCCAGCTGCCGTCATAGAGCGCGACATCTTCCTTGCCGATCAGATGCAGCGCGAAAATCAGCACGCAGGCGGTGATCCCGCTGCCGCAGGAGGCGATGATCGGGCGGGACAGATCGACGCCCGCGCTTTCAAATGCCTCGCGGATGCCCTTGGCGTCCTTGAACGTGCCGTCGGGCCGATACATCAGCGTATAGGGCACATTGAAAGCGCCGGGAATATGGCCCGCCGCCATGCCGGGGCGCGGCTCGGGCGCGCTGCCCGCGAAACGCGCGGCGCCGCGTGCATCGACCACCTGTTCCGCCCGCGTGCCGATATTGGCCAGCACGGAGAGCTTGTCGCGCAGCTTTTCGGAGGCCTGCCATGCGGTGTAATGGCGGTGGCGCAATTTCTTGTCGCCTTCCTCCACCTTACGCGCCTCGGCATGCCATTTGGCAAGGCCACCATCCAGGATCGCCACATTCTGCGCCCCGAACAGTTTGAGCATGAACCATGCGCGCGCCGCACTGTGGATGGCTGAATCGTCGTAAAGCACGATGCGGCTGCCGTCGCCAAGGCCAAGCGACTGCATCCGGCTGGCGAAACGTTCCGGGCCGGGCAGGGTGTTTTCGATCCGCGCCCCCGGATCGGCCAGATCGGCCAGATCCATGAACACCGCACCGGGGATATGCCCGGTTTCATATTCATCCTTCGCGTTGCGCCCCGCGTCGGGCAGGTGGCTGCTGGCGTCGACGATGCGCAGATCGCACGCCTCCATATCATCAGCCAGCCACTGGGTTGTCACCAGGCTTTCCATTCGCCGGCGCTCCTCCTTCGCTGCGAAAGCGAAAAATCTAGGCTCGAATTGTGATCGACGCAAACGGTTTTGTCGGGAAACGCGCTGCTATGAAGTTTGTATTGAACTAAAGCATTATATTGCAAGTGCGAAAGGCTGCTCTATCCCTACTCGTGTGCAATGCTTTGCACCAGCAGATTGTCGTATAAATGCGCCCCGCCATCCAGCGGAATCGGCACCAGCCGCCCCCCTTCCTCCGGCAAGCCGATCAAAAATGTGCGGTCCTGAAAAGGATGGGCCGCCGCGCCCTCGACCGTGGCAAAGATTCGCGCCGCCCCGACCAGCAAACGCATTGCGCCAAGCCGCAAAGCAGGCAGTTTGGCCAGCGGCACGCGCCATTCCTCGGCAATCGCGGCCTCTTCGCCCGGCATCAGCGTGGCCAGACTGTGCGCCAGCGCGGTATGGGGCAGATCGCCCTCGGGTGTGCTCATGCAACTGTCCACCCGAATCGGGCCGAGCGGCCCTGCGCCATCGTTGCGCAGCGTGATGCGGAACCGCAATTCGATCCGCGATGCGCTGGTGCTCAATCGCAGCGCCTCAAAACCGATGGCCAGCGGATCGGGCGGGGCGATGGGCACGGGTCTGGCCGGTTCGGCGGACTGGATGCGGTTGAACAGGGGCGATGGCTTGAACACGCCGCGCGGTGGCGGCGTTGTCTCGGGCTCCGGCCTTGGCGCGATTGTGATGGCTTCGGGCGCGGGGCCATCGGCGGGAAAGGCGTGGGCGGCCGCGTGGGCGGGCTGGCGCGGGATTTCTGGGGGCGGGGCTCTGGTGATGGGCGACTCGGGCGCGGTCTGTGCATCGGCATGGGTCGCGAGAAAGGGGGATGCGAGCGGGCGGTCTGCGGTCGGCGCGGGGCCTTGCGCTGCCTCCGCCTCCACGGCCTCATCGAACATGCGCGCGATGGTGGCGGCATGGTCCTCGTCGACCGGGGGGGCGGATGGGGCGGGGCGCTTGACGGGGCTGGGTTCGGGCGTGGCGTCGCCCTGCTCCCGCCCTTTCCGCCTCGCCCGCCAGCGCAGGATCAGCCACAACGCGCCCAGTTCCAGAGTCAGCCCGACCCCGATGCCGATCGGATAGAGCCTGTCACGCCATGGCGAGCCCGCCGAAACCGGGGCCGCCGGACGTGGGGCGGCGGCGCGCGGCGGGGCGGGCGACGCCTGAATAGCCGGAGCGGGCGTGGCCACGGGCGTGGCTTTGGCTACTGGAGCGGGGGCAACCGGAACTGCGGCCGAAGCAGGTGCAACCGGCGCGGCGCGTGCGACCGGGGGCGCCGCATGGGCGATGCGCAGGCGGGGCGTTTCGGCGGGGGTGTTCGCTTTGGCCTGAACACGCGGAGCCGCCGTGGGCGGGGGCTCGCTGCGTTTGGGCGATGGGCTGGGGCGGGGTGTCCAGGTGACGGGGATTTTGCCGACCGGGTCCTTGAACACGGGAACGATTTGCGGGCCCTTGGGCGTGGATGCGCTGCTGGCCGTGGCCGTGGGGGCCGGGGGCGTACCAAAAACGTCGAGCGATTGCGCCTGTGCGCCTGCGGCGCCCAGCGGAACGGACGCCACCATTGCCCCCGCCAATGCGCTCAGGCGGATTGGCGCGGCCCATGGAGTCCGGCCGGATCTGAACAGTTTGCGCATTGCCCCATTGTCGCTCCAAACGGGTTAGCCGAGGGATAAGCCGGGGCGAGGGCTAACCCTAGCTGGGGCTTGCACCTATACGGATCTGTTCAAAGCCTTAACTCGGAATGGCGGCTCCCAGTCGCACCTGTCCGCCTGCCCGCTTGTCTCGGGCGCGCGGCGGTGGCATGGGGGTGGCATGAGCAATTCCCATGACGCGCCGCTTGCCCCCAAATTCCTTGGCCAGAACACCGGCCTGCCCGCATCGCCCGACGAGGCGGTGCTCGATTATGTGCCCAATCCGCGCGTGGGCAGCCTCTATCTGACGCGCTTTGCCGCGCCCGAGTTTACGTCTTTGTGCCCCGTTACGGGGCAACCGGACTTTGCCCATATCGTCATCGACTATGCCCCTGATCAGACGATTGTGGAGAGCAAGTCGCTGAAACTGTTTCTTGGCTCGTTCCGCAATCATGCCGGTTTCCACGAGGACGTGACGGTGGGCATCGGCCAGCGCCTGTTTGATGAAATGCGCCCGAAATGGCTGCGCATCGGGGGCTATTGGTATCCGCGCGGGGGCATCCCCATCGACGTGTTCTGGCAATCGGGCGCGGCGCCCGAGGGGCTGTGGGTGCCAGAGCAAGGCGTCGCTTCCTATCGCGGGCGGGGATAAAGGGGCATTATTGCCCTTGCGGCATTCCCCTGTCATCCTAGTGTAACCTTATGTCGGGAGGGCGGGCCTGTGCCTGCCCACCTTGTCGAGGAATATCATGGACGCTCTTGCCGCTTCTGTTGCCGAAACCCCGCCCATCAGCAGCGATCTGGCCGCGATCAAGGCCATTCCCGACCGCTTTTTCAACCGCGAACTCTCGTGGCTGACCTTTAACCAGCGCGTGCTGGAAGAGGCGCGGCGGATGGAATATCCGCTGCTCGAACGGCTGCGGTTTCTCTCGATTTCGGGCAACAATCTGGATGAATTCCTGATGGTGCGCGTGGCGGGGCTCGCCGGACAAGTGCGCCGCCATATTGCCGAAGTTTCCATCGACGGGCTGACCCCGCCGCGCCAGTTGGCCGCGATCCGCGACGAGGTGATGCGGCTGGAGGCGATGCAGCAGGAGATCTGGCTCGAACTGCGCGAGGCGCTGGAGGGCGAGGGCATTCATGTGGTGGGCGACCGGGGCGGGCGCAGCCTTGATCCGGTGCAGTCGCGTTGGCTCAAGGATTACTTCCTTGATCGCATCCTGCCCGTCATCACGCCGCAGGCCATCGACCCGGCGCATCCTTTCCCCTTCGTCACCAATGGCGGCATGGGCGTGATGATGAGCCTGACACGCATTGCCGATGGCGCGCAGGTGATGGAAATGGTGCTGATCCCCGCCGCCCTGCCGCGCTATGTGCGCATTCCGGGCGATGATGAGGCGGCCTATGTCTCGATCGCCGATGTCATCTGGCTTAATGCGGAAAGCCTGTTCCCCGGTTTTCAGGTGCTGGGCCATGGCGTGTTCCGCGTGCTGCGCGACAGCGACATTGAAATTGAGGAAGATGCCGAGGATCTGGTGCGCTATTTCCGCACCGCGATCCAGCGCCGCCGCCGGGGCAGCGTCATCATGCTCCAGCTTCAGGGCGATTTCCTGCCCGAGGCCGAGCAATTGCTGCGCGATCAATTGCGGCTGGATCATGCGATCATCATCCGCAGCCACGGCCCCATCGACATGGCGGGCCTGTCGGCCATCGTCGATGAAAAGCGGCCCGAGCTGAAATTCGCGCCCTATTCGCCGCGCTATCCCGAACGCATCCTTGAGCATGATGGCGATATTTTCTCGGCCATTCGCGAAAAGGATCTGGTGGTTCACCATCCCTATGAGAGCTTTGAGGTCGTCATCGACTTCCTGCGTCAGGCCGCCGCCGACCCGGAAGTGGTGGCGATCAAGCAGACGCTCTATCGCGCGGGCAAGCAGTCCTCGATCATCAACGCGCTGTGCGCCGCGGCCGAGGCGGGCAAGTCGGTCACCGCTGTGGTGGAACTCAAGGCCCGCTTTGACGAGGAGCAGAACCTGCACTGGGCCAGCCAGCTTGAAAATGCCGGGGTTCAGGTGATCTACGGCTTTGTCGACTGGAAAACCCACGCCAAGATCAGCATGGTTGTGCGCAGCGAAAAGGACAGCGACGGGGCGCAGGTCTATCGCACCTATTGCCACTTCGGCACCGGCAATTACCACCCGATCACGGCCCGCATCTATACCGACCTGTCCTATTTCACCGCCGACCAGGCGATCGGGCGCGACGCCAATCAGATCTTCAACTTCATCACCGGCTATGTCGAGCCGCGCCGCACCGCGTTGCTGGCGGTCGCGCCGGTGTCTTTGCGCGAACGGCTCTATGGCAGCATCGAGCGCGAGATTGCCAATGCCCGCGCGGGCAAACCGGCGCAGATCTGGGGCAAGCTCAACTCGTTGACCGACAGCCAGCTCATCGACCGGCTCTATGAGGCAAGCTGCGCAGGCGTTGAGGTGCGGCTGGTGGTGCGCGGCATCTGCTGTCTGCGCCCCGGCATTCCGGGATTGTCGGAAAACATCACGGTCAAATCGATCATCGGGCGCTTTCTGGAGCATACCCGCGTCTGGGCCTTTGCGGGCGGGGCGGCGCTGCCCAATCCGCGCGCGCGCGTGTTCATTTCCAGCGCCGACGGCATGAGCCGCAACCTTGACCGCCGCGTCGAGGTGCTGGTGCCGATCCGTAACAAGACCGTGCACGATCAGGTGCTCGATCAGGTCATGATGGCCAACCTGCTGGACAGCGAGCAAAGCTGGCTGCTGGGCGCCGATGGCCATTACACCCGCGCGGAACTGGGTGAGCAGCCCTTTAACGCGCATCGCTATTTCATGACCAATCCTTCGCTGTCGGGGCGCGGGGCATCGCTGGGGTCTGGGCGCAAGGTGCCCAAACTGGCGCTGCGCCGGGGCCGGGCGTAAAACGGAACGCTATGATTCGCCTCCCCGCTTCTTTTCCGTCCGCGCAGGATCAGCGCGCGATCATCGACATCGGCTCGAACACCGTGCGTCTGGTCATCTATGGCGGGCCGGTGCGCGCGCCGGTGGTGCTGTTCAATGAAAAGGTCACCGCGCGCCTGGGCAAGGGCGTGGCCGAAAGCGGGATGCTCTCGGCCAAGGGCATGGCCACGGCGCTGGCGGCGCTGGCGCGCTTTGCCATCGTGCTGAAATTGCGCGGGGTGGACGATGTTCAGACCGTGGCGACGGCGGCGGCGCGCGATGCGGCCAATGGCGGCGCATTTCTTGAACAGGTGGCCGCCCTTGGCCTCTCGCCCCGGCTGCTGTCGGGCGAGGAAGAGGCCGTGGCCAGCGCGCGCGGCGTGCTCTCGGCCTTTCCGGGCGCCTGCGGGATTGTCGCGGATCTGGGCGGCGGTTCGCTCGAACTGATTGATATCGAGGGCGATGCCAAGGGCGGCGGGCGCTGCACCCATGGCGTGACGCTGCCTTTGGGCACTTTGCGTCTGGCGGCGCTGCGGGCGGATGGGAACGATAAATTCGCCCGCCGCATCCACCGTATGCTGAAAGGTCAGGACTGGGACGCCCATTCGGGGCAGGTGCTCTATCTGGTGGGCGGGTCGCTGCGCGCCTTTGCCCGCTTCGCCATGGAGCAGGTGAACTGGCCGATCGACGATCCCCATGCCTATGAACTCTCGCCCGAGGAAGTGCTCTCGGCGGTGCGTGCGCTCCAGTCCAAGACGGCGCGGGGCAATGCGCTGAGCCCGATCAACGGTGTTTCGGCCTCGCGTCTGGCCAGCCTTGCCGATGCGGGGGCCTTGCTGGGGCAATTGGTCAAGGAATTGCATCCCTCGCGCGTGGTGTTCTCGGGCTGGGGCCTGCGCGAAGGTTTGCTGGCGGGCGCGATGGGCGCGAAAACAGCGGGGCAGGACCCCTTGCTGGCGGGTGTCATCGCCTTTGTGGAGATGCAGCAGCCGGGCCTGTCCTCGGCGGGCGAGCTGGTGGCGCGCTGGACCGCGCGGCTGGGCTATGCCGGGCCGGACAATCTGCGTCGCGCGGCGGTGATGCTGGCGCTGGCCTCCTTGCGCTCGGAGCCCAATCTGCGCGCCGAACAGGCCGCGCAATGGGCGCTGCGCAAACGCTGGCTGGGCGTGGACGAGGCCGGGCGCGCGATGATCGCGATGGCCGTGCTGGCCAACAGCGGTCAGGCCGAGATCCCGACCGAGCTGCCCCGGCTGGCTCCGTTGCAGGATCTGCGCGAGGCGGTGATCTGGGGCATGGCCACGCGGCTGGCGCGGCGCTTCTGCGCGGGGGCGGGCGAGGTGCTGGAGGCCTCCTCGCTGACGATTTCCGGGCGCAAGCTGGTGCTGGCGACGACTCACGCCATGGCCCCGCTCTATACCGATGCTTGCGCCAAGGATCTGCGGGTGCTGGCCGAGATGATGGGCCTGACCCCGCATCGGTTGAGCGTGGAAACTGCGGCTGATCTGCCCTAATCGCGGCTCTGTCACAGTTCTGACTTGGCCCCGTCATGGCGGTGCAATTTGCCTGATATAATCCGCGCGCAACGGGTTCTATCGGGGAAATGCCATGGCGCGCGCTGCTTTTGCTTCGGGGCTCGATCCGGCCCAGACCGCTTTTCTGTTTGGCGAGGGGGGCAATCCCGGCGCGCTGGGCGTTGACGGGCCGGTCGTTTCGGCCAAGGGCGGGATCGCCTCATGGCTCGATTTGCCCGAACCGCCCGATCCCAAGGGGCTGCGGCCCAAGCGGCGCTATCGCACGGTGTGGATTTCCGACGTTCATTTGGGCACGCGCGGCTGCAATGCCGATATGCTGGTCAGCTTCCTGCGCTCGGTGGAAACCGAGACGCTCTATCTGGTGGGCGACATTATCGACGGCTGGCGGCTGAAAAAGGGCTGGTACTGGCCGGACGCGCATAATGAGGTGCTGCGCCGCATTTTGAAGATGGCCCATCGCGGCACGCGGGTGGTCTTCATCTGCGGCAACCATGACGAGATGCTGCGCCCCTATGCGGGCCTGACCTTTGGCGGGGTGGAACTGCTGCTCGATGCGATCCACACCACGGCCGATGGGCGCCGCTTGCTGGTGGTGCATGGCGATGCGTTTGACGCCATCGTGCTTTATCACCGCTGGCTCGCGTTTCTGGGCGACAAGGCCTATGAGCTGATGCTGCGGGTCAACACCACGTTCAACGCGGTGCGGCGGCGGATGCATCTGCCCTATTGGTCACTCTCGGCTTACCTCAAAAAGCGGGTGAAGAACGCGGTCCAGTTCATCACCCGCTATGAAGAGGCCGTCGCCCATGCCGCCGCCGAGCGGGGGGTCGATGGCGTGGTATGCGGCCATATCCATTCGGCCGAAATCCGCCAGTTCGGCGCGATCACCTATTATAATGACGGCGACTGGGTGGAAAGCTGCACCGCGCTGGTCGAGGATTTCGCGGGCCAGATGAGCATCATCGACTGGCTGGCCGAATTGAAGAAGAATGCCGCCGATAAGGCCCCGGTGGCCCAAGAGGCGATGCCGGTGGGCGTGCCTGCGTGACCGCTCTCCGGATCGCCCCCCGGATCGCTATCGCCAGCGATGCGTGGTTCCCGCAGGTCAACGGCGTGGTGCGCACGCTGGCCGCGACGGTCGAGCATTTGCGCGGGCGCGGGGCGGAGGTAGAGATGATTACCCCCGACCGGTTCCTGACCATGCCGATGCCCGGCTATGCCCAGATCCGGCTGGCCGTGGCGCCGCGTTTCAATGCGCGGCGGATGCTCGATACCTATCGCCCCGACATCGTGCATATCGCCACCGAAGGCCCGATCGGCTGGGCCGCGCGCGGATGGTGCCGGGCGCGGGGGGTGCCCTATACCAGCGCCTTTCACACGCGCTTTCCCGAATATCTGGCGCTGCGTTCGGGGCTGTCGGCGGAATGGTTCTGGCCGGTGATGCAGCGTTTCCATGGCGCATCGCGCGCGATCATGGTGGCTACGCCCAGCCTTGACGTGGAACTGGCCGCGCGCGGATTGACCCAGACGCGGCGCTGGAGCCGGGGGATCGACCATTCCCAGTTCACCGCCGATGGGCCGGTGGCGGCGGATATGGCCGATCTGCCGCGCCCGATCCTGCTGAACGTGGGCCGGGTGGCGCCGGAAAAGAACCTTGAGGCGTTCTGCGAACTGAGCACGCCCGGCAGCAAGGTGGTGGTGGGCGATGGCCCGGCGCTGGCCGAGATGCAGCGGCGATACCCCCATGTGCATTTCCTCGGCCCCAGGAGCGGCGCGGCGCTGGCCGCGGCCTATCGCGCCGCCGATTGCTTTGTCTTTCCCAGCCGCACCGACACATTCGGGCTGGTCATCATCGAGGCGCTGGCCTGCGGGGTGCCGGTGGCGGCCTATCCGGTGGCCGGACCGCTCGATATTCTGGGCACGGATGGGCGGGGCGAGGGCGGGATGGCCCCCGAACCTGTCGCCGCGCTGGACGATGATCTGGACGCGGCGGTGGCGCGCGCGCTGGGCCTGTCGCGGGGCGGGGCGGCGGCGTTCGGCGCGGGCTTTACATGGGAAAACGCCACCGACCAGTTTCTTGCCGCGATTGCGGGCGCGCTGGAGATGACGCAGGCGGCCTGAGTCCGCGCCTGGCCCTATCGACGCTTGGCTTCACCCGCCTCCATGGGCTAACACCGGCCCATAGGGGGATTGGTCATGGGTTTGGGCACGGCGGCGCTGTTTGCATTGGGCTGGATCGGCCTGCTCTTTGCGGTGGCCACGCTGGCCGAGGCCTATGGCGAAAGGCCGCGCGGGCGGCTGCGATTGGCGCAACCGGGGCTGAAACGGCTCAGGCTTGGGGCCTACACGCTGGCGCTGGGGGTCTATTGCTCCAGCTGGACCATCTATGGCGCGGTGGGCAGCGTGGTGCGCGAGGGGTGGAATTTCCTGCCCATTTACCTCGCGCCGATTGCCTTGCTGGCGCTGGCGCCCGGTTTTCTGCGCCGCCTTTCGGCCACCCTGCGCGAGACACAGGCGACCACCCCGTCCGACTTTATCGCCGCGCGTTTCGGCCATGATGTGGTGGTGGCGCGGCTGGTCACGGTGATCGCGCTGGCGGGCAGCGTGCCCTATATGGCGCTGCAATTGCGATCCATCGGCACGGCCATGGCGATCATCACCGGCAATGGCGACCCGGTTGTCGCGCCCACGATGCTGGGCGCGGCGGGGCTGCTGGCGCTGTTTGCGATCCTGTTCGGCGCGCGGCGGTTTGAACGTTCGGGCCGGTCGGAGGGCATGGTCTATGCCATTGCGCTCGAATCGGGGATCAAGCTGCTGGCGCTTTTCGTGGTCGCCGCGCTGGCAATCGGCATCGTCATGCAGGCCGATGGCGCGCGCGCGGAGCAGGGGCTGGCCCAACTGGCCCGCCATTTCCGCGCCGAGGATATTTCACTGGAAACCGGGGTGATCGCGCTGATTTCGGCCTGCGCGATCCTCGTCCTGCCGCGCCAGTTCTACATGGCGTTGGTCGAGGCGCGCGATGTCGATGATCTGCCGCGCGCGCGCTGGGGCGTGGTGGCCTATGTGCTGGCGATGGTGCTGCTGGTCGTGCCGATTGCATGGGCGGGGATTATCGCGCTGGGGCATGGGGTGGCGCCTGATTTTTACGTGCTTTATCTGCCGCTGGCCTCGGGGCATGGGGTGATTGCGGCGGCGGCCCTGATCGGCGGGATCAGCGCAGCGGCCGCCATGGTCATTACCGACGCCACCGCGCTGGCCGCGATGGTGTCGAATGATCTCATCTTTCCCTCGCTGCTGCGCGGCGGGGTGGGGGTTGGTGCCGAAGCGGGCGTGCTGGGGCGGCGGATGCTGCTGGTGCGGCGGGCCTCGATCGTGGGGGTCATCGCGCTGGCGTTGACTTGGGCCGAACTGGTTTCTCCGCGCCAGACGCTGGCCTCGATCGGGCTGGTGGCCTTTGCCGCGATGGCGCAGTTTACGCCGCATATGATCCTGGCCGTGTTTGGCGGCAACCGCGACGGCATGGCCGCGCGGGCCAGCCTTGGCGCGGGGCTGGTGCTGTGGCTCTACACGCTGGCGCTGCCGCCGATCCTGCCTGAAGGCTGGCGGGTGTGGCTGGCGGCGGGGCCGCTCGATCCGTTGCGGCTGCTGGGCATCGGCCATGCGCCGCCGCTGGTGCATGGGGTGCTGTGGTCGCTGGGGGTCAATCTGGCGATGTTTGTGGCCGTTTCGGCACGGCGGGGGGCGGGCAATCCGCTGCCCTCGCTGATGGGGTGGCAGCGGCAGGTGTCGGACCTGTCGGACCTGAAAGACCTGACCGCCAGTTTCATCGGCCACGAACGCGCCGAGCGCGAATTTGCCGATGCACGGCGGGGCATGGCCATCGACGGCCGCTCGGCCCAGCGCGCGCGCAAGCTGATCGCCGCCGTGGTGGGGGCCAGCAGCGCGCGCGCGCTGGTGGCCAGCGCGATGGCGGGGGGTACGATGAGCCTTGCCGCCGTAACGCGCCTGCTGGACGAGCGCGGGCAGTCGCTGACCTTTTCGCGGCAATTGCTGGCGGCCACCTTTGAGAACATCGAGGCGGGCATCAGCGTGGTCGATGGTGAGCAGAAGCTGGTGGCGTGGAATACACGCTATGAGCAATTGTTCGATTATCCGGTGGGGCTGCTCTATGTGGGCGCGCCGGTGGCCGATCTCATTCGCCACAATGCGCGGCGCGGCGATTTCGGCGCGGGGGCCGATGTCGAGCATGAGGTGGAAAAACGCCTGCGCCATTTGGGCCGCGCCCAGGAATACACGTTCGAGCGCTATCGCCCCGATGGTCAGGTCATCAAGATGGTGGGCGGGCCGATGCCGGGCGGCGGCTATGTCACCAGCTTTATCGACATCACCGCCGAGGCGCAGGTGCGCGCCGAATTGAAGCGCACGCTGGCGGGGATGGAGAGCCGCGTGGCCGAGCGGACGCATGAATTGTCCGAGGCGAACCAGCGTCTGGCGCAGGCCGACCGGGACAAGACCCGATTTCTGGCCGCGGCGAGCCATGATCTGTTGCAGCCATTGCACGCCGCGCGCCTGTTTACGGCGGCTTTGGCGCGCGATGTGCCCGAACATTCGCGGGTGCTGGTGGGGCGGGTGGACAATGCGATCATCGCGGCGGAGGATCTGCTGCGCGCGCTGCTCGACATTTCCAAGTTGGATGCGGGCGGGGTGCAGGCCCGGCCGGAGCCGCTGTTGCTGGCGCCTTTCCTGCGCGATCTGGTCGAGAATTTCCGCCCGATGGCCGAACAGAAGGGGCTGGAACTGCGTCTGGCGCGGATGAGCGCGCGGCCGATGGTGCTGCGCACCGATCCGGGCCTGTTGCGCTCGCTCCTCCAGAACTTCCTCACCAATGCCCTGCGCTATACGCTCGATGGCGGAGTGCTGGTGGGCGCGCGCTGGCGGCATGAGGCGCAGGGGGGAGAACAGGGGGCGGCGCAGGGCGAGGAACTGCGCATCGATGTCATCGACACCGGCGTCGGCATCCCGCCGCAGCAGCGCGAGGCGATCTTTGGTGAATTCACCCGCCTTGGCGAGGTCGAGGCCGAAGGGCTGGGGCTGGGGCTGGCGCTTTCGCGGCGGATCGCGCGCCTGCTGGGCGCGCGGATCGAGGTCGTCTCGCAAGTGGGCCGCGGCAGCCGCTTCAGCCTGACCCTGCCCGCTGCGCAGGATGCCGTGACGATGAGCCTGCCCAGTGCCGCGCCTCCGCCCGGCAGCGTGGCCGCCCATGCGCGTGCGCTCAATGTGCTGGTGCTGGACAATGACCCGCTGACCGTCGAAGCGACCGCCGCGCTGCTCACCGCGCTGGGCCACCATCCCCACGGCGCCGAGGATGGCGATGCCGCCCGGGCCATCCTGCGCAAGGGGCCGGTCGATGCGGTGCTGGCCGATTATCGGCTGGATACGGATGAGGATGGCCTGAGCGTGGTGGAAAGCCTGCGCGCCGAGCAAAGCGGGCTGCCCGCGATGCTGATCACCGCCGAGACCAATCCGGCGATCCGTGAGCGGGCCTTGGCGATGGGCGTGGTGATGATGGCCAAGCCCGCGAATGTGGCAGGGATCGAAGGGTTTTTGGCGGGGGTTTGAAAAGGTTTGAAGGATAGATGCGAGGGTCTGGACCCTCGCGCTCCCGTTACTGTCTGCGTTGTGCCAAGGGTTCGGCGTCTGGTGTCGGACGCGCTGTTTGGAATGTGAAAGCCTGCGGCGCGGCTAATTCTGACTTCTCTGCGCCGCAGGCTTTAAAAACCCAAACAACGCCAGCGGTAAACCATCACCCCATTAACGGGATTGCAAAGGGACCGAGTCCCTTTGCCCGCCGGAGGCAACTTCTAACCCCCTTAAACCTTACCCCTTCAAATCCAGCCCCAAAGACCGCGCCACCAGCGCCGCCTGGGTCCGGTTCCGCACGTCGAGCTTGCGCATGATCGCGGTCATATGGGCTTTGACGGTGGCCTCCGCGATGCCGAGGTTATGGGCGATCTGCTTGTTCAACTGCCCGTCGAGCACGGCCAGCAGCACTTTGAGCTGCGTCGGCGTCAGGCCCGCGACCTCGCGGCGGATGGTGTCGAGTTCACCATGGACGTCGGGCGCGGCGGGGGCGGCAGCGCCCAGCGTGTCGGCGATCGCGGCTTCGATGGCGGACAGGTCGCTGTCCTTGGAGAGGAAGCCGATGGCGCCAAATGCGCGCGCTTCCTGCGGCGCGGCGCTGCCCTCGGCGCTGGAGACGACGAGGATCGGCACATCGGGCTTTTCGGCGTGGAGCAGCGCAATGCCCGAATAGCCCACCGCACCGGGCATTTTCAGATCCAGCGTGATGAGCGCAAGGTCGGCGGCCTCGGCGGCGGCGCGGGCGGCGGCGGTCAGTGTTCCGGCCTCGACGATGCGCGCCTGCGGCAGGACCCGATTGACGGCGAGGCTGAGCGCCTGGCGGAAGAGCGGGTGGTCATCGGCAATAAGGACGGTCTGGGTCACGTGAGGCAGGCTTTCAGGCAATGATGCTGCCGACTCGCCACCAAGGCCGGGCTGTCGGTTCTGCGCCTTATGATAGACCCGCAGGCCCATGCGGCAAGCCCTTGCGGCGTTTGCGCGCACCAAAAATGAACGGGCCGTCAACTTTCGTTGGCGGCCCGTTCCTTATTGCAGCGGCTTGCCTTATGCGTTGGCCAGTTGCGGGCGGTTGGCCAGCAGGTGATCGACCACGGAAGGATCGGCCAGCGTGCTGGTGTCGCCCAGATTGCCGACGTCATTTTCCGCGATCTTGCGCAGGATGCGGCGCATGATCTTGCCCGAGCGGGTCTTGGGCAGGCCGGGAGCGAATTGGATCACGTCGGGTGTGGCGATGGGGCCGATTTCGCGGCGCACCCATGCGATCAGCTCCTTGCGCAGCGCCTCGTCGGGTTCGACGTCCGCGTTGCAGGTGACATAGGCATAGATGCCCTGACCCTTGATCTCATGCGGCATGCCCACCACGGCGGCCTCGGCCACATGCTCATGGGCGACCAATGCGGATTCGATTTCCGCCGTGCCCATACGGTGGCCCGAGACGTTGATGACGTCGTCGATACGGCCGGTAATCCAGTAATAGCCGTCCTCGTCGCGGCGGCAGCCGTCGCCGGTGAAGTAATAACCGGCAAAGGTGGTGAAATAGGTCTGGAAGAAGCGTTCCGCATCGCCCCAGACGCCACGCATCTGGCCCGGCCATGAGTCCGCAATGACGAGGCAACCGTCGCCGGGACCTTCCATGATCGTGCCGTCATTGTCGAGCAGCAGCGGCTGCACGCCAAAGAAGGGGCGCGAGGCCGAGCCGGGCTTCAAAGCCGTGGCGCCGGGCAGGGGGGTGATCATCGTCCCGCCCGTCTCGGTCTGCCACCAGGTGTCCACGATGGGGCAGCGGCCTTCGCCCACGACCTTGTGATACCATTCCCACGCTTCGGGGTTGATCGGTTCGCCCACCGAGCCAAGGACGCGCAGCGACTGGCGGCTGGTCTTCTTCACCCATTCGTCGCCTTCGCGCATCAGGGCGCGCAGGGCCGTGGGGGCGCCGTAGAAGATCTCGACCTCATACTTGTCCACCACCTGCCAGAAGCGGCTGGGATCGGGATAATTGGGCACGCCTTCGAACATCAGCGTGGTGCCGCCGTTGAGCAGCGGGCCATAGATCAGGTACGAATGGCCCGTCACCCAGCCCACGTCCGCCGCGCACCAGTAGATCTGGCCGGGGCGATAATCGAAGACATATTGATGCGTGGCCGAAACCCACACCGAATAGCCGCCGGTGGTGTGCAGCACACCCTTGGGCTTGCCGGTGGAGCCGGAGGTGTAGAGGATGAACAGCGGGTCTTCGGCGTTCATTTCCTCAGGGGTGTTTTCCGGCGAGGCGGCGGCGCAGGCCGTGTGCCAGTCGATGTCGCGGCCCGCCACCATGGGCACATCGCCCCCGGTGCGCTTGAGCACGATCACCTTTTCAATGCCCGGCGCATGGGCGGCGGCGGCATCGACGTTTTTCTTGAGCGGAACCTTCTTGCCCCCGCGCAGACCTTCATCCGCCGTGATGACGATGCGGCTGCCGCAATCCTCGACGCGGCCGGCCAGCGCCTCGGGGCTGAAGCCTGCAAACACGATGGAATGGATCGCGCCGACACGGGCGCAGGCCAGCATCGCCACCGCCGCTTCGGGCACCATGGGCAGGTAGATCGTCACCCGGTCGCCGCGCGCCACGCCCTGATCCTTCAGGACATTGGCAAAGCGGCACACCATTTCGTGCAGCTCGCGATAGGTGATGCGGCGTTCGGCCTCATCCGGGCTGTCGGGTTCCCACAGGATGGCGATCTGGTCGCCGCGCGTGGCCAGATGGCGATCCAGCGCATTGGCCGACAGGTTGAGCGTGCCGTCCTCGAACCAGCGGATGCCGAAATCGCCCGCGTGATAGGATGTGTTCTTGACCTTGGTGAACGGCTTGATCCAGTCGATGCGCTGCGCTTCGGTCGCCCAGAAAGCGTCGGGATCGCTCACCGACTGCTGATACATGGCGGTATAGCGCGCGTCGTCGATCAGGGCATTTTCGGCCCATTCGGCGGGGACGGGATAGATGGCTTCGCCCACGTTTCAGCACTCCTCTCAAAATTCGTTCCGATGGACGTAACGTGAGGGAGCCCCTCGCGCAGCCCATTCTTTGGAACAATACTAGGCCAATATGGTCCAAGTCGTAGCCCTTACCAAGGTCGTACATGCAAGGTCGGCAAATAAACCTTGGTCGGGATAGATCGTAACGGCTGTTACGAGTGATCTTTCCATCACGGATCGGACTGTCCCCCGCAAGAAGGGACGGCCAAAAGGATGGAGAGGATTGATGACGCTTTTTTCGGGAAAGGCGCGCGCGATGGCGGTTCTGCTGGGCGCGTCCGCGCTGGCGGCGCCGGTGGGTGCGATGGCCAAGGCGGCCCCTGCGCTGAGCGCGCGTGAGGCTGCCCTGCTGGCCCGGCTGGAAAAGCTGGAGGCCGAGGTGAGCCAGTTGCGGGCCGATGCCGCCGCCACCCGCCAGCAGCAGGGCGAGGCCGTCCAGGCCGTGGCCACCCAGGCCAACACCGCCACGCAGGTGGCCCAGAGCGCCGCGCAGGAGGCCAAGGCCACCGGTGAGCGCGTGGCCGCGGTGGAAAAGAAGCCGACCCCCGAGGGGATGCGGGTTGGCGCAACGAACATCCGTATCGGCGGCTTCCTGAAGTTCAACGCCGATTACAGCCATTTCGACGGCGGCACCGTGGCCACCAACACGCTGGGCCGCGACTTCTATCTGCCTCAGGCGATCCCGGTGGTGACACCCACCAGCCGGTCGAGCACCGACACCGATTTTTCGGCCAAGCAGACGCGGATCTGGCTCAACCTCGACACGACGGTGGCGGGTCATACGGTGCGCGGCTATCTGGAAACCGATTTCCAGACCACGGCCAGCGCAGCCGCCAATGTGACCGGCGGCGGCAGCCAGCGCACCACCAATGGCTATACGCTGGCGTTGCGCCGCGCCTTTGTGCAGCTCGACAAATGGACCTTTGGTCAGGACTGGACCACGTTCCAGAACACCGCCGTCCTGCCCGAATCGACCGATTTCGTGGGCGCGACCGAAGGCACCGTTTTCGTGCGCCAGCCTCTGGTGCGCTATTCCACCCCGCTCTCCAAGGCGGCCACGCTGCACGTTTCGGTTGAAAACCCCGAGAGCGCGACGGCCAATGCAGGGTCTGCCGCGCTGGTGGAAAACGGCACTGACCATCTGCCCGATTTTTCCGCCCGCCTGAATTACATGACGCGGCGTGGCGAGATCAGCTTTGCCGCGCTGGGCCGTCAGGTGCGCACCGAGGCCGCCGGGGCGGGGATCACCCGCGCGGGCTTTGGCGGATCGGTTGCGGGCAAGATCTTTCTCAATGAAAAGCGCACCAGCGACCTGCGTTTCTCGGCCACCTATGGCCAGAACATCGGGCGCTATGTGGGCCTGAATTTTGCCCCCGATGCGGTCTATGTCGCGGCCACCAACAGCCTGGCCGATGTCCGGGTGTTTGCCGCGCTGGCCGCCGCGCGCATCGCCATCACGCCCACCCTGCGCGTCAATGTCATCGGGTCGATGCAGAGCGCCGACTATGACGGTTCGCTCAGCCCCACCGCGATTGCCGCCTATAACAAGAAGGCGTGGTCGGGCGCGGTCAACCTGTTCTATTCGCCGGTCAAGGCCATCGACCTTGGCATCGAATATCGCCACGGCCAGCGCGAACTGGTCAATGGCCAGAAAGGCAACATTGACCGGCTCGAGTTTGCCGCACGCTATAATTTCTGATCTAATCAAATCATAACGGGTCAAAAGACCCATAACGGGAGCGCCTGTCATGTCTGTATTGCATGAAACGGCAGAGGATCTAGCCAGACTGCCAAAGCATCATGTCGCCACCCATGACGAGAAACTGGTGATTACCGCCAGCTCGCTGGGCACGGTTTTCGAATGGTATGATTTCTATCTCTACGGCCTGCTGACCGCGATCATCGCGGCCCAGTTCCTGACCGGCCTCAATCAGACCACGTCCTTTATCATGGCGCTGCTGGTGTTCGCGGCAGGCTTTATCGTGCGCCCGTTCGGGGCGCTGGTGTTTGGCCATATCGGCGATCTGTTCGGGCGCCGCTATACTTTCATCATCACGCTCACGGTGATGGGCCTGTCGACCTTCCTCGTCGGCTGTCTGCCCACCTATAAGCAGGTTGGCGTGGCGGCGCCCATCATGCTGGTGGTGCTGCGCATGTTTCAGGGGCTGGCGCTGGGCGGCGAATATGGGGGCGCGGCCACCTATGTTGCCGAACATGCGCCTGCCGGAAAGCGCGGGCTTTACACGAGCTGGATCCAGATCACGGCCACTGCCGGTCTTGCCATGGCGCTGCTGATCGTCATCACCGTGCGCTCGCCTGTGACGGGCGTGGGCGAGGAAGCCTTCAAGCAATGGGGCTGGCGCATTCCCTATCTGATCTCGGGCCTGTTCCTGGTGCTGGGCCTGTGGCTGCGCCTGAAGCTGCATGAAAGCCCGGTGTTCCAGAAGATCAAGTCGGAAGGCAGCGGCTCGAAGGCTCCGCTCAAGGACGCATTCGGCAAGTGGTCGAACCTCAAGATCGTGCTGATCGCTTTCTTCGGCGCCATCGCGGGTCAGGCTGTCGTCTGGTACACGGGCCAGCTCTATGCGATGTATTTCCTTGAAAAAATGCTCAAGGTTGACGGCCTGACCGCCAACACGCTGATCATTACCGCGCTGTTGCTGGCCACGCCTTTCTTCCTGATCTTCGGCATGCTTTCGGACAAGATCGGCCGCAAGCCCATCATCCTGACCGGCTGCGCGCTGGCCGCTCTCACCATGTTCCCCGTGTTCCATGCGCTGACCGAGGCGGCCAATCCGGCTCTGGCCCATGCGCAGGCCAATGCCCCGGTCAAGGTCATGGCCTATCCGGGCGAATGTTCCTCGCAATTCGACCCTGTGGGCGCCAACAAGTTTGACGCCACCAGCTGCGATATCGTGAAGAACGCTCTGGCCAAGGCGGCGATCAATTACGAAAACGTGGCCGCGCCTTCGGGTTCGGTGGCCAGCGTTTCGATTGGCGGCAAGACCATCATCGCCCCCGATCCTGCCCAGATTTCGGGCGAGGACAAGAAGAAGGCGATTGCCGACTTCACCACCGCGCTGGTCGGCAAACCGGCAACGCCCGCCAAGGCGGCCGAGGGCGGCAAGCCTGCGGTCGAAGCCAAGCCTGCGGTTGTGGGTGAACTGACCAAGGTGGGCTATCCCACCAAGGCCGACCCGGACCAGATCGACAAGCCCAAGGTGGTGGCGATCCTGTTCTATCTCGTCCTGCTGGTCACCATGGTCTATGGCCCGATCGCGGCCATGCTGGTCGAACTCTTCCCCAGCCGGATCCGCTACTCGTCCATGTCGCTGCCCTATCATATCGGCAATGGCTGGCTGGGCGGTCTGCTGCCTGCCATCGGCTTTGCCATGGTCGCGGCCAATGGGGATATCTACTATGGCTTCTGGTATCCGGTGATCGTGGCGGCGGCCACCTTCTTCTTTGGCCTGTTCTTCCTGCCCGAGACTTTCCGCCGCATCATCGATGAATAATACTTAGGTCTTACTCCCTTGAAAGTCGCGTCCTGATCTGGCCTATTTGGCCCAAATCAAGGCGCGACTTTGCTTTTGCGCCCAAAGGCGCGTCCATCCTGCCTCTCAAGGAGACTTGCCATGACCACCGATGCCGCCATCAGCCACCAGCTCACCACCCGCGATGGCGTGGTGCTGGACGTGCGCCCCGCCACCGAGGCCGATGAAGCCGCGCTTTCGGCCTTTTTCGACGCGGTGTCCGAACAGGACCGTCGCTTCCGCTTCTTCGCGGCTGGTGAGCATGTCAGCCATGATCAGCTCGACCCCTTGATTCACGCCGATCATTTCCGCAGCGAAAGCTATATCGCCTTTGAACACACCACGGGCGAACTGGTCGGTTCGGGCCTGCTGGCCTGCGACAACCAGCTCGACACGGGCGAAGTGGCGGTTTCGGTCCATGCCGATTATCGCGGGCGCGGCGTGGGCTGGGCTTTGCTCGACCTGCTGGCGCGCGAAGCCGAGCGCCGGGGCGTGCGCCGCGTGATCTCGATCGAGAGCCGCGACAACCATGCCGCCATCGAGGTCGAGCGCGACAAGGGCTTTACCCCCGAGGCTTTCGAAGGCGATCCGACTTTGGTCGTTCTATCGAAAACCATCCGATAAGGCGATAGTCATGGCCAGAATTCATAAACATGAGGATGGCCATGAGCGAGCTTTATACTTCAGCCTGGCAAGAAAGCATCGAAAACCGCGAAGCTTTCTGGAGCCGCGCTGCCGGGGCTGTTGAATGGAGCAAGGAGCCGTCGCGCGCATGGGACGATGCGCGCGGCTGGTTTCCTGACGGATCCTTGAACACGGCCGTCAACGCGATTGACCGCCATGTTGCCGCCGGGCGCGGTGATGCCGCCGCCATCATCTATGACAGCCCGGTCACCGATACGGTTGAAACCTACAGCTATGCCCGTCTGGCCGATGAAGTGGGCCGCGTGGCCGCGATGCTGGCCCGCCTTGGGGTGGAGCGCGGGGATCGCGTGATCCTCTATATGCCGATGATCCCCCAGACGATGTTCGCCATGCTGGCCTGCGCGCGGTTGGGCGCGGTGCATTCAGTGGTGTTCGGCGGTTTTGCCGCGCATGAACTGGCCAAGCGCATCGATGACGCCACCCCCCGCCTGATCCTGACCGCCAGCGGGGGCGTCGAGGGCAGCCGCAAGATTGCCTATAAGCCGATGGTGGACGAGGCGCTGCGCACATCAAACCATCAGCCCGACCATGTGGTGCTGTTTCAGCGCGATGTACTGGCCGCCGACCTCATCGCCCCGCGCGACATCGACTGGGCCGCGATGATCGGGGAAACCTCCGCCGATCCCGTGCCCCCGCCTGCCGAAATGGCGGCCGATGATCCGCTCTACATCCTCTATACCAGCGGCACCACCGGCACCCCCAAGGGCGTGGTGCGCGAGAATGGCGGCCATGCGGTTGCTCTCACATGGAGCATGGCCAACATTTACGGCGTGGGGCCGGGCGATGTGTTCTGGGCGGCCAGCGATGTGGGCTGGGTCGTGGGCCATTCCTATATCGTCTATGCGCCGCTGCTGGTCGGGGCCACGACGGTCCTGTTCGAGGGCAAGCCGGTGGGCACGCCCGACGCCGGCACCTTCTGGCGCACGATCCAGCGCCACGGGGTCAAGATTTTCTTCACCGCCCCCACCGCGATCCGCGCCATCCGCAAGGAGGACCCCTCGGCCTCCTTCCTGCGCGAGATCGGCATCGGGCCTTTGCAGGCGGTGTTTCTGGCGGGCGAGCGGGCCGATCCCGATACGATCCATTGGCTTGAGGAACATTCCGCCCTGCCGGTGATCGACCATTGGTGGCAGACCGAACTGGGCTGGCCGGGGGTGGCGACCTGCCATGCCCTTGGCGACACGCGGCGGCGCGCGGGCAGCGCGGGCTTTCCGGTGCCGGGCTATGAATTTGCGATTCTGGGCGACGATGGCAAGGAACTGGGCCGCGATCAGTCGGGCTTTGTCGCCGTGCGCGAGCCTTTGCCGCCGGGCGCCTTCCGCACATTGTGGAACAACAAGGCGGGCTGGGAAAAGAACTTTGCCGCTTTCCCCGGATGGTATGAAACGGGCGATGCGGGCTATATCGACGCCGATGGCTTCGTTCATATCATGGGCCGCACCGACGACATCATCAATGTTGCGGGCCATCGTCTGTCCACCGGGCAGATGGAGCAGATCGTGGCCGCGCAGGACGGCGTGGCCGAATGCGCGGTGATCGGGGCGGATGATGCGATCAAGGGCATGGTGCCGATCGCCTTTGTCGTGCCGCGCGCCGGGTTTGATGCCGACGCCAGCCTGCCCGCGCGGGTGATTGCGGGGGTGCGGGGCGAGTTGGGCGCCGTGGCCGCGCTCAAGACCGCCTATGTGGTGGGGGCGCTGCCCAAGACGCGTTCGGGCAAGATCCTGCGCAATCTGCTGCGCAAGATCGCCAATGGCGAGGCATGGACCTGTCCGCCAACCATCGACGATCCGGCCATCCCGGCGGGCATCGAAAACGCGATCCGGCAGAGCAGCGCGCAAGTGGCCTAGAAATGGTCGCCTAAAAATTGGCGCTGTAACTGAGCATAAGACGGTCGCGCGCGCTGCCAGCCAGCGCGGCGACTTCTCCCGGCGCGGTGTCGCTGCTGCGCGAAAGGCGATATTCCAGCCGCAGATGGCCCGGCCCCATCGGCGCATCGGCCCCTGCCGACAGGCGCCATCCCTCCATCATCCGGTCGCGGTTGCGCAGGGCAGGGCCGATCACGGCGCGGTCATACAATTGCGTGCGCAAGGCCCCCGCGCCCGCAAACAGCCGCGTGCCCATCGGCAAGGCCGCCAGCGCCAGCGGATAGGCCAGATGCGCGCCCACAAAGATCTCACGCGTCAGAGACAGGCTGAAATGGTCCTGCGGATTGTCCGCCCAGTCATTGGCGTCGATCACCTTGATCCCGGCATGCTGAAAATCCAGCCCCAACAGCGCGCGCCCCTGTAGTGTGGGGTGCAGCACAGGGCGCTCCAGCGTGATGACCGCCACATCCATCCGCCGGTTGAGCGGCGTTTCGGTGCCATTGTGCGCCAGCGCGGTCATGGCCGATTCGCTGACAATATCGGTAGAGAGATGCGCGCCGCGCAGAGCCTGGTGCAATATGCCCGCTTGGGCGCACAAGGGCGCCCACCCGAATGCGAGCAGCGCGGCAAGCCCGGAAGTTGCAACACAAGCAAGGCGGCGCATGGCTATCCTCCCCCGTGGACCATTTGATCCGCACTACCCGGGAATCGGCGCTTGGTTCCCGAGCCTGACATATATAGCACGCAGGGATTGAAGATAGAATTTGCCGTATTTGGTTACATCCGGTGGTTAATACCGATTCAGGCTTTGGGCGCCGCCACCTTTTCATTCCGCCAAGCCTGCGAAACCGGGGCGAAAAATTGCCAAAACAGGGGTGGAGCGGGGAATTTTCGCGATTAACCCATCGTCATTTTTCCGCGCCAAAGGTGAAGAAGCGGGGCGAAAATCGGCATGGCGGTGCCGGTGCGGCGCCTTGAAAGTCGCGCATTTCCGCCGATTCGCCACCCTTTGCCGGGGCGCTGTGTGTCATTTGGGCATCACTCGGCCTTGTCATGGATGTGTCATAATCCCGTCAAAAAAGTGCAACCCCCTCAACCTATTGGCGGCCTCAGTCTGCACCTTAATACCAAATGGCCGGATGGGAATTCCTCTCCCTTTCCTCCCGCTGGCCATGCCTTTGATGGGGGTTATATGTTCTCTGCTTCTCGTTTCCTCGCTGCGGCGAGCCTGCTTGCGTTGTCCGCTCCGGCTTTCGCCGCCGAGGACGCCGCCCCGCCCACGGGTGACACCTCGGGCCTGACCGACATCGTGGTGACCGCGACCAAGCGCGAAACCAACCTGCAAAAGACGCCGATCTCGATCAGCGTGGTGAATGCCGAGGAAATCAAGAAGCGTCACGTCCAGAGCCTGTTCGACCTGGGCGACGGCGCGGTGCCTTCGCTGCGCGTGGCTCCGTTTGAAGCGCGCGTTTCGGCGCTGACCATCGGTATCCGCGGCATCGTTCCGCTGGACGCCAACCAGCCCGCCCGTGAACAGGGCGTCGGCATCTATATCGACGGCGTGTATCTGGGCCGTCAGCATGGCGTGAACGCCGCGCTGTTCGATCTGGAGCGCATCGAAGTCCTCAAGGGTCCGCAGGGTACGCTGTTTGGCCGTAACACCGAAGGCGGCGCGCTTTCGATCGTGGCCAAGGCTCCCTCGGGCAAGTTCGGCGGTCGCATTCAGGGCGGCATCGGCAACTATGGTTCGCACAATGCCGAACTCCACCTCGACCTGCCCGAATTCCACAATTTCTCGGTCAAGCTCGATGGCGTGATGCAGTATCAGGAGCCCATCACCAAGAACCCGATGCCGGGTCAGCTGGGCTGGGGCTATTATGACCGCAAGGGCCTGCGCGCCGCTGTGCGTTGGAAGCCCGCCGCCAACATCACCAACGATTTCTCGTTCGACGTCAGCCAGGACAAGAACACCCCGTTCTACAGCCAGCTGCTGAACTATAACCCGAACGGATGCGTTGCCGGTCTTCAGTCGGCGGTTCCCGCCTGCTCGCTGCCGGGCACCAACTATACCGGCCTCACCGGTACGGTGAAGTCTCTGCCCAGCCTCATCACCATCAACGGTTCCAGCCGCATGAGCACCGCCGACATCGGCGTGCCGCAGCAGGCCTCGGTCGACACCACGCGCGGCTACACCAACTCGCTCAAGTGGAAGGTCTCGCCGGATCTGGAAATCCGCTCGATCACCGCATGGCGTCAGGTGACGGCGACCCAGTGGGACAACTCGGGCGGCGCCCACCGCGTTCCGGTTTACACCGCCAACGGCGGTTTCAGCCGCTACAGCCTCGCCAATCTGTGGCAGGCCCAGTTCAGCCAGGAATTCCAGGCTGTGGGCAGCATTGGTAAGCTCGACTATGTCGGCGGCCTGTTCTACTTCAACGAGCATGTGAGCGACAATGCCGCCACGCCTAACTCGAACACCTGGACCACGGACAGCTCGGGCGCTGTGACCGGCTACACCGTGAACTCGAACGTGTTCACCAACCCCTTCGCCTCGATCGACCGCGCTTCGGAAGTCTGGTCGAAGTCCTATGCCGTCTATGGTCAGGGCACCTATCATCTTACCGATGCGCTGCATCTGACGGTCGGTGGTCGTTACACCAACGACAAGAAGACCGGCGTGCTGCACATGTTCCGCAACGTGAACTATGATGTGAACACCACGGTCGCCAACAACAACGGCTATACCCCGCTCAACAAGAGCTGGAACCGTTTCAACCCGATGGCGACGCTGGCCTGGGACGTGACCTCGAACGCTCACGCCTATGCCAAGTTCTCGACCGGCTATCGCGCCGGCGGCGCCTCGTCGCGTACCGCCAACTATCTGCCGTTCAACCCGGAAGACGTGACCGCCTATGAACTGGGTCTCAAGACCGACCTGTTCGACCGCAAGGTTCGCGTGAACCTGGCCGGTTACATCATGGACCGCAAGAACAGCCAGGTTGACGTCAGCTCGATCCAGACCGACAGCTCGACGGCGACACCCACCAACATCAATATCCTCAAGACGCTGAACGCGCCCGGCATCACCAAGATCCGCGGTATCGAAGCCGACATCACCGCCCGCGTGGCGCCCGGCCTGACGCTGAACGCTTCTTATGCCTATACCTACACCGACATTCCGAAGATCTATATCCCGGAAACCGGCGTGTATCAGAAGTTCTACATCGTCTATACGCCCCGCAACGCGGCTTCGGCCTCGGCTGACTATGAAGTTCCGCTGGGCGGCGCGGGCGCTCTGGCCAAGCTGCATATCGACGCGAACTACTCGCAGTCGACGCAGGCCTTCGACCAGTTCGCGACCCACAATGACGCCTCGCTGGTGTTCAACGGTCGCGTCGCTCTGGCCGATATCCCGGTCAGCGACTCCGGCCAGAAGCTGACGGTCACGCTGTGGTCGCGCAACATGTTCAACACGCAGTATGTGTTCCGCCGCGACCCCTCGAACAGCCTGCCCGGTGCGCCTACCACCAGCACCACCACGGGCAGCGTCAACAACATCCTGGGTGACTACGGCAACTTCAACGCGCCGCGCACCTTCGGCATCGATGCTGCGATCAACTTCTGATCTGACGGCTTCGGTTTAGGACAAAGGCCCGTCCCGCATCACGCGGGGCGGGCCTTTTGCCATGCGTTCGGCGGTGCTCGGGTATTGGCGATCGGTTGACTGTCAAGGTTAACAGCAAAAAAATGAATTATCATGGGTAAGGATATGCGCACTCATTTCATCGACTAAGTATTTACCAGGCTGGTGAGTGCATATTAAGATTTTCACGAATCGGGAGGGACGATTTCCATGATATATACGGATGGAGCAATCTATGGTCAGGCGCGTCTTGGTGTTTTGTGTCTGCGATTTTTGTGGAAAGACAGTATATTGCCGCGCAAACTATAACCATTTTTATGATCTGTACGAAGACGGCCTTCCCGAAGGCTGGCAATTCATTGATGGCGAAGAATATCGTACCCTTTCGCACACGGGTGATCATTGCTCAGATTGTCTCTCTTCTTTTGAAAAGTATATCCAGAGCTGCTGCAGCCGATGGATCAAATATGTCCGGTTCCGGTCGAATCACATTCCGCCGCTGGCGCATAATGACATGGCCGACAACTACCCCTCGTTTTAGCGCTGGGGTTTCCGCGATTTGAAAGGAGGAAAATGGTGCGGATGAGGGGATCGAAAAGTGGGCTAGAAATGGCGGATTTCTGTCATATTTGGTGGAGGATTTCTGGGTGATACCCCCAATCATGCCCCCAAAACCTCCGGTTGCAGGCGAACGAGGGTGGTCAAATCAGCATCAAGGCAGGTCCAGATCATCCCCCATGATCTTAGCACATTGGCGGATCATCGCCTGAATGCGCCGCGTGTCCGCAGACCTTGCGCCGTGCTTCAAGTCGTTGTGATTGCCAGCAGGGGCGCCGCTGCCCCGGCCTTGGTTATTCTTGCCCCCGCCGTGCATCCGGCACCGTTGCGCGCGCTTCACCGCTGGCGATTGGCAAGCCGTTCCCGCCCGCGTCCGGGCTTGGCAACGCGGCGCCTTGGCCAGCCGCGCCTCCACTGGTTCTATCGGGTGCATGGGGTTGTTCGCTTGATGGTCCATTTTCTGCTTCCCCGGTCGGCTGGCCTGCGTGGCGGTGGAAATGATCGGCAATCACCGCCTGCCCGCCCTCATTCACGTGAACGTGGCGCACGGTCTGTTCACGCGGTTGGTGCAGCTTGGCCAAAGCCTCCAGCGTGGCGCGACTGTTGGTCTGCGCCTTCATGGCGATGCGGGCATAGATTTCCATGACGGGTAAATGCTCCCCCATGTTTTGCGCCATGCGCCGCGCGGTTTCGGCAAAGATGGAATCGAGCGTCAAAGCCTGTGACGTCAGCATCCGGCTGGCCATTTCCAGATCGCCCTCGGCGGCCTTGTCGCCCACATCGCGAAAGGCATCGGCATAATCGCGCAGCCCCAGCATTGTCTTGGCAATCGCAATGCTGTCCTTCTCATCCTTTTGCTTGGCCACGCTCATGGCATCATTGCGTGGCTCATTCGGTTCGGGCTTAGCCTTCTTGCCTCTGGGCATAGCAATATCCTTTGGCCTGTTTGAAATCTGAAAATGCCCCCAAGGGTCACTGACAAAACCGACGAAACCGGCAGGTGAGGGAGTTCCGTCAGTTTTGTCGGCTCCCTTTCATGGGCGGCACCGCTGCAACGCCTTGGGGTTGATGCGATAGCGCAGCGATGGCCTGCCGCCTTGGCGCTGGGCCGGGGCATCATCGGCGCCAAGCCAATCGGCATCGGCCAACCTTTCCAGCCCGCCCTCGATCAGTGCATTGTTGCCCAGCCCGGCCCAGCCCTTGCGGCGAATATCGCGCAGGGTGAAACCATCGGCCAAATCGCCCTTGGCAATATGGCGCCAGATCGCGCGTGCGGCCTCGGCGTTGGTCAGCGCAAGGCTGGCATAAGCCCGCCGCGCGTGGCTCTCCAGATAGTCGGCCCATTGCAAGGCTTGGGCCGTGGCCTCCAGAGAGACTGGCCCCAGCCCATCACCGGCCAGATGACAGATCAAGGCCAGCCGGGGGATCAGCCCCCGGTATTTCGACAGATGGGCGCACAAGGCGGGCGGCAATTGCCCGCCGCGAACCTTGGCCTCCAGCCCCGCCCACCATTGGCTGAATAGCGCTTGGGCATCGGGGGTGAAATGCAGATATGGCACGGCACCATCGCCGCTATACTCATCGCGCTGCGCCCCTATCTCATTCACGTTCAGCCGGGCCAATTCCTCGAAACAGGCAAAGGCAGTCTCGCGCGCCGCTTGGTCAGGATAGCGGTCCACCTCCTGAAAATGGGGTGACAAGTCGGGCCATGCCAAAAGCTGGAGCCGCTGCGCCATGCCGTCATCCATGCGGCGCAGGCTTTCGCGCAAATATCCCGCCAGCCTAGCGGGCTGCGTTGTGCCGAACAGCGAGAAATTCACCGCCGGGATGCGCACCGTCCCGCGCCCGATGCGGTCAAAGGTGTAGCTGTCCTGTCCGCCCCACCCGGTCAGGAAAAATCCCCGCGCGGTGGCCTTGTCCGGGTGGTCCAGATCAACAAACAGGGTCAGCAACTCATCGCGGTGAACCATCAGGCCAAAGGGATTATCGCGGCAAATCTCGCCCAGCTTTTCCACCGTGGCATCATTGGTCAGATAGCGGCGGGCGATGGGTGGTTCAGGTGCTTGCGCATTTTCCAGTGCGGCAAGGGCGGCGACTTGGTTGCCCTCTTTCAGGCGCTTCTTGGCCTCGCCTTCCGCTTCACGGGACACCAGCTTGTGCAGGTCGCAGGCCACCGCATGACGCTCCATCGCCTCGCCATGGGCCTTGGCCGCTATCGCCTCCAGCCGCTTGATCGGGGCCAAGGCTTCCGCCGCCGCCGGGCTTTTCAATTGCCCCGGCGATGCCACCACCACACCCCACAGGTTGCACACCTCCAGCCAAGTGGTGCGCTGTTGCGGGCGAATGCCGATGCGGCGCCCCAGCAGGCCGGCGGCGGCCACCATCGCGGGAATGCCCACCAGATCGAGCGGGCAATTCATCCTTTCGGCAATGTCCACCACCCAATCGCGCAACTGGCCGGGCAAGAGCGCAGGCGCAAAGGCAAGCACCGGCGGCAATTCATCAAGCAGCGGGGCAGGGTCGGGCCATGCGGCGAAATTATCGCTGCCGCCCAGATCGGCAAGGTTACGCGGCATGGCGCAGCGCCTCCACCGTGATGCGCGGGCGCGCCGCGTTGCGGTCAATGGCCTTGGCCAGCTTTTGCGCCAACAGGTCATCGCTGGCGACAATGTGCGCCACGCAGCGCAGCAGCGGCCATGCCGGGCTGTCATCGGCCCAATCCAGCAAGCAAAAGGCATCGCCCCCAGCGCGCAACCAATCCAGCGGGGTTGCCACCGCGCGGATCGGCTGACCTTCCCAATGCTCCAACCCATCGGCGCCCAAAGCCCAGCCTTGGCCGATGCGCCACCGCCAGCTTGCCGGATGATCAGCGCGAAAGGCGATGAGGTCCAACGGCTTCCATAGCGTGATGGGTTGGCCAAACAGGCCGGTGCCATGAATAGGAACGCACACCGGCACGATCAGCGCGGGCCTGCCCGCCTCACAAGGCTCATAAAGCGCGCCAGATCGGGGTTGCACCCTCATCGCGCCAAAGGCGGGATAATTTGCCTGCATCGCGCTGGCCGGAACGCCCAAGGCGCGCAGCCGGTCAAGATGCGGCTGGCGAATAGCGCAGGCGGCCTGCGCCAATTCATCATCAAGCCAATCAGCCATGGCCACCTCCGAAAACAGCGGCGGCCAACATGGTGGCAATCTCTGGACGCACGGCACAGGCCAGCATGAGAAATTGCGCCCGATGGGCTTCCAAGCTAAAGGAAACATGCGACACGCCCGCAATGCTATCGCTCGAAGCCCTGGTCTGGCCTGCAATGCCAGCCGGGGTTTTGTTTGTCTGGTGCATGGGGATCAATCCTCCCCTGCGATCAGACGGCGCAGGCTTTCCGCCGGGATCAGCGTGCGCTTGCCCAGCTTGCGGGTTTGCAGCTTCTTTTGTTTGATGAGTTCGTAGATGTAGGTTCTGCCCAAGCCGGTGGCGAGGCATGCGTCGCGGATGGAATAGGCGAGGGGATCGATATGGTCCGTCATGTTCGGCCTCATTCAGTATTGAACGAGGCCGATTTGCACACTGGGGAACGCTGAAAATAGGAGTCGCGATTATGTGGGAGTCATGATTTACCGGTCTTGATTTCGCTTTCGACCAGCGAGATTACGGCCAAACTGTGATGCGGCAACGGGCCAAACCCGACGATTGAAGGCCGTCTCAGACAGTCGCCAGGTAAATTTTTCCAACGCTTCACAACAGAATTGCGCCTTGGTTTTCAGGTTTTTCGGATCATTCCTTATCTGTGTTTCCAGCCAGGCCAAACATTCAGCATCAACATCGCCTCTGAATTTGGCGCCAATGCGGCCGAGTTTTGGAGAAAATTCTTTAATGAACGTCAGGCGTTCAGTTTTTATCATAAAAAATCCATCAGCCATGCGCAGGTCACGACCATCAATCGCGACTGCTTCCCTGGAAAATGCCAGAGGATCATCTGGAAGCAAAATCACAGGTGTTCCGGCCACGTGGCGACGCAGAGCGTTTGCCGCCACATCAAGTTGACAGTAGGTGGCAAGCTGATCTGGGGTTAAGACGGTTGGAAGTTCAAGGCATGCATCGTCGGCATCAAATGTGGCACTATACTGGCCTCGCAACTCAATCCGCCCGGCTTGGACAGCCTCCAACACATCCTGCCAATTGGTCGATATCTGTTTGGCCAATTCATCCACATGAGCTGGGCGCTTATTGCTGTCGTCATCGATGTCCGCCTTGAAAAAAGCGCTCAGCCTCTCCTCATTGGAAACGCCTGATTGCGATTTGTCTTTCAGAACAAAATCACAAATGTCGGAGTGAGACAAATTGCTGCCAAAAGTGACCCAGCTTAAAGCCTGAACCAAATCAATCAGCGGAGTCTCTGGTAAGGGCTTGGCTGGGTGGATCAATGCCTCAAGCGGATCGGGTACAATCTCATCATCAGACTGTCGTGTCATTACGCAACGCCTCATATAACTGCCCTGGCCCGAGCAGAATGTCTTTTAGTCCTTCACGGACCTGGGGGCTATTGAGCGCCTGGGTGCTCATCGTCTCGTGGGCCGTCAGCGCATCCATGATGGCGTTCATGATCTCGTTCGCCAAAGCGGGCGAGGCGGCAAACTGGGCCTTTGAATTGTTTTGAGCCTGCACCCGCAGCGTTTCGGACTCGAGCAGCTTTCCTTTGATGACATTGTTCACATAGATCAGTTGGTCATCATCGGTCAGGTCACCCTCGAACAGGTCGTTTACCTTGGCGATGATTTCCGCCAGCAAAGCCTTCTGCTTGTCTTGTATGCCACCCGTGCCGACCCCCGTGATGGGTGCCAACTGCGGCTTATCTCCGCCTGCCACGCTGATGTTGCGTTTGCCGAGGTCTTTCAAAGTATGGTGAGTCAGTTTCACAACCGAGAGGTCCACCCCTTCACGCTCCCGACCAAACTCCAGAAGCGGGATCAGGCGCTTGTAGAACAGGAAGCGCTTTTCGACATCGCTGCTGCCATAGTCGAATATCTGGGACAGGAAGGTGTAGAGGCTGACAAAACTCTGCATGTCGCTCTTGAACAGGATCAGGACATTGACCTCATCCTTGGCTTCGTCAGCGGCCTTCTGATCCTTCTGGGCCTGCGCCGCTTGTCTGCGGGCGAAGGCCTCCTTGTATTGGATCAGCAGACGCTGCGCGACAGGTTCCAGTGCGGCGATCAACCGCCCCTGCGTAGCCTGCGGGTCGAGTTCAACCCGAACCAGCCGCTCGACCTCATGGTTGTCATAATGGCCAGAGGCGTCGAGTTTTGCGCGCAGGTCGAAGATGAGATTGGGATCGGTGGCGGCTGCAATCTCGGCGGTGTCGTAGTAGGTGCGGAAAGCCTCCAGCACCTCGTCTGAGCTGTTGACGAAATCGAGGACATAGGTCGTGTCTTTGCCGGGGTGGGCGCGGTTCAGGCGCGACAGGGTCTGCACCGCCTGAATACCCGCCAGCCGCCGGTCGACATACATGCCGCACAACAGCGGCTGATCAAAACCCGTCTGGAACTTGTTGGCCACGAGCAGGATCTTGGCATCTTCATCGGTGAACGCCTCGCGAATGTCACGGCCCTTTAGCGTGGGGTTCAGCTTGGAGCTGGTCTCAGTCAGCGGTTCTCCATCGCCTTCTGGGTCATTCACGTCGCCGGAAAAAGCCACCAGCGTAGCCATGCGGTAGCCTTGCGACTTGATGTAGCTGTCGATGGCCAACTGCCAGCGGACGGCCTCAATGCGGCTGGCCAACACGACCATCGCCTTGGCCTTGCCGCCCAACAGTGGGCCAACGTTCTCGCGGAAATGCTCGACGACGATCTGTACCTTCTGCGCAATGTTGTAGGGATGCAGGCGCACCCAGCGCATGATGCCCTTCATGGCAGCACTTTTCTCGACTTCGCGCTCGTCCCATTCCTCGCCGCCGTTGGCCAGCTTGAACGCGAGCTTGTAGGGTGTGTAGTTCTTCAGGACGTCGAGGATGAAGCCCTCCTCGATGGCCTGCCGCATGGAGTAGACATGGAAGGGCGCAGGCTTGTTAGTCTCGCTGGCGGCCATGTCGGTATTGGGGCGACGCCCGAACAATTCCATCGTCTTGGTCTTTGGCGTCGCGGTGAAGGCGACGTAGGTCACGCCATCCTTGGCTGCGCGGGCTGCCATCTGGGCGGCCAGCAGGTCCTCGCTGCTGATTTCGCCGCCGTCGGTGATTTCCTCGATCTCCTCAGGCGTTAGCACGGCCTTCAGCTTGGCGGCGGTTTCACCGGCCTGGCTGCTATGGGCTTCGTCGGCGATGACGGCGAACTTCTTGCCGTCGGTTGCTGCGCGTTCGCGCACAGCTTCCAAGGCGAAGGGGAAAGTCTGCATGGTGCAGACGATGATCTTCTTGCCGCTATCCAGCGCATCGGCCAGCGCAGCGCTCTTGCTGCCGCTGTCGCTGGTGACGGTGGCCACCACGCCCTTGGTGCGCTCGAACTCGAACAAGGCTTCCTGCAACTGGGCGTCGATCACGTTGCGGTCGGACACAACGATCACGCTCGAGAAAATTTTGGCGTCGGCCCCATCATGCAAATCGGCGAGGAAGTGGGCCGTCCACGCGATGGAGTTGGTCTTGCCCGAACCCGCGCTGTGCTGGATGAGAAAGCGGCCGCCAGCGCCTTCTGCACGGATCTGGGCGCGCAAACGGCGCGTGCCGTCCAACTGGTGATAGCGCGGGAAGATGATGCCGCTGATCTGCTTCTTCTTGTCGCGCTTTGCGATCATGTAACGACCAAGGATTTCGAGCCAACTGTCGCGCTGCCAGATCTCCTGCCACAGATAAGCGGTGGGGTGGCCGGTGCCGTCCGTCGGGTTGCCCGCGCCGCCATTGTTGCCCCGGTTGAACGGCAGGAACCGCGTTGCGCCGCCCTCCAGCTTGGTGGTCATCATCACGTCGCGGTTGCTGACGGCGAAATGGACCAAAGCGCCAGTGGCAAAGCTGAGCAGCGGTTCGCCCTTGGGGGCGCGGTCGAACTTGTACTGGTCGATGGCGTCACCCACGGTCTGGGTAAAATTGGTCTTCAACTCCGCCGTGGCAACCGGCAGGCCATTCAGGAACAGCACGAGATCGATGCAGTTCTCGTTCGCCTTGGAATAGCGCACCTGCCGCATGACCCGCAGGCGGTTGGCCTGATAGCGCGCGACGATGTCTGGGTTCATGCCAGATGCTGGCGCAAACTGCGCAAGGCTGACTAGCCCCTTCACCCCGATCAGTTCGACGCCATAGCGCAGCACATCGAGTGTGCCACGGTCCTGTAGCGACTTGCGGATGCGGTCGCTCAAGACGTCCAGCGCAGCTTGGCCATGGACCTTGCTCAAAGCCTCCCACACCTGCGGCTGGCTCGCCTCCAGCCAGCTTTGCAGGTCTTCCGCGAAGATCGCCCTGGCCCGGTCATAACGCGCCGCCGCGCCGACTTCGTAGAGCCAGCCAGCCGCCGCCAGATCGGCGCAGATCTCGTCCTCGAAGCTGATTTCCTTGTGCAGGCTCATCGTATTGCCTTCATTTCAAATCGGTAGAATTCATGGGCAGTGAAGTGTCGTTTAGAATTTGAGCAACGTCGGCTGCGAGCGACACAAGGCGCTTTTCGACGTCAGGGTGTTGCATGTGTAAATACCAATTCCCCACCACCTTCGCTTCGGCAAGTCCCCCGTCGAAACCATTCACTCGACTTGGCCAAGAACCGCGCGCCAAGAGGAATTTATCTATTATTCTTTCGCCCCAAAGATCATTAAATCCATGAAACCTGCAAAGGTTATTTATTTCGTACGCCAAATCAAGGAACCCGCTATTTGACAATTGCTTGTAAAAGGCCATGGCTGAATTCTGACCGCCTATAAGGCCTATGCGCGCAAAACGGTCAAACATCGTCCAGCCTTTTGGTCGGATGAACCACATGATTTTTGTGACACCTGACACTGGCGCGTGGGACTTTTTATTAACTTCCTCCTTGCGCACCTCGCGATGTTCTTTTGCAATTTTTAGGCAAACTTCAGCTCTTTTAATAAGGCAATCTGGCCACTCTGCCTGCGAAATCCGATTCAAGAGGTTTGGGAGCGCCTGCTTGTCATTGCCCGACATATGAGAGCCAATTGTGCGGATTACGCCGTAATCATTTGCAATTCTCTGCGCGATGTTAAGCGGCATAGTTCCGCCATGATCTCGGTGGATCTGCAAAAAGTGTATGCCATCACCGGCAATCCACGTCCGATGATGTTCGATAACTGCCCAATATGCAGCGGAGTTGGCTGGATCAGCGTTGTCCACACAGATTCCTCTCGACATTCGGTGAACTCAATGCATTTGCGGCACCTAGGCAGGCGCCAGATGCTCCTCCATCTGCGCGGCTTCAATGCGGCTGGCTTCCCAGTCACGATAGGTCATGCCGCTGGCCTCGTGCTTCCATTCTGTAGTGCCGTTGGCTGGACGCCCCACTATGACTGCTGCCGCTGCGCTGGGGCTTTGGAAGGCATAACTCTGGGCAAAGACGCAACGCCCCTCTGCTTCGTCCATCACACCGCTGCGCTTCAACTCGGCGTGCAGTTGGGCATAGCCCGTCACCCACGCGCTTTCCCAGTTCAACCGCGCCATAGAGCCTCTTTCGACGATAAACTCGCCCCCTTGCAGCGTGGCATGGGCGATCAGCCCAGCCCGCTTCGCTTCCAGCACAAACCGCGCCTCAGGCTCTGCCAGCGGCCCTACTGGCGCCTCCAAAGCAGGCTTGGGCACCGACCTTGCCCGCTGGATGAACATGTCCACCCGCACGGCTGGCAGCACCACCAGCAGGTTTTCGAGGAAGGCTTCCATCTTGCCCTGATCCGCCTCACTCAAGCCGGGAAGGCTGGGGGCAACGCTGTTTTCCAGCGGCATGCGGCCGATGCTCTTGGCCTCGGCGATCAGGCGGGCTTCCAGATAGCGCACATGGGCCTTGTTCAGCTTGTTGGCGGCGGCGGTGATCAGGATGGCGCTTGTCCACCAGTCCTTTTTCACGTCATGGCTACGGATGCGGGCTGAAATGTCCTCACCCTCGCCAATATAGGCCAGCGGTTCGCCGTCCTGCTCGCCCAGCAAGAGGTAGATCCCGGCATAGCTCGCTTCTGGCCGCGCCAGCGCGGTGGCGATCTGGGTGCGCGGGGTCATAAGAACATGCCCCGTCCAGTTGAACATCTCGGCGGTCAGCATGCCATCGGGGCGGCCGTCGATGTAATACAGTTCAAGGCTGCGGCCAGTGGCGCGGGTCATGCGGTTTCCATTTCGGCGGATTGTGTGGCGACGGTGCGGACATCGATTTTGCCGGTGACGGCCGCCGAGATCAGCGCGGCGCGGCGTTCGGCCAAGAGGGTGATGGCGGATTGGGATGTCGCTTCCAGTGCCGTGAACTGTTCGACGATCGCCGCACCTGCCGCAAGTATGGCGTCAATTTCGTCAGACGGAGGCAACGCCACCTTGATGTCTTTGAACTCGTCCCAATAGAGCCGAAGGCGGAAATCAGTTACGCCTCGGGAATGGCGGCGCATCTCCTCTACCGCGCAAGGCGTTCGCAACAAGGCCTCGATATACTCCGACCGCAAGGTACGGGTCGGCTGCGCGACGACATAGGCGGGGCTGACTTGCCCATGCGTTTGCACCGTTCCAAAGCCGCCCTGCCATGCGCGCATCATGTTGTAGACAAGGTCGTTTGGCTGAACCCTTTTGTACTTGGAGCGATCTTCGCTGCGGGCAACGTTGCGTTCCATATCCTCATCGGGGATTTCGTAGTCGGACACGCCGCGATGGATCGAGACACTGAGGATCGGCAACTCATCCGAGCCTGTGCGCACGGCCTCTTGATAGAGGTTGCCAAGGCGAACCACCTCCCAATGGGCGGGGATTTGGCCGAGCCATTCGATGCCGCTGTCTTTCAGGGGGGCGGTGGGGTTGAGGCCTTTGGTGACGGCGTGGGAGATGACCGCTTGGCGCTTTTCCTTCAGCAGCGCGATCAAGCGCTCCTGCTCGGTCACCAAGCTATCAATCTTGCCCACCTCCCGATCCAAAAACCCCGCAATCGCCTCCTGCTCGGCGAGAGGGGGGAATGCGGCCAGTTCATCAAAATACTGCGTCTGATCTAGATTTTGAATGCCAGACGTTTGCTTGATCGACTGATAGTTCAGCCGAACCGCATAAGCAGCTGCATGAGCATAGGTCCAAAACGATGATGACATGCCTTCAGCAAGGCGCATACGTGCCACGAAATTTGAACAAATAGCTGGATCGGGATGGGTGTATCTTACGACCGCGCCCACCAACTGCTTCTCACCGCCGCCCGACTTTTCGAGCAGTAGATCGCCGTCGACAACCAATCTGCTTTGACGATCCTGTTCTCGAACGTTGCGAAAAGTCGGATCAGAAATGTCAACCAAACCGGCATCCCTATGGAAATCAGCGACGCGAATGCAAATGATGTCGTTCTCATCACCAATTGCTTCATCACCCCAAATTCCATTGCGGCAATCGGCAATAGAGTTCTTGAAGCGCATCACCTCCCAATGCCCCGGCACCGCGCCCAGCCATGCCACGCCGCTGTCCTTATACTCGGCATAAGGGGGAAAGCTCACGCGGCCAACTCCGCCAGCATGGCCTGAATGCGCGCGGTGACACCGGCCAGCTCGGCATCAATCTCGGCCAGCGGACGGGGCGGTTCAAAGACATAGAAATGCCGGTTGAAGGGGATCTCGTAACCCACCTTGGTCTTGTCATGGTCGATCCACGCGTCGGGCGCGTGGGGTTTAACCTCGCGGTTGAAATAGGCCTCGACATCCTCGGCCAGCGGCACGTTCTCGGTATCGCGCAGGGCGCTGTCGGGCTGCATCTTGCCCTTGGCCTTGCCCTTCTGGCCCAGCACCGGCTTGCCCGCCTCGTCGCGCAGGGGGCGCTCGACAGTGATGGTGCGATAGCCAAAGGCCTGCGTCGGAAAGATGCGCGAGAGGGGCGCGAGCTTCACCTTGCCCCCCTGTGGCGCATCAGGCGCGGCATCGCCCGAAACCACGATCTGGCGCGACACTTCCTTGCCAGAGGCGTCCAGCACGGTCGCCAGCTCAGCCTCGACAAAGCGGCCGAACAGGCGGGTAACGTCCTCGATATGCGCCTCGCCCATCTCCTTGCGCTTGGAGCCGAGGGATTTGCGCATCTTCTGCCAAAAGCTGCTGGCGTCGATCAATTGCACCTTGCCGCTGCGCTCCGGTGGTTTCTTGTTCGACAGGATCCAGACATAGGTGGCGATGCCGGTGTTGTAGAACATGTCGGTAGGCAGCGCGACGATGGCTTCAAGCAGGTCGTTTTCCAGCACATAGCGGCGGATCTCGCTCTCGCCGCTGCCCGCGCCGCCGGTGAAGAGCGGCGAGCCGTTAAGCACGATGCCAAAGCGGCAGCCGCCTTCCGTCCATGGGCGCATTTTGGACAGCAGATGCATGAGGAACAGCAGCGAGCCATCCGACACGCGCGGCAGGCCGGGGCCAAAGCGGCCATTGTGGCCTTGGCGCTGGTGCTCGTCCTGCACTTCCTTCTGCACCTTCTTCCATTCCACGCCAAAGGGCGGGTTGGAGAGCATGTAGTCAAACCGGGCGGCGGGGTGGCCATCGTCGGACAAAGTATTGCCCTGCACGATCTTGGTGATGTCCTGCCCCTTGATGAGCATGTCGGCCTTGCAGATGGCATAGGACTCAGGGTTGAGTTCCTGTCCCCACATTGTGAGTTGCGCAGTGGGGTTGTGTTCGCGCAGATATTCCTCGGCGATGGAGAGCATGCCGCCGGTGCCCGCCGTGGGGTCATAGATTGAGCGCACGACGCTGGGCTTGGTCAGCACTTCGTCATCCTCGACGAAGAGGAGGTTGACCATGAGGCGGATCACCTCGCGCGGGGTGAAGTGTTCACCGGCGGTTTCATTGCTGATTTCAGCGAATTTGCGGATCAACTCTTCGAAGGCGAGGCCCATCTGGCCGTTGTCGACGCGGGCGGGGTGGAGGTCGATGCCGGCAAAGCGTTCGGTGACCTGATAGAGCAGGCCGTTCTTGGCAAGGCGGTCGATTTGGGCGGCAAACTCGAACTGTTCGAAGATGTCGCGCACCTCGGGCGAGAAGCCTTGGATGTAGGACAGGAGGTTGGTGCCGATGTTATCCTGATCGCCCACCAGCTTGGCCAGGTCGAGCGGGCTGCGGTTGAAGAACTGATGCTGTGCTGCACGGATCAGGAAGGGATCGGGGCGGCCTGCCGCGGCCTCTTTCAGCACGTCTTCCTTGGTAGGGGCCAGTACGCAATCAAGGCGGCGCAGGACTGTGAAAGGCAGGATGACGCGCCCATATTCAGACTGCTTGTAGTCGCCGCGCAGAAGGTCTGCGACAGACCAGATGAAATTAGAAAGCGATTGATGGTTCAAGAGATTGGCCTCCAGTTACCGAGGTTAGTGCACCATCGTTCGGTGGAGTTCAATGACGATCGGAGCGAGCCGTCTGCTAGTGATGTCGTGGACGGCTCTCCATCCCCGCGGAGTCGATCTAATCTGCTCCGGTAGAATGGAGGAGAAGTGCCATGACGGAAGTACATGTGGTCGGATTGGACATCGCGAAGTCGGTCTTCCAGTTGCACGGGCTGGATGAGGCTGGCACCATAGTTTTGCAGAAGCGACTGACACGAGCGAGGTTGCTGCCGTTTTTCGAAAAGTTATCGCCTTGCCTGGTCGGAATCGAGGCCTGCGCGACGTCGCATTATTGGGCTCGCGAGATCGCCAAATTTGGTCATGAGGTACGGCTGATGCCTGCTCAATATGTGAAGCCCTATGTGAAGCGCCAGAAGAACGACATGGCCGATGCCGAGGCGATCGCGGAGGCAGTGACGCGCCCCACCATGCGTTTCGTTGCGCCGAAACCGCCCCAGGAGCAAAGCGCGATGATGCTGCACAAGGTGCGCCTGATGCTCAACCGTCAACTGGTGATGCTCACCAATGCCATTCGTGCGCACATGGCTGAGTTCGGGATCGCCGCACCGGTGGGGCGCATCGGCGTCGACCGGCTGCTCAAGGTCATCGAGGATGGGACCGATGAACGTCTTCCTGCAGCAGCACGTCAGTGCCTGCAGATGCTTGTTGCCCAATTTAGCCTTGTGAAACAGCAGATCCTCGAAAACGATCGCCAAGTCCTCGGCCTAGCCCGTTCGACGGAGCTTGGTCGTCGTCTCATGGAAGTGCCCGGCATCGGGCCACTGGTAGCCTCGGCATTGATAGCATGCGTCCCCGACCCGTCGGTATTCCGGTGCGGCCGCAACATGGCAGCGTGGATGGGCCTGGTGCCACGGCAAAACTCATCGGGCGGCAAGGAGCGGCTTGGCTCCATCACCAAGGCGGGCAATCGCTATCTGCGTCAGATGCTCTTCACGGGCGCCATGGCCGTGATCCGACGCGCGATGCAGAGCACGCGCCGCACATGGCTCGTACGCCTGCTTGAGCGCCGTAAGCCGAAGGTTGCTGCCATCGCACTGGCAAACAAGAACGCTCGGATCGCATGGGCCATGATGATGCGCGGAGACCGCTATCGCGAGCCGATGGCTATCGCCGCATAATACCGCGCGGCTGAAGGCTGCGCTTCGAGGTTGGAAAGGGCACAGGAGCTATTGCACGAAAGCCGGTCGACACCGCCGGATCAGACCACCCTACTACGCCCAAGCACTCCGAGTGCGAGCAAGTGATCAGGGATCCGGTCCGCGGAAGGCATTATGGCCAGCGGCAACGACAGCCGCATTAAAGGCCGGACACATGGCCGCACCGACCACCAAGTGCACACGCTCACCAAACCCCTTGCCAACGGAGAGCCGTCCACACATGGGCGTGAGAGGGGAGCTGCCTTTTTGATGAGCTTCGGCGCCCAAGCCTGGATTTCATAAGTGACACTGCGGTCGCCACTTCAAACTTGATACATATTGACACATGGCTTCTGTTATTGACGTTGCCGTCGTGAGGTAGCAGGCTTCCCACATCGGCGGCGAGTTCTTTCGGGTAAGCGCAGAACCATGCGCCCCTCAGCCTTCATCGGCTGGCCGCCGAACCATCATCCTTTCTGTTGACGGGGACGCTCCCCCACAACGTGCTCAACGTGGCAGGAGACGTTCCCCCACGTTGGTTTCGTCAGTTTTGTCAGTTACCCCCAAGGGCGTTTTTACCCCGCTGCGCGATCAGGAAAGGCCAACATGTCAGCCCTCTTGCGCAACGTATCCAGATAATCACTCCACCATTGCGCCATTTCCACGCGCTCTTGCCAATGTGCGCCACGATGATAGGCGGCGCGCACGCTGTCTCTGTCGGAATGAGCAAGGGCGCGTTCAATGGCGTCGGGCGACCAATTGCCGCTTTCGTTGAGAAGAGTTGACGCCATCGAGCGGAAACCATGCCCGGTCATGTCATCTTTGGAATAGCCTAGCCGCCGCAAACCGGCGTTGATCGTGTTTTCGCTCATCGGGCGGGCGTTGGTGCGAACGGATGGGAAAACATAGCCCTTCGCGCCGGTAAGGCCCGCCGCCTCGCGCAGCAGCGCCACCGCCTGCCGGGACAAGGGGATTTGATGGGGCTTGCGCATTTTCATCTTTTCGGCAGGGATGATCCAGATTGCCTTGTCCAGATCGATTTCGCTCCATTCTGCCTGCCGCAATTCGCCGGGGCGCACGAAAACATGCGGAGCCAATTGCATGGCCAGCCGCGTTAAGCCGCCGCCTTCATAGCCATCAATGGCGCGTAGCAGTTTGCCAGCGCCTTCGGCATCGGTAATCGCCGCGTAATGCTTGACCTTTGGCGTGGTGATGGCACCGCGCAGATCGCGGGTTGGGTCGGATGTTAGGCGGGCGGTGGCCACGGCATAGCGAAAGATGCGGCTGGCCAATTGCAGCAGGCGGTTTGCCGTCTCGTGTTTGCCCTGTTTCTCAAAGACGCGCAGCACGGCCAGAACGTCCGAGGCGGTGATGTCGCCAATGGGTAAGCGGCCAAGGGCAGGGGCGAGGCGTGAGAGGTAATAGTCCGCCTTGCCGCTGGTGCTGTCTGAAAGCCCCTCGCGCTTGCGCTTTTCGAGATATTCGGCGCCGATTTCAGCAAAGGTGTTTGCCGCTGCAACTTTGGCGCGATGCTTGGCTTGCTGCTTGTCGCGGGCCGGATCAATGCCAGTTGCCAGCGCTTCCTTCGCCTTGTCTCGTTCTTTGCGCGCGTTGGCCAAGCTGATTTCGGGCCATCCGCCCAGCGATAGCAATTTCTCTTTGCCGTTTACCCGGAATTTGACGCGCCAAAGCTTTCCGCCTGCCGGGGTCACATAGAGAAAAAGGCCGCCCGCATCGCCCAGCTTATAGGGTTTATCCTTTGGCTTGGCATTGCGGATTGCGACATCGGTTAGCGCCATGACTGATTCCCCATTCTGGCTGGTGGGGGTATCTTGAGAGGGGGTATATCGAAATGCCCCCAGATGTACCCCCAAAGCAAAGTGGCTGGCTGCGAACGCGGTTGAACGCCTCCGGCCCCTTATGGGGTGAATATGGCTGATTTCTGGGGTTTGTCCAGACGGGAATGAACGTCTGTGAATGGTCCAATGGTGCCGGATGAGGGGATCGAACCCCCGACCTTCGGTTTACAAAACCGCTGCACTACCGCTGTGCTAATCCGGCCCATGACATGCGCCGCCTTGGGCGCGACAGCCCCATAGCCTTAAAGCGCGCCGAAGGTCCAGCCCTCGGTTTGCGCAATTTTGTCATTCATTATCGCGGGGCGCCACAATTCCCCGCGATGGGCATGGCCGCGCAGCCATGCCGCCGTGATCAGGGCGTCGGCGGCGTGGTCGGAGATCATGTCCGGTATGGCACCCGGCCGACAGCCCAGCGCAGCCAGCGCCTGCTCCAGCGCAGCGCCATCGCGGATCTTGCTGGCGCGGGCGCGGCGCCCGGCGGCGATGGCGGCGATGGTGGTATAGATTTCGACCACCACCTTGCCTCCCGCCGCCGCCGCATCCATCGGCCAGACGGCTATATCGCGCGGCAGGCGGTGCAGCAGGCGCATACCCGAAAGCGATCCCTTGCCCACCTGCGCTGCGCCCACGAGGTTGAAATTGCTGGTCGGGCTGCACCCCATCACGGCCTGAGCGGCCTCGGTCACGCGGAAGCGCCCGCGCCCACCGCCGAACAGATCGCCCTCCCGCCCCGCATGACGGCGGAAATGGCGGGCGATTTCGGGGTGGTCGACAAAGCCGGATACGCCCAGATGCGGATCATCGGCGCAGAATGCCTCCACCATCGCCCAAAGACTGCGCGCATCGGGCGGGCTGTCGGCCCAGCCGGGAAAGAAGGCCCCCGCATCGGCAAAGGGCAGTGACTGGCCCAGATCAAAGCCGAAGATCGTTTGCGGCGGCGTCTCATCGACCAGCCATTCCAGCACCTCGCCCCGCGACCAGACATGGCCGGGGCGGACCAGATGGGGCGCATCATCCTCGGCCGCCATCATCGCCACGGCAATGCCGCGATGGCGCTCTCCGGCCGCGCCGGACCAGTCGATGGCGGCAAAATGGGTGAAGCGCGGCGTCACCCGCCCCGCTCACGCCTCTTGCGCTCCCACCATTCCAGACGCTTGAGGATCTCGCGCTCGAAACCGCGCTCGACCGGGCGGTAGAATTGCTGGGGCGCCATGCCTTCGGGCCAGTAATTCGCGCCGGAAAAGGCGTCGGGCGCGTCATGGTCATAGGCGTAATCCGCGCCATAGCCGATGTCCTTCATCAGCTTGGTCGGCGCGTTCAGGATATTGGCTGGCGGCATCAGCGACCCTGTGGCGCGGGCCGAGGCGGCCGCCTCTTTCCAGCCCTTGTAGGCCGCATTCGATTTGGGCGCGCTGGCCAGATAAAGGCACGCCTGTGCGATGGCCAGTTCGCCTTCCGGGCTGCCCAGAAATTCAAAGGCATCCTTGGCGGCAAGGCATTGCTGCAGCGCCATCGGATCGGCCAGACCGATGTCTTCCGAAGCCATGCGGACAAGGCGGCGAAGCAGATACATCGGATCCTCACCCGCCGTCAGCATCCGCGCCAGATAATAAAGCGCGGCCTGCGGATCGGACCCGCGCACAGATTTATGCAGCGCGGAAATCAGATTGTAATGGCCGTCGCGGTCCTTGTCATAAACGGCCACGCGGCGTTGCAGGAATTGCCCCAATTCAGCCTGATCAAGCGGGGCGGCAATCTGCGCGTTGTAAAGCGTTTCGGCCTGACCCAGCAGGAAGCGGCCATCGCCATCCGCGCTGGCGATCAGCGCCTCGCGCGCAGGCGGCGTCAGGGGCAGGGGTACACCCTCGGCCTCCTCGGCGCGGGCCAGCAGATGGGCCAGCGCCTCGGGCGAGAGGCGGTGCAGGATCAATACCTGCGCGCGGCTGAGCAAAGCGGCGTTGAGGGCGAAGGAAGGGTTCTCCGTCGTCGCGCCCACCAGCGTCACCACGCCCTGTTCGACATAGGGCAGGAAGCCGTCCTGCTGCGCCCGGTTGAAACGATGGATCTCGTCCACAAACAGCAGCGTGCGCCGCCCGGACAGCGCCAGCGCGCCCTCGGCCTCGGCAAACATGCGTTTGAGATCCGCCACGCCGGAAAACACCGCGCTGATCGCCGCGTAACGCATGCCCACGGCGGCGGCCAGCAGGCGCGCGATGCTGGTCTTGCCGGTGCCGGGCGGGCCCCACAGGATCATGCTCGACAGGCTGCCCGCCACCACCATCCGCCCGATCGCGCCATTGGGGCCTGTCAGATGCTCCTGCCCGATCACCTCGCTCAATTCGGTCGGGCGCAGGCGTTCGGCCAAGGGAATCGCGCCCGCCGGAATGGCGCGGGGTGTTGGCGCGGGTTCGTCGGCGGCGAAAAGGTCGGGCATGGGGGGGTATGTAGGGAGGAATGAGGGGAAAAGGAAGGTTTGCCCTAGGCAGGTGGAGGAAGATGCCTCCGGCGGGCAAAGGGCGGGGGCCCTTTGCAATCCCGTTATGGGGTGGTGGGTGGTTTGCGGCGTGGTGCAGATGGGATGATGATAAAAGCCTGCGGCGCAAGCAAATGGGCGCCGCAGGCTTTAAAATTTCAAACGCCGCGTCCGACACCAAACGTCGAACCTTTGGCGCAAACGCAGACAGTAACGGGAGCGCGAGGGTCTAGACCCTCGCATCATCCTTCTTACTTCCCAACCCTAGCCTTCTGCCGGATCAACCGCAGATAAGTATCCGCGACAGACTGATTGATCCGATCCCACGAGAAATCCCGGCTGCGCGCCTCGCCTGCCGCGCCATGGGCGGCGCGTAGGGCAGCGTCCTCGATATAGCCGCGCACGGCTTGGGCAAAGGCGTGGACATGGCCGGGGCGGATCAGGCGACCGGAATGGCCGTTGTCGACAAGGCTTTCCGACCCGGTCGCTTCGGCGCAGACCACCGGCAGCGAGCAGGCCATGGCCTCGAGCGTGACATTGCCGAAGGTTTCGGTGATCGAGGGGAAGAACAGGATGTCCATGCTGGCCACCGCGCGGCCAAGGTCGGTCCCGGCCTGATAACCGGCAAAAACGGCGTTGGACGGCAGGCGGTTTTCGAACCATTCGCGCGCCGGTCCGTCGCCCACGATCAGCACCCGGTGCGGCACGCCGCGCGCCACCAGTTGGTCAATGGTGTCGGCAAAGACATCGAGCCCCTTTTCCATGACGAGGCGGCTGAACAGGCCCACGACTACTTCGTGATCCTCGATGCCAAGGCTGCGCCGCCATGCCATGTCGCGGCGCGATGCGTCGAAGATATGGCGGTCAACGCCCCGGCTCCACAGCGAGATGTCGTAATTCATCCGCTGTTCGCGCAGCACCTGCGCCATGGATTCCGAAGGCGCCACCAGCCCGTCGCAGCGGCGATAGAACCGGCGCAGAATGGCCGTCAGGATCGGTTCGACCCAGGCCAGGTTGTAATAGCGCGGATAGGTGTCAAAGCGCGTGTGAACGCTGCCCAGTACGGGCAGGCCGCGCGCGCGCGCCCATGTCACGGCGCGGTGGGCCGAAGGGTCGGGGCTGGAGACATGCACGATATTGGGGGCAAAAGCCTCAAGATCGCGGCGCACCGCGCGGGGCAGGCCGGTGGCCACCCGATATTCGGCGCGGCCGGGAATGGCAAAGCTGGGCAGGCTGATCAGATCGCCTGCCGGTTCGAAAGCGGGCGCATCGACGGTGGGCGAATAGACGCGCACCTGCGCGCCCTGCGCCAGAAGATAGGCGACCAGACGGTTGAGCGCCTTGTTCGCGCCATCGGTGACCATGTTGTAATTGCCGCTGAACAGGGCAACGCGCAGATCACTGGTTTTGGAAGGGAGTGTCATCGAGCGCGCCATAGCGAAGCCTGTACCTTTTGGCGAGAGGCTGCGCGGTGTGGGACAAAAACGGGCGGCCCTAAACAAAAAGGGCGCATGACGGGCGACCATCCCGAAGGAGGCCGAGGATGCCCGTCATGCGCCCCCAAGGTTTACCCCGCCATGCTGCAGAGGATTGCCGGCGAGGTTCTGGGAGAGGATGTCTGGCGGGATGCCGGTTGCGTAAGGGGAAGGTCAGCACCCCGCCAATTCGGTCAGATGTTACCAGCCGCGACGGCCTTCGTAATAGCCGCGGGGGCCTTCATAATAGCCGCGCCGACCGTAATCGTCGCAGGGGCGGCCATCGCGATAGTAGCGGTTGCCGTGATGGTCCCAATAGTAACCATCGCGCCAGGCCCAGCTGCGGTCCACCACATAGACGGGGGCGGGCGCATAGGCCGGGGCATAGGCCACCGGCGGGGGCGCGTAAACCGGCGCATAGACCGGGCGGCGCTGACGGTCGGAGGCAATTGCGGCACCCAGAGCCAGCCCGATCACGCCGCCGATAACACCGGCCGCAACCGCATCGCCGCCGCCACGGCGGCCGCCGTAATAACCGCCCCGGCCATAGGGATCGGCCATCGCGGGCGTTGCGGCAAAACTGGCAAAAGCGCTGGCGGCCAGAGCCACCGCAGTGATCGTCTTTTTCGTGAACTGGCGCATGGTACACCTCTTCTGAACTTTGGGCTTCATGGAAGTTTCCGGGAAACTCCGTGTCGCCGTTGATTCGTTTTCTACGCCTGGTTTGCTGAATGGAATCGGGATGCGCTTTGCAGGCATTGTTCAGGAATAGGCGGCCTGTCGGAAATTTCGGGCGGACCAACTGGATCATAAACGGAGGCGATCGAGCTGGGCGCGCAACCGGGCTTGGATTAGCCCCATGCGCTCGATGTTTATGAAGAGGAAGGCGGTGGTTGGATGAGTTTGCCCCTCCGCTGGCCAATGCGGATGGTTGGGCCGGCCGGCTTGGGCAGATCAGGCCGACGCTTGGGGCGCCCCGCAGATACGAGGGGCAGGAGGGCCGCGTGCTCGTGCGAATGGCCGGGTAGCCGCTTTGCTTCACAGCCCGGCACGGCCTTGCGTGGATCGGAGGAGCCGGGACATCCAGGCTCGCGGATGATGCCCCAACCGGCTTGGGGATTTTAGGTCCCGGTCCGCCGATCCATCGGTCAGGCGCTGTGTGGCGTGGTCCACGGCTTGGGTCACATCCCGCACCACTCGCCCACAAACGCCGGCCTGAAACACCGACCCCACCCTTGCGCACAGGCGGGAGCGGATGGGGAGGGGTTTAAATGAGGTGATGGGGTGTAGGAAAGGGGAATTTAGGCAGGTTTTGAAAAGATGCCTCCGGCGGGCAAAGGGCGGGGGCCCTTTGCAATCCTTTTAATTTTGATTGTTGATGTATTGGGTATTAGATATTCTGGGAACATAAACGTAAAGCGGCGAATAGGAAATTCGAGATGTTTGGTTGGCTTAAAAGAAGGCGCGTCATTGAGCTTCGAAAGCTAATCATCCAGAATTTCAAGGCTGCGACGGATGCAGAGATATTGTTCAGTTGCTTGATGAAAGGGGGTGTTGATTTAACAAATTTTTATCAAGGATGGGCAAGGCAAGCGAATGAATTTGCAGAAAAATTCGCCCATTGCGGAGCACTGTCCAGTCGTGAGCTAGAAGCTGGTTTGGCGACTAATAAGGATTTGAGGCGCCTCTACGGTCTCTATGGTAGGAAAGAGCGTGGATCTTTCGATCAAGTTTATCAGCCGCTTGGGGGGTGGGACTTTTATTTTGAAGGGAACGAAAGCGATTTGCATTACATAGAAGCATATTGGACTGCTGTTAGGGAGGCTGAAAAAAAGTAAACCTCCCACTAGGCTAATCTGTTCCGTTTGGCGCACTCAATAATTATCGGGATTGCAAAGGGCCCCCGCCCTTTGCCCGCCGGAGGCCCATTGAATTCCCTTAACCCAAACAAAAAACCGGAGACTTTCGCCCCCGGCTTTCGTGTTTCAAAACCGATCCGAAAGGATCAATCCTTCTTGCGCGAGGCTTTTTTGCGCTCGTTGGGATCGAGGATCGCCTTGCGGATGCGGATGTTCTTGGGGGTGACTTCGACCATTTCGTCTTCGTCGATATAGGCGATGGCCTGTTCCAGCGTCATCACCTTGGGCGGGGTCAGACGCACGGCGTCGTCCTTGCCGCTGGCGCGGAAGTTGGTGAGGGCCTTCGACTTCATCGGGTTGACTTCGAGGTCTTCGGGCTTGGCGTTTTCGCCGATGATCATGCCTTCATACAGCGCTTCGCCCACGCCCACGAACAGGATGCCGCGTTCTTCGAGCGGGCCCAGAGCATAGGCATTGGCTTCACCGGCGCCGTTCGAGATCAGCACGCCGTTCTTGCGGCCTTCGATCTTGCCCTTGTAGGGGCCATACTTGTCGAACAGGCGGTTCATGATGCCCGTGCCGCGCGTGTCGGACAGGAATTCGCCGTGATAGCCGATCAGCCCGCGCGAGGGCGCGACGAAGCTGATGCGGGTCTTGCCGCCGCCCGAGGGGCGCATGTCGGTCATTTCGGCCTTACGGTTGGCCATCTTTTCGACGACGGTGCCGGCAAATTCCTCGTCTACGTCGATCAGAACGGTTTCGTAGGGTTCGGTGCGGTTGCCGTTTTCATCGGTGCCGAACAGCACGCGCGGGCGGCTGATGCCCAGTTCGAAGCCTTCGCGGCGCATGGTTTCGATCAGCACGCCGAGCTGAAGTTCGCCGCGACCGGCGACTTCGAAGCTGTCCTTGTCGGCCGATTCGGTGATCTTGATGGCCACGTTCGATTCGGCTTCGCGCTCCAGACGGTCGCGGATCATGCGGCTCGTCACCTTGGTGCCTTCGCGGCCGGCCATGGGCGAGTCGTTCACCGCAAAGCGCATCGACAGGGTCGGCGGATCGATCGGCTGGGCCTTGATCGGTTCGCGCACCGTGGTGTCGGCGATGGTGTTGGCCACCGTGGCCACCGACAGACCGGCAAGGCTGATGATGTCGCCGGCGCGGGCTTCTTCAACCGGCACACGGTCCAGACCCTGGAACGAGAGGATCTTGGAGGCGCGACCGGTTTCGATCACATTGCCGTCCATATCCAGCGCGTGGATCGGCTGGTTGACCTTGACCGTGCCCGAGGTGACGCGGCCCGTCAGCACGCGGCCGAGGAAGTTGTCGCGGTCGAGCAGGGTGACGAGGAAGGTGAAGGGTGCGTCAACGTCGAGCGCCGGCGGCGGCACGTGATCGACGATGAGCTGGAACATGGGTTCGAGCGTGCCTTCGCGACGGTTCATGTCATCGCTGGCATAGCCATTGCGGCCCGAGGCATAAAGAACAGGGAAATCAAGCTGTTCGTCATTGGCGTCGAGCGAGACGAAGAGGTCGAACACTTCGTCCAGCACTTCCTGAATACGCTCGTCGGGACGGTCAACCTTGTTGACGACGACGATGGGCTTGAGGCCCAGCGCCAGCGCCTTGCCGGTCACGAACTTGGTCTGCGGCATCGCGCCTTCCGAGCTGTCGACCAGCAGGATCACGCCGTCGACCATCGAGAGGATGCGCTCCACCTCGCCGCCGAAGTCGGCGTGGCCGGGGGTATCGACGATGTTGATGCGGGTGCCGTTCCACTCGATCGAGGTGGGCTTCGCAAGGATGGTGATCCCGCGTTCCTTTTCCAGATCGTTGCTGTCCATCGCGCGTTCTTCGACGCGCTGGTTGTCGCGGAACGTGCCGGACTGGCGGAAGAGCTGGTCGACCAGCGTGGTCTTGCCATGGTCAACGTGGGCGATAATCGCGATATTGCGAAGCGGAAGCGGGCCGGACATCAAAAAGGCTTTCTGCAACAGCGGGCGGCAAGGCCCGTTTTGGGGGTGGCGCTTTGGTTGCGCCGCAACATGCGCGCGCCCCTAGCTTACGCAGCGGCTTTGGGCAAGACTCGACAAGAGGGATGCTGTCGGAAGGCTATTGTCCACTTATGGGAATTTTGCGGCGGTCTTTGCGTTTTTGATAAGAATTTGTGGGATAAACCGAGGCATGGATCGTTAAAGGATTGAGCCTCATGCCGACAAGGCATAACACAGGGCACGATAAAAAGGAAACCGGGGGTACGACAGGCGGGGGGCTTGTTGGCATGCCGGTTCGTGGGAAGGATGAGGTTTTCATGAACCAGACATCTGCATTGCGCGTGCAGGGGGCCTTGCCCGCGCGTAAAGCAAAAACGCCGGTCTCGTTTTCCTCGCGCCGCCGCATGGCGCTGGCGGCGGGCGGGGCCGGGTTCGCTATGGCTCTGGCCGCTCCGGCCATGGCCGCCGACGACCAGGTCAACAATGAGATCGTCGTCACCGCCACCAAGCGCGAGCAGACCTTGCAGCAGGTGCCTGTGGCCGTGACGGTCACCACGGCCGATGTCATCAACCGCGCCAAGATCCGCGACATCAAGGATCTGACCAGCGTGGTGCCATCACTGCGCGTGTCGGAACACCAGTCGAGCGCGCAGACCGATTTCCTGATCCGCGGCTTTGGCAATGGCGCCAACAACGCCGGGATCGAGCCCAGCGTGGGCGTCTTCATCGACGGTGTCTATCGTTCGCGCAGCGCGGCCCAGATCGCCGATTTTCCCGATGTAAAGCGTGTCGAGGTGCTGCGCGGCCCGCAATCGACGCTGTTTGGCAAGAATGCCAGCGCGGGCGTCGTCTCGATCTCCACGATGGAGCCGCAGTTCAAGCCGGGCGGCAGCGCCGAGGTTTCCTATGGCAATTACAATGCCCTGGTGGTCAAGGGCATGTATACAACGCCTTTGAGCGACACGGTGGCTGTGAGCGTTGCGGGCGGATACAATCGCCGCGATGGCTTTGTCCACGATGGCGCCACGGGCGGCAACACCAACAATCGCAACCGCTGGTTTGCGCGCGGGCAATTGCTGTGGGTGCCCGACAACGGGCCGCGCGTGCGGATCATCGCCGATTATTCGCAGATCAACGAAACCTGCTGCGCGGTGGTCAACCTGCTCTCGTCCTCGAGCACGGCGGCGATTCAGGCGGTGGGCGGCAAGGTTAATGCGCCCGCCAATCCCTATAGCGATGTCTATAACAATTTCGCCTCGACCAACCGCATCCGCGACTATGGCTTTTCGGCCCAGATTGACCATGAAATCCATGGGGTAAAGCTGACCTCGATCACCGCCTATCGCCACAACACCAATTACAACAATCAGGACAGCGACTTCACCTCCGCCGACCTGTTGGGGCAAAACAGCGCCAATGTGCGCATCAACACCTTTACCCAGGAATTGCGCGCCACCGCCAAGCTGGGCGAGAAGGTGAACCTGTTGCTGGGCGCCTATTATTTCAATGAGAAGATCAACCAGACCGGCGCGCTGCTCTATGGTTCGCAAATGCGCTCCTATGCCGACCTGCTGATTCGCGGCGCCAGCGCCAACACGCTCAACGTCGCTTCGCTGGAGGGTACTTTCGGCACGCTTCAGGGCAATCCGGCCAAATATACCGGTCAGTTCTTCAAACAGGGCACCGGCTTGTCGGAGGCCTATCATCTTGCCAATGAGGCGATCTCGATCTTTGGCCAGATGGACTGGAAGATCGCGCCGCGCGTGACGCTGACGGGCGGGTTGAACTATACCAAGGACAACAAGCATTACGCCACCGGCGTGGTGTCGAGCGATGTGTTTTCCGGCATCGACCTGAACGCGATGCGCGCGGCGGCCACCAATGCGGGCATTTCGCAGACCATCGGCGGCCTGCTTTCCGTGCCGGGCGGCTTTGCCTCTCCGGCCCAGATCGCCGCTTTTGCCGGCGCCAACCCCACCGCCTATAATTCGGTGGTGACGGGCGTGTCCAACCAGACCGCGCAATTGCTGGCGCTGCGGGCGCTGCAATTCATGCCGCCTTTCCTCAATGTGCCCAATGCGGTTGAGCCGGGACGGACCAATGACGGCAACCTGTCCTTCACCGCGCGCGTGGCCTATGAGGCCAGCAAGCATATGAATTTCTATGCCAGCATCGGCACGGGGTTCAAGGCCAGCTCGATCAACCTGTCGCGCGACAGCCGCCCGGCCTTGAGCGACGCCGCCGCGATTGCGGCCAGCGGCCTTGCCACGACCAATCTGCGCTATGGCGGGCGCTTTGCCCGGCCGGAAAAATCCACCGTCTATGAAGTGGGGATGAAGGCCAACTGGTCGGTGGCGACGCTCAATTTTGCCGCCTTCTATCAGTCGATCAAGGATTTCCAGTCGAACATCTTTACCGGCATCGGTTTCGACCTGCTCAATGCGGACAAGGAATCGGTCTATGGTTTCGAGTTTGAAGGATCGGTGCGCCCCACACCCGAACTGACGCTGGCCGCCGCCGTCACCTATCTGGTGCCCAAATATAACCGCTTCACCAATTCCAGCTTTGGCGACATTTCGGGCGTGACGCCTGCGGGCATCGCGCCGCTTTCCACCACCATGTCGGCCACATGGGACAAGCCGATCGGGGGCGAGCAGCACATCATCCTGCGCGGCAACTGGCATTACGAATCGCCGGTGCAGAATCAGGACGGCATGCCCGGTTTCATCACCAAGAACCCGCTGACCGGGGCGATCATTTCCTATCAGACCGGGCTGGACGCGGCGCGCCCGTTCAAGCGTACCGTGTCCGAAGTGGACGCCTCGGCCACATGGCAGCTTTCGAAGAAATTCGAGCTGAGCGTGTGGGGCCGCAATCTGACCGACAATCGCTATATCACGGTGATCTTTGACAGCCCGGCGCAATCGGGTTCGATCTCGGGCTATGTCAACACGCCGCGCACTTTTGGCGTGGCCGCGCTGGCCAAGTTCTGAACGCCAATAAAAGGGGCCGCGACTTTGGACGCAGCCCCTTTTATTGGGCAGACCTATGGGATAGCCCTTGGCAGCCGGACAGAAATGTGATGCCTTCGGTAAGAATGAGCGTAAGTTCGTACCGGGGGGATATGCATGGAATGGATGTTTTTGCCTTACAGGCGTTATTTTGAATTTTCCGGGCGGTCCAGCCGCAAGGAATATTGGATGTTCGCCCTGTTCATGTTCCTCGTCTATGTCGTTTTGGGCGGAATTATCGCGGCGCAAATGCCCTGGCAGGCCATGCTCGACAACAGGGTTTCAGGCGCTCTGGCCTTTCAGGATATGATGCGCAGTACCAGCGTCCTGGTTTCCGGCGGTCTGCTGGCGCTGTTCGTGCTGGCCAGCCTTATTCCCGCCATTGCCGTGACCGTACGCCGCTTTCACGATCAGAACCTGACCGGCTGGCTGGTGCTGGTGTTTGCCGTTCTTGAACAAGTGCCCTACATTGGCGGGATCCTTCCCATCGTCCAGCTTGTGATGATGGCGCGCAAGGGTACGGTCGGTGCCAACAAATATGGGGCCGATCCGCTCGATCCCACTTATGCGGGTGTGTTTGAATAATGCATTGGATGTTTCTGCCGCTGCGGCGCTATTTCGAGATTTCGGGCCGTTCGCAAAGGCGTGAGTTCTGGCTCTATTTCATCGCCTTGTGGGTGGTGAACGGGGCGATCATGGCGCTGTTTGGTGCGCCGGTGTCCTATACCAACGGCATGAATTTCTATTGGGGCACCCAGACCAGCCTGACGGGCCAGTTCCTTGTCGGCCTGATCGCCCTGTTCACCCTGATCCCCAGCTATACGGTCAGCATCCGGCGGCTGCATGATATTGACCGGTCGGGCTGGTGGCTGCTGGTGTGGCTGGTGCCTTTTGTCGGCTGGTTCGTGCTGCTGATCTTCTTCTGCCTCGACGGTACCTATGGCCGCAACCGCTATGGCGATGATCCACGCGGCCGCGGCATGGCGGATGTGTTCCGTTAAAGCTCTCCCTAAAGCTCCCTGAGCGCCTCGGCCGGGCGGGTGCGCAGCAAAGGCAGCGACCCGCCCAGCGCAAAACCCAGCACCAGCGCCAGCCCGCCCCCCAGCACGCCCAGCACATAGGTCCATGACGGCAGGAAATCGAAGCTGAAAAGCTGAACCACGATCAGCCAGCCAAGCCCCGTGCCCAGCGCCAGCGCGACCAGCGCCAGCAAGCCGGCCAGCACGCCATATTCGGCCAGCAGCAGCCCCAGCAACTGCCGCTGCCCCGCGCCCAGCACGCGCAGGATCGTGTTGTCATAGGCGCGCGAGGCCCGCGCCGCCGCAATCGCGCCCAGCAGCACCGCCACCCCCGCCAGCACCGCGACGCCCGCCGCCGACAGGATCGCCGCGCTCATCTGCCCCAGCAGGCCCCGCGCATCGCGCAGCAGCGGCCCAACCTCGACCACCGAGGCGGTGGGATAGGCCCGCGTCAGCGCCCGCAGCAAGCCATGCTCGCGCTTGTCCGACAGGCTGATCGTGGCGGCCAGCTTGAAGGGCGCGCCCGCCAGCGCATTGGGCGAAAACACCAGCACATAATTGAACCCGAAGGAATCCCAGTCGATCCGCCGCAAGGAGGCCACCTTGGCGGTCCGCTCCACGCCCAGCAGGCCGACTGTCACACTGTCGCCCACTTTCAGCCCGGTCGATTTCGCCAGCTTTTCATCGACCGAAACCAGCGGTTCGCCCTGATAATCGCGCGGCCACCATGCGCCATCGGTGATGACATTGCCCTCGGGCACGTCCTGCGCAAAGGTCAGCCCCCGCTCGCCTTTCAATTGCCATGCGTCCTCGGGGATATCCTTCATATCGGCCACGCGGGTCTGCGCGCCCGCCGGGCCATAGGCCAGAATTGCCCCGCGCAGCGTCGGCACCGTGCGTACCTTGGCCCCCGGCGCAGCCCCGGCCACGGTGGCGCGGAAACCGGCCTCATCGCCCGGTTGCAGGTCGATGGCGAAATAATCGGGCGCCTTTTGCGGCACGCGCGCGGCAATATTGGCGTCCAGACTGGTCTGCACCACGGCCAGCACGACAAAGGCCGTCAACCCAAAGCCCAGCGCCGTCACCAGCCGCGCGGTCTGATTGCCGGGGCGGTGAATATTGCTCAGCGCAAGGCGCAGGATCGGACTGCGCGGGCGGGGCAGATGCGCGGCCATCCGTGCCAGACCCCAGCCCAGCGCGGAAAGCAGCACAAAGGCCCCCGCCGCCCCGCCAAGGAAGATCGCGGTCGTCTTGGCCGACCCATCGCCCAGAAAGGCCAGAGCGATAATCCCGGCCAACCCCGCGCCCACCCAGCGCCAGCTCTGCCGCCCCGAGACAGGGGCGACCCGCGCGCGCAGCAGCGCCATGGCCGGATAGGTCCGCGCCGCCAGCAAAGGCCCGGCCGCAAAGACCAGCGCCACCAGCAGGCCCCACAGCGCGGCGCGCGCCAGCGCCCATGGCGCCAGCACAAAGCCATCCACCACCGGCAAGACGCCCGCCAAGGCTTTCACCACCAAGGGCAGCACCGCCACCCCGGCCATCAGGCCCGCAAAAGCGCCAACCCCCGCCGCCGCCGCAATCTGCAACACATAGATCCGGGCAATATCGCCGCTGGTCGCGCCCATCACTTTGAGCGTCGCGATCACCCCGCGCCGCGCCTCCAGATAGGAGGCGGTGCCCCCGCCAATGCCGATGCCGGCGATCAGCAGCGCGGCCAGTCCCACCAGCACAAGGAAATCGCCCATGCGCGCGATGAAAGTCTCGGTGCCGGGCGAGGCTTTGTCGCGGGTGCGGACATCAAGCCCGTTTTCCGGGAAACGCTTGGTCAGCCCTTCGGCAATTGCGGCGGCATCGCAGGCCCCGGCGCAATCCATGCGCAAACGGCTGCGATACATCGCCCCCGGTGCGGTCAGCCCAGCGCCATCGGGAAAGCCCATGGGCACGATCACCGTCGGCCCCAGCGCGAAACCTTCGCCAAGCCCATCGGGTTCGACCGCGATGATCCCGCCCACGCGCAGGGGCTTGCCCGCGATGGTGAAGCTGTCGCCCGGCTTGATGCCCAGCCTTTCGGCCGCCCCGCGCGCGATCCATGCCGTGCCCGCCGCCGGGGCGCCTACATGCCGCCCATCGGCCAGTTCCAGCCGCCCGACCATCGGCCAGAGCGCATCGACCGCCTTTAACTGGACCGGAGCGGTGGTATCCCCATTCGAGGCCATCGCCTGCAGCCGCTGACCATCGGAAAGGCGGCCGTAGCGGGCCAGCGCGGCGCGTTCCTCGGCGGAAATCGGGCGCTGCCAGACCGTGATCTGCACATCGCCGCCCAGGATCTGGCGTCCCTTGGCGGCCAGCCCCTCATTGATCGCCTTGGTCAGCGAACCGATCGCGGCCAGCGCGCCGACGCCCAGAAACAGGCAGGCGAGCAGCAAGCGAAGCCCGCGAAACCGCGCCGACAATTCCCGCCGCGCAATGCGCCACGCCGAGGCCCAGTTCACGCCATTTCGCCCGACGCGTATTTGTCCGAAGCATAGGTATCGGATGGATATGTGTCTGATTCTATGCGCCCGTCGGCAATACGAATGATCCGCTGCGCCTTTTGCGCCAGCGCCTCGTCATGGGTGATGATGACCAGCGTGGCCCCGGTTTCGGCGCGGCGGTTCAAAATGAGGTCGATGATCGCCGCCCCGGTCGCGCCGTCCAGATTGCCGGTCGGTTCGTCGGCAAAGAGCAGCGCCGGGCGTGGGGCCAGAGCGCGGGCGATCGCCACGCGCTGTTGCTCGCCGCCCGAAAGCTGGGATGGATAATGGTGCAGCCGGTGGCCAAGGCCCACGGCTTTGAGTTCCTCGGCGGCGCGGGGCCCCGCATCGGCCACGCCCGCCAATTCGAGCGCGGTCATCACATTTTCCTGCGCCGTCATGGTGGGCAGCAGGTGAAACGCCTGAAGCACCACCCCGATCCGCCCCCGCCGGGCCAGCGCCAGTTGATCCTCGGACAGGCCCATGAAATCCGCGCCCGCCACGCTCAATTCGCCCCCGCTGGCGCGCTCAAGCCCCGAAAGCACCGCCATCAGCGAGGATTTGCCCGAACCCGACGGGCCGAGCAGCGCAACGACCTGACCATCGGGCACGGTCAGATCGACGCCTTTGAGGATCGAGGTGGCGCCATCGCCGCTCCCCAAAGAGAGAGTGAGGTTGCGGGCGAGGATCGCGCTCTTGCGGTCAGGGGATTGGGTCACGATATGTTTATGGGTGGCCCGGCCGGATTCGGCAAGGAGGGCCCGCACGAAAGGGCAGGTTGATGAGGGCTTTGGGCGGGATGGCGGCGGTTTTGCTGCCGGTTTTGATGCTGGCGGGATGCGGCGGAGACAAGACGCCCACGCCTGTGCCCAGCGCCTCTGCAGCCGCCGCGCCCGCCCCCCAAGGCCCGCCGGTGCGCATCATCGCCCTGGGCGACAGTCTGTTTGCCGGATATGGTCTGCGCCCCGAACAGGCCTATCCGGTGCGGCTGGAGGCGGCGCTGCGCGCGCGCGGGATCAATGCGCAGGTGGTCAATGCCGGGGTTTCGGGCGATACCACGCAGGATGGTCGCGCGCGGCTGGATTTCACGCTGGCGCAGGGGACGCCGCCCGATCTGGTGGTCATCAGCCTTGGCGGCAATGACATGCTGCGCGGGTTGCCGCTGGCCCAGACGAAGGACAATCTGGACGCCATTCTGGCCGAACTGGAAAAGCGCAAGATCAGGACCGTGGTGATGGGCATGTTGGCCGCGCCCAATATGGGGCCGGATTATGCGCGCGAATTCAACGGGATCTTTCCCGCCGTGGCGGCGCGGCATCATGCCGTGCTCGATCCGTTTTTCCTCAAGCCCATCTTTAACCGCGCCGACCTGCAATTGCCCGATCATATCCACCCCACCGACAAGGGCGTCGAGGCGATGGTGAGCGCGACCGTGGACAAAGTGGAGGGCGCTTTGCCCAAGGCTTGATCAGGGCTGGCTGATATCGGCTCCATTTGCGTGGCAATCGTGCTGGCGGGGGGCCGGGTGGCTCTGTCAAGGCAGGCGCCATGATGGAAACAACTCTCGATTGGCCCCGCGTCGGCCTGTTGCCGGTGGTGCGGGCTGCGCAGGCCGCGCTGACGCAGGGGCGCGGCTTTTCACTGGTCCGGCTGGGCGATGGCGAGGGGGCGATGCTGTCCCACGATGCGCCGCATATGGGCGAGGAGATCGCCTTGTGCCTGCGCATCTGGTTTGGCGATCAGGCGATTGACGGTGATGACCGGCGCGCGATGGCGCGCGGGCTGGAACGTGCGATGCGCGAGGCCAATGTGCTGGCCATCCCCCGCCGCGCCCAGTTGCAGATCTCGATGCGCTATCACGAGGTCTTTGCCAATCTGGAGCGGGTGCTGGGCGAGCGGCGGCCGGTGGTTGGCGATATGGCGCTGCATTTCTATCTGCAATGGTCGGGGGCGCTGGGCGCGCTGGTGCGGGGTGCGCGGCGGCTGGTGCTGATCGGATGCCGCGATGTGGCGGGGCAATTTGCCGCGCATTTCGATGTGCCGGTCGTCCAATGGCTGCTGCGCGGAGAGGCGCGGTTTCCGGGTATTGTGGCCGAGCCACATTGGCCCACCGGCTATGCGCGGATGATGGCGCGGATCGAGGGGCTGGGGCCGGGCGATCTGGTGCTGGTGGGCGCGGGCGTGCTGGGCAAGGCCTATGTGGCGGGCGCGGCGCGGCGCGGGGCTGTGGCGATCGACATGGGCAGCGTGTTTGACGGATGGGCCGGGATCATCAGCCGCGAGGGGCGGATCGGCACCGGCGCGGAATTTTCGATTGCCCATCTGGCGCAGGGCGGCCCGGTGGATGAGGCGATGCGCGAGCGGCTGGGCGCCTATCTGGCGGGCACGAATATTGCCGATGGGATGATCTGAAACGCGCCAATTGCTGCGTGAACGGATGGCGCAGGGATGGCGGCAACGTCATGAAAGTAAACGATGGCCGCAATCGAATCGCGGGCGAATGCGTAATCGCCGCCGAAATGGATAGAGCCTTTGTTGCGCGGGGCAAGGCCCGGTTTTAGCCCAAAGACACACGGCGCGAAGGGATGGGAATGGCCCTCCCGGCGCGGCAAGGTTCGGGGCAGGGATCAGGCAATTATGAACATAGCCACGCAAACCATGGGTGAAACAGCGCTGCGGCCTTTGTCGGAGGTGGGCGGCCCGATCCGGCGGCCCGAAGAGGTGCTGCTGCACGGAGGCGCCCGCAAGCCCGGCGCGGAGCAGGGCCACGCGCCCCGGCCGAGCGCGCGGCGCATGGCGCTGCTGGTGCTGGGCATGCATCGTTCGGGGACCAGCGCGCTGACGCGGGTGTTTGCGCTGCTGGGCGCGGGATTGCCCGCCACGCTGCTGGGCGGCAATCCGACCAACCCCGCCGGCCATTGGGAATCGGATGCGGTGCGCGCCTTTAACGATGCCATTTTGGCGCAGGTCGGGAGCGACTGGTTCGACTGGCTGCCGGTGCATGACGGGTGGCCGCGCTCTTTGGGGTATCAGGGCGATGTGGAAAGGGCGCGCGATGTGCTGCGCGCCGAATTTGGCGATGCGCCGCTCTTTGCGCTGAAGGACCCGCGCATGTGCCGCTTGGCGGGCTTCTGGCTGGATGTGCTGGATGGCGAAGGGGTGGAGGCGGCGATAGTCATGCCGTTGCGCAATCCTTTGGAGGTGGCCGATTCACTGGCGCGGCGCGATGGTGTGGATGCGCAGGTCGCGCTGCTGGTGTGGCTGCGCCATGTGCTGGAGGCCGAGGCGGCAACGCGGGGGCGGGCGCGGCTGGTGGTCCGCTATGATCAGGTGCTGGACCAGTGGGCGCATGTGGCCGACCGGGTGGAGCGCGAACTGGGGGTGGTATGGCCGCGGGTGCCGCTGGGCGTGGGCGAGGAGGTTGAGGCTTTTCTCTCGCAGGATCTGCGCCATCATCGCCGGTCGGACCGGGCGGTGGTGGATAATCCGTTGGTGTCGGCATGGGTGCGGCGGGCCTATGGCGTGCTGCTGGGCTGGGCCCAAGGGGGCGAGAGGGCCTGCGACTATGGCGAATTGGATGCGGTGCGCGCAGCTTTGGACGAGGCCGGGCCGGGGTTTGCGCGGCCGCTGCGCCGGATTGCCCAGCAGCAGCGGGCGCTGGAGGAGCTCCAAGCTCAGCGCGCCGGGCTGGAGGCGCGGGTCGAGGCCCTGACCGAGGAATTGGCCCAGCGCGGGCAAGAGCGGCAGGAGGCGGTCGATGGGCTGGCCGAACTGGCGCGGGCCTATCAACTGGCGCAGGCGCGGTTGGACGAAGCGGCGCTGAGCGAAGGGCGCGGGGGCGAGGAGCGCGCCGCGATGGCGGGTGAGATCGAGCATTTGCGCGCGCAGGCCCCTTTGCAGGAGCAGCGCGTGCAGGAGGCGCAGGCCCGCGCGGCGGTGCTGGAGCAGGAGGTTGAGGCCCTGCGCGCCGCATTGGAGGAACATCGGCAACGAATAGGAGAATGCGAAAGCGCGCTGGCCTGGCGGCAGGATGAGGTGGAGCAGGCCCGGACCGCGCTGGAGCAGGAGCGGGAACAGGCCGGCCGTTTGTCCGCCGAGCTGGAGATCGAACAGCAGAGCGGACTGGAGCTGGCCGGGGAATTGGCCGACGTGCAGGCGCTGTTGCACGACCAAGCCGAACAATTGCGCGCCGCACTGGATCAGGTGGGCGCGATGGCCGAAATGCTGACTGCGCTGCGCGGGGATCTGGCCGATCAGGGCGAGGTGCTGGCCGCCGCGCGGGGCGCGCAGGCCGCATGGGCGGAGGAGGCACGCAAGGCCAAAGCTGCAGCGCAGGACCATCAGGCCGAGGCTACCCGCGAAATTACCGAACTGGCTCGGCTGTTGCAGGAGGCTGAGGGTGAGGCTGCGCTCCGGCAGGGCCATTGGCAGGAGAGCGAGCAGAGCCGCGCCGCCATGGCCACCGGCCATGCCGAGGCCGAACAGGCATGGGGCGAGCAGGCGCGCCAGTTGGAAGAGCAGGTGGCCGAACTGGAGCGGGCGCATGGGCGGGCGGTCGAGGATGCACAGGCTTTGCAGGCCGAGAAGGTCCGGTTGGAGCAGCAATTGAGCGAGCGTTTCGGCGAATTGGCCACGATGTCGGGCCTGTTGTCGGCCGAGAGCGAGAAGGCCTTGCGCGGCGCCGCGCAGGTCGAATGGCTGCGCGAAGTATACCGCGTGACTGCGCGGCGGCCGCGCTGGTGGTGGATGATGCCCTGGCGCTGGCAAAGCGCGCGGATGGCGAAAAAAGTGGCCGAGGCGGGGCTGTTTGATGAGCGGGCCTATCTGGCGCGCTATCCCGATGTGGCGGCGCAGGGGCATGATCCGCTGCGCCATTATATCCTGTTCGGCATGGCCGAGGGTCGGGTGAGAGGCTAAAAAAATGGTATTACAAACAATCGTTTAGTCCGAGACGGTTGGGTAATTGCGCCAGTCGGGCCAATTCGATGCGGCATGGTATGCCGACCGCTATGCCGATGTGGCGATGTCGCGCATGGACCCGGCCGAGCATTACCTGTGGATCGGACGACGGCTGGGACGCCGCGCCGGGCCGGGGGCCGAGGGCCGGGCTGGCCGATACGGCGGCGGCGGCCCCGGCGCGGGCGCGGGCCAAGGGCGATCCGGGGTGGAACGATCTGCCGGTGCATCCCGAAAGGCCCAACCGATGGGTGCATAACACTGCCGCCATCGCCCGCAACCGGGCCCAGCCGTTGGCGCCGTTGACGCGCAGTTTCAACCCGCAATCGATGAACATCCATTGGATCATCCCCGATTTCGGCCCCGGTGGGGGCGGGCATATGTCGATCTTTCGCATGGTCCGCTATCTGGAAAGTTTTGGCCATCGCCAGACGATCTGGATCCAGAACCCCAGCGTGCATCAGGGCGAGAAGCAGGCGTGGGAGCATATCCGCGCATGGTATCAGCCGATTGACCGCGTGATTGTGCGCTTTCTGCCCGAGGAGGTGGAGGGGATTTCGGGCGATCTGGTGATTGCCACCGACATGTGGACGACATTTCCCGCCGCGCAGATGAGCCTGATGAAGGAGCGCTTTTATCTGGTGCAGGACTATGAGGCTTTGTTCCACACGCATGGCACGTTCACCTATGTGGCGGACATGACCTATCGCATGGGGTTCAAGGCGGTCTGCGCCGGGGCATGGCTGAAATCCTTGTGCGAGGAGCGCTATGGGCTTTGGACGCGGGCCTAGGAACTGGCCTATGATCCGATGTATTATTATCGGGGCGATAGGGGGGAGCATGACTCGCCGCGCATCGCCTTTTATGCCCGTGTCAGCACGCCGCGCCGCGCGGTCGAACTGGGGCGCGAGGCGCTGCTGATCCTGCATGAGCGGGGGTACGGTTTCGGGTCGATCTGTTCGGTCAGGACGATTTGGGTGCGGCGCTGCCCTATGAGCATGTCAATCATGGGCTGCTGTCCCCTGCGCAATTGGGCGCCTTTATCGCTCGACCGACATCGGCATGGTCTTTTCGGCCAGCAATTATTCGCTGATCCCGATGCCGCCGTGGCGGGCGTGACGCCCGATGTGCTGGCCCATCAGCAGGTGCTGAACCGCGCCGACGTATGCCGACGCTATCGCGGGCAATTCGATCTGGTCGAACAATGGCGGGCCAAATGGTGCTGAGCGCGCCGGGAGACATCATGTGAAAATCCTGAGCACACACCTGAGCACCCAATGGCTCTGGCGTCAGCGCTGGATTGTGCCGATGGTGGTTTTGCCCACGCTGGCCACGGCGGCCTATGAGGGGCTGTTCGCCTCGGACATCTATGTTTCGGAAAGCCGCTTCGTCATCAAGGCCCCGGCGCAGAAATCGGCGCAGGTCTCCTCACTGGCTAATCTGATCCAGACCACTGGCCTTTCGGGCGGGCAGGAGCAGGCCAATGAGGTGATCGATTATATCCGCTCGCGCTCGGCGCTGGCGGCGTTGAACCGGGGCGGGGCGGGGCGGTGGCGGCCATGTATGGGCAGGCGGGGGTGGATGCGCTGGCGCGCTATCCCGGCGTGCTGCACCGTCCAGGCCATGAACGCCTGTTCCGCTATTACAGCACAATGGTCGATGTGGGCATGGACCATGAAACGGGGCTGGTGGTGCTGAAGGTCAAGGCCTTTGCCCCCGGCGATGCCCAGCATCTGAACCAGCAATTGCTGGGGCTGGGCGAGGATCTGGTCAATGTGCTGAACGCGCGGGCCGAGGGCAAGCAGGTGGCCGAGGCCGAGCGCCGTGTGGGTGCCGCTGAGGCAAGGGTGCAAAAGGCGCGGGCCGCGTTGGGCGCCTATCGCAACAGTGAGGCGCTGATCGACCCCGCGCGTCAGGCGCAGGGCGCGCTGGAGGTGGCCAATCGGCTGGTGGCCGAGCAGGCCTCGGTGCAGGCGCAACTGGATCAGATGCGCGAGGCCACGCCGCGCAATCCGGCCATCCCCGCGCTTCAGGAAAGGGTGGCCGCGACCGGCCGCGCCATCGCCGCACAGAACGGTCGCGTGACGGGCACATCGGGCGGGATCGCCTCCAAAATGGCGGGCTATGAACGGCTGGCGCAGGAGCAGGATTTTGCCGCGCAAAACCTCAATGTCGCCAATGCCGCGCTGGAGCAGGCGCGGGTCGAAACGCTGCGTCAGCAATATTACCTTGAACGCGTGGTCGATCCCGCGCTGCCCGATGAACCGGCGCTGCCGCATCGGCTCAAGATCGTGCTGACGGTGCTGGGCGCCTCGCTGTGCCTCTATTTCGTGGCGTGGATGTTCATCGTGGGCATCCTCGAACATGCGCCGGAGGATTGACCATGGCAGCATTGCACCAGGGCTGGGCGATCCAGACGCGGGTGATACAGGCGCTGATCATCCGCGAATTGACGACGCGGTTTGGGCGGGAAAATATCGGCTTTCTCTGGGTAATGGCCGAGCCTTTGCTCTTTGCGGTGCTGGTGGGCCTGCTCTGGCGCTTTGAAAAGGGGCCGCAGGAGCATGGCGTTTCCATCATCGCCTTTGTCGCCACCGGCTATCTGCCGCTGGTGATGTTTCGCAGCACGGTGCAGCGCGCCCTGGGCAGCTTTTCGGCCAATTCCAGCCTGATGTATCACCGACAGGTCAAGATCCTTGACCTCATCCTCGTGCGCTTTTTCGTCGAGATGATCGGGCATATGATGGCCTATTTGTTTATCGCCACGGTGCTTTATGCGCTGGATGAGTTTCCGTGGCCGCATGATCTTGGCTATCTGCTGCTGGGCTGGTCCTATTATGCGCTCTTCACGCTGACGCTGGCCACGATCGTCGCGCCTTTATCCGAAATGTCCGAGGTGCTCGAAAAGGTCATGCCGGTCACGACCTATCTGATGGTGCCCTTTTCCGGCGCGTTTTTCATGGCCGAATGGCTTGCCCCTGATGTGAAGGCGGCGGTGCTGTGGTCGCCGCCGGTCCATGCGATGGAGATGATGCGTTATGGCGTCTTCGGTGATGCGGTCTATCCCCATTTCAGCTTTGTCTACACGCCGGCATGGTGCCTGCCGGTGCTGATGGTGGGGCTGATGCTGTGTCGGCATGTGCGCCGCGTGATGGTGGTCGAATGATCCGCTGTAGTGGCCTCGTAAAGAGCTATTCGGCCGGGCACAGGCGCAAGATCGTGCTGGGCGGGGTGGATCTGGAAATCGGGCGGGGGCAGAAACTGGGCCTGCTGGGGCGCAATGGCGCGGGCAAGACCACGCTGATCAAGTTGATCGGCGGGGTGGAATTGCCCAATGCCGGGCGGATCGAGCGCAAGATGACGGTGTCATGGCCGCTGGGCTTTGGCGGCGGGTTTCAGGGCAGCCTGACCGGCTATGACAATGCCCGCTTCATCGCGCGCATCTATGGCCGCAACTATCGCGATATTCAGGATTTCATCGAGGATTTTACCGAGTTGGGGCGGCAATTGGCGATGCCGGTCAAAACCTATTCCTCGGGGATGCGCGCACGCCTTGCCTTTGCGCTCAGCCTGGCGATCGAATTCGACTGCTATCTGATCGATGAGGTCATCATGGTGGGCGACCAGAATTTTCAGCGCAAATGCCACGAGGAAATCTTTGTCAAACGGGCCGACCGCGCGCTGATCCTGGCATCGCACAGCGTTGATTTCATCCGCCAATATTGCGACATGGCGCTGTTGATCGACAAGGGCGAGGCCAGCGTCAAAGGCGATATTGACGAGGCCATCGCGCTTTATTCCAATCTGTGATCGGGGCTATAGCGCGATGCGATAGGTTTCCGACGTGGGGTCCAGTGCGGGATGGTGCAGGGGGTCGGCATAGGTGGCCGTACCCCAGCGCTCCTGCAACAGCGCCAATTCGCGCTGATAGCGCTCGACCTGTGTGGCATGGGTGTCGCGCGCGCGGCTTTTGCTCTCATGGTGGACCAGCACCGCGCGCGGTTCATAGATATTGTGATAGCCCGCCGCCTGCAATTTCAGGCACAGATCAACATCGTTGAAGGCGACGGCAAAACCATCCTCGTCCAACCCGCCCACCTGACGGAACAGCGCCTTGCTTACCAGCATGCAGGCCCCCGTTACCGCCGAGACGCGATGCGGCACATGCGCGCGGGCGAAATAGCCCGGTTCGGCATTGGGCTGAAACCGATGGGCATGGCCCGCCGCCTTGCCCAGCCCGATTACCACCCCGGCATGTTGAATCGTGCCGTCGGGATAGAGCAACTTGGCCCCCACCGCGCCAACGCCGGGGCGCACCACCTGGCGCACCATTGTCGAGAGCCAGTTTTCATCTGTGATCTCAATATCGTTATTGAGCAGGCAGAGATATTCGCCCCGCGCCTCGCGCGCGCCCAGATTGTTGAGCGCGGACCAGCTGAAGGGCCTGTCATCCCGGATCACCCGCACGCGCGGATTGCCCGAGACGCGGGCAAAATAATCCAGCGTTTCGGCCTCGACGCTGCCATTGTCGATGATCAGGATCTCGATATTGCGGTATCGCGTGGCGTTCAGCACCCCGGTCACGCATTTGCGCAAAAGCCGGACATGGTCGCGCGTGGGGATGATGATGGAAACCAGCGGCTGCATCTCCGGCATCGGCCAATCGACCGCCACGGTGCCATGGGCGCCGATCCGCGTCGATGCGCCCATGGGCGCGACATGATGCGCGACCGCGGCCGCTCTGGCGGCCAGAGCATCGGGATCATTCGCCCCGGCATTCTGGCGATGGGCAATCACGCGGGGCACATGGACGACCTCGGTCTGGGCCGTCATGTGGATCAGCATGGCATAAAGCCCTGCCGCCGAGAGCGCCGGATGGATCGGCGGCATCGCCAGCGCATCCTCTCGCCGGATCAGACAGGCCCCCGACAGGTAATCATGCGCCAGAAACAGATCGGGGTTCCATCGCGGCTTGAACCACGGATGGCTGCGCAATCCCTTGCGGTTGATCCGATCCTCGTCGCCATAGAACACGCCTGCTTCGGGATTGGCCGCCACCGCCCGCGCCAAATGATAGAGCGCATCGGGCGCCAGCAGCGTATCGGCGCCCAGCGGCAGGATGTAATCGCCTGTTGCGCATTCAATGCCCTGAATCAATGCCTTGGCCGGATTATCCGTCCTCCCGGGCACCAGCGTCAGGCGCGGTACCACCGGCGGGCGGGTCGGCATCGCCGCACGCGATTGGGCCAGCACCATTTCCCATTCGCCATAGGTCTGCGCTTCCAGCGAGGCGAGGCGGCGTTCGACATCGGCGCTTGTTTCGCCCGGCGCCTGATACAGGATGACCGACAGGCGCGGGCGCACCGGCCACTCGGGCCAGTCCTGCGCGGCCTTGGCCACCATTTCCGGGCGCCGTTCGACCAGGGCGATCCAGTCGCGATAGGCATTGGGTCCTTGTTTCAGACAGGCGCGCAATCTGTTTCGCGCGCGCGCTTTTCTGCCGGTCAGACGCCAATAAAGCGCTTCTGCAGCAAGTTTTGGCCTACGCAGGGCCGTGTGAAACAAGATCCTGTAAAAATTCACCATTGCTCTATGGGTAAAATCCTTATCCACATCTCTTGTTGCACTGCAAAAGGATGGACGCAAGGCTGGCTTTTGCTAAAACTTGGCCTCATCCATTGCAATTCATCGCGCCGATGGATGCATTGGGCGATGATTTCGCCCCAATCCTCCGGTCGGTCGGGCGCCAACAGCACGCCTTCGCGCCCCTGCGCCGGGGGCCAGCCCTGCGGATACAGGGCCACCGCGCCCAGAATCGCATGTTCGGTCAACTTGCTGGCCGAACGCGCGCGGTCAAAGGCGGTTTGCGCCAGCGGATAAAGCGCCAGATGAAATCTGTTGCGCGCCATCCAGCGTTGGTATTCGGGCCATGTCATCGGTTCGATCCGCCGGGCGCGGGCGTGGCGTTCCAGTCCTTCGTCGATGGTGCGCGGCGAAAAATAGGTAAAGGTTACAGGCTCATGCCGGTCCAGCAGGTCGCGCATGATGGGGGTTATGGCCATCAGGGCGCCGCGATGGCTGGCGCTGCCCAACTGGACGATATGCAAGGACGCCCCGCGCGACAGCGGAGCGAAATGCGCGCCATCGGCCGCCGCCTGTCGCCACACGGGATCGATCCGCGCAACCGGCCCGGCCCGTTCCTGCGCCAGCATATCCGAGGCCGCCAGCACAATATCGGCCCGTGCCAGCAGGTCGCGGTGAAACTGCCGCTCGAACCGGGCCAGCCGCGCGCGATAGCCATCGGGCAGCAGCGGACACACCGCGCCCGCCGCCACATCATCGTCGATCACATAGATCATCGGCCCGCGCCAATCGAGCGCCGCGCGCATCACATCGGGCGTATCATGGCGGATCAGCACAAATGCATCGCCCGCGACAAAAGCATTGGCCCCCACCGCCCGGATCGGGTTTTTACGCGCGCGCCGGCGCAGGCCAAAACGCGGCCGTACCCATGACGCCATGGTGTTGAGAAAATAGAGGTCGGTGGACGGCAGGCGGTTCACAGCCCCAGCCATCGGGCGCGCTGTTTGCGGGCATAATCAATCGCCCGCTCAACCGGCCAGACCGCCCCGCCGCAGGGATCGACATAGCGCGCCGCCTCGATCATCGCGGCATGGACCAGATCCTCGATGGCCGCCGCGCGCCGCCGCGCCGGGGCGGGCATGGCGTCCCGAGTCAGGCCCCATCCGGCGTAAAAAGGCATCCCGAAACAATGCACCGCCCGCCCATGCATCAAGGCCTCAAACCCGATCAGCGAGGTGACTGTATAGACCGCCGAAGCGCCCCGGATCAGCCGGACGGGATGGCATCCATAATCGATGACCCGGATGCGTGGATGGTCCAACGCCGCCTTTCTCAGCCAACCCGTCTTGCGATGGGTGCGCACATCGGGATGAACTTTGACCAGCACATCGTGGTCGGGCCAGTCCTGCAGCGCGGATTGCAGCATGGCGGCAAAACACGGCCCATCGCCCAGCCCCATCGCTACCGATAGATCGCCATGGCATTGATCTACAACCAGAATATAACGGTCGGGCAGGGGGCCGTCATATTCGCGCGCATGGTTATATTTGGACAGGCCGCTGCCCCGCCACAAAGCGATCAGCGCGCGCGCGCGGCGGGCCTGATCCGGCGCGGCTCCGCGTGCGGTGGCGGCCTCGATCCGGCTGGGGTGCGAGGCATCATAATAGCAGCCCAGATCATCGACGATCAACGAGAGCGGCGGATCATCGCGCCCTACCGAGCGCAGAAAACCGTCCTCCAGCAAGGCAAAGGGCCGCCGCAGCCATTGTGCCGCCATTTCCGCCCGCCGTCCCGAAGGCTTGCGCCCCCATCCCACCATGGCGCGGCCATGATCGGCCAGAAAGGCATCGAGATGGGAAATGCGGCCAATCGCAAGATTGGTGGCGGTCATGCCCATGATGCTGGGCGCCTGCGCGACCCTGCCGGTCAGCGGGCCGACCGGGGGGCAGGTGATGGCGCCGCAGGCCGGGCCGAATTTTCGCATTGTCGCGGTGGATTCGCTGGCCGCCTTGCCGGTGGCCCCGGTTCTGAGCGGTCCGGCGGCGGGGGAGGATGATGGCGCGGCCGCGCCCATCGACATGATCGGGCCGGGCGATATGCTCGATATCCAGATCTATGAGGCGGGCGTCAGCCTGTTTGCGAGCACGCGCCCCATCGCGGCGGCGGGCGGCAATGGCGCGGCGCAGGCTGAGCGCCTGCCCGCGATGCGCGTGGATGACAAAGGGCAGATTTTTGTGCCCTTTGTCGGGCGGATGCGCGCGGGTGGGCTGACATCGACGCAACTGGCCCATGCGATCCGGGCCGAATTGAAGGATCTGTCGCAAAATCCGCAGGTGGTGGTGGGCATCGCCCAATCGGTGACCAACAGCGTCATTCTGGGCGGTGAAGTGGCGCGGCCCGGTCGGCTGGTGCTGACCACGAACCGGGAAACCCTGCCCGAGGTGATCGCTCTGTCGGGGGGCTATCGGGGGGAGGCCAAGGATCTGGCGGTGCAGGTGACGCGCGGGGCGCAATTGCGCGAATTCCGTTTGGCCGATGCCGTGCAGGGCGCGGCGCGCGACTGGCGCATCCGCCCCGGCGATCAGATCGAACTGATCAAAAAACCGCAGACCTTTGCCGTGCTGGGCGCGGCGGGGCGGGTGGAGCAACTGCCCTTTGCCGCCCCTTCGGTCAGTTTGGCCGAGGCGCTGTCGGCGGCGGGAGGGCCGAACCCCAATCTTGGCGATGCCAAGGCGGTGTTCATCTTCCGCTTTGACGCAGGGGACGCGCCCACCGTCTATCACATCAACATGATGAACCCCGGCAGCGTCTTTCTGGCCCAGCGCTTTGCCATGCGCGACAAGGACGTGCTCTATATCGGCAATGCCGCCGCCAATCAGCCGGGCAAGTTGATCCAGTTGTTCAGCCAGTTGTTCAGCCCGATCATTGCTGTGCAGGGGGCTTTGGTGAACACCGGGGTGGTGAGGTAGGGCGTTGGGTTTGCGGGGGTTGGGGTTTTGTATTTTGCCTCCGGCGGGCAAAGGGCGGGTACCCCTTGCAATCCCGGTACTGTCGGCGTTGCGCGGGATGGGCGGCGTGGCGTTTGGCACGACGGGCCGGTTGTGAAGGCTGCTGCGCGGTGGGGATGGGGCGCAAGGTTGGGGAGAGCGAACCTTTATCTTTGAGTTTGCACTTGTGAGATGATGATAAATGGACCGTTGGTATAATGACAGTATCCCATCACCATAATTGCCCCCGGCCACGCCGTTTCGCATTTCTTTATTACGCCTGAAACGACGACCGGCCTTGCTCGCTTTGGTGCAGTGTAAAGTAACCGCTTGCTGGCATAAACACCCAGTCGGTTCTGCGCAAATTCGCCCCTGAAATTTGAACCTTCGCTGTTTGCGGCCTCCCTTGAGCGAAAAATCGCTCGTCGTATCCAATATCCGGTCACAGCCACGCACTTACCGGCGAAGATATCGGGTTTCTGCATAGCATCATCGAAACTGATCGTAGTTGCATTTGCCAAATTGCATTTAGCAGTGTCCAGCGAGACGGTCGTAACTATTCCATCATCCATGGCCTGCGGCGGCGGTGCTGAAGCACTTTGGGCGACGAGAAGTCCAAACGCGATAAATGATTGCAGCATGCACCCTGCTTGCGCCTGTTAACGACTATCCGCAACCGTGCCGTCTACGGAATGCCGCTTTTCAAACCGCCAAACGGCATCATTGAGAACCTCGCCCTTAAACTCCCGGTCTCCCACAAACCACAGTGTGGATAATATCGGGATCGTTAAGGGCCCCCGCCCTTAACCCGCCGGAGGCAAAGCAAACTTCACCCCACCAACCGCTCCACCGCATTGGCGATCAGGATCCGCGTGGCTGATTCGCTGGCCAGTCCGCCGCGCACAAGGCAATGGCGGTGCAGCACGCGGCAGAAGGCGTCATAGAGCGCTTCATCGGGCGGCATGGGGGCGGCCCAGAATTGCGCCAGCGGTTGCTCATCGGTGATGCCGGGAATGGCATAGACCGCGCGGCCCAGCGCCTTGACCGGGATGCCGCCTGCCAAGGCAAAGGTAGCCGAGGTGGAATTGACCACGACCATCGCCCGCGCGCCCTGCGCCAGCGTGTTCAAATCGCCGCCCGCCAGATGGATCAGCCGATCACCCAGCCCCAGCGCCCGCGCCCGGTCGCGCACATAGGCCCCCCATCCGCCCAGCGTGGCATCGAGCGGGTGCTCCTTGATGACAAGGCTGGTTTCGTGCGGGGCGTGGGCGGCAAAGCTGGCCAGCACATAATCGGCGGCCTGACGCATCGAGGAAAAGGGGGAGTGAACGCGGATCTGGTAATCGGATGAGAGTTGCAGCGGAAAGAGGAAATAGCTACGTCCTTCCAGTCGCTCCAACGTCACTTCTGCCTTGGCCGCTTGACGCCCACGCATCAGATATTTGGCGATCCAGCCCAGCCCCTCCATGACGATCGAGCCGGGCCGATGCGAGCGATAGAAGGGATAGCGCAGCGTCACCGCGCCCAGCAGCATATGGCCGAAATAGCCCCATGTGTCGCGCGCCCGCCGCCCCAGCGAGGCGCCGATGGGCGGCATGGGCGCGGGGCCGGGCAATCCGCGCGCGGCGGCCAATATGTCCTGCGGTCTGTGCGGCAGGGGGGAGTGGCCATTGACACCTTCGCGCTCCAGCGTCAGCCAATTCGGACGGATATAGCCTTCCTCGAACACATGGACCCGCACACCGTTCAGGCGCGCCATCTGATGGGCCGTCATATGCATTGACCTGCAATCGCCGAAGAGCACCAGATCGGTTATACCGCTGCGGCGCAAATAGCGGTCGATGAACAGCGGCCAGCCTTCCTGGGTGCCGCGATAAGGGGAGGCGCGATGCGTGCCGGAACGATCGGCGACCGGGCCGGGCCAGTCATGCTCATCGCCGCCGTTCAGATTGATGCGGCGCACTTCCTGACCCTTCTGAGCAAGAGTTTGGGCCAGTTGAAAAAAGAAGGTGCCGGGAGGGCCTTGCAAAAACAGGAAGCGCCGGACCGGAGCGGGCATGGGCAGGACCGGGCGCGCCCATCTGATCTCCGCTGGTAGGGGCGTCGGCTGCAGCCCCGGCGCCGCTCCGCGCCAAGAGGCAGTATCAGGTCCGGCCGGGGCGATGAGGCGGAAGACGCCGAGATCCTGCATGGGCATCCCATTGTGAACAGTAGTTAATGAGAAGAGAATTATAAGCCGTTATTTTCATTAGCTATGGATCCGCAAATTACGCTGGATACCTAGTGCTTTCCATTAGTAACTCCTCCGTATTGGAACTAATGGGAGCGAAGGTGCAGTTTAGGTGTTCCACAATGAATTGGTGCCAAATTGGATTGTAGTGTAAAAAATAATAACCACCGATGGGTGGGCGCTGAGGCTTGGTTCAGGCAATATCCCGACGCTGCCCGCGAACTGACGCTACGCTTGCGGACTGAATGAAGAGCCCTGTTGCGATTGTCTCAGCGCCTATACATCTGAACAGTCCAGCGATTAGGCAGAAATGGTCGGTCCCGCGTCTTCGCATGAAAACACGCCCGCCGGTGCAAAAATCTCTTCGGTTTTGTGGCGCTGTGCGAAATGCAATAAATTGGGAACATCATCAATATGGGTGGATTTACGCGCTTTGGTGTGGCACTCGCCATGCCAATTCTCTTGATTCAGCGGTGGAAGGGCAACATGCAGAAGATTACCCCGGTTATCCTGTGCGGTGGTAGTGGAACCCGTTTGTGGCCGCGCAGCCGCGCTGTAAAACCAAAGCCGTTCCTGCCGCTCGTGGGTGATGTGACCCTGTTCGAGCAAGGCATTGCGCGGGCCAGCGATCGCACCATTTTCGAAGCACCCATGGTGGTGACGGGAACCAGGCATCTCGACCATGTGGAAAGCCAGCTGGACGGGGCCCCGGATGCGCAGATTCTGGTCGAACCTTCGGCGCGCAACACGGCGGCGGCGATTGCGCTGGCCGCTTTGCGGATGGAGCCTGATGCGGTGATGCTGGTTTGTCCCAGCGATCACCATATCGGTGATTCTGCCGGTTTTGTCGCCGCCGCTCAGGCCGCCGGGCGACTGGCTCAGGAGGGCTGGCTTGTCGCTTTTGGGATTGTCGCCACGGCCCCGGAAACCGGATTTGGTTATGTGAAGCGTGGCGAGGCCATCGGCAGCGACGGGTTCAGGGTCGACCGTTTTGTCGAGAAGCCCAATTTGGAGCGCGCGATCGAATTCCTCGCCGAGGGTTCCTATGCATGGAACGGCGGCATTTTTGCGATGCGCGCGGGCGATTTCCTCAAGGAACTGGGCACCCATCGCCCCGCCATTCTCGAAGGCGTGGCGCAGGCGGTGGCGGGCGGCGTGACCGATGGTCAGCGCTTCCACCCCGACGCGGCCATTTTCAACGCGGTGGAAAGCGATTCGATCGACTATGCCGTGATGGAAAAGACCGAACGTGCAGCCGTGGTTCCGGCCAATATGGCCTGGTCCGACATCGGCAACTGGCACGCCCTGTGGGAGGCGCGCGAGAAGGACGAGGCGGGCAACAGCGTTATCGGCGAGGCGGAACTTGTCGGCTGCCGCAACGTTCTGGTGGAAAGCGACGGGCCGAAGGTTTCGGTGGTCGGTCTTGAAGGCGTCATGGTGGTGGTCGATGGCAGCGACGTGCTGGTAACGAGTGTGCCGGGCGTTCAGAAGGTGGGCAAATTGCTGGGCGCGGTGAACCAGTAATCGGGCGGTCATGACGCAGGAGGCGGTTTTGAGCGAGATGCTGTTGCCTGTCAGGCAGGTGGAAAAGCCATGGGGCTGTGATGTTCTGCCGCGGCCTTTTGAGGCGCCCGATGGTAAGCGCATCGGGGAAATCTGGTTCGAGCCTCCGGCGCAGATCCCTGAATTGCTGGTGAAATATATCTTCACCAGCGACAAGCTCTCGGTTCAGGTCCACCCCAGCGACAGCCAGACGATGGCCAAGGGGCTGGGCCGCCAGGGCAAGGAGGAATGCTGGCTGGTCATCGACGCTCAGGATGACGCGCGGCTGGGCATCGGTTTTGACCGGGCGGTGGATACCGAAACGTTGCGGGCGGCCGCGCTTGATGGGCGGATCGAGGATATGCTGGTCTGGCACAAGGTCCGGCCGGGCGATTTCTTTTATATTCCGGCCAACACCGTCCATGCCATCGGCGCTGGCGTCAGTGTGATCGAGATCCAGCAGAACAGCGACATCACCTATCGCCTGTTCGACTATGGCCGCCCGCGTGAACTGCACCTGGATGAAGGTCTGGCTGTCTCGCTGGGTGAGGTTTACGATCTGGCCCGCTGGCACAAGCGCTTGCCCGAAACGGGCACGGTGGCGCTGGTGGACGGGCCTTATTTCCGGCTCGACCGGGTCAATGGTGTGGCCGATCAGGACCTTCTGGCGCGCTATCCAGAGGGGCCGCTGCTGGTGATCCCGGTGGAGGGGCTGGTGATGGTCAAGGGTCAGCCGGTGCCGGCCGGAGCCTGCGCGAAAACGGCCGGTTTGGATGAAATTAGCTGGGAAAGCGATGCGCTTTGGCTCGTCGCCAAGCCGCTCCGGGCGTAAACCCATAGGTCTGAAGGGCGGGAGGAACCGCCCGGCGCTCTGGCCCTGATGAGGGGCCGGGCGCTGCCCAAAGGGTTGCCGGACCGCATGAATCACCCCGCCATTGCCCATTCCATGCCCAGCGCCGCCCAGATCGCGACGATCCGGGGGCGTGGCCGCGCGATCATTGCGCATGAGGCGGAGGCCCTGCGCCATCTGGGCGATGGGTTGGACGACAGTTTTGCGCGGGCATGCTGGCTGATCGCGGGCGCGCGGCGGCGGCTGGTGGTGTCGGGCATGGGCAAATCGGGCCATATCGGGCGCAAGATCGCCGCCTCCTTTTCCGCCACCGGCACGGCGGCGCTGTTTCTGCATCCGGCCGAGGCTTCGCATGGCGATCTGGGCATGATGATGGCGGGCGACGTGTTGCTGGTGCTGTCGAATTCGGGCAATACGGCCGAATTGGGGCCTGTGCTGCGCCATGCGCGGGCGTTGGGGGTGGCGATCATCGGCATGGTGGCGCGCTCGCGCTCTATGGTGGGTGATATGGCCGATGTGCTGCTCCTGCTGCCTGACCGGCCCGAGGCCTGCGAGGACAGTTTTGCGCCGACCACATCGACGGTGATGCAATTGGCGCTGGGCGATGCGCTGGCGCTCTCGGTCATGGACGCGCGCGGGGTGAGCCGCAGGCAGATCCGCGCGCTGCATCCCGGCGGCGCGATCGGTCAGCGCTTGACCCCGGTGGGTGAGGTGATGAGCCGCGCCGGATTGCCGCTGGTTTCGCCCGATGCGCCGATGCGCGACGTGGTGCCGGTGATCACCGACCATCGCTTTGGGCTGGCCGGGGTGGTGGACGCGGCGGGGCGGCTGATGGGGGTGATTTCCGATGGCGACCTGCGGCGGCATTTCAGCGCGCTGGGCAAGGTCAGCGCAGGCGAGGTGATGACGCGCGATCCGCGCTCGCTCTGCCCCGATATGGTGGCCGTGGATGCGCTGCAATGGATGAACGAGGCCAAGATCACCGCCGCGTTTGTCGTCGCGCCCATGGCCGAGGGTGGAGAGATGCCGGTCGGCATTGTCCATATGCATGATCTCTTGCCGATGGGGCTGGAGCCGGCCTGACGCACCGGGGCGGCGGGTGTTGAGGGCAAGGCGTCCGGCCATAAGGGTTATTTCGGGCCGATGGGCGCGGCGCGGGGGCGGCAAAATCGGCCCTAAAACCGCCAAACCTGCAAAACCCCCGGATTTATCCCCAGAATCGCTGCACCTTTGCGATGAAACTCTTGCTGCGCGCCGATGGTGCGTTAGGAAGGTGATCCGAATTGGCGGATGTTTGGACGAATCCGCGCTTTCCCGCCGGTTCGGGCCGGTTTTACGCTTGGGGCCTGTCATCACATACTGGCGGCCTCCACACAGTTTGGGAACAGAAACGCCATGAAAGCCACGATCGAACGCGCGACCTTGCTGCGTTGTTTGAGCCATGTGCAATCGGTGGTGGAACGGCGCAATACCATCCCCATCCTTTCCAACGTGCTGATCGAGGCCAGCGGCACCGGTTCGGTCCGCCTGATGGCCACCGACCTTGATCTTCAGGTCGTCGAGCATCTGCCCGCCGTCAGCGTCGAGGCGCCCGGTGCGATCACGGTTTCGGCGCATCTGCTGTTCGACATCGCGCGCAAGCTGCCCGATGGGGCGCAGGTCTCGCTTCAGACCGCCGACAACCGCCTTGTGATCAAGGCCGGGCGCAGCCGGTTCCAACTGCCGACCCTGCCGCGTGACGATTTCCCCGTCATCATCGAGGGCGATCTGCCCACCAGCTTTGAGGTGCCCGCCGCCACGCTGGCGCAATTGATCGACCGCACGCGCTTTGCCATCAGCACCGAGGAAACGCGTTACTATCTCAACGGCATTTTCCTCCATGTCTCCGAGGAAGAACTGAAGGCGGCCGCCACCGATGGCCACCGTCTGGCACGCTTTACGCTGGCCAAGCCGGAAGGCGCGGACGGCATGCCCGACGTCATCGTGCCGCGCAAATGCGTGGGCGAATTGCGCAAGCTGCTCGACGAACATGCGGACAGCAACGTCAGCATCGACCTGTCGGCCAGCAAGATCCGTTTCTCGCTGGGCGGGGAAGAGGGCGTGGTGCTGACCAGCAAGCTGATCGACGGCACGTTCCCCGATTACAATCGCGTGATCCCGACCGGCAATGACAAGCTGCTGCGTCTGGACCCCAAGAGCTTCTATGAGGCGGTGGACCGCGTGGCCACGATCGCTACGGAAAAGACCCGCGCGGTGAAAATGGCGCTGGAAACCGACCGCGTGACGCTCTCGGTGACTTCGCCGGACAATGGCACGGCGGCTGAAGAACTGCCCGCCGATTACGGTTCGACCGGGTTCGAGATTGGTTTTAACGCGACCTATCTGAAAGACATCCTGAACCAGATCGATGGCGACAATGTCGAACTCCATCTGGCCGATGCCGGCGCGCCGACCCTGATCCGTCAGAGCGACAAGAGCCCCGCGCTCTATGTGCTGATGCCGATGCGGGTGTGATCGGCTCGGGCGATTGAGCAAAGGGGCGGGGGCTTTCGGGCTTTCCCGCCCTTTTGTATTGGGGTTTTGGTGCCTCCGGCGGGCAAAGGGCGGGGGCCCTTTGCAATCCCGATACTGATTTGGGTTTGTCGGTGGCGGAGTGTTTGGGCCGGGGGTGACAAGCCGCTTCGCGGGAAGGACAGGAGACCGTCGGGGAACGACGCCATGGCTGAGGTTTCTTGAACCTGAGCTCATATGCTATCGCACGGGGATGAATGATATAAGTGGAATACCTTTTAAGGAAGTTTTTGATCTGGCGAAAATGCCAGATCGCTGGCGCGTATTTTCTCTTTTTATAATTACAATCCCGGCGCTTGCGCTGGCATTAGCAATTGCGCCGAGAAGATTTCACGATTTCCTTGATCGAATTCCGCTTCAAGGAATAACGGGGTTACCAAGAAGAATTTTTGCACTTTTCGTGTTTACTTTTAGCAGCCTCATTCTTTGGGGTGCAGGGTACGATCACTTTCGCCAAGTGGAAAATGATCTCGCATTGGAACGGTCTGGTAACCTGAGTTTGGTTGAAGGCTGTTTGCAAAGCTTCCATCCGATGCCCGCCGACGGGCATGAAAATGAGCGCATCCTCGTCAATGGCAAAGCTTTTTCTTATTCAGATTTTGATGAGTCCACGCCCGGCTTCAACAACACATTGTCACACGGTGGTCCGATTCACGCTGATAGCGCAGTACGAATCCATTACGTTGGGAACACAATCGTCAAATTGGCTGTTCGGGACCATGCATGTCGGCCCGCTCCAGATTTGCTTCGCTAGGTATCCGCTCCCCTGCTCCTTCCCAACAGAACCCTGCCGCGCAGCGGCCTTCAAAACCTGCGCTTCCCCAAGCCACTATGTTGCCAACCTCACGCCGTCCCATTAACGGGATTGCAAAGGGACGAGTCCCTTTGCCCGCCGGAGGCAAACTTTTCTCCTAAATCCTTTTAAAACCGCCAAATCCTTTGCGGCACCTCACGCGGCGCAGCACGCTTGCGGGAGGCTTTGTCGGCATAGAGGCGGCAGTCGGCGGACTGGATGAGCGCGGCGGCATCGGCGCCTTCGAGGGGCGCGATGGCGGTGCCGAAGCTGGCGCCGATGGGGACGATGATGCCGTTCCACACGATGGGCAGCGAGAGGCCCGCACGCACCGCCGCGACCTCGCCCAGCGCGAGTTGCTGGCCGCGCGAAATGTCGTAGAGCATGGCGAATTCATCGCCGCCCAGTCGCGCCACACACAGTGCCCGCGCGCCGAGGCGCTGCATCCGGTGGGCCACTTCGGCCAGGATGGCGTCGCCCGCCAGATGGCCGTGGGTGTCATTGGCCTGTTTCAGTCCGTCCAGATCGGCCAGCACCAGCATCATCGGCCGGTCCCGCATCAGCCGGTCCTCCAGCATCCGCATAAAGGCGAGGCGGTTGTCCAGCCCGGTGAGCGGGTCGGTCAGCGAGGCGCGGATCGCCTGATGCTGCTGGGTCAGCATGGCCAGCGTTTCGTTGAATTTGGCCAGCACGACATGGATCTGCATCACCGTCATCAGCACCAGCATCAGCGCCAGCGCCCGCATGCCCAGCGAATCATAAAGCGCCAGTTTCAGCGCAATCGGGGCGATCGCGCTCACCATGCCCGCAATGGCCGCGCGCGGCACGCCCAGCAGGCACGAGGCGCTGGTCAGCGCGGCGATGGCGATGAAAACCGGCGCGACCATGCAATATTGGTGAGAGGCATGGGTAAAGGCATTGGCGGCCCAAATCCCGGCGATCAGCCCGACCGGCGCGCTCATCATGCTGGCGCGGCGCAGGTGGCGATAGATCTGGGCGCGCGGAAGCGGGGCCGCGGCGCGATTGCGGCGGCGGTTGCGGATCAGGACATAGAGGCAGGTGGCCGAAATCAGCCCGGCGGGTCCCCATTGCTGCCACAGGGGCAAATTGCCGCGCAGCGCCAGCGCCGTGGCCAGCGAGTGGATCCCCAGCAGCAGGCACAGCCAGGGCAAATGGGCGCTGACCCGCTGATACTGCAGGCGCACCATGGCCCCGGCCACGCGCGGCGGCACGGGGGCGGTAAAAGGCGAAAACAGGCGGCGGCGCATCTTGTGCCATCGCCTGCGCGGGGAGGGGTTTGACAAATCCCGCTTTGGATCAACCGGCAATTAGTCACTCCCCGCTTAGCTCTGCTGACGCGAGAACTAAGTGGAAATGACTAATTCAGGGTTAAGCTAACAAGTTTTTAATGCTTACCGGCGGCGGCAAGCATTTGATCGAAGGCTACGAATTTCTCACGCGGGGCGCCATCGCGGGCGCGGGCGACTTCGGCTTCGTCAATCTTTCGCCAATCGCGGAAAGTTACGAAATCAACCCCGCGCGCGGCGGCCAAAGCCTCGAAACCGGCGCGGCCCTGTTTGTCGCCGGGGGTGGGGAAATCCTCCGCAATGCGATCGACGATGGCGAAGCCGTCCGGGCGATTGGTGCCGATCGTGCCCGAAGGCCCGCGCCGCGCCCAACCGACGCAATAAAGGCCGGGCAGGATGCGCCCCTCCTCATTGGCAAAGCGCCCGGCGGCAGTGTCATAGGGCACGCCCTCGATGGGATTGGTGCGATAGCCGATGGCCGCAATCACCAGATCGGCGGGGACCTGATAGGTCTCGCCTGTGCCCACCGCGCGGCCATCGACCAGCGCGGTGCGTTCGACCTCGACCGCGCGCACCGAGCCATCGCCGATCAGCGCGCGCGGGGCAGCAAAAAAGTCGAAGTCGATGGTGAAGGGTTTGTCTGCACCCCCATCGGCGGCAAAGGCGCGCAGGTGCTGAACCGATTTGCGCATGCCCGGATCGAGCGCAGCGTCCTCGGCTTCGGGCGGCAGGTCGGCGGGATCGACGCGCGGGCGGGCGCGCTCCAGATTGCCCAACTCGCCCAGTTCCTTGGGGGTCATCGCAATCTGATGCGGGCCGCGGCGGCCCAGGATCGTGACCGAGGCGATGCCCGAGCCTTTCAGCGCATCAAGCGCATGGGCGACAATATCGGCGCCCTCAAACTCCTGCGGCACCTTGGCCAGAATCCGCGCAATATCGAGCGCGACGTTGCCGTTGCCGATCACCACCGCATGGGCTCCGGCAAAATCGGGGGCCAGATCGGCGAAGTGGGGGTGGCCGTTATACCAGCCCACGAAGGCTGCGCTGCCAAACACATTGCCCAGATCATCGCCCGGTATGCCCAGCGCGCGATCCGACGGCGCGCCCGTGGCCAGCACCACCGCGTCATACAATTCCTGCAATTCGGCAATCGAGACATCGCGCCCCACCGCCACCTTGCCGATGAAGCGCACATTGGGGGCCTGCGCCACCGCGTCATAGCGTTTTGCAACGCCCTTGATCGATTGATGGTCGGGGGCCACCCCGCTGCGGATCAGGCCAAAGGGCACCGGCTGAAGATCGAATATATCGACATGCACCTCCTCGCCCCAGCGCTTGAGCGCGGCTTCGGCGGTGTAATATCCGGCCGGGCCGGAACCGATGATGGCAAGATGCAGCATGGGTCTGATGCACTCCCTTTTATGGCGCCTTGTTGCGCCTCCTTTTTGTGCGGGCCCGTTCGGCTTGCGGGCGTTCTCGCGTTGATTCTTATCACATACCTGTTTGCTTGCCGTTGCAAGCCCCGATGGGCGCGCGGCTCCGCAGATGTCCTTAACGCGATTTAAAAGCATTTCGGGCATTTCGGGTGCCATGACTTCACCAATTCCCACAGGGGCACATCAGGCGTGACCAAGTCCAATCGGGCGCAAGCCCTGCTGCGAAAAGCCGAAACGCCAGCGCCCGCTCCGGCCATGGAGCGCCGCCGCGCCGCCGCCGCGCCCGAGCCCGAGTCGGCCCCTGTTGATGTCACGCATCTGCGCCGCAAAAGTGATCCCGTGCGCCGTGAAAGCGAGCCCTATCTGGGCTATTTCCTGATTTCCGAAGGCTGGTCGATGACCGCGATCGCGATGGGCATCGCGGCCATGATGCTTTGGCTCAATCAGTTTCGGATGCCGGGGCCGGTGGTGCTCGGCCTGCTGGGCGCGGCGGTGGCGATAGTGGCGGCCGCGCGCCTGTTCGTTTCGTTTGAACGCACCAGTCGCCGCCCGCTGGCGCTGCGCGTGGCCGCGATGGTGGCGGGGGTGGTCGTGCCCATGCTGCTTTACGGCGCGGGTCTGGCCATGTGGTTCGCATCGGGCATGTTGTCCGAACCGGTGCTGCTGATCGGCGCGATGGTGGTGGTTGGGCTGGTGATGGCGGTCACGCTGTCGGGGCGGCTGTTTACGATGGTGGCGGCCAAGCTGGCGCTGTGGACGCCGATCGCGCTGGCGCTGGGCTCGGTCTATACGCTGGTGACGCTGGTGCTGGGCGGGGCGATCGGGCTGGTGGCGGCGCTGCGCCAATTGGGCATCGACCGCGCCGGGCAAGCCGAACAGCGCGAGATGCGCCACGCCCAGATGCGCGCCGAGGAATTGCTGAACGAGTTTGAAAAGACCGGGCAGGGCTGGTTCTGGGAAACCGACCGCAAGGGGGCGCTGACCTATGTTTCGCCCAATATCATCGCCTTGCTGGGCCGCGAGGAGGGCGATCTGATCGGCCGCCCGCTGACCGACCTGTTCGTGATGCAGGAGCAGGAGCAGGTGGGCGAGCGCACCTTGCTGTTCCACCTTAACGCGCGTTCGGGCTTTAACGATCTGGCGCTGCGCGCGGCCAAGGATGGGGATGAGCAATGGTGGGCGGTCAATGGTCGCCCGGTCTATGATGCTTTCAACAATTTCCTGGGCTTTCGTGGCGCGGGCAGCGATCTGACCGAAAAGCGGCGCAGCGAGCAACATGCCACGCGCCTTGCCCATTTCGATTCGCTGACCGGGCTGGCCAACCGGTTCCAGATGAGCCAGACGCTGGAAAAGATCCTGTCGGCGCCCAAGGTTGATCATCGCGATTGCGCGGTGTTCCTGCTCGATCTGGACAGGTTCAAGCAGGTCAATGACACGATGGGCCATCCGGCGGGCGACGCGCTGCTCAAACAGGTGTCGCAGCGTTTGCAGCGCACCGTGGGCGAGGCGGGCCGGGTGGGGCGTCTGGGCGGGGATGAATTCAAGGTCATCCTGCCGGGCCGCATTGCGCGTGACAAGCTGGCCACGCTGGCCACCAGCATCATCGAGAACCTGTCGCAGCCCTATTCGATCGACGGCGCGCGGGTGGTGATCGGGGCCAGCATCGGCATCGCCATGGCCCCCGATGACGGCGTGACCAGCGAGGCGATCATCCGCAACGCCGACCTTGCGCTCTATGCCGCCAAAGATCGCGGGCGCGGCGTCTATCACTTCTATGACGAGGAACTGCATTCCGACGCCGAGGAGCGCCGCCAGCTTGAGCATGACCTGCGCGACGCCTTGGCGCATGGCGGGCTGGAGCTGTATTATCAGCCCTCGGTCGCGCTGAGCCAGCAGAAGATCACCGGGTTCGAGGCGCTGCTGCGCTGGAACCATCCCACGCTGGGCCGCCTGTCGCCCGCCAAATTCGTCGAGGTGGCCGAGGATACGGGCCTTATCACCCAGATCGGCGAATGGGCTTTGCGCACGGCCTGCCATGATCTGGCGCGCTGGCCCGAGCATGTGCGGGTGGCGGTTAATGTCTCGCCTTTGCAATTTGCAAATCCGGCGCTGCCCATGATCATCACGAATGCGCTGGCAGCCGCCGGCGTCGATCCGGCGCGGCTGGAGCTGGAAATCACCGAAAGCGTGTTTTTGAACGACAGCGCCAATACGGATGCGATGTTCACCGCGCTCAAGCGGATCGGCGTGCGTCTGGCGCTCGATGATTTCGGTACCGGCTATTCCTCGCTGGGCTACCTGAAAAAAGCGCCCTTCGACAAGATCAAGATCGACCAGAGCTTTGTGCGCGGCGCGACCATGCCGGGCAGCCGCAATGGCGCGATCATCGCCTCGATCGTCAGCCTTGCCGATGCGCTGGGCATGGAGACGACGGCGGAAGGCGTGGAGACGCTCGACGAACTCGATCTGGTGCGCGAACTGGGCTGCAGCCATGTGCAGGGCTATATCTTCTCCAAGCCCCTGCCGCGCGACGAGGCCGACATGCGGCTGAGCGCGGGCGGCATCATCGAGGCGAGAGGCCCGCGTTCGGCCCGCGCCCCGCGCCGCACGATGCTGCGCAAGGTGATGCTGACCGCGCAGGGCCGCCGCTATCCCGCCACGATCCGCAATATTTCGGAAAATGGCGCGATGTTCGAAGGGCTGACCGATGTGCCGATGGGCATGGAAATGTTGATCGAACTGTCCGACGATCTGGCGGTGGGGGCCACGGTGCGCTGGAGCCGCTATGGCCGCACGGGTGTTGCCTTTGCCGAGCCGGTGGCCTTTGAGGGCAGCGGCGCGATCATCCGCGCCAGCCTGTTCGGCCCGCAGGACCGCGACGGCGAGGCGCCGACCTATCGGCAGGTGGGGTAGGAGGTTAGGGGAACCGCCTTGTACGGTTCCCTCCGGCGTCGGCTCTCTCCCCCGGCCCTGTTACCCTATGGGGTATGCTGTTGGGCGGCAGGTCCGGGGGAGAGGGCCGGTGCCGGGGCAAATCGCGCAGGCGATTTGCCAACCATCATAACGTGACAGGGCGGGCCGGTGCTGCTAACGGCTGCGATTCTATGTGGGGTGGGGATTTACCGCCCTTTTGGCCCGCGCCCTTTTGATAAAGACATTTCATGACCGACCAGTCCAAGATCCGCAATTTCTCCATTATTGCTCATATTGACCATGGCAAAAGCACGCTGGCCGACCGGCTGATCCAGTTCACCGGCGGGCTGACCGAGCGCGAGATGAGCGCGCAGGTGCTGGACAATATGGACATCGAGAAAGAGCGCGGGATCACCATCAAGGCCCAGACCGTCCGCCTGAATTACAAGGCGCATGACGGCGAGGTCTATGAGCTGAACCTGATGGACACGCCGGGCCATGTGGACTTTGCCTATGAGGTCAGCCGGTCTTTGGCAGCCTGCGAGGGCGCGCTGCTGGTGGTCGATGCGGCGCAGGGGGTTGAAGCTCAGACGCTGGCCAACGTCTATCAGTCGATCGAGCATGACCACGAGATCGTGCCCGTCATCAACAAGATCGACCTGCCCGCCGCCGAGCCGGAAAAGGTCAAGGCCGAGATCGAGGAAGTGATCGGTCTGGACGCCAGCGAGGCGGTTCTGGCATCGGCGAAGTCGGGCATCGGCATTGAGGAAATCCTTGAGGCCGTGGTCAAGAAGATCCCCGCGCCCAAGGGCGACCGCTCCAAGCCGCTCAAGGCGATGCTGGTCGACTCCTGGTATGACCCCTATCTGGGCGTGGTCATTCTGGTGCGCGTGATCGACGGCGTCATCAACAAGGGCCTGAACGTCAAGTTCATGCAGGGCGGCACCGAACACCTGATCGACCGCGTGGGCTGTTTCACGCCCAAGCGCGAGGAACTGGCCGAACTGGGGCCGGGCGAGATCGGCTTTGTCACCGCGCAGATCAAGGAAGTTGAGCTGGCCAAGGTCGGTGACACGATCACCACGGTCAAGGGCGGCGCGACCGAGGCCCTGCCGGGTTATAAGGAAGTGCAGCCGGTGGTGTTCTGCGGGTTGTTCCCGGTGGACGCGGCCGATTTTGAAAAGCTGCGCGAGAGCATTGCCAAGCTGCGGTTGAACGATGCATCGTTCAGCTTTGAAATGGAAACATCGGCGGCGCTGGGTTTTGGCTATCGCTGCGGTTTCCTTGGCCTGTTGCACCTTGAAATCATTCAGGAGCGCCTGAGCCGCGAGTATGACCTCGACCTCATCACGACCAGCCCTTCGGTGGTCTATCGCATCCAGTTGCGCGCCAGCCGCACCGACGATGCAGGCGAGATCATGCTGCACAATCCCGCCGACTATCCCGATCCCAGCCGGATCGAACAGATCGACGAGCCGTGGATCAAGGCGACCATCTACACGCCCGACGAATATCTGGGCAGCATTTTGAAGCTGTGTCAGGACCGTCGCGGCATTCAGACCGGCCTGACCTATGTCGGCGGGCGCGCGCAGGTGAATTACGAGCTGCCGCTCAACGAAGTGGTGTTCGATTTCTATGACCGGTTGAAGTCGATTTCGCGCGGCTATGCGTCCTTCGACTATGAACAGATCGGCCTGCGCGAGGGCGATCTGGTCAAGATGGGCATCCTGGTCAACAACGAGCCGGTCGATGCGCTCTCGATGATCGTCCACCGCAGCGTGGCCGAGGAGCGCGGGCGCCATATGTGTGAGCGTCTGAAAGACCTGATCCCGCGCCACCTGTTCAAGATCCCGATTCAGGCGGCCATCGGCGGCAAGGTCATCGCCCGCGAAACCATCGCGGCCATGCGCAAGGACGTGACCGCCAAGTGCTATGGCGGCGACATCAGCCGCAAAAAGAAGCTGCTCGACAAGCAGAAGAAGGGCAAGGCCCGGATGCGCGAGTATGGCAATGTACAGATCCCGCAGGAAGCGTTCATCGCTGCGCTGCGGATGGGCGAGGAATAAGGGTTTAGGGGGCCTCCGGCGGGCAAAGGGCGGGGGCCCTTTGCAATCCCTTCATGGGGTTGCATGTTAAAGGCGCGGTGGCTTTCTGGCGATTTTTTGAAGCCGCTTCGCGGGTTCAGCCTCTCAGCACAAACCTTGTGCCATCGCCTATATCGAGCGAAAAGCCCACCGTCCGGCCCGGTTCCACATCCAGCGCCAGCGAGACCGGACATTGCTCGGCCTCATCGCTCATGCGGTAGAGCGGCACCCCGTCACACATCCCTTGCAACTGATCGCGCTGGCCCAGGATGATGTCCCCCTCGGCCAGACACAAAGGCGTGCCTGCGTCGCAGCAGCCCCCCGTCACATGCAGCACCAGCCGTCCATGCTCGGCACGCAGCCGGTCGAGAGCGGCATGGGCGGCGGGGGTGATCGGGATCTGGCGCGTGCTGGTCATCGCACACCTATGCCATGGCCGCCCCCTCTCTGGCGAATGGGACTTTGGCACAAGGGGGGCTTGCGACGATGGGCGGGGCATGAGAACCCAAAGTATGCCCGAACCTGCCCCCATGTCCCGTCCCATGCCCATCGCGCGCGGCTTTGTCGGATGGCTGGTGATGGCGGCGGCGCTGGCGGCGTTGATGGCGGGCTTTGTGCTCAGCCTTCGCAGCGCGGCGCGGCAGTTCGAAATCGCTCTGCTGGCCGAGCGGCAGGCGGGTCTGATCGCGGGCCTGTCGGGCCAGCCTCTGGCGAAAATCCCGCCGCGTCTGGCCGAATATCGCGCCTTGGTGGCGCAGGAAAGCGCGCTGGGTTCGCCCGCGCACAGCGACGAGCTGGCCCGCATCAACCGGCTGCCCGCCATGGGCGACACCGCCCGGCGCGAGGCCCTGTTGGCCACGATGATGGCGGGCGAGCGCGCCGAAGTCGCCGCCGCCCGCGCCGCGCTTGATCACAGCCGCCGCCGGATGCTCGTGCTGGGCGGGTTGTTGACGCTGCTGGCGCTGGCCTCGGCGGGGGCGGGGTTGTGGCGGCTGGTCTGGGCCAATCGGGCGCTGGAGCGCGAAGTGGCCGCCCGCAGCGCGCAATTGCAGGCCGTGGACCGCTCGCGCCGCCTGTTCTTTGCCAAGGCCAGCCACGAATTGCGCACCCCGGTTGCCGCGATGCGCTCGCTGGCCGAGGTGACGCTGGCCGCCGAGGGCGATTGCCCGGCCGCGCTGCAGGATGTGGTGGCGCAGGCGCAATTCCTCTCGCATCGCATCGACGAAATGCTCAGCCTTGCCAGCGCCGAAGAAGGCAAACCGGTGCTGACGCTCGCCCCTTGCGACCTGCGCGACATCGTTGCCGGGGCGCTGTCGGCGGCGGGGCCTTTTGCGCGGCTGGTCGAGGTTGATCTGGCCTATGATCCGCCCGCCGATCCCATGCGTGTGCGGGCTGACGGTCGCTGGTTGGGTCAGGCGCTGCTGGCCATCATCGACAACGGGCTGAAAATCTCCGACCCCGGCGCGGCGCTGGAAATTGCGCTTGTCCGCGATGGCGCCCATGCCATCGTGTTGATCGCCGATCATGGCCCCGGCATGGGCGAGGCCGATTTGCCTTTGATATTCGAGGCCTATTATCAAAGCGAGGAAGGGCGCCATCGCGGCGGCACCGGGCTTGGCCTTGCCCTTGCGCGATGGGTGGCCGATCAGCATGGCGGCGCGATCCGCGCGGAAAACCGGCCGACGGGCGGCGCGCGCATCGTCCTGAGCCTGCCCATGGAGGAGGCGTGATGATCCTGATCGTCGAGGATGACGTGACCATTGGCCGCACGCTGGCGCAGGGGCTGACAGCGGCGGGGCTGGCTGCGCGCTGGCTGCGGCGGGGGGCGGAGGTCGCCCCGCTGGTGGCGCAGGGCGGGGTGGAGGCGCTGGTGCTCGATCTTGGCCTGCCCGATGGCGATGGGCTGGATGTTTGCCGCGCGCTCCGGGCTGATGGGCATCGGCTGCCGGTGCTGATGCTGACCGCGCGGGGCGGGCTGGATGATCGGCTCGATGGCTTTGCGGCCGGTGCTGATGACTATCTTGCCAAGCCCTTTGCCTTTGCCGAATTGCTGGCCCGCGTGCGGGTGATGGTGCGCCACGCGCAACAGCGCCGCCCCGATCCGCTGGTGCTGGGCGTGCTGGAGGTCGACCCCCTGGCGGGCGAGGCGCGATGGGCGGGGCAAAGGCTGGATCTGGAGCCGAAGGGCATTCTCGTACTGGCGCAATTGCTGCGCGCGCGCGGCGGCGTGGTGACGCGCCGGGCGCTGATGGATGCGGTGTGGGGCGATGCGGCGGTGACGGATAATGCGCTGGACGTGGTGCTCTCCTCGCTGCGCAAAAGGCTGGCGCAGGCCGCCCCCGAAGTGCAGGTGCGCACCGTGCGAGGAACGGGTGTGACGATAGAAATCCCTGAAAATAAGCCGTAATTTCGGCCTCCTTATACCTTTGCCAGTCTGAGGCCTTTCTAAGGTTTTCCCGGCGCAACCTCTGATAGCCAGAACCCGTCAGGCGACCCGGCCAAAGGGCGCATACAGGGAGAGGCATATGCAGGGGCGTTTTGCGTTGATGGTTGCGGCTATGGTCATGCCCGCTGTGGCACAGGCCGAAGATGCGGCCATTGTCGTCAGCGCCAGCACGCCTTTGTCGGGCGCGGCGGACAATGGGCGGGTGCTGATCGACGCCAAGGCTTTGCGCGCGATGCAGGCGTTGAGCGTCAGCGATGCGCTGGCGCGGCAGACGCCGGGCGTGGTCATCAACGAGGCGCAGGGCAATCCGCTGCAAAGCGACCTGTCGTTTCGCGGCTATACCGCCTCGCCGCTGCTGGGCACGCCGCAGGGCATCGCGGTCTATGTCGACGGCGTGCGCGCCAACCAGCCCTTTGGCGAGGTGGTGAGCTGGGATCTGCTCCCCTCGGCGGCGATGGAACAGGTGACGCTGGTCGAGGGCGCCGCGCCGCAATTCGGGCGCAACGCTCTGGGCGGGGCACTCAGCATCCGCACCAAGGATGGACGCAGCGCGCCGGGCATTGCGGCCTCGGTGGCGGGCGGCTCCTATGGGCGGCTGCGCGGCAGCATCGAGGCAGGCGGCAAGGCCGACAATGGTCTGCACTGGTATGGCGCGCTGGAAGGGTTTCAGGAGGATGGCTGGCGCTATGCCTCGGCCAGCAAGGCGTGGAAGGGCTTTGCCAAGGCGGGCTGGGAAGGGGCAAATAGCGGAGTCAGTCTGAGCTTCAACCGCGCGCAATCCGACCTCAACGGCAACGGCCTGCAGGACTATCGCCTGCTCGCCCGCGACTGGCGCAGCGTCTATACCTCGCCCGACAACACCCGCAATATCGCCAGCAAGATCACCCTGTCGGGCCATCATCGCCTGTCGGAAAATCTCACCCTCTCGGCCAATGCCTTCTGGCGCAGCATCGTGACGCGCAGCATCAATGGCGACATGAACGAGGGCGCGCTGGGCGAGAGCCTGTATCAGCCCAATGCCGCCGAGCGCGCGGCGCTGACGGGGGCGGGCTATACCGGTTTCCCCATCAGCGGCGAGACGCAGGCCAACACGGCGTTTCCCAAATGGCGCTGCATCGCCAATGCCCTGCTCAATGATGAGCCCAACGAGAAGTGCAACGGGTTGCTGACGCGCTCCTCGACGCGCCAGCAAGAATGGGGCGGGGCGGTGGAACTGGCCTGGACCGGCATGGGGCAGCATCTGACCGTGGGGGCCGGCTATGCGCAGGCGCGGGCGCGGTTTATCCAGAACAGCCAGTTTGGTTACTTGTTGTCCGATCATTCGGTGGTGGCCGTGTCGGGGCCGGGGGCCTTTGCCGATGGCACGCAGAACAGCGAGAATGCCTTTGACGCCCGCGTCGATCTGCATAGCCGGATTTCCAGCCTTGGCCTCTATGCCGCCGATGTGCTGACGCTGGGGTCGCGGGTGACGGTGACGCTGGCGGGGCGGTATGACCGCACGCAATTGCATAATCGGGATCAGATCACGCCGGGCGGCGGCACGGGGTCGCTTGACGCCGATCCGGTGTTCCAGCGCTTCAACCCCTCGGCCATGGTCGATTGGCACGTGGCCCATGGCCTGACCATCACCGCGCAGGCGGGCGAGAGTTCGCGCGCGCCCTCGGCGGTGGAGCTGGGCTGTTCGGACCCGGCCAGCCCCTGTCGCCTGCCCAATGCGATGGCGGGCGATCCGCCGCTGCGGCAGGTGGTGGCGCGCAGCCTCTCGCTGGGCGCGCGGATCGAGCGCAAGGCGTGGAACCTGCGCCTGACCGCGTTTCGCAGCGATAATCACGATGATATTCAATTCATTGCGGGCGGGGCTTCGGGCTTCGGCTATTTCGCCAATGTCGGCACCACGCGGCGGCAGGGCATCGAGGCCAGCGGCGCGGTGCATTGGGGGCGCTGGCAGGTGGGGGCCAGCTATACGTTGCTCGACGCCACCTATCGCACCCCGCTGACGCTGAACGGCGGATCGAACAGCAGCAATGACGCCGCGGCCCCCGGTTTCGATGGCGAGATCGCCGTGCGCCCCGGCGACCGTCTGCCGCTCCTGCCGCGCCATCTGTTCAAGGCGCAGGCGGGTTTTGACGCGGCCTCATGGCTGAGCGTCCGGGCGGAAATGGTGGCGGCCGGCGGCGTCTATGCACGGGGGAATGAGAACAATCTGCACCAGCCCGACGGCACCTATTATCTGGGCGCGGGCAAAACCGATGCCTATGCGGTGGTCAATACCTCGGTCGAGATCAGGCCGCGCAAGGGTGTGATCTTTACCGCCGGGGTCAGCAATCTGATGAACGCCCATTACGCCACGGCGGCGCAGTTGGGGGCCAGCGGGTTTGACACGAACGGAGCCTTTGTCGCCCGCCCGTTCAGCGGCCCGGTGATCGGCGGCGAGCGGCCTTTGGTGCACAGCACATTCCTTGCCCCCGCCGCGCCGCGCCGGTTCGAGGTGGGGCTGCGGGTGCAGCTGTGATTAACCGTTTCGGTTAAAATCCTGTCCTACACGGTCGAGGCGCTGATAACTCTGCCGGGCCGGGCGATTCGCATAATGCGATGACGCCCGGTCTTTGGGAGTTGTTCTCATGGGTCTTAACACGCTGTTTTTGAGCATGGAGGGGGCCTTGCGCTGGTTGCGCGGGCTGGCCCGCTGGCTGGACGGTTCGGCCTTGCGGCTTTGGGCGGGGTTGGCGCTGGTCGCGATCGGTGCGGCGGGGTGGCAATATCATCGCGCCGCGCATTGGGCCGCCACCGTCCGCGCCACCCAATCCGCTTGGGATGTCGAGCGCAAGGCCGCCGCCGCCGCCAAAACCGCCGCCGAAACCCGCTACAGGAGCCTTGCCGATGATGCCGATGCCCGACATGCCGCCGCGCTGGCGCAGGGGGATGCTCGCCTTGCTGCCTATATTGCCGCTCACCGCCTGCGCCCATCCGCGCCCGATCCAGCCCGCGTCGCCACAGATCACCCTGCCGCAATTCCTGAAGGCTCCGCCGCCAATCCCGTCCTGGCGAGCATCACCGAGGCCGACCTGAAAATCTGCGATGCCGATTATGTTTATGCGCAGGCCGCCCATGACTGGGCCAATGGCCTGAACCCGTAATACGACAAACCCCCGCCCGGCAGCGCCGGACGGGGGTTCACGCAACCCTCGGGGGGCAAGGGTTGTGCGGGCAGCTCTTACTTGGCCTTTTCAAAGGCCGCGCTGATGCGCAGGGTCACTTCATCGCCGATCAGCGGGATGTAGGTCTTCACGCCAAAATCGCTGCGCTTGAGCGCGGCGGTGGCGTTAAAGCCCACCGTATAGCCCTTGCTCAGCGGGTTCACGCCGCTGGCCAGAAACGCGGCCTTCAGCACCACCGGGCGGGTCACGCCGTGGAACGTCAGGTTGCCCGCGATATTGGCGGTGCGCGGGCCGGTGGGCGTCACGCCGGTCGAGGTGAAGCGGATTTCGGGATATTTGCCCGCATCCAGCCATGCTTCGCTCTTCAGCTCGCCGTCCAGTGTGGCATTGGTGGTCGAGATGCTGCTGACCGGGATGGTGATGTCCACCTTGGCCGCGGCGGGCGCCTTGGGGTCAAGCACCAGCGAGCCGGTGACGCCGGTCAGATCGCCGTACCAATCGGAAAAGCCCATATGGCTGACGGTGAACTGCACGCGGGTGTGGGTGGTTTCGACCGCGTAATTGCCCGCCTGCACGGCGGCAGGGGCGGGGTTGGCCACCGGCGACTGCGCATAGGCGGCAACCGGGGCAACGATCAGGGCGGCGGCGATCAAAGAACGAAACATGGCGATGGTTCCTTACAAAGCGCTGATTTCGGCAACCGCGCCCGAGATGGCTTCGGCTGCGGCTTCGGGGCCAAAGGCCAGACCTTCGGCGGTGACGACGGTGACATCATCGACGCCCACAAAGCTGAGCAGGCTCTTGGTGTGGGGCACGGCGAAGGGGAAGCCGGTGGCGTCGTCATACTTGCCGGCGCGGGCCTGGGCCAGAATGGCCTTCTTGCCCTTGACCAGACCTTCGGGGCCCTTTTCGGTGTACTGGAACGTGGTGCCGGCGCGGCTGACGTAATCGAACCATGCCTTGAGCGTCGAGGGCATGCCGAAGTTATAGACCGGCACGCCGATCACGATGATGTCGGCGGCAAAGACTTCGCCGATGATTTCATCCTGAAGCGCGCGGGCGGCGGCGAACTGGTCGCCTTCGGGGGCCTGACGGCCGATCCCGGCCAGCGAGGCGGAGTCGACATGGGGCACCGGATTGGCGTCGAGGTCGCGCTCAACCACATTGGCTTCGGGGTGGGCGGCCAGATAGGCGTTGATCAGCTTGTTGCTGACCGAGGCTTCGCCAGTGGCGGCCGAACGGATGACAAGAACATTAGCCATGGGAATTCTCCTGTACGGGGGAAATGAGAGGGGAAGGTTTCAGTCGAAGCGGTAGGCATCCATGCGCAGGATGCCCAGATCGGTGGATTGGTGAATGCGGGTCGGCTTTGCCCCTTCGCCCGCCGCGCCCAGCGCGACAAACAGCGGCAGCAGATGCTCGTCGGTGGGATGGTTTTCCACCGCATAGGGGGCAAGGCGGCGATAGGAGACCAGATCGCAGGTCCGCCCGTTCATCAGCGCCTCGTGCATCCAGTCGGCGAAGGACGTCACCCATTCCGGGCTGGGTCCATCACCCAGATGGCGGCTGATGGCGCGCAGATTGTGGGTAAAGCTGCCCGAGGCCAGCACGAGGACATTCTCTTTGCGCAAGGCGTTCAGCGCCCGGCCCAGTTGCACATGATGGCCCGGCCCGAGGCGGCTCTGGATCGAGAGCTGCACCACCGGAATGGTATGTTCGGGCCACATCAGCAGCAGCGGCGTCCATGCGCCATGATCCAGCCCGCGCCGCGTGTCGATCCCGGCGCGCAGGCCCGCATCGCCCAGCAGATCCACCACCCGCGCGGCCAGATCGGGCGATCCGGGGGCGGGATAGTTCAGCGCATAGAGCGCGGGCGGAAAGCCGTAGAAATCGTGGATCGTCTCGTTGCTTTCCACCGCATTGACGGTGGGCACATCGGTTTCCCAATGGGCCGAGATCACCACGATGGCGTCCGGGCGTTCCAGCTGGCCGCCAAGGCCCGCGATGAAATGGCGCGCCGGGTGGTCCTGCAGCGCCAGCATCGGCGAACCGTGTGAGAGATAGAGGGTGGGCTGCATCGGTTTTCTCCGTGCCGAGGCTTGCTCGGCGTTGAGAGCTAAATAGGCTAATGACTTTTGCATTCCAATTGGCCAATATTGCAGATCATCCATGCGAAAACGGATAGGTGTCTATGGATTGGGATGACGTTCGCAGCTTTCTGGCCATTGCCCGCACGCGCAGCCTGTCGGGCGCCGCGCGCGAACTGGGCGTGCGCCAGTCCACCATGAGCCGCCGGTTGGAGGCGATGGAAGCGCGCAACGGCGCCCGCCTGTTGCAGCGGACCACCAATGGTTATGAGCTGACCGCGCTGGGCGAGGCGGTGCTGGGCAATGCCGAGCGGATGGAGGCCGAGGCCATCGCGGTCGAGCGCATGGTGCAGGGGCGCGACGTGGCGCTCTCGGGCGTGGTGCGGCTGACCACGGTGGAGGTCCTGTCGAACCTGCTGCTGCCCGGCGCGGTGCGGGCTTTGCAGGCGCGCTATCCGGCGATCACGCTGGACGTGCTGACCGACAGCCGCTCGCTCAGCCTGTCCAAGCGCGAGGCCGACATTGCCATCCGCATGACCCGGTTTGACAGCCATGACGTCATCACCCGCCGCATGACGACCGCCTCGAGCGCGCTTTACGCCAGCCCCGATTATCTGGCCGAGCATGGACAGGATCTGGCCAGCCCGGACCAGGCGATCATCACCGTGCTGGAGGATCACGCCCATCAGCCCGAGGCGCGCTGGCTGGCTGAAATGCTGCCCCATGCGCGCGTGGCCATGCGCAACAACAGCCGCGATGGGCAACTGGCCGCGGCGCGGGCGGGGATCGGCGTGGTCTGTCTGCCTTGTTATCTGGCCGATCGTGATCCGGGGGTGGTGCGGCTGGATGCGGGGCTGGGGCCGTCGCGCGAAGTGTGGCTGGGGGTTCATGCCGATTTGCGCCACATGCCGCGCATAAGGGCGGTGATCGATGCGCTCAACGATGCCTTTGCGGCCGAGAAAGACCTGTTTTCCGGCGAGGCGCCGAACAGGCCGCAGAGCGGGAAAGCCTGAGGTAAAACCCCGTTCTTTGTGCGCAGCATTGTACGGCAGGCGTTGCGCCCCGGCCCCGGCGGGCTTACACAAAAGGTTCAGGGAGATTTTGTCATAATGTCATCTACAGCCACGCCGCCACCCGCCACCAGATCGCGCAAGCGCAAAGGGGGCGAGGGGCTGCGCATCCATCAGGCCATCGCGCGCAAGCTGGGCATCGCCATCCTCAACAGCACGCATGAGCCCGGCTCGTCGCTGGGCGGAGAGATCGAGGCGTCCGAGCGTCTGGGCGTATCGCGCACGGCCTATCGCGAGGCGATCCGCATCCTGATCGCCAAGGGGCTGATCGAGAGCCGGCCCAAGGCGGGGACGCATGTGTTGCCCCGGCGACGGTGGAACCTGCTGGATCCCGACATTCTGGCGTGGATGTTTTCGGAAAAACCGGATCGCGATTTCGTGCGTGACCTGTTCGAACTGCGCGGGATCATTGAGCCTGAGGCGGCGGCGCTGGCGGCCGAGCGGCGCCATGACGGCCATCTGGCCGGAATGCGTCAGGCGCTTGACGGGATGCGCGTCCATGGCCTTGCCTGCGGCGAGGGACAGGCGGCGGATCAGGATTTCCACTCCACCATGCTGGAGGCGGCGGGCAATGATGCGCTGACCTCGCTGATCGGATCGGTGGGGGCGGCGGTGCGCTGGACCACGCATTTCAAGCAGAGCAATTCGCCCGCGCCGCGCAATTCATTGCCCGAGCATGAGGCGGTGCATCAGGCCATTGCGGCGGGCGACCCGGATGGCGCGCGCCGCGCGATGCGGGTGCTGCTGGAATATGCCCGTTCGGACGTGGTGGACAGCATAGCCTGAATTTTCAAAGCGGCGATGGCGGCCCTGCGCGGCCCGCTCCGGCATGGGGCCGGGGCGGGCCGTTTTGCGCTCGCGTTTGAGAGGCCTTGCAGAGCGGCTTGACGCGCTCGGGATAAATGTTATGAATAATAGCATACGCCGTCCCAAGCGGGAGGCACCGTCCATTCGGAGAGGAGCTTGTCATGACCGAGCAGACCATTGAACGCGCAGAAGAAGATACCGTTGCGGTCCACATCGAGAATCGCATCGCCTGGGTGAAGTACAACCGCCCCGAGAAGCGCAATTGCATGAGCCCCAAGCTGAACCGTCAGATGACGCGCGTGCTTGAAGATCTGGAATTCCGCGAAGACGTGGGCGTGGTCGTGCTGACGGGCGAAGGCTCGGCTTTCTCGGCGGGCATGGACCTTCAGGAATATTTCCGCGAAAACGAACAGAAGGGCCTGTGGGCCACCCGCAAGGCGCAGCGCGAAGCCTATAACTGGTGGGAACGTCTGCGCTGGTATGAAAAGCCGACCATCGGCATGATCAACGGCTGGTGCTTTGGCGGCGCCTATGGTCCGCTCTATGCGGTCGACATCGCCATCGCCTCGGACGATGCCAAGTTCGGCCTTTCGGAAATCAACTGGGGCATCCTGCCCGGCGGCGGCGCGTCCAAGGTGGCGCAGGAACTGATGCCTCTGCGCAAGGCGATGTATCATGCGATGATGGGCGAGAACCTGACCGGCAAGCAGGCCGAAGCGCAGGGTCTGGTGACCGAAAGCGTGCCGCATGACCAGCTCAAGGCCCGCGTGATCGAGATCGCCGAAGCGCTGCTCAAGAAGGACGCCAACGCGCTGCGCGCCACGAAGTGGGCGATGCGCCGCATGGTCGAAATGACCTATGACAATGCCGAAGACTATCTGATCCGCGCGCAGGAAGCGCTGAACGGCTTTGGCGGTCTGGAAGGGCGCAAGGAAGCGACCAAGCAGTTCCTTGACGACAAGACCTTCAAGCCGGGTCTGGGCACGTTCGACATCACCAAGATCAACAAGTAATCATCCTCCGGAGAGGGCAGTAAAGATGGCAAGACTGGAACGGGCGAGCATTGCTCGCCTGCTCAAGCCGCGCAGTGTTGCGGTGGTGGGCGCAAGCGACAAGCCGGGCGCTCTGGGCGCAACGCTGATCAGCAATCTGGACCGTGCCGGATATGCGGGCGCGATTTACCCGATCAATCCCAACCGGGAAAAGATCGGGGAGCGCGCCTGCCTGCCCTCGGTGGATGCTTTGCCCGATGGCGTGGATGTGGCGGTGCTCGCCATTCCCCGCGCCTTCGTGCTGGATACGATCAAGGGCCTTGCCGCGCGCGGCGTGGGCAGCGCGATCATTTTTGCCGCCGGTTTTGCCGAGGATGGCGAAGCGGGCATGGCCGAACAGGCCGAGATCGGGCGCATTGCGGCCGAATCCGGCATGGTGATCGAAGGGCCGAACTGCCTTGGCATGGTCAACCATGTCGATGGCGTGCCGCTGACCTTTGTGGAAACGGCGATTGTGCCGCCCGCCGGACGTCGTTCGGTCTCGGTGGTATCGCAGTCGGGCGCGATGGCGGCGGTGCTGTGCACCACTTTGCTGGCGCGCGAACTGGCCTGCTCCTATTCGGTTTCCACCGGCAACGAGGCGGCTTCGGGCGTGGAGGATTATCTCGACTGGCTGGTCGATGATGCCGATACGCAGGTGATCGCGATGATCGTCGAGCAGTTCCGCGATCCGGCCCGCTTCATCGCGGCGGCGGACCGCGCGCGCGCGGCGGGCAAGCCCATTGTCCTGCTGCACCCCGGCAAGTCCTCGGCGGCGCGCGAAAGCGCGGCCACGCATACCGGCGCCATGGCGGGCGATTACAAGCTGATGCGCGCCAAGGTGGAACGTACCGGCGTGATCTTTGCCGAAACGCTTCAGGAACTGGGCGATATTGCCGAGATCCTGATCCGCTGTGCGGGGATGAGCCACCCTTCGGCCGCCGTGCTGGGCGAGAGCGGCGCGTTCAAGGCGCTGACCCTCGATCTGGCCGAGGAACTGGGTCTGCCGCTGGCCGATCTGCATGATGAGGACAGTCCGGAACTGCGCGCTGCCTTGCCGCCTTTCGTGCCGGTGTCGAACCCGCTCGACATTACCGCGCAGGGCTTGTCGCAGCCGGTGATCTATACGCAGTCCTTGGGCGCGCTGATGGATGATGCGCGCGTGGGCGCGGTCGTGGCCGGCATCATCCAGTCCGATCCGATCACGGCCAAGATCAAGGTGCCTGCGATTGTTGCCGCTCTCGACGGGCGCGAGATCACCAAGCCGCTGGTCTTTGCGGGCCTCGATGAAGGCGCGGATATGCCCGCGCATTACATCGCGGATCTGCGCGCTCGCGGCATTCCCTGGTTCCCCACCACCGAGCGGGCTTTCCGCGCTCTGGCCGCGCTGACGCGGCGGGCGGCGCTGGATCTGACCAATGCGGCCCCGGATGCGCTGTCGGTGGCGGGTCTGGGTGACTATGCAGGCGTGGTGGCCGAATATCAGGCCAAGGCGCTGCTTGGTCCGCTGGGCATCAGCTTCCCCACGGGTCAGTTCGCGGCGGATGCCGAAGCTGCTGTGGCTGCGGCCGAAGCCGTGGGCTATCCGGTGGCGATGAAGGCGCAGGCGGCTGCTCTGGGCCACAAGTCGGACGCTGGCGGAGTGATGCTCAATCTGGCGGATGCTGACGCTGTGCTTGCGGCTTTCCCCAAGATGATGGCCAATGTCGCGGCCTATGATGCCTCGATCAATCTCGACGGCGTGCTGATCGAGAAGATGGGCAAGCGCGGTCTGGAAATGATCGTGGGCGCCAAGAATGATCCTGAATGGGGTCCGGTGGTGCTGGCCGGTTTTGGTGGGGTGACGGCGGAAATTCTGGCCGACGTGGCACTGATTACGCCCGACCTGTCGGAAGACGCCATTGTCGATAAGCTCTATGGGCTGAAGCAGGCCGCTTTGCTCAAGGGCTATCGCGGTTCGCCTGCGCTGGACGTGGCGGCGCTGGCCAAGCTGATCCGTCAGATCAGCGCGGTCTTGCTGGCCGAACCGTCCATTCTGGAAATGGACCTCAACCCGGTCATCCTGCATCCCGCTGGCGAGGGCGTTGTGGCGCTCGATGCGCTGATGCTGGTAAAGTAAACGGTGAACTCAGGCGGAGTGATCTCGCTCCGCCTGAGGCCGCTGGCCCATCACGCGCAGGTAAAAGCGCGAGAAATAGGACGGGTCGGCAAAGCCCAATTCCTGCGCGATCTGGGTGATGGTCGCATTGGTATAGCGCAGCAGGCGCTGCGCCTCGACGCCCAGACGGCGATGGATGACCTCCAGCGGGCTGCCCCCCAGACGGGCATGGCACAGGCGCCCCAGCGTTCGCGGTGTGCAGCCGATATGATCGGCGTAAAAATCCAGACCGCGATGTTCGCGCAGATGCACCTCGACCAGATGGCGGAATTGCGCGAGGCGGCGGTCATCCACGCTCTCGGCGCTCAATTCCGGGTCGGGCAGGCTTCGCGCCAAAGCCTCGGCCATGGCGAGGAAGAGATGACCGTCCTGCCATTCCTGCGCCAGAGCGTTCATTTCCCCGGCCAGCAGGCCCACACGCCGCGCCGCGCTTTCGCCCATCGTGCCATGGCCGCCCTTGGCCAATAATCGTTGCAGCGGATCATCCGCCCCCTGCGCGCGGCCTGCAAAATCGAGCGAGAGCGTCAGCACATGGCCATGGGTGCCGGGGCTGAAGCGAAAGCCATGCACGCTGCCCGCGGGCAGCACGACATAAGCGGGCGGCACCAGTGCGAAACGCGCGCCATCCAGCGTCACCTCGGCTTGGCCTGCGCTAACGATAAGTACCTGAATGCCGCGTTCATGGCGATGGGGCGAGATTTCCCAGTCATGCAGGCTGGATCGTTCGGCAATCGTCTCGATATGGGCAAAACCGGCGGGCGAGGGCGTATTGCTCTCGCCAAACAGGCCATAGACGGGAATGGCAGGGGATGTGTCGCGCATGTCCGAAAAGTGCCAATAGAATGACCGACCCATCCCTTTCCGCATGGCTGCGCCAATGTCAATGTCCGCGCCAATCGGCCTGCCCCCGCAACGTAGGCTGTAGGTGGAATTAGGGAGATAAATCCATGAAAACTCAGGTCGCCATCATTGGCGCCGGGCCTGCGGGTCTGCTGCTGGGCCATTTGCTGAAATCCGAAGGCGTCGATTGCGTGGTGCTCGAACGCCAGACCGGCGATTATGTGCTGGGCCGCATCCGTGCGGGCGTGCTGGAACAGATCACCGTTGGCCTGATGGAGCGCCTTGGTCTGGACGCGCGCCTCAAGGCCGAGGGGCTGGTTGAGGAAGGCTTCAATCTGGCCGATGGCGAACGCCTGATCCGCATTGATGTGGCGAACCTGACCGGCAAGACCGTGGTGGTTTACGGCCAGACCGAGATCACCAAGGACCTGATGGATGCCGCCCCCTCGCGCGGGCTGGAGGTGATCTATCAGGCGGGCGACGTTGCGCTGCATGACATCGAATCCGAAGCGCCCTATGTCACCTATACCAAGGAAGGGGCCGAGCATCGCATCGACGCGCGCTTTATCGTGGGCTGCGACGGTTTCCACGGCCCCAGCCGCAAGGCGATTCCCGCCAGCGTCGCGCGCGAGTTCGAGCGGGTCTATCCTTTCGGCTGGCTGGGCATTCTGGCCGATGTGCCGCCCTGCAACCATGAGCTGATCTATGCCAACCATGAGCGCGGCTTTGCGCTGGCCTCGATGCGTTCGCATACGCGCAGCCGCTATTATGTCGACGTGCCGCTGACCGAAAAGATCGAGGATTGGTCGGATGATCGTGTGTGGGACGAGCTGGCGATCCGCCTTGGCCCGGATGCGGCGGCCAATATCACGCGCGGGCCCAGCATCGAAAAGAGCATCGCCCCGCTGCGCTCCTATGTGTTCGAACCGATGCGCCATGGCAGCCTGCTGCTCTGCGGGGATGCCGCCCATATCGTGCCGCCCACCGGGGCCAAGGGGCTCAACCTTGCCGCATCCGACGTGCATTATGCCGCCGAGGCGCTGGTCGGCTTCTTCCGCCGCGCCGACAATGATGCGGTGATCGGCTATTCCGCCAAGGCGCTGGCCCGCGTTTGGAAGTCGGAGCGTTTCAGCTGGTCGCTGACCAAGCTGATGCACCGCTTGCCCGAGGACGGCCCGTTCGAACGCGCGATGCAGGTGGCCGAGCTCGACTATATCGCCACCAGCAAGGCGGCCCAGACCAGCATTGCCGAAAATTACGTCGGCCTGCCTGTATAATACCCGTGGGGCGGAGGGGAAACCTTCCGCCCCTTACAGTTTCCAGTTGAAGTTCAGATTGACATAGGTCCGGTTCGGCTGGTTCGCGCTGCCCGGCCCCAGGCGCATGTCATAGCCGGTTTCGGCCGAGAGCGACTTGTCCTTGCCCAGCAGTTTGAGCCGGGCCACCGCGCCCGCATCATGCCGGGCCAGAGGCGCGAAATTGTCGAATGTCCCCAGATCGCCCCGCGCCACCATACCCAGCGCCAGCGCTGAATTGAGCCGATAAAACGCGCTGGAATTATAGGAAAGATGCATGGGGTTGGGGTTGGCCAGCGACTTGTTGCCCTTCACATCGACCTGCAGATCGACCGGGCCGGACATATGGCGCAGCTTCACATTGGTGGCCATATTGCGTGCATCGGCAAAGCGCTGCTCGATGCCCACGGCCAGCAGGCGGGGATCGCCCAGCTTGTACGTGCCCAGATCCTGAAACTTGACGCCCGGATCGGGGAACATGTCGTTCTTGCCATGCTTGGCGCCGTTGACCACGATGGCGCGGCCATTCACGGTTCCGCCCCAACTGTCGGGCGAAAATCCGGTATATTGCCCCGTGGCCGCAATGTTCATGGCCAGCGCCGCATCCATCGCCCGTTCCAGTTCCGGTCCGGTTTCATCGGCAATGGCCATGGCCGTTTCCTCGACCGAGGTTTCCTCGCGCATGTCGATGCTGCCCTGCAGCGCCTCGGGCCAGCGGACAGGCATATCCTGCGCACACGCGGGGGCGGCGGACATCAGGGCGCAAAGGCCAGAGATGAGAGGGCGAATGATCATGGCCGGTTCTAAACTGCGTGAACAAAATCCAGACTTGGCCGCACTATAGCGAATATTGGGCCAAGGAACAGAGCGCCATACTGGCTTTCCTTGCAACTCCTGCCTATCTCGGCGCGGTTAGGAAAGTGAGAATCGCATGGCAACGCATACTACTCGGATGCTCATCATTGGTTCCGGCCCGGCCGGGCTGACCGCGGCGATCTATGGCGCGCGGGCGGGTTTGAACCCTATCGTGGTGCAGGGGCTTCAGCCCGGCGGGCAATTGACCATCACCACCGACGTTGAAAACTATCCCGGTTTCCGTGAAGCGGTGCAGGGCCCCTGGCTGGTGCAGGAAATGCAGGCGCAGGCCGAGCATGTGGGCACGCGGATGATGTGGGACACGATTGTCGATATCGACCTGTCGGGGCCTCCTTTCCGCGCCATCGGCGATTCGGGCGATGTCTATGAAGGCGACACGCTGGTCATCTGCACCGGGGCGCAGGCCAAGTGGCTGGGCACAAAGGGCGAGCAGGAATTTTCGGGCAAGGGCGTTTCGGCCTGCGCCACCTGCGACGGCTTCTTCTATCGCGGCAAGAAGGTCGTGGTGATCGGCGGCGGCAATACGGCGGTCGAGGAAGCGCTTTACCTCACCAACCATTCGCAGGACGTGACGCTGATCCACCGCCGCGATTCTTTGCGCGCGGAAAAGATCCTGCAGGACCGCCTGTTTGCACATCCTAACATCAAGGTGTTGTGGAACAAGGAAGTCGAGGAATTTGTTGGCGATGGCGCCATCGGCGGGGCGGGCCTGACGGGTCTGGCGCTGGTCGATACGGTCACGGGCGAAAAGTCGGTCGAACCGGCGCAGGGGGCTTTTGTGGCTATCGGCCATGCGCCCGCCACCGAATTGTTCAAGGGCAAGCTGGAGCTGGACGAAAGCGGCTATATCGTGGTCCAGCCCGGCACGCCCAAGACCGCGATCCCCGGCGTGTTTGCGGCTGGCGACGTGATGGACCACACCTATCGTCAGGCCGTGACGGCGGCGGGCACGGGCTGCATGGCGGCGCTGGATGCGGAACGCTTCGTCGGCGCGCTGGATTTTGCCGCGCAGGCAGCCAAGGCGGACGCCTGATCGTAAAAGGGGCGGCGGGTTTACGCGCCGCCCTTTAGCGCCCCGATGATCTGCGCCATCAGCCATTCGCGCGCATGGGGTTCGACAAAGGAATGGCTGGCCCCATCGCAGCGGGCGATCCGCGCATCCTTGCCGTCCCACACCCCCGCAAAGGCCTGCGCGGTCGAATCGTTGCCCGCCAGCAGCAGTCGCACCGGACCGGTAAACGCGCCCAGCCCATCGCGCATTTGCTGCACCAGAGGCGCAGGCGGCGGCGCGGGCCGCGCCAGACGCAGCAGCGAGCCGAGCAGGCTGGCCAGCGAAACTTTCCCCGTCAGCAAGCGCATCAGCGCATCACTATTGACCAAACGCTTGCGATAATGCGCGCGCAGGGCCTGCACCGAGGGGCCTGCATTCTCTTCCTCAAACGTCCAGGGGTTGGACAGCACCAGCGCATCCACCCCCGCGCCCGAGGACAGCATCAGCGCGCTGGCCGCATCGCAATTGCCCAGCGCGATCACGCGGGTCATGGACGGCACCGCCGCGCGAAACGCCGCAATCGCCGCCGCCAGATCGGGCGCGGAAGACTGGAACCCGCCATTGGCCCCCTCGCTGTCGCCCACGCCGCGCCGGTCGAAACGGAATGCGGCATAGCCTTGCGCCACCGCGCCCTCGGCAATGCGGGCATGGCTGCCCCATGCGCCGCTGCGGATTTCATTGCCGCCCGAAACGATCAGCAGGCCGGTGGTGGGCGCCGCATCGGGCAGGTCGAGCGTGGCGAAGAGCATGGCGCCCTCGCAAGGAAAGCTCAGCATCTGCCGCATCACGCCGTCTCCTTCTGCGCCAGAGCGACGGCGATGATCGCGGCCAGAGCATCGGCTTGGCCTGCATCCTCGCCCGGTTCGGGGCGCAGCCACAATCCGGGGCCGCCCAGCCCGTCCTGCGTGATGGTCTGAACGGCGGGGTCCTCGCGCGCGACCAAACCACCAAATTCCGCGATAAAATCGGCCCCCAGGCGATATCCGGCCAGTTCCAGCCCATGCACCCGTCCGGCTTCGAGCAGACTGTCCTGCGTTTCGCTGCGCCCCGCCTCACGCGCGGCAAGGATGCGCGCGCGCAGCATCTGGCGCAACTGGCTGGCCCCGGCCACCGGCGCGTAATACCATCCCGGCACCCCGCGCGGCGCGGCCAGCGCTCCGCCTCGGATGGTTAGCATATGGCTGGCCGTGAAATGGCGCGCGGCCCCTTCCATCGCCACCTGCCAGTCGCCGGGCGTTTGGGCCTCCAGCGGCAGGATGCTTTCGTTAAACCCCGGCAGATCGGGCAAGACGCAGGCGATCCCGCTGGCCGCCAGCCGCCGCATCACCTCGACGGTAAAGCGGCGCAGCTTGTTGCCCTCGTCAAACAGCGCCGGAACGATCAGCAGACAGGCCTTGGCCGCGCCTTCGGGGCGCAGCGTCAAAACCCATTCCTCCACCGTTCCGCCGCCCGGCAGCGGGCAGGGCCATTGGGTCATTTCTCGCAACCGAACAGTTCCTTATATGGGTTCAGGCCGCGCCGGTTCTTCGTTTCAGGTCGCGCTCCGGCGCTCCGTCACGAAATTCAGCAGCGAGCCGTAATCGGCCAGCATGTCGCCATCGACATCCTCATCCTCGACGATGATGCCCAGACGGTCCTCGATCTCCGTCAGCAGCCCGGCCACCGCCATCGAATCCAGTTCGGGCAGATGGCCAAACAGGCCGGTTTGCGCCGTAAAAGCCTCGGCCTGGCCCGGTTTCAGCCCCAGCACATCGCGCAGGATGGCGCGGAGCAGTTGGTCGGTGTCGTCTTGCATGAGAGTCCTGTAGGTTTAATTCACCATGCCCCGGTAGCCGCCCTGTGGGTTTGCCTCAAGCCTTGGCTGCATAGCGGCATTTGGTTTCCAAATTATCGACGCCGAATTATTTGGGTTAAATCATCTGGGCCTATCAAACCACCGACGCAGCAGCGATTTGGCGATCGCCCCCCACTGGCCGGGGCGCAGCGGGTGATAGGCGGTGATTCGGTAGCGCGGGCGGGATTCCTCCATCCAGTCGCGTTTGTAGGGATCATCGCCCGTGCCAAAATCGACGGTATGCACATGGTCGCCGTCGATCACCCGTTCAAACAGCGCCGCCGAGAGGCTGGTGCCCGGCGAGATCGGCTTGGCCGCCTCGATATAGGCCAGCTTGTGAATATAGGCGGTGCCGTTTTCGACGGTCCACATCTGGGCGGCAACGGGCTGGTTCACCCCCTCGATCTCGCCATGGGCCACACCCATGCGCAAACGGCCCGCTGCGCCTTCTTCCTGCGCGAAACGGCGCAAGAGGGCAGGCGAACCTTCCTCCGGCTTCCAGCTTTGCGCATAGATGGCCTCGTAATCATCCCATGCGGCATCGGAAAAGGCGTCATAGAGGGTGATCGAAACCTTCTTGGCCTTGCGCTTCAACGTGGTGCGCAAAGGGCCGGGGCGGGCGGCGAGATAGTCCGCATAGGACCGCCCGTTCAGGCGCAGAAAGTGATTGGTGTCGCAAGGCGCGCCCTCGACAAACCAGCCCGCGCGGGCAAAGGCAGCCTCCAGCAGGCCGGCCTCGCCATCCTCATCGGGCACTGGCCAGAGCGTGACCCGCCCCGTGCGCCCCTTCAGATCACGCGCCAGCGCCGTAAGCAGCCCCAGCCCATCGGCCTCCGCCGAGACGCGGGGCCGCACCGTAAAGGCATACCAATTGGCCAGCGGCCCCAAACCATCCATGCGATGCGCCAGCGGCAGTACTGCGACATTATCCCCATCCCGCGCCACACCCAGCATCGGGCGCACCCCGCCCAGTTCGGCAAGGCCCGCAAACCATTCCAGCCGGTCAAAAGGGCCGGGCGCAACAGGGGCACGCAGCAGCGCGCCCAGCGCATAATCGCCTTGCAGTTCGTTAAGGTTAGCGTGATAGCTGAGCCGGGTCACAAGCCTGTCCGAAATCGGGAAAATCCATGGTACAGCACAGTATTCCGCTCGAAACCGCTCCTTTGCCGCTGGACCATCTGGCGATCCGGGGCAGGGATGAGGCTCCGGCTCTCGTGCTGCGCGAAGGTGTTCTTAGCTATAAGGATTTAACAGAGCGTGTCGGTGCGATGGCGGCATGGCTGGCGGCGCGTGCGGAGCCGGGCGCGCGCATCGCCACATGGGCGGCCAAGGGCGAACTGACTTGCCTGATGCCTCTGGCGGCGGCGCGGGCGGGGATGGTGCATGTGCCGATCAATCCGCTGCTCAAGCGGGCGCAGGTGGCGCATATTCTGGCCGACAGCGGGGCGGCGCTGCTGATCGCCACGCCCGCGCGGCTGGCTTCGCTGGAGGCGGCCGATGCGGATTGCCCGACCATGGGCGAGGGCGAGGCGATTGAGGAGAGCCGTGGTTTCGATCCGCTGGGGCCTTCGCAGGGCGATCCCGATGATCTGGCCGCGATCCTTTATACCAGTGGTTCGACGGGGCGACCCAAGGGGGTGATGCTGTCCCACGCCAATATGTGGCTGGGGGCGCAGAGTGTGGCGGCCTATCTGGAGCTGCGCGAGGATGACCGGGCGCTCGCCGTGCTGCCTTTGAGTTTCGATTATGGGCAGAACCAGTTGCTCTCGCACTGGTATGCCGGGGCCAGCGCGGTGCCGCTCGATTATCTGATGCCGCGCGATGTGGTGAAGGCCATCGATCGCCATGATGTGACCACGCTGGCCTGCGTCCCGCCGCTCTGGGTGCAATTGACCGAGCAGGAATGGCCCGCGCATGTGGCCGCCAAATTGCGGCGGCTGACCAACAGCGGGGGGGCGTTGACGGTCGATCTGGTGCACCGCCTGCGGGGGATATTTCCCGATGCGCGCCTGTTCGCCATGTATGGATTGACCGAGGCGTTTCGTTCGACCTTCCTCGATCCCGCGCTGATCGACGCAAATCCCACCAGCATGGGGCGCGCGATCCCTCATGCCGAAATCCTGGTGGTGCGCGATGATGGCGCCATCGCCGGGGATGATGAGGAAGGCGAGCTGGTCCATTGCGGCCCGCTGGTGGCCAAGGGCTATTGGCAGGATGAGGTGCGCACCGCAGAGCGCTATAAGCCCGCACCAGAAGCCAGCACCTATGGCGGCATGGCGGTGTGGAGCGGCGACAGGGTGCGGCGCGATGCGGCGGGCCTGCTTTATTTCGTGGGGCGGCGCGATGCGATGATCAAATCCGCGGGCAACCGCATCAGTCCCCAGGAGATCGAGGATGCCGCCGTCGCCACCGGATTGGTGGCCGAGGCGGTGGCGCTGGGCCTGCCCGATGATCGGCTGGGCCATGCGGTCTGTCTGGTGGTGCGCGCTGTGCCGGGCGTGCAAAACCCGGCCGAGGAATTGCCCCGAAGGTTGAAAGCCGATCTGCCCAATTTCATGCAGCCTTCGGTGATCCACTGGAAGGAGGCCATGCCCATCAGCCCCAATGGCAAATTGGACCGCACAGGATTGTATCAGGAAATGCTGGAATGGAAGATTGCCGTCGATCAGGCCACCTCGCGGGAGCGTGATGCATGAAGCCTTTGGGGCCGATTCCGGCGGGTTTTGCCGGGCGTGACGGGGTTTTGACGATTGACGGGGCCAAGGTCACCGAACTGATCGCGCAGAGCGGGGGGGCAACGCCGCTCTTCATCTATTCGGGCGCCATGCTGCGCGCGCGGGTGGCGGATCTGCGCGCGGCGATGCCGGACCGGCTGGCCATCCATTATGCGATGAAGGCCAATCCCTTTGCGCCCCTGCTGCGGCTGATGAGCGGGCTGGTCGATGGGTTCGACATTGCCAGCGGCGGCGAGTTGGGCATGGCGCTCGAGGCGGGGCTGGACCCTGAGAGGATCAGCTTTGCCGGGCCGGGCAAGCGCGACATGGAATTGCAGGCTGCAATCATGCGCGGGGTCACGCTCAATCTGGAATCCGAAGGCGAGGCGGAGCGCGCGCTGAAGATCGCCGAGCGAATCGGCAAGACTCCCAGGCTGGCGATACGGGTAAATCCCGATTTCGGCCTTGCGGGCAGCGGTATGAAGATGGGCGGCGGGGCCAAGCCCTTTGGCGTGGATGCCGAGCGCGTGCCCGAACTGGCCCGGCGAATCGTTGCGGCAGGGGCGCAGTGGCGAGGATTTCATATCTTCGCCGGGTCGCAATCGCTCTATACCGATGCGATCATCGAGACACAGGCCCAGACCATCAAACTGGCCGCCCGGCTGGCCGAGGAGGCGGGCGTTGGCCTGCCGCATTGCAATCTGGGCGGGGGCATGGGCATTCCCTATTTCCCCGGCGACACGCCTGTCGATGCGGAGCGTGTGGGCGAGGCATTGGCGCACGAATTTGAACAGATGCCTGACGTTCTGGCCGAAACTCAGTTCTGCATCGAACTGGGCCGTTATCTGGTGGGCGAGGCGGGAGTTTACTTGACCCGTATTGTCGATCGCAAGATCAGTCATGGCGAAGTCTATCTGGTGACGGATGGCGGATTGCATCACCAACTGGCCGCCAGCGGCAATTTCGGCACGGTCGTGCGGCGCAACTATCCCGTTGCCATCGCCACGAAATTCGGCGCCGAATCGGTTGAAGAGGCCAGCGTCGTGGGCTGTCTTTGCACCCCGCTTGACCGGCTGGCCGACAAGGCGGGCTTTCCCCATGCCGATGTGGGCGATCTGGTCGCGGTGTTCTGCGCGGGCGCCTATGGGGCCAGCGCCAGCCCTTCGGCCTTCCTCGGACAGGGCCCGGCGCGCGAGATGATGGTATAGGGTTTATTGCCTAGTCGCGACGGCTTCGCCTTTACCAATATGGCTTTACTTTGCCTGACGCGCATCGGGCAAAGTTTTGCGCAAGACGCGCCAAGACGCCGCAAGAATCCCGGCTGTTAAGAAGTTTCCGGCAATTGTCCCTATCTGGGACCACTATCCAAAAAGGCCGGATTTGGCCGATTGCGTGCCGCAATGGCTAACCGGATCTTTACCCTTCTTGCCCATACCGCACCTTGAACTGCCGTACCTTCCATCAGGAATGCATCCTGTTGGGCAACCGGACGGCGCCGTCGAGGAAAAGGACCATGTCGAGCAAGAGTTTTGCAACGCTGCTTGGCGGAGCTGCGCTGGCCAGCGTCGCCATGGCGGGCTGCGCCGACGCTAGAACCGCCCCGCGTTTGCCCTCCGCCAACTTTGTCGCGCTTCAGGAAGGGCCGGGCGAGGATTACGTGATCGGGCCGATGGACGAACTGACCGTGTTCGTCTGGCGCAACCCCGAACTGGGCGCGCGCGTCCAGGTCCGCCCCGATGGCCGCATCACCACGCCGCTGATCGCCGACCTGCCCGCCACGGGCAAGACGCCCAGCATGCTGGCGCAGGACATCCAGCTTCAGCTCAGCCAGTATATTCAGGACCCGCTGGTCTCGGTGATCGTCAACCGCTTTGCCGGCACGTTCTCTGAACAGATCCGCATCGTCGGCGCCACCGGGCGCCCCGCCTCGATCCCCTATCGCGCGAACATGACCATTCTGGACGCGATGATTGCGGTGGGCGGGATGAATGAATTTGCGGCCGGCAACCGTTCGAAGCTGGTTCGCTTCGACAAGGCCACCGGCAAGCAGAAGGAATTTTCGCTGCGCTTGGGCGACCTTTTCAAGAAGGGCGATTCCAAGGCCAACGTGATGCTGATGCCGGGCGATGTGATCATCATCCCCGAAAGCATCTTCTAAGCAGGGGGCCATCCGATGAATACGCTTCTGGAAGATTTCCGGGCCACGTTGCACAGTATCTGGCAACGCCGCTGGCTTGCGCTCGCTGTGGCGTGGGTGGTGTGCGTTCTGGGCTGGCTGGGTGTTTCGATGGTGCCCAACACCTATGAATCGCGCGCGCGCATCTTTGTCCAGCTCTACGATCCGCTGGCTGCGCAGGTCGGCATCAACGACACCGACCGCAAGGCCGCCATCGACAAGGTGCGCGATTCGCTGACCGGCACGCTCAATCTGGAGCGCGTGATCCGCTCGACCCGTCTGGGCGAGAACATCACCACGCGCAAGCAGATGGACGGCGCCGTGGCGGGCCTTGGCAAGGCGATCAAGATCAACGCCGATCAGGAAAACCTGTTCACCATCACGGCGCGTTCGTCTTCGATGCGCTATTCCGATGGCGAAAACGCCCGCCTGTCGCGCGATGTCGTCCAGAAGCTGATCGACATTTTCCGTGAGGAAAACCAGAACGGCGGGCAGGGCGAAATGAAGCAGACGCTTCAGTTCCTCGACCAGCAGCTGGCCAACCGTCAGGGCGAGCTTCAGGCTGCCGAACAGCGCCGTCTGGCCTTTGAATCGCAGCATCCCGAACTGGCGCAGGGCGGCGTTTCGCTGATCCAGCGTCTGGAACAGAGCCGCGCTTCGATCCGTGGCCTCGACGCCGACATTGCCGCCGCGCAAAGCTCGCTTGCCGCCATTCAGGCGCAGGTGGCCAGCACGCCCCAGACCGTGGCCGTTTCCGGCCCCACCGGCGGCCTGCGCGGTCAGCTGGCTCAGGTCCAGTCGGATCTGGCGATGATGCGCGCTCGCGGGCTGACGGAAAACCACCCCGACGTGATCACCGCGCGCAACCAGATCGTCTCGCTGCGCCAGCAGATCAAGGCGGAAGGCAATTCGGGCGTCGCCTCGGGCACGCCGAACCCGGCCTACAGCTCGCTCGAATCGATCCGCGCCGAACGTCAGGCCAACCTGCAATCGCTGCAGGCCCGCCGCACTGCCGCCGAAGGCGAGATCGCCCAGATCACCTCGCAGCAGTTCACCAATCCTGAACTGATGCAGGAAGCCCAGAACATCAGCCGCGACTATGACGTGCTGAAGAGTCAGTATGACAAGATGCTGACCGACCGCGAAAACCTGCGCCTCAAGGGCCAGGTCGTCTCGGCCCGCGGCACGGCCAAGGTTGATGTGCTCGATCCGCCGGTTCTGCCTCGCGCGCCCACCGCGCCCAATCGTCCGCTGTTGCTGCTGATCGTTCTGGCAGGTGGCATTGTGGCCGGGATTGGCGTGGCTTTCGCCACCGGTGAGCTTCAGTCGAGCTTCTCGACCACGAGCAAGCTGGAGCGTTCGACGGGTCTGCCGGTGCTGGGCGCCATTTCCCAGACGCTGACCGCCGAAGGGGCGGCCAGCAAGGCGCGCCGCACCCGCAACTTCTACGCTGCATCGGCGGCTCTGGGCGGTGTGTTTGCCCTGCTGCTGGCGATGGAATTCATCCAGCGCGGCACGATCGCCTGAGGAGGATGACATGAACGAACCTCTCAAGAATCAGGACTTTCCGCAAAAGCCGGAAGAATCGCACAGCTCGCTGATCCAGCGCGCGATGCAGGCCTTCGATCGCGGCCAGTTCGTGCCGCCTTCGGGTCCGGCCGATCTGCTGCCCCCCTCGCTGACGCCGCAGGCGCCGCAAGGGATCGCCGCCGCCCAGCCGCAGGCCTATGCGCCGGTCAACCCGAAAGCACCGGTCAATCCGCAGGCTTATGCCCCGGCACCGATCGTGGCCCCGGTCGCCTCGCCGCCGCAGTATGGCGGGCAGACCTATGGCGAGCCGGGCGCCCATGCCACCCAATTTGCGCCCCAGCAGCCTGCCCATGCGCCCGCTGCTCCGGCGCAAGCCTTTCACCGCATCAACCACCAGCGCCTCGCTCTGGAAGGTTTCGCGGTGCCGGGCGGCGCGGCCAATGCGCAGGTCGAGGAATTCCGCATCGTCAAGCGTCAGCTTCTCGAACAGGTCGAGGATCTGCGCCGTCAGGGCGCAGGCGTCGAGGCCCAGGCGATCCTGGTGACTTCGGCTCTGCCCGAGGAAGGCAAGACCTTCGTGGCGATCAACCTTGCCATGTCGATCGCGGCGGAAAAGGACAGCGAAGTCGTGCTGGTCGATCTCGACATGGCGCGTTCGTCGGTGCTCTCCACGCTGGGCCTGCCTTCGGGTCCGGGCCTGGTCGATGCGATTGCCGATCCGCGCATCGATGTGCGTGATCTGGTCATCAAGACCGATCTGGGCGGGCTTTCGGTGCTGCCGGGCGGCCGCCCGACGGCGTCGGACTCCGAATATCTGGCCTCGGCCCGCGCCAAGGCGGTGCTGGCCCGGCTGGTCGAAGGACACCCGAATCGCGTGGTCGTGTTTGACACGCCGCCGGTTCTGGCCGCAGCCTTGGCGGTCGAGGTCGCCAAGCTGTCGGCCCAGACCGTGCTGGTGGTGAAGGCCGAAAAGACCTCGGGCAGCGCGGTGCAGGATGCCGCAGGGCTGCTCTCGGCGGGCTGTCCCAATGTGCAGGCGCTGCTCAACGGGGTGCAGTTCAGCCCCAGCGGCCGTCGCTTCGGCACCTATCACAACTATCGCGGGTAATTGATCATGCGGGCGATGCCTCATCGGATTTCTGTTCTGGCGCTGGGCGCGGTGCTGGCGGCTTTGCCGCAGGTGGCCGCCGCCCAGCCCCGCCAGACCGCCGCTCAGACACAGGGTCTGAACGATGCGGCGATGCAGGCCATCGCCCCCAATCTTGCCGACAACACCATCCAGACCACCGACAACAGCCGCGACAATGGCGCGCAGGGCGTGGTCCAGCAGGATCAGGCGATCGGGGCCAATCCCTATACGCCCTTCTCCTATGACAATGACGTGACCTATACGCAGGCCGATGGTTTGCGCACCAGCAACACCAACCGGCGCGAAACCCCGGCCGACCGCGCGGGCCGCTATTACGGCGCGGCCTACAGCAGCGGCGATCTGGCCTCGGCGGCCTATTCGGACGACGATTACAATTCCACGCGCGGCAAGACCACGATGAAGCCGCGCCGCCTTGGCGTGTTTGATCAGGGCACGGTGGACAAGCGCCGTCTGGCGATCCGCCCCTATATCGAGGCCGCGCAGGTGGTGCAGGCCAATCTGGGTTCGCGCAGCGGCCTTGCCTATAATGACGATGTCGTCACCTATTCGACCTTGGCGGCGGGCGCCGACGCCACGATCAACGGGCGCAACAATCAGGGCGTGATTTCCGCGCGTTACGAGCGCCGCTTTACCTGGAACCGCAAGAGCAACACCGATGGCGTGACGGGCATCGCGCGTATGTCCTCCTCCATCGTCCCCAATGCGCTGCGCGTCGATTACGGCGGCTTTGCCAACCGCACTTATGTGACCGAAACCGGCGCGGCCTTTGGGTCGAGCGCGGTGGGCGCGGATTCGCTGACGCAGGTTTACTCGGTCTATGCCGGGCCGACGCTGGCCACGCAAAAGGGCGATGTGGCCGTGACCGCGCATTATCATGCCGGTTACACCGCGCTCAATTCGCAGGGCAATGTGACGGCCAACGGCGTTTCGGCGGGCGTGGACCGGCTCGACCATTCGACGGTGCAGGAAGGCCGCTTTGCCATCGGCAACCGTCCGGGCGAGGGGCTTCCCGTCGGCCTTGGCGTGGATGCGGGCATCTATCAGGAAGACGTCTCGAACCTGACCCAGCGGGTCAGCGACAAGCACGCGCGCGCCTCGATCACCATCCCCGTGGCCGATGACGTTTCGCTGGTGGGCGGCGCGGGCTATGAGCATGTGCGGGTTTCGGCGCGCAACGCCAAATTCGACAGCGCGGGCAATGTGGTGGTCGACGCCAATGGCCGCTATGTCACCGATTACTCGCAGGGCCGCCAGATCGCCTTCGACACCGAGGGCCTGATCTGGGACGCGGGCGTTGTCTGGCGCCCCAGCCGCCGCACCAACATGGAATTCCATGTGGGCGAGCGTTATGGCCGTCTGGGCGGCTATGGCTTCATCAATTATCAGCCCGACGATCATTCCAGCTTCAATCTGGTGGTCTATCAGGGCGTGACGGGCTTTGGCGGGGCGCTGACCAACTCTCTCTTCAACCTGCCCACGCAATTTTCGACCGTGCGCGATGCGATCACCGGCAATCTGTCGAGCTGTGTTGCGGCGGCCACCTCGGGCAACTGCCTTGCCGGGTCGATCGGTTCGGTCAATTCCACGGTCTATCGCGGCAATGGCTTTTCGGCCGGTTATTCGTTTGACCACAGCCGCCTGCGCGGCGGTATCGGCTTTGGCTATGAGCGCCGCCAGTACATCACCGCGCCCAACACCATTCTGGCCAATATCAACGGCAAGGTGGACCAGTATTACTGGGTCTCGACCTATCTGGGCTATCACGTGACGCCCCGTTCGACCTTTGGCGCCACGCTGGACGGGTATAAGTATATCAGCGGCCTCAACACTGCGCAGGGCGACATCAACGCCATTCGCGCCGTGGGCCTTTATCAGTATTACATGTCGCGCCACCTGACGGCGACCGCATCCTTGGCTCTGGACGGGATCACCCGCGAAAAGGCCGATGACCTGTGGAGCACGGCGGCCGCGCTTGGTATGCGTTACACCTTCTGATCCCATTGGGGAGAGCAAGAATGTTCGATAATTTCTATGGTTTCACCGGGCGTCCGTTTCAGCTCACCCCGGACCCGGCCTTTTATTTCGAGAGCCTGACCCATCGCAAGGCTTTGTCCTATCTGGGCTATGGCCTGGCGCAGGGCGAAGGCTTCATCGTCATCACCGGCGAGGTAGGCGCGGGCAAATCGACGCTGGTGGCCCATCTGATGGCCACCATCGACCGCAACCGCCTGACTGCCGCGCAAATCGTCACCAGCCGTCTGGACAGCGGCGAGCTGGTGCATGTTGTGGCGCAGGCCTTCGGGCTGAGCGTGCCGGGGCAGGACAAGGCCAGCGCGCTGGGCGCGATCGAGAAATTCCTGCATGACGAGGCGCGCGCGGGCCGCCGCTGCCTGCTGGTGGTGGACGAATCGCAGAACCTTGCGCTGGGCGCGCTCGAAGAATTGCGGATGCTCTCGAACTTCCAGCTTGGCAGCCATCCGCTGCTCCAGATCCTGCTGCTGGGCCAGCCCGAATTCCGTGAAAGCCTGCAGGGCCACCCCGGCCTTGAGCAATTGCGCCAGCGCGTGATCGCGGCCCACCATCTCGACGCGATGGAGCCGGGCGAAATGGAGCCCTATATCATGCACCGGCTGCGTCTGGTGGGGTGGAACGGCAATCCGACCTTCGATGCGCGCGTCTTTGACGAGCTTTACACCGCAACGGCCGGTGTGCCCCGCCGGATCAACCAGATCGTCAACCGCCTGCTGATCCTTGGCGCGGTCGAACAGCGCCAGCATCTTGACGGCGTGATGCTGGCGCAGGTGCTGGCCGAGCTGACGGCCGATGGCGGTCTGCAGATCGCCCCCGCGCCCAGCCAGCCCACGCCCGCCACCGCCGCCGCGCAGGGTCTGACGCTGCCCACCACGCCGCAGCCCAATGCAGCGCAGGCCACCGCCCCGGCCCAATTCGCCGCCGAAGGGCTGACCCAGCTTCAGGCCGCTTTGGCCCAGCGCGACGGCCAGATTGCCGAGTTGCAGCAGGCCGTGATCGAACTGGCCAATCAGGGCGACACGTCGGGGCTGGAAGGCGCGGATGCCGCGCATAAGGCCGCCATCGAGGTGATGCAGGAACGTCTGGCCAAGCTGGAAAGCCGGTTGATCGAGCAGGACCGCACGATCCGCCACACGTTGACCATGCTGATCGAATGGATCGAGCGCGACGAGGCGCAGCGCGTCGCTGCCTGATCCACTGCGCAAGATTTCATCAGGGCCGGGAGACAGATGTATGGTGGCCGAAATGCCGCTGGTAAAGGGGCCTGCCAAGACCGGGCTGCTCAACGGCTTTTCGGTCGATGTTGAGGATTGGTTTCAGGTCGGCGCTTTTGAAAAGGTGATCGACCCGGCCGATTGGGACAGTCTGGCCTGCCGGGTCGATGTGAACACCAACCGCCTGCTCGATATGTGCGCGGAACTGGGGGTCAAAGCCACGTTCTTCACATTGGGCTGGGTGGCCGCGCGCCATCCGGCGCTGATGCGGCGGATTGTGGAGCAGGGGCATGAACTGGCCAGCCATGGTTGGGCCCATGCCCGCGTGTTCTCGATGGATGCCGCCGGTTTTGCCCGCGACATTGGCGATGCGCGCAAGGCGCTGGAGGATGCAGGCGGCGCGCGGGTCATCGGCTATCGCGCGCCCAGCTTCTCCATCGACACCCGCACCCCATGGGCGCATGAAATCCTTGGCGAACAAGGCTATCTCTATTCCAGCAGCGTGGCCCCCATCGCCCATGACCATTATGGCTGGCGCGAGGCACCGCGTTTCGCGTTCCGCCCGGTGGCCGGGGCCGATCTGATCGAAATCCCCGTCACGACCGTCGAGGCGATGGGGCGGCGCATGGCGGCGGGCGGCGGCGGTTTCTTCCGCGTGCTGCCCTATGCCTTCAGCCAATGGGCGATGCGCCGCGTCAATATCCAGGACGAGCGCCCGATCATCTTCTACTTCCACCCCTGGGAAGTCGACACACAGCAACCGCGTGTTGCCCATGCTCCGCTGAAAAGTCGTCTGCGTCATTATACAAATATTGACGGGATGGAGGCTAAACTACGGCGAATGCTCAAAGAATTCGCATGGGGGCGTATGGATAACGTGGCGGCAACCGAGGTTTTACGCTTGGTGGAGTTCGAGCGGTGAACGCGCCTTTTCGCCTTGATATGGACCTGCGCGTGGGGTTGGCCGATCTGGGCGACCCGGACGTGGCGCGCTCGATTGAGGCCTTCGTGGCCGCCCATCCCGAGGCGACGCCTTTCCACCGTCCGGCATGGCTTCATGCCGTGGCGCGCGGCACGGGCAATGAGGCGCTGGCGCTGGTGCTGACCCGCTGCGGCGTGGTCGAGGGCTATCTGCCGTTGACGCAGGTGCATTCGCCGATCTTTGACCGGGTGCTGGCGTCGAGCGGCTTTGCTGTGGGCGGGGGCGTGCTGGTCGCGCCCGAGGTTGATCCCGCGCCCTTGTTCGCGGCCGTTGAGGAACTGGCGCTGCGCCAATCCAGCCCCAGCGTCGAATTACGCGGCGGTTCTTTGCCCGATGGGCGCGAAGGCTGGGCGATCAAGCGCGAAAGCCATTGCGGCTTCATCCGCCCGCTGGCCGAGAGCGACGAGGCCGAACTCACCGCCATCCCGCGCAAACAGCGCGCCGAGGTGCGCAAGAGCCTTGCCGGTGATTTGACCGTGGAAACCGGCACCGGCCCGGCGGATCGCGCCGCTCATTACGCCACCTATGCGCAAAGCGTGCGCAATCTGGGCACGCCGGTGTTTCCGCGCGCGCTCTTCGATGCGGTGCTGGACCTGTTTGGCGATGATGCCGATATTCTGACCATCCGCCACGATGGCGCCCCGGTGGCCAGTGTGCTGTCGGTCTATCACAAGGGCGCGGTCATGCCCTATTGGGGCGGGGGCACGTGGGATGCGCGGCGGCTGCGCGCCAATGATCGCATGTATTACGAACTGATGCTGCACGCCCGTCGCCGGGGATGCAGCCATTTCGATTTCGGGCGCAGCAAGACGGGCAGCGGCGCCTATGATTTCAAGCGTAACTGGGGCTTTGATCCACAGCCGCTTTCCTATGGCGTATGGACCGCGCCCGGCGCGCCCAAGCGCGATGCCGATCCCACCAGCGCCACCCATTCGCGCCGGATCGATCTATGGAAGAAGCTGCCCTTGCCGGTGGCCAATCTGATCGGGCCGTGGATCGCCCGTGGGCTGGGATAGGGGGCTGGGATGAGCACGGAAATCCTGTTTCTTTCGCATCGGATTCCTTTCCCGCCCAACCGGGGCGACAAGATCCGCTCGCATCATATCCTGCGCCGTCTGGCGCGGATGGCGCCGGTGCATGTGGGCTGTTTTGCCGACGATCATGCCGATCTGGCCGAAGAGGTGGAACTGGCCTCGCTGTCCCATTCCTATCGGCTGGTGCGCCGGTCAAAGCCTCTGGTGCTGGCCGGATTTCAGGCGTTGAAGCAGGGCAAGCCGATCAGCCTGACCGCGTTTCGCGACGATAGTATGGCGCGCTATGTCCGCGACATGCTGGCCAGCGGGCGGATCGGCACGATCTATGTCTTTTCGAGCCAGATGGGCCAATATGTGCCCGATGATTTCGCGGGCCGCGTCATCATGGATTTTGTCGATGTCGATTCGGCCAAATTCGACGCCTATGCGGCAAAGTCGCGCGGGCCGATGGGCTGGGTCCATGGCCGCGAGGGGCGACTGCTGGCCGCCGAGGAGGCGCGCCTTGCCCTGCGCGCCGATTACAATCTGCTGATCAGCCGGGCCGAGGCGGACCTGTTTGCACAGAGGTTGGGCGCGCTGGCGCGTCAGGTGCGGATCGAGGTGTTGGGCAATGGCATCGATTCGGAATATTTCGATCCTTTGGGCGTCGGACCGGAATGCCAGATGGCCGCTGTGCCGGGCCCGCGCCTGATCTTTACCGGCCAGATGGATTATCAGCCCAATGTCGCCGCCGTGATCCGCGTGGCGCGCCAGATCCTGCCGCAGGTGCGCCGTCGCCACCCGGACGCCAGTTTCCACATCGTGGGCCGCAATCCGACCGATGCGGTCAAGGCGCTGGACAATCTGGCGGGCGTCTATGTCTGGGGCCGGGTGGATGACATTCGCCCCTGGCTCAAGGCGGCGGATATAGCGCTTGTGCCGCTCGACATCGCGCGCGGGGTTCAGAACAAGGTGCTTGAGGCCATGGCGATGGAATTGCCGGTGGTGCTGACCTCTGCGGCGGCCAATGGCATTAACGCGGTGGCGGGGCACCATTTTGCCGTGGCCGACAGCGACGAAGGGCTGGTGGGACTGGTCAACGGTCTGGCCGACAGGCCGCATGTGGGCAAGGCGATGGGCATCGACGCGCGCCGCCTTGTGGTCGAACGGGCCAGTTGGCAAAGCACGCTGGCGCCGCTGGCCGATATGCTTTCGGCCCCGGTGCGCAAGTGGCGCGATGCGGCGTGAGCCTTGGCCTTTCTGAACGTGCCCGCCCGTCATGGGCGGTGGATCAGGCATGGCGCGGCGCGTTGGCAAGGCTGGCGCTGGTCTGGGTCGGGCTGATCGCGCTGTTCTGGCGCGATTGGGCCGCGATGGGGCATCAATGGTGGAATTCCTCCACCTATAATCACATTCTGATGGTGCCGGCCATTCTGGGCTGGCTGGTGGCGCAAAGGCTGCCTGATCTGTTTGCCTTGCCGGTGGGCCTGTGGCGGGGCGGGCTGGGGCTGATGGGGGGGGCGCTGCTGCTCTGGGCGCTGGGCGCGTTGGCCAGTGTGGCGCAGATCACGCAGATCGCGGCGGTGGCGATGCTGATGGCGGCGGTGCCTTTGGTGCTTGGGCCGAGGGCGGCGCTGGGGCTGCTGTTTCCGCTGGCCTATATGGGCTTTCTGGTGCCGTTTGGCGATGAGGCCATTCCGCTGCTCCAGACGATTACCGCCAAGATCACCATCGCGCTTGTCCACATCAGCGGCATTCCGGCGCGGATCGACGGCGTGTTCATCGCCACGCCTGCGGGCCTGTTCGAGGTGGCCGAGGCCTGTTCGGGGGTGAAGTTCCTGATCGCCATGATCGCCTTTGGCGCGCTGGCGGCGCATGTGTGCTTCATCTCGTGGCGGCGAAGGGCGGCGTTCATTGCGCTGTGCGTGGCCGCGCCTATTCTGGCCAATGGCGTGCGGGCGTGGGGCACGGTCTATGTCGCGCAATATTACGGCGCGGCCGTGGCGGGCGGGGTCGATCATATCATTTATGGCTGGTTTTTCTTTGCGGCCGTGATTGCCGGGGTGATCGCGCTGGGCTGGCGGTTTTTCGACCGGGCGGCGGGGGCGCCGATGCTGGACGTGGGCGCGGTGATGGCGCTGCGTTTGCCTGCGGGGCGGGGGATGTCGGTGGGGGCGTGCTTTGGCGCGCTGGCGGTGATGGTGCTGGCGGCGCAGGGCTGGGTGATGGCGGCGGATCGTTTGGCCGCGCCTATGCCCGCGCGTATTGCCCTGCCCGAGGTGGCGGGCTGGCACCGGGTCGATTATGCTCCGCGCCATGCGTGGGAGCCGCGCGCGGGCGGGGCCGATCATCGCCTGCTGGGCCGCTATGCCGATGCGCAGGGTCATGAGGTGGACGTGTTCTTCGCGCTTTATGCCTCGCAGAGGCCGGGCAAGAAGGCGGGCGGCTTTGGCGAAGGGGCGCTGCGCCCCGAAACCGGATGGTCATGGCAGGCGCCGGGGCCGGATGTGCCGGGTGCCCACAGCGACCGCCTGCTGGCCGGTGGCCCGACCGAGAGGCTGGCCCAGACCAGCTACAAGACCGGCGATCTGGTGACGGGCAGCAATGCGCGGCTGAAACTGGCCAATATCATGGACCGGCTGCTGCTGCGCCGCCGCGCGACGATGCTGCTGATCCTCTCGGCCGAGGAGGGCGGGGCGTATCGCGCCGCCGATTCGCTGGCTGCGTTCCGGGCCAGCGTCGGGCCGATCGGCGGCTGGATGGACGCGGCGGCCAAGGGTTTGTAAGGGGTTCTCATATGTGTGGTTTTGCTGGAATCTTTCACCTTGAGACCCCCAAGCCGGTCGATCCGGCGCGGGTTGAGCGGATGTGCGATGCCATTGCCCATCGCGGGCCGGATGGCTTTGGCGTGTGGACCGCGCCGGGGATCGGCATGGGGCATCGCCGCCTCTCGATCATCGACATCGAGGGCAGCCCCCAGCCGATGGCCAGCACCGATGGCCGCGCGATGCTGCTCTTCAACGGTGAGATCTACAATTACCGCGAATTGCGCGCCGAACTGGCGGCGCAGGGCGCAGTGTTTCATACCGATGGCGACAGCGAGGTGATCCTTGCCGCCTATCAGCGCTGGGGCGCCGATTGCGTGTCGCGTCTGTCGGGCATGTTTGCCTTTGCCATCTATGACCTCGATCAGCGCTCGCTGCTGCTGGTGCGCGACCGATTGGGGGTCAAGCCGCTGTTTCTGGCCGAACTGTCGGATGGCAGTTTGATTTTCGGGTCGGAGTTGAAAGCGCTGATGGCGCATCCCGCGCTGCGGCGCGAGATCGACCCGTTGGCGGTCGAGGATTATCTGGCCTGGGGCTATGTGCCGGATCATCGCTCGATGCTGCGCGGCGTGGAGAAATTGCCCGCAGGCCATCTGATGATCCTGAAGCATGGCACCCCCAAACCGGCCCCGCGTCAATGGTGGGATGTCAGCTTTGCCGAGCGGCGCAAGGGCAGCGCGGCGGATCTGTCGGCCGAACTGATCCATCTGATGCGCGATGCCGTGACCAGCCGGATGGTGGCCGATGTGCCGCTGGGCGCGTTTCTGTCGGGCGGGGTCGATTCCTCCTCGGTGGTCGCCCTGATGGCCGAGGCCAGCCATTCGCCGGTCAAGACCTGCTCGATCGGGTTCGACGTCAAGGCGCTGGACGAAAGCGATTATGCGCGGCGGATCGCCGAGCAATTCGGCACCGACCATCAAAGTCGCATCGTTTCGCCCAATGACTTCGAGGCGGTCGATCATCTGACCGCGATGTTCGACGAACCCTTTGCCGATGCCAGCGCCCTGCCGACATGGCGTGTGTGTCAGTTGGCGCGCGAGACGGTGACGGTCGCGCTCTCGGGCGACGGGGCGGATGAGGCCTTTGCCGGGTACCGTCGCCATGTGTTTCAGCATGGTGAGGACCGGGTGAGGGGGATGCTCCCCGATGGACTGCGCCGGGGCCTGTTCGGCACACTGGGGGGGATTTACCCCAAGGCGGACTGGGCGCCGCGTCCCCTGCGGGCGAAAACCACGCTGCTCAACCTCGCGCGGTCCAGCGAGGAGGCCTATACGGACGCGATCAGCGTGACGGGGCCAGCCCTGCGCGACCGGCTCTATACCGAGGAATACCGGCGGTTGCGGGGCGATTACCGCGCGGAGCAGGCCTTTCTGGACTGTATGGCCCGCGCACCTGCGCGATCGGGGCTGGACCGGGCGCAATATGCCGATCTCAAATTCTGGTTGCCGGGTGACATCCTGACCAAGGTGGACCGGGCCAGCATGGCGGTCAGCCTTGAGGCACGCGAGCCGCTGCTGGATCACCGGCTGATTGAATTTGCCGCCGGGTTGCCCGAAGCGATGCGCGTCAAGGGCGGGCAGGGCAAATGGCTGCTCAAGGATTCGATGCGACGCTATCTGCCCGATGACATCCTGTTTCGGCCCAAACAGGGATTCGTCACCCCCATCGCGCAATGGCTGCGCGGGCCTTTGGCGGGCGAAGCGCGAAAAATCGCTGCGCAGGCCAAAGACGGCGGAGGAGCGCTGGGGCGAACAGGTTGGTTAAATCCCATTAACCTCAATGAAATCGCGGAAGCGCATATTTCCGGGGTTTCTGACCATTCGCGCCTCTTGTGGCAGTTGCTGATGCTCGACAGGTCGCTTGTCCATCTGGGAATTGCCTGATACGCTTTGCAATCGGCACAGGGATCAATCCGGGAAAATTGTCCCATTTTGATACATTGCGATGCAAAAAGTCTTTGCAATCCGTGGTTTAGCGTGCCTAAACTTTACCCGGTACTAGAGAGCGGAAATGACGCAATCGCGCGGCATTTTTCGTGATCGGAAAGGGTCGTGACGAGATGGACCGGATGACCGGTGAAATGGGAAATTTGCCTCCCTATGGGGACAAGGGGGGCAATCATGGCATCTTCTTTCCGCAAGAAGATGCTGCCCAGGCGGCCAGAAACCGGCTTGCCGTTCCCGAAGCGCTGACCGATCTTGAACAACTCGACGTCCTGTATGACGATGCGGCCGGGACGATCTGGACCTTTATGCGCCCCAACGGGCGGCCCAGCTTTACCCCGGCGTTGCTGCGCGATTTCGAAAACTGGCAGGATCTGATTGCGGCCAATTTCGGGCCTGACAAGATCCCCTTGCGCTATCTGGTGCTGGGCAGCCGGACGCCGGGCGTGTTCGGCTTTGGCGGCGATCTCGAGCTGTTTCAGAGCCTGATCCGGGCGCAGGACCGCGAAGGGCTGGCCGCCTATGGCCATCGCTGTGTGGCCATTCTGGACCGCAACCGGCGCGCGCTGGATCTGCCGATTGTCACGATCGGGCTGGTTCAGGGGCAGGCGCTGGGCGGCGGTTTCGAGGCTGTGCTGTCCTTCGATTATCTGGTGGCGGAAAAGGGCGCGAGTTTTGGCCTGCCCGAGGTGATGTTCGGCCTGTTTCCCGGCATGGGCGCCCATGCGATCCTGTCGCGCAAGCTGGGCACCGCGGCGGCGCAGCGCATCATTCTGTCCAACCGTACCTACACCGCGCAGGAAATGTATGATCTGGGCGTCGTCACGCATCTGGCCGAAAGGGGCGAGGGCGTGGCCTATGTGCAGGATTTCATCGCCAAGAATCAGCGCCGCCATGGCGGGCTGGTGGCGGCGCAAAAGGCGATCCGGCGCGCGGCTCCGCTCGAACTGCAGGAATTGAACGATATCGTCGACCTGTGGGCCGAGGCCGCGCTGGGCCTGTCGGAAAGCGATCTCAAGCTGATGTCGCGTCTGGCCGGGGCGCAATCGCGCAACCATTCGGCGGTGGCATAAGGATCAAAGGGGGCGCTTTTACCGGGCGCCCCTTTATTCTTCCCGCCTTTATTCTTCGCCATGCCCCTTGGCCATGTAATCCTGGCTCTGCATTTCGGTCAGGCGGCTGATCGTACGGTCGAATTCAAAGCTGCCGGTGTCGGTGTCCTTGTCGCCCGCATCATAAAGCCGGTCGAGCGGCGCGTCCGCCGTCACGAACAATTTGACCTTATGCTCATAAAGCGCGTCGATCAGCGTGACGAAACGCGCCGCCTCGTTGCGCGTATCCTTGCCGAGCCGCGGAATGCCCACCAGAATCACCGTGTGATAGGCCCGCGCCACCGCCAGATAATCAGCCGCCCCGCGCGCATCGCCGCACAGCTTTTTAAAGCTGAACACCGCCACGCCCTTCAGGCTTTTGGGCACATGCAGGATGCGCCCGCCGCCCACATCCAGATCTGCCGAGGGCACATGGCGCGCATCCTCGGGCGGAAAGTCGGTCAGACGGAAGAACACTTCGCGCACCCGCTCGGTCGCGGGCAGGCCCAGCGGACAATGCCAACTGCGGATACCGGCCAGACGTTCGAGCCGGTAATCGACCGGGCCATTGAGCGTCAGCACATCCAGTTCGTTCTCGATCAGTGCGATGAAGGGCAGGAAATGCTCGCGGTTGAGCCCGTTCTTATACAGTTCAGACGGCGCACGATTGCTGGTGGTGACCAGCGTCAGATTGTGATCGTGGATGAGAGCCGTGAACAACCGGCTCATAATCATCGCATCGGCCGAATTGTTGACGACCATCTCGTCAAAGGCCAGCACGCGCAGCCCCTCGGCAATGCGCGCGGCGACCTGGGGGATCGGGTCGCCCGTTTCGCCCTGACGCACATCGCGCATGATGGCGTGGACTTCCTGCATAAAGGCATGGAAATGCACGCGCCGCTTTTCTGTAATGTTCAGCGTGTCGTGAAACAGGTCCATCAGCATGGACTTGCCGCGCCCGACCCCGCCCCACATATAGACGCCGCGCGCGCGCACCGGTTTGCGCCCCAGCAGGCGACCGAAGAAACCGCCGCCCGCAGGCGCCGCCTCCAGTTCCTGTTGCAGCCTGTTCAACCGTTCTGCGGCGGCCGCCTGTTCCCGATCGACGCGTAATTCATGGGTATGGATCAGCGCCCGATAGCGTTCGATCACAGTCGCAGGATTGGCCATCGTAGCGTCTTTGAACTCTCAATCGCAGGTGATGCGGGCCAGAATATCGCCATCGCCATCGACCCGCGTGGTCAAGGGCATCGAGCGATAGATACCGCCGTCACGCTTCATTTCCGGGCCGTTGCCCTGCCAGTGCAGTTTGCGGCCCGCGTCGGTCGTTTCCGCATAGGCGTAAAGCGGGATATCTTCAATCTGGGTCAGCTTCTCGCCGGTGGGCGCGCGCAGATACGAGCTTTCGCGCGGGTTGAAATAATACCAGCCCTGATCGTGCAGCCCCTTGTGATCGGTATAATCCAGCAGGACGCGCAGCGGGCGCGGACAGGCGTTCTGGACAAAGATCTGACGCCGCGCCTGCGCAGAGGCTTGCTGCGCGCCGCCGACGATGGCGGCAAAAGCGATAAGGCTGGCAAGGGTGGTGCGGAGCATCGTATTTTCCCGAGGATCAAGCGCAGATTGCGATCATTTACGTGTCGCTAACCTATTCATACGGGGGGCATCAAGAGTTTGCGCGGAAATCGGATGCAAAAAAGCACCGCCGGGCGGGACCCGGGCGGTGCTTTTTGCGTTCTGGGCGCCGGCCTCAGACGTGGCGCTCGGCCTGCATCTTCTTGATTTCGGCAATGGCGCGGGCGGGCGAGAGGCCCTTGGGGCACACATTGGCGCAGTTCATGATCGTGTGGCAGCGATACAGACGGAACGGATCTTCCAGCTCGTCCAGACGCTCACCGGTGAATTCGTCGCGGCTGTCGGCCAGCCAGCGATAGGCCTGAAGCAGGATCGCCGGGCCGAGGAACTTGTCGCTGTTCCACCAGTAGCTCGGGCACGAGGTCGAGCAGCAGGCGCACAGGATGCACTCATACAGACCGTCGAGCTTTTCGCGCTGTTCGGGGCTCTGCAGACGCTCCTTGCCCGAAGGCGTGGTCGAAACGGTCTGCAGCCAGGGGCGGATCGAGGCATATTGCGCATAGAAATGCGTAAAGTCAGGAACGAGGTCCTTGATCACTTCCATATGCGGCAACGGCGTGATGCGCACATTGCCCGAAAGGTCTTCGATCGCGGTGGTGCAGGCAAGGCCGTTGCGGCCATTGATGTTCATCGCACAGGAACCGCAGATGCCTTCACGGCACGAACGGCGGAAGGTCAGCGTCGAGTCCATCTCGTTCTTGATCTTGAGCAGCGCGTCCAGAACCATCGGACCGCAAGCGTCGAGATCGATCTCGAACGTGTCATAGCGAGGGTTTTCGCCGCTGTCGGGATCATAGCGATACACGGTGAATTTCTTCACCTTGGTCGCGCCCTCTGCCTTATGGACGATGCCATTCTTGCTGATCTTGCTATTGGCGGGGAGGGAGAACTGGGCCATTTTCCGCTGCTTCCATCTCTGAACACGATTCTGTTAGGGGCGTACAGCCCCCGCTCCGTAGGGCGCGCATAGCCGCCTGCTTGCCCGCCTGTCTAGTGTCTTGTCGGGCAGGAGCAAGCAGAGATTTTTGCACTGCGGCGAAAGTCGCAGGTTTTGTGCCCGATCGGCCGCTGTCGCAGGCCTATGTAAAAAGCCGGGGAGCGCTGGGCCCCCCGGCTTGATACTCTGGCAAAGGCCCGAAGGCCGTCACCCTTTCAGAGGCTTATTCGCCAAAGGTACGCTGCCACCAGCCGCGACGGGGCGAGGCGGAAGCGTCGTCCTCGGCCGCAGGGGTGGCTTCGGTCGGTGTCTCGACCGGGGCTGCCTCAACGGCAACCTCAGCCGGGGCGGCTTCGACCGGGGCTTCCACCGGCGCGGCATCGGCCTTCTTGCGGCGAACGCGCTTGGGCTTGGCCGGGGCTTCCTCGGCGACCGGTTCGGCCGGAGCGACCTCCACTACGGCCTCCACCGGCGCGGCATCGGCCTTCTTGCGGCGAACGCGCTTGGGCTTGGCCGGGGCTTCCTCAGCCACAGGTTCGGCCGGAGCAGCTTCAGCCGGAGCGGCCTCCACAACGGCTTCGACCGGCGCGGCATCGACCTTCTTGCGGCGGACGCGCTTGGGCTTGGCCGGGACTTCCTCGGCCACAGGCTCAGCCGGAGCAGCTTCCACCGGAGCGGCCTCGACCGGGGCGGCAACCGCTTCGATTACCGGCTCGGCGACAGCTTCGACCGCCGGAGCGGCATCGGCTTCGTCTTCGCCCGCTTCGGCCTGTTCCTCACTGGTGCCTTCTTCGCCTTCGCCACGGTTGCGGCTGCGGCGGCGCTTGCGACGGCGGCGCTTGCGCGGACCTTCCTCGCCCGCTTCGGCGCTTTCGGATTGCGCCTCGGTGTCGCCCTCGGCTTCCTCGGCCTCGTCGCCTTCCTCGCCCTCAACCGGCTCGGCGCCTTCGTTCACGCCCTCCTCGGCGGTGCCATCCTCGCGGCGGTCGCGGCCACGGCCACGGCGACGCTTGCGGCGCTTACGGCGACCATCGGCGCTTTCGCCGCCGTTTTCGGCTTCGGCTTCCTCGGCCTCTTCCTCGATCTCGTCCTCAAAGTCCTCCTCGGGCAGGTCCTCGAGGTCTTCCTCCAGCACCAGCGGCTCGAACTTGGGCACGAATTCGTTGCGCGGACCCGACGAGACGACGCGCATCTTGGCGCCTTCATTCTCGCCTTCGGGGATCACTTCGACCGAGACGCCATAGCGATGCTCGATCTCGCCCAGGTCAATGCGCTTGGCATTGAGCAGGTAGATCGAGGCTTCCTGGCTGGCGAACAGGGTGATGATCGTACCCTTGCCCTTGGCCGCCTCTTCCTCGATCAGGCGCAGCGCCGACAGGCCCGCAGACCCGGCGGTACGCACCAGACCCGTGCCGTCGCAATGCGGGCACGAACGGGTGGTGGCCTCCAGCACGCCCGTGCGCAGGCGCTGGCGGCTCATTTCCATCAGGCCGAAGGACGAAATGCGGCCCACCTGGATGCGCGCGCGGTCGTTCTTCAACGCCTCCTTCATGGCCTTCTCGACCTTGCGGACGTTCGAGCCATATTCCATGTCGATGAAGTCGATGACGACCAGACCGGCCATGTCGCGCAGGCGCAACTGGCGGGCGATCTCGCGCGCGGCCTCAAGGTTGGTGGCAACGGCGGTCTGCTCGATGCCATGCTCCTTGGTGGAACGGCCCGAGTTGATGTCGATCGAGACCAGTGCTTCGGTCGGGTTGATGACGATATAGCCGCCCGACTTCAACTGAACCACCGGATCATACATCGCGGTCAACTGATCCTCGGCGCCAAAGCGCTGGAACAGGGGAACCGGATCGGCATAATGCTTCACCCGGCGCGCATGGCTGGGCATCAGCAGCTTCATGAAATCACGCGCCGCGCGATAGCCATCGTCGCCCTCGACGATCACTTCCTCGATATCGCGGTTATAGATGTCGCGGATCGCGCGCTTGATAAGGTCGCTGTCCGAATGGATCAGCGCGGGCGCGGCGGATTTCAGCGTGTTCTCGCGGATATCGTCCCACAGGCGGGCCAGATAGTCGAAGTCGCGCTTGATTTCGGTCTTGGTGCGCTGAAGGCCCGCCGTGCGCACGATGCAGCCCATGCTCTTGGGCAGGTCCATTTCGGCGATGATGGTCTTCAACCGCTTGCGGTCGGCAAAGCTGCTGATCTTGCGCGAAATCCCGCCGCCATGGCTGGAATTGGGCATCAGCACGCAATAGCGGCCCGCCAGGCTGAGATAGGTGGTGAGAGCCGCACCCTTGTTGCCGCGCTCTTCCTTCACGACCTGAACCAGCAGCACCTGACGACGATGGATCACGTCCTGAATCTTGTAGCGGCGGCGCAGAGCCATACGCTTGGCGCGCAGTTCTTCGGCTTCCTTGGCGTGGGTGGCATTGCGCCCGCCCTGACGGCGCCCGCGACGGCCGCGACGCTCGCCGCCTTCTTCGCTTTCCGATGCTTCTTCGGCTTCATGATCGCCGTCGAAGCCGTCTTCGATATGACCGGCCTCGATCGTGGCCACGCTGCCCTTTTCCGACGTGTCCACCTCGATCAGCGAACCGGCGTCCTCGACGCTGCCGCCCGCGAAATCGTCGGCCAGACCTTCGCCCAGATCGTCGTCGCCGACGAAATCTTCCTCACCCTCGGCCACCGCGCGCAGGGCGGCTTCTTCCTCGGCATGGGCGGCCTCTTCGGCCAGCAATGCCTCGCGGTCTTCCTTGGGGATCTGGTAATAATCGGGGTGGATTTCGGAAAAGGCGAGGAAGCCGTGGCGGTTGCCCCCGAAATCGACAAAAGCGGCCTGAAGCGACGGCTCGACGCGCGTCACCTTGGCCAGATAGATATTACCCTTGATCTGCTTGTGATCGGCAGAATCAAAGTCGAATTCTTCAATACGGTTGCCCTTGAGCACCGCCACCCGGGTTTCTTCCGAGTGGCGCGCATCGATCAGCATGCGCGTTGACATTATGATTTCTCCAGCCGCGCGCGGTCCGGGCTGTGCCCAGCGGCGAAAGGCCCGGCAATTGGGCGCGGCAATTGTTGTGGTGTTCGCACGGCGTGGCATATGGCTTTGTTGGGGCCATGGCCGTCTGCGCGAGGATCGACAGACCTGGCGCGTTCATCGCGCGCCGGGCATGAGTGGAAAGGCCGGAGGCGCCATCAGGGCCGCCGGCGTTTTTCGTGTCTGCAAGGCAGGGGAGGCGCCGCGAAATGCTGCGCGCGGCGATGGCATGATGCTTCATCGAAACGCAACCCATTGCTTCCGGATAGGAAATCTCGGGTTGTTTTCTGGAATGCGACCAAATTGTCGTGAAGCGATCGGCCATCGACAAGTCTTCCGCCCACGCCGCAAAGCCGCCTTGCGGCTGCGGATTCTGGGACGGAACACAACTCATCATACCTGCATCAACCTGTACGTCCGGCCAGAAAACACGACCGGGGCCAAGGGCAGGTTTTATCGCGCTTCCCTTTTGCTTGGCCCGGCCATAATGGCGGGCGGCGATGCCTTGGGGTGGACACGCCTGCGTACCTGTCTGGTTTGTGCGGGCGGGCCCTGAAAAAGGCAGGGGCGCGGGGAATAGACTGCCCCCGGTCTTTCCCTGCTAGCACCCCTTGTCTTTCCGGGCAAGTTCCATGCGATGCGTGATTCTACCCTTTTTTTGGCGGCCCCCATGCGATTAACACCAACGCGTCGTTAACCCCATTGCGCCCATAAGGGGCAGCGCTTACCAAAGATTACGCTTTCGCCCCGATGGACCCCATAGCCCCACGCAATGCCCCAAGCCCCGTCCGATCCTGTTGCCGCACTCATGGATCTTTCCTTGCCGGATCACGGGCCGGGGCCGGATGAGGCGCCCCGGCGCGGGCTGGGGCTGGGCCTGCTGATCTTTGCGCTGTTCGCGCCGCTGCTTCTGCTGGTCGCGATGCTCCTGATGGACGGCTGGATGGGTGCGCCGGGTTTTACCCGCGATTATGTGGTGCGTTTTGATCTGCCTCCGGCGGGCGCATTGGCGGCCTTGCCCGAAATCGCCGGGCCCAGCGATCCTCATAGCCCTTTGGTGGTGATTGACGCCGGGCATGGCGGGCATGATCCGGGCGCGCATGGCGAGCATCAGGCGGAAAAGGAGTTGACCCTCTCGCTGGCTCTGGCGCTGCGCCAGCGTTTGCTGGAGGTGGGCGGCATACGCGTGGCCATGACCCGGATGGATGATCGCTATCTGTTGCTGGAGGAGCGTTCGGACATTGCGCGGCGGATGAAGGCGGACCTGTTTATCTCGATCCACGCCGACAGCGCCGATACGCCCGGCGCCCATGGCGCGACCGTTTACACTTTGTCCGACCGGGGCAGCAGTCAGGAGGCCGAACATCTGGCCGCAGCGGAAAATCGCGCCGATACGGTCAACGGCGTGTCGCTGGCCAGTACCAGCAGTTCGGTTTCGGCCATTCTGGTCGATCTTTCGCAGCGCCATGCGGCGGAAATGTCGACCAACCTTGCCCGGCTGATCCTGCGCGAGGGGCAGGGGGGCGAGAGCGGCGCGCGAATCGATTTCCGCGAACGCGCGCTGCAATCGGCGGCCTTTGTTGTGCTCAAATCGCCCGATGTGCCCTCGGTGCTGTATGAGGCGGGCTATATCTCCAATGCCGAGGATGCGGCGCGCCTTTCCTCGCCCGCCGGGCGGCGCGATTTCGCCCATGCCACCGCGCAGGCGATCCGCGTTTACTTTGCCCGCCAGCGTGAAACGCCAACACAGAGTGAAACGCCAACGCCGGGCGAAACAGCGATCCAGCGCGAAGCCCCCGGAGCGCTTGCAACACCTTAACCGCTGGCAAAACCCTGCCCGCCCATGCTAGGGGCGCAAGTCTATGGCGCCCAGCGATCCTTCCCAGCCCGGTTCTGATCCGAACAATTCGCCCGATCAGAATGAAAACTCCCACCTGCGTATCCGCCGTCAGGCGGGTGGCGCATGGCGCCGGATGCTGGCGCGGCCATTGGCTTTTCTGGGGCCGATAACGGGGCGCTTTGGCGCATGGCTGCGCGCGCGCTGGCAAAGCGGGCGGCTGTTTCGCATCGGCGCGCTGGTGCTGGGGCTGGGCCTGGCTTTCTGGGTGCTGCTCTATGTGACGGTTCTGCGCACGCTGCCCTCGGCGGATACTTTGCTGACCTATCAGCCGCCGCTGCCCACGATGGTGCGCGGCAATGACGGCGGCATCGTCTATTCCTATGCCCGCGAGCGGCGCGTCCAATTGCGCTATGTCGATTTCCCCAAGCAATTGGTGAATGCGTTCCTCTCGGCCGAGGACAAGAACTTCTTCCATCACGGCGGGGTCGATTTCATCGGTCTGGGGCAGGCGGTGGTCGATTACGCGCTGAAATATGGCAGCGGTGAGCGCGCGCGCGGCGGCTCGACCATCACGCAGCAGGTGGCCAAGAACATCCTGATCGGCGATGAATATTCGGTCAGCCGCAAGCTCAAGGAAATGATCGTCGCCTTCCGCATCGAGGGCGTGCTGAACAAGCAGCAGATCCTTGAACTTTATCTCAACGAAATCCCGCTGGGCCGCCAGAGCTTTGGCGTGCAGGCCGCCGCGCGCGCCTATTTCGGCAAGGATGTGGACAAGCTGGAGCTGCATGAGGCCGCTTTCCTCGCCATCCTGCCCAAGGCGCCCGAAGTCTATGGCCGCGCCAAATTCGCCGACAAGGCCATCGCGCGCCGCAACTGGGTTCTGGACCAGATGGTCAAGAACGGCGCGGTCGATGCCGGTGCCGCCGCCAATGCCAAGGCGCAGCCGCTCGGCCTGATCCAGCGCCGGGTGGAAACCTATGATCCTTCGGTCGGCTATTTCGTCGAGGAAGTGCGCCGCCAGTTGATCGCCAAATATGGCGAGAATGCCGAGGACGGCCCCAACAGCGTCTACGCGGGCGGGCTGTGGGTGCGCACTTCGCTCGATTCCGAGCTTCAGAAGGCGGCGCAGGAATCCCTGCGTGGGGGCCTGCTGCGTTATTCGGCGGGCAAGGGATGGCATGGGCCGATCGCCCATATCGACCTCGACCCCGAACATTGGCAGAGCCAGTTGATCGGATTGAACAAGACGATTGCGTACAAGGACTGGCGTGTCGGCGTAGTCCTGCGCCGGGGCGGGAATGGCCAGATCGGCTTTACCGACGGCAGCACGGCGGCGCTGACGGGCCTGCTCGATCCGGTGCGGGTGGGCGATGTCGTGACCGCTGCGCCGGTTGGCGGCGGGGTCTATGGCCTGCGCCTGCTGCCCGGCGTCGGCGGCGGCATGATGGTGGAGCAGCCCGGCACGGGCCGCGTGCTGGCCGTGGCGGGCGGGTTTGATGATGGGCTCGACGCCTTCAACCGCGCCACGCAGGCCCAGCGCCAGCCCGGTTCGACCATCAAGCCCTTCGTCTATGCCACTGGCCTCGACAATGGCATGACACCCGCCAGCATGGTCGCGGACCAACCCTTCTGTGTCTATCAGGGCGCCAATCTGGGCGAAAAATGCTTCCGCAACTTTGACAGCCGGGGCATGGGCGGCATCCATACGATGCGCTGGGGCCTGGAACAGTCGCGCAACCTGATGACGGTTCACATCGCCAATGATGTGGGCATGGACAAGGTGGTCAAGACCTTTGCCAATATGGGCATCGGCAAATATCCGCCCTATTTCGGCTTTGCGCTGGGCGCGGGCGAAACCACTGTGGCCCAGATGGTCAATGCCTATTCGGCGCTGGCCTCGAACGGGGTGCAGCATGACCAGACCTTTGTGGACTTCATTCAGGATCGCAACGGCAAGGTCGTCTGGCGCGCGGATGAGCGGGCCTGCAATGGCTGCAACATGCCCGATTGGGATGGCAAGCCGATGCCGCGTTTTGCCCCGCGCGGGCATCAGGTGATGGATGCGCGCACCGCCTATCAGACTGTCCATATGCTCGAAGGCGTGGTCCAGCGCGGCACGGCGGTGACGCTGCGCGATCTGGGTCTGCCGCTGTTTGGCAAGACGGGCACGACCACCGGGCCGACCAATGTGTGGTTTGTGGGCGGATCGCCCAAGATCGTTGGCGGCGTCTATATCGGCTATGACCAGCCCAAATCGCTGGGCGGCTATGCGCAAGGGGGGACCTATGCCGCGCCGATCTTCAAGCAATTCGTGCAATTGACCAAGACGCGCTGGGACCACACGCCCTTTGTCGCGCCGCCGGGCATCCGCATGATGAAGATCAGCCGCGCCACCGGTCAGCGCGTGTTCGGCGGCACGCCGGGCGATGATCCCAAGGCGGAAGTCATCTGGGAGGCCTTCAAGCCCGAGACCGAGCCGCAGCGTGTGGGCCGTCAGGAACAGGTCGCGGCCAAGCGCAGCGAATTGCTCGACGCGATCCGGCGCGGGTTTGATGCCTTGGGCGGGCGCGTGTTCCAGCGCGGCGATGGCGAGGATATGGTGGTCGAGCAGTAAGCCCGGCCGCCATCAGCCCATCTTGCCGGTCCGCAGGGCCTGCGCCCATCCGGCGCGGCCCATCGCCTCGGCCCGCCGCGCCGCGCTTTCATGGTCATAGGCCACCGCGTGCAGCGTGACATGCCAGCGCCCATCGACAAATTCGGCGCTCAGATAGCGGGCGTCGGGCGTGCCGGTTTCGACCACATGCCATGATGGCACATCATCCTCATAGGCGGGCAGGCCGACGCTGCCCGCATTGGCGATCTGGCGTCCATCGGGCAGCGCCACCACCCGCGGCATATGCGTATGGCCGCAAAGCGTCAGCGCATGATGGCTGGCGTGGGGCAGGATCTCCTCATGCGTCGATTCGCGCATCCGCCCGCGACTGCCCTTGCGGCGGCGGTGGAGCCAGTAGGTGTCGTCGCTGTCGGGCGTGGCGTGGCACAACAGGACGTTGCCTGACGAGTTGGGGTCGGGCCATTCCATAGTTCCGGGCAGGGCGGCCATCCATGCGCGGATGTCATCATCAATGGCGGCATGGGCGGCGGCATCGGTCGGGCCCATCTCGGCCGGGTCGATGGTCAGCAATTGCCGCTCATGATTGCCCGCCAGCGTGGGCCAGTTCAGCGCCATCAGCCTTTGCGCCGTTTCGCGCGGCCAGAGCGGGCCGGAGAGGGAATCGCCCAGATTGACGATCTGCGTGATCCCGCGCGCGGCAATGTCGGCCATCACGGCCTCAAGCGCGGGCAGGTTGCCGTGAATATCGGAAACGGCGGCGAAATGCAGGCTCATCTGGCGCGCCCTAACGCGCCTTCCACGCCGCCTCGATCAGCGCAGCGTCGGCGGCCATCCCGGCCTGATTGGGGTGATAATTGACCCCGTCCTTCTTGGCCAGATCGGGGCTGGCGCCGTTCGACCACGGCGCCGCGCCGCAAATGCCGTGATCCGCCGAGGCGCGATCAAGCGGCACTGTGCGGGCAAAGGCGCGATAGGGGCGTACGGCGGCCTCGGTGATGGCGCTGAGCGTGGCGGGAATCGGGCGAATCTGTTCGACCGCTTCATCCGACAGGCCGGTGGCGGGGCAATTGCCCTTGGCGGGCATCAGCGAGAAATATTGCACGATCAGCACGCGGGCCTTGGGCGAGCGCTGGTGGATGGTGGCGATCATCCGGTCCATATCGGCGGCCAGTTTCGCCTTGGCCTCCTGCGTCAGCGGGGCGAAGGGCGTGCAGCCGCCGCCGAAATAGCGCGCGCGCTCCGCTTCGCTCAGCGAGGGGCAGCGCAATTTGCCGATGGCGGTCATATAGCCCAGATCATTGCCGCCGATCGTCACCGTCACCAGCCGGGTATCGGCATCCAGCGCATCGACCTGCGCGGGCAATTCATTCCACGGCCCCAGAATATGCGCGGTGGTCGCCCCGCTGCATGAAACATCCTTCAATTCCAGCCCGGCCTTTTGCGCGAAAATATGTGCGGCATTGCTGGCCGAACGGGCGCAGCGGTTGGCGGGCGTGTCGGCGCTCTGGCCGATGTTGGGGCCTGCGGCATAGGAGCTGCCCATGGCGACATAGGGCGCGCCCGCAAAGGCCGCGGCAGGCAGCAGGGCAGGGACGAGCGAGAGCGCGAGCAGGGCGGGGTTTTTCATGGGAGGCAGGATTTGCCGATTATCGCCCCGCTGGCAAGAGAGCGGCTGCGTTTCGCCCAACGTGTCCGTTCGTTCAGGTCTCTGGACAGAAGGGGGCAACAGGCACATTCTGCGCATCCATGATGAACCCCCGTCACCTCTTCGCCCCTGCGCTGGCCGCTGTTGCCGCTGGCGCCCTGTTGTCCACCCCGGCGCAGGCCGAACTGGCGGTGGGAGCCGCCGCGCCCGCCTTTGTCACGCAAGGGGCCAAGGCCGGCAAACCCTTCACGTTCGACCTGAAACAGGCGCTGAAGAAGGGGCCGGTCGTGGTCTATTTCTATCCCAAGGCTTTCACCAAGGGGTGTACGCTGGAGGCCCATGCCTTTGCCGAGGCGAGTGATGATTTTGCCAAGGCGGGCGCGATGGTGATCGGTATGTCGGCCGATGATCTGCCCACGCTGGAAAAGTTTTCGACGATGGAATGCCGCGACAAGTTCCCCGTGGCGATTGCCGATGCCGGTATCATCAAGAAATATGACGTTGCGCTTTCCATCCTCGGCATCTCGGCGTCGGTGACCAAACGGACTTCCTATGTGATCGGCACGGATGGCAGGATCAAGCTGGCCTTCACCGACATGGACTACAAGGATCACGTCTCCAAGACGCTGGCCGCCGTGCAGGGGCTGGCCAGGCATTGAGGCAGGAGTCTGGCGAGGGGGTTAACACCTGCCCGCCCGGCCATCCCGTTTTGAGACTTTTGCATTGTGCGAATGGGCGTGGCGCCCATCCTTGGGCATGAGGGTTTTGCGCCTGATTCCGGGCGTTTGATTCACCCGCATGGCCAAGGAGGTGTGCGATGATGCAAACTGTGTTGAACAATCTGACACTGCGCACCTCGGCGATTTCCCTGCTGATGCTGGCCCCCCTGATAATGCGGGGCGGGCATTGATCGGGGCGGTCGGGGTGGCTGCGCCGAATAACGCAGGGAAGCCCTGTCGCTTTCCCTTTACTTTCCCCTCAATCCGGCTAACGCGCCGTGGTTTGGATAAAAGACAAGGGTAAAGACCATGCGTGCCGAAGGGCAGGCCCATATTGACCGGATCGAAGCAGCTTTGGCGCTGGTCCGCAAGTTTCTCGACTGGGAGCGTGCGCTACGCCGCTTTGACGAGCTGAACGCGCGCGTCGAGGACCCCAAGCTTTGGGACAATCCCAAGGAAGCCGAAGCGGTGATGAAGGAACGTCGCCGCCTTGAAGCCAGCATCGGCGCGGTCAACGAGATCAGCGCGGAAATGCGCGACGCGATCGAGTTCATCGAGCTGGGCGAGATGGAGGATGATGAGGCCACCGTTGAGGAAGGTCTCTCGACTCTGGCCGCTCTGGCCGAACGCGCGGATCGCGACAAGGTGCAGGCGCTGTTGGCGGGGGAAGCCGACGGCATGGACACCTATATCGAAATCCACGCGGGCGCGGGCGGCACCGAATCGCAGGACTGGGCCTCGATGCTGCTGCGCATGTACACGCGCTGGGCGGAAAAGCGGGGCTTCAAGGTCGATCTGATCGAGTTTCAGGCGGGCGACACGGCGGGCATCAAGAGCGCGACCATCCTGTGCAAGGGTGAGAACGCCTATGGTTATGCCAAGACCGAGAGCGGCGTGCATCGCCTCGTCCGCATCAGCCCCTATGACAGCAGCGCGCGGCGGCATACCTCGTTCAGCTCGGTCTGGGTCTATCCGGTGATCGACGACAGCTTTACCATCGACATCAATCCTTCGGATCTCAAGATCGACACGTACCGGGCTTCTGGTGCCGGTGGTCAGCACGTGAACACCACCGATTCGGCCGTGCGTATCACCCACGTGCCCAGCGGCATCATCGTGGCGTCTCAGATCGACCGCAGCCAGCACAAGAACCGCGAAACCGCGATGAACATGCTGAAGGCGCGTTTGTACGAGGCCGAAATGCAGCGCCGCGAAGAAGCGGCCAATGCCGAACATGCCTCGAAGAGCGACATCGGATGGGGTCACCAGATCCGCTCCTACGTGTTGCAGCCCTATCAGATGGTGAAGGATCTGCGCACCGGCGTGACCAGTCCGACGCCCGCCGATGTGCTGGACGGCGATCTGGACGCCTTCATGGCCGCCGCCCTGTCGCAGCGCGTGACGGGCGAAAAGGTCAATGTCGAGGACGTGGACTGATGATCCCGATGCTGGGGCGCCGGCATTTTATGAGTGGCGCTCTGGCGGCGGGGGCATTGGTCGGTGCGCGCGCGGGCGCGTCGTCGCCCTTGTCCCGGCAATGGGGCCTTCATCTCGGGCGCGATATTGAGCGGCAATATGGCGGGCGTCTGGGCTTTGCTGTGGCCTTCTCGTCGGGCGGTATCGTCAATTGGCGCGGACATGAGCGTTTTGCATTTTGCTCATCCTTCAAACTGAGCCTCGCCGCGCTGGTGCTGACCGGAGCGGAAAAGGGCGAGTGGCGGCTGGATGAGAAGCTGCCTTTCGGCAAAGGCGAGGTTCTCTTCAATTCGCCCGCCTTGCAGGCACGGTTGGGGCTGGGCAGCATCTCGATGGCAGAGGCCGCCGAGGCGGTGCAGAAGCAGTCCGACAATGGCGCGGCCAATCTGCTGATGCGCCGGATGGGCGGTTTCGACCGGGTTAACCGGTTCTGGCGGGGCCTTGGCGATATGGTCAGCAGGCTGGACGACTACGAAACCGCGCTCAATCGCGTGCCTCCGGGCAGCTTGCGCAACACCACCACGCCTGAGGCCATGGCGGACAATCTGTTCAGGATGTTCAGGCAAGGGGCCTTGTCGCCCGCCGTTGTCACCCGGCTGAAAGACTGGATGCACGATACGACCACCGGGGCGAAGCGCCTGCGCGCGGGCCTGCCTGGTAACTGGTGGGCCGGGGACAAGACGGGGACCGGCCTTCCGGCCGATATCCCCGGCACCTATGTCGATCTGGCCTGGGTGGAACCGCCCGATTTGGCGCCATTTGCGATTGCGGCCTTTTATCAGCCGCCAAAGCCCACGCCCGACGGCGATTCGAATGCCGAAACGGTGCTGGCGCAGGTCGGTCAAAACATTGCCCAGACCATTGTGCTGCAAGGAAAATGAGGCAGAATGCAGACGAGCTATGCTGATTTTAGTCGCATGCTTGGCCGAAAGGTTTATGAACGCTATTTGAACAATTGGAAGATCCGGTCGCCCCGATTGGATCTTCCGGGGCCGCAGAGGGGAGGGAGGGTGCTTCTCTTTCTGTGGTGTGTCGGGGTTTGTGGTGAAAGTTACAGGCAATGAGTTTCAAGGGTTTGCAGCCGATCCTTTATGGTGGTCGTGAGGTTTGGCCGCTGGTGGAAGGCGGCAAGGGTGTGGCGGCGACCAACCATGCCAGCTCGGGCGCATGGGCGGCCGCAGGCGGCATTGGCACCGTCAGCGCGGTTAACGCCGACAGCTATGACCCCGAAGGCAAGATCATTCCCCAGGTCTATCATGAGCTGACCCGACAGGGGCGGCATGAGGAATTGATCCGCTATGCCATTGATGGCGCTGTGGAACAGGTGAAGCGTGCCTATGACATCGCCTCGGGCCGCGGCGCGATCAACATCAACGTCCTGTGGGAAATGGGCGGGGCGCAGCAGGTTCTCGAAGGCGTGCTCGAACGCACCAAGGGGCTGGTGACGGGCGTGACCTGCGGGGCGGGCATGCCTTACAAGCTCTCGGAGATCGCGGCGCGGTTCAACGTGCATTACCTGCCCATCGTCTCCTCGGGCCGCGCGTTCCGCGCGCTGTGGAAGCGGGCCTATCACAAGGTGGCCGAACTGATGGCGGCGGTGGTCTATGAAGACCCCTGGCTGGCGGGCGGGCACAATGGTCTGTCGAACGCGGAAGACCCGACCAAGCCTCAAGATCCTTATCCCCGCGTTAAACAACTTCGCGAAACCATGCGCGCCGAGGGCGTGCCGGACAGCGTTCCCATCGTGATGGCGGGCGGCGTGTGGTTCCTGCGCGAATGGGAAAACTGGATTGATAATCCGGAGCTTGGCGCGATCCTGTTCCAGTTCGGCACGCGTCCGCTGCTGACCGAGGAAAGCCCGATTCCGCAGGCGTGGAAGGACCATCTGCGCACCATCGAGCCGGGTGATGTGCTGTTGCACAAGTTCTCGCCCACGGGTTTCTATTCCTCGGCGGTCAAAAATCCCTTCCTGATGAGCCTGGTTGCGCGCAGCGAGCGCCAGATCCCCTATTCCAAGGTCGAAGCGGGCGATCATACGGTACAGCTCGACGTTGGCGTCAAGGGCAAGAATTTCTGGGTCACGCCTTGCGACCGGGCCCGTGCGCATCAGTGGGTGAACGAAGGCTTTGTCGAGGCGCTGCGCACGCCCGACGACACGGTGATCTTTGTCTCCAAGGCCGAGCGGGAGGAAATCCGCAAGGATCAGGCCGATTGCATGGGCTGTCTGTCGCATTGCGGTTTTTCCAGCTGGAAGGACCATGACGACTGGACCACGGGCCGCATGGCTGACCCGCGCAGCTTCTGCATCCAGAAGAGCCTGCAGAACATTGCCCATGGCGGCGACATCAACGAAAACCTGATGTTTGCGGGCCATGCTGCCTATCGGTTCAAGCAGGACCCGTTCTATTCGAACAACTTCACCCCCACGGTGAAGCAGTTGGTGGATCGCATCCTGACCGGCGATTGATCGGCGGGTTTCAGAACCCAATCGAAATTGGCCCGGTCATGTTCAGGCGTGACCGGGCTTTTTCTTGGCCTCTTATGCCCGGCCTTGCGGCGGATCGCATAGGGTGGCGCTTGCCGCATCGGTGGCAAGGTGGCTATAGTTGAGCCATGTTGGATGAATTCTGGAATAAGTTTGGGCGGGCCGGCCTGCTGGCGGGCCTGATGATCGCCGCGCTTGCGGCCAATCCAGCGGGGGCCGAAACGCCGCAATTCCCGGCATGGCGGTCGCTGCGCGATCCGGTGGTCAATATGCGCACCGGACCGGGCGAGGATTATGCGATCCGCTTCGTCTATCGCCGTCAGTTCCTGCCGATCAAGGTGCTGCGCGTGTTTCAGGGCTGGTATCTGGTCGAAGACCCCGATGGCGCCCGCGGCTGGATGATGATGCGGTTTCTCAACAAGACGCCCACCGCGCTGATCCGTGGCAAGGGGCCGGTGGAAATGCACGCTGGGCCAGGCGAGGGCACGCCGCTGTTGTGGAAACTGGCGCCGGGGCTGGTTGGACGCTTGGGCGGGTGCAAGGATGGTTGGTGCCAGATTGATGTCGAGCGGCATGTGGGCTTTGTGCCTGAGGGGCGTTTGTGGGGGGCGGGGAAGCCTTAAAATTATGCGAGGGTCTAGACCCTCGCGCTCCCGTTACTGTCTGCGTTGTGTAAAGGGTTCGGCGTCAGGTGTCGGACGCGCCGTTTGAGTTTTGAAAGCCTGCGGCGCGGTAAGATTTGCGTTCACCGCGCCGCAGGCTTTATTCGCATTCTACAAAAGCGGAACCCGCGATTATTTCACCACCCCATTAATGGGATTGCAAAGGGACGAGTCCCTTTGCCCGCCGGAGGCACCCAAAAACCCCAAACAAAAAAGAAGCGCCCCAACGTCCCCGTCAGAGCGCTCCTTTTAAACAAATGCCGGTGAATTAAACCAGTTCAACCGCCACAGCCGTACCTTCACCGCCGCCGATGCAGAGCGCGGCCACGCCCTTCTTCAGCCCGCGCGCCTTGAGCGCCGCGATCAGCGTGACGAGGATGCGCGCGCCCGAGCAGCCGATCGGGTGGCCCAGGGCGGTTGCGCCGCCGTTGACGTTGACCTTGGCGTGATCGAGGCCGAGGTCGTGGATCGCGAACATGGCCACGCAGGCAAAGGCTTCGTTGACTTCGAACAGGTCGACATCGGCAACGGTCCAGCCCGCCTGATCCAGCGCCTTCTGGATCGCGCCGACCGGGGCTGTGGTGAACAGCTTGGGGTCATGCGCGTGGGCGGCAACGGCCTTGACGATGGCGACGGGCTTGGCGCCCTTGGCATCGGCCACGCTCTGGCGGGTCAGCACCATGGCCGCCGCGCCGTCCGAGATCGAGGAGGACGAGGCCGCCGTGATCGTGCCGTCCTTGGCAAAGGCGGGCTTGAGGGCAGGGATCTTGTCCGGGCGGCCCTTGCCGGGGGCTTCGTCGGTGTCGACCACGACTTCGCCGCTGCGGGTCTTGATCGTCACGGGGGCGATTTCATCGGCAAAACGACCTTCTGCGACAGCCGCCTTGGCGCGGGCCAACGATTCGATCGAATAGGCGTCCATGCCCTCGCGCGTCAGGCCGTAATCATTGGCGGTGACCTGCGCAAAGCTGCCCATGGCGGCGCCTTCATAGGCGTCTTCGAGGCCGTCGAGGAACATGTGGTCATAGGCGGTGTCATGGCCGATGCGCGCGCCCGAGCGGTGCTTTTTGAGCAGATACGGCGCGTTGGTCATGCTTTCCATGCCGCCCGCGATGACGAAATCGACGCTGCCCGCCGCCAGCGCCTCAGAAGCCATGATGACCGTCTGCATGCCCGATCCGCAGACCTTGTTGACGGTGGTGGCCTGAACCGACTTGGGCAGACCGGCCTTGATCACAGCCTGACGGGCAGGGGCCTGGCCAAGCCCTGCGGGGAGGACGCAGCCCATATAGGCGCGTTCGAATTCCTCACCAGCGATGCCGGAGCGCTCGACGGCGGCCTTGACGGCGGTGGCGCCAAGTTCGGTGGCGGAAACTTCGGAGAGGCTGCCCTGCATCGCGCCCATCGGGGTGCGGGCGTAGGAAAGAATGACGATCGGATCAGCAGCGGAAATCTGTGCCATGAAACTTGGACCCTCCGGTATGTAAGGCGCAGGTTGCGCCTGATGCTGCGAGGCGCATAGGCGCCTGAGGTTACAGGCGTGCGTGCCTGTTGAATCAAGAGATAGTGTCGCCATGCAGCAAAGGCAATCAGGGATAGGTCTATGGCCCGAAGTGGCGCAAATAGGTGAAAAATGCGCTATTGAGAAGCACTTGCAGATATTCTCGCAGGTTCTTTTCGCTCCTGCACAGTTTGAGGCTTCAGGACACTTGCACACCCCGGAAAGGGGGACTAGGGCCGCCAAAGCTCAACTTAATCTGCGAGTCAGCTCTTGATCGACCTGTCGCACTACCTGTCGAACTACCTTCCCATCCTGATCTTTCTCGGGATCGCGCTTGGTCTGTCTTCGGCCTTCGTCATTTTGCCCATTCTCGTGTCGCGCCTTACGGGTTCGTACAAGCCGGATGCTGACAAGCTTTCGGAATATGAATGCGGCTTCCCCGCCTTTGAAGAACCGCGCAGCCAGTTTGACGTGCGTTTCTATCTCGTGGCGATCCTCTTCATCATCTTCGATCTCGAAGCAGCTTTCCTGTTTCCCTGGGCGGTCAGCCTGAAGGAAACCGGCTGGGCTGGCTGGCTGACGATGATGGTGTTTCTTGCCGAACTCGTGATCGGCTTTGCCTATGCGTGGAAGAAGGGAGCGTTGGACTGGGAATGAGTACAAATCCCTCCTTTGAACCGATCATGGCGGCTAACGGCAAGTTGGTCGCCCCCGATCAGGGTTTCTTTAACGACCTGTCGAACGAAGTGTCCGACAAGGGCTTTCTGGTAACCAGCACCGAGGAACTGTTTCAGTGGGCCCGTACCGGCTCGCTGTGGTGGATGACCTTTGGCCTGGCTTGCTGCGCCGTGGAAATGATCCACGTCAATATGCCGCGATATGACATGGAGCGCTTTGGTGCTGCTCCGCGCGCATCGCCGCGTCAGTCGGACGTGATGATCGTGGCCGGCACGCTGTGCAACAAGATGGCCCCGGCGCTGCGCAAGGTCTATGACCAGATGTCGAACCCGAAGTATGTGATCTCGATGGGGTCATGTGCGAATGGTGGCGGCTATTACCACTATTCCTATTCGGTGGTGCGCGGATGCGATCGCATCGTGCCGGTCGACATTTATGTGCCCGGTTGCCCGCCGACCGCCGAAGCCTTGCTCTATGGCATCATGCAGTTGCAGCGGAAGATCCGCCGCGTCGGCACCATCGAGCGTTGAGGGAGGGACGAATGGCTGTTCTGCATTCCGCCCCCAAGTGGAGCTCGAACGAGGGCGTTCTCGACAAGCTGGTAGCCGCTTTGGCCCACCGCGTCGCGGCGTCCAAGGAAGAGCATGGCGAAATCGTCATCACGGTGACGCGCGAGCACGTCGAGGATGCGTTGCGCATCCTGCGCGACAAGCATGAATATCAGCAACTGGTGGAAATCGCCGGCGCCGACTATCCGAGCCGCCCCGAGCGGTTTGAAGTCGTCTACATGCTGCTCTCGCTGACGCAGAATCACCGCATCATCGTCAAGACCACCACCGATGAGGTTGCTCCGGTTCCCACCGTGACGACGCTCTGGCCGGTGGCTGGCTGGCTCGAACGCGAAGTGTTCGACCTGTATGGCGTGGTCTTTGCGGGCAATGCGGACCTGCGCCGCATCCTGACCGACTATGGCTTTGAAGGGCATCCCTTCCGCAAGGACTTCCCGCTGACGGGCTATCAGGAACTGCGCTACTCGAACGAAGAGAAGCGTGTGGTTTATGAGCCGGTGCGTCTGGCGCAGGATCTGCGTCAGTTCGACTTCACTTCGCCGTGGGAAGGTGCAGACTATGTGCTGCCGGGCGACGAGAAAGCTGGGGAAGGCAAATGAGCGGTCTGATCCTCGAAGAATCGCCGACCACCGGCGATGAGATCATCACCAATTACACCATCAACTTCGGCCCTCAGCACCCCGCCGCCCACGGCGTGTTGCGCATGGTCACCGAGTTGGACGGTGAAATCGTCACGCGTATCGACCCGCATATCGGCCTGCTGCATCGCGGCACCGAAAAGCTGATCGAATACAAGACCTATCTACAGGCGCTGCCCTATTTCGACCGGCTGGACTATTGTTCGCCGCTCGGCATGGAGCATTCCTATGTTCTGGCGGTGGAAAAGCTGCTGAACCTGGAAGTGCCCGAGCGTGCCAAGTGGCTGCGCACGATGTTTGCGGAAATCACGCGTATCTGCAACCACATGCTGAACATCGGCTCGCACGTCATGGACGTGGGCGCGATGACGCCGAACCTGTGGCTGTTCGAAATCCGCGAGGATTGCCTCAACTTCTTCGAGCGCGCTTCCGGCGCGCGTATGCACTCGGCATGGTTCCGCCCCGGCGGCGTCCATCAGGATGTGCCGCAGAAGTTGATCGACGACATCAGCGTCTGGCTCGACAAGCGTCTGCCCGAACTGTTCGAAGACGCGATGAGCCTGGTGTGCGACAACCGCATCTTCAAGCAGCGCAACGTCGATATCGCCACGGTCAGCAAGGAAGACGCGCTGGCATGGGGCTTTTCCGGCCCGATGATCCGCGGCAGCGGCATTGCCTGGGATCTGCGCAAGTCGCAGCCCTATGATGCCTACGATCAGGTCGATTTCGAAGTGCCCGTGGGCACGCGAGGCGACTGCTATGATCGCTTCATGGTTCGCGTCGAAGAAGTGCGCCAGTCGGCCCGCATCATCCGCCAGTGCATCGAAAAGATGCCTGCCGGGCCGGTGCTGAGCAGCGACCGCAAGGTGGCTCCGCCCAAGCGCGCCGAGATGAAGCAGGACATGGAAAGCCTGATCCATCACTTCAAGCTCTACACCGAAGGCTTCCACGTTCCGGCGGGCGAAGTCTATGTGGCGACCGAAAGCCCCAAGGGCGAATTCGGCGTCTATCTGGTGTCGGACGGCTCGAACAAGCCCTATCGCTGCAAGATCCGCCCGACGGCTTTCTCGCACCTTCAGGCGATGGACTTCATGACCAAGGGGCACATGCTGCCCGATATCACCGCCATCCTTGGCGCGATGGATATCGTGTTCGGGGAGTGCGACCGGTGAGCCATATCGCAACCGCCGAGGCGATGATCGCGGCCTATAACGCGCAGGATGCCGACCTTTACGTGTCCTATATGACCGATGATGCCTGCGAAGCGGGCTATCGCGGCGCTGTGGTGCGCGAAGGCAAGGAAGGCACCCGCACGGGTCTGGCCGCGGCTTTCGCCAAGTGGCCGCAGAACCATGCCGAGATCCGCGAAAAGCAGACCATCGGCAATTATGTGCTGTTCCGCGAATATGTCACGCGCGGCCCGGCCAGTGATGGTTCGGAATTGGTCGAGCCGTTCGAAGTCATCGCCGTCTATTCGTTCGAGGGCGACAAGTGCTCTCGCGTGGAGTTCATCCGCTAATGGCTGATCGTCATATCTACCCCGATAGCCCTGAGCTGCGCGCGCGCTGGGGCAATTTCGCCTGGACCGAGGCCAATGCGGCCAAGGCCAAGGAAATCGTCGCGCGCTATCCCGAAGGGCGTCAGCGCTCGGCCTCGATGCCGCTGCTCGATCTGGCGCAGCGTCAGGTGGGCGCGGAAACGAACACGCAGGGCTGGTTGCCGATCCCGGTGATGGAATATGTCGCGAATTATCTCGACATGCCGATCATCCGCGTGGTCGAAGTCGCCACCTTCTACACCATGTATAATCTGGTTCCGGTCGGAAAGTTCCATGTGCAGGTCTGCGGCACCACGCCCTGCATGCTGCGCGGCAGCGACGACCTGATCTCGGTGTGCAAGGCCAAGAAGATGCCGACCGGCGGCGTTTCGGAGGATGGTCTCTGGACCTTCACCGAGGTGGAATGCATGGGCAATTGCTCGTCGGCGCCGATGGTGCAGATCAATGACGACAATTACGAAGACCTGACCGCCGAGCGTTTCGAGGGCATTCTGGATGCTCTTGCGCGCGGCGAAAGCCCCAAGACGGGCACGCAGGAACCGGGCCGCCACACGGTGGAGCCGGTGGGCGCGCTTTCGTCGCTGACCGCCATGGTCAATGAAAATCACGATTATCGGGGGGAGTGGTAAGTCATGGCCCTTCAGGACAAGGATCGTATCTTCACCAATCTCTACGGTTATCAACCGTGGAATTTGGCGGCGGCACGCGCTCGCGGCGATTGGGACAACACCAAGGCGCTGATGGAGCGTGGTCGCGACGCGATCATTCAGGAAATCAAGGATTCCGGCCTTCGCGGTCGTGGCGGTGCGGGCTTCCCCACCGGCATGAAGTGGAGCTTCATGCCCAAGGAAAGCAAGGACGGTCGTCCCAGCTTCCTGGTTATCAACGCCGACGAATCCGAACCTGGTTCGTGCAAGGACCGCGAAATCATCCGTCACGATCCGCACAAGCTGATCGAAGGCGCGCTGGTGGCCGGTTTTGCGATGGGAGCCCGTGCGGCCTACATCTATATTCGCGGCGAATATATCCGCGAAGCCGAAACGCTGTTTGCTGCTGTTGCCGAGGCCTATGACGCCGGGCTGGTGGGCAAGAACGCCAGCGGTTCGGGCTATGATTTCGACGTCTTCGTCCATCGCGGCGCGGGCGCCTATATCTGCGGCGAAGAAACCGCGATGATCGAATCGATCGAAGGCAAGAAGGGCCAGCCCCGTCTCAAGCCTCCGTTCCCCGCCGGTGCCGGTCTCTATGGCTGCCCCACCACGGTGAACAATGTCGAATCCATCGCTGTTGCTCCCACCATCCTGCGTCGCGGCGCGGGCTGGTTCGCTTCGTTCGGGCGTGAGAACAACAAGGGCACCAAGCTCTTCCAGATCTCGGGCCATGTGAACAAGCCCTGCGTGGTCGAAGAAGAGATGTCGATCCCGTTCAGCGAGCTGATCGAGAAGCATTGCGGCGGCATTCGCGGCGGCAAGGACAACCTGCTGGCGGTCATCCCCGGCGGTTCGTCGGTGCCTTTGGTGCCGGCCGATCAGATCTGGGACGCGCCGATGGACTTTGACGGTCTGCGCGCGGTCGGATCGGGTCTGGGCACCGCGGCGGTGATCGTCATGGACAAGTCGACCGACATCGTGCGCGCGATCAGCCGCCTTTCGTACTTCTACAAGCACGAAAGCTGCGGCCAGTGCACGCCGTGCCGCGAAGGCACCGGCTGGATGTGGCGCGTGATGGAGCGTCTGCGCAAGGGCGATGCCGATGTGCAGGAAATCGACATGCTCTGGAACGTCACCAAGCAGGTTGAAGGTCACACGATCTGCGCGCTGGGTGATGCGGCGGCTTGGCCAATCCAGGGCCTGATCCGTCATTTCCGCCCCGAAATTGAGCGTCGCATTGCCGAAAAGGGCGGTGCGCTGCGGGAGGCCGCTGAGTAATGCCTAAGGTCAAAGTTGACGGCGTGGAACTTGAGGTGCCGGCCGGCGCCACTGTTCTGCAAGCCTGCGAAATGGCGGGGAAGGAAATTCCGCGCTTCTGTTATCACGAACGTCTGAGCATTGCGGGTAACTGCCGCATGTGCCTGGTCGAGGTGAAGCCCGGGCCGCCCAAGCCGCAGGCTTCCTGCGCGCTTCCGGCCAGCGAAGGCCAGGAAATCCGCACCGACAGCGAGATGGTCAAGAAGGCGCGTGAAGGGGTGATGGAGTTCCTCCTCATCAACCACCCGCTCGACTGCCCGATCTGCGATCAGGGCGGCGAATGCGACCTTCAGGACCAGAGCGTGGCCTATGGCCGCGGTTCTTCGCGTTACCACGAGCACAAGCGCGCGGTGACCGAGAAGTATATGGGTCCGCTGATCAAGACGGTAATGACGCGCTGTATCCAGTGCACGCGCTGCGTCCGTTTCAGCGAGGAAATCGCGGGTGTGGATGAAATCGGCGCGCTGTATCGCGGCGAGAACATGCAGATCAGCACCTATCTGGAAAAGGCTTCGACGCATGAGCTGTCGGCCAATGTGATCGATCTGTGCCCGGTCGGCGCGCTGACTTCGCGTCCCTACGCGTTCGAAGCCCGTCCTTGGGAACTCAAGAAGACGATCTCGATCGACGTTTCGGACGCTATCGGCTCGAACATCCGCGTCGATGCGCGCGGCCGCGAAGCCATGCGCATCCTGCCGCGCGTCAATGATGACGTGAACGAGGAATGGCTGTCCGACAAGGGCCGCTACATGGTCGATGGCCTGTCCAAGCGCCGTCTCGACCGTCCGTTCATCCGTCTCGACGGTAAGCTCAAGGCGGTGTCGTGGGACGAGGCGCTTGCCGCTGTCGCTAGAATCGCGCCGGGCAATTCGATTGCGGCGGTCGCGGGCGATCTGGTCGATGTCGAAACCATGTATGCGGCCAAGAAGCTGCTGTCGGGCCTCGGTTCGTCGGTCCTCGAAGGGCGTCAGACGGGTCTGGCTTACAGCACGGCCAATCTGGCGGCGGTGAATTTCAATTCGGGCCTGGCCGGGATTGAAAGCGCTGATGCCATCCTGATCGTGGGCAGCCATGTTCGCTGGGAAGCCGCGGTGCTCAACGCCCGTCTGCGCAAGGCGGTCAAGCATGGCGCCAAGGTGTTCATCATCGGCCCCGAATGGGAAACGACCTATCCGGCCGAATTCCTGGGCTCCGACGCTTCGGTGCTGAATGCGCTCCCCGCGCATGTCTGGTCCGCTTTGCAGGGCGCCAAGCGTCCCGCGCTGATCATCGGCGGGGCAGGGCTGGCCAAGGGCGCGCTCGAAGCGGGTCTTGCGATCAGCCAGCAGCTTGGGCTGGTGCGTACGCTGGAAGACGGTTCGGTGTGGAACGGTTTCAACGTTTTGCACATGGCGGCTTCGCGCATGGGCGGCCTGCTGCTAGGTTATGCGCAGAAGGGTGGCATCAATGATGTCGCCGCTGCCAAGCCCAAGCTGCTGCTTTCGCTGGGCGCGGATGAGGTGGATTACACCAAGTTTGCCGACAGCATGATCGTCTATGTCGGCCATCATGGCGACAAGGGCGCGCATGCCGCTGACGTGATCCTGCCGGCTTCGGCTTTCACCGAAAAGGCGGGCATTTACGTCAACACCGAAGGTCGCGTGCAGTTTGCCGAAAAGGCTGTGTTCGCGCCGGGGGATGCGCGGGAAGACTGGGCGATCCTGCGCGCGATTGCGCAGGTGCTGAACGTGAACGTCGGCTTTGACAGCTTCGACGAACTCCGCTCGGCGCTGTTTGCCGAATATCCGGCGCTGCTGGTTGATGGTGGTCTGATCGATTTCGGCCCGCTGCCCACCGGCGTTTCGGGTTCGGCCGCTGGCGAAATCGCCTATCCGATCAAGGATTTCTATCTGACGAACCCGATTGCGCGGGCGAGTGAGACGCTGGCGCGTTGCTCGGCCGAACTGCTGCACGGGTCGCAACCCCAAGCGGAGGCTGCGGAATGACCGCCTTCTTCCAATCGCTTGGCCTGCCGTTTGGAGCGGCATGGCTGATTTCCACCATTGCGGGGATCCTGCTGATCGCGCTGCCGCTGATGCTCAGCGTGGCGATGATCATCTATGTCGACCGTAAGATCTGGGCGGCCATGGCGCTGCGTCGCGGTCCGAACGTTGTCGGCCCGCTGGGTCTGCTTCAGTCGTTTGCCGACGGTCTGAAGGTTTTCCTGCAGGAAACCATCGTTCCGACCGCCGCCAACAAGGGCATCTTCCTGATCGGCCCGGTGGTTACCTTCACGGTGACGCTGTTGGCCTGGGCGGTGATCCCGTTCAACTCGGGCGCGATCCTGGCCGACATCAATGTGGGCCTGCTCTATGTTCTGGCGATTTCGTCGCTGGGCGTTTACGGCACGATCATGGCGGGTTGGGCTTCGAACTCGAAATACCCGTTTTTCAGTGCGATGCGCGCCTCGGCTCAGATGATTTCCTATGAAGTCTCGATCGGCTTCATCCTCATCTGCGTGGTGCTGTGGGCGGGCTCGTTCAATCTGGGCACGATTGTTTCGGCGCAGAAGGGCCATGTGTTCGGCATTCTGAACGGCTTTGGTTTCAACCCGTTGCTGTTCCCTATGTGGGTGCTGTTCCTGATCTCGGGCATGGCGGAAACCCAGCGCGCTCCGTTTGACCTTTGCGAAGCGGAGTCGGAACTCGTCGCCGGTTATCAGACCGAATATTCCTCGATGGCCTTCGCGCTGTTCTGGCTCGGCGAATATGGCAACGTGCTCCTGATGTGCGCATTGAATGCCACGCTGTTCTGGGGCGGTTATCTGCCGCCGCTGGATATTCCGGTGCTTTACATGGTACCGGGCGTGATCTGGCTGCTGCTCAAGATCTTCTTCTTCTTCTTTGTGTTCAGCTGGGTGAAGGCCACCGTGCCGCGCTATCGCTATGACCAGCTGATGCGTCTGGGCTGGAAAATCTTCCTGCCGCTCTCGCTGCTGTTCGTTTTCCTCGTCAGCGGTTACCTCATGGCTACGGGACATTTTGCATGAGCGTCGCCCATCTCATCAAGAGTTTCACCCTCTGGGAGTTCGTGAAGGCTCACGCCCTGACCTTGAAGTATTTCTTCAAGGAAAAGGCGACCATCAACTATCCCTATGAGAAGAACCCGCTTTCGCCCCGTTTCCGTGGTGAACATGCGCTGCGCCGCTATCCCAACGGGGAAGAGCGCTGCATCGCGTGCAAATTGTGCGAGGCGATCTGCCCCGCGCAGGCCATCACCATCGAGGCCGAACCGCGCGATGACGGCAGCCGCCGCACCACGCGTTATGATATCGACATGACCAAGTGCATCTTCTGCGGTTTTTGCCAGGAAGCATGCCCGGTCGACGCCATCGTCGAAGGGCCGAATTTCGAATACGCGACCGAAACGCGTGCCGAACTGCTCTATGACAAGAACAAGCTGTTGGCGAACGGGGACAAGTGGGAGCGGGCGATTGCCGCGAACCTTGAAGCCGATGCGCCCTACCGTTAAGGCGCGGGCCGGAGACAAGAGATGATCCAAACGCTTGCCTTTTATCTGTTCGCCGCGCTGGTGATTGCCTCGGCCGTGATGACCATCACGGCGCGCAATCCGGTGCATTCCGTGCTTTGGCTGATCCTGGCCTTCTTCAACGCCGCAGGTCTGATGATCCTGATCGGTGCCGAGTTCATCGCGATGCTTCTGGTCATCGTGTATGTCGGCGCGGTGGCGGTGCTGTTCCTCTTTGTGGTTATGATGCTCGACATCGACTTTGCCACGCTGCGGGCCGGTTTCGTGAAGAATTTCCCGCTGGGTCTGGCGATTGCCGGCATTCTGCTGGCTGAACTGCTGTTTGGTCTTGGCGCTCATTCGGCCGGTGGCCTCGTGTTGGGCACGCCCGACGCGGCGACGGCTCCTGCGGCCAATGTGCCCAATATTCAGGCGATCGGCGCAGTGCTCTATGGGCACTACCTGTTCCTGTTCGAAGCGGCGGGTGTCGTGCTGCTGGTGGCCATGATCGGCGCCATCGTGCTGACCCATCGCCAGCGCAATGACGTGCGTCCGCAGAATATCTCCGAACAGGTCAAGCGCCGTCCGGAAGATGCCACCATCAACACCCGTCCCGAAGTGGGCGGCGGCGTGAAGCTGTAAGGGGGCGGCCATGATCGGTATTGAACATTATATCGTTGTCAGCTCGATCCTCTTCGGGCTGGGCGTGCTGGGCATCGTGCTCAACCGCAAGAACATCATCATCGTGTTGATGGCCATCGAGCTTATTCTGCTCTCGGTGAACATCAACCTCGTGGCCTTCAGCGCCTTCCTGCATGACCTGGCCGGTCAGATCTTCGCGATGTTCGTGTTGACCGTGGCCGCGGGTGAAGCAGCCGTGGGCCTGGCCATCCTCGTGATCTACTTCCGCAGCCGCGGCACGATTGCGGTGGACGACGCCAACCGGATGAAGGGGTAAGACCTGTGCATTCGATCCTCTTCATTGTTTTCCTGCCGTTGCTGGCCTCGGTTATCGCCGGGCTTGGCAACAAGGCGCTGGGCAAGTTCCCGGCCAAGGTGGTGACGACGGGCGGGCTTTTCGCTGCCTGTCTGCTCTCCTGGCCGATCTTCATCAGCTTTCTGACCGGCCATGCCGAAGCCACCGTCGTTCCTGTGCTCAAGTGGGTGCAGTCGGGCGATCTCAGCTTTAACTGGGAATTGCGCGTCGACACGCTTACGGCGGTGATGCTGGTGGTGATCACCAGCGTCTCGGCGCTGGTCCACCTTTATAGCTGGGGCTATATGGACGAAGAGCCGGATCAGCCGCGCTTCTTCTCCTATCTCTCGCTCTTCACCTTCGCCATGCTCATGCTGGTGACCGCGAACAATCTGGTTCAGATGTTCTTCGGCTGGGAAGGCGTGGGTCTGGCTTCGTACCTGCTGATCGGTTTCTGGTTCCGCAAGCCTTCGGCCGGTGCGGCCGCGATCAAGGCTTTCGTGGTCAACCGCGTGGGTGACCTTGGCTTCATGCTGGGCATTTTCGGCGTGTTTCTGGTGTTCGGCACGGTGTCGATCCCCGAGATCCTCGCCAATGTTCCCAACCATGCGGGCAGCACGATCGGCTTCCTTGGCCACCGTTTTGACACGCTGACGATCATTTCGATCCTGCTGTTCATCGGTGCGATGGGCAAGTCGGCGCAGCTCGGCCTCCACACCTGGTTGCCGGACGCGATGGAAGGCCCGACGCCTGTGTCGGCGCTGATCCACGCGGCCACCATGGTGACCGCAGGCGTGTTCATGACTTGCCGCCTTTCGCCGCTGTTCTCGGCCAGCCCCGATGCGATGACGTTTGTCACCGTCGTTGGCGCGGCCACCTGCTTCTTTGCCGCCACCATCGGCACGACGCAGTGGGATATCAAGCGCGTGATCGCCTACTCGACCTGTTCGCAGCTGGGCTATATGTTCTTTGCGGCTGGTTCGGGCGCTTTCGGCGCTGCCATGTTCCACCTGTTCACGCACGCCTTCTTCAAGGCCCTGCTGTTCCTTGGCGCCGGTTCGGTGATCCATGCGATGCATCACGAGCAGGACATGCGCTATTATGGCGCGCTGCGTAAGAAGATCCCGCTCACCTATTGGGCGATGATGGCCGGTACGCTGGCGATCACCGGCGTGGGTATTGTCGATGTGTTCGGTTTCGCGGGCTTCTATTCGAAGGACTCGATCCTCGAAGCCGCCTATGGTTCGGGCACCGGCGTTGGCCACTTTGCCTTCTTCATGGGCATCACGGCCGCGTTGCTGACCTCGTTCTATTCGTGGCGTCTGGTGTTCCTGACCTTCTTCGGCAAGGCCCGCTGGTCGCAGTCGGAGCATATCCAGCACGCGGTTCACGACGATCACGGCCATGGCCACGATCACGCGCATGGCCACGACCATCACCATGGTCACGCCCATGACGATGACGGCACCGCCGGTTATCACCCGCATGAAAGCCCGCTGGTGATGCTGCTCCCGCTCATTATCCTGAGCATGGGCGCGATCTTTGCCGGTTTCGTCTTCAACCATGCCTTCATCTCCGAAGGCGACGGTGAATTCTGGAAGGGCAGCCTCGTGTTCTCCGAACACCTGATCCACCACATGCACGAAGTGCCGGTGTGGGTTAAGTGGGCTCCGTTTGGCGTGATGGTGACCGGCCTGCTGGGCGCGATCTACGCTTACATCATCAATCCCGGCTTCCCGGCGGCCTTTGTCCGCGCGATCAAGCCGATCCACACTTTCGTTTACAACAAGTGGTTCTTTGACGAGCTCTACAACTTCCTGTTCGTCCGTCCTGCCTTCGCGCTGGGCCGGTTGTTCTGGAAGGCTGGCGATGTCGGCTTCATTGACCGCTTTGGCCCCAATGGTGCGGCCTGGGTTGTGGTTCAGGGCACGGGTCTGGCCCGTCGTCTCCAATCTGGTCTGCTCACCAGCTATGCGCTGTGGATGCTGATCGGCCTGGTGGCTGCGGTCAGCTGGGTTCTCACTCGATAAAGGCGGGCAGCGAAAAGGTTTTATGGCAATGACCGGTTTTCCCATCCTTTCGCTGATGCTGGCGGTGCCAGCGGTTGCGGCTGTGGCGGCTTTGTTCGCCTCGGCCGGGGCCGCGCGCACCATCGCGTTGGTGGCGACGTTGATCGACCTGGCGCTGGGCCTCGATCTCTGGGCCAATTACCAGATCGGCGGGCCCCAGTGGCAATTCGTCGAACACGCCCAATTGTTCAGCGGTTTCAGCTGGGCGCTTGGCATTGACGGCATCGCACTGGTGCTGATCGTCCTGTCCGTCTTCCTGATGCCGATCTGTATCGGCGCCAGCTGGGACGCGATCGAGAAGCGCGTGCCAGAATATATGGCCGCGTTCCTGTTCATGGAAACGCTGATGATCGGCGTCTTCGCAGCGCAGGATCTCTTCCTGTTCTACATCCTGTTTGAGGCAGGCCTGATCCCGATGTATCTCATCATCGGCATCTGGGGCGGCGCGGATCGTATCTACGCCAGCTACAAGTTCTTCCTCTATACGCTGCTTGGCTCGGTGCTGATGCTGATCGCCATGCTGTGGATCGTGAACCTGACGGGCACCACCTCGATCCCCGTGCTGATGGAATATAACTTCCCGGTGCAGGCGCAGTATCTGCTGTGGCTGGCCTTCTTCGCCTCGTTTGCGGTGAAGATGCCGATGTGGCCGGTGCACACCTGGCTTCCCGATGCGCACGTTCAGGCGCCGACCGCTGGTTCGGTTATTCTGGCAGGCGTGCTGCTCAAGATGGGCGGCTATGGTTTCATCCGTTTCAGCCTGCCCTTCTTCCCCGAAGCCAGTGCCTATTTCGCGCCGCTGGTGTGGGGCCTCTCGATCGTCGCCGTGGTTTATACCTCGCTGGTCGCGCTGGTTCAGTCGGATATGAAGAAGCTGATTGCTTATTCGTCGGTGGCGCATATGGCCATCGTGACGCTGGGTCTGTTCGCTTTCAACCGTCAGGGCCTTGAAGGTTCGATGGTGGTGATGCTGGCCCACGGTCTGGTGTCGGGCGCGCTCTTCCTCTGCGTCGGCGTGATCTATGATCGCCTGCACACTCGCGAGATCAACCGCTACGGCGGCATCGCGATCAACATGCCGCATTATGCGCTGTTCTTCATGTTCTTCACCATGGCTTCGGTGGGTCTGCCCGCCACCGCCAACTTCGTGGGTGAATTCCTGTCGCTGCAGGGTATCTACAAGGCTTCGAGCTGGACCGCGCTGATCGCGGGCACGGGCATCATTCTGGGTGCGGCCTATATGCTGTATCTCTATCGCCGGGTTGCCTTTGGCGAGCAGAAGAATGCCGATGCCGCCGCGATGCCCGATCTGACGGCCCGCGAATATCTGCTGCTGACGCCGCTGGTGATCGCGACACTGTGGATGGGCATCTATCCCGAAAGCTTCATCGCGCCGATCCGCGCCGACATCGCCCATCTTGACGCCCGCCTTGCCGCGGCCCGTCCGGCCGGCGATGCGCAGGTGACGCCGGGCCATCCTGTGGCTGAAACTCATGAAAGCGCCGAGCATAGCGGCGAAGGGAGTGAAAAGTAATGAACTGGGCATCTTCCCTTCGCCTGGTGGCTGCTGAGGAATTCCTCAGCGTCTCCGGGCTGGTGCTCCTGCTGGTCTGCGCGTGGGCGGGTGATAAATCCGCCCGTCTGGTGACCTGGCTGGCGGTCGCGGCTCTGGTCGTGGCGGGCGTGCTTGTCGCGCCTGCTCTGTTCGGCGGCGTGTTCGGTGCCGAGGCTTCGGCCTTTTATGGCCAGTATGCGGCGGACAGCTTCTCCTCCTTTGCCAAGCTGTTGATTTACAGTGCTGCGGGTGTATCGCTGCTGGTGGCGCCCGGCTTCTTTGAGCGTCAGGGCGGCTATCGCGCCGAATATCCGGTGCTGGCGCTGTTTGCGGCGCTGGGCATGGGCCTGATGGTCTCGGCCACCGACATGCTCACGCTCTATGTCGGCCTCGAAATGAACTCGCTGGCGGCCTATGTGCTGGCGGCCATGTCGCGCTCGGATGATCGTTCGCCCGAAGCGGGGCTGAAATATTTCGTGCTGGGTTCGCTGGCCTCGGGCATCCTGCTCTTCGGCATCAGCCTGACCTATGGCTTCGCCGGCAGCACGAGCTTTGACGCCATCCACACCGCGCTGGTTGGCAAGATGTCGACCGGATCGCTCTTCGGTCTGGTGTTCATTCTTGTCGGCCTGTCTTTCAAGATCAGCGCCGTGCCGTTCCACATGTGGACGCCTGACGTCTATGAAGGCGCGCCAACCCCGGTGACCACCTTCTTCGCCACCGCGCCCAAGGTTGCCGCTCTGGCTCTGACCATGCGCGTGACGCTGTTTGCCTTTGGTATGCAGGCCGCCGCATGGCAGCAGATCATTGTCGCCATCTCGCTGCTCTCGATTGTCGTGGGCGCGCTGGGCGCTATCGGTCAGGGCAATATCAAGCGCCTGATGGCCTATTCGTCGATCAACAACGTGGGCTTCATGCTGATCGGTCTGGCCGCTGCCACGCCGGGCGGCGCGGCTTCGATGCTGGTTTACCTGTCGATCTATGTCGTGATGTCGATCGGCGGTTTCGTGGCGATCCTGTCGCTGCGCGATGCCGAGGGCAATGCGGTGGAAAAGATCGCTGATCTTGCCGGTCTGTCGCGCAGCAAGCCGGGGCTGGCCTTTGTGCTGGCAATGGTGATGTTTAGTCTGGCCGGCATCCCGCCGCTCTTCGGCTTCTGGGGCAAGTTTGTGGTCTTCCAGTCGGCGGTCGCCGCCGGTCTGGTCCCGCTTGCAACGGTGGGCATCGCGGCTTCGGTGATCGGTGCTTTCTACTACCTCAAGGTGGTCAAGGTGCTGTATTTCGACGAACCGGCGGACAAGGTTGTGGGTTCGGTGGATGGCGTTCACGCGGTTCTGCTCTATGGCAGCGCCATCGTGATCTCGCCCATCGGTTATCTGTTCACCGGTTGGCTGGGCGGTCTGGCCCAGTCGGCGGCGGCGGCGCTGTTCCACGCGGCCTGAGAAACTGTGCTTTGATGGAAATCATCGGCCTGACCGGCTCGACCAATGCTGACCTTGCGCAAAGGCTGACATCGGGCGAGCCGGTTGCTGAAGGGCATTGGCTGATCGCCGACCGCCAGAACGCGGGGCGGGGGCGCTTGGGCCGGGTCTGGAATGACGGGCTTGGCAATTTCATGGGCTCGACTGTGGTGCGTATCGATGCGCATCAACCGCCTGCTCCCAGCCTCGCGCTGGTGGCAGGCGTTGCCGTTCAGGCCTGTGTTGCCGATCTGGTGCCTCCGCCGCGCTGCGCCTTGCTGAAATGGCCCAATGATGTGCTGGTAGGGCAGGCCAAGGTGGCCGGGATCCTGCTCGAGGCGGTGGCCGGGTTTGTGATTGTTGGCATCGGAGTCAACTTGGCCAGCGCACCGCAATTGCCTGATCGTGAGACGGCGGCGCTCAGCGACTATGGCCCGGCGCCTGATCGCGATGCCTTCGCCATGAGGCTGGCGGCGCGGTTCGCGCAGGAACTGGCGCATTGGCGGCAGTTCGGTCTTTCCGCGCTGGTTCAGCGCTGGCAGGCTGCCGCCCATCCTATCGGCACCCCTTTGCTGGTCCGCGAGGCCGACGGGCAGGTGGTCAGCGGCAATTTTTGCGGGCTAAGCGAGGATGGGGCCTTGCGGTTACAGCTTTCGGGCGGCACGGTCCAAACCATTCACGCAGGCGACGTCGAACTCGCCTGATATAAGACAAGCGGAGAGAGGCGGCATGCTGCTGGCCATTGATGTGGGCAATACCAATGTCGTCTTTGCGCTCTATGACGGGCGCGAGATGAAGACGCGTTGGCGCATTGCTACCGATCCGCGCCGCACGGCCGATGAATTTGCGGTCTGGCTGCTGCAACTGATGACGATCGAGGGATATACCCGCGATCAGATTGGGGGCATGATCGTATCGACCGTGGTGCCGCGCGCGCTGCATAATCTTCAGGTGCTGGCCACCAAATATTTCGACACCGAACTGCTGGTCGCGGGCGTGGGCAAGGCTGATTACGGCATTGATGTTGATGTGGATTCGCCCAAATCTCTGGGTGCGGACCGCGCTGTCAATGCGATTGGCGCGCATGAGAAATTCCCCGGCGATCTGATCGTCGTCGATTTTGGCACCGCCACCACCATTGACCATATCGACGGGCGAGGGGCCTATAAGGGCGGGATCATCGCGCCCGGCATCAACCTCTCGCTTGATGCGCTGGTGGGCAATACGGCGAAATTGCCGCGTATCGCAATTGCCGTGCCGGAAAAGCCCGGCGTCATCGGGACGAATACCGAGGACCAGATGCTGATCGGCGTCTATTGGGGCTATGTCGCGATGATCGAGGGGCTGATCGCGCGGATGCGGGCCCAGATTGCGCGGCCGGTCACGGTGATCGCCACCGGGGGGCTGGCCGTTTTGTTTGATCATCAGCCCGGATTGTTTGACGTGGTCGAACACGACCTCACCCTTAACGGCCTGGCGCTGCTCGCCGAACGCTCGGCTACACGATAAACTGGCACACGATAAACGGAGAAGTACGATAGCGCGCAAGTCTGACAACAAGGATCCGTTCACGCCCGGCAAGGAATTGCTGTTTTGCGCGCTGGGCGGGTCGGGCGAGATTGGCATGAATGTCAATCTCTACGGCGCGCATGGCAAGTGGCTGATGGTCGATCTGGGCATGACCTTTGCCGGGAATGAATATCCGGGCAGCGAACTGGTCTTTGCCGATCTGGCCTTTATCGAGGAGCGGCGCGAGGATCTGGTCGGCATTGTGCTGACCCATGCGCATGAGGATCATATCGGCGCAGTGCCCTATTTCGCCGCCGATCTGGATGTGCCGCTTTATGTCACGCCATTTACCGCGAAACTGGTGGCGGCAAAGCTCGCCGAGGCGGGGATCGAGCGCGACGTTGAACTGAACGTCATCGACCATTTCGACCAGTTTGAGCTGGGACCTTTCGGCATCCGCTATGTGCCGCTGGCGCACTCGATTGCCGAGGGCCACGCGCTGCTGATCGACACGCCCTATGGCCGGGTGTTCCATACCGGCGACTGGAAGCTGGATGATGAACCGATCATCGGCACGCCCGCCACGCCCGCGCAATTGACCGCGATTGGCGATGAGGGCGTGCTGGCGCTGGTCTGCGACAGCACCAATGTGTTCAATCCCGCGCCTTCGGGCAGCGAGGGCGAAGTGGCCCGCGCGATGAAAGAGGAAGTGGCCCGCCACAAGGGCAAGCGCGTGCTGGTCACGACCTTTGCCAGCAATGTCGCGCGCCTGCACACGCTGGGCGAGGTGGCCAAGGCGACCAACCGGCGGCTTTGTGTCTCGGGCCGCTCGCTTGATCGGATCATTCAGGCGGCGGAAGGGTGCGGCTATCTGGGCAAATTGCCCGATATCATCGACCCGGAAACCGCGATGAGCCTGCCGCGCGGGCAGGTGCTGATCGTGGCCACCGGCGGGCAGGGCGAACCGCGCGCCGCCTTGGCACGCATTGCCGAGGGCAATCATCCGATCAAGCTGGAGTCGGGCGATGTGGTGCTGTTTTCCAGCCGCCAGATCCCCGGCAATGAGATCGCCATCGGGCGCATCCAGAACCAGTTGGCGGGCGATGGCATCACCGTCGTCACCGACCGTCAGGCCGATATCCACGTGTCCGGCCATCCGGGGCGGCCCGAGCTGGAGGCCATCTATAGCTGGTTGCGTCCCCAGATCCTGATGCCCGTGCATGGCGAAATGCGCCACATGCGCGAGCAGGCCAAGGTCGGCAAGGAAAGCGGCATTCCCACGCAGGTGGTGCAGAAGAACGGCGATCTGGTGCGTCTGGCGCCGGGCCGTCCGGGCAAATTTGCCGAGGTGCCGAACGGGCGTCTTGTGCTGGATGGCGACATTATCGCGCCCGCCGATGGCGAGGCTGTGGCGATGCGCCGCCGCCTGGCCTGGCATGGCGTGCTGATGGTGGCGGTTTCGGGCAGGGGCAAGCATCAGGATTACCACGTTCAGGTGGCGGGTCTGGGCCTGCCGCTGGTCGAGGATTATGATGCCTTTGTGGCCGAGGCGCAGAATGATGTGATCGAGGCGCTGGGCAAGCTGCGCGGACCGGACAAGCGCAATGAAAGCGCGATGGCCGAGGCGGCGCGTCTGGCAGCGCGGCGGGCGGCTGGGCGCTGGTGCGGCAAGAAGCCGCAGGTCAAGGTGATGATGATGGTGGAGGGGCTGGATCGGTGAAACCGGCCTCCATCCTTGCCATCTATCTGCTTTTCTGGGTCATTTCGGCCTTTTTGGTGCTGCCCTTCGGCATCCGCACGCCCGACGAGACGGGCGAGGAAATGGTCAAGGGGCAGGCCACCAGCGCGCCGGGCAATTTCCGCCCCGGCCGCGTGGCGGTCCGCGCAACACTGGTTTCGGCCATCCTGTTCGCGCTGTTTTACGCCAATTATGTCTATGATTGGGTGCGGATCGAGGATCTCGCACCCTTTCATATGCCTGCCTCGCTCGAAAAGGACTAGGCGCGTATCTCTAGGCTCTCAGGCGCTCGATAGCCTGTGCCAGCGCGACATAGAGCTTGCCCATATCCGAGGACAGCAGCGTCACCGTGATCGCGTGGCCATCGCGCGTCGAGAGCAGATGACGCAGCATCGCCTCGAAATCATGGATATAGCGGTTCACATGGGCCTGAAATGCGCCGTCATTCTCATAAAGATGCAGCACATGGCGCGCATCGCCCGTATCGAGCAGGCGCACCGCGCGGCGGGTGAAAATGCCCCGGTCGCCGCGCAGATAGGCTGCCCATGCGGTGTCGGCCACTTCGGTGTCCAGCGCGCGCGTAATGTCCACAGCCTTGGATTGCAGCGTGTCGGTGATGATGGCCATCCGGCGTGAGAAATCGCCGTCCATGCGGTCTTCGGCCTTGTCGCGCGCCTCGGCCACGCGGGTTTCGAGATGGGCGATCACGCTTTCCACCTCGCGCAGTTGATCGCGCAATTGATGCGCCGCCTCTCGGCTGATGCCCAACGCATGGGCTGCGGCCTGCTCCAACTGTCCGGTGATCTCGCTGGCCTTCAAGCGCATCGCGCGTTCCAGCGCCGCACCGCTTTCATTCGACAATTGATCGGCCAGCGCAGTGACATGCGCCGCGCCCTGACTTTCGATCAGGGCGAGGGTTTGCACCACGCTGCCGCCCAATTGGCGGATAGCCTCGCCCAATTCGCCCTGCGCGTCGCTGGCGATGCGCTGGGCCTCGCTCTCCACCTGCGCCAGATGGTCGCGCAGCAGGCCGACGGCCGTATCCTGCGCGCTCAGTGCATGGCCCACGCCCAAGGCCACACCCTGCGCCTGATCCATCCGCTGGGCCAGCATTTCGCCCTGCGCGCCCGCCTCGACCACAATGCCGCGCAAAGCCTGGATCCGCGCCTCAAACCCGGCCAATTGTTCCTCGCTCTGCGCCAGAGCGGGGGGCAGCGTCTCACGGCTGTGCAGCGCCGAGGATTGGATCAGTTCGAGCAGGCGCACACTCGATGCTGTCAGCTTTTCTAGACTCCTGTCGGTCTCGCCCAGACGCCGTTCCAGCCCTTCAATCCGCTGCTCCATCGCGCCCGACACCGCCACATCGGCTGCGGCAATCGCCTCCAGCCGCGCCTCGGCCTGCGCCAGACGCAGGCTTGTGGCCTCGCTCATCACGCCCAGCTTGCCCGCGCGCTCAATGGCGGCATCATGGCGCTGCGCCAATTCGCGGTCGATGCGCGACAGATCATTGGTCAGGCGCGCCGTCGCCGCCTGCCAGTCGCCCAGCGCCACGGCCTCGTTCTCGCGCAGCGAACGGCCGATCGTCGCCGCCTCATCGCGAAGGGCCGACAGGCGAGCGCGCAGCGAGGTCAGCGCTTCAGCCTCATCCTGATCCAGCCGGGCGCGGGTGGCGGCGATTTCATCGCCCATCGCGGCCGCGCGCCGCTGCAGCGTGTCGCGCGCCTCGACCTCATGCCGCTCCAGATCCAGCGCAAAGCCCGTCGAGCGAGCCTCCAGCGCGTCGAAGCGCCCGGTGATCACCGCGTCCAACTGCTGCGTCCGGCTCTCCAGCGCAGCCAGCCCGCTCTCGATCCGCTCGCGCAGGGCCGTCACCTGCAATTCGCTCGACTGGCCAAAATCCTGCAAACGTTCCAGACCTTTGACCATGTCCTGAAGATGGGCATGGGCGATCCGTCCGGCATTGCCGATATTGCTGGTCACATCCTTGGCCGCATTGGTGATGACGGGCAGATGGACGCGCAATTGTTCCATATTGTTCAGCGCGGCGGCGCTGACATTGCCGATCACCTCGACCTGCGCGGCATTGTCGCGCACCAGCGAATCGATGCGCCCGGCGCTTTGGCCGATACGATCAACGGCGGTGCGGCCCAGCGCATCCAGCTCACGTGTCTGTGCCGCCAGAAATTCGCGCGCCAGACTCAATTCGCGGTTCAGCGAGGTCAGCCGATCCTCCAGCGCCTGCGATTCGCGGCGCAGCAGCGCGGCGGCATCGCCAAAACGGCCAGCCTCGCGGCGGCTCGAGCGCTGCACGATCAGATAGACCAGCGCGATCAGCAGCACCGGCGGCGACCATCGCAGCGCCAGCGCGCTCCACGCCTCAGGCGTGCGCGCCGTCGCTATGGCCACGGCCTGACCAGCGGCAAACAGCGCGCTCCAACCCGCCGCCAAAACCAGCGCCACCACGGGAGGCAGCCATTCGGGCATCCGGCGCGGCGCAGGCCCGCCCTCATCCCAGCCGGCCTCTTCCTCGCCTCCTGTCAGCGCGTCTAAGGGTATACCCTTATTCACTTCTTCCTCGGAAGATAGCTGGGCCTCGATGCTGTAGATGGGTGTTCCGCTCGCCATCCTTCCTTGATAGCGCACAAGCCGCGTTTGGGGAAACACTGCTTTAACTTCTGCGGCGTAGTGTGCATCCCATGGCTTATGAAGCAGGTGCCCTTGACGCGACCCTCGCCGCCGCCGCCGGCGACGATCCGGTATTGATGCGCGAATTGCGCGCGAGCTTTCATGAAAGCCTCGCGCGACAGATCGACCTGCTGCGCCGGGCGCGCTGTGATGGCAATTGGGAAGTTGCCGCGATGCGCCTGAAAGGGCTTGCCGCCAGTTTTCAGGTCTGGCCGCTGATCGCTCTGGCCGATCAGGCGCTGGATGGCGCGCCGGGCGATCCGGTGGTGCTGCGCCAGTTGCAGGCTTTTCTGGATGAATTTCCGCTTGGTTGACCCTGCCGCGCGCATTCGGGTGTCGGTTGCGTATCGCTGCTTGGCATAATCGTTGGCCTTGATTACAACCCGCCCGGTTCGGCCAGATTGGCATTTCCGGAGAATGTTTTGCGCGTTGCGCTTTTATCCCTGATCGCGCCCGTCACTGGCGATAGTGGCGGGGCAGGTGGCGTCCCCGGCGGCGCGTCTCCCATTGCGCCGCGCGGATTGATGCGGCTGGGCGGGCATACGCTGGCGCGGCATCAATTGGCCATTGCGCTTTCTTTGGGATGTGACCGGGTGATCGTGGTGGCGCCGGGCGGGCTCGATGGGCTGCTGCCTTTGCAACATGCCGCCGAAAGCGCAGGGGCGCTGTTCCACCGCGTCACCGGCGCGCATGGCATTATGGGGCTGGTCAGCGCGCAGGACGAGGTGATCGCTCTGGGCGATGGCGTGTTGGCATGGCCGGATCTGGCGCAGGAGTTGCTGGCGACGCCTACCGTGCTGGTGCAGCCGGTCGAACAGGGGGTGGCCGCCGGTTTCGAGCGGCTCGATTTCAACTATGCCTCGGCCGGGGCGATGCGCTTTCCCGGCCGTCTGGTCGAGCGTTTGTCCGAATTGCCGGGCGACGTTGAACCCTTCGCCTGCCTTCAGCGAATCGCCTTGCAGGGCGGTGTGCCCCAGCGTTCGGTGCCCGACGAGGTGATCGCGCAGGGGCGGTGGAATCTGCTCCACAACGAACGCGAAATTCAGGCGGTAGAGCCGGACTGGATCAGTCATCATTTGTTCGAGGATGGCCCGCTGCAACCCTCTGAATGGCTTGCGGGACAGGTGGTGCGTCTGGCCGGACCTGCCTTGCTTGAGGCCGGGTCGGGCGGAACGGTGGTGGCCATGGCGGCGGGCGTGCTGGCCGCGCTGGGGCTGGTGGCGGGGGGCTTTGGTGCCTTGACCCTGGGGCTGATGCTGGTGGCGCTGGCGTGGCTGGGCTTTGCCTGCGCCTCGATGTTTGGCCGTTTTGAGCGGCGTTCGCTGCGTTTGCCCCGGCCGCGTATGGCTCCTGCGGTCACCTATCGCTGGATTGTCGATGGCGTTTTGCTCGCTCTGCTGGGGCTGGCCCATGGCGAACGAGGCTATGTCGCGGGCCTGTTTGCGCCGCTGATGCTGCTGGGGCTGATCCGGCTGGTGCCGGCGGTGGTGGCGAGTCGCAAGGCGGCGTGGATGGAGGACCGGGCGCTGCTGGCGCTGGTCCTTTCGCTGCTCTCGCTTCTCGGTTTGTTGCGTAATGGGGTGGCGGTTTTGGCGGTTGCGCTGCTGCTGGGCGGCATAATTATGGCCGGAAGGCAAAATCGGCTAACGCCAACTTAACTCCCTGTCCACTATAGTGGGCACATGACCGACCGTATGTCTGAAGCTCCTGGCAGGGATTCGAGTGATTCCTCGCTGCGCCTGCAACTGGCGCGGGGCGATGCTGTGGTGGGGTCGGTGGTGCCGGTTTTGCGGCATTTGCTGGTCTGCGGCGATCAGGGCCTGTTTGGCGACGATGTGCTGGCGCGGCTGCGCGCGATGCTCGACGATCTGGCGAATCAGCTGGAATATGCGCTGGTCGATGCGGGCGGGCGCGGCGGCATTATTGACATGCTGATGGAGCAATTGCCCGAGGTTCCCGGCCTGCTGGCGCATCTTCACGCGCTGGCGCTGGAATGGCAAATGACGCAGCGTCTGGCCGACCGGCTGGGGGTCGATCCGGTGGTTTCGCCTTTGTTGCAGGCGCTTATTGCATCGAGCGAGGCAGAAACATCGGCGCGTGGCATGAAATTGCTGGCCGCGCAGGCCCGTTTTGCCCAAAATCAGCGGCGGATGCAGTTGCCCCTGAGCGAGCTGCCCGCCGAATTGCTGCATGGCGTTCTGGTCGCGCTGCATGTTGCCGTCGAGGATGATGGCGAGGCTGCCGCCCGCGCCGCTCAGGCTTTGCGCGAACATTATGATGAGGCGTCGACTCGCCTTGGCCTGTTGGCGCGGCTGGTGGCAGCAATGGGCGCAGGGTCGGTGGCGGCGTTGGCTCTGGCACATGGCGGGGTGGCGATGTTCGCCTCTGCGCTGGCTTTGGCGGGCGATGGAGTCCGCGAATCGGTCCTGCTTTCGATGCGTGACGGGCAACAGGCGCGTTTGTCGGTGTCGCTGCGCGCGGGCGGGGCGAAACTGGGCGTGATTGAAGAAAATCTGCTCATCCTCCATCCGCAGACGATCCGCCCCGACGGTTTGGCGCGGCTCAGCGTTGAGCGCGCGGGCGAATTGCTTGTCGAGGCGGCGCAGGCTTTGGGGCGGCTTGCATGAGCGCGCCGGAGCGCATTCAGGTTGAGGCGCAAAGCGATGGTGAGGATCGGCTGCTAAGGGCGGACGAACCGCTTTCGGCGCTGCAGATCCGCTGTGGGGGAACGATTCCGGGCGCGATTGCCGTGCCGGAACTGCGCGAACTGGTCAGCAAGGCGCGAGGCTTTGGCCTGAAACTGGCGCGGCCGATCATCGCGCAGGATGGACAGGAAACCATCCGCGCATGGATCGAAGTGACCCCGCAGGAGGGCGGTTGCCTGATCATCCTGCGCCATTGGCAGGCGAGCAGTCTGCCGCCCGAACCGGCTGATCTGGCCAACCGGCGGCGTGTGGAAATTGACAGGGCACTGGCCGAATTGACCGCGCGGCTCGATCCGGGCCAGCGTCTGATGACGGTCGATGCTTCGGCCGGTGATCTGGCGCAGGTGGCGCAGGCGATGCGCGGCGGGCTGGGGCGGCCATGGACCGATTTTGTCGAATTGCCCGGCAGCGGGTTGCGCCAGCCTTTGCATTGGCGTCTGCTGGATGGTGCGGCTGTCGTGGTGCCCGGATCGCAGCGCGTGTGGCGCGCGACGATCCTGCCGCAAACCGGACCGGAGGGTGAAACGCTCGGTTTCGACCTGTGCCTGACCAGCGATCAGCCATTGCCGGAACCGGTCGAACCAGCGGCTCCTGCTCCCAGCCCGCCAAGCAAGGCCAGTTCGGTGATCGGCCGGGAAATGGCGCCTGTTCTGCGCCAGCCCATCGCGCGGATCATCGCCAATGCCGAAACCATCCGCACCCGCCGCGCGGGTCCGCTGACCGAGGAATATGCCGGTTATGCGGGCGATATCGCGGCGGCGGGGCAGCATCTGCTGACGTTGATCGAGGATCTTTCCGATATGGAGATCATCGAGGCGGAAGGTTTTGCCCCCGCGGCGGACCGCATTGACCTGGCCGATGTGGCGCGGCGGGCGGCGGGGATTCTGGGCGTGCGGGCGCGGGAAAAGAACATCACCATCCATGCGCCGGACGAAACCATGCATCTGGGCGCGGTGGGCGAATTTCGCCGGGTGCTTCAGGTGCTGCTCAATCTGATCGGCAATGCCATCCGCTACAGTCCGGAAAACTCGGCCATCTCGGTGCTGCTGACCGCTGGCGCGGGGCGCGCGCGGATCACCATCGCGGATCAGGGGCCGGGCCTTTCGCCGCAGGACGCCGCCCGCGTGTTCGACAAGTTCGAACGGCTGGGGCGCAGCGGGGATGGGGGCTCCGGACTGGGGCTCTATATCTCGCGGCGTCTAGCGCGGGCGATGGGGGGCGAATTGAGCGTTGAGGGGCATGAAGGGCAGGGCGCGCGGTTTGTACTGGAATTGCCGCAGGGGTAGGGGAAGAGTGCCTCCGGCGGGCAAAGGGCGGGGGCCCTTTGCAATCCCGTTAATTTGGGGTGGGTTTGAGGCCATTGTGCCATAATCATTAAAGCCTGCGGCGCAGTCAGAGGGCGCCGCAGGCTTTAATGATTCTACGCCGCGTCCGACACCCGGCGTTAAATCCGTGGCGCAACGCCGACAGTAATGGGAGCGCGAGGGTCTAGACCCTCGCATTCAACCCCTTTCTCAATACCCAAACCCCAAACAAAAACGCGGGGGAAAGTTTCCCTTCCCCCGCGTTCCTGAATAGTCGAGCCTTAAGGCTTAACGCTGGCCAACGGGCACGTAATCGCGCTGCGTCGGGCCGGTGTAGAGCTGGCGCGGGCGGCCGATCTTCTGGCTGGGATCTTCGATCATTTCATTCCACTGAGCCACCCAGCCCACGGTGCGCGCCAGAGCGAAAAGCACAGTGAACATGGTGGTGGGGAAGCCGATGGCCGACAGGATGATGCCCGAATAGAAGTCGACGTTGGGGAACAGCTTCTTTTCGATGAAGTAGGGATCGTTCAGGGCGATCTCTTCAAGGCGCAGCGCGGTTTCGAACAGCGGATTCTGAACGTTGAGTGCTTCGAACACTTCGCGCACGGTCTTCTGCATCACGGTCGCGCGCGGGTCGCGGTTCTTGTACACGCGGTGACCAAAGCCCATCAGACGGAACGGATCGTTCTTGTCCTTGGCGCGCTCGATATAGTGCGGGATCTTGTCGGGCGTGCCGATTTCGCGCAGCATATTGAGGCAGGCTTCGTTCGCGCCGCCATGGGCCGGACCCCACAGGCAGGCGATGCCGGCGGCAACGCAGGCAAACGGGTTGGCGCCCGACGAACCGGCGAGGCGCACGGTCGAGGTCGAAGCATTCTGTTCGTGGTCGGCGTGCAGGATGAAGATGCGGTCCATCGCCTTTTCGACGGCGGGCACAACTTCATATTCTTCGGCCGGAACGCCAAAGGTCATGCGCAGGAAGTTGCCGGCATAGGACAGCTTGTTGTCGGGATAGACAAAGGGCTGACCCACCGAATACTTGTAGGCCATGGCGGCAATCGTCGGGATCTTGGCGATCAGGCGGTGGGCCGAAATGCGGCGCTGCACCGGATCGGAGATGTCCGTGCTGTCATGATAGAAGGCCGAGAGCGCGCCGACCACGCCGACCATGATGGCCATCGGGTGGGCGTCGCGGCGGAAGCCTTTGAAGAAGCTGGAAAGCTGCTCATGCACCATCGTGTGGCGCGTGATCGTGCGCGTAAAGCCGTCCAGTTCGGCGGCGCTGGGCAGTTCGCCGTTCAGCAGGAGGTAGCAGACCTCCATGAAGGACGAATTTTCGGCCAGCTGACCGATCGGATAGCCGCGATGCAGCAGCACACCCTCGTCGCCGTCGATATAGGTCAGCGCGCTTTCGCACGATGCCGTCGAAGTGAAGCCGGGGTCATAGGTGAATGCGCCAGTCTGGGCATAGAGCTTGCGGATGTCGATAACATCCGGACCCACGCTGCCCTTCAGGATCGGAGATTCAACTTCCTTGCCCTCGACGATGAACTTTGCCGTATCACCCACCGCAACACTCCTTGTACTTTGGCTCTAAATATGGGCTCAAATGTTTGTGGTTTCCATTTGCTCCGCGATGCGCGCGAGGCTTTCCTCTCGCCCAAGTAGGATCAAAACGTCGAAAATGCCCGGAGACGTGGTTTGCCCGGTCAGCGCCGCGCGAAGCGGTTGCGCCAGTTTACCAAGACCGAGCCCAAGCTCGCCGGCCAGTGATTTGACCGTGGCCTCCAGGGCCTCGATTGTCCAGTGCGTTTCCTGCAACAGCGTTGCGTGTATTTTTTGGAGAATGGCGCGCGCTTCTTCGGTCAGCAGCGCGGCGGCCTTTTCCTCCAGCGCCAACGGGCGCGACACGAACAGGAAGCGCGCGGCGCCTGCCAACTCATTGAGATCCTTGGCGCGAACCTTGAGCACCGGCATGGCGCGGGCCAGCAGGCCGAGGTCAACCGGCAGATCGGTGATCCGCGCAGCCACCAGTTCGGCCAGACGCGCATCATCGGCTTCGCGCAGGTAATGGCCATTGAGATTGGCCAGCTTGGCAAAGTCGAAACGCGAGGCGCCCTTGTTCACATCCTTGATGTCGAACCATTCGATGGCCTGCGCGATCGAGATGATTTCCTCATCCCCATGACCCCAGCCAAGCCGCATCAGATAGTTGAGCACGGCCTCGGGCAGCAGACCCATGTCGTCGCGATAGGCATCCACGCCCAGCGCGCCGTGGCGCTTGGACAGTTTCGCCCCGTCCGCGCCATGGATCAGCGGGATATGGCCATATTCGGGATCGGGCCAATTGCCTTCGATGGCATCCATCGCGCGGATGATCACCAACTGGCGGAAGGCGTTGTTGATATGGTCGTCGCCGCGGATCACATGGGTCACACCCATATCGTGATCGTCCACCACCACGGCCAGCATATAGGTCGGCGTACCGTCAGAGCGCAGGATGATGAAATCATCCAGCTCGACATTCTGCACCGTGATGCTGCCCTGCACCAGATCGTCGATCACGGTCGCGCCCTCGCGCGGCGCCTTCATGCGCACCACATAGGGCTGACCCTCGGGCCATTGATCGGGCGTGGCGTCGCGCCAGGGCGACTGGATGCGGAACGGGCGCTTTTCGGCCTGCGCCGCCTCGCGCATTGCGGTCAGTTCTTCCTGCGTCAGATAGCAGCGATAGGCATAGCCCGCGCCCAGCAGTTTATGCGCCACCTCGGCATGGCGGGGCGAGCGTTCGAACTGCATCACCGCAGGCTGATCGCCATCAAGGCCCAGCCAGCGCAGACCGTCAAAGATCGCGTCAATGGCGGCATCGGTCGAACGCGCGCGGTCGGTATCCTCGATACGCAGCAGATATTGGCCGCCGGTCGCACGGGCATAGAGCCAGTTGAACAGAGCCGTGCGCGCGCCGCCAATATGCAGAAAACCTGTGGGAGAAGGCGCAAAACGGGTGACAACAGGGCGTTTGCCGGTGCTATTGCTGCCAGCCAACCCCGAACTTGTCATTCCCTTGTCCTTTCTGTCCTATAAGGGCCCATGGTTCCAGCGACCCACAGCAACACACAATCGGCAGAGCGTCCCGCCTCTTTGGGGGGGGATAGCGCTGCAACGCAACATGGCCCTTGGCGCAGCCGCGCGCGCTTGGCAAGTTTTGCTTTGGTCTTAGAGCATTTTCTGTTGAACGCTGGGCCGACCCTTGCGCCATGGCTGGCGGTGGGCATGGCGGCGGGTGTGGCGGGGTGGTTTGTTCTGGCTGACGTCAGGCAATGGATATATCTGATAACATTATGTTTATTGGCGGCGGCTGCGGCCAGTCTGGTTCTGCGCCGGAGTGGCGATTTGGTGTGCCTGCCTCGGGCGATTTTGTCGCTCTCTTTGTCGGTCGCGCTGGGTTGCGGTCTGGTCTGGGGCAAGTCGACCTTGGTCGGCGCGCCCGCGATTCCCGGCCCGTTGGTGCTCGATCTGCGCGCCGTGGTGCTCGAGCGACAGGAATTGACCGCCCAGTCGCGGATTCTGCTGGTGGTTGGCCTGCGCCTGCCGGGCGCGGATCGGGCGATCAAGGCACGGATCTCTTTGAAGTCCAATGAGTTGGCGCCGGGCGCGCGCGAAGGCGCGGTGATCCGGCTGCGCGCGCGGCTGTTTCCCCCGGCCCCGCCACGTCTGCCGGGGGGCTATGACTTTGCCCGTGCGGCGTGGTTTGACGGTCTGGTCGCCACGGGCAGCGCTTTGGGGCCAGTTCAGGTCGAGTCGCAGGGTACCGAGTCGGGCCTTGCGCCGTGGCGCCATGCGCTGGCGGCTCATGTGCGCGCGGCGCTGCCGGGATCGGCGGGCGGCATGGCGGCGGCCTTTGCCAGCGGCGAGCGCGGAGGCATCACACCTGCCGACGAGGCAGCGATGCGCGACGCGGGCCTGACGCATCTCCTGTCCGTCTCCGGTCTGCATGTCAGCGCAGTGGTGGCTGCGACCTATTTTCTCGCGCTGCGCCTGCTGGCCCTGTGGCCATGGCTGGTGTTACGGGTCCGCCTCCCCGTGCTGGCCAGCGGGATGGGCGGGCTGGCGGCGGTCGGCTACACGCTGCTGACCGGGGCGGAGGTGCCGACGGTGCGTTCCTGCCTTGGCGCGCTGCTGGCTCTGGCGGCGATGGCGGCGGGGCGGCGGCCCTTTTCGGTGCGTTTGCTGGCGCTGGCGGCCGGTTTCGTCATGCTGCTCTGGCCCGAGGCGGTGGTAGGGCCGAGTTTCCAGATGAGTTTCGGCTCGGTGCTGGCGATTGTGGCCCTGCATGAGGCGGCGCCGGTACGGGCCTTTCTCGCCCGGCGTCCTGAAGGCTGGTGGATCCGGCTGGGGCGCGATCTGGCGATGCTGTTGCTGACCGGGCTGGTGATCGAACTGGCCCTCATGCCGGTGGCCTTTTTCCATTTCCATCGTGCGGGCATTTATGGCTCGCTGGCCAATCTGGTCGCCATCCCATTGACCACCTTTGTCTCCATGCCGTTGATCGGGGCGGGCTTGGCCTTTGATCTGGTCGGGGCGGGGGCGCCCTTCTGGCATCTGTGCGGCTGGTCGCTTGATCTGCTGCTGGCGCTGGCGCGATGGGTGGCGGCGCGGCCCGATGCGGTGGCGCAATTGCCGGTGATGGGCGGCTGGGCCTATGGTTTGATAGTGCTGGGGATGCTGTGGCTGGCGCTTTGGCGGGGCAATGTGCGGCTCTTCGGGCTGGTTCCGGCGGTGGTGGGATGTCTGTGGCTGGCGCTATTGACGCCGCCCGATATGGTCATCACCGGCGATGGGCACCAATTCGGCATGATCGACCCGCAAAGCCGACAATTGCTGATATTGGGACAGGGCCGCTCCACCTATGCCCGCGACATGATGCAGGAGGCGATGGGCGCCAGCGGCGAGGCCATGCCTATCGAGCAATGGCGCGACGCGGAATGCAACGAGAGCTTTTGCCGCATCACCATCCGGCAAGGAGGCCGTGACTGGCGCATTCTGGCCGCGCGGGGCGGCGGTATGGTGGAGGAGCGGGCGATGGCGGCGGCCTGCGCCTATGTCGATATTGTCGTATCGCGGGTGGCGCTTTCGCCTTCGTGCCGCCCCCGCTTGCTGAGGGCCGATGAGCCTTTGCTCTATCGCACCGGCGGCCTCGCGCTTTATCTGGCGCAGGGGCGGATCGTCACCGTGGCGCAAAGTCAGGGCCAGCATCCATGGTGGCGCGCGCCCAGTCTGAAACCGCAGGAGGGAGCCATCGAGCCCCCTCCCGTCACATTGCTGGATCAGTGATAGCGGCGGAGCAATCCGGCCAGCTTGCCCTGCACCTGAACCTCGCCGGGCTGATAATATTGCGGATCATAGGCCGCATTGGCCGGATCGAGCCGCACCATGCCGCGTTCACGCCGCAGATATTTGAGCGTCGCTTCCTCGCCGCGCACCAGCGCGACCACGATCTCGCCCTCACGCGCGATATCGGTCTTGCGGATCAGCGCCAGATCGCCGTCAAGAATGCCCGCCTCGACCATGGAATCGCCCGACACCTCAAGCGCATAGTGATCGCCCGCGCCCAGCAGCGCAGCAGGCACCGGCAGCATTGTCTGCCCTTCCATTGCCTCGATCGGCACGCCCGCCGCGATCCGCCCATGCAGGGGGATTTCAATCACATCATTGGCGGGCGCGGGCGCTGCGGACCTGGCCAGTTCAACCGGCTTTTTCGGCGCGGCAGGCTTGGTCCCGACCGGGGGCGTAACATCCTCAGGCTGGCGCAAAACCTCCAGCGCGCGGGCGCGGTTGGGCAGGCGGCGGATAAAGCCGCGCTCCTCCAACGCGGAGATCAGCCGATGCACCCCCGATTTCGACTTCAGATCCAGCGCTTCCTTCATTTCCTCAAAGCTGGGCGAGACGCCGGACTCTTCGAGGCTGGATTGGATGAAGCGCAGCAATTCGTGCTGTTTGCGGGTGAGCATAGAAACCTCCCAACGGGGGTGTTGCGTGAACAATTGCGGAACAATTACGCAACCATTACCCTTTCGTCAAGCGCTTCCGCCATTTTCGATCAAATGGATGCGCACCGCGTCGCCCGCCGCCATCGCGGGAGCATGGGCGTCATGTTCGATCAGGCAATTGCTGGCCGCCATTGCTGCAAGAGCCGAGGAATCGCGCATCGGGCGCGGCATCACATCGCGACCGTCCCACCATCCGCGAATGAACTCGCGCCGGTCCGCGCCCGGCCCCAGAGGCTCGGTCAAATGCGCCATTGCCGTGCGGGGCAGGGGATCGCCCGCGCCCTGCATCGCGCGCAGCAGCGGCAGCAGGAACAGATGGGCGGTGACAAAACTCGACACCGGATTGCCGGGCAGTCCGATCACCACATGCTTCCCTCGCGTGGCCACCAGCAAGGGTTTGCCGGGCCGGATCGCAACCTTCCAGAAATCGACCTGCGCGCCCCAGCGGGCCAGCGCAGGCTGGATCAGGTCATGATCGCCCACCGAGGCCCCGCCGCTGGTGACGATCACATCGGCATCGCCCGCGCGCGCCAGCGCCGCGTCCAACGCGTCCAGATCATCGGCCACCGGCCCCAGACGCAGCACTTCCCCGGCCAGCCCGGCCACCATCGCCCCCAGCATCGCGCCATTGCTGGCGGGCAGGCGGTCGGGCGGGCAGGGCAGGCCCGGCGCGATTAGCTCATCCCCGCTGTCGAGGATCGCCAGACGCGGGCGCTGCCGCACGCAGAGCGCGCCATGCCCCGCCGCAATCGCCAGCGCCAGTTGTGCCGCACCGATCCGCGTACCTGCGGGCAGAACCATGTCGCCGTCGCGGAAATCCAGACCCTTGCGGCGGATGTGGCGCCCCTCCGGCTTGGGCGGGGTTCCGGTCAGGGTGAGGTGATTGCCTTCGCGCGCGGTGTCTTCCTGACACAGCACCACGCCCGCGCCCTCGGGCACCAGCGCACCGGTGGAAATGCGCACCGCCTGTCCGGGTTGAACCGCGCCCGCAAAGGGATGGCCCGCCGCGCTTTCGCCCACAATATCCCACGGTCCCGCCAGATCGCCCGGCGCCAGCGCATAGCCATCCATCGCCGACAGATCAGCGGCAGGTTGCGTGCGGCGGGCCAGCAGCGGCGCGGCCAGATAGCAGCCCAGCGCGGCCTCAATGGGCGTCTCCTGCGCCTGCGTCAGGCCGGCCAGCGCCAGGACGCGCGCCTGCGCCTCGTCCAGCGGCAGGGGCGCGCGGCTCATCTTTCCGCTTTCCAGTGGCCCGATTTGCCGCCGCGCTTTTCGATCAGTCGCACTTCCTCGATCACCATGCCCTTGTCGATGGCCTTGGCCATGTCGTAAATGGTCAGGAGCGCAAGGGAAACAGCAGTCAATACCTCCATTTCCACCCCGGTTTTGCCGGTCAGGCTGGCCGTGGCCGTGGCCCGGATCGCGCCTTCCTCAATGGCAAAATCGACGCTCACGCTGTGCAGCGGCAGGGGGTGGCACAAAGGGATCAGGTCGGCGGTTTTCTTCGCCGCCATGATCCCGGCGATGCGGGCTGCCGCCAGAACGTCGCCCTTGGGCACATCGCCGTCGCGGATCGCGCTGAGCGCCGCCGCGCTCATGCGGATGCGGCCAGCGGCAATCGCCACGCGCGCGGTTTCGGCCTTGGCGCCGACATCGACCATGCGTGCATGGCCCTGGGCATCGAGATGGGTCAATTCGCTCATGCTTCTCTCTTGCCAAAGCGGAGGCATCAGGCAACGAAGAAATGTGCGATCTGGCGTAAGCCTGCTTCAAGATTTTGAGGGAATAGGGAAATATGGCCGAAATTATTGCCCGGCAGCTGATCTACGATGGCTGGTATCGCTTTTCCCGGCTGGAATTGCGGATGCCCGACGGCACCGTGGCCGAACGGCACCTGATCGACAATGGTCAGGCGGTGGCGGTGCTCCCCTTTGACCGGGCGCGGCGGGTGGCGATGCTGATCACCCAGCCGCGCGCGGCGGTGTTGGATGCGGGCCATCCGCCCTTGCTGGAGGCGATTGCGGGCGGGCTCGATGGGGCCAGCCCGGAGGAGCGCATTCATGAGGAGGCGATGGAGGAGGGCGGCATTCGCCTTTCCGCGCTCGAACCGCTAGCCAATATCTGGCCCATTCCGCCGGTTTCGACCGAGCGGGTGATGCTCTATCTGGCCGAATATACTGCGGCCGATCGGGTGGGCGCAGGCGGCGGGGCCGATGGCGAGGATGAGCATATCAGCGTGGTCGAAATCAGCCTTGACGTCCTGCGCGACCGGGTGATGGCCGGCACGCTGGAGGACGCCAAGACGCTGATTTTGGCGCAGGCCCTGATGCTGCGCCATCCTGAACTCTGGGCTTAAAGACCCAGCAGGGCCTTTGTCGCCGCCGTCACGTCGGCCTGCCGCATCAGGCTTTCCCCGACAAGGAAAGTCCGCGCCCCGCAAGGGGCCAGACGCAGCAGGTCGGCATGGGTGTTGATCCCGCTCTCGGCCACCAGCAACGTGCCCTCGGGCGCCAGCGGAGCGAGGCGCTCGGTGGTGGCGATGTCGGTCTTGAAGGTCTTGAGGTTGCGGTTGTTCACCCCGATCAGGCGCGAGCGCAGATTGGCGGCGCGCGCCATCTCTTCCTCATCATGCACCTCGACCAGAACCGACATCGCCCGCTCGATGGCTGCCTGTTCGATCTCGGCCATCTGGGCGTCCGACAGCGCGGCCACGATGATGAGGATCGCATCGGCCCCAATCGCGCGGGCCTCGGCCACCTGCCAAGGATCGACCATGAAATCCTTGCGCAGGACCGGCAGATCGCAGGCCGCGCGCGCGGCGATCAGGTAATCCTCATGCCCCTGAAAATAGGGCGCATCGGTCAGGATCGAAAGACAGGCCGCGCCGCCCGCTTGATAGGCGCGGGCATGGGCTGGCGGATCGAAATCGGCGCGGATCAATCCCTTGGACGGGCTGGCCTTCTTGATCTCGGCAATCAGCGCGAAGCCACCCGCAGCCTTTGCGCGCAGCGCCGCCTCAAACCCGCGCGTGGGGGTCTGTTCGCTGGCGCGCGCGTCAAGGTCGGCCAAACTTGCCAAAGGCTTGCGCGCGGCAACCTCTTGGCGCTTGGTGTCGCAGATTTCTGTCAATTTGTCGGTCATTCGCAAGCCTTGATCCAGCAATCGAGCAGCCCCTTGGCCAGCCCCTTGTCAATGGCCTCTGCGGCCTCTTCGGCGCCCTCGCGCCAGTTCGAAACCTCGCCCGCGACCATCAGCGCGCCAGCAGCATTGAGCAGCACCGCGTCGCGGTAGGCCCCATGCTCGCCCATCAGCAGGCGGTGCAAAGCATCGGCATTATAGGCCGGATCGCCGCCCTTGATCGCTTCAACCGGATATTCGGGCAGGCCAGCGTCGGCAGGAACCACGCGCTTCATCGCCACCCCATCGCCGCGCACGTCGGCCACTTCATTGCCGCCTGCAAGGCTCAGTTCGTCCAACCCCTCATCGCCCGAAATGACAAAGCTGCGCTCGGTGCCAAGGCGGCGGATCGCTTCGGCATAGATCGGCACATAGGCCGGGCGCGCGATGCCCACCAGTTGATGGCGCACATTGGCCGGATTGGCCAGCGGCCCCATCAGGTTGAAGATCGTGCGCGTGCCCAGCGCCCGCCGGATCGGGGCGATATGTTTGAGGCTGGGATGATGCGCCTGCGCAAACAGAAACGCGATGCCGATCTCGCCCAGCGTGCTTTCCGCGCGCTCTCCGGCATGGGCCAGATTAAGGCCCAAAGCCTCCAGCGTATCGGCCGCGCCCGCCTTGGATGATGCCGCCCGGTTGCCATGCTTGGCCACCGGCACGCCGCAGGCCGCGACCACCAGCGATACGGCGGTGGAGACGTTGAGCGTATGATGCCCATCGCCGCCGGTGCCGCACACGTCAATCGCTCCCTCGGGCGCATGGACCGCGATCATCCGCGCACGCATGGCCCGCGCCGCGCCCGCGATCTCGCTCGACGTTTCACCGCGCGCCGAAAGGGCGACGAGAAAATCGGCAATCGCTTCGTCGGACACCTGCCGGTCAAGGATCGCGCCGAAAATGCTCTGCGCCTCACCCTCGTCAAAGGGATGGGCCGAGACTTCGGGCAGGGCGTTCATGCGGGCATACGGGCATCAATCCCGCACAGTTTCAGGTAATTGGCCAGCATCGCATGGCCATGCTGCGTGGCGATGCTCTCGGGGTGAAACTGCACCCCGTGGATCGGCAGGCTGACATGGCGGAAGCCCATTACATGCCCATCGTCGCTGCGCGCATTCACATGCAGGCAGGCCGGAATGTCGGTCACGATCAGCGAGTGATAACGCGTGGCGATGAAGGGCGAGGGGATGCCCTCGAACAGGCCGCTGTTGTCATGCGTCACCGGGCTGGTCTTGCCATGCATCAGGCCGCCGCGCTGCACCGTGCCGCCGAAATATTGCCCGATGGACTGATGGCCAAGGCACACGCCCAGCAAGGGCTTGCCGCTATCGGCCGCCGCGCCCACCAGATCTAGGCTGATCCCGGCCTCGTTCGGCGTGCAGGGGCCGGGCGAAAGCAGGAAGCCTGCCGCGCCGCTGTCAATCGCCTGCGCGGCGGTCAGCGCGTCATTGCGCACCACTTCGACCTCAGCGCCCAGTTCCATGATGTAATGGACCAGATTCCAAGTGAAGCTGTCGTAATTGTCGATGACGAGGATTTTATTATTCATTGCCCAAACCCCGCTTCCTGCGCCACGCGCACCGCCTCACGGGCGGCGGCAAAGAGGGCGCCGGATTTATGTTCGCATTCGCGCTGTTCATAGACCGGATCGCTGTCGGCCACGATGCCCGCGCCCGCCTGCACGTGCAACACGCCATCCTTGAGGATGCCGGTGCGCAGCACGATGCAGCTGTCCAGATTGCCGTCCGGCCCGAAATAGCCGACGCCGCCCGCATAGGCGCCGCGCGTTTCGCCTTCCAGTCCGGCGATGATCTCGCAGGCCCGGACCTTGGGCGCACCGCTGACGGTGCCTGCCGGGAAACCGGCGAACACAGCGTCAATCGCATCGGCGCGGTTGGTGTCCAATTCGCCCACCACGTTCGAGACGATATGCATCACATGGCTGTAACGCTCGATCGTATAGCTTTCGGTGACCTTGACCGTGCCCTTGGCGGCCACACGGCCCACATCGTTGCGGCCCAGATCGAGCAGCATCAGATGCTCGGCGCGCTCTTTCTGATCCTCCAGCAGGCTGATCTCATTGGCTTTGTCCTCGGCCGGGGTCTTGCCGCGCGGGCGCGTGCCCGCGATGGGGCGGATAGTCACCTCGCCATCGCGCACCCGCACCAGAATTTCCGGGCTGGACCCAACCACGGCAAAACCGGGCAGGTCGAGGAAATAGAGGAAGGGCGAGGGATTGACCCGGCGCAGCGAGCGATAAAGCGAGAGCGGCGGCAGAGTAAAAGGCGCGGTGAAACGCTGCGCCAGCACGACCTGAAAAATGTCGCCCGCCTCGATAAATTGCTTGGCGCGTTCGACCATCTCGCCATAGCGGCCCGGCGCCATCACCGGGGTCGGCATCGGCATGGGCATGTCGGGCGCGGCGCGCACAGGTTCGGGCGCGGGCGCAGCCAGCGCGCGCAGGGCCTCATCGATCCGCTCCTGTGCCACTTCCAGCGCAGCTTCGGGCGCGCGATCCGAAGGCCAGACCGGCGCAACGGCAAACAATTCATCGCCCAGCCGGTCGAACACAAGGATCACCGTGGGGCGGACAAACAGCATGTCGGGCAATTCCAGCGCGCTTTGCGGCGCGCGGGGCAGTTTTTCGACAAGGCCAAAGGTTTCATAGCCGAAATAGCCCACGATACAGGCCAGCGCGGGAGGCAGCGCGGCGGGCACATCCATCCGGCAGCTTTCGACCAGCTTGCGTAATTCGCCCAGCGCGTCGCCTGCCAGAGGCTCAAACGCCTCGCGGTCCTGCGCCCAGACGCGGTTGATTTCGGCGGCATGGCCGGTGGCGCGGAACACCAGATCGGGGGCCAGACCCAGCAGGCTGTACCGCCCCCGCACCTCGCCGCCCTCGACCGATTCGAGCAGGAAATCGCCCCGCTCGCCCGCGAACAGCTTTACCGCCGCGCCCACGGGTGTCTCAGTGTCCGCAATGACGCGACGCCACACCAGCGCCGGATTCCCGCCAGACAGCAAGGAAAGGGCGGCGTCCCAGTTTTCTGGGCGATGGGTGTTGTCGGTCATTGGTCTTTCGCTTTTTGGGATTGAACGTCAGTTGCCGCCGGCCAGCGTGGCGGCGACGGTCTTGATGGCGCTTTCGTTGCGCTCCACCTTGACTTCGGTGCGGATCGCGCGGCGCAGGCTTTCGGCCTGTTCGCGCGCGGCCAGATTGTTGAGCTCGCCCTTGACCTGCCCGACCAGCGGATCATTGGCGGCCACGGTGCCCGGCGTGATGGTTTTCAGCTGAACAGCCATAAAGCCCTTGTTGCCCGCAATCGGGATCAGCTTGGTCGTGCCGGGCGCCATGCCGAAGAACATGGCCACCGCAGGCGGGATCTGCCCACCGCGCGACATGATTTCCTCGCGGCCCAGATTCATCTGCTGAACCGGGGGCAGGGCTACGCCCAGCTTGGCCACTTCGGCGGCCAGATCGGCGCCCTTCTTGCCTGCTGCCAGCAGCTTCATCGCGGCGGCGCGCGCGGCGACCGAGCCCTTTTCAAGCTGGATGTCGGCCATCACCTGCGCGCTGATCTGGTCAAGCGGGGCAGGGGCGGCGGGCACGATCTTGGTCACGTCAAAGATCACAAAGCTCTTGCCCGCGACCAGTTCGCTGATCTGGGGCTGGCCCTCGTGGTCCATGCCAAAGGCGGCGGGCAGAATCGAGGCCAGTTCGGCCGGAAGCCCCATGCCAGCGGGCGTCTTGGCCGTCAGCAGCGGGGTTTCGGCCATGGTCAGGCCCAGTTCCTTGGCGGTATCGGACAGCGCGCCGCCCTTGCCGAAATCATCGTTCACCTTCTCGGTGAGAGCGGCCAGCGCTGCCTTGCGCTTTTCCTCGGTCAGGGCGGCGGTGATCTCGCCCTTCACCTGTTCCAGCGTGCGCGCAGGTTTGGCGTCGACGGCATCCACGCGCACCAGCGCCCAGCCCAGCGCGCCCTTGACCGGGCCAGCGATGGCCCCGGCCTTGGCGGCATAGGCGGCCTCGGCCACGGCGGCGCTGCTCTTGATCGTCAGGTCGGCCTTGCTGACCGCGCCCAGCGAGGCGACCGAAAGGCCCTTGGCCTTGGCGGCGGCCTCAAGGCTTTCGCCCTTGGCCACGGCGGCGGCAATGTCCTTGGCCATGCTCTCGCTGATGACGATGACCTGCGACACCTTGCGGGTCTCGCTGGCGCCATACTGGGCGGCATTGGCCTTAAATCGGGCGGCCACTTCGGCATCACTGGGGGCCGAGGACTGCTTGATGACCGATTCGTCGAAGCGGGCGTAACGAATCACGCGGCGTTCCGGCACGGTGTAGGCGGCCTTGTGGTTGTTGTACCACGCGGTCACTTCGGCCTGCGTGGGCAGGCCCTTGGGCGCGAAGGCGGCCGAGGGCAGCATGGCGGCCGAACCTGCGCGATGTTCCTTGAGCAGCGAGGCATATTGCACCACCGCGCTCTGGGGCAGGGCGGCGCCGAATTGCGCCGGGGCCAGCAACTGGCGCGAGACCAGATCGCGCGCGAAACTGTCGCGCACATCGGCATCGTTCATCTGGCGCTGGGCCAGAACCGAGAGATAGGCGTTCTGGTCGAACTTGCCGCCTGCGCCCTGAAACGCCGGGATCTTGGCGAGTTCGCTGTCGACCAGACGCTTGCCCGCAACGATGCCGACCTTGCGGCCAAAGGCCATCTGGGCCTCGCCGTCGATCATCTGGTCCAGCACCAGATCGAGCCCGCCTTCGGCCAGAAAGCTCTTCATGGTGACGCCGGGCTGCTGCTGGCGGGTGATTTCCACGGCCTGCTGCATCTGCTTGGTCAATTGCGCGGTGCCGATGGCGGTGCCGTCGACCTTGGCTACGCGGTCACCCCCGGTGATGCTGCCCGATGAGATCATGTTCGACACATCGCCTGCGGCAAACGCCATGGCCAGCATCACGATCAACCCCAGCGCGGCGAACACGCCCACCGAGGAGTGGAAGAACTTGCGGAACACTTGCAGCATCAAACCAACCCGTCACCGCGGCCCCGCCCAAAAGGCGCGCGCCGTCAAAACCATCAGCAGGCGGCTTTAGGCGGCTTGGCCGAATCCCGCAAGCGGCGCCATCGCGCAAATTTGTGGTGCCTTTATGCTGCGTTTGCGTCTTTTCGGTGGGTTGTCGACCACGCGCCTTTTGACAAGCGGCGCCTCCTTGCCCTAGGCGCGCATACGCATGCTGGGGAGGCGTGATGCGGCGCGGCCTGTTGCGGGCCGTGCTTTGGCTCCCCGCGATTTAGGAAGGACAAAGGGATCATGGCTTTGCGGCCCTATATCGTCGGCAACTGGAAGATGAACGGCCTGCGCGCCACGCTGGCCGAGGCGCGCGCGATCGACCGCGTGGCGGCCCGCCATCCGGCGGTGGACGTGGGCATCGCCCCGCCCTTCACGCTGGTCCATGCGATGGCCGAGGAAGCTCAGGCGATGGCCGTGGGCGGTCAGGACGTCCATGCCAAGCCCAGCGGCGCCTATACCGGCGACATTTCCGCGCCCATGCTTGAAGATGCCGGTGCGCGCTTCACCATCGTGGGCCACAGCGAGCGTCGCAGCCTGCATGGCGAGAGCAATGCCGATGTGCAGGCCAAGGCGCTTGCCGCCCGCGCGGCGGGGCTGGGCGTGATCCTGTGCGTGGGCGAAACGGAGGCCGAGCGCGACGCCGGGCAGGCCGAAGCGGTGGTTTCGGGCCAGCTTCACGGCTCGTTGCCCAAGGAAGGCGCCGAGGGGCTGGCCGTGGCTTATGAGCCGGTCTGGGCCATCGGCACGGGTCGCGTGCCTTCGGTGGAGGATGTGGCCGCGATGCACCAGGCAATCCGGGCCGATCTGGTCGCCATCTACGGCGATGCGGGCAAGGGCGTGCGTATCCTTTACGGCGGCTCGGTCAATGCGAGCAATGCCTCGGAATTGCTGGGCGTGGCCGATGTCGGCGGCGCGCTGGTCGGCGGGGCCAGTCTGACGGCGGAGAGCTTTGCCGCGATCATCAATGCCGCCGCGATGCTCATCGAAGGCTGAGGTTCGGCGTCCGGATCAAGGCCCAGGTTGGGGGTGGGGTGGAAGCACCCCCTTGCAACTGGGCTCATGCGCGCCTAGATGCGCGCCATTCCATTCATGCGGTGGCCTTTGCTGGCTGCCATGTCGAGAGTCGCGCTTCATGTTCATCTTCCTTATTGTGCTTCAGGCCATTGTCGCGGCCATGCTGGTCGTGGTGATCCTGATTCAGAAGTCGGAAGGCGGCGGTCTGGGCGTTGGCGGCAGCCCTTCGGGTTTCATGTCGGCGCGCGGCGCGGCGGACTTTCTGACGCGCAGCACGGGCGTTCTGGCTGCGATCTTTGTCGGCCTCTCGATTGTGCTGGCGGCTCTGGCCGTGGCCAGCGCGTCGAGCCAGAAGGTCGATACCTCGCTTGATCGCAGCGTTTCGGCCCCGGCTGCGGCGCCTGCCGCTCCTGCGGCTCCGCTTCCTGCCGCTCCTGCGGCTCCGCTTCCTGCCGATCCGCTGGCCGGCGCGGCCAAGAAGTAATTCGGTGTTTTTGTGTCAGCCACCCTGCCGCACGCGCGGTGGGGTGGTTGGCGTTTGGGCATTCCGCCGTCTGCGGCGCGTTTTTGGCGCGTCCATGAACAGGACTGTGGATTGCTTGCTCGTTGGCGCGCATTGCGCGCTTGGATTGATGGTTCAAAAAAGGTAAGGCGCAATCCCCATGGCGCGGTATATTTTCATCACCGGCGGCGTGGTCTCCTCGCTGGGCAAGGGTCTTATGGCGGCTTCACTGGCCGCCTTGTTGCAGGCACGCGGCTTCAAGGTCCGCATCCGCAAGTTCGACCCCTATCTCAACGTCGACCCCGGCACCATGAGCCCGTATCAGCATGGCGAAGTCTATGTGACTGACGATGGTGCAGAGACGGACCTCGATCTGGGGCATTATGAACGCTTTACCGGCGTTTCGGCGCGCAAGAGCGACAATATCACCTCGGGCCGCATCTATCAGACGATCATCGCCAAGGAACGCCGCGGCGACTATCTGGGCGCGACGGTGCAGGTGATCCCGCATGTGACCGATGCGATCAAGGATTTCGCGCAGGCCGACACCGAGGATCTGGATTTCGTGCTGTGCGAAATCGGCGGCACGGTGGGCGACATCGAGGGCCTGCCCTTCATCGAGGCGATCCGTCAGCTTCGCAACGAACTGGGGCGCGAGCAGACCTGCTTTGCCCATGTCACGCTGGTGCCCTACATCGCGGCGGCGGGTGAGCTCAAGACCAAGCCGACTCAGCACTCGGTGCGCGAGCTGACTTCGTATGGCATCCAGCCTGACGTGCTGCTGTGCCGTTGCGAACAGGAATTGCCCGAGAACGAGCGCAGCAAGATCGCGCTCTTCTGCAACGTGCGCAAGGAAGCGGTGATCCCGGCTCTGGACGCGCCCAATATCTATGCCGTGCCGCTGCAATATCACGCCGAAGGGCTGGACAATGCGGTGCTGCACCACTTTGGCCTGACCGCGCCCGAGCCAAAGCTCGACCAGTGGCAGGCGCTGACCAAGACCTATGCCGCCCCCGAGGGCGAAGTGACCATCGGTGTGGTGGGCAAATATGTCGTGCTTCAGGATGCGTATAAGTCGCTGAATGAAGCGCTGGTGCATGGTGGCATTGCCAACAAGGTCAAGGTCAACATCAAGTGGATCGACGCCGAAATCTTTGAAAAGGACGAGGAAGAGATCGTCTCGACGCTCGAACCGCTGCACGGCATCCTTGTGCCCGGCGGTTTTGGCGAGCGCGGCACCGAGGGCAAGATCTCGGCGGTCCGTTTTGCCCGCGAACGCAAGGTGCCGTTCTTCGGCATCTGCCTTGGCATGCAGATGGCCTGCATCGAAGGCGCGCGCAACACGGCGGGGATCGCGGACGCTTCCTCGACCGAATTTGGCGAAACCAAGGAGCCGGTCGTCGGCATCATCACCGAATGGATGAGCGAAGAGGGGCTGCAACAGCGCACCGCCGAAACCGATCTGGGCGGCACGATGCGCCTTGGTGCCTATGAAGCCAAGCTGGCGGGCAACAGCCATGTCGCGGCGATCTATGGCAGCGAGACGATCAGCGAACGCCACCGCCACCGTTACGAAGTGAACTCGCACTATCGCGAGGCGCTGGAGCAGGGCGGGCTGGTGTTCTCGGGCATGTCGCCCGATGGCCTGCTGCCCGAAATCGTCGAGCGGCCGGACCATCCGTGGTTCGTGGGCGTGCAGTTCCACCCCGAACTCAAGAGCCGTCCGTTCGAGCCGCATCCGCTGTTTGCCGGGTTTATCGGCGCGGCGTTGCGTCAGGCGCGGTTGGTTTAAGGGTTTAAAAGAGGGCCTCCGGCGGGCAAAGGGCGGGGGCCCTTTGCAATCCCGTTAATGGGGTGTGGTTCGAGGTCTTGTGTGATTATAATTAAAGCCTGCGGCGCCTTCTAACGGCGCCGCAGGCTTTAATTTTGAAACGTTGCGTCCGATACACAACGCTGAACCCTTAGCGCAACGCAGACAGTAACGGGAGCGCGAGGGTCTAGACCCTCGCATCATCCTTCTATTCCGCTCTTGTCCAGATCCAAGTCCCCGACAGAACCATCACCCCAGCGGGAATCAACACCCACGGCCACCCCGCCGTAAACGCGGTAATCCCCACCGACACCGCCATAGCGATCAGCGCGGCTTTCTTCGCCCGGCGCGGGATCGCCCGCCGCTCGCGCCATTGGCGCAGGGGCGGGCCATAGGTGGGATGATCGAGCAGACGCTGCTCCCACGCGGGGTTGGAGCGGGCAAAGCAGAACAGCGCCAGCAGCAGGAAGGGCACCGTGGGCAAGAGCGGCAGAAATGCCCCCACAATACCAAGGCCGACAAAGAACAGGCCGCCCGCTTGATAAAGGTGGCGGCGCATGCCCGGTTCAGCCCGCTGCGAGCCGTGATGCGTGATCCTTGATCAGCGCGATCATGTTGGGCACGCCCTGTGTCCGATTGCTGGAAAGCTGGTTTTTCAGATCAAACGGAGCGAGCGCCTCGGCAATGTCCATCGCGACCACTTCCTCGGCGGGCTTGCCCTGCACCGCCGAGAGAACCAGCGCGATGATGCCCTTGGTGATCGCCGCGTTCGAATCGGCCAGGAATTGCAGCCGGTCGCCCTGTTCCACCGGATAGACCCAGACGCTGGCCGAACATCCGCGCACCAGCGTGGCGTCGGTTTTCAACGCGTCGGGCATGGGGTCCAGTTCGCGGCCCAGTTCGATCAACAGGCGGTAACGTTCGTCGGCTTCGAGGAATTCATATTCCTCGGCAATATCGGAAAGGCTGCGCATGGGGATGCGATAGCGCCCAAGGGGCTTATAAATCAACCCCGGCGGCGATGGCTTCCAGCTTGCGGATGCGTTCTTTCAGGTCTGCGATCTCGATGCGATGGGTGGCCGAAGGCTGGGCGGGCTGATCGGCCTTGCTCACCAGATCAAGTTCGCGATGCTTGAGCGCCAGCCATCCCGACCATCCGCGCAGCAGGGCGATGCTGAGCATGGCGATGGCGGTCAGGGCGGAGACCAGTTCGGGCAGGGTCAGGCTGTCCATGGGAAATCCTCCGGTTTAACGATCGCAGGTTCAACGATCACGCAGGGCTTCGATTTCGGCCGAGAGCCGATCCGCGCTGCGCCCCTCCAGCGAGGAGGAAGTGGCGATGCGTTCCAGTACGCGGATGCGCTCGCGCAGGGCCTCGACCTCGGCATCTTGGGCGGCGGGGCGTGCCTCGCCATAGGACATCGCGGCCATCTTGCGGCGGTGGCGCAGGACGATGGCGGTCAGGATGATGCCGGTCCACATCAGGGGGGCAAGGCTATGAATGAAATCATGCAACATGGCTTCAAACCCTTTTATCGGCCCCTCTTATCGACGGAGCGATTCAATTTCATCGGCCAGATCGCGGGCCTTGCGGTCCTCGGTGGCGATGCGTTCGAGCACCTTGATGCGTTCGCGCAATTCCGCGACCTCGCTTTTCAGGCGCTGGTTCTGGAGATCGGTTTCGGCATCGCGGTCGGCGTGTTCGATGATGGTCTGCTTGCCCTTGTCATCGATGGTCACGCGGCGTGCGCGGCCCGACCGGCTGTAGAGGCCCGCCTGAAACACTTTGGCGACCGAGGTGACGATGACAATGAGAACAATGGCTTCCCAGAAGTTCATGGCAGTCGCTCCGAAGAGGGATCAGTTGAGCGGATCGCGGCGGCGGTCTTGAATATGGCCTTCGACCGCCTTTGTGTCGCGCAGGGCCTCGATTTGCGCGGCAATGTCATAGCCCTTGTCGGTGACGATACGCTCCAGCACGCGCACCCGGTCTTCCAGTTCCTGCGTCTTGGCGGCGTATTGGGCGGCGCGTTCGGCCGTGTCATCGGCGGTGGCGCGGATGTGCATTTCGGCGATGCGCGTTTTGTGTCTGGTCCAGATCGCCACGATCGGGATCGAAAGCGCGACAATCGGAATGAACGCGCCAATAGTGCCAGCGGACATGGAATTTCCCCCTAAATGCTGTGCTTTCAGCGCAGCTTTTCGATTTCTTCGGACAGGCGCGGGTTGGAGGAGACATAGTAGTCCTCCACCGCAGCCAGACGGCGGTCCAGATCGCGGAACTTGGCGCGGACCTCGCGGGTGGTGCGGCCCGGCGACTGGCGCACACCCTGCCAGAAACGCTGCTCCTCGCGGTCGGTATAGAGCGCGCGGGGCTTGTCGGGCGCCAGAAAGCCGATGCCGAAATAGATCACCCAGGCGGTGCCCCCGCTCATCGAGAGCAGGACCAGCGTGGCGATCCGCACCCAGAGCACGTCAATTCCGGTATAATCGGCAATCCCGGCGCAAACGCCCATGAACTTGCCATTGGCCTTGTCACGGTAAAAACGGGTGTGGATCGGGTTCATCGAAAGCTCCTGTCGGCAGAGCGGGCGCGCAAGCGGTCAATGTCTTTGGCGATTTCGCGCAGCGGTTGGTTGTCGATTTCGCGGTTGGGCATTTGGGCGGCGGGGCGGAAATCGGGGTGATCGGAGGCGACGAGGCGCTCGACCGTATCCATCCGTTCATCCAGCCGCCGGGCCAGTTGGTAAAGCTCCTCCAGCAGCGCTTCGTCATCCGATGTCAGCGTGGCGGAAGTTTTCCATTTGGTGACATAATGCAGGATGATCCACGGCAGGCCGATGAAAAGCGCGCAAATGGCCACCAAAGGCACGATATCCATGGCTTAGCCCTCCTTCTTCAAGGCGCGCTTCATAGCCTCAAGCTCCTCGTCCACCTTGTCGCCCGAGGCGAGGGCGGCGATCTCGTCGGCAAGGCTGGGCTTGGCATTGTCGGCCAGACCCAGCGCATCGGCGCGCCCTTCGGCATAATCGACGCGGCGTTCGAGTGCATCAAAGCGCGCCATCGCCTCGTCCACCCGCTCGCTGGCCAGCAGCGTGCGCAGTTTCACGCGGTTCTCCGCGCTTTCCAGACGGGCGGCAATCGCGGTCTGGCGGCTGCGGGCTTCGCGCAGGCGGGTCTGGAGCTTTTCGATGTCGGCCTCAAAGGCGCGCAGCGAATCGTCCAGCACCGAGACTTCGGATTGCAGCTGGTCGGCCATGTCCGATGCCTTGCGCTTTTCCACCAATGCGGCGCGGGCCAGATCCTCGCGGCCCTTGGACAGGGCCAGTTGCGCCTTTTCGCCCCAGTCGGCCTGCAGCCGGTCGAGCTTGGCGATATGGCGGCGCATCTCCTTTTGATCAGCGATGGTGCGGGCGGCCGACGCGCGCACTTCGACCAGCGTTTCCTCCATTTCGAGGATGATCATGCGGATCATCTTGGAAGGATCCTCGGCCTTTTCCAGAAGATCGGAGAAATTGGCGGCGATAATGTCGCGGGTGCGGCTGAAAATGCCCATGCGGCTTGCTCCCGAAGGTGGATTGGATTGCAGTTTCTCGATTTCCCGTTCTAGCCTGTTGTGGCCGCGCGAGAAATCCTGAAGCGAAAAAAACCGGGCCGGAGGGGGAGTGTGGCGATCACGCAGGGGCGTTGCGCGATCATCGCCCGACGGACGGGCGAATGGCCCCTCCGGCCCGACTTTCGCCGCACCCATGGGAATGCGCATCGAGTGTGTCGGCGATGCGCCCGCCATGCCGGGGGTTTCGGCATGAGGGATGGGTTCGAGAGGCGAAAGTTTGGTCATGCCGGATATATCGCAAAGCCCGTGCCAATTTGCGGATGGCGCGAAAATTGGGGGTTTTGCGCTGCGCCGCCGCTTGACGGGATTTGTGTGTTTTGCCAAACTTCGGGAAATTTCACCAAGGATAGGCAATTCATGGCGCTATCTCCCCACCATGCTCCGCGCGATGTGCAATTTATCGGCCAGTCGGGCGCTTTCCTCGATGCGGTCGAGCGCGCCAGTCGCGCCGCGCCGCTGCGCCGCCCGGTGCTGGTGATTGGCGAGCGGGGGACCGGCAAGGAGCTGATTGCCGAGCGTCTCCACCGCCTGTCCTCACGCTGGGACGAGCCATTGGTGACGCTGAACTGTGCGGCCATGCCCGAAACGCTGATCGAGGCGGAATTGTTCGGGCATGAGGCTGGGGCCTTTACGGGGGCGACGCGGGCGCGGGCGGGACGCTTTGAGGAAGCCGATCGCGGCACGCTTTTCCTCGATGAACTGGGCACGCTGAGCATGGGCGCGCAGGAGCGCCTGCTGCGCGCGGTGGAATATGGCGAGGTGACGCGGATCGGGGCCTCTCGGCCTTTGCGCGTGGATGTGCGTATCGTGGCGGCCACCAATGAGGATCTGCCCCGCATGGCGCGCGAGGGGCGGTTTCGCGCCGACTTGCTCGACCGTTTGAGCTTTGAGGTTATCACCCTGCCGCCGCTGCGCGCTCGCGAGGGCGACATTTCGGTGCTGGCCGAATATTTCGGGCGGCGCATGGCCAGCGAGATGGGTTGGGACCGCTGGCCGGGGTTCAGCGGGGCGGCGGCGGCGGCGCTGGAAAAATACCACTGGCCGGGCAATGTGCGCGAGCTTCGCAATGTGATCGAGCGGGCGGTCTATCGCAGCGACAGTCCGGAAATGCCGATTGCCGAAATCACCTTTGATCCCTTCGATTCGCCATGGAAGCCGACCCAATCGCTGCGCGCCGCCGATCATGAGGCCGCGCCCGCGCCGGTGATGGCGGGCGATCTGGCTGGGGTGTCGGACCTGCGCGGGGCGGTCGATGCGCATGAAAAGGCCATTGTCGAAGCCGCCCTTGCCCGCCACCGCTATAACCAGCGCCAGACCGCCAAGGCGCTGGGCCTGACCTATGACCAGTTGCGCCACACGATGCGGAAACATCATCTGCTTTGACTTGGGCGGCGCGAGGCCTAAGTTGCGCGCAAATCTGAGAAAGGCGGGCGCATGGGCAAGGTGATCGCGGTTTACAGCATGAAGGGCGGGGTGGGAAAATCCTCGCTGGCGGTCAATCTGGCACATGGCTTTGCGGTGTCGGGCAAAAGGACGCTGATCTGGGATATTGATGCGCAGGGGGCGGTGGCTTTCCTGCTGGGGCAGTCGGGCGCAGCGGCCAAGGCGAAGAAGATTTTTGCTCGCGATGCCGATCCCGCCGATGCGATCGTGCCGACCAACTGGCCCGAACTGGACCTGATCGCGGCGGACCTGTCGCTGCGCCATCTGGAAAGCGATCTGGCCGATGACAAGCCCAAGCGGTTGAAGAAATTGCTGGAGAGTCTCTCGCCCGATTATGATCGGATTGTGGTGGATTGCCCGCCAGGTCTGGGCGGGATTTCGGATCAGATTTTCCGCGCCGCCGATTTGCTGGTGGTGCCTTTGCTGCCTGCGCCGCTGGCGATGCGGACTTTGGAGCAGGTGAAGGAGCATCTGGAGGCCGAGCGCGGCGGCAAGGCGCCGGGCATTCTGCCGGTTCTCTCGATGGTGGACCGGCGCAAGGCGATGCACCGCGACATTCTGGCCCAGCATCCTGACTGGCCCGCGATTCCCCATGCCAGCGTGATCGAGCAGATGGGGCAAAAACAGGCGCCTCTGGCCGAATTTGCGGGCAAAAGCGCGGCCATGCCGGCGGTGGAAAATGTTCTGGCGCGGGTGGAGCTGATGCTGGGCAGCGGGGTCTGGCTGACGCAGGCGACGGATGAGGGGTGGGTGAAGGAGTAATTGCCGACCACCCCCTTGCATTCCGTTCCAAACAGGCGTAATGGCCCGATCAATCCCGACATTGTGAAGCAAAGCGGGGCTGGCGCCGGAAGGGGCCGGCGCGAAACTGCTTGCTATTCTGTCGTTCAATACAGGAACTTACATGGCCAATATCGCGCGTATTACCGAGATTGTCGAACCAGAGGTGAAGGCCTTGGGCTTGGATCTTGTGCGCGTGATTCTGTTTGGCAAGTCGGACGTGGGCGATGAGGAGCATACGCTTCAGATCATGGCCGAGCGCCCCGAAACCGGGCAATTGGTGATCGGTGATTGCGTCGCGCTCTCGCACCGCATTTCGGACAAGATCGACGCGCTGGAAGAAGCGGGCGAGACGCTGATCGAGGAGGCCTATCGCCTTGAGGTCAGCTCGCCCGGTATCGACCGTCCGCTGACCCGGATCAAGGATTTCACGGCGTGGATCGGCCATGAGGCCAAGGTCAATCTGACCGTGCCCGTCGATGGCAACCGCAAGAGCATTGTGGGTAATCTTCTCTCGGTCGAGGGCGAGGTGATCGCGCTGGACGACAAGAAGTCGGGCCGCGTTACTTTCCCCTTTGCCGATATTCATTCCGCCAAGCTGGTGTTGACCGATCGCTTGCTGGCCGCAACCAAACCCATTGATCCCGATGAAGATTTCGACGAGATCGACGAAGAAACCGAAACGCAGGAAGACTGATTATGGCCAGTGCGATTTCCGCCAACCGCGCCGAACTGCTCGCGATTGCGACAGCCGTTGCCACCGAGAAGATGATCGACAAGGCGATCGTTATCGAGGCGATGGAAGAGGCCATTCAGAAGTCGGCCCGCAACCGCTATGGCGCCGAAAACGATATTCGCGCCAAGCTGGACCCGCGCACCGGCGATCTGCGCCTGTGGCGCGTGGTGGAAGTGGTCGAGCATGTCGATGACTACTTCAAGCAGGTTGACCTGAAGGCGGCGGAAAAGCTGCAGAAGGACGCCAAGATCGGTGACTTCATCGTCGATCCGCTGCCCCCGGTGGATCTGGGCCGCATTGACGCGCAGAGCGCCAAGCAGGTCATCTTCCAGAAGGTGCGCGATGCCGAGCGCGACCGTCAGTATGCCGAGTTCAAGGACCGCGCGGGCGAAATCGTCACGGGCGTCATCAAGTCGGTCGAATTCGGCCATGTGATCGTCAACCTTGGCCGCGCCGAAGGCGTGATCCGCCGCGATCAGCAGATCCCGCGCGAAACCGCCCGCGTGGGCGAGCGCGTCCGTGCGCTGATCCTCAAGGTCGAGCGTCAGAACCGCGGCCCGCAGATTTTCCTGAGCCGCGCGCATCCCGATTTCATGAAGCGCCTGTTCGCTCAGGAAGTGCCTGAAATCTACGACAACATCATCGAGATCAAGGCCGCCGCCCGCGATCCGGGTTCGCGCGCTAAGATCGGCGTGATCAGCCGCGATTCCAGCATCGACCCGGTCGGCGCCTGCGTCGGCATGAAGGGCAGCCGCGTGCAGGCCGTCGTGCAGGAAATGCAGGGCGAAAAGATCGACATCATCCCCTGGAGCGAAGACACCGCCACTTTCGTGGTGAACGCGCTTCAGCCCGCGACCGTGTCGCGCGTGGTGATCGACGAGGAAGAGGGCCGTATCGAGGTCGTGGTTCCCGACGATCAGCTGTCGCTGGCCATCGGTCGCCGCGGTCAGAACGTGCGTCTGGCCAGCCAGTTGACTGGCCGTCAGATCGACATCATGACCGAGGCCGAGGCGAGCGAAAAGCGTCAGAAGGAATTCGCCGAAAAGTCCAAGCTGTTCGAAGAAGAGCTGGATGTCGATGAAACCCTCTCGCAGTTGCTGGTGGCCGAAGGCTTCAGCGAGCTGGAAGAAGTGGCCTATATCGAAATCGCCGAACTGGCGCAGATCGAAGGCTTTGACGAAGAGCTGGCCGAAGAGCTCCAGAACCGCGCACAGGAAGCGCTCGACCGCCGCGAAGAGGCCGCCCGTCAGGAGCGCCGCGCTCTGGGCGTCGAGGATGCGCTGGCCGAACTGCCGCATCTCAACGAAACCATGCTGGTGACGCTGGGCAAGGCGGGGATCAAGACGCTCGACGATCTGGCCGATCTGGCCACCGACGAGCTGATCGCCAAGAAGCGCGCCAATGACCAGCGCCGCCGCAATGAAAAGCGCGACGACAAGCGTGATGAAAAGCGCGAGGAAGTCAGCCGTGGCGGCGTTCTGGGCGAATATGGCCTGAGCGAAGAACAGGGCAATGAGATCATCATGGCCGCCCGCGCCCACTGGTTCACCGATGAACCCGAAGTTGGTGCGCCGGAAGTAGACGGGGGAGCCGCCGATGCGGATTCCTCGCAATGAGCGCGTAAGCTCCGACATTGCTGACGCCGGGCCGGAAAGGAAATGCATCCTTTCCGGCGAGGTGGCCCCGCGCGATGCGCTGATCCGTCTGGCGATTTCGCCCGATGGACCTGATGGGGTCGCCTTTGTCGCGCCTGATGCTCTGGCCAAGGCGCCGGGGCGCGGGGCGTGGATTGGCGTGCGCAAGGATGAACTGGTGCAGGCCATGGCCAAGGGGCGTCTGAAGGGCGCTCTGGCACGGGCCTACAAGGGCGCGAAGATTGCCATTCCCGATGACCTGCCCGAAAGGATCGAGGCCGCGTTGACGCGGGCCTTTACCGACCGGCTAGGTCTGGAAATGCGCAGCGGGCGCCTGTTGGTAGGTTCCGACCGCATCGCTGAAAATGCGCGCATGGGGCGGGTCGTATGGCTGGCCCATGCGGCGGATGCGGGCGACGATGGCAATCGCAAGCTGGACCAGGCTTGGCGCGTGGGCAGGGAAACCGAAGGCAGCGGTGAGAAGGGTGATACCTTGCCACTGGACCGGGCGGCCCTGTCTGTGGCATTGGGCCGCGACAATGTCGTGCATCTGGCGTTGACCGACCGGGCATCGGCCGAAAGGCTGGCCCCCTTGCTCGCGCGCCTGAATCACTATCTTGCCAAAGATAATCAAGGCTTTGGTGGCGATGCCGCCGAACCGGACGCACATCATGATGACGCTGACGACTGCGAGTCGCCGGCTGAGACGAATTGAGACTGAAGGGCTGTTTGAACCGATGACCGATAGCAATGACAAACCGACACTGGGCCGCAAGCCGCTGGGGCTGAAGCGCTCGGTGGAAGCGGGCGAAGTCAAGCAGACCTTCAGCCACGGCCGCACCAACAAGGTGGTGGTTGAAGTCAAACGCCGCAAGGTGATCCCGGGCAAGCCGGGCGAGGGCGGGCAGGGCGCTGAAGCGCCTGCGGCCGCTCCCGCCCCTGCGCCCGCGCCCGTGGCCCAGCCGGTGCGCCCGCCGCTGCCGCCTGTGCGCCCTGCGCCCGTGGCCGCAAGCCGCGAAACGCGTCAGGAAATGCAGGCCCGCCTGCTGCGTGAAGCAGAAGAGGCCCGCTTGGCCGCCAGCGAAGCGGCAACGCGCCGTGAGCAGGAAGAAAAGGCCCGCCAGATCGAGGAAGAGCGCCGCCGCGCCGAGGAAAACCGCCGCGCTGCCGAAGCGGCCGCTGCGCCCGCGCCGGTGGTTGAGGAAGCGCCCAAGGTTGAGGAGGCGCCTGCTCCGGCTGCTCCTGTGGTTGAGGCTGCGCCTGCGCCCGCTGCTCCTGTGGTTGAGGCTGCGCCTGCGCCCGCTCCTGCCGCTCCGGTTCAGGTTGAGGCTCCGAAGGCCGCGCCGGTGGAAGAAAAGCCCGCTGCCCCTGCGCCGCGCCGCTTTACCCCGGTGCAGTCGCCTGCGCCCGCGCCGCGTCGCCCCGAGGCTGCCGCGCCTGCTGCCAAGAAGCCCGCACCCAGCCGCGACCGCAAGGCCGCCGATGAGCGTCGTGGCGGCAAGCTGACCGTCAACCGCGCGCTGAACGAGGACGAGGGCGCCCGCGCCCGTTCGCTGGCCGCGCTCAAGCGCGCCCGCGAAAAGGAACGCCGCGCCCACTTTGGCGGTCAGTATCAGCAGCGTGAAAAGCAGGTGCGCGATGTGATCGTGCCCGAGGCGATCACGGTGCAGGAACTGGCCAACCGTATGGCCGAAAAGGCCGCGGATCTGGTCAAGTCGCTCTTCAAGATGGGCATGGTGGTGACGCTCAACCACACCATCGATCAGGACACGGCGGAGCTGCTGGTCGAAGAATTCGGCCACAACATCCAGCGCGTTTCGGAAAGCGACGTTGACATCGACACGACCGTTGACGTGGACGCTGATGAAACGCTCAAGACCCGTCCGCCCGTCGTGGCGATCATGGGCCACGTTGACCATGGCAAGACCTCGCTGCTCGACGCGCTGCGCGGGACGGACGTGGTGCGCGGCGAAGCGGGCGGCATCACCCAGCATATCGGCGCCTATCAGATCAAGACCAAGGGTGGCGATCTGGTGACGTTCCTTGATACGCCGGGCCACGAGGCTTTCACCGAAATGCGTATGCGCGGTGCCAATGTCACTGACATCGTCATTCTGGTGGTGGCCGGTGATGACGGGCTGATGCCGCAGACGATCGAGGCGATCAACCACACCAAGGCGGCCGGCGTGCCGATGATCGTGGCGATCACCAAGAGCGACAAGCCCGAATTCAACCCGCAGAAGATCCGCGAACGCCTGCTCGAACATGAAATCATCGTCGAGCAGATGTCGGGTGACGTTCAGGACGTGGAAGTTTCGGCCAAGACCGGCGCGGGCCTTCAGGACCTGATCGACAAGATCCTGCTGCAGGCCGAACTGATGGAGCTGAAGGCGAACCCGGATCGCGCGGCCGAAGCCACCGTGATCGAGGCCAAGCTCGACAAGGGCAAGGGGCCGCTGGCCACCGTGCTTATCAACCGCGGCACGCTCAAGGTCGGCGACATCTTCGTGGTCGGCACCCAGTCGGGCCGCGTGCGCGCCATGCTGGACGACAAGGGCCGTCAGGTGAAGCAGGCTCCGCCCTCGCTGCCGGTTGAGGTTCTGGGCCTTGGCGGCGTGCCGATGGCGGGCGATACGCTGACCGTGGTGGAAAGCGAAGCGCGTGCCCGCGAAGTGGCGGCCTTCCGTCAGGAGCAGGCCACCGCCAAGCGCACGACTTCGGCGCCCTCTAGCCTTGAAAACATGTTCTCGGCTCTGGCCGCCAAGCAGTCGGTGATCGAATATCCGATTCTGGTGAAGGCGGACGTGCAGGGTTCGGTCGAAGCCATCGTCAATGCGCTCAACCGCCTGTCGAATGACGAGATCAAGCTCAAGGTTCTGGCCAGCGGCGTGGGTGCGATCACCGAAAGCGACGTCAATCTGGCGGCGGCTTCGGGTGCGCCGATCGTGGGCTTCAACGTCCGTCCCAATGCCAAGGCGCGCGAGATCATCGAACGCTTCAAGGTGCGGATGAAGTATTTCGACGTGATCTATCACCTGACCGATGACATCGCCAAGGAAATGGCGGGCGTCTGGGGTCCGGAGCGGATCGAAACCGTGGTGGGCCGCGCCGAGGTCAAGGAAGTGTTCCCGGCGGGCAAGCACAACAAGGCCGCCGGTCTGCTGGTCGTCGAGGGCTATATCAAGAAGGGTCTCCACACCCGTCTTACCCGCAACGACGTCATCGTCTCCAAGACCACCGTGGCCTCGCTGCGCCGGTTCAAGGACGATGTGGCCGAGGTTCGCGCCGGTTTGGAATGCGGCGTGGTGCTCGAGGCGACCAACGATGTGAAGGCGGGCGATATGCTCGAAGTCTTCGAAGTCGAGATGCGCGAGCGCACGCTCTGATCCTTTGACGGATCGATGAAGAAAAGGGCGGCTTCCCTATCCGGGATGCCGCCCTTTTCCGTGTCTGAGGCCCGCCCGGCCGGTGGGAAAGGGGGCAAGGGGGAACGGCCCCTGCCATGTTTCCATTATCGGGCCAAAGCGGGTTCAGGGTCGGGCGATGCGCAAGGCACCGCCCTGAGAGGCTTAACGGATGGCGCCGACGATCACGCTGGCCACGATGCCGGTGGTGATGGCCACCAGCACGGCGTCATTGCCGCTGCGCACCCATTGATATCCGCGCGGGGGCGGGCCAAGGCGGCGATAGCGGTGGTAATCGACCACGGCATAATTGGGCGCCCGGCGGCGGTCGAAACGCTCGCCCTTGCGGAACTGGACAAAGGCGGAGGGGCCGTGACCTTGCGGGCCGCGATAGTCATGGCCGCCCCGGTTGTCGGGCCCGCGATGATCGCCCGGGCCGTCATGCCTGCCCGGCTGCGCCAGAGCGGGCGCCGAGGGGGCCAGCAGGGCTGCGGCCAGCACCAGCGCGATGGGGGTCTTCATATTGCTTCTCCTTCAGGAAGAGTTGAACTCTTCAATGTCCCTTTCTTACAATGGCCTAATGCGCGGGAACCTGAACGGTGCCGGTCATTCTTGTGTTAAATTGTCGCATGGCCGACCGAAGATGACACAAGGAAAAGGCCCGCCTTGACGATGCAAGGCGGGCCGCATTGGACGAAACAGGCGGGATGATCAACGCATGGCGCCCACGATAACGCTGGCGACGATGCCGCTGGTGATGCCGATCAGCAGGGCGTCGTTGCCGCTACGCACCCAGCGATAGCCGCGCGGGGGCGGGCGCAGGCGGTGCCAGCGGCGATAGTCGTTGATGATGACATAATTGGGGGCGCGTTCGGCATAGAAGCGTTCGCCGCGACGGAACTGGCGCCAACCGGGCTGGGGCGCCCAGCCGTGGCCGCCGTGCCATTGGGGGCCGCGACCGCCGTGGCGGCCATGGTCCCAATGCCCCCGCCCGCCGCGCCCATGATCGGGGTCGGCCGAGGCAACCGTGGGGGCAAGAATCAGCGCGCAAAGCGCCAGTCCGATAATTTTACGCATTCATTCCTCCTTGAAGGCGTTGAAATCGACGGCTGAGCTCCGATTTCAATACCGCTCAGAGCACAGAAGTCATTGCCAAGCGATGCGTTCCGTGAGCAAAGCAAATTTACGACAGGCCGGGACGATCCGGCGACAGAATTGACGAGACATTATGGCACGCCACCAAACTTCCACCCCCGAGAACCGCTCGGTCCGCCTGCTCAAGGTGGGCGAGCAGGTGCGGCATGTGATTTCCGACCTGTTGACGCGCCAGATGGTGCATGACGACGTGCTGACCGCCCATTCGGTCAGCGTCACCGAGGTCCGCATGAGCCCGGATCTGCGCCATGCCACGGTCTTTGTGAAACCCCTTCTGGGCCAGGATGAGGAGATCGTGCTCAAGGCCCTGCGCACGAACATCGCCTTTTTCCAGAAAGAGGTCGCGGGCAAGCTGAAGCTGAAATATGCGGCCAAGATCAAGTTTCTGCCCGATGAAAGCTTTGACGAGGCGAGCCGGATTGACGCGCTGCTGGCCGATCCGCGCGTGCGGCGCGATATCGGTGAGCATGGGGATGAGCAGGGGGACGGCGAGTAAGCCTGTCCGATGGCCAAGCTCTATTTCTACTATGCCAGCATGAATGCGGGCAAATCGACCACGCTGCTCCAGGCCGATTTCAACTATCGCGAACGCGGCATGGCCACGATGCTGTGGACGGCGGCGCTGGACCATCGCGGGGGCGATCATGCGATCGAGAGCCGGATCGGGCTGGCGGCGGATGCGCATCGGTTTGGCGCACAGACGGATATTCACGGCGCGGTGATGGCCGCGCATGGCGAAACGCCGCTCTCCTGCGTGCTGATCGACGAGGCGCAGTTCCTTTCCGCCGAGCAGGTGTGGCAAGCCGCGCGCATTGCCGACGAGGGCGGAATTCCGGTGCTGTGCTATGGCTTACGCACCGATTTTCAGGGCGAATTGTTTCCCGGATCGGCGGCCTTGCTGGGCATTGCCGATGCTTTGGTGGAATTGAAGGCGGTTTGTCATTGCGGGCGCAAGGCGACGATGAACCTGCGCGTGGACGCGGCGGGCCATGCGGTGATCGAGGGTGCGCAGACCGAGATCGGCGGGAATGACCGCTATGTGGCGCTTTGCAGGCGGCATTTCACGCAGGCGCGGCGCGCGGGCTGATGGATATGCTGCCCGTCCTGCGCTTTGCCGGGCTGATCGTGCCTTTGGTGGTCGCCATCGTGTTTCACGAGGTGGCGCATGGGCTGGCGGCGCGCGCATTGGGCGATCCTACGGCGGACGAGGCCAAAAGGCTGAGCCTCAATCCGCTGCGCCATGTTGATTTGGTAGGCACGATCCTGCTGCCGGGGATGCTCGCTCTGGCCAAATTGCCGGTGTTCGGCTGGGCCAAACCGGTCCCGGTCAACAAATGGCGGCTGCGCAATCCGCGCGTGGGCATGATGATCGTGGCGGCGGCGGGGCCGGTTTCGAACATCGTGATGGCGGTGCTGGGCGCGCTGCTGCTGGGCGCGATGGCGCATCTGCCGCAGGCGATGGGCGTGCAGGTAGCGGCCGAGATGCTGCTGACCTTTATCCAGATCAATCTGTTTTTGGCGCTGTTCAACCTGCTGCCGATCCCTCCCTTTGATGGTTCGCATATTGTGGAGGGGCTTCTGCCCCAAAAGGCGGCGGTGTTTTATGCGCGCTTTCGCCGTCTGGGCTTTGCGCTGGTGCTGGTTCTGCTGGTGGTCTTGCCGCAACTGGTGCCGGGTTTCGATCTGGTGGACCGTTGGGTGGGGCCGCCGTTTGACTGGGCCTATCGACAGGTCCTCACGCTCGCGCGTCTGGTGATGGGAGAATAGGGCGATGAGCGTCCATGGCTGGATCATTCTGGACAAACCGCTGGAGCTGGGCAGCACGCAGGCCGTCAGCGCGGTCAAGCGCAACCTGCGCGCGGCGGGTTATAACATGAAGCTGAAGGGCGGGATCAAGGTGGGCCATGGCGGCACGCTGGATCCGCTGGCCAGCGGGATATTGCCCATCGCGCTGGGCGAGGCGACGAAATTGACGGGGCGGATGCTGGATGCGTCCAAGACCTATGATTTCACGGTGAAGTTCGGCGAGGAGACCGAGACGCTCGACCTCGAGGGCAAGGTTGTGGCCACCAGCGATGTGCGCCCCATTGCGGCGGAAATCGCGGCGGTTCTGCCGTCCTTCACCGGGCCGATCGAACAGGTGCCGCCCGCCTATTCGGCGCTGATGATCGACGGGGTGCGCGCCTATGACCGCGCGCGCCGGGGCGAGGCGGTGGATATGCCCACGCGCGCGGTCACGATCCATGCGCTCGACCTGATCGACGCCGGCGAGGACTGGGCGACCCTGCGCGCCCATGTGTCGAAGGGCACCTATATCCGCAGCCTGGCGCGCGACATCGCGTTGGCGCTGGGCACGCGCGGGTCGGTAACGATGCTGCGGCGGCTCTCGGCGGGGCCGTTTACGCTGGATCACGCGATTTCGCTGGACTCCTTGAACGAAATCGGTCAGGGGGCGCCGCTTGGAACTAAACTTCTGCCGCTTGAGGCAGGGCTGGTCGACATCCCGGCTCTATCCCTCTCGCCCGAACAGGCAGGGGCGGTCCGTCAGGGCCGCGTTCTTTTCGGGCAGCCCTATCCCGATGGGCTTTATCTGGCGCGGCTGGGCGATGTGCCCGTCGCGTTGATGAGGCTCGAAGGGGGCTCGGCCAAGGTCGAGCGGGGGTTCAACCTTTCGGATGTCGCGGAGTAGAGATTATGACGATTACCGCTGAAAAGAAGCAGGAACTGATCGCTGACAACGCCCAGCACGCCGGCGACACCGGTTCGCCCGAAGTGCAGGTTGCGATCCTGACCACGCGCATTGTCAACCTCACCGAACACTTCAAGACCCACGCGAAGGACAACCACTCGCGTCGCGGTCTGCTTCAGCTGGTCAACAAGCGTCGCACGCTGCTGGCCTATCTGAAGAAGAAGGATGTGGCGCGTTACAACGCTCTCATCGCCAAGCTGGGCCTGCGTAAGTAAGCCAGGTTTGTCGAAGCGCCCCAACCGGGGCGTTTCGTTTTTAGGCAAAGGCGGTTGCCGATGGATCGGCGCCGCCTTTTCCGCTATACAGCGCCCGATTTGTTGAACACGCCCCGCTTCGGGGCGGTTTGCATATCGGGAGCATGACTGATTTTGGGGCTTTTCCCGCAATTCGGCGGGGGCCTTGGGGCATGATCAAAAGCCCTGCACCGCACCGGGACGGCTATCCCGGCAGCAAACCCTGCATGGCAATAGGGCCATGTGGGCTGAAGGATAAGAAATGTTCGACGTTAAGACCGTATCGCTGGAGTGGGGCGGAAAGACCCTCACCCTCGAAACCGGCCGTATTGCCCGTCAGGCCGACGGCGCTGTTCTGGCCACCTATGGCGAAACCGTGGTGCTTTGCGCCGTGACCGCCGCCAAGTCGGTGAAGGAAGGCCAGGACTTCTTCCCGCTGACCGTCCACTATCAGGAAAAGTTTTCGGCTGCAGGCCGTATTCCCGGTGGTTTCTTCAAGCGCGAGCGCGGCGCGACGGAAAAGGAAACGCTGGTTTCCCGTCTGATCGACCGTCCGGTCCGCCCGCTGTTCCCCGAAGGTTTCTATAACGAAATCAACGTCATCGCTCAGGTGATGAGCTATGACGGCGAAACCGAACCCGATATCGTCGCGATGATCGCCGCCTCGGCCGCGCTGACCATTTCGGGCGTGCCTTTCATGGGCCCCATCGGCGCTGCGCGCGTGGGCTTCAAGGATGGCGAATACCAGCTCAACCCGTCGATGGCGCAGGTGGCTGAAGGCCGTCTCGACCTCGTTGTTGCGGCCACCGGCAATGCCGTGATGATGGTCGAATCGGAAGCCAAGGAGCTGTCCGAGGAAGAAATGCTGGGCGCCGTGATGTTTGCCCACGCCGAAAGCCGCAAGGTCGTCAATGCGATCATCGAGCTGGCCGAAAAGGCCGCCAAGGAGCCTTGGGAAGTCGACCTGTCGGACAACACCGCCGACATGAAGGCCAAGCTCAAGAAGCTGGTCGGCAAGGACATCGCTGCTGCCTATAAGCTGACCGACAAGTCGGCCCGCTCGAACGCGCTGAATGAAGTTCGCGCTAAGGCCAAGGCCGCTTTCGTCGACGAAACGCCCCAGACACAGATGGTCGCCATCAAGGTGACCAAGAAGCTGGAAGCCGAAATCGTGCGCACCGCCATCCTCAAGGACGGCAAGCGTATCGACGGGCGCACCACCACGCAGATCCGCCCGATCGAATCGATGGTCGGCTTCCTGCCCCGCACCCATGGTTCGGCGCTGTTCACGCGCGGTGAAACGCAGTCGATCTGCACCACCACGCTGGGCACCAAGGACGCCGAGCAGATGATCGACGGTCTCGATGGCCTGTCGTATCAGAACTTCATGCTGCACTACAACTTCCCCCCCTATTCGGTGGGTGAAGTGGGCCGCTTTGGCGCCCCCGGTCGCCGCGAAGTGGGCCACGGCAAGCTGGCATGGCGCGCGCTGCACCCGGTGCTGCCCTCGAAGGAAGACTTCCCCTACACGATCCGCGTTCTCTCGGACATTACCGAGTCGAACGGTTCCTCCTCGATGGCCACCGTCTGCGGCGGTTCGCTCTCGATGATGGACGCCGGTGTGCCGCTGGCGCGCCCGGTTTCGGGCATCGCGATGGGCCTGATCCTTGAAGGCGACGATTTCACCGTGCTGTCCGACATTCTGGGTGACGAAGATCACCTGGGCGATATGGACTTCAAGGTGGCCGGCACCTCCGAAGGCATCACCACGATGCAGATGGACATCAAGGTCGCGGGCATCACGCAGGAAATCATGGCGCAGGCTCTGGCTCAGGCCAAGGAAGGCCGCGCGCATATCCTGGGCGAAATGCTCAAGGCGCTGGGCGAAGCGCGCACCGAACTGTCGGCACACGCTCCGCGCATCGAGACCATCAGCATCGACAAGTCGAAGATCCGTGACGTCATCGGCACGGGCGGCAAGGTGATCCGCGAGATCGTGGCCACCACAGGCGCCAAGGTCGACATTGACGATGAAGGCGTGATCAAGATCTCGTCGAGCGATCTGGGGCAGATCGAGGCCGCCAAGGCCTGGATCCTGGGCATTGTGGAAGAGGCCGAAGTCGGCAAGATCTACAAGGGCAAGGTCGTCAACATCGTCGATTTCGGCGCTTTCGTGAACTTCATGGGCGGCAAGGACGGTCTCGTCCACGTGTCGGAAATGAAGAACGAGCGCGTGGAAAAGCCGACCGATGTGGTGAAGGAAGGCCAGGAAGTCTTCGTCAAGGTTCTCGAAATCGACAACCGTGGCAAGGTCCGCCTCTCGATGCGCGTCGTCGATCAGGAAACCGGCGCCGAGCTGGAAGACACCCGTCCGCCCCGCGAACCGCGCGAACCGCGCGCTGATCGTGGTGACCGCGGCGGCGATCGCCGTCCGCGCGGCGGCGACCGCGACCGTGGGCCGCGCCGTGAAGGCGGCCGCGATGGTGGCCGTGACCGTGGTCCCCGTCGTGACCGTGAAGAGGGTGGCAACCCCGATCACATGCCGGCTTTCCTGAAGTCGGAAGACTGATCCAAAAATAGGGAGGGCGTTTCGCGCTCTCCCTTGGGATCAAGGAAAAGGCCCGCCTCCAGCGATGGAGGCGGGCCTTTCTATTTGCCGGCGGGTTTGCTGCGCGCCCGTTCCTCGGGCGTCGGTTCGGCGACGATCACGCGGTTGCGGCCCTCGGCCTTGGCGCGATACAGGGCGCGGTCGGCGGCCCGCAGCGCGGCGCGCGAATCGGCAAAGGAAAACACATCGGCAATCCCGGCCGAAAAGGTGACCTTGCCGATGGGCATATCGGTGGCGCGGTTGACCATCCGCCGCTCGGCCAGCGCGGCGCGGGCATCGTCGAGCAATTCCCATGCCTGATGCAGCGAACGCCCGCGCAGCAGGACGACGAATTCCTCGCCTCCATGGCGGGCGACATGGCAGCGGTCATCGGAAATCCGCGTCAACGCCGAGGCGACATTGCGCAGCACCCGGTCGCCTGCCTCATGGCCATGCTCGTCATTGATGCGCTTGAAATTGTCGATATCGCAAAAGGCCACCGCCAGTTGATCGCCCGCATCGCGCGCGCTGGCAAATTCGCTGGCAAAGCGATGCTCAAAGGCGCGCCGGTTGGGCAGGCCGGTCAGGTGGTCTTCCTCGGCGCTGCGGCGGGCCTGTTCGAGGCTGCGGCGCAGGGCGCGCGTTTCCAGCATGGAGCGCGCCATATCCTTTTCCAGACTGGCGGTGCGCTCAAGCATGGTGCGTGCGATGGAAACCAGTTCCTGCACGAGTTCTCCCGTATCGGCGGGCGCACTGGCGGGCTTCATTTCCTCCAGCCCGTCGACATGGGCCGAAAGGGCATCGCCATATTCGCTGGCCGCCGTTTTTGCGGCGGTGCTGGTGCGGTCAAAAGCCTCGATGTTTGATTCCAGCCGGTTCATCAGCCGGTTAAGAAACTCGCTCTGGTCCCCGCCATTCTCGCGCAGGATCAGTTCGATCCATTCCAGCGTCAGGGCCTGGCGTGACTGGATGCGCTGATCGATGCTGCGCGTTATCGAACCGTCGCCGCCGGTCAGGTAATTATGGGCCACGCCCAGCGTGATCGGGTTGATTTCCAGATCATGGGCCAGAAGAAAATCGGCGATATCGGTCAGCAACTGGCTGCGGGCCAGACGGCGCGGATCCAGCACGACCGACGTATCGCGGCCCTCATCCTCCTGCGGCATATCCTCTTCGCGCCCGGCGCCCCTCAGCCAGCCAAGCAGCCCTTTGGACGGGTGCCGCGAAAGATTCGGATCATGCGAGGTCATCGGCGCATTCTAGCCCAGGCCTATGGAAAGCCTGTTGCCGCTTTGCACCGGATTTTTACGCAGTTTGCAGATTAAGGCTTGGCGGGCGGGGGATTGTCCTGAAACACCGTGGCGCCGGGGGGCAGTTTCGACCAGTCGGCGGGAGTGACGCAGCAATAATTGCCGCTGCGATGGGCGATGTTTTGCAGAAAAGGCGGCAGTCGCTTGCAGCGCATCAGGATGCCGTCGCTGTTCTGCGCGGCCAGATAGGCCACCGGATCATTGATCGAGCCGCGGAAATGCGGGGGCAGCACGGCCAGTTCGTGATCGGGCATCCGGCTCTGCATATAGGCGAAATAGGTGACATCATCGAGCAGCAGATGCCGCGCCTCACGGGGCATGGGCAGGTTGCATTGCCGGGCCGCGCCCATGATATCCTTATACGAGGCGTGATAGCCGAAAACCGGCACCGACCAGGGATGCGAGGGCAACCAGTCACGTCGCTGGGCATCATCGATCAGGCGCGGGCCGTACAGGCCCGACACCAGCACAATCGACAGCAGCATCAGCGGCCCGATCGCCAGCGCCAGCGTGCTGGTCCAACGGCGCAGGCCCTCCCAGCGATGGGGGCTGGCCATGGCCAGAATGATCGCCAGCATCAGCAGTGGCAGGACAAAGCTGGATTCGTAAGGGTTGCGGTCATACTGGCTGACGCACCAGATCGACACCGCGCCCAGCAGCATCAGCGCGATCACCGGCTCGGGCGGGATGACCTTCTCTCGCCACATATTGCGTACACCGCCCACAAAGCTGATGATCGCGGCCAGCAGGGCGGTGGCCCAGATGATCGTCATGCCCCCGCGCCAGCCACTCATTTCGTCATCGCTGACCATGCCCACGGGCAGCCACATCGAGCGTGGGCTGACCGAGGGCGCAGCCTTGTCGATATAGGCGGAGAGCTTGTAGTTCTGCAGAACCTTGAGGACCAGCTGCGTCTTGCCGATCACGCCAATGTCGAGCTGTCCGGCAAGGTTGTTGCGGGCATGCATCTTGGCGATGACGGGATCGGCGGGGCATTCCACGCGGTTGATCCAATATTTCGCCGCGCTGCCCGTGGCCAGCAGCAGCAGCACAATGGCCACCCCCCGCGCAAACAGCGCCCGCCGCCCGCGACTGGCAAAGATGATGCAGGCGGCAAATGCAGGCACCACCAGCACCGCCTTGAAATGATAGGACATGGCGATGAGCGCCAGCGCCAGAATGGTCAGCGAGCGGCGCCATGCCGTGCCGGGGCTGGCGGTGGCGTTGGTATAGGCGATGCCGTTGAACGGCGCGAACAGATTGCCCGGCGAGCGCCAGCCCGCGCTGGCGATCAGCACGGCGGCCGTGGCGGCCAGAAAGATCGGCTGTTCCGGGCGGCTCCACACCAGAAGCAGCGGCATCACGCCCAGCCCCATCAGAGCCGAGGCGATGATGGCCAGCGAATGGCGTTCATCCGAACTGCGCCCGATCTGTTTGACCAGACGCAGCACCATGATGATGAACACAATCGCATAGCCCACGCCCGAAACGCGCACGAACAGCGGATCGGGAAAGCGCGTGTTGAAAAAGGCCGAATACCATCGCACCGGCCACATGAAAAAGGGCGGCACGGCCAGCGTATTGGGCCCGCAATTTTCCGAATAGAGCTTGTCCAGCCCATCGAGCCAGGCTCGTTCCTGAAGCCGCCAGCCGATTTCGTCGGAATAGATCGGCAGAAACATCCCCGCGACCAGCGCGATCAGCAATCCTGCCACCACCACACGGCGCAGATTGGGAAACAGTCTGGTGTGATCGAGAGTCATGAAAACGGTGCGCGCCCCAAAAATTGCGGTTTTGATGTGGCCAAATGCAACAAGGCGCGCAAGTGGCCGATCATGCCACTTGCGCGCCCTGGCTGTTCAAAGGGAACTTATCGCACGCGCGGATTGCCGAAAGGCAGCGGCGGCGGGGGGCGGCGATGGCCGCGCGGCAATTGCGCCTGATAGGCGCGGCCGCAATGTTCGACGCAATAGGGGAAGCCGGGGTTCACCTTCTCGCCGCAGAAATGGAAATCCGGTTCGCCCGGATGGCCCATCGGCCAGCGGCAGATACGGTCGTTCAGATCCAGCAGGCTGGTCTTGTCGGCAATATCGGCGCTGGGCTTGGCGGGCACGAGGCGGCGCGGCGGGGCGGGGGGAATGGGGGCCTGCTGCTCACCCGGACCCTGACGCAGAAAACCGCCGGGGCCGACCGAGACAATGCGCGGGGCAGGCGGAGCGGCCGGAGCATCGCCCGAAGGCGCGGCAGGCGCAGCAGCGACAGGCGCGGGCGGCGGGGCCACAGGGGCGGCGGGCGCCGGGCGCGGAGCGGGCGCCGCAGCGCGGGGCGCGGGCGCTTCGACAGGGGCGGGGCGGGGCGGCGGCGGCGCGGCCTGAACCGGGGCGGGCGCGGCTTCCTCGTGGCGATCATTCGACTTGACCGGGCTGGGGCGGGCCTTGAGCCCGAGACGGTGCGCCTTGCCGATCACGGCATTGCGCGACACGCCGCCCAATTCCTCAGCGATCTGGCTGGCGGTGGCGCCGCCTTCCCACATGCGGGTCAGTTTGTCGATGCGTTCTTCGGTCCAGCTCATGCGTGCCTTGCTGCCTTTTGTCCTGAAATCTTCCGCTCGCCCTAATGTGGGGTGATTGAAAGCGCGGTGCAAGTCTTGCCAGCCCGCGCGCTACCCGATAGTCGGGCAAGCATGGCCGATCAACCCCGCAATGCCGCCCAGACCGCCGCTATCACCGATGATTCGCCGGTTCGCCCCCGTTTAAGGCAATTTCCTGTGCAGGGAGAGCCGCTGATCCATGGCATCAACCGCCTTGGGCTGTGGACTCTCTACATGAAGGAGGTGCGCCGCTTCATGAAAGTGCAGACCCAGACCATCTGGGCACCGGCGGTGACGACTCTGCTGTTTCTGGTGATTTTCACCGTGGCGATGGGGCGCGGGGGGCGGATCGTGCTGGGGGTGAATTTTGCCACCTTCGTCGCGCCGGGCCTGATCATGATGGGCATGATGAACAATGCGTTCCAGAATGCCTCGTTCAGCTTCCTTGCGGGCAAGATCCAGGGGACCATCGTCGACTTCCTGACGCCGCCCCTGACGGCGGCTGAATTGATGGCCGGGATGATCGCCGGGGCGATGACGCGCGGTATTCTGGTCGGGCTGGCGCTGGCGGGGGCGATGCTGCTGTGGCCGGGGGTGACGCTGAGCGTGGCGCATCCCTGGGCGGTGGTCTGGTTCGGGTTGATGGGCACGATGCTGCTCTCGCTGATCGGGCTGCTCTCGTCGGTCTGGGCGGAGAAGTTCGATCATAACGCCGCCGTGACCAATTTCGTGGTGCAGCCCTTGGCGCTGCTCTCGGGTACGTTTTACGTTATCGACAACCTGGCCCCCGCGTTTCAGTCGGTCAGCCGGGTCAATCCGTTCTTCTATGTGATTTCCGGCTTCCGCTTCGGCTTTCTGGGGCAAAGCGACATTGGCGCGACCAATCAGGCGGTGCTGCATGGCGCGCTGGGTCTGGCGGCGCTCAATGCCATGATCGGCGTGGTGACCTATCTGGTGCTGAAATCGGGGTGGAAGCTCAAGGGCTGATTCTTTCGGCCAAACCGGGCAACAAAAAACCCGCCGGGGCGATCCTCGGCGGGTTTTTGTTTCCGTGGCGGGTCTGACCTCAGTGGCTCAACCCGGCGCGCAGCCTGTAGCGCGCCCCGTCAAACGGCTCGAACACCTGCGGCAGGGCAGGGTGTTCGACCGGATCGCCGCCTGTGTCGCGGATCAGGTTTTGCTGACTGACATAGGCGATATAGCTGTCCTCCTCGCTCTCGGCAAAGAGGTGGTAGTAGGGCTGGTCGCGGTCGGGGCGCAGCTCTTGCGGAATGGATTCGTACCATTCCTCGCTGTTGGCGAACACAGGATCGACATCGAACACCACACCGCGAAAATCATGGTCGCGGTGGCGTACAACATCGCCGATCGCAAAGCGGGCCTGGGCGGCGCGAGGTACGTCAATCCGACGTCCGGCCTGGGGAGAGAAGAAACTCGTTCTGTCCATGATGGGAAATATAGGCCTGTTGCAGCGCAAAACAAGGCGCGCATCAGAAAATCCACAGCCATGTGAAATTAGGGCTTGGCAAGGTATGATTCGTTGGCTAGAGGGCGGCTCCCGACCGGGACGAAGCCCTTGCGGTTTCATCCAAAACCTCTGCGGAGAGGTGGCAGAGTGGTCGAATGCACCGCACTCGAAATGCGGCATACTCGTGAGGGTATCCAGGGTTCGAATCCCTGCCTCTCCGCCACTTACCCCTCCAGAGGGGTGCGCAACAGTCCACTCGGATTGACGTTTTCTCTTCAAAATCGACACTTAACGGCCTGAGGCGACCATAACGGTCCATACGCCTCCACTCATGGCGTGGGTTCGATTCGTGGTCTCGGCGTTTGGAAAACGTGGTTCGGCGATGACTATGTTGAGCGACGCAAAAATCCGCGCGGCAAAACCCCGCGACAAGGCCTGCAAGCTTGCCGACAGCCATGGGCTTTACCCTCTGGTGAGGCCGAACGGCTCCAAACTGTGGAAGTGGAATTACGCCTTCGATGGCGTGCGGAAAACGATGGCCTTCGGGAGTTACCCGGCGGTCAGTCTTGCTGCTGCGCGCGGCAAGCGCGACGGCGCACGTGCACAACTTGATGAGGGCAGGGACCCTTCCTCGATCAGGAAGTTGATAAAGGGGGCGGCCACTCACTATCTTCACCATTGAGATAGTGTTGTCCTGCCGAAAGTCTTCTATTTGGAGCGTTGGATAGTCAGGCGCCGGGCCTCATGGAATGCGTTCTGGCCATAATCTGAGCTTAGGCTGTTGGACTTGACCGTTTTGACAAATGGTAAGCTTGGGGCGACAACCTCGGCCAACAGTTCAGCCCGATCGCAGGCCCTGATATGGCAATGGAGGTTGCTATGCGGTGTCGATTCTCCTGACGGCCGGGGAATTATAAAAATAATCTAACTTTTGATCCATATTAAAAACATTTGCCACACAATATGTCATCACGCCTTCACTTTGTGGAGGAGCTTAAGATGGGCAAAATTGTTTACGCGGCCAAGATCACTCACATCCCGCGCATGATCCTGTCGGAGCAGCCCGGGCCGCTGCATGGGTGTCGCGACGACGCCGTCGAGGGGTTGCGCGAGGTTGGGCGCCGGATTCTCGATGCGGGGGCGGAAACGCTGATTGTGCTTGATACGCACTGGCTCAGCAATGCGGGCTATCATGTCAACTGTGCGTCACGCTTTGATGGCGTCTATTCGAGCAGTGAGTTTCCGACTCAGTTGAAGGATCTGGAATATCACGCGCCCGGTGATCCTGAACTGGGCCATGCCATCGCGGCTGCTGCCTCGGCCGCCGGGGTGCCTACCTTTGCGCATGAAAACAAGGCGATGTGGCTTGAATATGGCACGCTTGTGCCTTTGCACTTTATGAATACCGGCGACAGATTGAAGGTCGTCTCCATGTCGGGCTGGCTGGCCTGGGCGTCCATCGACGAGAGCCGGAAGGTCGGGGCCGCCTTGCGCGCCGCCATCGAGGCTTCGGATCGCAAGGTGGCGGTGCTGGCCAGTGGTTCGCTGTCGCACCGCATTCACGACAATGCGGTCGTGCTCGATCACCCCTATGAGATCAGTGACGAATTCAACCGCCAGTGCGATCTGCGCGCGCTTGATCTGTGGACGCAGGGGCGCTGGAAGGAGTTTGCGGGGATGCTGCCGACCTATGCGCGCGCTTGCAGCGGCGAGGGTTGGATGCATGATACGGCGATGCTGATGGGGGCGCTGGGCTGGGATGCCTATCAAGGTTGCGCCGAGGTGATCGTCCCCTATTTCATTGCTTCGGGCACCGGGCAGGTGATTGCCCAGTTCCCGATCGCGGCCTGATATCCTGATCACTGGTTTCCATCGCGGGGTCGTCCTGTTTGTTTTGCATATCTTTGCAAAAGATGATATTGTTAAGTATCAACAATAAATGACGGCAGGCATGGCTGGCGGCTCGGTCATGCTCGACCTTCGCGGTGTGAGATTGGGGGGAGGATGGCGGACATAACTGAGGTTAATGCAAATATCGATTTGATGCAGTTGCGTTACTTCGTGGCCGTCGTCGACGCGGGCAGTATTTCCAAGGCATCGCGCCTGTGCAACATCGCGCAACCGGCACTGTCGAAGCGCATTGCCAATCTTGAATTTGCTATGCGTGTGCCTCTGCTGCATCGCGGACATACGGGGATACGGGCGACCGAGCAGGGGCTTTTGCTGTATCAGGCGGCGCAGCGTGTTCTGCATGATATGGCCAAGGTGATAGATCAGGTCCACTCCGCCGAAGACAATCCGGTCGGCGAGGTAAGGGTGGGTTGCGTCAACAGTCTGACGCGCATGATCGGCCCCGCGCTGGCCAGGCGTGTGCGTGAGGCCTATCCCAATGTCAGGCTCTCGTTTGTGGCAGGCCAAAGCGGCGATCTGTATCGAGCGCTGTGCGATGGATTGCTCGATCTGGGGCTGTTGGTGCATGACAAGGAAATTGGCAGCCTGGACATCGATCTCCTGCTGACCGAGGAACTCTTCCTTGTCGCCAGCCCCGACCTGCCCGGCCTGCCGCCTGAAGATGTGATCGCGCCCGAACAATTGTCAGGTCTGCCTTTTGTCTTTCCCACGGCGCGGTCTTTTGCCAGCGGGCGTTATCTGCTCGAATATCTGCGCCATCGCGGCATCCATCTCAACATTCAGGCCGAAATCGACGGCGAGGCCATTCGCGATCTTATTGCGGGCTCGTTTGGGGCCTGCATCCTGCCCGCCAGCTTCGTTGAAAGCGACATCGCCAGTGGGCGCGTATGCCTGAAACGTCTGCGCGACTTGCCGCTGCGCCGTGATCTGGCCCTGTGTTCTGCCAATGATCGTCCGCGCACTCTTGCGGCCCGGGTGCTGGCCCGCGAACTCAAACAGATGCTGACGGAGGAGCTGATGCGCACGGCCTGGCGGCATGTGCGGATCGCGGGCTGAAGCATGCCATAGATTTCGCGCATACCCCCATCACCATACAGGATTAGAACTGCGCCGACCTATGTGTGAAGGAGTTCACACCAACAAGAATTCACATGCGGAGAGATCAGACATGTCGATCACCTTTGAGCAGGTGGGCAGGACATTTGCGGGGAAAGCCGAAGGGATTGCGCTGTCACCACCATGCGATGCCGGCACAATCCAGACCATCCTTGCGGCGCTCGACCGCTTCGGGGTGGTGGTGCTGGCCGGCCAGAAAATGACGCCTGATGAGCAAATCGCCTTCAGCGAGCAATTGGGGCCGCTGGAAAACTCCGATGAAGGCAATCCGAAATATCGCAAGCTGCGCGAGGACATGAAATACACCGACCAGCGCGTGTCGGAAATTTCCAATCTGGTGGATGGCGCGACCATTCTTGGCGCCACCGACATGCGCCGGATTTTCCAATATGCGAACCAGTTCTGGCATGCCGACAGCACGTTCCGCCCGGTGCGCGCCCGATACACCTTCCTTCAGGCGATCCTGGTGCCGCGGGATGGCGGCGATACCGAATTCGCCGATATGGCAACGGCGTGCGAAGAGCTGCCTCAGGCGCTGCGCGAGGAGGCCGAAGGGCTGATCGGCATTCACAGCCCGCGCACCATCATGGACCATCTGGGCGCCACGCGGCCCGATCAGGGCGGGTTCTTCAGCGAACTGCCCGATCAACCGCGCCCGATCATCGAAACGCACCCCGGTTCCGGCCGTCAGGTTTTGAACATCGGTTCGCACCTCTCCCATATCGAGGGGATGCCGATGCCGGAAGGGCGGGCGTTGATCGCGGCGCTGCGCGAACATGCGTGCGATCCGCGCTATCGCTATCGTCACCGCTGGACGCCGGGTGATCTTGTCATCTGGGACAACCGCTCGACCCTGCACCGCGCATGTCGTTACCGTGAGAATGATCAGCCGCGCCAACTGGTGCGCACCTTGGTGGAAGACAGATGAAACTGGGTCTGGAAGGGCGCCGCGCGCTGGTGACGGGCGGGTCGGCGGGGGTCGGGCTGGGCATCGCCCGGGCGCTGGCCGAAGAAGGTGTGGAACTGGTGTTGGCAGGGCGCCGCGCCGATGCGTTGGAGCGCGCGGCGGCTGAACTGGGCGGGGCGCAGACCGTCGCCATCGATCTGACCCGGCCCGATACAGCCAAAGCGCTGGCCGAGGCAGCGGGGGCGGTCGATATTCTCGTCAATTGTGCCGGTGCCTCGGCGCCGCTGGGCATCGACGGGTCGGAGGAGGACTGGCAGGCGAGTTACCAGATCCGCGGCATCGGGCGACGCCAATTGATCGAGGCCTGCCTGCCGCATATGCGGGCGCAGAAATACGGGCGCATCTTCATGATCGGCGGCGGTTTCGAGGTGCAGCAGGTGGTCAACGCCGCCTCGGTCTTCAACGCGGCCAGCACGGTCTATGGCAAGAGCCTGAGCCACATGGTAGCGGCGGACGGGGTGACCGTGAACACCATCGCTTTGGGCTTTATCGTCAGCGAGCAGGGGCCTGCGCCCGTGCCGGTGTCCGCCATTCCTGCGGGCCATTATGGCGATCCTGCCGATGTGGGCGCGCTGGTGGCCTTTCTGGCCAGTCCGCGTGCCCGTTACATCACCGGCGAAGTTATCGCTGTCGATGGCGGCTTCCACCGCTTCGCATTCTAGCACTACTTTGGCAGAAAAGTGATTTCAGCGCCCTGTAGCGTGCAGCCGCAATGTGGACAATGGAGCGATTGCGACTGATGTAGGCGATCAAGGATGGCTTGCCGGACTGCTGGCAGACTGGGT